>OFTY01000003.1_pt1 | contig 542256 bp, 379 predicted proteins | sample 1775061 | NCBI WGS metagenome assembly OFTY01 (sample SAMN08195773, study PRJEB24354) | sludge metagenome | isolation source: sludge from phenol fed wastewater aerobic bioreactor B | place: India: Nagpur | collected 2016-09-16 | reverse complement strand
CCGGCGCCCACCATTGCCGAGCCGGAAAATCGGCCTGTTTCTACATTATCTGTCAGATTAATATTTACGCCGCCAAAATCAAATTCACCAAATAAGTTGCTGCAGCTTGATGTAATTGTATAAACACCCAGCTTCATAGTACTTACATAGTCGCAATGAACATCATCAAAATTTTGTAATTGCCCCGGTTTTGTTGGTTTGGGTTCGGCAGAGCACCATCTGCTGATGTCTTTAAAAAATACGGTTTGGCTTTTTATTTGCGTTAACCAGGCTATCTGCGCATTTACCTTTGCCAGCTCAAACTGTTCGGGCCACATTGTGTATTGGTAATAATATAAAAGATCGCCTGTTTTTCGCCGTACATAACTAAGGTATTGTTTATATGCGTTTTGCATTTTTCCATTGGCAAGTCTGAGAAATTCGTTGCGGATAGCATTCTCGTCTTTACATATTGCTTCAAGAGGATTTTCCCTTCCTTCGCCAATTTTGTCTTTGTATTTTTTGTCTATTACCTGCTGTTGTTCCATTAACTGGTTTTCAAAATCATTCACTGCAGAAGCTGCATTTAAAACCGGTTCCAATTGCTGTGCAAAAACAAAAGACATGTTCCCATTTACATCTTCTATCCCGGGGCCCAATTTTAATATTGCTTTTGCGGCATAGCCCGGCAGCATTTGTATATTGCTGCCTTCACTAATTAGGCGGCTGGTTCTGGAAGCATTGATAGCCATGTATTCCTGTTCCAGTGCCTGGCGGGTATTAGTTAACTCATTTATTTTCTCCTGGCATTCAGCTTTAAAGTCCGACCAGTTTTTTTCCAGCTTTTTATTTTGTTCAACGTCCAAAGGATATTCGGGCCAGGTAAATTTTCCTAATCCCATTGCGTCTTGCGGCATGGGCCTGTCCCAACTAATATCTTCCCTTTTTAAATGATACCCCAGTGTCTTTAATTTATTTTCTTTTTCATTACTATATGATCTGTAGATGCTTTTTTTTGCCGCTTCTACCGCTTTCGGGATATTGCCTCTGCTTTCTTCAATTAAACATTTTGCCATATTGGCCTGCGAATGATAAGCATAGATACGGATTGTGCTGTCGGCGTATTTTTCAGCCCTTGATATATCACCTAATCCCAGCCATGCCTGTGTAATGTTATTGAGGATGCTGCTGTTTTTGGGATAACGTTTGTTAAGATTATTTAAGATGGGCAATGCCAGGTGTTCGGCGCCGCACATGGTTAAAAAAGCGGCATAGTTATTCAGTATGATGGCATTGGCAGGGTCTGCTTTGCATGCCTCTCCCATAATATAGAGAGCCAGTGTGGGTTTCCCGTCTATCCATAGTCCTACTGCTGTATTTGCTACAGATTTATTTAAGTTTTTTGTTTGCTGATAAATTTCGGCTCCTTTGGCTTTAACCGAAGGCGGCAGTTTTGTCAATACCGACTGGTATGTTTTAATGATATATGCACTCATTTCGGAATTAGTGAGTGTTATAGCCAATGCGGCGCTTATTCTTGCTGCATCCTTTTTTGGAACAATCATTCCTTCATTCTTCCGGGCGGCAGCGAGTTGCTGATTGCTTACTTTGGGTACATTATTTAAAGAAGGCATTTTAATGCCCATGCTGTCCATCATCTTTTTATCTTCCGGGCTTATTTCGTCTATGGACTTCTGCATCTCCTTCAGCATGTCTGCCATTTCGTTTTGGGTAGAAGCTGCTTCTTTTTGTTTGGGTTTCGGTTTGGGTTTCTGTTTAGTTTGCGCTGTACCGGCTACGGTCATAGGAATAAACAGTAAGAGGAAAACATACTTTTTCATGCGTTTCATTTTTGATAAGCCGGGTTCATAAATTTTTTTGTTCATTAAACCATGCGATTCATTTTTACTTCACCTCAAAGTCCCAGGTTGAATGGATAGCCGCATTTTCGTTATTCTTATCGATTACCTGAATGGAACAAATGTATTTGCCCGGCTTTAACGGGTCGCCTACGGTAATGGTAGCCCGGAGAACGGATGCATCGCTTACGGAAAGCCCGTTGGGATAAGAGGTAGCGAACAGGTCGGATTTGCTGAGCACTGTTTGCTGGTCGTCATCTATTACCTGCATAGATAAATTGGGGAACACTTTGCCATCTTTAAGCGTATAGTTTTTTACCCCTTCATACACAATTGAAAAGTTGGAGTTGAGTGCAACCTTGTTGCCTGCAATTTTTTTGTCGTTACCATCTACGATGTAAGCCTGCTCAACGGTGAGTCCCGCAAACGCGGTAGAAAGTTCTGTGTCATGGTCGACCATGGCGCTGCCGTTTTTGGTAGCAATAGCCGTGCTATTTTCAGATACTACCGGGTTGGCGGTGGAAGGGCTGGCAGAGCCGGCGCCACCGCAGCTTACGAGCACTGCCATACTAATTACTTCAAGGGATGTGGTCATTAGGGTGTTCATTTTCATTTGTATTTAATTTAATATTTTCATTCCGGGAAGTTGATCTCAAAGGGTTATTTCCAAAAACCAAGGCTAAAGTAGTCAGGTGACGATGAATTTAACATCCCCTAAAAACAGGGTATTTTATAAAAGCGGAAAAATCATGGAAAAAGGGGGTATAGGTTGAATGGCTTATTTGCGTAATTTGTAACAGCGTATAAAGCTTTTTTTAATAAATGATAAAATTCGCAGTATTCATATTTTCATTTCTTGTTTGTTTGCAGGTACAGTCGCAAACGGTGGTTGAAATTGATAGTCTGAAGCGCAATATTGATAATCATACCACTCCGGATAGTTTCAGGGCAAAATCAATTTATCAATACCTGAGAGCAACCCTATATAATTCGTCCGGTCATGAGCCCTATATTAAGGAGATGCTGGCTATCAGCCGAAGGATTAATTTTTCTTATGGCATTCGCAAAGCGTTATCCATGTATGTTAAATATTACGGAGACAGAGGCGATTTTCAGCAATCATTTTCTTATGCTGATTCCCTTACCGGTTTTCTGAAAAACGACACAACTTATGCCGCTAAAAGAGAAATGGGTATTCTTTATTGGGATTTGGCCAATAATTATAACCGAATTGGGGACTATTATAAATCCATTGAGTATTATTTGCTATCCATTGGTGTTTTTGAAAAATTTAACGATAAAAATTACCTATCCTCTCTCTATGGGAATTTGTCAAGCATTTATACACATACGGCTGATTCCGCGAAATCATTGCAGTATATACAGAAGGCATTAGTCCTGGCAGAAGAATCGTCTAATGATGATTTGAAATGCAGGACCCTTATGAACTATGCGAATGAACTGCTCAATAAAGGAGAATTTTCCAAAGTACAGGAGGTGCTTAATAAGGCAGAACCGATTGTTTTGGAACTGCAAAACACAGCGTATTCGCAATATTTTTTTTACATGAAAGGAGACCTGGCCCGGCGGAAAAAAGAATTTACGAGTGCCATTACACATTTAAAGAAGTCTCTTCAGCTTGCAAAAATAGATAATGATGCACACCAGGTAACAGGTGTAATGAGCCTCCTATTCGATTGTTTCAATGCCCTCAATAATCTTTCAGAATCCAAAATATATCTTGACTCCACTCTTTTACTTGCTGAAAAGGCTGGTTTAAAAATGCGAAGAAAGGAAGCGTATGACGGTTTTGCTGTATGGTATGAAAAAAAAGGTGATTACAGGAATTCAAACAGCTATCTTAAAAAATCAATAGCACTGAATGACAGTATTCTTTCCGAAGAAAATAATAAACGGATTGCTTCTCTTGAAATGCGGTATCAGATTGCAAGTAAAGAAAACGAAATTAAAAACTTGAAAACAGAAAGGGAGTTACAGCAACTTTCCATCCGGCAAAAAAATACACTAAATTATAGTTTAATTGGCACTGCAATAATCATACTGGTCATCTCCTCACTTTCATACCGGAACTACAAACAAAAACAAAAACTCCAGCAGCAACGCATTGCAGAACTGGAAACTGAAAAACAATTAACCGCTACCGAAGCCGTACTAAAAGGTGAAGAGCGGGAGCGCTCCAGACTGGCAAAAGACCTTCACGACGGATTGGGCGGCATGCTCTCCGGAATTAAATACTCTTTTAATACTATGAAAGAAAATATGATGATGACACCTGAAAATCATCTGGCCTTTGAGCGCACCATGGACATGCTCGACAGCTCCATAAAAGAAATGCGCAGGGTGGCCCACAACATGATGCCGGAGTCGCTGGTGATATTCGGATTGGATACAGCGCTAAAAGATTTCTGTAATGACATTAATAAAAGCGGTGCGTTGAGCGTCAGCTACCAGTCAATTGGATTCGACGATGTGCAACTTGAACAGACTACAGCGGTAACCGTATATCGCATTGTGCAGGAATTGATTAATAATACACTGAAACACGCGGCTGCCGGAACAGCTATAGTGCAACTGACTAAGACGGACAACCGGCTTTCAGTAACGGTTGAGGATGACGGAAAAGGATTTGATACCGCTATTGTAAAAAGAACAGAAGGTATGGGATGGAGAAATATTCAACATCGTATAGATTTTTTGAAAGGCAAACTGGATGTAGATTCACAACCTGATAAAGGAACTTCTGTTCATATTGAATTGGATATCTAATGGCGATAAAAATTTTTATTACAGATGATCACTACATGATTGTGGAAGGAATCCGTTCCTTACTTCAACATGAAAAAGGCATGGAATGGATGGGGCATGCGATGAGCGCAGCCTCCTGTCTTTCATTTCTACAGCGGCAACAGCCGGATGTAATCCTGATGGATATCAATCTCCCCGACAAAAGTGGTATCGACTTATGCAAGGAACTAAAAACAAAGTACCCTGCCATACACATTTTGGGGCTAAGCTCTTTTAATCAGCAAAGCTTTATTCAAAAGATGATGGAGAATGGAGCAAGCGGATATGTATTAAAAAATGCCACACGGGAAGAACTGACCGAGGCCATTGAAGCAGTGGTGCAGGGGCATACATTTCTAAGCCTGGACGCATCGGCAACGATAAGAAGAAATGAAGATTTAAAAATACCCGTGATTACACGAAGGGAGAAAGAGGTACTGGCACTCATTGCAGAAGGATTAACTAATAATGAAATTGCCGAAAAATTGTTCATCAGCACCACAACGGTGGATTCGCATAGAAAAAACCTGCTGGCTAAATTCGAAGCAAAGAATACTGCTACATTAATCAGAATGGCCGCTAAGTTTTCCTTCATATAATCATTTCGCCTCATCTCTCCATCAACAATGTGCAATCAACACGGTGTTGGCGTGGTTGCTGTTTATTTCAATTAGCTTTACAACATGGGGAAGGTATTCGATTGTCTAATATTATATTGTGATTCAGCGTCAGTTGTGTCGTTTCCTAATCGAACACAAAAAAGGTTGTATGCTTTCTATGTAAAAATGTTCTGTAGAATTAGGTGTAAGTTTAAGTTGCAACATCCATTCTCACACCTAAATACAGAAGCCTCCAAATTCAACAATTTGAAGGCTTTTAAATTTTCTGTGATCCCGCTGGGACTCGAACCCAGGACCCCAACATTAAAAGTGTTGTGCTCTACCAACTGAGCTACGAGATCTTACCACCTCCACGATCTGCTGCAACTGACTGATTGTTAACCATCAACAATGCAACATATTGTGTTTTTGGGAGTGCAAAAATAAGTCAAAAACATATTATACCAAAGTTTTCCTATAAATTATTTCTTAACAGCTACGGGGAAAATTTTATTTCGTTTTCAAAAAGACTAATCACACTTCCCTCCTGCCCCACTCACCCCGGTTATTATCCTTATTTTTGGCCGACTGATTACAACCTGAAAGTGAAAGCGTCGCTCCCAAACGCTTACAACAGCAATCACACGCCTTAAATAATGATCATTGATGGATTATGCGCAGCAGTTCCGGAAATTTATCAGCAGCCAATACCTCTATACCGGTGTTCGGATCACAGCAGGCGCCGTAATCCCTGCCCTGGTACTGCATCACTACGGGATGCTTACCACCATGATGGCCGTGCCCCTGGGCGCCCTCTGCGTGGGATTCACTGATAACCCGGGACCCGTTCAGCACCGCCGCAATGGTATCGCCATCAGCATCGCCATCAATTTCATCGTTGCCCTGGTAGCCGGTTTCAGTCGCGGACATGCCTGGCTGATCGGTACCGAGATCATTCTTTTCGGGCTTTTCTTTTCGCTCGCCGGCGTTTATGGCAACCGGGCCAATTCCATCGGCTCCATCGCATTGCTGGTGTTCATCTTCAATATCGATGCACATCTCTCGCCCGGTGGCGCCAGCATGAAAGATATACTGATCAATGCAGCCTACTTTACGGCCGGTGGCCTCTGGTACGCCATTCTCAGTCTCGTGCTGCATACCTTGCGCCCGTATAAACCGATCCAGCAATTGCTCGGCGAATGCCTGATGGAGACCGCGCGTTACCTCGAAGTGAAAGCAGCCTTTTATAAAAAAGACCCCGATTTCACGGAGCTATACCGCTCGCTCATGCGCTACCAGGTGAATATCCACCAGCGACAGGATGAGCTGCGCGAAATGTTGTTCAAGGCCCGGAGCGTTGTGCGTGAATCCACTCGTAAAGGCCGCGTGCTGATGCAGATGTTCCTCGACAGTATCGATCTCTTCGAAAGGATCATGACCACACAGCAGGATTATGAGGCCCTGCATAAAGAATTCGACGAGGAAGATATCCTCGGCGTGTACCATCGTACCATCCTCGCACTGGCACATGAGCTGAACAGCATCGGTCTTGCCGTACAGGATGGATTACCCTATAAGACCGATAACCATATAGAACAAATACTGGAAGACGCACGCGAAGCATTTTTCTCGATGCGCAATAAGAAGTTGGCGGCCCATAATATCGAAGGCTTCATCCGTCTCCGTCATATCCTGTTCAGCTTACAGGACCTCGCCGAAAGGATCAACGTGATGTCGCATTATTCGGCTTATGAAACAGCCGCGAAAAACCTGAAGCGTGAAAAGCGGGATATGCAGCTCGATAAATTCATTACCCGCCAGGAACTCGATCCACACCTGCTTTTCGATAACCTCTCTCTCAAATCAACCCATTTCCGCCATGCGGTAAGGCTTACACTTGCTTTGATGATCGGGTATGTCATCTCATTGATCTTTCCCTTTGGTCATGGTTACTGGATCCTGCTTACCATTACCACCATTATGAAGCCGGCCTACAGTATCACCAAGCAAAGAAATGTACATCGTATCCTCGGCACCCTTACCGGCGCATTGCTGGGCTTCTTTTCGATCTATATCACGCACGACAATACCATACTGTTCATCATCATGCTGCTGGCCATGATCATTTCCTACAGCATGCTTAAACTGAATTACCTGGTGAGCTCTGCCGGCATCACACTCTACGTAATTCTCAGCTTTCATTTCCTCAACCCCTCCGGCCTGGGAGCTGTGTTGCAAGACAGGATCATCGATACCGCCATCGGCTCCTTCATTTCTTTTGTGATCTCCTCTTTTATACTGCCCAGTTGGGAAAGAGAACAGATCTGGTCTTTTATTGATTCCGCCGTTCGTGCGAACCATGATTATTTCAACAGGGTCGCCACGGCCTTTACAGGGAAAGGGTTCGATATGACCACGTATAAAGTGGCACGCAAAGAGGCTTTCGTGGCATTGGCCAACCTCTCCGATCATTTCCAGCGAATGCTTTCGGAACCGAAGAGCAAACAACTCAATTTCGAAGAGTATCACCAGTTCGTGGCAACAAGCCACCTGTTGACCTCACATATCGCTTCCCTCTCCTATTATGCCCAGCGCTCCGGACCGCAATATGCCTCAGTAGATTTCCACCCGCTGATCGAGCAGGTCGATTCGAAATTCAGGCAGGCAGGATCTATCCTGAACGATAGCAATACCACCATCCCCGATCAACAGGTGCATGAAGACCCGATACGTCAAAAAGTTCTGGAATTGATGGAGCTGAGAAGACAGGAAATGACTGCGGGATTGAAAGAAGATCAGCAGTCGGTCAGAAAAACATTATCCGACCTCAAAGCCATCACCGACCAGTTCCAATTGATCAGCACCATCACAGCGGAAGAAGTGAAAATTTTGGAGAAGATCAAAGATCAGCGGCCGGGGAAACATTGATCATTTCCACAAGGAAGCCGCTCCGGCTATGGCCGCATTCTCACCGAGTGTGGCAGGCTGAAGGTTCATGGTGGCATCACGGTCGCGGAAATAATTCATGGCGGCAGGTATAAAGTGGTCCCAGGCTTTGGCGATATTCCCCCCGATGATGACGATCTCCTGCAGTTCGGGCGGATATTTCATCAGCAGGACTTCCCCCAGGTTCTTTCCGAATTGCATGAACAGATGCCGGACAGCAGGGTCTTCATCGATCAGCAACAACAGGTCTTTCACGCCTTCTGCTTTTTTTCCGGATACCCGTTCATATTCCTTTACAAACCAGCGGGAGCAGAGATAGTCTTCTGCCCTTGCCTCCCTGAACGCCGTACGCCAGAGATCACCATCATGAATTTTACCGTTGAAAAATCCTGCCGAGCCCAAACCCGTGCCCAGCGTGATGCCCGCTGCGTTCCGGTATCCCCTGCCAGCGCCGCTCATCAGTTCTCCCAGTAAAAATGCAGAGGCATCATTCACCATTTTGATATGGTTGGAAGGAATGCCCAACCGGTCTGCCAGCATTTGCTTTACCGGCAACTGGTAAAGCGATTCGAATTTGTGCAACCCTGTGATATAACTGATACCATGCTCATAGTCGAAAGGGCCGGGCATGGCGATGCCGATGTATTTTTCGTGTGATGGTCCGGGGCTGAAACAGGATTCGATGGCAGTAGCCCATTCCTGGATGATCCCGGCAGCATCGCCATGCGGATCGATCTTTGCGCGTACTGCTGTATGCTCCAGCAATACGGCCGCTTCGAGATATGCCTCACAAACGGCAATATGCGATCCGCCGATGTCGACACCCAACACTTGCCGGCTATTTTCTTTTTCTGTCATAGTTCAATTGAATAAATCATTTTCCTGTTCCCCATTCCCTATTCGGCTGATCACCCATCCAGAGTTCCAGCATCCCGCCATTGGCGAACGCATCATGCGAAAACCAGCATGTTTCGAGCAGTTGTCCGTTCAGGTTAGCCTTCCGGATATAACAATTGGCCGCTGAATTATTATGCGTTTTGATGACGAACTGCTTTCCCTTGTAATACCGGTTATCGAGATGGATCGTCACTTCATCGAAAATGGGTGAAGTGATATCATAGGTGGGGTTGGATGATTCATTACCTGTGATGCTGAATAACCCGATCGCCATCAGTACGCTCACGCCGCCCATCTGTCCCTGGTCTTCATCATGCCCTCCATATCCCAGATCAGGTGTAATACCACCATAAGCCTGTTCTTTCACCCGCCTTACCCAATACTGCGTCAACCAGGGCTTGCCGGCATAGTTGAACAGATGCGCATTCGAACAGCCGGGCTGATTGGCATAGCTGACATAGCCACCGGAATACGCGAACACAAAATCAGTGGCAGCGCCCTGCTCGAATGCATAGTTGAGCTTTTCACAGAGCGCGTCATTGCCTCCCATCATGGCGGCCAGTCCGGGTATATCATGCGATACGCCCCAGGTTCCCTGCCATGCATTGGCTTCCACCCATCCATTCCCATTCAGCGGATCATGGTGCATGAACTGTCCGTTCCTGTCTTTCGGGAATAATAATTTTTGCGTGCTGTCGAAGCAATATTTCCAACCCTGTGATCTTTTTAAGAAGAAGTCATAGTCCTTTTTCTTTCCCAGCCGCTTTGCCATCTGGGCGATGCCCCAGTCCTGGAAGGTGGCTTCCACCGTGATGCCTGCATTGCCGGGCCACCATCCTTTTTTAGTGTAGAAGTCGATATCTTCCGCACGTCCCAACATGCCACCCGGCAGATGGTTCCGTTTGATCACTTCAAAAGCATGTAATGGATCGGCTTTGGTGAGCAACCCTTTCATATAAGTGCTTACGATGAGATTGGTGGCAGGGCAACTCGTCATGATGTATGAATAGCCGCCACCCGAAGGGCCGCGCGGTAAGAGCCCGCCATTGTTGGCATATTCGATCATGGAGGCCGACATTTCATCCTGAACTTCCGGCCATGCCAGTCCCCACAGTACATTCAGGTTCCATTGAGTGAGCCACCACGCATCGGAGTTGTACATGTTGAAACGCAGACTGCCATCAGGATTTTTGGGAACGGTCTTTATTTTAAAAATGGCGTCGGTGAAATTACCATCGCGTTTGCCGGTAGTGCGATCGGGATAATCGCCCGATATATCATTGATCTTATGCCGTCCGAGCAATACGTGCCAGAGATCGGTATAGAATTTTATTTTCTGTTCCCTGGTGCCGCCCTTCACTTCCATCTTACCCAACCATTGGTTCCATATCTCCTGCGATTCTTTTTTTACAGCATCGAAATCCCAGGTGGTGCATTCCGCCTGCAGGTTCTTCCGTGCATTGGCAATGCTGGTGTAAGAGATCGCGATCTTCATTTTCACCTGGTCGCCCGGATTGACATTGAACCGGGCTGCTATGCCTGCGCTGTCTCCCTGCAGGGTTTGAATATTCGTTAGCATTTGTTTTCCCTTCCAGCCATCGAATGATCCTACTGGTTGATCGAATTGGATAACAAAGAACATTCTTACATCTTTGGGACCTCCCCAGTAACGTTTGATGGAACTGAACGATCCTTCGAATTCGGTATTGCTGATCTTTTGTACATCTGCATTGGCCATCGTGCTGTTGCCCATATAGCCACCGAGATTGGTAAGGATACGCGCCTGCATGGCCTGCGTCCAGGTGAAGCGATAGAAACTTACCCGCTCCGTGGAAGTCAGCTCCACCCAGGTTTTCGGCTCCTGCAGGTATACACGCTGGTAGCCCGGCTGCACGATCTCCTCATCATGACTGAACCCGGATTTCCATCCCTGTTCTCCCCTGGTAGGATCGGCGGAAGGCCCGGCAGGCATGACTTCTATACCGGATAACATCCAGCAATGGATCTGACCGAATCCCAGAATTTCATTTTCATTATAGTTGTAGCCACCGCCATTCTGGTTCTTGTTGCGGGTATGCGGCGCAGCGCCGATCATGCCGAAAGGGCGGTTGCCGGTGATGAAAAAGAAATAACGGCCGCGGTTGGTCTCGATATAGGGATCGACCCATGATAAAGGATCATTACATTGTACAGGGCTTGGGAATATTTCTATTTCGGAAAAGCCTAGATTGCTGCCGGTACCATCAGTGACCACGAACCTGACCCAGCTTACGGTCTTGTCGGCAAAACGAATGGCCTTGCCTCTTCCGTCATTCGGAATTTGATTCACCCAGATCACAGTACCATCGCTGAATTCCAGCCGTCCGCCGGCAATATGCTCTTTCAAAGTGGGGCGATCATACAATACGATCGTATTGATCACCTGCGGTGTATTCCATTCCAACCTGATCCATGGGAAACGGATATAACCCCAGTCGGTAGTCTCTCCTTCACAGGCCCACTCCCCTGCCTGATCGATGCCGATCTTTCCATCAGCGATATTCCTTGCATCATATTGTGCGTTCAATGTGGTAGAAGCCGTGATAGTGGCGGCCGGTGCAATGTTGCCCGTTCCTCCCTGAACCGCAGCAACGGAGAGTATTCCAATAGCAAGAAGGATATATGATCTCATGGTGATGCTGATTGTATGCTGAAATATCGAACTATGGCTGGACCTTCACCCGTATAAACCGCGGGCGATACAGGTTCGGGAATTTTTTGATATCGTTGAAAAAATCGAATGAGTTCACATTGTAACTGATCAGCAATTCATCGGGGGCGGATAATACCGGGTGTACTTTCGCATTGTAAGGAAAGAAATCTTTGTCCTCCGACACGGAAGCGCTCACATCGAATACCTGGATCAGTTTGCCGAAAGGCCCTACCGGTGAGGCTCCCAGCCTGATACCCACATACCTGCCCAGTCCATCGGCCTGGAATACGAGAGCATATCGCCCATCTTTCAGTTGCACCATGCCCAGCTCATTCGACAAACGGTCCGTGACCGTAGCAATTTTGGAAACGTCGGTAGTCCATTGCTGCCCGTCCCAGAATGTCCATTTATCGAATGCTTCGATCTCTGCAGGTTTTACCCGTGCGATCATCAACTTTTTTTCCTTTCCCCGGATACCATAGATATATACGTAACCATCGGGGTTAGAAGCGCCGGCCTCTGCTGTATTCACCAATATGCCTGCACCGAATGAGCCTGTACTGTCCACATCTTTGCCAAGGAAGAAAGGAATATCCACCTGCCGGTACTCATTGAATGGAGGCTGGCTGCCGCCAGGTACCGTGATCAGGGTATTGCCCATCTCCTTGAAACCAAAAGCCTGGTTGGAAATATTTTTGATCCGGTAACCGAAAATATAGAGATCATTGTTGCGTGCCTGATTGACGAAACCATCTCCCAGCCAGTAATATTCACTTTTCTGTGTGGCAGGTGTTTTGGGCACGAAGAGCGATACATTCTTCCCGTTCTCCTGTTTCCAGTAGAACCGGATATGATCATTGTCGGGAATGCCGTCCTTCAAAACAGCGATGGAGTTATTGATCATTTCATAACCGGGCTTCAATGAATCCTTTTCGATCTCTCCCAGCATGGTATCACTGAACCAGATGATCGTTTCACTGGTTTTGGAGGCGCCATTCGTTTCTTTGCCATCTCGGGTAGCAGCGAATATCCCATCACCTCCAAACCACCCGGAATTCCTTTTGAATAAGGCCGACCATTCAGGCGCTTCTTCCACGGTAAAACGCAGTGAATCGAGATTTGCCTGAGCAGGTTGCTGCTCCGGGTGATTGGAGCTGCAAGCGCTTATCGAGAAGGCCAATAGGGTTGCCGGCAAGAGTATATTGATAGTTGTAAGTTGTTTATTGAAGAGCATAATACTTTTTTTTATGAATGAGATGGTCCTATCCGTTAAGGTACCGCGTCGAAGGTGTATACGAATTTCTCTTTGTCGGTGTAAGGAGGCCCGAGCCATGAGAGGTCGAGCACGATATCCATCACCAGCCTGTCTTTCGAAACACTCCGTACATTATAGGTTTCGATAGTAATGGCTGAAGGGTTGAAAAGGGAGTGATATTTCTGTGTGAAAGTCTTTTCATCATCGCTCAATGTCCATTTATCGTACACATTGAATCCATCGAAAGCGCAGGCTTTGGTGCCATAGTTGATGGAGATGGTGCTATCCCTTTTCCAGTTGTAAACATCATCCTTTTCACAATCCGTGATGGTTTCTACCGGAGGTGATGCGGTCTCCTGGAATTTGGATTTCAGGAGCCATTTGTGGCTGAAGATGATCTGTGCGGCAGAGGTGGTGGTATTCACCGTGAGGTCTTTCTCCACCGAACGGCCTTTGTTATCCGTGAGCTTGAAATTAAAGCCTACGAGCTTGTCCACCTCATCGGGGCTCAGCAGATACGTGAATTCATATTTATAATTGGTACCGCCGGCCGAAACAGGCGTTACGGATTTGATACCATAAGTATTATCGGGTTGAAGGTTGACACCTTTGGAGATGAGCAGTTCCTTGAATCCATCGGGAACGCTCAGGTCGACGGTCAGCTCGATGAGCTTGCCCGATTTACCGGTAACATTTTCAGTGGAGAGCGACATGGCCGGTGCATTGGGATCGTCGCTGTTCTTATGGCAGGCCGATAAAAAATATAAGCTTGCAATCAGTAAGGTCGTAAGGAGGGGATATGGCCGCATAATCGTTATTTTTTGAGATGTTATGATTGGATACCTTTTAGTTTCCAGAATTTTTCGATGTCTTCCAGTGTTTTCTCTTTTGTTTCAGGCACCAGCCGCCAAACAAACACAAAAGCGATCACCGACATCAGCATATAGATCCAGAAAGTGCTGGCTTCGCCTACCGAAGATTGCAACATGGGAAAGGTCTGCGATACGGCAAACACGGCTGCCCAGAGAAAGAAGATGGCCACAGACATGGCCCTGCCGCGCACCCGTGTAGGAAATATCTCGGCCACTACCACGAATGTGAGCGGACCGAGTGAAATGGCGAAGAAAGCGATATAGGCCAGGATAGCGATCAATACCATCGGGCCCTGCGACATTTTAAAATGGAAGGCAGCACCTACCAGTCCCAGGCAGACCGTCATCCCTGCCGACCCGATGAGCAATAATGTTTTCCTTCCCCATTTATCCACGTATTTGATCGCCACGATGGTGAAGAGCATATTGATCACTCCCACGAGCACAGTCTGCAACATTGCCGAGGAAGAACCATCACCACCCGACTTGAATATCTCCGGCGCATAATACATGATAGCATTGATCCCGGTTACCTGCGAGAGGATGGCGAGAATGATCCCGATCACCAGCACGAGCCGCAGTCCGGGTTTCAGCAATTGCGAAAAGCTGCCCGATTCTTCATGCATCCCTTCCGTGATGGCATTCAGCTCCTGCTTTGCGTTTTCCGGGCCATTCACTTTGGACAGCACTTCTTCCGCTTCCTGCAGCCTGTTCTGCTGGGCCAGCCACCGTGGACTTTCGGGCACCGGCAACAACAGGAAAATAAAGAGGATGGATGGAATGATGCCTGAACCGAACATCCATCGCCAGCCCGATTCCACGTTCCAGCTTTCATCATGCAAGCCGGCGATGCCGGCATTCACGAAATAGATGAGCAGGATGCCGATCACGATACCCATCTGGTAAATGGAGATCAACCGGCCGCGGATGCCGGCAGGGGCTATCTCCGAAATGTAGAGGGGCGATAGCATGGAAGCGATACCGATGCCTATGCCGCCGATGAGCCTGAACACGATGAAATAATCGAGGCTCAATGGCAGCATGATGCCCAGGGAAGAGATCGCAAAAGCAAAGGCCGAGATCATCAGCACTTTCTTTCGACCGATCCTGTCACTCAGGCTGCCGGCGAACATCGCCCCTATCACGCAGCCGATCAGGGCACAGGAAGCCACCCACCCCATCATGGCAGGTGAGAGCGCGTATTTCGATTGGATGAACCCGATGGCGCCGGCTACCACGGCTGTGTCGTATCCGAACAACAGCCCTCCCACCGCCGCCACATAAGTGCATTTGTAAACGTACTTCAATCCGGATATGTGCATAATCGTTAGTTTATACGATAATCAATTAAATTATCTGTCCGTACATAAGCCTTGATAGTAGCGCATTGTCTGCCTTCACTCTCACCGAATGGCCGGATGGTGTAACGGCCTGCATCGGCGGGCATAATAAAAGTTTCGGCATAGTGCACCACGAAAGGCTCGAATGAGTTATCGGGGCTTTCCACAATGGCTTCCCTTCCTTCGATGAGGTTGAGCACATTGAAGCGCCCGGCCGTATCATGTGTTACAGTACCGGTGAACCAATGCCTGCGGGTTTCGATGAAGGAGAGATCATCGAGGCCGGTGCGTTCTTCTTTCCAGCCATCACCCTGTGCAATGGGCTCCACTTTATTGAGGATATGCTCTTTGGTCCATTCAGTGGTGCGGTCCCACTGGATCACATTTTTCCCATGCTCCAGTGAAATGGGGCGCGGCTTTCCGTCGAGACCCATTCTTCCCCAATCCCATAATTTGAAAGTAAAAATATACGGTGTGGCGCTGATCTCCAGTACTACGCTGTTGGCGCCCGAGCAATGAACGGTGCCGGAAGGGATCAGCACATGATCATGTTTACGGATAAGCCATTTCTCTACAAATTCGTCGGCCTCGAAATGGTTGCCATTCTCCTGTGCATCTTCCAGGGCGTTCATCATTTTTTCAGGGATGATATTCTCTTTCAGTCCGAGGTAAACGAAGGCATTGTCCTTTGCCTGCAGGAAATAATAACTTTCATCCTGGGTATAGGCCATACCGAATTTTTCCCGGATATATTCTTTGAGCGGATGCACCTGCAGGCTGAGGTTGCCTCCTTCCATGGTATCGAGAAAATCGAAGCGGATCGGGAACTCTGCGCCGAAGGCTTCATACACTTTTTTACCGAGCAGGGCCTGCGGCTGATAAAATACCAGGTTGATGGAGGGCGTTTCGAACACCACATTATCGAAGCGGAACAGCAGGCTGTTCTCTTCCGGTACACAATCGAATCCCCAGGCAATATTCTTTTCATTGGGATCGAGGTCCATCACTTCCTTGAGCCATTGCCCGCCCCAGGGGCCGGGATCGAAGAAAGGCATTACGCGGAACGGACGTTTCACCACTTCACGGAAGGCATTGAGCAGAACAAACCCTTCGATCATCCTGGGGTTGCCGGCGAGCGTGGTATCGAGCACGAAATCCCATTTCTCCATCAGGGTTACTTTATGGCGGTCGCACACACGCCAGTCAACGAAGAAGGCGCGTTTATATTTATAGGAGAAAGCATCTCCTGTATTGTTGATACCGAGGTTACCGGCCTCATTCCGGCGAAAGCGTAGCTGGATCTCCCAGCGCGGCATATCGGCATAGATCAGCAGGTCGGCATCGGGGGCGATCAGTGAGGCCCCGGTGCCCATTACAATGATCAGCCCATTCTTTTGCTGTGCCAGGTCGCGCTGCATACCGGCTATCTTTTCCTCATTGAAAAAGTCTTTCAAAAATAACGGTGTTATATAACCGAATACAGGGTCATCTGTTACATAGGGGTACACCATATCATCAATGGCCTGTTCCGGCTTCAAAGCATAGGTTGCATCGAAGAAATGTGCTTCACTTAGGTTTTCCTGCAGGTGAGCGGCTATCTCCGGCATGAACACACCATGATAATGTTCGATGGCGATTACAGTCCTTTTCTTTTGTAAACTGTTCGCTTTTTGCTGTATGGCGGCAGCGATGTTCGTCCAGCCATTCCATCCCTCATACCCATCGATCCTGATCTCCGGGTATTTGTCGAAATTTGAACTTTCCAAGTAGTTTGTGTTTTTAATATTGAGTAATAAGGTTGACAGGTTAACAAGTTGAAAAGTTGACAAGGGATTGTAATATCGTTTTACAGGGTAGATCAACAAACAGGGTACCTCTTGTCAACCTTTCAACCTTTCAACTTATCAACTATCAGTAATCATTCTGTGTCAGGTTGGGGTTGAGATCGCGTTCGTACTGCGGTACCGGGAACAGGTAATTGCGGGCAGCCGGGGTTACGCCCGGCTTGGCCTGAGGCACCAGTGTTAAAAGGGTACTGGTGCGGGCCAGATCGAACCAACGGTGGCCTTCGGCCACAAATTCCAGTCTTCTTTCTTTGAGTACGGCGGCCCTGAAATCGGTTTTGCTCAATCCTGCATAATCCGGCACCGTGTTGCGATAGGTAGTGCCATCGAAGCGGGCACGCTTTCTCACCAGGTTGATATACTTATGCGCTTCGAGGGGCTGGTCGAGCTCATTCTCAGCCTCCGCATACATGAGGAGCACATCGGCGTAGCGGATCACCGGAAAATCATTGGCCGATCCGTTCCCTTTGGGCTCTGCTGCACGGTCCCAGTATTTTTGAATATAGGGGCGGATAGTCTCCACCGATCCATTCTGTTTATGGATCTCGGTGATGAAGGTCACGGCCCTGCGGCGATCATCTATATCGTATTGATCGTACAATTGCTGTGTGGGCACCTGCCAGCCCTGCGCATTCTGCACACCTTCTTCGCTCAACTGCGGCGGCAGCAAACGGACGAGGAACTGACCGACTTCCCAGAAAATAATGGCGCCGCCTGCATCGCCGAAACCAACGGAGAAAACTGCTTCCTTACCTCCGCGGCTGGAGAGCTTGAACACGCTGGCGAAATCCTCCCAGAGATCATAGGTCTTCGAATCGATCACTGCTTTGGCTTTCTCGGCAGCTTTGGCCCAGTTCTTTTGGGTTAAATAAACTTTTGCCTGAAGGGCAATAGCAGCCCCTTGTGTAGCGCGGCCCCGGCCATTACCGGCATCATAGTTCACGGGCAGTACCGGCACTGCATCGGCCAGGTCCTGGTGTACCTGTGCATAGATAGCGTCGACAGTGGCCACTTCCGGTGTCAGTGGTTCTTTTTCTTTCAGCACCAGTGGTATCTTGCCGAACATGCGCACCATATTGAAGTACATCAGGGCACGCAGGAACTTCGCTTCACCGATCAGGCGACTGCGCAGGGTGGCATTCATACTGATCTGCGGAATACGCTCGATAGCGATATTGGCAATGGTGATGGTCTTGTAATGCATCACCCATATCTCCTGCAGGGTGCTGTTCTGCGGGCCGTAGGTAAAGGTGCTCAACTGGTCGAGCGCCGGAGCAGCCAGTTGTTTGTTTTCCATCTCATCGGAAGCAAGCCCTTGTGTTACCCAGAAAGAACTATGATAAACACCGGCCGTTGAACCGGTGCTGATCGAGTTCAGGTAAGCGTAAATGGAATTCACGGCAGAGATGGCATCCTGCTCCGTTTTATAATAATTGGTGACCGACACCACATTCCTGGGCTTCTCTTCCAGGAATTTTGAGCAGGAAGCAGAGCCCAGCAAGGCGATCGTGAGTAGGGCGACTGTAAATAATTTATACGTTTTCATTTGACAGCTTTTATCGTTTTTAGAAACCGAGGTTTACACCGATGAGATATACTTTCGATTGCGGATAGCCACCCTGGTCGATACCGATGAGGGTAGTATTCTGTCCGTAGGTATTGGCTTCCGGATCATACCCGGAATAATTGGTGATGGTGAAGAGATTGGTGGCGCTGGCATATACCCGCAGCCTGCGCACTTTGATCTTCTTCAGCAGGTCGTTGCTGAAATTATAGCTCAGGGTCACATTCTTCAATCGCAGGTAAGAGGCATCTTCCACGATAGCAGAGGAGAAAATGCCTACGTCTTTGCTACCGGCTGCAAGTGCACGCGGGTATTTATTGCTGGGGTTGGTGGGTGTCCAGCGGTTGAGCCCTGCATCGGCCAGTACATTGTTCTCGCCGGTGAGGTTCAGCAGGTCGAAGTTGTTGAGATTGGCGAGTTTATTGCCCTGCGACCCCTGGAAGAAAAAGCTGAGATCGAAACTTTTATAGGTAAGCGTATTGGAAAAGCCCCAGGTAAATTTCGGTTGTGCGGTACCGAGAATGACCCTGTCGGCCTCCGTGATCTTTTTATCGCCATTGATATCGCGGTATTTTCGATCGCCGGCCCTGGCCTGGGAAGCGGAACCTGGCTCCTGCCCTATCATCACCGGACTGGAAGCTGCTTCAGCATCCGACTGAAAAATTCCGTCGAAGACATACCCATAGAATGTGCCTACTGCCTCTCCGGGCCGCAGGATGGTGCCGCCTGCCATGGGAATATCGTACGGTGTATTGAGGTTGGTGACCTTATTGCGGTTGAGGGAGAAATTGATGGCGCTGTTCCAGCTCAGCACACCTTTTGTATTGACAGTGCGGATATCGAGATCGATACCATAGTTCTCGATATTGCCTACGTTCAGCACCGTGGTGCCGAAGCCGGAAGTGGCCGGGATGGGTGTCGACAACAACAGATCGAATGTTTTCTTCTTGTAGTAATCGGCAGTAACGGTGATCCGGTTGGCGAAAAGCCCGAGGTCGAACCCGATATCGAGCTGGCGGGTGGTTTCCCATTTCAGGTTGGGGTTCACGTACGACAGCGGTTCCTGGCCAGTATACACTTCGCTGCCATTGGCGCTGTTGAACACGCCTTCACCGAAGGGCCCTATCAGGGCGAGCGACAGGTATGGAGGGATGGCCTGGTTACCGATCACACCATAGCTGGTCCTGAATTTGAGCTCATTGATGGCGGAAATTGATCGCATGAAATCTTCATCCGACACCCTCCACGCAAAGGCGGCCGACGGGAAGAAAGCATATTTATTATTGGCGCCGAATTTGGAGGAGCCGTCGATACGGCCTGTTACAGTGAACAGGTATTTATTATTGAAAGTATAATTCACTCTTCCCAGGTAGGAGATCATGCTCCAACTGGATTCACTGTTATACGGTTTTTGTGGCTTGAGGGCAGCTCCGATATTGTGATAGCCGGTACGGTTATCGGGGAAATCGAATGCGTAAACATTCAACTTGTCGTTATTGAATTGCTGCATGGTGTAACCTGCCACTGCATTCACACGATGCCTGCTGCCGAATGTATTATTATAGGTAACGGTATTTTCATTGAGCCAGGTGAGCCCTTCCGACTTGGCGATGGAAGCCTCTCCCTTACTGGCCTCTGTGCGTTTGAGGAAATTGGGGCCGAAGCTGCCTTCATTGGTATTGAATCCATCGATGCCGAAGCTGGTGCGCAGTTCCCAATGTTTATTAATGGTGTATTTCGCATATACATTACCGAGAATACGGGACAATCTTGTTTCGGAAATATATTCTTTGGCTTCTGCAATGGGGTTACCCAGTATCTTGCCCCTGTCGTTCTCGAAGGTATAGCCTCCATTACGGTTCGGGTCGTATACTTTCAGAACGGGATTGAAGAGCATGGCGCTGGTGACCACACCGGGAACGATGGTGCCGGTATTGGTGAGCACGCCTTTGCTGTTGATGCGGGAATAAGAAAGATTGGTACCTACCGTGAGGTGGTCGGTGATATTGCGGTCGAGATTGGCGCGAAAGGCATAACGCTGGAAATCGGAATTGATGATGATCCCATCCTGCGTGAAGAAGGAGCCGGAGAGCGCGTATTTGGTCTTGTCATCGCCACCGGAGGTGGAGAGATTGTAGCTCGACATGGGCGCTACGCGGAACAATTCATCCTGCCAGTCGGTCCCCTTGCCGAGATTTTTTGGATTCACGTAAACGGGGGTCAGTCCGGCATTGAGTTTGGCATCATTCACCAAAGTAGCGAACTGAGAAGCATCCAGCAGTTTCAGCTTATTGGCCACCTGCTGATAGCCGTGGTACACGTCGAAATCGATCACGCCTTTGCCGCTGCGGCCGCGCTTGGTGGTGATCAGCACAACGCCGTTGGTGCCTCTCGAACCGTACATGGCGGTGGCGGAGGCATCCTTGAGTATTTCGATAGATTCGATGTCGGCCGGATTGATGGAAGCGAGCGCTCCGAGCCTGGGGCCGCGGGTAACGCCGCCGGAGAGGTCGGCGCCATCACTGCTCACGAGCATACCGTCGATCACGTAGAGTGGTTCGTTACCGGCATTGATGGAACTGGTGCCACGGATACGGATAGACGTTTCTGCGCCGGGCTTCCCGGATATCTGTGTTACCTGCACACCCGCTGCGCGGCCCTGCAGGGCCTGGTCGAAGGAGGTGGCCGGAACAGCTTTCAGCTCATCGGATTTCACGGAGACGACTGAGCCGGTGAGATCACTTTTTTTGGTGGTGCCGTACGCGATCACCACAACCTGGGAAAGCTCGTCGTTGACGGGTTGGAGCTGGATATCGAGCCCGGTGCGATTGCCGGGCACGATCTCCTGTGATACATATCCAACATGCGAGACCAGCAGCGTATCCTTTCCGGCAGGAAGGACGATACTGAACTGGCCCGCGTTGTTGGTAGCTACGCCATCAGAAGATCCTTTCACAGATACGGTAGCGCCGGCGATGGGTTTGCCGTCGGGGGAACTTACTTTCCCGGAAATTTTTTTGGCAGGATTGGTTACCTGGGCAGATCCCTGGGTTGACAGTAGAAAGAGCAGGCAGACAGTCAGCAGGGCAGCAAGCGTTTCGTTAGCAATCTTTTTCATCCGTTAATATTTATGGTGTGGTGGCCGGATTCGATACGGCAATTTAGGGTTTTAAATGTTCGAATGTTCGTACATATATACATTCAAATTTTTTTACTGGTAAGGATAATGTTTGCCGGGATCACTTCCTGGCGATATCGATGGTATAAGTAAACCGGTCGGCCCTGTAATAGCCGAGGTTATATTCGATAGGACGGTCGCCCGCATCACAGACCACACGTTTGCGGAACAGGATAGGTTCACCGGGGTCGATGGACAGCAGTTTCCCCAGTTTCTTATCGGCCAGGATAGCGCTGATCCCCTCTTTCGAAACGGAGGCTACTACATGGTGGTCGCGTTCGAGCGTTTCATACAAAGGTTTGTTGAAATCATCGTCGGTGGTAAGGCCGGTGCGGGGATGGAACCAGGAAACGAAATAGACGATGGGCTCTCCGTCCAAACCCTTTACCCGCTCCATTTTCAGCACCGTGGCATCGGGCCCGATGCGGAATAGCTGCTGGATATCCTTTTCGGGCACCACGTTCGATACTTTGATGCTGTAATTGCGGAAGGTCATCCCCTTCTCATCCATTTCATGGGTGAAGCTGTCCCATTTATCGAGCTTGGTGGAAATATTCTTACGGGCTACTGAAGTGCCTACTCCTTTTTTACGCACCAGCAATTGTTCATAGACCAGTTTATTGGTGGCCTGGCGGATGGTGCTCCGGGAAACGCCCAGCTTCTTGGCCATATTGATCTCATTCGGCAGGAGCTTGCCATTCTGGTATTCGGGTTTTTCGATCAGCCTGCGCAGCAGGTCTTCCACCTGTGCATGGAGCGGAATGGCGCTTTGATGGTCTATACGGAGTAAATCCATTTGATGGTATGTTCGTACATACTAAATTAGGGAGTTTTGTGAAAATGCCAAAAAAATTTTAGCCCGGGTAAATAAATGGGAGCATAAAGGTGTCGCTAACGCTTAACGATCTTCAACAAGACCTGTTTCGCGGAATCAGGTTCGCGGACGATCAGGAGATACATGCCGGGAAGGTAGTTGGCCATCGACAGGATATGATCACTGTAGCCCTGCGGCAGTTCCAGCATTTGCGATTGCAGCAACTGGCCTGAAAGGGAAGTGATGGTGAGGATGGCGTGAGCGGGTTGGTCGGCATACAGATGCACGAAAAGCGTACTGACGACTGGATTGGGATAAGCGCGGACGGTTAAGGGGCGGTCTGCCGGAGTGATGGATTTCGATGAGGCAGGTTGCCGGAAACCCTGTATTGGAAGGAAGAACAATAATATAATGAGCAAGCGGGAAAACATACTATTGGATTGACTGTTCCTCTGCTGATTTGACGGCTACAATCGGGCCAGGATTGTTATAGAATGGTTATTGAATAGTTAGTTCGCGAAAGCAAAAAAAAGCCCCGTTCTGCAACGGGGTCTGTATCGATCCGCATAACCATAAATCATTATTGCGCTTTTGCCTGGAGGTCTACTTTCAGGTTGATCTCCTTGCTGATCGCATCGTCTTTCATGCCGGGGTAATTGATCCCCCAGTCGTTCCGGTCGATATTGAAATCGGCATTGGCTTTAAAGCTGGCAGACGTATTTTCCAGTACGTTCGCATCGAAAGTGATATTCTTGCTTACACCACGCAGGGTGAGGTTGCCGGCAATAGTGAGTTTGGAGGCAGAATCCTTTACAGCAGTGATCTCGAATGTAGCCTGGGGGTGATTGGCCACATCGAAGAAATCGGCCGCTTTCAGGTGACCTTCCAGCTTGGCCTTGTAAGCAGTATCGGAGATATCTGTATTATTAATGGAGGTCATGTCGATCGTGAACTGGCCACCGGTGAGCTTCCCATCCTGCACGAATAATTTGCCGTTGGCGATCTTGATAGTGCCTGTATGTTTGCCGCTCACTTTATTACCGAGCCATACGATATTGCTGGCATTGGGATCAACGACCAGGGCTGCTCCGGCGGCCGGGGTGTTCGCGCTGACGGAATCTTTTGTTTCGGCTTTTTTTCCTTCGGGGTTGTCCACGCAACTGTAGAGGGCAGCGCTGGCCACCACCACAAATAACATTTTTTTCATGTTTGTCTTTTTTGTAATTGATTGAGTTGAGCAGGTCTATTTCGATGGAAAGGGACCTGCGTTAATAGGTGTTTGCGGAGGCTATTACAAAGAAGAACGGGAATTGTTGTTTGAACATTGAATATTTTTTTGGGACCACGAAGGCACGAAGGCGCAAAGGAAATGAGGGTGGGAGGTGGGAAAGTTTAGAGAAACTGGGGGTTGTTGAAAATTTATGGTGGACTGGGCGGAGTGTCATTACGATTGATGAGATGCTGAGGTACGGAAAGGAAGAGGCACAAAGGAGCGACGAACAAGTGCGGGTTTACCCGCAACTCCGTGCCTTACTTCCGGATAGATCGAATTTCCCCAGGTACATCTTTTCTTCTATTTATTCTTATTTCCAATAATGGCCAACCCAATCCCTCGTAACCATTTCAAATCCCAATCCTCATTTCCTTTGCGCCTTCGTGCCTTCGTGGTGAATATCCATTATCCATAGCCAACGATACCGTAGTTACCGGGCAACTACCAACTCCACATTCTTCCTCCTCACCATACGTGTGAACCGTGTTATGAGAAATACCGAAGCAAAGGTCAGTCCTGCAATCAGCCCTATCCAGATACCGGTGGCGCCTAATTTTCCGGGATAAGCCAACAGGTAGCCGGCCGGGATCCCGATCACCCAATAAGCAGTGATGATCAGCATGGTCGGCACTCTTACATCCTTGATGCCGCGGAGAAGCCCGGCCGTAGTGGCCTGTGTGGCATCGGAGATCTGGAAGATGGCCGCAAAGATCAGCAGGAGCGCCGCCATTTCCACCACTTCCGTGTTATCGTTGAACAGCGGCGGCAACAGGTGACGAAACAGCGAAAAGCCGATAGCACAAAAGATGCCATAGAACAGTGCCGTGAGGATCGTACTGTTACCTATAATATGTATCAGTTTCCATTCAGTGCGGCCATAAGCATTGCTGACCCGGATAGAACCAGCCTGCGCCAATCCCATCGATACCATGAAAGTAAATGAAGCGAGGCTCAGTGCGATCTGGTGAGCGGCCTGCGGGATGGCGCCCAGTGTGCCGATGATGATGCCCGATACGGCAAAGGCGCCGGCCTCCATGCCCAATTGCAGGCTGCTGGCAATGCCGATATGCAACAGCTCACCCTGTGTTTTGCGGCGGAACTTCCACTGCGACCCGCTAACGGCCATATACCTGCGAAAAGTACGGTGCCGGAGCACAACAGTACCGAGCACCAGGAAGATCAGCGTACGTGTGATCAGGGTGGCCCAACCAGCCCCGACCAGTTCGAGACGGGGAAAGCCCCAGTTGCCATAGATCAGCAGCCAGTTGAGGAACACGTTCACCGGCAATGCAAGCAATGATAATAACATGGCCGTCCTGGTATATTCAAGCCCGTCGGTAAACTGCTTCAGGGTCATGAAGAGCAGCATGGGGATCAGTGATAAACTCATCAGCTCCATGAAAGGAATGGCGTACTGAACCACCTCCGGGTCCTGGCCAAGATGGTAGAGGATATTTTTTCCGAAGACCAGGCTTAATGAAATGATAACGGCCATGCAGGTACAAAGGATAAAACCATTGAAGAAATAATGGGATACCTGGTGGCTATCACGCCGTCCATTGGCCATGGAAACCATCTGTGAAACCGCGATCGTCATCCCGATACCGAATACAAATGGAATATTTACCGTATTCAACACCAGCGATACAGCGGCCAACTGCTTGTATCCCACTGCGCCCACCATGGCCGCATCGATGATATGAAGCGTCATCTGGGCAAGCTCTCCGATAATTATAGGTACTGCCAGTTTGATCGTTGCCGATGCTTCCCGTCTTAATCCTTTGCCTGTGTCATTCATAGAACTGGCAAATTTATAGAATCCCTTCTACCACTCATCCCCTCTTTTTCCAGCTTCATGCACTTCCACCCCGACTTCAAGAAATTTCCCCCCTAAAAAATTTTCCGGCAAACAATTCCTTCTTACTTTTGTTTTGCTAACACTGTTAGGTAAAATGTAACTATGGGTATCACAGAACGGCGGTTACGTCAAAAAGATGAAGTGCGGTCCAGCATCCTTGCCACCGCATGGCATATCGTAACAGCAGAAGGCTGGCAATCCCTATCTATCCGCAGGATAGCGGACGCCATCGAATACAGTGTACCCGTGATCTACGACCATTTCGCCAATAAAGAGAGCATATTGCTTGAATTCGCCCGTGACGGGTTCCGATTGCTGACCAAGAAGACGGAGCTTGCCATGAACAGGCATACGGACCCGGCAGACCAGATCAGGGCCATGGCCGATGCGTACTGGAATTTCGCGTTCAGGAATAAGGAATATTACCAGGTGATGTTTGGATTGGGCATTCCCTGCACAGAGGTGGAGAAATGTCTTCCTGAAAATGGCAGGTTCCGGGAATTGATGATGGAACCGATCCAGAAGCTGCTGGATAAGAACAAGAGAACGGATGTCAATGCCTGCCTGAAAGGGCATACGCTTTGGTCAGTGATGCATGGACTGATCTCCATCAAGATGATGAAGACCTCCGATATGTGCGATGAGCTGAATAAGATGGTGTTGGAGGATGCTGTCAACGGATTCATCAAAAACCTGGGAAAATAAATTTTTTTCCGAAAAAGCTAACAGTGTTAGGAATTATTATAGCGTTACAACATTGTTCGTGGAATATGCCCCTTTTACTGGCCGGTTAGAAACAATATCAACATCCAGACAGAACTATATAAACTGTAAACACAAACCGGGAAGCCCATGCGTTTCCCAAAATCAACCATGTTATGCAACCATTACTCAAGATGAATAGACGAACCAAACAGTCTCTTCCGGTCCGCCATCAGCTTATCCTCCTGGGCGGCATCCTCGCTATTGTTGGACTATATGCCTGCGGGTCTTCTGCAGCACCCGGTAACGCTTATGGCGCTATGCCGCCACCGCAATTGCCGGTAGTGCCTGTAACCACCACCAACGCTACCACCTACCGCGAATACCCTGCTTCACTGGAAGGAAAAGTGAATGTAGAGATCCGTCCGCAGGTGGAAGGCTACCTGGAAAAGATCTATGTAGATGAAGGCGCTTATGTAAAAGCAGGGCAACCACTGTTCAAGATCGACGCCCGTGTTTATAACGAGCAACTGAACAGTGCCCAATCTACCTTGTCTGCCGCACAGGCCAATGTGGCCAAAGCAAAAGTGGAAGTAGACCGGCTGGTCCCCCTGGTAGAGAACAAAGTGATCTCCGAGGTCCAGCTCAAGACCGCCAGGGCTGCGTACGATGCCGCCGTGGCCGCTGCCGACCAGGCAAAAGCAACCGTGGGCAATGCGCAGATCAATATCGGCTATACACTGATCAAAGCGCCGGCCAGTGGATATATCGGTAGGATCCCCTTCAAGATCGGGGCCCTTGTCGGAAAGAATGAATCACAGCCGCTCACCCTGTTGTCCGATGTGAACGAGATCTACGCTTACTTTTCTTTGAGTGAGCCTGATTTCCTCGCATTCAAACAACAATTCGCCGGCAATACCATCGAAGAAAAGGTAAGGAAAGTGCCGCCCGTTGAACTGGTACTGGCCGATAACAGCCTGTACAATCAAAAAGGCAAGGTGGGGACCATCGAAGGTCAGTTCGATAAGACCACCGGCGCCATCAGCTTCCGGGCAACCTTCCCCAATGCAGGTGGCATATTGCGCACCGGCAATACCGGCAAGGTCCGCATCCCGCAACTCTTCAACGAAGCACTGATCGTGCCGCAGGAATCCACCTTCGAGATACAGGACAAAGTGTTCGTATTCGTGGTGGGCGATAGCAACAAGGTAGCCACCAGACCTATCACTGTGTCTGGCAAGACCACCAACTACTATTTCGTTGAAAGCGGCGTGAAGAAGGGCGATAAGATCGTTTTCTCCGGCGTCGGCAACCTGCAGGAAGGAATGTCCATCGTACCACAACCAATATCTGCAGACAGCCTGCTCAAAGCGAAACCATTGAAATAACGAAGTTAGAAGTATGAGGTCGGAGATCAGAAGTCCCTGAATGCAGGGACTGTCTGACCAGTGGGGTCTGCTGACCTCCGACCTCCGACTTCATACCTCAGTCTTCAGACATCACACAACTAATTTCACTCCCATGCTAAAAAGATTTATTGAAAGACCGGTATTATCAACGGTTGTTTCTATCATATTGCTCTTGCTGGGCGGGCTGTCTTTATACACACTGCCCGTGACGCTGTTCCCGGATATCGCTCCGCCGAGCGTTCAGGTAACTGCCCTCTACCCCGGCGCCAATGCTGAAGTAGTGGCCCGTTCAGTGGCCACTCCGATCGAAGAAGCCATCAACGGTGTGGAAAACATGACCTACATGACTTCCAATTCCAGTAACGACGGAAGTATGACCCTCACCGTTTATTTCAAACAGGGCACCAATCCCGATATCGCATCGGTGAACGTTCAGAACCGTGTGTCCAAAGCCGTTAGCCAGGTGCCCACCGAAGTGGTCCAGGCAGGTATTTCCACCCAGAAAGTGCAGAACAGTATCATCATGTTCGTGGCCCTGTCGAGCGATAACAGGGAACAATACGATGAGCTCTTCCTGGAAAACTATATCAAGATCAACCTGATCCCGCAGATCCAGCGTGTGCCCGGTGTGGGCCAGGCCCAGGTATTCGGCACCAAGGATTATTCCATGCGGATATGGCTGAAACCCGACCGCCTCATCGCCAACGGCCTTTCCCCCCAGGATGTGCTGACTGCCGTGAAAGACCAGAACCTGGAAGCAGCGCCCGGCCGTTTGGGCCAGAACAGCCCTGAGGTGTTCGAGTATGTACTTAAATACAAAGGCAAATTGAACCGGAGCGAAGATTATGAGAACATCGTCGTGAAAGCGAACAGCGATGGCTCCATGCTTCGCCTGAAAGATGTGGCCCGCGTCGAGTTCGGGTCCTACACCTATTCTACCAATAGCAGAATGGATGGCAATCCCGTATCCGGCTTCGCGGTTTACCAGACAGCCGGTTCCAATGCCAACGATATCCTTACCGAAGTTGAACGCCAACTGAAAGAATTCTCTTCCAGTCTGCCCAAAGGCGTCAAGACCACGATCATGTACAATTCCAAGGAATTCCTCGATGCCTCGATCCACCAGGTGCGTGAAACACTGGTGATCGCCTTCCTGCTGGTATTCCTGGTGGTGTTCGTGTTCCTGCAGGATTTCCGTTCAACGCTGATCCCCGCCATTGCAGTGCCAGTGGCCATCATCGGTACATTCTTCTTCATGCAGCTCTTTGGTTTTACCGTCAACCTGCTCACTTTATTCGCCCTTGTGCTGGCCATCGGTATCGTGGTGGACGATGCGATCGTGGTGGTGGAAGCCGTGCACTCCAAAATGGAGCGAACGAATTTGCCTGCAAGGGTAGCCACCGTTCAATCGATGAGCGAAATATCAGGAGCTATCATTTCCATCACACTGGTAATGGCAGCCGTGTTCATTCCCGTTGGTTTCATGCAGGGCCCTGCCGGTGTGTTCTACAGGCAGTTCGCCTTTACGCTGGCCATCGCCATCCTGATCTCCGCGGTGAACGCGCTTACACTGAGCCCTGCGTTGTGTGCCTTATTCCTGAAAAATATCCATCATGAAGAAGGACAGGAAAAAGGAAAGAAGAGAGGTTTCTCCGCCCGCTTCTTCAGTGGGTTCAATGCAGGCTTCAAAGCTGTAACCGAGAGATATATACGCAGTCTTCAGTTCCTTATCAAACGCAAATGGATCGCTATCACCGGATTGGTGCTCATCGCCGCCGGCGCGTTCTATATGGCCAAGAAAGCACCTACGGGCTTTATCCCCACGGAAGACCAGGGCTTCGTGCTGTTCGCTGCCAATACACCTCCCGGCAGTTCACTGGAGAGAACGCACGCCGCCACGTCACAACTCGACAGCATTATCAAGAATGAACCTGCTGCCGAGCACCTGTATACGATCGACGGTTTGAACTTCATCAGTTTTGCCAACGCTTCTCCGTATGCAGCCGGATTTATCAGGCTGAAAGATTACGATAAGAGAGGGCCTATCAAAGACCCCGAACAGATCGCCGGCATGCTCACCGGGAAAGTAAGCCAGGTGAAGGGAGCCAATACCTTCTTCTTCAACTTCCCCACCGTACAGGGCTTCGGTAACGTGAGCGGTTTCGAGTTTATGCTACAGGATAGAACGAACGGCCCGCTCGACAAGCTCGGCAATACCGCCTGGGGCTTTATCGGCGCCCTGATGCAGCGAAAGGAGATCGGGTTTGCCTTCACCACATTCGCCGCCGGCAACCCGCAGTACACTATTGAAGTGGACAACGAAAAAGCAAAGCAGCTAGGCGTTTCCGTTAGTGAACTGATGCAAACGATGCAGATCTATTACGGAAGTAGCTTCGTGTCGGACTTCAACCGTTTCGGTAAATATTACCGGGTAATGGCCCAGGCCGATATCCCCTACCGGAATGACCCTTCTTCTCTGAATGGTATCTATATCAAGAATAAACAGGGTGAGATGGTGCCGGCCAAAACGCTGGTTAACCTGAAACGTGTGTATGGCCCTGAAACAGTGACTCGCAATAACCTGTTCAATGCCGTTACCATCAACGGAACGCCCAAACCGGGCTATAGTACCGGTGACGCCATCAGGGCTGTTGAGGAAACGGCCAAACAGGTGTTGCCGAGAGGATATGCGTATGAGTGGACAGGCGTTACACGGGAAGAGATCAAAACAGGCGGACAAACAGGGTTCATCTTCCTGCTCAGTGTGATCTTCGTGTATTTCCTGCTGGCAGCACAATATGAAAGTTATATCCTGCCGCTGGCCGTTATCTTAACGGTGCCTACCGGTGTGTTGGGTGTGTTCTCTTTCATCGGATGGGCCGGCATCGACAACAATATCTATGTACAGATCGGTCTGATCATGCTGGTGGGTTTGCTGGCGAAGAACGCGATCCTGATCGTAGAGTTTGCCGTGCAGCAACGGAGGTCAGGCAAAGGACTGGTTGAATCGGCCCTGGAAGGATCGAGGCTCAGGCTTCGCCCCATCCTCATGACCTCCTTCGCTTTCATCGTTGGTCTGTTGCCGCTGGTATGGACGCATGGCGCTTCTGCCCTGGGCAACCACTCCATCGGATGGAGCGCTATCGGCGGCATGCTTTCCGGTGTGATACTGGGTGTGTTCATTATCCCGGTACTGTTCGTGATCTTCCAGTATTTGCAGGAGAAACTGACAGGCAGGTCCGGCATCAGGGAGATCAACCTGGGCGAGTAAGCGAAGAGCATGTCAGTCGAACGAACAATGATTTCTACAGAATAATATTTAGAGCACTTAAACGAATATTGCAATGCAAACCAAACGTATTCATTTTTATACGGCAGTTCTCATAGTTGTGGTATTGGCGGCTTGCAGGATGGGCAAAGATTATCAGCGACCTGCCGTTGAATTGCCGCAGCAGTTCAACAATGTCAGCTTTGCCGATACCAACAGCATTGCAGATGTGGAATGGAAGAAATTCTTTACCGATACCACACTGCAGGGACTGATCAGTCGCGGCCTCAGCTATAACTATGATCTGCAGGCCGCGATCAAAAGGATCGAGATCGCACAACAACAGGTAAAACAGGCCAGGCTGGCCCAATTGCCGCAGGTGGACCTGAGCGTGTCGGGCTCCATCAACCGCCCGTCGGACAATAGTTTGAACGGAAAAAGCACCAGCCTTTTCCTCGGAAAATCTTACGTGGAGAATTACAATGCCTCTGTGAATATTTCCTGGGAAGCCGATATCTGGGGCAGGATCCGCCGCCAGAAGGAAACTACCCTGGCCCAATACCTCCAAACACAGGAAGCAGGCAGGGCCGTTCAAACACAACTGGTTTCGGATATTGCACAGGGTTATTTCAACCTGCTGATGCTCGACAGGCAACTGATCATCACCCGCAATAACCTCGCCCTGAACGATACGTTCACGAATGTGACCAGGCTCCTGAGGGATGGAGGCGTAGTGACCACGCTCGCTGTTCAGCAGGCAGAATCACAACGCCTGTCTACCGCGCTGCTTATTCCTCAACTGGAACAAAGCATCGCATTACAGGAAAATGCGCTGCAGGTACTTACAGGACAATTGCCAGGCACTATCGCCCGCACATCGACCCTGAATGATGTAGCGTTGCAGGAGAACCTGCCAACCGGATTACCGGTGGCCATGGTAAGCCGCCGCCCGGATGTGCGTGCCAATGAGATGGCGCTCGTTGCCGCCAATGCCCAGGTGGGCGTAGCCCAGGCCAATATGTATCCTGCGCTCAGCATTACAGCAGGGGGTGGACTGGAATCTTTCCAGGCCAGCAACTGGTTCAGCATTCCGGGCTCCCTGTTCGGACTGGCCACCGGCTCCATTGCCCAACCGCTTTTCCGCAAGCGGGCATTGAAGACACAGTATGAAGTGGCTAAACTGGAAAGAGAAGGAGCCGTGATCCGGTTCCGGCAATCCGTGCTGCAGGCAACGACCGAAGTGAGCAATGCACTGGTGCAGGCGGAAAAACTGAAACAACAAAGACAACTTGCCATCAACCAGACCGATACCCTGAAACAGGCCGTGAGCAATGCACAGCTCCTGTTCAAGAGCGATATGGCCAATTACCTTGAAGTGATCACTGCGCAAAGCAATGCGCTTCAGGCAGAGCTGAACCTGGCTACAATCCAGAGAAGCCAGCTCAGTACCGTGGTAGAGCTCTATCGTTCGCTGGGAGGCGGATGGAAATAAACGTAGTTAATTGGTTGTACAAATATGGGTTAGCTATATAGCAGACCGCAACATTCCTGTTGCGGTCATTTTTTTGGAACATATCAGCGAAGACTTCATTGTACACGGAACCCATTGGCCGAAGCAAATTTTCTTTGTACCGTCTGCAACTTTTTCACGGCATCCGTATTGCCCGCAGCAATTTTTTGCAGGCGCTCGTAAGCATCATTCCTGGCCGTATCGCTGTTCGCCATGCCGATCTCCTTATAGGCTGTATAAACACTCTTGATATAGGAAAAATATTCTATTGCTGCCTGCTGGAATTCTTCAGCACCTTTCGCGCGGGGAGGTGGCGTGCTCCTGATCTCCTGCAACCTGCTTTCCACGATCCCTTCCATTTTCTCCGCAACGGGTGTGATCTCCTTGAATTTGCCCGCATTGATCAACTTCAACACTTCCGATTCCGTATGCTCGATATCCTTCAGCATGCTTCTTTCTTTGGCGACTATGTCCTGGCTGTATTTGAAGGCCGATCCCGGCTGACAGGCGACCAGCAATAACAGACAACTGATCATCATCGATATTCGTTTCATGTATGATATGTTTAGAGGGTCATGAAAAAATGCGGCGGAAAAATACAGAATATAGTGCTGTTATGCTTGAAAATTAGCGATCAATTCTGTAAATTACGATATAACCCCCTCTCTTCCGTTGCATTTGCCTTTCTGCTGATCTCGTACTATTCCCCGGTGAAACATCCACCGGCCCATTCCAACAACGATGGCCATGACCCCGGGCCCCTGACCGGGAAAATAGTCCGTTACCCACCGCTATCCGGTCAATCCTAACTTTTACATAAAACCATTTTCGTATGCTACAATTGTTACCCGCATTAAGAAGATCACTGCCATTGCTACTGCTTACAGGCAGCCTGTCTGCTGTCCGGGCACAGACCGGCACGCTCCAGGTTACTGTCACCGACGGGAAGTCGCCCCTGGCCGGCGCTACCATCCAGGTGCCCAGGATCAACAGGGCCGGTTATTCCGGCGCCGACGGCCGCTATTCCATGAACCTGCCCGCAGGTACCTATACCGTGGTGGCTAGCTATGTTGGATATTCCGTTCAAAGCAAATCCGTCACCATCACCAGCGGGCAAACCGTCTCTCTCGATTTTGCCCTGGAAGCAGGCACTACCCTGAACGCGCTGGTGGTAATGGGCTCCCGCAACCTGCCACGTACACAAACTTCCACGCCGGTACCGGTGGATGTGATCGATATCAAACGGATCGTAGGCGATGCGCCACAGGTATCCGTGAACCAGTTGTTGAATTATATCGCTCCCTCTTTCAGTTCCGGCACGCAAACGGTGTCTGATGGCACCGACCATATCGACCCGGCCTCTCTCCGTGGTCTGGGACCCGACCAGGTGCTGGTGCTCATCAATGGCAAACGCCGCCACAATACGGCACTCGTGAATGTAAATGGTACATTTGGCCGTGGCGCCGTAGGAACGGATATGAACTCCATCCCTACCTCAGCCATCGACCGGATCGAGATCCTGCGCGACGGGGCCGCCGCGCAATATGGCTCCGACGCCATTGCCGGGGTGATCAATATCATCCTCAAAAGCAGCGTGAACCGGTTGAACGTCAACGTTACCACCGGCGCCAATGTTACCTCCAAAGCAGATAACAACTTCGACGGACAAACCGTACAAACAGGCATCAACTATGGTATTCCCGTGGGTGGCCGTGGCGGCTTTATCAATTTCGGCGGCTCTTATGATTTCCGCAACGCCACTAACCGGTCGGGCCCCTGGATCGGACCGATCTACCGTACTTATCCCGGTGCAGTCGATAAAACGGATTCATTTCTCACTGCCAACAATATAACGAGAAAGGATATTCGCATGAGGGCCGGACAGTCCAAATTGCGGAGCGGACAGCTCTTTCTCAATTCCGTTTTCCCGATGGAGAACAATGCGGAGTTCTATCTTTTCGGTGGACTGGGCTACCGTAACGGGCAGGCGGCCGGCGTATACCGGCTGCCATCGGACAGTCGCAATGTGCTCAGCATCTACCCGCTTGGGTTCCTCCCTGAAATACATTCCGATATCTACGACAAATCGCTGGCCTTCGGCATCCGCGGCAATATCGGCGAATGGAAAGCCGATGTGAGCAATACCTATGGTCAGAACCAGTTCATCTTCCGCGTGGAGAATTCACTTAACGCATCCCTCGAAAAAGCTTCTCCCACCCGCTTCAATGCCGGCGGCCCTATATTCACGCAAAACACTACCAATCTCGATTTCACGCGCCGGTTCGAAGTGCTGGACGGTCTCGATCTCGCCTTCGGCACTGAATACCGTTTCGAACGCTACCAGCTCGTGGCCGGCGCAGAAAATTCTTACACCGATTATGGCAGGGCCACCAAGATCGGGGTCGATGCCACTGGCCACGATATCCTGATACCTGATCCCAAAGGGGCCATCAATACCAAATTCGGGCCCGATGGAACGCCCAGGGCAGGCGGCGCACAGGTGTTCCCCGGCTTCCGGCCCGAGAACGCCGTGAATGCCACACGCTCGGCCATTGCCGGTTATGGAGATGTGGAACTGAACCTGAGTGAGCCTTTCCTGCTTGGTGGCGCAATCCGTTTCGAGAACTATAATGATTTCGGTTCCACCCTGAATGGCAAGCTCACTTTCCGGTATAAACTCACGAGGCGTACCGCCATCCGTGCATCGGCCAGCACCGGCTTCCGCGCTCCTTCCCTGCACCAGCGCTTCTATTCGAATACCAGCACACTCTTCGTGGATGGGGTACCGTATGAGGTAGGGACTTTCACCAATGACAGCCGTCCCGCCCAACTGCTGGGCATCCCGACATTGAAGCCTGAAAAATCGAGAAGCGTGAGCGCCGGTTTCACAGGAGCATTCGGCCGGTTCAATGTAACGGTAGATGGATATTTTACGCATATAGAAGACCGCATCGTTTATACCGATCTGTTCAGCGGCAGCAATGCGCCCGGGGCTTCCGATGTCGACAAGGAGATCTACCAGCTTCTCCTGCTCGCCAATGCCAACCAGGCAGCTTTCTTTGCCAATGCCATCAATTCGGAGACCAAGGGTGTGGACCTGGTGGTGACTTACAACCAACGCCTGGGCCGGGGCAATTTCCGCGCCGACCTCGCCGGCACCTATACCAAAACACAGCAGGTAGGGCCTGTCAAGGCATCAGCCAAACTGGCCGGGAAAGAAAATATTTATTTCAGCCAGGCCAGCAGGATATATCTCGAAAAAAGCGTTCCGCGTGAAAAAGTGAATTTGACGCTAACGTATACCATCAACCGATTCAATGCTTTCGTACGCAATGTTTATTTCGGCCCGGTCGATGAAGCTACCAACACGGCAGCCTTCATGCAAACCTACAGTGGTAAAGTGATCACCGATGTATCGGCAGGATACAAGCTCACGAAAGCCATCAGGCTCAATATCGGTTCCAACAATGTATTCGATGTATACCCGGACAAAGTGGCCAATATCAACAATACAACCAATGGTCAGTTCCTGTATAGTCGCCGCACCACGCAGTTCGGGTTTAATGGCAGGTTCCTGTTTGCGAGGGCAGAACTGAACTTGTAGTACGGCCTTGAATATTGCATACTTCGAAGTATCTTCAGTTCAATTATATGGTCCTGACGGTCGATGAATCAGCAGGGCCAATCAAACATGAACAGAAGAAACTTCATTCAACAAAGCGCATTGCTCACAACCGGCTATGCTGTGCTCCAATCGACGCCAACCTGGGCCATGCAAAGAGCGGAATCAGGAAGCGCCGATGATCTGTATCGTTTATTCAAAGACCCACCAGATATCTACCGCCCTTTCGTTCGATGGTGGTGGAATGGTGACAAAATAGAAAAAGGAGAGCTGATCAGGGAGTTGCGCCTCATGAAAGCTGCCGGCATCGGCGGCGTGGAGATCAATCCCATCAAATTCCCTGCCCGCACCGATGATATGGGAAAGCCCTCTCTACGTTGGTTAAGCCCCGAATGGATCGACATGCTGCAGGCCACATTCGGAGAAGCGAGCTCCCTCGGCATCACCTGCGACCTGATCGTTGGTTCCGGCTGGCCTTTCGGCGCAGAATACCTGGAAGGAGAAGAACGCTCTTCCATCGTAGTCATCGCCACCAAAAAGCCTGAAGGGCCTTTGGAGTATGAAGTATCGGAGTTCGACCTGTTCAAAGAAGCAGACCCGGCCATCAGTGCTCCCTATTCAGGCCGGACGATGGAATTGCTTTCCCTCCAACTGGCGCCGGCAGAAATGAAAAGCATGGATGAGGTAAAAGACCTTTCACACCTGATCGGCCAGCGATCTTTTCGTATCGACATCCCGAAGGGAAAGCATGTGCTGTATGCACTGGTGAAGATCAGCAGCTTCATGGAAGTGATCAACGGCGCCCCCGGCGCCGATGGTCCGGTGCTCAACCACTATAACGAAGCCGCTGTGAAAAAATATCTCAACAAAATGTCGGATACCATCCAGCAGCGAACAGGTCCGCTCTCCCATCATATCCGGTCATTCTTCACCGATAGCATGGAGCTGGAAGGCGCCAACTGGAGCGCCGATATGGCCGATGAATTCCGTAAACGCCGGGGGTACGACCTCCTGCCCTACCTGCCATTCACTATGTTCAGGATCGGTTCCATGGGCAATACCATCGATTATAATTATGGCGCTTCCTTCGGCCCGGAACTGAAAGATACCATCCAGCGCGTACGGTATGATTTCGATCTCACCAAAACAGAATTGCTGGAAGAGCGATTCATCCGTTCCTTCACGGCCTGGTGCAGGGCCAATAATGTGAAGTCGCGCGTACAGGCCTATGGACGCGGTTATTACCCGCTCGAAGGAAGCTTCGATGTCGATATTCCGGAATGCGAGACATGGATCAAATACGGGCTCGGCGGGGAGGTCGACGAAACCAATTACCGCATCGGCAGGGCCAATACCATGATCAATAAATTCGTGGCATCCGCCGCCCATCTCAAAGGCAAAAGACTGATCAGTTGCGAAGAGCTTACCAACACGGATATGGTCTTCAACGATACCCTCGAGATCATGAAAGTGGCGGGTGACCAGAGCACCCTCTCAGGCGTTACACATCCCGTATTCCACGGATTCAATTACTCGCCGCCCTACGCACCGTTCCCCGGCTGGATCCGCTACGGTTCCTATATCAATGAAAAAAATACCTGGTGGCCCTATTTCAAACTTTTCACCGATTATAAAGCCAGGTTCTCGGCCCTGTTCCAACAGGCGGATATGTTCGCCGATATCGCAGTGCTTCCGCCCATTGGCGATATGTGGAGCATCTACAGCGCACAGAACGAACCTTTCCCCTTGCTTACTCACCCCGATTATCAACCGATGCTCTGGGAATCGATGCACCGCTGCGGCAATGCCTGTGATTATGTTTCAGAATCCGTGATCAGGGATGCGCAGGTGAAGAATGGGAAACTGGTCTATGGTCCACGCTCCTATCATACTCTCTTCCTCCTGGAAGTGCAAAGTATGGAGCCGTCTACCGCCGCGAAGCTGCTCGATTTCGTAAAGGCCGGTGGCCGCATCTTCTGCATCGAGACCATCCCCGGCAAATCCCTGGGCCTTACCGATCATCTGCAACGCGACCGGGAAGTGCAGGAGATCGTACAATCGCTAAAAGGTTATGCCGACCGCTTCATCCTCTTGAAAAAACCCGCGAATAATTATCTTCAATGGTACAGGAACATACAACAACAATACAATATCACGCCTTATATAAAGATCGACCAGCCCAATCCGTTCGTGACACAGGTGCGCTACCAGGCAGGCGATAAAGAGATACTCCTGTTCATCAATTCCAATATGGATGATCCGTACACTATCCAGCTCAAACCGGCGACTGAACTCACTGCCAAAAAGTGGCCCTGGATCTGGGATGCAGAGAATGGTGAACGCTATCGACTGCCGATGACCGGGGGCACCATCACCCTCGAACTGGGGCCGGCGGATTCAAGGTTGATCGTATTCGACCGTGTAAAAAAAGGGGCCGAAAGGCAACAACCTCCAACCGGCACAAATAATACAACCCCATTGACCAACCGATGGACCGCAGAATTCAGGCATATCGATGGCTCCATTAAAACGATTGAACTGGACGCATTGAAAGACCTGAAAGACATGCCAGGCTTCGTGCATTTCTCAGGCACGGTCATCTATCGCACCACGCTACAGGTGAGCAGTCCCCAACAGTTGTCCTGGCTGGATCTTGGTAAAGTGGTAGGCGTTTCGGAGCTTTGGGTGAATGGGCAACCTGCTGGTACCAAATGGTATGGCAGAAGGATACATCCCGTAAAATCCCTGCTCCAGGAAGGCAACAATACCATCGAAGTGAGAGTGATCACAACTATGGGAAATTATATGAAAACACTCACGAATAATGCCGTAGCGCAATACTGGACCAATCTCAACCACAAGAACCAGCCGGTCCAGTCGATGGGATTGATCGGCCCCGTAAGCGGTTATTGATCAGGAACTATAACGGTATCCAATAAATGCATATTTTAAAAATACCTCATAAAATATAGCTCATGTATTTGAAAAGATTGTCGGTGCTCGTCTTCGTGCTTGTCCAGTTCTTCCAGGCAAGCGCCAAGGATTACCCCGCTTCTTTATTCGGCATATATTCAGATGGTGTAACACTCAATACCCGTTCGATCCAGTTCGCCATTGATTATATCAACCAGCAGGGCGGCGGCAGGCTGGTATTTTATGTAGGCCGCTACCTCACGGGGTCCATTCACCTCAAATCGAATGTGACCATCCATTTGCAGGAAGGCGCCGTGCTGGTAGGCTCGCTCAACCCTTTCGATTATGACAGGAAAGGCTGGACGGCCCTCATCTTTGCGCACGACCAGCAGCATATCGGTATCACAGGCCAGGGCGTCATCGACGGACAGGGCCGCCTGCTGGCGAAAAATGTAGTGAACGTGATCCAGAAAGGATTGGTGAAAGATGGCTTCCGGTTCGACCGGCCCGAAGCAGAATCGAGGGCCGTTCTGGTCTACTTCCGCGGCTGCGAAAATATTTCCATGCGTAAGGTGACCATGCGCAACTCTGCCAGTTGGGTACAGATCTACGATCAATGCAAAAATGTGAGCATCGACAGCATGTATGTCGACAGTAAAGCCTACTGGAACAACGATGGCATCGATATCGTGGACTGCGAGAAAGTGAGCATCACTAATTCTTTCATCGATTCCGACGATGATGGCATCTGCCTCAAATCGCACGATGCCTCCAGGGTTTGCCGCGATATCTATATCCATAACAATACCATTCGCTCCAGCGCCAATGGCATCAAGTTCGGGACAGCCACCTATGGCGGTTTCAGCGATATCCGCATCATCAATAATAAAGTGTTCGACACCTACCGGTCGGCCGTCACACTGGCAGCCGTGGATGGGGGCTTTGTGGAGAATGTGGAAGTGGACAGCCTGCAGGCCACTAACACCGGCAATGCCCTCTTCCTGCGGATCGGTGAAAGACTGAAAGGCAAAAAGGGCAGGCTGGAAAATGTACGGATATCGAATTTGTATGTGGAAGTGCCAGTCACCAAACCGGATGCCGGTTATGAATACGAAGGCCCGGTCGAAGATATGCCACGCAACATCTCGCCCGCTTCCATCGTGGGTTTGCCCGATGCCATGATCTCCAATATTACATTAAACAACGTGGAGATCAGATACCCCGGAGGAGGCAATCCATTGTTTGCGAAAATTGGGTTGGATGAACTGGATAAGATCCAGGAAAAAGCAAATGCTTATCCTGAGTTCTCGATGTTTGGTGAATTACCGGCCTGGGGTTTGTATATTCGCCATGCAAAAGACATCATGATAACCGGCCTTACACTGACAGCAGAGAAAAAAGATTACCGCACCGCCATTGTGCTCGACGACGTGCATCGATCCGGCTTCAAACTGCTGAAGATCTCGGAGCCGGGAAAGAAAAAACCGCTATTTCAATATCGTTCCAGTGATATTACCGTGAAATGAGCGGGCAACAATGATGAACAACGACCTACTTTAAAATAGCTATACGGAAAACGTCGCTTCCGCATGCGCAAGGGCTGCCCCGGCAACGGGGCAGCTTGATTTTTTAACAATTGCGGGCTGGTCTCTGTCCGCAATCAAACGCGGAGCTTCACGGCATTTTCCGTAGCGCCGGCAGCGACGGCCAGGGTTTTGGCCGCTTTCGAGAGATCACCTCCATCGATGGTGATCCGCAAGTCCTCCCAACCACTGGCGACGCGTGAATTCCTTTTTCATACAGGCAAAATTTTCCTAAAACTAGAATAAATCGGGGGGCAGGCACTGGCAAAGGACTAAGCTATTTTAGCTATTCCATTTTACTTATCTTTCCTGCATGATCAGCACAGAGGTTTGTATCATCGGGGCAGGACCAGGCGGCGCAGCAGCAGCATTGCAGTTGGCAAAGGCAGGCATCGGGTCGGTGATCGTGGACAAGGCGGTCTTCCCCCGCAACAAAGTATGCGGCGACGGGCTTAGTGGCAAAGTGATCACGGCCCTGGAGCGGATCGATCCTTCCATTGCAGCCCGGCTTCGTGCATTTGCCAGGAAGACCGATAGCTGGGGCGTAACCTTCGTATCACCGGGAAGAGTGAGCATGGATGTTCCTTACAGGCCGCAATACGATCCGTCGACCAATGAGCCCATCGGTTTCGTCTGCAAACGGATCGACTTCGATAATTTCCTGGTGGAAGAGATACGACGCAAGCCGGAGATCCGATTGATAGAAGGCACTGCCATCGAGAAATATGAACAGCAGGATGATGGGTACCTGCTATCGGATGCGGAAGGAAAATGTACCATCAAAGCCCAACTCCTGATCGTGGCCAATGGCGCCCATTCTTCTTTTACAAGGGATGTGGCCGGTATCAGGATGGAACCGGCTTATTATGCCGCCGGGGTAAGAGGTTATTATACAAATGTGAAAGGACTGCACCCCCACAATTTCATCGAACTGCACTTCCTTCCCGGCCTGTTGCCCGGTTATTGCTGGATTTTTCCATTGCCCAATGGAGAGGCCAATGTTGGACTGGACATGATCAGCTCCACAGTCAGCAATAAAAAGCTGAACCTGAAACAGCTTCTGAAAGATACCCTCCAACATGATCCTATCCTGAAAGAAAGGTTCAGTGATGCCGTGCTCACAGGCAGCATCGACGGATATGGATTACCGTTAGGAAGCAAAAAAAGAACGATTGCCGGTCGCCGGTATATGCTGGTAGGCGATGCCGCCTATCTCATCGATCCCTTCACCGGTGAAGGGATCGGCAATGCGCTCTATTCGGGAAGGATCGCTGCGGAGCATGCTGCGCGGGCTATCAGGACAGGGGATTTTTCCGAAATGTCATTACAGGCTTATACCGACCATATATACCGGATATTAGGCCCTGAACTACAGCTCAGCCATCGCCTGCAAAAGCTGGTGCGGCACCGGTGGCTCTTCGACAGGCTCATGAAAATGGGCTCCCGGAACAAGCAGTTGAAAGAACTGATCTCCTGTATGTTCTATGAAGTGGACCTGCGGAAAAAACTGGCTAACCCTTTGTTCTATTGGAGGATATTGTTGAACAGGTAGCCCTTCCTGGAAATTCAACAGGATTTCGATCATAAGTGATAAATAATTATCTTTAAGCACCAAACTTCATGGTACGCCTGATGACAGCTAAGGCGTGCCATTGCATCCAACCCAGACAGTAAAGCTGGCATAATAATTAAGGCCTGACCGGTAGCCGGGATTAAAGTTGTGCCCATAACAAAATAATTTCATTCAATCGCTGAAGCAGTGTTGAAATGAATTCAATACTAATCATACTAATCAAATACCATTAAACACCCTACCTATGCTGAAAGGTATCATTCCCTATACGGGATTGAAGCGGGCCCAACGTTATTATCAAGATGTGATCCATGCCGGCACCAGCGGGATCACCGATGAAGAAAAATTCAACAGGATCAGGCTGACCAATTTGCTGAGCGTTTACATAGGCGTTGCGATCATCGCCATTACTCCGCTGGTCTACGCATGTATTCCCAAAGTTTCCCTGCTGATCCCGATATTCATTGAATTGATCATCAACTTTTCCGTGATCCTGCTCAATAGGCTCCGGATGTACCGGTTGGCTGGCCTGGTTCTCTACTTCCTGCAATGCGCGGCCATCATCTACTTTTGTTTCCTCCTGGGCGGACTTATCCAATTACAATCCATGGTCATTTTCTTGCTCTCCATTATTTGCCTGCTGTTCAAGGAGATCCCCATCAGGATCATTGCGCTGACCGGTGCTATCGTCACTTTTATCGTACTGCAAACAGGCTATTATTACAATGTGGTCACCCCCATCGAGGTATCGCGTAATGCGGGCTATCTCATCCAAACAGCAGCTATGGTGGGCGTTATCATCATGCTGGTCCTGATCGCCCGACCGTTCATTGCTAGTAACGATATGAACCCGACGCTCAGGCGAAAGAATTACTATATAAAAATGTTCGTAACGCAGATCACCCACGAGATCAGGTCTCCGCTCAATGCCATCGGGCTTATCTCCAAATTGCTCAAAAAAGAGATCAAAAAAGATCCGAGCCTGAAAAGGCTGGAGCCGTACGCAGATATGTTGATCGTAGGGAGCAATACCACCAGGACGATCGTGAACAATGTACTCGACATGGCGCAGATCGAATCGGGGAAAACGAAAACAGGGATGGAACAAACCTTCTTCGTAAAACCGTTCTTTTCGAAACTGATCGATGTGAGCAAGATCATTGCCCAATCGCGCAAGATGCGCATTCGCCTGCTGATCGACCAGATGCCCTCCCTGATCACGAGCGATCCCTTGAAGCTGAACCAGATCTTGAACAATCTCCTGTCCAATGCCATCAAGTATGGTAAGAAAGACAGCACCATTACCGTAACGGTCAGCAAATCGGATAACCGCCACTGGTCGATCGAAGTGAAGAACTTTGCACATTCCATCCCCACTGAAAACCTGAACCAGCTTTTCGATCCTTTTGTTACCGGCAATACCGACGTTACGGAGGGAACCGGCCTTGGCCTGTACATTGTCAGGAACAAGGTAGTATCCATGAACGGGACCATCGAAGCAGAATATACCACCGATCAATACGTGGTTTTCAGGATCATGCTGCCGCTGCTGGTGGGCAAGAGCAAAGATGTGGAACCCGAAGATGAAGAAGCGGAATTGCAGGACCTCAGCAATACCAGGGTGCTCATCGCCGAAGATGAACCGATCAATGCCAGGGCGCTCTTTCTTTGCCTGGAAGACCTGGGATGCAAAGTAGAAATTGCCCGGAATGGCAAGGAACTGATCACGAAGGCACTCACGGAAGCACCCGACATTATCATGATGGACTACCACATGCCGCTCATGAATGGCGAAACGGCCATGCGGCACCTGAAAAATGACCCACAATTAAAAAATATTCCCGTCATCGTTTCAACGGGTGATATCTTCACCAATTCGCTCGACAAACTGCTGGAGGCCGGAGCAGACGGATATATCGCAAAGCCCATTGAATCCGGGCCACTCCGCAGGATCCTCTGCAAGCACCTTTACCAGAAAAACGATGAGCTGCAGGATGAACAGTAATGTGATCAGGTAGTGACTGCCATTGTATCCTCCACGAGTTGCGTCTCTTTCCAGATGGAATGAGGCCGTTTATACCTTTTTGTAAATATCTGCCACATCCAGGAAGCCTGCACAATTTTTTCGAGTGTATTCAAATGCGTTACGATAGTGGCAGCCTCTGTACTTTCCGGCAATACCGTAATCATCTCCTTCATCAAAGTAGTGGACGACTGGTAATCGGCCAGGATATTGCGCACGATACCGGAGGCTTTCTGAATGACCTCTGCCAAACTCAGTTCAGGATGATTGCAGGCGACTGCCATAACGAGGTTGGGATCTGCATTCCGGTCGATTACCTCTTTCTCGAATGAAAAAAGATCGTTGGAAAGACAGCCGAACAGTGCGGTGGCCCGGTGGATGCGGCGCATCAGGGCATCGAGCTTTCTATTCGCCAGCCAATTCCAGTCGAGGAATTTGTTATCACTATATTCAGCCAATGAAATGATATGCGGCATCCCTGATGTGTGATTCCGCATACTGATATATTCGTCGATCGTAGGCAAATAACCCAGGGAGCCCGCCGAGCAATCCTTATGTGTTACTTCTATATGGAGGTTAAAGAGTTTGAGAAATTCCAGGAACCAGGTCATCGGTGAGCTATCCCGGATATCCTGCAGCATTTCCACGTTTGCCCATTCCACCTGGTGGGCGGATGGCACGATACGGAGTTCCTCATCGAGTGTCGCCATTCGTTGAATGATCTCTTTGTAGGAAGATTGCTTGTCCTGATCGAGGTATTTGAACATATCCCTTCCCATCGTATCGTTCAGGTAATAATCGACGGCATTGTTCTTTGCCATGGCAACGATCCTGTCGAACTCCGCATCCGGGTAAAGGAACATGGTGCAGGTAACATAATATTTTGCATTGGGCAGCCATATACCATATTTCTCCCCAAATGCCTGTATGATGTCGATCAGGCTGGAAGTTTGTGGATGTGGCCGGTAGTACCGGCAGTATTCAGTGATACTGAACGTCCCTTGCTGGAATAATCTTTCCAAAGAAAAATTGATGGAGGAATCGATGAGGGAGGCATACTCCTGTTGAACGCGCACAAGGGCAAAACGGGTTGCCACCTGAACGGAATGTTCATGTTTCATAATACAAGGTTTAATGATGAATAGTATGTATAGTTGAAACGGCTGCTGCGCCAAATGTGGCCGGCAGCCATTTTCAATTGCTGAATAACCGGTCCGCATTCTATAGGGTACGGATTGGAATATGCGAGCGTGGAGAGAGCGCTATCGAAACAAATTTCAAAGAAATCCAGTAAAATATCTTTGAGAGGAGGCCAATATCTATTTTCGGAATAAGGTGTCCTTATTGTGCCTCGAAGTGTCGATGGGGAAAAGATTTAATAATGAATACATGGAAACCTGTAAGGATTTGATGTGTAGAGGGTTTTGTGCACAAGTAAGAAATCAGCCCAGTCGCCTGATGATCTCCAGACAGGCCCTGCTATTGTGATAAGGGCATTTCCAGATGCCGCCATCTTCATCCAGCCCTTCCGCAGTGGCATCGGTCATCTTTTATGATCTATGTGAAGTAAATATTTTATTCACTCAGGGGAGTTAATACCATCAACCGAATACTAAGCTGTTTTAGAAAATAATTGTCTGTTACCGTTAGATCGGTCCATATCGATCAAAAGGCATCGGACCATTTAGAAATTGTTATGGGATGCGGCCTTCGGGCTATGCCGTGGTTGAAAAAAATTGATTAATTTAGGTACGGGTACCTACCCTCTCATCAATCGCATTGCAGATGAATGAATTTGCACATCTCCGGATACTGATCGGTATCATTCTCGGCCTCAGCATCACCCACCTGCTGAAAGGTGGCGCCAAATTCATCCAGCACCCGGGGCGTACCCGCCCCTATTGGGTCCACCTGTTATGGACCGTGTACATCTTTTTATTGCTGGTGCATTTCTGGTGGTGGGAGTTCAGGCTGAACAGTATCGCTCACTGGAATTTCACGGCCTATTTCTTCATTGTGCTGTTCATCGTGAACTTTTTCATCATCTGCGCTTTGCTCTACCCGGAAGACATGAGCGATTACAGGGATTATGAAGAATATTTTTATTCGCGCAAGCATTGGTTCTTTGGTTTCATGGCCCTGGTCTTCCTGCTGGATATCGGTGACACCCTCATCAAAGGGATGGACTATGCCCGGCATTTGAGCATCGAATATCCCATCCGTAATACGGTGCATATCCTCCTTTGCCTGGCCGCCATGCGGGTCAACAACCGGACTTTCCACGGAACACTGGTGGTCCTCTTCATTGTATATGAACTGTCATATATCCTGCGGCTGTTCTACTCCGTCTAATTCGGACAATTCATTACTTTTGCAGCATAATCAATGGTCATGTCGTTTTTTAAAGATAAGGTAGTAGTCATAACGGGAGGCAGCGATGGAATAGGAAGGGCGCTGGTAGACGCATTCATAGTTGCCGGCGCCAGGGTTGCCACCTGCGCAAGGAATTACGATAAGCTCTATACCCTGCTATTGCAGCATACCAACGTGATGCTGCATACCATGGCCTGCGATATCAGTAAGGAAAGCGACTGCAAGCGCTTCATCGAATCGACCATCAAGACCTTCGGTGGGATCGATATCCTCATCAACAATGCCGGTATCAGTATGCGGGCCCTCTTCCAGGATACCGATGTGGAAGTGATCAAAAAAGTAATGGATGTCAATTTCTACGGCGCCATTTACTGCACCAAATATGCCCTTCCTTCCATCATGGAACGCAAGGGCGCCATTGCCGCCGTTTCTTCCATTGCCGGCTACCGGGGATTGCCCGGCCGTACCGGCTATTCCGCTTCCAAATTCGCCCTGCAGGGTTGGATGGAAGCTCTCCGCACCGAACTGCTCCATAGCGGCGTTCACGTTATGTGGGTTTGCCCTGGTTTCACGGCGTCGAATATCCGCCATGTGGCCCTCAACAGTCATGGTGAACCACAGGGGGAATCGAGCATGGAAGAAGGCAAGATGATGACGGCCGCCGAATGCGCACAGCATATCATCAAAGCGGTAGAGCAAAGAAAACGTACACTGGTATTGACATCCACCGGTAAACGAACGGTATTCATGAACCGCTTTTTCCCGTCACTGGCCGATAAGCTGGTCTACAAATACTTTTTCAAAAATGGAGAGTTGATAAAATGAGGGATGTAGTTACCTCATACCTCATCCTTCGTACCTCATTTCATAAACTCGAAATTTGTGCATGGCTTTACTAACCCTCACATCCGACATCGGTCAGCAGGATTACCTGGTGGGGGCCGTAAAAGGCCAGCTCTTACAGATCAATCCTGCATTCACGATTGTCGATATCTCCCATACCATCTCCCCTTTCAACTATCCGCAGGCAGCCTATATCTGCCGCAATGCCATCCGTAATTTCCCGCCCTTCAGCTTCCACCTGCTCCTGGTAAACCTTTTTGAAAAAAAACCGGAACAGTTGCTGATGGCTTATCACCATGACCAATATATTCTCTGCGCCGATAACGGGCTGCTCACCATGGTGCTGGAAGACAAACCCGAAATGGTCATCGGCCTGCCGCTCGATAAGACCGCCATCAAGAACACTTTATATTGCACCCGCATCATGGGTGAGGCCGTCCAGGCATTACAGACAGGCGCCAGCCTGCAACAGATCGGTATCCTGGACACCAGCTTTACGGAAAAGAACCACCTGCGACCCACGCTCGGGGTAGACTGGATCGAAGGACAGATCATCTTCATCGATAATTTCGAGAATATCGTGGTCAATATCACCCGCGAACAATTTGAAGAACAAAGGCGCGGCCGCCATTTCAGCATCGTCTTCAAACGCAATGAAGTGATCCATACCATCAGCGAAACCTACGCCGATGTGCCCGAAGGCGAGAAACTGGCCCTCTTCAATTCAGCCGGTTACCTCGAGATCGCCATCAATAAGGGAAATGCCGCCGGCCTATTCGGGCTGCAGGGATTCCTGGAACAGTCACAGAGTATGCAGAACAGGCTGTTTTACCAAACGGTGAGGATATTCTTTGTCTGAACTGGGATTTTTGAGATTGGTGGGATTTATGGGATAGATCGATAATTGTCGGAAAGTATTAATTAAATGACGGATATGTTCATGCTATGCCAATGGGAGAAACAGACATTCGGCGAATTATCCCATAAATCCCACCAATCTCAAAAATCCCAGTTCAGACAAAACCCTATATTTGCCAAGTTTTAAAAAATCAATGTAATATGAACTTTAACCGGTTAAATAACATAGTGGGTTGGATCGTGGGCCTGATCGCCTGTACAGTGTATGTACTGACCATGGAAGCTACCGGCAGTTTCTGGGACTGCGGTGAGTTTATATCCAGCGCTTATAAATTACAGATCCCCCACCCGCCGGGAGCCCCTCTCTTTGTATTGCTCGGCCGCTTTTTCATCGTACTCTTTGGGGATGATCCCCACAATGCGGCCAGGGGCGTCAATTTCATGAACGCTATTGCCAGCGGCATTACCATATTGTTCCTCTTCTGGACCATCACCCATTTTGCCCGGAAACTGGTGCAGAAAGGACAGGAAAGCCTCACCGGCCAGCAGCTTTTCATCATCATGAGCGCCGGTACCGTGGGCGCTCTCGCCTATACTTTCTGCGATTCTTTCTGGTACAGCGCTGTGGAGGGTGAAGTATATGCCCTCTCCTCCCTGTTCACCGCCGTAGTGTTCTGGGCAATCCTGAAATGGGAGCATGAAGTAGATCTCGAAAACAGAACAGACGGTCATAAGTTTTCCAGGGCCGACCGGTGGATCATATTCCTTTTTTTCATGATGGGCCTGTCGATCGGCGTTCACCTCCTGAACCTGCTTACGATCCCGGCCATCGTGATGGTATATTATTTCAAACGTTATAAGGTTAGCCGCTGGGGCACTTTCTTTGCCTTTCTGGTGGGCTGTGTGATCACCGGGCTCGTACAGGTGGTGATCATCCAGTGGTCGATCAGGGGCGCAGGCTCTTTCGATATCTTCTTCGTGAACAGCCTCGGCACACCCTTCTTCGTGGGCTTTGGCACCTATTTCATTTTACTGGCAGCTTTGCTGGTGCTGGGCCTCCGTTTCACCGATGCCCAGGTCCGCAAGTTCACGCTGTTCCCGGTATGGTTATCGGCCATCATCCTCCTGTTCTGCTTCCCCTTTATCAAATCCGGCGGCACTTTCGTTCTCCTGCTGCTCGGCCTGGGAGGCATTATTGCTCTTTGCTATTATTATAAACAGAATATCACCTCATTCCTGAAGATGGGTATCTGGGCTACTATTTTCGTGATCCTGGGTTACTCGACCTATTTCACCACCCTGATCCGCTCCAACGCCAATCCATCTGTAGACATGTACAATGTCGACAATCCCGTGAGCCTCGTAGGTTACCTGAGCCGCGATCAGTATGGCGACTGGCCCATTATCTACGGACCTGATTTCGTTTACCGGTCTCCCTATGTCACTGCCGGCGACCAATATGCGAAAGGCGACAAGAAATATGAAGTGGTAGGCAAGATGAAGAAACAGGACTATAGCGCTAAACCCAGTTCAGAAGAGCTGGACGCCATTTCCCGTCAGCACCCGGACTGGGACGTGAGCAAGATCGGCCCCCACCTCTTCCCCCGTATGTACGATAACGGCAACGAACGCAACCAGGAAGCCGTATACCGCAATTTCGGCGGGCTCGAAGGCGATGAGCAACCTACCTTCGGAAGCAATATCCGCTACTTCATCGGTTACCAGTTCAACTGGATGTACTGGCGCTATTTCATGTGGAATTTCGCCGGCAAACAGAACGACCTCCAGGGATTCGGAAATATCCGCGATGGTAACTGGAACAGCGGTATCGATTTTATCGACAAACTATTCGGACATAGTACGCCCGATGTACTGCCCGCAACTGCCGGGAAAGACAATAAGGCCAATAATAAATTGTATTTCCTCCCATTGATCCTGGGCATCATAGGTGGTGTGTTCCACTTCCAGCGGAACAAGAAGGATTTCCTCGTAAACTTCCTCCTGTTCTTCTTCACCGGCTTCGCCATCGTTATTTACCTGAACCAATCCGGCTACCAGCCCCGCGAACGTGACTACGCCTATGTAGGTTCTTTCTATGCGTTCGCTATCTGGATCGGGCTTGGCGTGATCTGGGTGAAAGAACAACTGGACGGTTTCCTGAAAGGGAATTTATCAGGCTACGCGGCATTCGGTATCTGCCTGCTGGCAGTGCCCATTCTCATGGCATCGCAGGAATGGGATGATCATGACCGCAGCAAAAAAACACTGGCCCGCGATCTTGGCAAGGACTATCTTGAAAGCTGCGCCAAAAATGCCATCCTCATCTCTTTCGGTGATAATGATACTTACCCGCTCTGGTATACGCAGGAAGTGGAAGGTATTCGCAAAGACCTGCGCGTCGTGAACTATAGCCTGTTGGGTACCGACTGGTATATCAACCAGCTCCGGTACAAGGTGAATGAAAGCGATCCTACCGATGTGATCTTCACCCCCGAACAGATCCAGGGCAACAAACGCGATATCGTTTTCACGGGTTCGTATCTGAGCCGTGCAGGTGTTACCACCCAATTGCAGGGATACGATCAGAACAAATATTACGATCTCTACGATCTGCTGAAGAATGTTACCGGTAGCGATGAGAACAAGAACCAGGTACCACTCGGCGATGAGGAAATGGCGAATATCTTCCCCGTCAACAAAGTGAGTGTGCCCGTAGACGTGGAAGCCGCGAGGAAAACATTCGGCCTCAATCCCGGCGACAGCATCGTAAGCGAGTTGAAACTCGACATCAAGCGCAATTTTCTCCAGAAAAATGACCTGGCCGTACTGGCGCTGATAGCGGCCAATAAATGGAAACGCCCCATCTATTTCACTTCCACACAGGAACTGGAAGACCTGGGCCTCGAAAAATATGCGCGCATGGAGGGCCTTTCATACAGGCTGGTGCCCATCGAGAATTCCAATATCGGCACCGATGTGAGCTATAAAAATGTGATGGAACATTTTGCCTACGGCAATGCCAATAAGAAGAACGTGTATTTCGATGAAGAGAACCGTCGCCATCTTAACAGCATCCGCCAGGCACATGCCTTCCTCGGTCTCAATCTCGCTGAAGAGGAAAAGAAAGATTCAGCACGTAAAATATTACAGAAGTACGATCAGATGGTGCTGGAAAGCAACCTGCCTTATGGCATGACCTCCAACCGCGGTAATTTCCATAACCGGGTATCCATGACCTTCCTCCTCGCCGCTTACCGCGCCGATGATCAGGCCCTGGCAAAGAAAGTGGGCCGTTCCATGAAATCGGATCTCGACCAGCAAATGAAATATTACCGCTCTCTCGGTGAAGAGAACCTGAGCAATGAACAACTTGCCATGCAGGCCGCGGCATTGCTGAACAATAAACCCAGCAACCTCTCGCGGCAGCAAAGCAATTTTGCACAGGATATCCTTTCATCGTACCAGATGCTCATGCAACTGGCCGACTGGGAAAAACAATTCAAACCCGGTGGTGGCAATGCAGTGGAAAATGTGCCGGGTGAATTGCAGGCGCCGGATTCCCAGAAAGTGGATACCACGAAGCCCCATTGACCTGGGGAAAAATATTCAATTCATACCAGGAAGCCGCATGCATGAAAATGTATGCGGTTTTTTTTGTTGAGGAGTGTACAGTGATAGTATCATTTGCGGACGATCCGCTACCTGCCATGGAAACCAAATTCCTGTTTATCAGTCCATCAATCCATCCCCGCAGCGATCACGAACCCGATCAAAAGCCTGGGGACTGAATGATTTGTTCTTATTCCCCTTATCCTCCCTCAACAAATTGACTGTTAACTTGTAATTATATAGTGCTTTGCTACCGGATTTTATGCTTAAATTGAGTAAGCACCGCGTAGCGCAACCATGATCACTCACTAATAATTACGATTTTGATAGGTCACCGTTTTTCCAAATTCGATCCCAATCAACAGGGAAAGAGCAAGTTCGACCAATTGCTGGACGTGTTGATGCAGCTCCTCACCTATACGAACGGTGATGTGGGTGAGGCATTGAACTGGATGAACCAGTTGGACAAAGAGTACGAACTGACCGGCGATGAGTACGGAATGGGGGATTTTATCGAAGACCTCAAAGACAAAGGCTATATCCAGGAGAATACGGTCAATGGCGAGATCAGTATCACCCCAAAGACCGAACAGGGCATCCGCAAACGCTCCCTGGAAGAGATCTTCGGCAAACTGAAAAAGACAAAACAAGGCGAACATCGCACTTTCAAACCCGGACAGGGAGACGAGATCAACCCCGAAACCAGGCCCTTCCAGTTCGGGGATATGCTGGAACAGATCGACTTCACCACCAGCATCCGCAATGCACAGATCAACCACGGCATCGATTCATTCAATATGCAGGAAGATGATCTCGCTATCCGCGAAACGGATTTCAAAGCCCAGACATCTACCGTGCTCATGATCGATATTTCCCATTCCATGATCCTCTACGGGGAAGACCGCATCACACCGGCCAAAAAAGTGGCCATGGCCCTGAGCGAACTGATCACCACCAAATATCCGAAAGACACACTCGATATCGTCGTGTTCGGAAACGATGCCTGGCAGGTGGAGATCAAAGACCTGCCTTACCTGCAGGTGGGGCCCTATCATACCAATACGGTGGCCGGACTGGAAATGGCGATGGACTTACTGCGCCGCCGCAAAAATCCCAACAAGCAGATATTCATGATCACCGACGGTAAACCTACCTGCCTCAAAGTCGGTAAACGATATTATAAAAACAGTTTCGGGCTCGACAGGAAGATTACCAGCCGCTGCCTCAACCTGGCAGCACAATGCAAAAAACTGAAAATACCGATCACCACGTTCATGATCGCCACAGACCCCTATCTCCAGCGCTTCGTACAGGAGTTCACTGAAACCAATAACGGCAAAGCCTTTTTCGCCTCCCTCGACCGGCTCGGCGCCTTTATTTTCAGGGATTTCGAAAGCGGAAGAAGAAAGACCGTATATTAGAATACCAGACCAACCGATCAGACCGATTTAGTTCAGCATTTATTAAATTGAAAGGCTCAATCGAAATGAAAAATAATATCCAGACACTCGGAGAATTGAAGGCAAGCAATTATCGCCCCAGGACCGTGAAGGAGGAGATACGTGCCAACCTCATGAAGAAATTGCAGGAGAATGATACCACTTTCAAAGGGATCGTCGGTTATGAGGAGACCGTGATCCCCGATGTAGAAAGGGCATTGCTCTCCCGGCATAATATCCTGTTCCTCGGCCTCCGCGGTCAGGCCAAGACACGCATGGCCCGGCAAATGACGGAACTGCTCGATGAATATATTCCCGTGATCGCCGGCAGCGAGATCAACGATGATCCGCTGCAGCCCATTTCCCGTTATGCCAAAGACCAGATCGCCGCACATGGCGATGAAACGCCCATCACCTGGGTGCATCGCAGTGAACGTTACGGCGAAAAGCTGGCCACCCCCGATGTAAGCGTGGCCGACCTTATCGGTGATATCGACCCCATCAAAGCAGCCAACCTGCGGCTCAGCTTTTCCGATGAACATGTGATCCACTATGGTATCATCCCTCGCAGCAACCGCGGTATCTTCGTGATCAATGAGATCCCCGACCTGCAGGCCAGGATACAGGTGGCCCTCTTCAATATCCTCGAAGAAGGCGACGTACAGATACGCGGCTTCAAACTGAGGATGCCACTGGATATCCTTTTCGTGTTCACGGCTAACCCGGAAGACTATACGAACCGTGGGGCCATCGTTACACCGCTCAAAGACCGTATCGAAAGCCAGATCCTTACCCACTATCCAAAAAACATAGATACCGCCCTCACCATCACGGAACAGGAAGCGGACATACTGCCCGAACAATCCGCGAAGGTCAGGATCAGCGATCTGCTGAAACGCCTGATCGAACAGATCTCTTTCGAAGCACGCAGCAGTGAACTGGTCGATAAGAAAAGCGGTGTTTCCGCACGCCTCAGCATCTCCGCATTCGAGAATGCCGTGAGCGCTGCAGAACGTAGGGCCATCATCAACAAAGAAAAAGATACACAGGTCTGGGTCAGCGATATGATCGGCCTGATCCCCAGCATTACCGGCAAAATAGAACTGGTCTATGAAGGCGAACAGGAAGGCCCCTACCAGGTAGCCATGAACCTGCTCGATAAATCGATCCGCTCACAATTCATCAACTATTTTCCGAACCCGGAATCACTGAAGAAAAAACGCTCGCAGGCTCAACAGGAAGAAAATCCTTACCGCTCCATCCAGACATGGTTCGATAAGGGCAATACCCTCGATCTGTTCCTCAATACCAAAGACGATCAGAAGGTACAGCAATTGTATAAAGTAGACGGACTACATGCCCTGGTAAAGAAATATTTCAAGCATGCCAATGAAAAAGAAGCAGCCCTGCTCATGGAGTTCGTACTGCATGGACTTTCATCCTTCTCCCTGATCAGTAAAAAGATCGTGGAGAACAAGATCGAGTTCAAAGACCTGATGGGATCTATGTTGGGAAATACAACGAGTTATTCGGATGAGGAACTCGATAGTGAGGATTTTGTCTGAATCATGGTTCAGACGACTATGTTCACCTCTCTTTCCAATTCCACACCAAACTTTTGTTTTACACTCTGTAGAATATCTTCACTCAGATCATATATCTCTTTGCCCGAAGCATTACCGTAATTCACCAATACGAGGGCCTGCTTCGCATGGCAACCTGCATCTCCCCGTCGTACCCCTTTCCAGCCGCATTGCTCGATCAGCCAGCCCGCTGCGAGCTTTACAAGGTCACCAGCACCTGGATACCCCACGATGCCGGGGAAGCGTTGTTGCAATTGTTTGTTCCGGGAAGAAGAGATGGACGGGTTCTTGAAAAAACTGCCCGCATTGCCGATCACGGCAGGATCGGGCAATTTCGATCGGCGGATATTGATCACTGCCTGGGAAATGGCCGCAATGCTCAGGTCTTTCACGCCCATTCCTTCCAATTCCTGCCCGATAGCGCCGTAGCTGGTATTGAATTGCGGTGTTTTATTGAGACGGTACGTTACGCTCAGGATGATGAACCGGTCTTTATATTTCCTTTTGAATACACTTTCCCGGTAACCGAATTCGCAATCGTTCACGGAAAAAGTATGAATGGTACTATCCTCCAGATGCAAGGCTTCCAGCTCCTGGAACACCTCTTTGATCTCGGCGCCGTAGGCGCCGATATTCTGCATGGGCGTGGCGCCGACATTGCCCGGTATCAATGAGAGATTTTCCACGCCGGCCCAATTGCGGCTAATACAATGCTCCACGAAAGACTGCCAGTTCTCCCCCGCTCCCACCTTTACATAAATATGATTTTTGTCTTCATACAGCTCGTCGATCCCGCCGATCTCGTTCTTCAATACCCATCCATTCACATCTCCTGTAAAAAGGATATTGCTGCCGCCACCAAGAATGAAAGGTGATGCGCCCTTTATCCGTTCCTTCAACAGCTCCTGAAGATCGCTCACTGATCCGAACCGCGCAAAATAACGGGCCCTGGCCTCTATTCCCATGGTGTTGAATGGACGGAGTGAAATATTTTCCTGGATCAGCATAATGATTTGTTTGTCGTTTGTTGTTGGTGGTTTGTCGTTGATGGCCCCGGAAACCGATCTTATTATGAAGGGTCAACGTCGGGAATGATCACCACACTCCTGTATTTCTTATCCTGGTGCAACACCGCCACCTGTTCATGCACCTGCTGCTTGCAATGCTGGATCAATGCCGCATCCTTGGGCAATTTGATCATCAGCTCCATCAGGTATTGATTGCGTACCCTGTTCACCACCGGTTCTGCCGGGCCCACCAGGTATTGACTGAATTTTTCTTTCAGGGCATTGGCCATGCTATGCGCCGCCCCATCCACCACATCTTTCAGTTTGTGCTTGAACGTTAGCTGGATGAACCGTGAGTAAGGAGGATAGAAGAATTGTTTGCGGGCGGCCAGTTCCTGCGCGAAAAAAGCCCTGTAATCGTGCTGCTGCACGAAATACAATACCGGGTGATTGGTTTGCGCAACCTGGATCATCACATGCCCCTCCCCATCCTTTCGCCCGGCCCGGCCGCTCACCTGCTCCATGAGCTGAAAAGCCCGCTCATTCACCCGGAAGTCGGCAAAACTCAGCAGACTGTCCGCATCGAGCACGCCCACCAGGTTCACATTTTCGAAGTCCAGCCCTTTCACCACCATCTGAGTGCCCACCAGGATATCGACCCTGCCCTGTTCAAATAATTGGATCAGGTTATCATGGGCCGTTTTACCCCGTACGCTGTCGATGTCCATCCTGGCCACTTTCGCCTGCGGAAAAATTTCTTCCAGGTATTCTTCGATCCTTTCCGTACCGAAGTTCTGTTGCAGGAAACGATGATTGCCGCAGGCCATGCAGGTGTTCACCAATGGGTATACGGTTCCACAATAATGGCAATGGAGCTTATTGGTGTTCTTGTGATAGTTGAGTGATACATCGCAATACTTGCAATGAGGTATCCAGCCACAGAACTGGCATACCTGGTAAGGCGAATAACCGCGCCTGTTCTGGAAGAGGATCACCTGTTTGTTCTGCTGTAATGATTGTTCAACGGCCGCTTTCAGGGCAGGTGTGAGGATCACTTTGTCTTTCCCCGGCCTCGGTACATTTTTCGTATCGATGATCCCGATCGATGGAAGCTTCACTCCACCGAACCTTTCCGTGAGCACTACCAGCCCATACTTTTGCTGTTGCGCATTGAAATAACTTTCTATGGATGGAGTGGCGCTGCCGAGCAATACTTTCGCCTGGAAGAGCGAAGCATAGTAAATGGCTGCATCGCGGGCATGGTATCTCGGTGCAGGCTCCTGTTGTTTGTAAGAGGGGTCGTGCTCTTCATCCACGATCACCAGCCCCAGTTCCGTAAAAGGAAGGAACAGGGCAGAACGTGCTCCCAGTACTACTTTCAACTCACCGCTCTTTATTTTGTTCCAGATCTCTACCCTTTCATTCTGGTTGAATTTGCTATGGTATATCCCGATATGGCCACCGAAATGTTTTTGCAGTCGCCGGATGATCTGGGAGGTCAGTGCGATCTCGGGCAGCAGGTACAATACCTGTTTACCACTGCGGATGAATTGTTCTATCAGCCGGATATACACTTGTGTTTTGCCGCTGGCGGTTACCCCATGCAGCAGGCTTACCTGTTTGGTCTTAAAAGATCCAAGCACCTGATCCAGGGCTGTTTCCTGAGCAGGCGTGAGCATGAAATCTATCTGGATCTCTTTGGGAAGATAGCGCAGGCGATCGATCTGTCGCTTTTCCAGCCAGATGATATCTTTGTCGACCAATCCCTTCAGTTGCGCGTCCGTGGCCCCGCTTTTTTTCAGGAGACCTGTTTTTGTAACTTCTCCTGTGGTCTTGCTGAGGTGCAGGTAACTGAGCAACAGCTCCATTTGCTTTTCGGCCCGCTGCAGTTTCTTGTCCTCATTGAGCAATTTGGCAAGTTCTTCCTCATTGTTGAATCGGGGGTTCAGCAACACATAGGTTTCCTTTTTGGGAGAATAGGTCTCTTTCAGCGCCTCCCATACGAAACATACTTTTTTTTCGATCAGTCTTTTTATTACGGGATATACATGTGAAGAATCCAGTAGTTGCTGCACTTCGGCCAGTTTCAGCTCTTTCTTCATGAGCAGGGCTTCAGCCACCAGGTATTCGTCATGGTCGAGTTGGGTGAAGTCTTCCCCATATTCCTCATTGTATACCAGCTCGGTTTCGCTGCTGAGTTTGAAATGGGAAGGGAGGGCCGCTGCCATCACTTCCCCTTCGCTGCACATGTAATACCTGGCGATCCATTCCCAAAGCTGCAACTGGCCGGAGAATACGATGGGCGCGGCATCCAGCACATTGAGGATGTCCTTGGTCTCGAAGGCTTCGGGCTTTTCGCTATGCAGGCGTTTTACCACACCGGCATATTTTTTATTCTTACCCAATACCACTTCCACACGCACGCCAGGCTGTACCTGCTCCGTCAAATGGGCCGGGACCGACCAGGTATAATTCCTGGGTAATGCCAGTGGTATGATGACTTCTGCAAACAAGGGATCAAATGTAGGATGTCTGAACCATGATTGGATGGATTTTATGTATTTGGAGGAAAATCCGTAAGATCATACTTCAGCCCAATTGGCCTGAAACACTTTCAGTTTCTCCTCCATTATTGCAAACACTTTTTCTTTCAGGAGGTTCACATCTTTGGAGGTCAGTCCGGCCACAGGCACTTCCCCGAGAAAGATCGTTCTCGACTTTCCGGGGTTGAGTGAGAAGATGGAACGGTAGTGTTGCCGGGAATAGGTATCGAGGAACAGCAATGGTTTGATGGGTGTTTGCGTTTCAATGGCGATGCGGAATGCGCCATCATAAAAAGGTCTGAGGGGTTTACCGGTCTCATTGAATGTGCCTTCGGGAAAAATAAAAATTGAAATGCCTTTCCTGATCACTGATTTCAGGATGCGCACACTTCTGGCCCTGTTCTCGGCACTGCTCCTGTCGACCATCACTGCTGCATTCCGGTAAATGAACCCGAACACTGGCACTTTCGACATTTCCGCCTTGCCCAGTATCCTGACAGGCTGGTCTACCGACCGCACGATCACCGGAATATCGAGATAAGAAATATGGTTTGCTACAAAAATGTACTGGCGACTGCCATCATGGGGAACATCATAAGAATTCCTATGCCTGATACCGATGAGGAAAAACCAGGCAGTGCCCCAGACCCGGCAAACACGGTAAATAAAATTGCCGCCCCTGATCTTACCAAAAAACAATGCTACCACCACCCACGGCACCACCAGCAGCATCAGCACCACGAAGGTGATCGCTGCATAAATAAAATACAGGCAACGCAAAGGCCAGAGAATTGCATTCATAGGTTTGATTAAAGCACTGATACCAGTCTTATATAACGTAATACTTCAAGTTAAATTATTTACAGTCGCAGGCCCAATCTTTTCCCAGATCGATCACCGTGATCACCACCATTCCTCTTGCACTGGGGGCGAATATGATCCGTACTTCCTGTCCATCCCTGGTAGTACCTTCCAGCGCATATTTGGGATCGGGCCTTGCGGCAGGATCGCTTTTGCGTTCATTGATCCTGCCATTGGCAAGGATCTCTTTCACTTCCTCTTCATCGATATGGCGGCAGTCCATCCGGCAGCGTGCATGTTTGGTGTAGATCAGCCGTTTTTCATTACGGTTGAACCCTTCATCCTGGCGCGGAGGGTTATCGCGGGGCGGGGCCGGGGGGTCCCGTTGCTCCTGTTTCGGTTGTACCGGCGGATGGCGGGGCTTCCAGGGTTGTTTGAACAGGAGTACCAATACCGCCAGCAAGGCGATGATCCCCAGGCGCACCCATCGATTTTTATTCATGCCCGAATTTAGGGAAATGAAGTAGGAAGTCTGAAGTAAGAGGTCAGAGAGACCCCAATATTTTTGGATTTCCGATAACCGGGCACTTCAGACCTCAGACCTCCTGCTTCAGACCTCAGAAACCCCTATCTTTGCCCCCCGATGGCAGAAAAAAGAACAGTGGCATTCCATACACTCGGTTGTAAGCTCAATTTTTCCGAGACCTCTACCCTGTCGCGCTTACTGGAACAGGACGGTTTCGAAAAAAAAGGGTTCGACGACCTGGCCGATGTGTATGTGATCAATACCTGTTCCGTGACCGACAATGCCGACAAAGAATGCCGGCAGCTCGTACGCCGCATCCAGCGCAAAGCCCCGGAAAGCCTGGTAGTCATCACCGGATGTTATGCCCAGCTCAAACCAAAGGAGATCGCCGAGATCCCTGGAGTCGACCTGGTGCTGGGCGCTGCCGAGAAATTCAATATCACCCAACACCTCCGGGAACTTACCAAAGGTGATCCCGCCAGGATCTGTAGTTGCGATATCGAAGAAGTGAGCGGGTTCAATGCATCTTATTCATTGCACGACAGAACACGCACCTTCCTCAAAGTGCAGGACGGTTGTGATTATAACTGTTCCTTCTGCACCATCCCGATGGCCAGGGGCAAAAGCCGCAGCGATACCATTTCCAACGTAGTGCGCAATGCGAAAGAGCTGGCAGCAGGCGGCGTAAAAGAGATTGTGCTCACCGGCGTGAACCTCGGCGATTTCGGAAAACGGCAATCGAATGAAGAGGAAGCGCCTGACACTTCTAAAAGATTGGCTGAAAATTTCTTCGGGCTGGTCAAAGCGCTGGACCCCATTGAAGGTATCGAACGTTATCGCATTTCTTCCATCGAGCCGAACCTGCTCACCAATGAGATCATTGAATTTGTGGCCAACAGCGATCGCTTCATGCCGCATTTTCACATTCCATTGCAAAGCGGCAGCAACCGTATACTGGGTCTCATGCGTAGAAGGTATAAAAGGGAATTGTACGCGGAAAGAGTAGCGCTGATCAAAACGCTGATGCCGCATTGCGCTATCGGGGTAGACGTGATAGTAGGATTTCCCGGCGAAACGGAAGCAGATTTCAAAGACACATTCGACTTCCTGCACGGGCTCGATATTTCCTACCTCCACGTATTCACCTATTCGGAAAGAGACAATACCAAAGCCCTCGAAATACAACCAGTGGTTCCCATGCAGCAAAGGCATGAACGTAATAAAAGCCTGCGCAATCTTTCCTGGATGAAAATGCAATATTTCACCCAACTGCACAGCGGCCATACACGTAAAGTATTATTCGAAAGCCACGCGAAGAATGGCATGATGGAAGGTTATACGGATAATTATATCAAGATAACCACTCCACACCGCCCTGAATGGATCAACCAGGTGATCGACTGGCAGCTTTGATCTCCGTCAATCCCTTCCAAACCTTTCCTGCTTCACATTGTTATTGAGGTATAGTATGAAGAAATTCCAGGTGACGATACATTTTGAAATGGATGATGAATTTACGGCTCTGGTCCCCTCCCACCGTGTTTACATCAATACCCTCATCGAGAAAGGCATTATCGATCATTACATTGTTTCCATGGAAACACAACGGGTATGGATCACCTTCACTGCCGAAACAAAAGAGGAGACAGAAGACCATCTCATCAAATCCCCGCTTTACAGGTATTGGTCATGCGAAATAGATGAGCTTTTCGTGGTAGATGGCATGCACTACCGTCTTCCAGCGCTTCAACTGAACTGATCAGTAAATGATCATGTATTTATAAAAGGCCGGGAACTCACGCGCCATCCCGAAGATGTCCTGCCAGAAATAAGCACGCGAATGATCGCTCTTCACATTGGTGAATCCCAGTTTCCTGAAAATATATTTGCAGCGGGTAACATGGTAATAGCTGGTAACGATCACGGCCGAACGGTAAGGTTGCGTTTTATTCCAATTTATAAAATTCCTGGCCGTACAATAACTGTTGGCTCCCAGGTTGTCGACGATAATGGCGGTACTGTCTACCCCGTTACCCACGAGATAGTTCCTCATGGCATCCGCTTCGGGGAACTTTGAATCCCCGATACTGCCGCTAACAAATATCTTCTTCACCTGCGCATGGCGGTAGAGTTCCAATGCTGCATCGACCCTGCCTTTGAGCCAGGGCGATAAATCGCCTCTCTCATACACCGTATTCCCCAACACCACTGCCACATCGGCCTTTCCCCTGAAAGAACGCAATCCTTCCACCGACACCCAAATACAATGCACCAGGAACCAGGCTGCCAGTATCCCGGCGATGATCTTCAATTTTTTTCGCATGCTATTTTTTGGAAGACTGGTTCCAGAGAGGTTTATGTTTCATTAATCGCTTGTAAACCGGACAGGCAGGGATATGCGCACCAGGCAGGTAGCCGGTGCTCACCAGGAATTCATTCACGATCTCCCCGCCGGTAAAAAGAAATGTTTTCCTGAACAGTTTAACCCATTCTTCTTTCGTGAGCGGATGATGTTGCACGAGCCAGTTCTCGAAAGAGCCCAGTTCTTTTTGTATCTGCCTGATCCGTTTGGCATTCTCGATGGTGGCGTTGATCTTTAACCGGTTCCGGATGATACCGGCGTCCTCCAGTAATTTTGCTACCTTCTTTTCCGTGTAGCGTGCCACTTTATCGATCTCGAATCGATCGAACGCCTGGTAGAAGTTTTCTTTCTTGCGCAGGATAGTGGTCCAGCTTAAACCGGCCTGGTTGATCTCCAGCACAAGACGGGCAAACAATTCGTTGTCGCTATGGATCGGAAACCCATACTCATGATCATGGTAGTGGATATTGACATTGTCTGGTTCCATCTGCCAGACTACTTCGCAATAACTAAGTGGTTTCATGTACTGATTGAATTCTTCCGGATTAAAATTCGATGAAAGGAACGTTGAATAAATATCCGAATATACAGGTATTCAGCCTTAAACAGATGTTATTTTACATTCATTATCATGGCAAAGGATGATCAAAATAAATATGTATAATTTTTTTGGTGATGAACATTTTAGTATCTTTTTAGTAAGTTTAAAAAGCAACTTCCTTCTGCAACCTTTTCCTATTCACTGAATTAGCACCGGCTTATCTTCCCGCATGGAGATAGCGGCTTGAGCTGCGACAAATAATGAGCAGCTATAAAACTAAAGGCTCTGAATAACCGTATACTGGTTAAGATGCCATAGTAGCATCAGGCATCCGCACCACAAAAAAACACTATGATCTCTTCACCTCATCCGCTCCAGATCCTTGTGATAGAGGATAATCCAAGCGATTATTTTCTCTTTACCGAATATCTCCGCCTTACAAAACTACCTGTAAAATCACTGTTACATGCAGATCGGCTCAACGATGCTATCCTCATTGCGCAACAGGTAAATCCCGATCTGATCTTTCTCGATCTTACCCTGCCCGATAGCGAAGGCATTCATACTTTCACACGCCTGCACGAACAGGTTTCACATATTTCCATCATCGTTCTCTCCGGTCTCGACGATACGCAGATAGCGCTCAGCACCATCGTGGAAGGAGCACAGGATTACCTGGTGAAAGGGGAATACGATGAGAAAGTATTGGTGAAAGCCATCCAATACAGCATCGAACGCAAAAAGATCCTTCAGAAAGTGGTAGAGAATTTCGAGCGGTACAATACATTGATCAAAGCCACCAGCGATACCATCTGGGATTGGGACCTGCGGGAAGAGGAAGTGCTCTGGAACGAAGGCATCACGAGCGTATTCGGTTATAACCCCGCCGATGTACGCAATACAACTGCCTGGCATCATCAGAACATACATCCCGATGACCGCGACAGGGTGCTCACCAAAATTGCGCAATGCCTGGCCGATGGCACCGGGCAATGGCAGGAAGAATACCGTTACCGCAGCGCACAAGGCAGTTATAAATTCGTGTATGACCGCGGCTATGTGCTGAAGATGGACAACAAGCCCTATCGCATGATCGGCGCCATGCTCGATATCACCGAACGAAAGAAAAAACAGGAAGAGCAGGTACGCAACCAGATCGAAACGCAAAAACTGATCACCCAGATCACCATACAAACGCAGGAGCAGGAGCGCCGCGAGATCGGCCTCGAACTGCACGATAATATCAACCAGATCCTGGCCACCGCCAAACTTTGTGTGGACATGGCCATCAATGAAGAGGATATCCGCAAAGAGCTCCTATACAAGAGCTATGATAATATTTCCAAAGCTATCAATGAGATCCGCTCCCTCTCGAAGAACCTGGTGCCGCCTTCACTGGGCGATATCGGTCTGAAAGAAGCACTGCTGGAAATGATCGAGAACATGACCATGTCGCCCGGATTGAAATGCAGGATCAAAGCCAATGATCCGCATATTGAAAGTTTATCGAACAACAAAAAGCTCATCATTTACCGGATCGTGCAGGAGCAGGTGAACAATATCGTGAAACATGCGAGGGCCACGGAAGCCGAAATAGAACTGAAGAACAATTCCCATAACACCACGCTGATCATCAAAGACAATGGTATCGGCTTCGACCCGAAGAAAAAAGGAAAAGGTATCGGACTGCATAATATAACCAGCCGGGTAGAAATGCAGAACGAGGAAATGGAGATCATCTCCAAACCGGGGGACGGTTGTATTCTTAAAATTACTATCCCACTTTAAATAAATCGTTTGTGGTTTGTTGTTGGTCGTTTGTTGTTGTTGCAAATTCGTAGGATCCGAATAATCTCAGGCTTTTCGAGAATAAAGAACCACAAACGACCAACAACAAACCACAAACGTTAAAACCTGTCGGAAAAATAAGTTCGTAATATCTCCGACAGCATGGATTCATTCAATGGTTTATTTCTGAAATCCGCTATGTAGCCAAGTTTGCGCGCCCTGGCCATATCTTCAGGATTGGAAGAGGTTGTAAGCATCACGAGTACGATACCTTCCTTCTGGGAGAGGGAGGCATATTTTTCCAGGAATTCCCAACCATCCATGGCTGGCATGTTGATGTCGAGAAAGATCAGTTCAGGCCGGGGCTCGCTAGGCTTCTTACCACTGTTCACCAGGTATTCGAGCGCATCACTGGCGCTTTGTTCCACCAGTATCATCTCTGTACAGTCTGCCTCCTGGATAAGTAGTTTGTTCAGGAAGTTAGTGGGTTCATCATTATCGATCAATAGGATGCAGGCTAGTTTTTGTTTCATCATATTTAGTGAATTTCCGGAATAGTAAAGTAAAAAGTACTTCCTTCACCGGGTACGGATTCCACCCATATCTTGCCTCCATGCAGCTCTACTATTTTTTTACATTGCGCCAGGCCGATGCCTTCGCCTTCATATTCGGAACGTTTGTGCAATCGCTTAAAAATTACAAAGATCTTTTCCTGGTAAACCGGCTCGATACCGATGCCATTATCATGGAACGAGAACAGCCAGGAATTGTTTTCCTGTTTAGCCTGCACATGCAACTCCGGGTCCAAACCCGGCTTCCGGAATTTGATGGAATTGCTCACCAGGTTCTGGAACAGTTGTTTGATCTCCGTCCTGTAACCCGTTATTACCGGTAGTTCCGGGGCCTTGACCCGTGCGCCGTTCTCACGAATACCCTGATCAAGATCGGCCAATACTTCTTCCAGCACAAGATTGCAGTTCACTTCCGCGAGTTCTTTTTCACGACCTATCCGCGAGTAGTTCAGCAGGTCGAGGATCAGTGATTTCATGCGGTCGGATGATTGGCAGATATAGTCCAGGTACCTGTTCGCGCTATCATCCAGTTGTCCATAGTATTGCCGGCGCAGCAGGTCAACGAAACTGGTTGTGGTGCGCAGCGGCTCCTGCAGATCATGCGATGCCACATAAGCGAACTCCTCCAGTTCCTTATTCTTACGTTCCAGTTCCATGGTGCGTTGCTGCACTTTGCGCTCCAGCGTGCTATTGGCCTCACGGATAGCCTTTTCCATTTGCTTTTTCTCCGTTACGTCCCTGATGGAGGCGGTGATCAGCAACCCTTCTTCCGATAGCATGGGGCGCAGGCTTACTTCCACGGGGAACTCCATCCCGCCCCGTCCATTGCCGGTCATCTCGAATCCTTCGGTTTCCGGCTCCCACTGCCGGATGCCGGTCTGCCGGAAGGCCCGGAACGGGTGTTCCAGACCGGAGTGAGGGGGCATCAGCATTTCGACGTTACTCCCTATCATTTCTTCGCGCGAGTAGCCAAACATTTTTTCGGTTTGTGCATTGACCAGTTGGATCACCCCGTTCTCATTCATGATCACCATGGGGTCCGGGGCCGCTTCCAGCAGGTTCCTGAATTTCTCTTCTGCTTTCTTCCTTTGCTCATTTTCCATTTCCAGCTCGCGGGGAGACCGCAAAGTGAATGCCAGCGGCAATAAACGGATCAGGTAGAATACAGTGATCCAGCTCAGCACTCCTGTAATGAAACGGATAAGGGCATTGATGCGGTATACCGGGAACCAGAACGTAATGGCATCGAAAAAATGGGTGGCGCCACAGGCCAGGATAAAGGCGGCAAATAAAAAGTAAAGTCGAAGAAAGCGGGCATCCTGTTTTTTGGAGATATAGCGGATGATGATGAAGGGAATCGCAAAATAGGCCGACCAAACAAGCAGGTCGCTGATGATGTACAACCAGCCATGGAACCCGGTCCAGCGGCCGCAATGCCAGCGTGGAGGCCAGTCGGACATATCGAAAAGCCTTTCAAAGAAGTCGATCACCTGCATCATAAGTATACAAATTAAGGCCATCCATGCAAGGCGATGCAGTGTATATAACGGCAATGCTCCAGTGCCATACACTGTATTGCATAGGATGAAGGTTTATGCGATTACATTACATTTTATAATAATTACTGCTGCATAACTTTTAGCCACGCAAAAAAACAAAAACTCGTGCAGGCCTCTACCAAATTGATTCAAAAAATCCCCAAATATTACCTGGGACTAAAGGTGGGTTCCACAGAACGGATCGCATGACAAGGCGGAAAGAGCAAGACATTTACTTTTTTTCCAATGTATTTGAGATAAAACAGTCTCCGAAGGCCCGGGATTTTCGTAATTTCAGTATCAAATTCACTTTATGGCAGCATTCAATCTTACGATCAATAATAAATCTTATGCCATCGAAGCTGATCCTCAAATGCCACTGTTGTGGGTAATCAGAGATCTTGCGGGACTGAAAGGTACAAAATTCGGCTGTGGAATAGCACAGTGCGGCGCCTGTACCATTCACCTGGATGGCAACCCGGTCCGCTCCTGCATACTTCCGGTCTCTGCCGGGACCGGCCGGAAGATCACCACGATCGAAGGGATCTCCGTCAATTCAGACCACCCTGTCCAACAGGCATGGATCGAAGAACAGGTACCGCAATGCGGCTACTGCCAGAGCGGCCAGATCATGTCTGCCGTGGCTTTGCTGAAAAAGACACCCAAACCCACCGATGCCGAGATCGATACTGCCATGCAGGGAAATATCTGCCGGTGCGGTACTTACCAGCGTATCCGGAAAGCCATTCACCGGGCCGCAGAGCTCCATGCCGGTCAATCTAAAAAAAGTTTCTGAACCACTTAAAAAAAGTACGGATCATACTTTTTTTAAGTTTCTCTCCTACCAAAAATAAATTCAAGCCATATAATCAAAAAGGTATATGAAACAGCCTTCATCCATCGACCGTCGCCGCTTCCTGAAAATTACCGGTCTTACAGGCGCTTCCTTTATCGTCGGCATTTCCTTCTCCCAGGCAGAAGGAGCTCCCGAGATCCTCAACCTCAGCCATGTTGCCGGCAGCTTCGAGCTGACACCATATATAATCATTGAAAGCACCGGGCAGATCACCATCATGAACCCCAAACCTGAAATGGGGCAAGGCACCTGGCAATCCATCCCGGCATTGATAGCGGAAGAACTTTGCGTATCGCCCGATCAGGTTACCATCAAACCCACCAGCGGTGAGGCGCAGATCCCCGGCCAGTCGGCCGGCGGCAGCTCTTCCGTCAGAGGCAGCTACGACAGGCTCCGCAAAGTAGGGGCATCTGCCCGCGAAATGCTCATCAAGGCAGCCAGTGACCAATGGCAGGTGCCTGCAGAAGAATGTTATGCAGAGGAGGCAAAGGTCTATCACAAACCTTCCGGCAAAAATATCGGTTATGGGGAACTGGTAGAAGCCGCTTCAAAGCTGGAAGTGCCCAAAGAACCCAAACTGAAAGACCCTTCCACATTCAGGATATTGGGCAAATCCATGCCCCGGCCCGATGTTCCGTTGAAAGTGAACGGACAGGCCGTGTTCGGGATCGACGCAGAAGTGCCCGGCATGGTCTATGCATCGGTAGAAAGATGCCGCGTATTCGGCGGCAAACTCCTAAGCTATGATGACAGTGAAGCGATGAAAGTGAAAGGCGTGCAGAGAGTGGTGAAAGCTGAACGGGTATTGGGCAAGAACAGGTATGAAAGTATTGCCATCGTCGCCGATAATTACTGGGCCGCCCTGCAGGGAAGAAAAGCGCTGAAAGTGCAATGGGACTACCAGGGGAACGATCAGTTCAACACTGCTGCCTACGAACAGCAATTGAGAGAGCTCGCCAAATCGGACGGGGTTGTGGCCCACAACAGCGGCGACTTCGACGGAGCTTTTGCTACTGCCCCTGTAAAACTGGAGGCGCTCTATGAAACGCCTGTCGTAGCACATGCCACGATGGAACCTATGAACTGCACCGCACACTGGAAAGAAGACAATAAAGTGGAAGTATGGGTCTCCTGCCAGGGCGCCGGTATCATCAAAAGAGAACTTTCGACTGTATTGGGCATTCCGCAAGACAATATCATTCCGCATATCCTTTTCAATGGTGGTGGTTTCGGCAGGAGGCTATCTGCCGATTATGCCACTGAAGCGGCCATGATCTCCAAAGCCACCGGTAAACCGGTGAAAGTGATCTGGACAAGGGAAGATGATATCCAACTAGGGCCCTTCCGCCCCATGACCTTCTCTGCCATGAAAGCCGGCCTTAATGCCGATGGCAAAACCATCGCCTTTCAGCATAAAGTGATCTCCCCTTCCATCAGTGCTACCAACAATGACAAATACGATAAAACGAAAGCAGACCGCAGCATGACGGAAGGGATCAGCGACCAGCAATACGAGTTCCCCAATATGAAGAACCTGTACGTATTTGCCGATATCCATATTCCCATGGCCCCCTGGCGGTCCGTGACCAGTTCCACCCTCGCCTTCGCACATGAATGTTTCATCGACGAGATGGCCGCGAAAGCAGGTAAAGATCCGCTCGATTACCGGCTCGGACTGATGACGAAAGATTCCGATGCAAAAAATGTGCTGCTGAAACTGAAAGAAGTGTCCAACTGGAACAAACCTTTGCCAAAAGGCCGCGGGCGCGGCGTGGCGCAATACGAATTCTTTGCAGGGTTGTGCGGACAGGTGGTGGAAGTGACGAAACAAACCAATGGCGCTATCAAAGTAGACAACGTATTTGCCGTGATCGATCTCGGAACAGTGGTGAACCCCGACAACGTGAAAGCGCAGGTGGAAGGCGGAATCGTGATGGGACTGGTAGCGGCCGTAAAAGACGGGATCATCTTCGAGAAAGGCGCATCGAGACAAAGCAATTTCAATAACAACAAAATGCTTCGCATCAACGAGATGCCGAAAGTGGAAGTACATATCCTCGCCAATGGCGGACCGGTGATCAGGGGTGTTGGCGAGCCGGGACTGCCCCCGCTTGCTCCGGCACTCTGCAATGCCATCTATGCCGCCACCGGTAAGAGAATAAGGCGGCTCCCCATTGATTTGAACAAGATCTGAACTGCATGAAGGAGATCAAAGATATTATCGGTGCGTATGATCATGCACAGGTATCCGGACAAAAGACAGCACTGGCCACCGTGGTGCATGTGGAAGGGTCTTCCTACAGGAGACCGGGCGCCCGTATGCTGATCACGGAAACCGGGCAGCTCACCGGCGCCATCAGTGGCGGCTGTCTCGAAGGAGATGCGCTTCGAAAGGCGCTGCTGGTCATGGCGCAACAGCAGCCGATGCTGGTAACGTATGATACCACGGATGAAGAAGATGCCAAACTAGGCGTTCAATTGGGATGCAATGGCATCATCCATATCCTGATAGAACCCGTGGACCCCACCAGCCAGGACAATCCTGTTCAGTTATTGAAAATGATCACAGCCCGCAGAGAGCCTGCCGTACTGATCACTTTCTTTTCACTGGGTAACCGGAAAGCACAGCAGCCCGGTACCAGTCTCCTGCTATCGGAACAAGGCATTACTACCGGCGCCATGCCGGACGATACCATGAGCATCGAGCTCAAAACGGCCACCAGTGCGGCATTCGAGCAGCAATGCTCATCCATCAGGGCCATTTCATCGCCCACACGGCAATACGATGCATTCATAGAATATATCCCTCCTGCCATATCACTGATCATTGCAGGAGCAGGCAATGACGTGATGCCATTGGTGCAAATGGCCCATATCATCGGGTGGCCTGTAACGGTAGTGGATGGCCGGAACAATTATGCCACCTCCGCGCGCTTTCCCACAGCAGACCGCGTACTCGTATCGAAACCGGATAACCTGCCTGCACAGGTAATGATCGATAGCCGGACAGTAGTTTTGCTGATGACCCATAACTATAATTATGATCTGGCCATGTTGCAAACATTGAGGACAATGCCAATGGCATATATCGGCGTACTGGGCCCAATAAAGAAAATGCAGCGGCTCCTGCATGATCTTGAACAGGACGGAACAGCATTGAGTGAATCTTTCAGGAATGCCCTCCACGGGCCGGTTGGACTGGATATTGGCGCTGAAACACCGGAAGAGATCGCCCTGTCGGTCCTGTCGGAGATCAGGGCCGTCATGAGCGGAAGGCCCGGCGGGCAACTCCGCGATAATATTTCGGTTATCCATCCCCGTTCTAATAAACAAAATACTATATGAACCGGTGCGGATCGATCATACTGGCCGCAGGGAGCTCAAGCAGGATGGGAAAACCTAAACAGCTCATGACCTATAAAGGCCAATGCCTGCTGCAGCATGCCGTGTCAGTAGGGCTGGAAGCAACTTCGCCGGTGGTGGTGGTATTAGGCGCTCATGCAGATGAGGTAATGGGGAGGATCGGGCATGAACCTGCTCAGATCGTTCATAATGTGAACTGGGAAGAAGGCATGGCATCCTCCATCCGCTGCGGGCTCACAAAGCTGCTGGAACATGCGCCTTCCACAGAATATGCCATCTTCATGACCTGCGATCAGCCCTATATCCATGCCGGGTTATTACAAGCCCTGCTGCAGGAACAGGCACGAAGCGGGAAAGCCATTGTGGCCTGTGCCTATGATGATACGGCAGGGATACCTGCCCTCTTTCACAAAAGCCTGTTCGGAGAACTGATGGCACTGAAGGGTGATATGGGCGCACGAAGGATCATCAAGCAGGATGCTGACCGTATGAGTACCGTTCCATTTCCATTGGGCGCTATCGATATCGATACCCCGGAAGACTATTCATTGCTGAATGAAGATTAACCATTGCTAAAAAACTCAAGCATAAGGAGCAACAATGATCATTGATCCATTTCAACGTGTGCATGATTACCTGAGGATATCCCTGACGGACAATTGCAACCTGCGTTGCTTTTATTGTATGCCGGAAGAAGAGTATACCTTCACGCCCAATGCCCGCCTGATGCAGCCCGATGAGGTACTGACCCTTGCCGGCCTGTTCGTGCAGGAAGGCGTAAAAAAGATCAGGCTCACCGGCGGCGAGCCCCTGGTACGCAAGGATGCCGAAGCCATCATCCGGTCGTTGAGCAGTTTGCCGGTGTCGCTCACCCTCACTACGAATGGAACAAGACTGGCCGCCTTCCTGCCCGTATTGCAGGAAGCAAAGATCAGGACGGTGAACATCAGCCTCGATACTTTGAATGCGACAACCTTTCAGCAGATCACCCGCCGTAATGAATTCGAAAAAGTATGGAACAATATTGCGCTGTTGATCGATGCCGGCATCCGCGTGAAAGTGAATATGGTAGTGATGAAAGGCATCAACGATGGGGAGATCAATGATTTTATTGCGTGGACAGCCCATGCTCCCGTGCATGTACGCTTCATCGAATTCATGCCATTCAGCGGCAATCACTGGAGAAGCGATGCCGTGATGACCCTGCAGGAGATCCTGCAAACGATCGGGCAGCGGTATGATCATACGCGGCTGGAAGATGAGGCACATGATACTGCCAAGCATTACAAGGTGCCTGGACATGCAGGCACATTTGCCGTGATCAGCACCATGAGCGCTCCATTCTGTGGCGCCTGCAACCGGATGCGCCTTACGGCCGACGGCAAGATGAAGAATTGCCTTTTTTCAAAAGAAGAGACCGACCTGCTAGGCGCTCTCCGCCGCGGTGAAGAGATCATTCCACTGATCCACCAATGTATCGGCAAGAAAGCGAAAGAGCTCGGCGGTCAGTTCAATACCGATTTCGAACATTTGCAACCGGAATCCATTCAGAACAGGAGCATGATCACCATCGGAGGATAGCTCCATCACCAACTACAATATATGATCTCCGTTTCAGAAGCCAAAGCCATTATCCGTTCCTCCTGTTCACCCGCGGCACCTGTGCCGATGGCATTGCCACAGGCGGCCGGACTGGTGCTGGGGGCAGACCTGCTTGCAACGACTTCGATCCCGGCCTTTGATCAATCGTCGATGGATGGGTATGCCTTCAACTGGCAACAATACCAGGAAGGTAATGCACTGAATGTGCAGGGAGAAGCTGCAGCAGGTATCATAACCCGTGTACAATTGAAACCGCAACAGGCCATCCGCATATTTACCGGCGCCGCTTTGCCGGAAGGGGCCGACACCGTAGTGATGCAGGAGAAAGTGACCGTAGAGGATGGAAGACTGATCGTGCAGGACGCTGCAATGAGTCGTGGTCAGCATGTACGCCCGAAAGGATCGGAGATACAGGCAGGAGCGCTGGCATTGAGCAAAGGAAGCCTGTTGACACCTCCGGCCATTGGTTTTCTGGCAGGCATCGGAATTACGACAGTGATGGTGTTACCACCGCCCCGCGTAAGTATCCTGATCACCGGAAATGAATTGCAGCAGCCCGGCTTCCCGCTCAACTACGGGCAGGTCTATGAATCGAACTCTTTTGCTCTGACAGTAGCCATACAACGTTTATCAATAACTGATATTTCGATCTTTCATGTACCTGACGACCCTGAACAGCTTACTCAATCGCTGGAAGGGGCCCTGCCCAACAGCGAGCTTGTACTCCTGACAGGTGGCGTAAGCGTGGGCGATCATGATCATGTGGTAAAGGCCACGGAGCGCTGCGGTGTCAGCAGGCTTTTTCACCGGGTAAGCCAGCGGCCGGGCAAGCCGCTGTATTTCGGGATGAAGGGAACGCAAATGGTGTTCGGATTGCCGGGCAATCCTTCCTCCGTGCTCACCTGTTTTTACGAATACGTGCTCACGGCATTGGAGCAATATATGGGCAGACGGGGAATATTACCGGTGCGAAGAGTGAAGCTCGGCAATGCTTATCCGAAAACAGTCCCATTGACCCAATTCCTGAAAGGCCATCTCGACAATGAGACCGTAATAGCGCTCGATGCCCAGGAATCGTACAGGCTCAGCTCTTTTGCAAGGGCCAATTGCCTGATCTATCTCGATGAAGGGATACGGGATTACCAGCCCGGTGATCTGGTAGAAATTCATATCTTGTCGTAATATGACGGCTACACTATTCTTATTCTATATTTTGCTTTTCCTGGTAGCATTCCTTTATGCTTCTGTTGGTCATGGTGGCGCGAGTGGTTACCTGGCGCTGATGGCCATCTTCAGCATCTCGCCCGATGTGATGAAACCCACTGCTCTCCTGCTCAATCTTTTTGTATCCCTCACCTCCTTTATCCAGTATTACCGGGGGCATCATTTTATCTGGAAGATCTTCCTGCCATTGGCGCTGGCTTCCATTCCTATGGCCTTCCTGGGTGGAATGGTGCCGGTACATGCCGATATTTATAAAAAAATACTGGGCGTGTTGTTGCTCATCCCGGTGGTCCGTTTCCTGTTCTTCAGCAATATCGAAGTGAAGGAAAGGAACCGGTCGGATATTGCGTTGTCGCTCCTGATCGGAGGCTCCATTGGGTTCCTGTCGGGCCTGATCGGGATTGGTGGCGGCATCATCCTCTCGCCCGTATTATTGCTGTTACGCTGGACAGACCAGAAACAGACCGCAGCGATCAGCGCCTTGTTCATATTCGTGAACTCGGTGGCCGGACTGGCGGGTCAGTTCACCAAGGGCATTCAGTTCAGCAGTGATATGGCAACCTATGTGGCGATTGCTTTCGCAGGCGGCATCTGCGGCGCATATCTCGGGGCGCTCCGCTTCAAACAAACCATCCTGAAAAATATCCTGGCGTTCGTTTTGCTGATGGCCGCCTGGAAACTACTATTCACCCATGCATGATCCAATTATGAAACTCATTACAGCATTCCTGTGCTTTTTCATCATCGGCGCTGCACAGGCGCAGAACAGGATACCGGTAACGGAGTCCTTCACCATTGAAGGGCGTGTAAAATCACCCTTTACCTTTTCATTGAATGATGCCGGACGGTTCAAAACCGTGAGCATCGACAGTGTCATGATCACCAATCACCTGCTCCAAAAAAGGAATACCATCAGATCGGTGAAAGGCATCCTGTTGAAAGACCTGCTCAATACTGTTACCATCGATGCGCCCGGCCCGAAAGAACTGAGCGAATATTACCTGGTTTGCATTGCTTCCGATGATTACAAGGTGGTCTTCTCCTGGAATGAACTGTTCAACTCGGCTACCGGCGATCATACGATGATCATCACGGAAAAAGACGGGATGAAAGGCGCCGACATGCCCGACCGGATCGCCCTGCTCACCCCTACCGACCAGGCTACCGGCCGCCGGTTCGTGAAGGGCCTGAAAAAGATCATAATTGAAAAGGTTCAGTAATTTTGGCTATGCAGGTAACCATTAAAGTATTCGGCCCACTTACCGATATCGTCCGCGAAAACGATCTCGTGATGAACGATGTACACGATACCGATCAAATGGTACAAAAACTCGGTGAACGATACCCTGCCCTGCATGGAGCTCCCTACAATATTGCCGTCGATAAGAACATCATCGATAAGAATACCGTCTTCACCGGCGATCATATAGTAGCACTCCTGCCACCCTATGCAGGGGGTTAGTTCAATATCTACCATCAAAAGAAAACACCATGCCCGGAAAAATAAAGGACATATTTATGGAAGGAGCTATCCCTGCTACCATGGTGGCAGATAGTATCCGCCAGCATAGTGAAAAGACGGACCTGGGGGCCCATAGCATTTTCCTGGGACAAGTACGGAAAGACCGCGTGAATGACCAGGAAGTGGTTGCCATCGAATACACTACTTACAAAGAAATGGCCCTGGAAAAAATACACGAGATCAGGGAAGCTATCTTTTCGAAATACCCATTGAGCTGTATGCATGTATACCATAGCCTGGGCAGGGTAGCTGCGGGTGAGATCAGCCTGTTCGTTTTCACTTCTTCCAAACACCGGAAAGCCGCTATAGAAGCCTGTTCCGAGACCGTGGAAAGAATAAAGGCCGAATTGCCGGTATGGGGAAAAGAATTATTCGCCAACGATGATTATCAATGGAAAGAGAACCAATAACCGAGTATGGTCAACATTACACATAAAGCCAATAGCCTGAGGCAGGCGATCGCGGAAGCGATCGTTACTGTATCGAAGCCGGAAACCATCGAAGCCATTCAACAAAAAAGGATACCGAAAGGTGATGTGTTTGAATTTGCGAGAGCGGCCGGTTTACTGGCCATTAAAAAAACGAGTGATATGATACCCGATTGCCATCCCCTGCCGGTGGAATACAGCGCCATCACGTACCATATAGATAACCTGAGCATCGTGATCACCGTGGAAGTGCATACTATCTACAAGACCGGTGTGGAGGTAGAAGCCATGCATGGCGCAGCTATTACGGCGCTTACGATCTATGATATGCTGAAACCGGTAGACACACAGGTGGAAATATCCACGATCAGATTAGTGAGCAAGAAAGGAGGCAAATCGTCTGTCGATGCCTCGATGAGCCGTACATTGAAATGCGCCGTGATCGTTTGCTCCGACAGCATTGCAACCGGCAAAGGAACAGATACATCCGGAAAGATCATTGTTCAGAAACTGGAGCAATACCATATTCCCACCTCACTGTATGAAGTAGTGCCCGATGAACAGGAAGTCATCCGGCAGAAAGCAATACAGTTGCGCGATTCATCATTCGACCTCGCCATCTTCACCGGGGGCACCGGTGTATCGCCCAGGGACCATACACCGGAAGCGATCGCTCCCCTGCTCGATAAGGAAGTACCGGGAATTATGGAAACGGCCCGTCGTTATGGGCAGCACAGAACACCTTATGCCATGCTTTCACGCGGGGTGGCAGGATTTGCCGGCAACATGCTGGTGCTTACCCTGCCGGGATCGGCAGGGGGTGCTGCGGAAACAATGGATGCATTATTCCCGCAGCTCCTGCATGTATTCAAGGTTATTAATGGTGAGCGGCATGATCAGTGAGCGCCAACAGATCCACTTTCCTTCAGCAACAATTCAATGGCGGCCGATAATTTATTTTCGATGGCAGGTCCTTCGAAGCCGATCGTTTTGAATTGGATATATCCTGCCGGATCGATCACATAGGTGGCCGGTATTACATTGAACCCGAATTTATCCCCCAGTGCCGGATCAGGGTTGAAATATACCGGGAATGAATAGGTCTTATTGCCCGGCCAGTTCTGCGCATCGGCCAGGGTATTGCGTGCGCCGCTGTTGATCACGAGAAAGCTCACTCGCGGATCGTTCCTGTATTTATCATACACCGCTTGCAGATAGGGCATCTCTTTCATACAGGGTACGCACCAGGTGGCCCAGAAATCGATCACGATTATTTTATTGGTGATCTTGTCTGAGGCGACAGGTTTGCCGCTGAGGTCCTGTATCTGTTCGAGGGAAGGCGCTTTGATATTGACCCTTTCTTTTTTCAGGACAGCCATCACCTGGTCACGCCAGATCGTTTTCAGTTCTGCTATTTTTTCATCGAGCCCCTGTTGACCGAAAGCAGTAATATAGGTCCTTTTCATTCCGCTGAATGCTGCTGTGTCTTCAGGAACATGTATGAGGATCGTCCACCAGGCATCGAATGCTTTGGCCGGCCGGCCGGTCTCGGTGTAAAACTTCGCAGCATTGGCCATCGTTTCCTGGTCGGAGGAAATGGCCATGGCATCTTGCATGGTGCGGTTGGCATCGGCCGTTTTACCCTGCTTCCAGTAAATTGAAGCTATCAGGGAAAGCATATTGCCTTTGGCTGCGCGGATGGCCGACTGTCTCGTACTATCGGGCACATAAGAAGGGATATACCCTGTTTCTTCAAAATAGCGTATGATCCCCACCGGGAATGAATCTGCTTTGCCCAGGGCTTTATTGGCATAAGACAATGCCGTATCGAGCGCAATACCATTCTCACAGAGAACAGTGGCGATCTTCTTCAGCGTGAGCGGCAAATAAGGGCCTGGTTTGATCCTCATTTTATGCAGATGTACCAGGGCGTTCTTCACATCTTTCTTTGAAGCATATAGCCCGAACATCATTTCATGCATATCCGTGAAAAAGGAAGCATTGCCGGTCTTCTCATCTTTGAGAGCGGCTTTCAGCATCGCCATTTTTTTTGTGGCGTCCTTTTCCCTGCCGATCTCTGCCGTACGCAATTCATACGCCACTTCAGTATGAGGATAATTTTCTCTCACCACCTGCCTGATGGAATCCAGCCGGCTGTTCTCTCCCAGGATCAGGTAAGCCATGGTCACTTTATTGAGCAGCGACATTTTTCCAGGCGCTTCCCTGAATTTTTCGGCGATGATCTCATGGGCCTGTTCCCTATACTTTTCTTTCTCTGTACCGGATGCCTGGTTCATTTTGTAATTGAGCAGGCGGATACGCGCTTCATAATTACCAGGATAGAACGATAGCTCCTTTTCGAAGAGGGCGGCCTGCCGGGCGCCCAGTGAAGGCGCTTTGCCCATCTGTGCCGACAAACTATAGCCTTCATACAAATACCCATTCATTACCCGGCGGTCTTTATCGTAGATGACCAGCTCATAATGTTTATCAGCCGCAGGTTTATCGGTTTGTTCGCCACTCTGTAAATAGAATGTTGCGTAAGTAGCATAACGGGGAGCAGTAAATGAAGATTGCCATTTTGTTCCAACCTTTTGTAGCTCGATGCGGTAAGGCAGCTCGTACAGGTTGGAATAGGAAAAGACAAGGGTAACAGACTTTGCATCGGCAGTGATCATGCTGCCGGTAGCGGCGGCATCGTAGGTGATAGTAACTGCCTGGCCACGCTCCGGCCTTGCAGGCTGGATCAAAACACGGGCAGTTTGTGCCTGCCCCTGCAGCATCAGCAGCAGGAGCAGGTTTATAAAAATGGTGATTTTCATTTTCGATTATTTATATCCGTCATTCTGTTCCAGGTTCGGGTTGGTGCGGATGGCCTCATTGGGAATAGGATACAGAACGGCAGTGGGTTTCCATTTGGTTTTGATGGGCGATAATACAGCAGTAGCGCGGCCGGTGCGTTTGAGATCGAACCAGCGGTGGCCCCATTCCAGGAAAAGCTCTACTCTCCGCTCCTGTTCAACGGCGCTGAGAATGGCCGTTTTATCGAGGTTGGAAGGCAGGTCGGGCAGTGCGGCACGATGGCGGAGCGTATCGAGATCGGCCAGGGCATCATCTGTTTTATTCTGCTGCGCACGGGCTTCGGCGCGGACCAGGTATTGCTCCGCGAAGCGTATCACCATGGAATATTCTTCCACCGGCGATTTCAGGCGGTTCTTGTATTTGTAGGGATAATAAAAAGTATTACCACCGGTAACATAGGTATTCACCCAGGATGCTTTGCGAAGATCGCCCGGTTCGAAAGCCTGTACCAGTTCATTGCGGAGGTTATAGTATCCCCTGGCGGTCGGACTGGCGGGCACGATGCTGAAACCCTCCCAGGTATTCATTCCTCCTGCCCCGGTAACTGTATTTACAGCCTGCAATTGCAGAAGGGTTTCTTCACTGCTGCGCAGGAAAACCTTGTTGAGATCTTTCAGCAAACGGTATTTGGTATTGCCGATCACGGTGCTGGCCGCAGCTTCCGCTTCTGCCCATTTACCGGTATACAGATACGCTCTTGCCAGCAATGCAGTGGCCACAGCCTTATTCGCCCTTGTTCTCTCCGCAGTGGGATATTCAGCGCCCATCAGGTCCTGCGCATCTTTCAGGTCGGCGATAATGGCTTCATACACTTTTGCAGCAGGCGTTCTCGGAAGGGAGGTATTCGTTTTATAATCGGTATTCGTGATCAGTGGCACATCTCCGAAATAATTCAGGAGATAAAAATGACAGAAAGCGCGAAGGAATTTCGCCTCGCCCATCAACTGTTTTTTTACGGCAGCCGTTACGCCGGCTGAAATGGATGGATCGCCCAAACCTTCAAGGATGGCATTGGCCTGGTAAATGAATGAATAGGGTTGGTTCCATAAATTATTCACATAGGACTCATCCTTCAGGAGTGCATTTTCCTTGAAAGCATCGAAAGAAGCAGTGCTCAGCGCATAATAGAATTCATCGGCGCTCATACCGGGAAGGAAGGAGCCGAAGGTATTGGCAAATCCATTGCTATAGGAATTCATGTTGGAATAGATCCCTGCGATGGTGGCCGTGGCTGTTTTATCGTCTCTGAACGCATCTTTGGCGATCACCTGGTTGGGTGGCAATTCCACCTCTACATATTTCTTGCAGGCGAATAGGGAGATCAGTGCCGCAGCCAGAAAAGTATATACAATGATTCTTTGCATACAATAATTTTTAAGAGCTTTTTAAATCGACAAACGGATACCTGCCGTGAATGTTTTCAATACAGGCGTGGCAGGTGGCCTCACGGAGCCGAAAGGATTCACGGGCGACACATAGTTCCTGTCGAATCCTTTTACTTCGGGATCGAGACCTGTATAGGGTGTAATGGTGAACAGGTTCTGTGCCTGCACGTAGATGCTGCATCCCTGTATTTTCCAGCGTTTGGTATAGCGGGAAAGATCGTACCGGAGCGATACATTCTTCAATCGCAGGAATGAAGCATCGCCCCATTCGGCGGAAGAATAGCGATAATTATTCCTGAAGTCGAGATAGGCCGCGTTGGTGGAAGTGGTGGACGCGCGCGGGATGCCGGTGTTATCGCCGTTCTTTGTCCAGCGTTGCAGGGCGCTCAGGTCTTTGTTCTTCATCGTTCCATAGCCGGCCGACATCGGGCCGTAATCGATCATGGGCCCTTCCTGGCTTACATACTGGAAGAACAGGCTCAACTGGAATGGGCCGTAGCTCAGTTCATTCTGGAAGCCTCCATACCAGGCCGGCAGCAGATCGCCCAGCATCACGAAGTCGAGTGGGTCGGAGATGGAGCCGTCGTTGTTCTTATCCAGGTATTTACCCAGACCGGTGGCCGGATCGATACCGAGGAACTGGAAGCCGCGCACCAGGCGGATGGATTTACCGATGATATAACTGTTAGCATCAGCCGATTTATCGAGACCGGGATAGCGTAACAGTTTATTGGTGGGCACTGTGATATTCAGGGAGCTGGTCCAGTTCCAGTCTTTATTCTTCACATTGATCGTATTCAATTCGAATTCCCAACCGGCGTTCTCTACCAATGCGGGGAGGTTGCCGATATAGGAACTGAAGCCGGATTGCGGCGAGAGGGTAATACCCACCAGTTGGTTACCTGACCGGTTATTATAGTAACTGGTGGTGAACAGTATCCTGTCTTTGAGGAAACCCAGTTCCAGGGCTACTTCTGCTTTCTTATTCACCTCCCAGTTATAATTGGGGTTATAGACCCTGGTCACAGACAGGGCGGTGGTGCTATAGGGAAAGCTGGTAGGGCTCCAGGTATCGAGGTACTGGTAATCGCCGATCTGGTCATTACCGGAGGTACCGTAGCTGGCGCGTAATTTGCCGAAGCTCAGGAAGCGTACGTTATTGGCCACGAATTTTTCATTCGTAAACAACCATGCGGCGCCTACGGCGCCGAAATTGCCGAACCGTTTACCGGGCCCGAACCTCGACGAGCCATCCCGGCGGAAAGTGCCGTTGAGGATATATTTCTGGTCCCAGTTATAGGTCACCCTGCCGAACACCGAATTATAATGGTATTTCGCATAGTTGTAATTGCGCGATACGAGCGATTTGGCCGCCTGCATATTTTTGAGCAGGGCATCACTGGGATAATCAGTGCCCAGGAGGTAATTCCCTTCTGTAATATCTTCCTGCCAACTGGTGCCCGCGAGTACCTGCAGCTTCCCTTTGCTGAGGTCCGTATTATATTCGAGCTGTGGTTCGATGATGTAGGAGTTGAGGTCGGAAGAACCATATTGTCCCTGGCTGCCGCTAAAGTTCACAGGATTGAACGCTTCCTGCGGAAGAGTGAGCACCTGCCGCATTCTCATTTGCGTGTAACCCAGGCTGACTTTGGCCTGCAGGCCGGGCAGGATCGTATAGCGCAGCACCACATTGCTCAGCAGGTTGCTGGTCTTCGTTTCGTATGTCCTTTTCAGATAGGCCAGAGGGTTCTGTTCATTTCCGAACCAGTATAATTTACCGGTTGAATCATACAGGGGGTAGTTGGGCGCCAGGTTGAAATACTGGGTCACATCGGTAGGGATGGAATTATTCTTATCGCTCGTGAAATTTACCGAAGCGGCGATATTGAATTTACCGTCTTTGGAAGTATGATCGGCATTGAGCAGAACGGCGCCGCGTTTATATCCCAGGTCGCCCCCCATCACAGTTGTTTCATGATGATAGGTGCTGCTCAGCAGGAACCTCGTTTGCGTATTGCCACCGGATACGGAGACCTGTGCTTCCGTTAGTTTGGCGGTATGGCCGATGAGGAATTTCTGCCAGTTGGTGGATTGCTTCTGGTCCCACAGCAGCAGATCAGGCGCATTGGTAGCATCTGGTGTTTTATTATCATTGGCGAACGCTTCCTTGCGCAAAGCCAGGTATTGATCGGTATTGAGCATGTCGATCATATTCGACACTTTGCTGATACCGGTGAAAACGTTCATGTTGAGCTTCGTGCTTCCTGTTTTCCCTTTTTTAGTAGTGATGAGCACCACGCCATTGGCGGCACGGGAACCGTAAATGGCGGTAGCGTCGGCATCTTTGAGAATATCTATCCGTTCGATATCATTCGGGCTGATGCTCGCCAGTGGGCTCTGGCTTCCTCCTGCTCCGTTGAACTGGTTAAGGGGGGCAGATGTAAAAGGCACACCGTCGATGATATACAGCGGTTCATTCCCGCTTTTCATGGAATTCTCGCCCCGAATGCGGACCTGGTAGCTGGAGCCGGGCTGACCGCTGGTGGAAGTCACCACCAGTCCGGGTACCCTTCCCTGCAAAGCTGCCAGTGCATCCGTAACTGGTTGATTGGCGATGGTGGCGCTCGTAATGCTGGCCACTGAACCGGTATTCAGCCTTTTCGATGTTTTGCCATAGGCCACGATCACCATTTCATCGAGCGCATTATTGGCCTGTTTGAGCTGGACATCGAGGCTGGTCCTTCCATTGAGGTTTAGTTCCTGTTTCGAATAGCCCACATACGTGAAGATGAGCACACTATTGGGCGGGAGGTCTTTGATCTGGAAATGCCCGTCGGGGCCGGTTTGTACGGCTTTGGCCGTTCCTTTTACCGAAATGGAGACACCAGCGAGAGGGTTACCCTGTTCATCGGTGACCGATCCCGATACAGTGATATTGGCGGGCGCTTCGGGAAGTGGGCCGGGGCCCGGATCGGGCCTGGCTTTCACGATGATGGTCTGGTCGACGATGGTATAGGTGAATGGCTGGTCATGAAAGCACTGGTCCAATGCCTGGGCCAGCGGCACATTCTTCAGATCGATGCTCACCTTTTTGGCAGCTTTGATCATCTGCAGATCATACACAAAAAGATAGTTGGTCTGTTTGCGGATCTTCTTGAAGACCTCCACGATATCTGCGTTCTTCTCCTGCAGGCTTACCTGCTGGGCGCTCACTTTTGCCTGTAATTGCAGGCATCCCAGCAGGATCATGAGCATGGTGCATTTCATTTGCAAAAAGATTTTTTCAGTCCATTTTCTACGACGGCATGCCACTGGCATGCCAGTTGAGTGCAAAAGCATAACTTCGTTCAGTTTTGATTTAACAATGAGAGTTCCTTCCGGACTGCCGCTAAGTAGTGCCGGATAACTTTTGATCGAAACGTTCACCGCTCCGGGTTCCAGCCGGGGCGGCTTTGTTTTGGATATGTTTGCTGGTTATGGGTTGAGCCGGTACAAGTAGGTAAGGTATGTTCAAAAGCGGCTCGCTTTTGTGGATAGGTTACGGTTTCACGGTGATGGTGTCTCCATCGATACTAAAATGGATACTGCCTGTCATCTCCAGCATTTTCAGCACCTGTGATACATTTTCCATTCTCGAAATGGCGCCTCCGAATGCTTTGCCGGTCACATTGCCTGTATATTTTACCTCCACATCATACCAGCGTGCGATCTGCCGCATGATGCCCTGGATATTACCGTTGAATTCAAAATGGCCGTTCTTCCAGGCGATAGCCTGGTCGACATCAACTGTCAGAACCGGGATTTGATGAGATTTTGAGGATTGGGAGGATACGGATATCTGGGACTGCTGACCTGGTTTCAGGATAACAGATGCCGATGATTCCTGCTTTACGCGAACGCTGCCTTCCAGCAAGGTGGTATTGACAGTCGGTTCGTCCTCATAGGCATTCACGTTGAAATGCGTTCCAAGCACTTCTATCTCACTGATATGATCACCCGAAGAAGATAGCACCTCAACGATAAAAGGCATTTTCTCCCTGCTGTCATCAGGCAGGGTTATTTTGCTCACCTCGAAATATGCTTCTCCGTGAACCTGTACACGTCTTTCCTTTCCGGTAAAGCTCGTTGGATAACGCAGGGAGGAAGCGGCATTCAGCCATACTTTGCTGCCATCGGCCAATACGAGTTGATATTGCCTGCCGCGGGGTGTAGCCACGGTATTCCAGGCTGGTCCGTTCCCGGCTTTGTTATGCTGATTATAAAGGAGCTGACTGCCCTGTTTCACCACTTCGGTATTTCCCTGCATGGCCAGGGCCCCATTTTGGATGCTGTCGAGCACAATGGTCGATCCATCGGCCAGTGTCAGGATAGCGCCGTCCCTGCCGGGCGGCCTATCCTGCTGCAACGATGCGATGCTCTTGTTGCCTGCCGTTTTAGAAGGAAGGGTACGGATGAACCACAGGTAAATGCCTGCTGAAAATATCATGATGATGGCGGCAGCGGCAGCCACCCTGAAGAATGATCGTCTGTAAAGTGGGATGGAAGCGGGTTTCAGGGACCTGTCCATTTCCTGCTCTATTTTCGTCAAAATCCTGCTCTCCATTGCTGAACGCTCCATTTCATCGAGTTGCTGCACCGGTGAAGGCTCTTTATCGAACCAGGCATAATATTGTTCGATGAAGGCGATCTCCTCCGGCGTAGCTTTTCCAAGCCGGTATTTTTTTACCAGCAAAGCCAGTTCTTCCTGAATGTCCGGGCTTGGCATGCAAGTAGCGTTTAGTACTAGTCACGGGAAAAGGATAATCTCCCAAGAGGTGGGGGAATTATTTTGGGTTGACGGGTTAACATGTTGAAAAGTTGATAAGGGTATCCCTGTATTTCAGAAACCTCCTTGTCAACTTTTCAACTTGTTAACTTATCAACCTTGCAGCAGCGCCAGTCCGATCAACACCGGCGCCAACTTTGTATGCAAACCTTTAACGGCAGTACCCAGTTGGTTCTGAACGGTTTTTTGGGAGATATGCAGCCTGTCGGCGATCTCGCGGGTGGAAAGATTTTCTTTTAGATGGAGTATAAAGATGGCCCTCCTTTTTTCAGGAAGCGAAGCTATATAGGCAGCGAGCAGCTCATGCAGTTCTTTTTCCAGTAGCACGGAATCGGCGCCCTGTTCTGCCGCGGTGATGGCTTCCAGGGGCCCATATACGGAAGACGTGGCGAGGTCTCTCTCGATATAATTCAGTACCCGGAAACGGACGGCAGTATGCAGGTAGGCAGGAAGTTGTTCGATGGAAAGCTCAGCTCTTCTTGTCCAAAGCGTGATGAAGATCTCCTGCACGATGTCTTCTGCCTGCTGGTTATTTTTCAACCTTTTCCATGCAGCATCATACATACTCATCCAGTAACGACGGTATAAAATGGTGAATGCATTCCTGTCGCCCTGTGCAAGAAGGTCCAAAAGCACTTTGTCGGTATATACTACATCATGAGCCAAACCAGCGGAATTAAGAAATGAAAATACGAAAAATGTGTGAACTGGAATGAGTGGGATGTATGGGATGAGTGGATCGGACGTATCTTGCAACAAATGTTTTTTATGAGATGGCAGAACCGGCTCACCAGCACGCTAAATATCGAATACCCCATCGTGCAGGCCCCTATGCTGGGCATCACCACCCCTGAAATGGTGGCGGCCATCTCGAATGCAGGTGGACTGGGCTCTTTGCCCGTAGGGGGATTATCGCCTGAAACGACCCTCTCCCTGATCAAAGCCGTGAAAGCCCTTACCAGCCGGCCTTTTGCAGTGAATCTTTTCACCTTTCCACATCCCTCTCCTGCCAGCGGACCGATGCTCGACAATATGCGCCAGTTCCTGGATGTATTGGCTGAAAAATATGAAGTCCCTTTCAGTGTTCCGCCCATGGAGTCGGTCAGGTTCTATTCCTATAAAGAACAGATCGGCATCCTGGTACAGGAAAAAGTGCCTGTCGTGAGTTTTACATTCGGCATACCTGATGATGAAAGCATCATGACCCTCAAGAATGCAGCCTGCAGGCTGATCGGCACTGCCACCTGTGTAGAAGAAGCATTGCTGCTGGAGAATAAATTCGTGGATGTGATCACGGCGCAGGGATTCGAAGCAGGCGGGCATCGCGGAAGTTTCATAACGGACAATGATCCGCCACTGGTTGGCACTTTCGCATTGGTGCCGCAGGTGGCGGATGCCGTGCAGTTGCCGGTGCTGGCTGCCGGCGCCATTGCTGATGGGCGGGGTATCATGGCTGCCCTGTTGTTGGGCGCCATGGGCGCGCAGATCGGCAGCGCCTTTCTTGCCTGCCATGAAAGTCAGGCGGGAAATGCCCACAAACATATTTTGCAAAATGCTTCAGCGATCGATACAACGCTCACACGGTCTTATACCGGGCGCTGGGCAAGAGGCATCAACAATGCCTTTATGAAAGCGGTGAAGCAATCCGGGTTGGAGATCCCTGCCTATCCTTTCCAATTACAGCTCACCATGCCATTCAGAAGCCATGCGCAGAAAATGGAAATGACGGACCTGCTCGTGATGTGGGCCGGACAAGCAGCTTCCAAGGCTGTACGTAAGAGTGCGGCAGAGATATTTCAGTCGCTCGTTCAACAAACGGAAAAGGTTGCCCAAAAAAGTTCGATGACAGGCGAGCTGAACAGGTAGGTCAATTCGTGATGACCTGGTACCGGTTTTCCGGAGAAAATGAGGGCATTTATGATGGTCATTTATTTTTTGCCCGATTCTGTGATCCTGATATTCTTCCAGTCGCCTGCTGATCCATTCCCAACCCAGTAACCGATCTTATTGCCCACAGGAGGCTCCAGCGGTTCGACCCTCAATGAAGGTTTGGAATTTCCGTTTACGAAAACAGCGATCTCCTTTACTGTCACTTCGATCCTTACATGGAACCATTTGTTAGGGTCCGGGGGCGGTAAAACAGCCTGTTCATATTTGTTGGGAAAATCGGATCGCAATAAAGGCCAGTCATGTTTTGGGTTGGAGATATACTGAACGGAATGCGACTTTCTCACCGGATCAGATGAGTTGAAATTGAATGGCCGGAAGTAGATCGCTTCATAAGTTGAATCATTGGTGCCATGAAAAGCCATTCCAACAAAACTCCCCTGGAGTTTATCGCATCCCCTGACATCGAGTTCGATGACCCCATACCGAAAGGCCCTTCCACCGATCCATGCAATGCCCGGCCCATCCCTTTCATCGAGAAGAAGGCTTGCGGCATCGGCCCCGGCACTGATCCGCCGGTTATGCACCTCATAAGACTGTCCGTTGAGGGTAGTTTGCTGACTGAAACCAGTAAACGCTGAAAAAAATGGGACCAATAAAAGTAATATGCGATGCATGGAGTTGAGATTTATCCGGTAAAATACAAAATTTGGACCAGCGAATACAGGTTGAATCAAAACAGGTTAACCAACCTATCTTGTCCGGTTACGATGCACCGGCTATGCGGGCCCGGACAATTGCAATATCCGGGATCATTCAACAGCCGACATTTTCCGACGCTTCTCTTTCATCTCCTTTTTCGTCATATTATAGAGAACGCTATGCCGGTTATTCACCCGCTGCACCAGGTGTACATGCGCAATAAAATCTTCCACGATCTGGATCTTATCGCTGGGGGTCACTACCAGCAATTGCAAATGCAGTTGCTTGCAAAGCTCCATCAGGTAAGTGGCTTTCTCTTCGTCCTGGTTGCTGAAGCTTTCATCCACGGCAATGAACCGCAGGCTTCTCGCATTGCGCCCTTCGCGGGTAATGCCGAACTGGTAGGCGATGGCGCTGCAAAGGATCGTATAGGTGAGCTGTGCTTTTTCTCCACCTGAAAGCTGTCCCATCTGCCGATAAGTTTTCTTCAATTCATCCGTTTGCCGGAATTTTTCATCGGCCCAAAATTCGAACCAGTTGCGCACATCGAGCACGCGGGCGCGATAGGTTTCGCTTTCATCCAGGCTGCTGATTAGCGGTTGCACCTGCTTGCGGAAATGCTGTGCTTTATCTTCAAAACTGCTTTGCTGCCAGTTGGCCGACTGTGGAAGTGCAGCCCATAATTTATTCCTGAACTCCTTCACCGTGGTATCGGTCACCGGTTTGATGCCCAGTTGGATATAGGTATCGGGCAGCCGGTTGAAATTGATACCGCCCAGCGACTGGTTAAGGGTGTTGATGCTGTTCCTGATCTTTTGCTCCCAGTTTTCCAGTTCTTCATTCAGCTCTCCCATCTTGTATACCATCGTGTCGTGCAGGTAGCGTTCGAAATCCTTTTTGTATTTGGGCAGGTTTTCCGTTTCAATCTTATCGAGCCAGTCGAGATATTCATTCGCATATTCCCTGTCGTTAGCCAATGGCTGCACATCGGCTGCCCAGTCCGTGAACCGTTGCAGGATCTCCATAGGCGGGTTCTTGATACGATGGATGGTCTTGTCGAGCTCACGGCCTTCCCTGTTCACGGCTTCTTCATATTGACGGATGGCTGTTTCTGTCTTTTCCTTTAGTTGCTGGTATTTTTCATCGATATTCTTCAGGTCGACGGCTGCCAGTAATTGGCTATGCTGCTGCTGGAATTGCAACAGTTGCTCCTTATCGGAAGCAGTAAGCTGCTGTAAAAGAGGTTGCAACTGTTGTTGCTGCCCTTCCATTTCCTGTACCCTTGTTTCATCTACTTTCAACCGGCCCACCAGTTCATCGCGCGATGATTCCAGTTTTGTTTTCTGACGCTGGATGCCTTCCAGTTGTTTGGTAAGGGCTTTAAGCTGATCGCTGCTGCCTTTGAGCGCAGCGGCCTGCTCTTCGAGCTTCCGGATTGCCCTTTGCATGGAAGCGGTATCTACCAGGTGAAAGCCGCTATGTTCCGCGATGCGGGTGATGGAGTAGACCTGTTTTTGCAGCCGCTTGCTTTTGCCGTCGGCCCTTTGCAACGCTTCCTCTGCCTGCTCGATGGCAGCCAGTAATTGCAGGCGGCGGTTTTGCAATGCTTCCCTTTTCTGATCATTGTTCCAGCCCATCACATAGCGGCCTGCATCGCTGCGTTCCGTGCGGTCGTCCTTTTCATGGCGCGATCTGTTTTTGATCAGGCCGAATAGGGTGATGGCCTTATCGTACCGTTCCAGTTCCTTTTCATCCTCCACACAACTGTAATCCATATACAGGACCACCTGCTGTGCAACCCATCCGCTGAGGGGATGGTCAGGATGGAATTCCAGTTTGTGATATACCGTATTTTCTTCCGCATGTTTGGGCAATGCTGCTTCATGCACATGCTCATACACGAGGCGTGCACGAAGATTGGTCTGGTTCACATAGCGGTTCACTTTTTTGTAATGCTTATGCGGTACCAGCAGGCGCAGGGAAAAGTTCCTCAACAGTTTCTCGAGGGCAGGCTGCCATTCCATTTCCGCAGCCTTCAACTGCATCAGTTCACCGGCAAAGGGAAGCTCGGCGGTATCGAGTTTCAACGCCTGACAGATCTCCAAGCGCAGGTTCACCAGGTAGCCGGGGATATTATGACGGCTCTGCTGTGAAATATTGAACTCCGTTTCTACCCGCTCCTTTTCTTCCTTCGATCGGTTCAGCAGGTCCTGCGCCTCCCATTTTTCTTCTTCGTTATTGCGGATCTCGGTCTTGATCTTCTTGTCGACCCGGTCCGCTTCTTTCCTGATCCGTGTGTATGCCACCTCGGTGGTTGGCGGTTCTTCGATATGGATCGACTGGCACCATTCCGAGAACTGGGCCAGTGCCGATTCCGTTGCTTTCAATTGCTGCTGCAGGTCTTCCTGTTCCTTATCCAGTTGCAGCAGCCGCTGACCGGCTTTGTTCTTATCGAGCTGGTTCTGCAATTGCCGCTCTTCTTCCAACATGCGATTGATCTCGTTCCTGGCAGCAACGAGCTCCTGCTGCAAAACCTGTGCTTCTTTCTTTCCCTGCAATACGGCTGCATCGAGCAGGGTATAGCGGGTATAGATATTCCATCCCTTCGATACTTCCTGTTCCTGCTTCGCCAACTGCAACAAGGCTGCCTGCTCCTTATATATGGTATAACTTTTTTGCAGTGGTTTCAGCAGCCTGACCTGCTCTTCCACTTTTTCAATATTGCGCTGCGCATCGAGCAGGGTGGCCAGGTGTTTTTTAAGGTCCTGGAATTGTTCTTCCATATTACGCGGCTCCAGCATGTGCATGCGGATAAAGCTGTTGAGCTCGCCCAATACTTTGATGCCTACTGTTTGGTTGAAGAGGCCCAATGCCTGGATGCTCTGCATGCCCAGTACTTCTACCAGTCGCTGAGCATAGCGGCTGGCGCTGTCGAACCATTCTACCTGCTTGCGGCTTCCTTTATTGTATTGCTGGTCGATCCGGCGGCGCCATTTACCTTCGAAATCGAAGGGTTTGAAATCATCTTCGATATGCAGGGCCTTATGCGCCACGGCGAAAATGCGTTTCATCTCATTCCCGCTGAAATACCGCACCTGCAGGAGCGTGACGAGTTGCTCGGCCTCATTGGCAAAATGGGCCAGCAGTATGCTGTAAGCGCTTTCTTTGTTTTCACGCAGGTAAAGGGTTTTGGCGCCCTGTCCACTTTCGGTAGAAACGGTGCCATAGCCTCCCAGCAGGTAGGATTCCTCCGTGCGGTCGCCTTTTTTTTCAGAGCCGGACGACTGGTTATAGAACCTGTATTTTTTCTCAGGCACGATCAGGGTGAGCAGGGCATCCACGAAGGTCGTTTTACCACTGCCGTTAGCGCCGGTGAGCAGGGACGTTTCACCACCCGGACTGATCTTCCACACATGTTCATCGAATGTGCCCCAGTTGTAGATCTCCATGTATTGCAATCGAAAACCCGACTTACGATCATCCGTGCTGAATACGGTTAGCTGCATGTTCTGTCAGTTGTTGTTTGAAATATTCCAGTGCTTCATTGTCGACCCTGGCCTTAATGATCTTCCTGATCCTGAATTTCTGTTCATCCGGGATCTCGTGGTCTTCCATTTTATCGAGAAAGCCGAGTTCCTCCACTTTGTCGATCAGTCGGTCGAGGTCGCGGATGAACTTTACGCGACTGGCATTCTCCCTGAAAAAGAGCTCCACATACTCTTTGATCTCACGGCGTTTTTTCACCAGCTCGCGGCTGGTCACCTCTCCTACTTCGAACTCAGCCATCATGTCGCGCAGCAGTACCAGCAAAACGCTTTCTTCATAATTGATGGAAGTCCTGCGGACCCAGCCTGCGGTATTGTCTTCTTCATCGATCCGCATCTGTTCGAGATAGGCATAGCCATCTTCTTTCTCCAATACCAGGATGAGCCCCAGTTGCTGAAGGAACTGTGTAAGCTCGGCCTGGTGTTGCAATAGCTGTTCCCAGGCCGACTTCTCGAAATATTCCACCGGCCCTTTCAACAGTTTGATAAAAACATTGGTATATGGTAGCATATTATTTTTTATTTACCGGCTGAATAACAGGTACGGTATCTCAACGAATCTTGTTTTCTCTTTATTCAACGGGACCAGTTCGGTGATCTCGGGCATGGCCTGCACACGGGCCGCTTTTTCTTTCAGGAAACTGAAATAAGCCACTACTTCTCCCACGCCATGTTCCAGTCCGGTGCTATCGATGATCTCCCGCAAAGTGGCTGTTGGCCGTTGTTTCAGCACTTCCTCTACATTTGCCCACAATTTCTTCTTATCGACCTGTGATGTTTGCAGCAGCCTGTTGAATCTTTCGGTGTCGGCGACTTTCTCTTCTGCATTGGAAGGTTGTTTCGCAATGGCGGGGCCTTGTTTGGGAGCAAGGTTCAGCCTGCGCTCCATGATCATGCGGATAGTGGCCGGGGCCGACACCGGGAGGCCGCAGGGCACTTGTTCCTGGTCCATCAGTTGAAATACCAGGTCTTTGACAGCGCCGATCTGCTGACGGAGGCGGCGATGCCGCGCGATCTCTTTCTCGGTAATGATGCGACTGAGCTTTTCCGCCATCTTATCATTGGCGTCGTACACATTCCGCCCTTGTTGCAGGAGCAGGGATTTGATATTTTGAATGAGGGGCCTGTTGGTTTCGATATTACGGTCATCGAGCAGATCGAGCAGGCGTTCGGTCAATTGGCGCCATTCATCCTGTCCGCTCCGCGAGATCAGGAAATCCCAGAAAGCATAAAAACTTTTGCCCTGGTCGCTCTTGCGCAATTCGTCGTAAGCGCCGAATGCAAAGCCGACGATGGCGCCTTTATTGGCTTCGGCCTTCGTATGTTGTTCCACGATCGAACGGTGGATCTGTTTGAAATTATCTTCCACTTCCCTGAAATCGCTGAGCAATTCATGGGCAAGGCGGGTGAACCAATCCAGTCTTTCCTGCACCTGGGCATTGCTATAGATCTCCGGCCGGTGGCCCATCTCCAGTTTTTTGATCTCTTTATCGATCTCGGTCCTTTTGTTCTTCAGCTCTTCCAGCCTGGCTACGGAATTATCCTGCGTATACTCCACCATTTCCCGCAGGGTTTGGAACAGGAAGCGAAAGCGGCTTTCGGTGCCTACGAACTGTCTTTTCTCCAGGCTTTGCAGCCATTGGAAAACTTTCTCCGTATGGGTACTCAACTGGTAATGGGTCATTGCTTCGGCGTCGGGAAAATCCTGCAACACTCTTTTCTGAACCCAGTTCAGTAAATATTTCCGGGCCCTGCTCTCTTCATCTTCCCCGAACTCGATCCTGGCTTCTTCCAGGTCTTCGGTGCCTTCTGCGTGGTTGCGCAACTCTTCGGCCAACAGGGCGACAAGCTGTGGTTCGGGGATGGAGAAAATATTATCCGATTTGAAAGTCTGGTATAGAAAAGGCAATACCCAGTGCGCATTGCGCATACGGACCAGTTGAACAGCGGGCGACGACATCAACAGCTCTGAAATAGTGGAATGCTGCATTACAAAAACCTCGATTAAGGGGTTGAAATTATCAATTCTGGCGAAACAGCCAAATCAACGATAGGAATGTCAATTGCCGGTGGATATATTTATTTTAAAATATTGGATGAACGCTTATATTTGTGCCCTTCTCACACCGCTCCGGTCTTTCCCATTCGCAACAGACCACAGTCAATGAACGGAGCGAACATCTTACGCGCAACATTTTATCCTGCTTCATCAACAGCAATGAATACGTTATAATTCAGGCATCCCTTTCATCCCTTCAACAAGGGCTTTCGAAATAGGGCCGGGTTATTTAAAGAAAAATTTGGAACCTGACACGTATCTAGTTACATTTGTAATACAATTTATATGATTGTGAGTTTTCAGCACAAGGGGCTTAGGTTTTTTTATGAAGAGGGCAATGGTTCGAAGCTTCAACCCCAACATCTTGGCAAAATAAGAATGATCCTTACCCGCCTGGATGCGGCCGTTCTACCGGGCGATCTCAATGTTCCGGGCTATGGCCTGCACCAGCTAACCGGTGATCTCCAGGAATACTGGTCTATCAAAGTGGACAAGAATTTCCGCATCATCTTCCGGTTTGCCAGGGAAAATGTTCATGATGTCGATTATTTAGATTACCATTAAAAAGAGGAGCAACATTATGCCTATGTACAATCCCGCCCATCCGGGCGAACTGATCCGCGAAACCATCGAGGCGCTTCGCGCAGAAACAGGTAAGGCCTTTACCGTGGAGGAAATTGCCAGGGGCCTCAATACCACCAGGAAAACCCTGTCGGCCATCATCAATGGCAAACAGAGCATTACCCCGGAAATGGCTTGGAAATTGGCCAGGGCCTTCAACACCACGCCTCAGTTCTGGCTCAACGCACAGGAAAATTATGACCTGGCGCAAGCCAGGAAGAAGGTCGATATCAAATCCGTTCGCGTGTTCTGGAAACACCGGCCGGCATTTTAGTAGCGGCCTTCTTTTCCTAAAAAAACCTTCATTCCATAAACCCGGAGTTAATACTGCTTTTGTATCTTCATCCCCAAATCCAAAAGCATGCTTTCACGCAGGGACTTCCTGGAGCTCACGCTCAGATCGATCGTCGTTATTGGCGCCGGTAATGCCTTACAATCCTTTGCAGCAGGAAGTTTCTCCTTACCAGACAGGAAAAAAGTATTGCTTCGCTTCGCACTGGCCTCCGACGGTCATTTCGGCCAGCCCAATACCCCATTCGAATCTACCCATGCTGAAATGGTGAGCTGGCTCAACAAAGAAAAGGAAGGACGCGGGCTTCAATTTTCCGTGATCAATGGCGATCTCTTCCATGATAATCCGGATTTCCTCCTGCCTGTCAAGAAGCAATGGGACGCACTCTCCATGCCATACTATGTTACCCACGGCAATCACGATAAGGTCAATGCCGCCACCTGGCTTCAAACCTGGAATATTCCCCTGCATCATGATTTCGAACAGAAGGACACGGCCTTCCTCATCCTCGATACTGCTGATGAAAAAGGCACTTATATCTGCCCTGATCTCACCTGGACCAAACAAAAACTGGAACAGTACGCATCCAAAAAACACCTGTTCGTGTTCATGCATATCACTCCCGTTAAATGGACAGACAATGCCATCGATTGTCCAGAGCTGGTAGACATGTTCAGCAAACAGGCCAACCTCCGTGCCATATTCCATGGCCACGACCATGACCAGGACAATCTGAAAGAGAAGAACGGGAAACATTATTTCTTCGATTCACATATCGGCGGCAACTGGGGTACCCCTTACCGTGGCTACCGCATCGTGGAAGTTTTGAAGAACGGCAGCATCCTCACCTACCAGGTAAATCCCGCTTCAGACCAAACGGTGAATAATCACACTGTTTGAGTTGACAGGTTGATAAGTTGACAGGTTAACAGGTTGATAAGTTGACAAGGGGGATATACGTACCTCGGAGTGCCCCTTATCAACTTATCAACCTGTCAACTTATCAACCATTCATACTGCCTGCCCGGAAACGATTCCGTAGAATTAGAGACGCCGTACTGGTTTTTTGAGGTAATATGAGCAAGGAATTTCTGTATTTGGAATAGAAGAATCGAGTGGAGATCAAGCCAAAAACTTTTTGCGCCTTCCTTATTTCTTCTTAAGTTCGTGTACGTACCCGATAGGCTCTTGCCGCGATCTGGGATTTTGCCCACTGCCTGCGGGGAACTTTGTAAATTGTTTTGCCATGCAACTAAAACCGTCGTTGTCTTTAGTATCGGGCCTGCTGATCACAGCCCTTTCAAGCCCCGCCTTCTGTCAGCAATCCACTGCCCTCGACCAGGTAAAAAAAGTGGCCGACCTCGTGATCAGGGATACCCGTTTTGAACTGGCCCCTGTTGTACAAAAAACAGAACTGGGCATCCAGGTGGTCCGCTATAACGATCTTCCCCTCCGGCCAGGTGAATCCGGATATGCAAGATCGGTGATCACAGTGGCAACAGATACCACCATCGATTTCGGATTGAACAGCGGCGGTGATATCAAAATATGGTTGGATGGAAAATTGATCTTCTCCCAAAACGGACAACCAGCCCCACCTCCCGAAGAAATTGCCTATAACAGTTTTCATTTCCAGGACCGCTTTACTACAGCATTGAAAAAAGGCGCTCATGACCTGCTGGTCCGTTTCGGCGTCAATCGCTCGGCATCCACGCCGGCCATTTATATCTGGCCCACTGCCGGACATGGATACCAGAATACGGCCGTTCAGTTTTCGAACCCGGTAGCTGCTCTTGCTGCTGCTTCCTCCTGGTTATTATTGGGCCCTGTGCGGGCAAGCGCTTCCGGTGCGCTGCCTGAACAGCGTATCAGTTCTTATCATATCATCGATGGGACCCCATTCAACTGGTTTGCCCCTGCCCCGCAATTGTTGAGTGAACTGGTGGTCTCAACCAATGCTGTTTATAAACGCGATGCGTATGCCGACTGGCACTACGCCAATGGTATCACGCTCTGGAGCATGCTGGCATTGTCGGATGTTTCAGGAGATGAACGGTACATCAGCCACGTAAAAAATTATTTCCGCTTTGCGATCAGGCACAAAGATTATTTTCAATGGCAATTCCGGTGGCTATCCGCTTTCCGCGGCAGTTACCACAAACTGTTCCGCCTCTCGATGCTCGATGATTCCGGAGCGCCGGGCCTGCCGCTGGCAGAACTCAATACGCGGGAAAAAGACACCGCCTTCCTTTCCCTGCTCATGCCGATCACCGATTATGTGGTGAACAGGCAGGTGCGACTGGCCGATGGAACTTTTTGCAGACCTGAGCCCATCGATTCTACCGTATGGGCCGATGACCTGTTCATGAGCACTCCATTCCTCCTTCGTATAGCAAAGCTGACAGGCGATAAAAAATATTATGACGATGCCGCTACCCAGATCCTGCATTTTCACCGGTATCTCTACGATGAAAGCGCCGGCCTTTACTATCATGGTTATTTCAAACAGGGCAACAAGCCTTCCGTTGCACACTGGGGCCGTGCCAATGGCTGGATCGTATGGGCCACTGCTGAAGTATTGAACGGCCTGCCGGCGAATCACCCCGCCTATAAAAAGATCCTGTCCATCTTCAGACAACAGATGGCCGGACTGATCAAATACCAGAACAGCAACGGGTTCTGGCGCCAATTGCCCGACCGGCAAAATTCTTATGAGGAAACCAGTTGCACCGCCATGTTCACCCTCGCGCTCGCCAGGGGAGTTCGCAAAGGATGGTTGCCGGCTTCCTATAAAAAAGCTGCTCTCTCGGGCTGGAATGCCGTATCGGGAAAGATCGATGCTGATGGCGCCGTACACGGCATCTGCCGCGGCACCGAGATCGGTTATACAGAACAGTATTATTTCGACCGCCCGGTGGTTGACCATGACCCACGCGGCCTTGGCGCCGTGATCACCGCTGGTATCGAGATCGCACAATTAAAATAAAACGATGTTGAAATCCCTCCTCCCCCTACTCGCTTCGATGGCTTTGTTCGCCTGCCAGGGACCTGACGGCCAAAAGAATTATCTTTTCGATATGGGCAGCGCTGCCCTGCCCACCGATCCCGGTTATGTAAAAGTAACCCCGGCCAAATTATATGACTCCGCCACAGGCTATGGCTGGATCAAGGCCCCCGACAGCATTTTCTTTACCGGCAACCAGAAGATCCCGCTCACGCTGGTGCATGATGGCGTGTCGGCGCCCGACAGTATGGTATTCCGCGCAGATATCCGCAATGGTGATTATATGATCAATATCACTACGGGCACTCACGATAGCATTCCGACAAATATTCGCATAAACGTTAACGGTACCATATTGTTCGATTCCGTTACCACGCCCTGGTACCGGCTTTCCTATCGTACGAGTTCTTCGAGGATCAGTATTCGCGATGGGAAATTGCTGGTCACCATAGCTGGCATCGGCACGACTGCCGGTCTGCAGGGTATCGAAGTGCGTGCCATTACAGGCCCTTACAAAAAGATAGAAGAGCCAGGAAAGCTCGGGCACGACACTACCACGGTCAGGGAGTTGGAAAAAGAATTGCAGGCTTCACTTCAGCAACATCCGGGCAATGCAGCGATCGAGAACCAGTTGGGATCGGTACGCAATTACCTGTTAGCATGCCGTTATTATGATTTCGGCGGCTGGTCGTGGGGAGTAAAACAAACGGGCCTAAGCCTGATCTACCGGTCATATATAGTTGCCGATCTCCTGCAACCGATGGTCAATAACCCGGATGATCCTTTGTATTATCCTTCTCTCTACCTGCAGGGTAAGGTCTTTTACTGGCTCAACCAGGAAGACGATGATCCATCGCATGAACGCCGCTTCGCCGACTGCTTCAAGAAATTACAGCCTGCATTCCCGGATAATGATCTGCTGAAAATGTACATGGGCGCCAGGATCCCTTTCGAGACAAAAATGGGCCCCGCCGATCCTTCTGCCCCCCAATGGGCGCAATTGCAGCGGGAAGCCATGAGCAGGATGTTGCAGGTGATCTATTGGTGGGTGAATGAAAGGCAAACCGACAATGGAGAGCTGGGTGGAAAATACGGGGATGATGTGGAGATCCTGCGCTGGTGGCTCCCGGCCATCCTCGGCGCCGATGATAGTATTGCGAGAAAAGGATACCTCCGCCTGGCCAATGGTGTATGGAACAGCGGGGTACTTGAAAATGGATTCGCCAAGAGAATAGATGATGTGGAGCATTCCGCAGAATTGTTCAGCGACACACATCCGGCGCTCCTCCTCATGGAATATGGCGATCCGGAATATGTAGAACGCTGTATGACCAGTATGCAGAATTTCCGCGATACCTGGACAGGCATCACCCCCAAAGGCCATCGACATTTCAAATCCTGTTACCTCTCTGCCACCCAGGTATTGCCGCAGCCTCCATTCGGGGTAGATGTGCCCCTCAATGCAAGGGCCTGCCGGCCGGGTCTCTGGGCCGCCTGGTATAATAGCAATCCATCCATCGTTCAGCTCCTCACCCAGTGGTGTCAAAGCTGGGCCGCCGATGCTGCACGCACCGAAAAAGGTAAACCCGCCGGTCTTCTTCCTGCAGCGATCAGCTTTGCCAATGATGGCATCGGCGGATATTCCGGTAACTGGTTCGATCCCCAACTACCTTATGATTATTATAACTGGGAAAGCACCGGTCATATCAATGAACTGCAATACCAGATGCTGGCCATGTACAAGGTTACCGGCGACCAGCGACTGCTGATCCCATTGCGTGCTGCGGCCACACTGATGAAAGACAACCGCCTACCCGATCCACACCAAAAAAATATTCCCGGCACACAGGAATGGGCACGGGATAAACTCGTGAATGATGAAGGTGTGAATTCAACCGCCAAACTCTTCAGCCTGGCAAAAAGGATCTCCGGCACCCATGAATTCGATTCACTGATCCTGCAATTTGGGCAGTCCTATAATAAATATGGGATCACAGGGCAGCGCGACAGCCTCCTGCAAGGCTTCAACCGTTTACTGGAAGGTTTGCGATATAATTTCCCCATGCTGACCAGTGAAGTGAAATTCACCGACAGGGTCTATGCGCCCGGCAGCAATCTATTGGCCGGTATGTACACCGGGCATTTTTCCTTTGGCTACGAATATCCTTCGATGGTGGCCAGTTGGAAAAACACCGGCAAAGATGTAGCGATCTTCGTGCATCGTGGAGACCAGCGCTCAGCCAGGATTTCGCTGTACAATTTCGGAGAAACGAAGACCGTTACGATGAATAGCTGGCAACTGGAACCCGGCGAGTATACCATCCGGATCGGCATCGACAGTAATGATGATAGTGCTGCCGATGAACCTTTGCACGAAAACACTTTCACCATTAAAGAAAGAGTGAATGCGGTCCCTATAGAATTGCCTTCGAAAAAAAATATCGTCGTCGATATTCTCCAACGGTCAGCAGGCAATCCATTGCCGGCTCGTGCAGCAGACCTGGCCATTCATGAGCGTGATATTCAGGTGAAAGTATCGCCGGATAAGATGGAAACGAATATCGAATTCAAAGTGCATAATATCGGCAATCTACCAGCGAAGAATGTGAAGGCAGGAATTTGGATCGATGATCAGCCTGCCGGAAATGTGATGATCGATCAACTGGAAGCACCGAACGATCTGCGTCCGCGTTGGACAATCCTTACCACGAAAACGATCAAAGCGCCTTTCAAATCAGGAGTGACCGATCATAAACTGGAGATCAGACTTCAATACGATGGGCCTGAGATCACGACGCTGAATAATTCGGCAGTCATAAAATTCAGGATAAGCAGATAGGTTGATAGGTTGACAAGTTGATAGGTTAACAGGGAAAACCCGGATTTCAGAGGTTTCCTTGTCAACCTATCAACTTGTCAACTTATCAACCTTTCTCAATCTATCAATTCGATCCTGTAGGTAACTGATCCCTGGAAACTATTGGCAGGTGGCTGTATTTCCAAACGAAGCGGGAAAGCTTTTACTGAAGGATAGGGAGCCCAGTAGTGTTCGGCATTTTCACCGGTCGATAGCTTTGCCTTCCCATTCATTAACCTGAACCGGAATGCTCTTTTACCGGTCCGGATCATTACTGTCTTGTCATCTACCTGTTGTATCGTGCAGCCCTCCTTTTGAACAAAGGGCTCGATGATGCTTACTACCGGCCATGCATCGTGCCAGGTAAGATGCACTGTTTTTTCGAGATATTTATCAGCAAACAGATAGTCCATCGTATACCCTACCCCTACCCCTCCACCAAACCAATTCTTATCTTTCAATTCACCGGAGGCGGACACCCAAAAATTCTTATCGGGCCGTTGGCCTGCCTGCAACCGGCAGTCGTATTCGAACAAATTGGTGAAATATCCTGATGAATCCCTGTACTCGATGCGTGGCGTGATGGTGATAACGCCCGGCGCTTCCGGAAAGCTCATCGGCTCCGGCCTTGAATACTCGGTAGCGCTCGATGCCTGCAACATGCCATGGCCTTCCACCCAGCAATAAGACATCGCCCCGCCGGCGGGGCGATACATATACTTGCTTTTGGAACCACCTGCCAGGTCTTTATAGGTGTAGCCGGTGATGGTTGCCATAAAATTCCGCGTGCGCACTTCCACTACATCCAATGTATGAAAATACCTGAACCAGCCTGTTTGTTTAGTTGGCAAAAGGGCCGATGGCCGGCTGTCCTTGGTTTCCAGTGCATACGCCATCGCAATATTCTTGGCCTTGGTAAAAGTGGGATAAATGCAGGGCGGGTCTTTGAACAAGGTGGCATGTTGCGGGCCGTATCCGATCAGTCCATCCGGCAATATATTCGACCGGAGGAACTGTAAATTCCTGAAGGATGCAGCAGCATAACGTTGATCCTCATCCGCAAATAAAGTGAACAACACCTGGCTGCCATCGGAGGTCCCGCTTCCATACACCGTCCATTTGTTGGAACGGATACCCCAGGAAGCATCCAGCGATCCGTCGGGGTATATGAACCATAGATGGTTCTTCAGTGCATGGGCCACTGCCCGGTGAACAACCGTATCGTTGGTAAGCCGCGCATACAATCCCAGTCCCCATAAAGACATTTCCATATTATACCCCAGGTCGACCCCCATCTTGTTCCCATGCGATCTGCCACCTTCTCCATTCAGGAAACCATCGGCATCCATTTTAGAGATCGTCCTGTGCGCAAGCGCCCTGGCTTTTTGAAGGTATTGGCCGTTGTTCAGCATCTGCCCGGCTTTTGCAAGGGTTGCCGTAGTGGTTGCCACATAGTTGATACTGGCAAATTCAGGGGTCATCACTTTATGGAGATAATCGGCGGCCTTCGTCATGGCTGTACGCCATTTCTCTTTCTCTTCATTGGTCATGCCACCTGCCAGCTTTTCGTACGACAAAAGCAGCATCAGCAATTGATCTGTTGTGGTGCCTGTCCATTCCTCCGGGGTCTCTTTCCAGCTACCGTCGGGTTGTTGTTGCCTGAAGAGCCAGGCAGCAGTACTTTTAGCGGCCTGTAAATATTGTTCCTTTTTAGTGATGGTATAAGCGATCGTAAATGGATAAACAGCTTCTGCTGCGCGGGTATGCAATACTTTACAACGGGCACAGGCGATAGCTCCGCAATCTACATCCCTGCTGTCTTTCAACTGGCGCTCCAATAAGGCATCTGCCAGCTTCAGCAAAGTGGCGGCATATTCTTTCCTGACAGGGATGAGCTTGTCCTGCGCTTTTACACCGGTTGAGCTTCCAACTATAATAATTGTTACAAGAAGATATAGGACAAGTGTACGCATATTTCAGGCTATTCAGAATTTTGCCGGCTCCATCTTCGGTGTGAGCCAGTGGATCAATAACCAGGCGATGAGGAATGAAAGCCCGCAAAAGATAAATATTATATTGTACCCTGCCACAAGATTATCGATCCCTTTATAATAATCGAGGATCACCCCTATGGCCAGCGGGAACAATACACCGCCGATGGCCCCTGCCATACCGCCGATACCGATCACCGAGCTCACTGCTTTTTTCGGAAGCATATCGGATACGATGGTGTATACATTGGCGCTCCAGGCTGAATTGCCGATGATGGCCAGGCTGATCAGGGTCACCACCATCCAGATATCATTGGTATAACGGGCAGCAATGATCGGCAGTACACAGCAGGCCGACAGGAACATGGTGAATTTACGCGAGCGATGCACCAGCCATCCTTTTTTGATGAGCCAGGAGGAAAGATAACCGCCTCCGATAGCGCCTACGGTGGAAGCAGCATATACGATGAACAACGGCAGGCTTGGCTTTTTCAGGTCGAGGTGAAAAGTGGAACTGAAATAGGATGGCAGCCAGAACATGAAGAAATACCAGATGGGATCTGTGAAGAATTTTCCAATGATAAAGGCCCAGGTTTACCGCAGTTTGAATAATTGCGCCCATTTGAAATGACCTGTATCACCTTCTCCCTGTTCTGCTTCACTGTCGCTATGGATATAATCATATTCCTGTTTCGACAATTTCTTTTGTTGGGATGGGATGTTGTAGAACATCCGCCAGGCGATCAGCCAGAGAAAACCCAGTGAGCCGGTAATGATAAATGCTTCCTGCCATCCATACCAGCCGAGCAGCAATGGCACGAGGAATGGTACGATGCAGGCGCCGATGCTGGTGCCTGAATCGATGATACCTGCTGCGAGGGCCCGCTCTTTTTTAGGGAACCATTCGGCCACTGTTTTGATGGCGGCCGGAAAATTACCTGATTCGCCGATCCCCAACACCGCTCTCACAGCCCCGAATCCCAGTGTGCTTTTCACTACGGCATGCAGGATGGCGGCAATGCTCCACACCGTAATGGAAATGGTATATCCCAATTTAGTTCCGATCTTATCGATGAACCTGCCGAATGCCACCAGCCCAATGGCATACGAAGCGGTAAATGCCATCACGATATAACTGTATTCCATTTCCGTCCAGTGGAATACTCTTTCGAGCTCCGGTTTCAGGTAACCCAATACCTGCCTGTCGAGGTAATTGATGGTAGTGGCGAAGAATAGCAGGCTGCATACCATCCATCTGAAATTGCCGGTTTTTTGGTCGCTCATTATTTTGCTGTTATTCGTTATGATTGTTTTTTACCCTTCCCTGCGTAATATAAAAGAAAAAGGTATACAGGCAGTAAGATTGTATAAGCATATTGGTTATTGATCCCTTTGGCAAGCCATCCATAGAAAAGCGGCAGTAACGCGCCACCTGCAATGCCCATGATCAATACGGCGCCACCCAGGTTCAGCAGCTTGCCCTGCAAGCCTTTCAGGGCCTGCGGCCAGATGGCAGGCCAGAGCATGGCATTGGCCAGTCCCATCAGGGCCAGGGCTCCTACCGAGACCTTGCCGGGCAGCAACACCACCAGCAAAGTGATGATCAATCCCAACCAGGATGAATAATAAAATGCTTTCTGTTGTGAGATATATCTGGGAATGGCCCATACGCCTGCGATATATCCCACCATCATACTGGCCAGGGTCCAGGAGGTCATGTGTTTGGCGGTATCGAGGCCATATCCATGATACAATCCATAATTGCCGATCGAATCACCGGCCAGCACCTCCGAGCCTACAGCACAGAAGATGGCCGTAAAACCAAGCAGGAACTGCGTTTGAACGGCAGGGGTCATACTCGATTTTTCAGTAGTGGTTTTTGCGGCCGGTTCCCCTGTCTGGTGACCGTCTATCTCCGGCAGGTGAGCGAAGCGGATGGCCCAGGCGATCGACAATAGAATTACCGTCAGCAAAATGTACGGCACGATCACGGTATGTGATAAGGCATCGAGCCTGGCCGTTCTTTCTGCAGTTGGTAAAGCTGCCAGCTCTTTGATCAGGCCATCTGAATTTTTGAGGATGATACTGCCCATTACCAGCGGTGCGATGATCCCTGCCACTTTATTGCAAATGCCCATGATGCTGATTCGACGTGCGGCGCTTTCGGGTGGCCCCAGTAAAGTGATATACGGGTTCACGGCTGTTTGCAATACGGTGAGCCCGATGCCTACTACGAAAAGTCCCAGTAAGAACAAAGGGTAATAGCGCATAGTCGCCGCCGGTATGAACAACAGGCATCCGGCAGCCATCACTGCCAGTCCGACCCGCATCCCTTTCACCATCCCCGTATACGCCAGCAGCCTGCTGGAAGGGATGGCCATGACGGTGTAGGAAATATAGAAGGCGAAAGTCACGAGATAGGCTTCCCATTCTTCCAGCTCACAGGCGATCCGCAGATAAGGGATCAGCGTTCCATTGATCCAGCTTACGAAGCCGAATATGAAAAAGAAAAGGCCGATCAGCAGGATCTTTTTTCCATACCGGGTATCGGCAGCGGGTTTCGTGATGGTGATCGCAGAAAGGGACATGCTATGGGGATTTATAGGTTTTCCAATGCGGCATTGACCGATCCGTATTGCTGCAACAATGATTTCGCCTGTTCATAGTCCGCGATGCCAGCTTTTTCCATCAGCATTTTGGCGCCGCGGTCGATCAGCTTTTCATTGCTGATCTGCATGTGCACCATCCTGTTGTCGATAACGCGGCCAAGCCGTATCATGACACTGGTGGAGATCATGTTCAGCACCATCTTCTGGGCGGAGCCTGCTTTCATGCGGGTACTGCCTGTTACGAACTCGGGGCCTACCACTACTTCCACGGGATAGTCGGCCTGTGCCGCCACCGGGCTGCCTGCATTGCAAACGATACAACCCGTGGCAATTCCATTTTCACGGCTATGCTTCAACGCTCCTTCCACATAAGGAGTGGTGCCGCTGGCAGCAATACCGATCACTACATCTTTCGGACTGATCTCATATTGTTGCAGATCGCGCCAGCCCTGATCAGGATCATCTTCGGCATCTTCGATACCGAAGCGGAGAGCCGAATCGCCACCGGCCATCACGCCCACCACCATGGAACCGGGAACGCCATAGGTGGGCGGGCATTCACTGGCATCGAGCACACCAAGACGGCCGCTGGTGCCGGCGCCGATATAAAAGAGCCGGCCGCCTGCCTGCAGGCGGTCGGCCACCACTGTTGCCAGGGCTTCGATCTGTGGCAATGTTTTTTTCACGGAATGCGCCACTGTCTGGTCTTCCTCATTGATATGGCGCAACAATTCCTGCATCGACATTTTTTCGAGATGCCGGTACGGAGAAGGCATCTCGGTCGTTTTCTGAAAACTCATTTCAAAACATTTTCGCGTCAGATAAAACCGGGTAGAACTGTCCTTCCATCCTGGCCCCTTTGGGGATGCCGGGCGTTTTGGGAAGCAGCTCACCATTCTCTGCATTCGATACGGTGCCGTCTGCAAAAACATTCAGCACGAAAGCCCTGCGTGAACGGGGCGATTTATTGGCATAAGAACCATGTACCATCAATGGATGATGAAAAGTGCCATAGCCTTTTTTCAGTTCGATGGGCACCGGCTTGAAAGCCGCTTTCTGTGCATCATCGAGGTAATCCATCAATCCCTCCATATCGCCCGCCAGTTCGGGCTTATCGAGCAGTCCCCAGTTCTGGCTATACGGTACATAATATAAACAACCATTTTCTATATTGGCGTCATCCAATCCCACCCAACAGGTAAGGTGCTGCATAGGCGTCGTGCGCGTCCAGTAGGAATAATCCTGGTGCCAGGCCACTACCCCGCCATGTTTGGCAGGCTTGCAGAATAACTGATCGTGCCAGAAGCGAACGGCCTTATTCCCCAGCAGTTGGCTGGCAGCCATCACGAAGGCAGGGTTCCAGAGAATATCATGAAAGCCTGGTGTGATGCGCCAGGCGCCAAGTGCATGGAACAGCACCGAATCGTTATCGGAAGATTCATTGGAATAGAACTGGTAGAACAGGTCATTGCCGGGATGGGCAGGGTCTGTGATGCCGGCCAGTTCATCGTTCAACCGGTCGATCTGCCATTCATCGAGCAGCTTGATATTATGAACGTATCCATATTCATTGAAATGATCGACCTGCTCCTGCGTGAGGCAGTATTGTTCCCACTCCGCCTTGCTGGTGGGCCACCTGAACAGATCAGATACCAGTTGATGATAATTCGAAAGATCTTTCACTGTTGCCATGATGCACTTTTTAAAAGTTAAACAGTTTCGAATACCTGTGCGATCTCCACGGCGCTGTCCTTATCGAGGAACAGTACTGCATCCGGATGTTTCCTGAGAATAGTGGAGGGGTATTTCTCGGTAATGGGCTCGGTGAGCGACCGCAATATGGCATGGCTCTTGTTCTTCCCCGGCACCATGCAAACCACATAACGGGCATTCATCAGTGCCGGTATGGTGAGCGTAAAGGCATAGGTAGGCACTTCACTGGTGTGGTTGAAGGCGCCGTCGTTCACCTGTTGCTGCTTGCAGGCATCATCGAGGTCGACCACCTTCACCAGGTGTGGATCGCTGAAATCCGCCACATGCGGGTCATTGAAGGCCAGGTGGGTATTTTCACCGATGCCCATGCATACCATATCTGTTGGATGTTCTTCAAGCAGCGCACGATAGCGTGCGCATTCTTCCTCGGGATTGTTCGTATCCCCGTTGAGATAGAATACCTGGCGGAAAGGCGCTTTGCTGAACAGTCTCTCCCGCAGGAACAGGCCGAATCCCTGCGGAGCATCTTTTCCGAGACCCAGGTATTCATCCATGTGAAAGGCATTGATACGGTGCCAGTCGATGTCTTCTTTTAACAAAGCCGCTAAAAACTCATTCTGGGAAGGGGCTGCGGCAAAGATGATATTCACCTCATCTTTCTCAGTCAATAATTGCCTGATCTGTGCTCCCGCAATTCGGGCCGCTGCCTCTCCCATCTGATCCCTGCTGTCGTAGATCTTTACACGTAAACTGTCCACCGTGATCTCTTTCATCTGTTATTTATTTTTTATGCTGTTGAAATCGCTCTTCTTACATCCTGAACTTCACACCTACACGGCCCCAGGTGCCATAGTATTGTTTTCCAAAGATCCTGTTCTTTTCACCTAAATAAGTTCTTTGGGGGGCATTGCTGAGGTTGATGGCTTCAGCATACACCGTGAAGAACTTATTGATACGGTAAGATGTATTGGCATCGATCTGAACACGGCTGTCGCGGATCACATCGGTGGCTTCCATGGCGCCCAAAGCGACCGTGTACGCATCATTATAGTTCACGTTACCCTGGATGCTGAACCCTTTCCAGGCAAATGACAAAGAACCATTGGCTGTATTGACTGCCTGGCCGGGCAAACGGAGCCCTTTGCGGAATTGCGCGTCTGCTTTGGAATAGGCCCAGGTATAGTTCGCCATGATGGTGATGCCTTTCAGGATGCCGGGCAGGAAGGTGAGGTTGGATTGGGCATTCAACTCCAGCCCGTATACATCGGCTTTGTCGCCATTGAGGATCCTGTACCACCTGTATCCCTGATATTGGGTGGCGCCCTGGAATTCGTCGCCTTTGATCGTCGTTACGCTCTTGTACTGGAACTTGTCGATGCTCTTGTAGAAAAGACCGGCAGAGAGGATGCCCAGGTTCTTCAGGTATTTCTCATACATCAGGTCTGCATTGGTTGAGAATGCCGGCTGGAGGGCAGGGTTCCCATCGGTAACGGTCGTATTCAGGATACTGATGATGCGGCCCGGTACGAGATCGGTGAACGTAGGGCGTGAATAACCGAAGGTCAGCGCAGCCCTTATCAATGATGTTTTATCGAGATCGTACTTGGCCTGGACGTTCGGCAGGAATTTCGTGTACGAGTTGGTGGAGTTGGCAGGATGCGTTGCTTTCCAGAGGTCATCTGTACCCAGCTCAACGATATTGCCCTGGTAGTCTACATTCGTGTGCTCGATCCGCAAGCCGCCCAACAACATCAGTTTATTGAACTGGATGCGGTTCATCACATAACCGGAAGTAACCGTTTCTACCGCGTCATAGAAATAAGTGTCTACACTATTCCTGACCGTTTTTTCATTCAGTACGAAGTTGGTGCCCTTATTGGCGTTGAAGAAAGCGGCGGCCTTGGCATTGTCGATACCCATACCGAAATCGAAGTTATTATCCAGCAGATCGTCCGATACTTCCATGCTTCCTACAAAATTCGACAGACTTCCTGCGGAGGCAGAACCGGTGTAATCCCAGGAGGCATAGTCAGCAGGACGGTAACGCTTGTTATGCATGCGTTTCACCTTTCCACCCATTTTGAATTGCGCATCATAATTTCCGATCTTGTATTGGTATGTGGCATTTATGCGACCGGTGAAATTGTTCCCTTTGGTGGTAAAATAGTCCGCTTCCATCCCATTCGTTGTATTGAAGGCGAAGAGAGAGGGATCATTTTTCCAATTGGTGCCATAGGCTTGCGGAACATCGACATTGATCTCCTTGATGTAAAGCGGAATATTGCCGGTCACGAAATTGTACGATTGGGAGGAGTTCTTGAATTGCGATTGGGTGTAGAATAAACCTGCATCCAGTTTCACCCGTCCGATCCTCGTTTCACCTTCCAGGCTGTAGTTGATATTCTGTGTGTTCTCTTCCTGGTTCTTCAACTCATTGTAAGAACGGCCTCTAGAATTGTAGAAAGTGCCATCCGCCTGTCTTTCCAGCCTGCTATTGTTCTGCATGCGGGTCCTTTTACGATAACGGGTGTTCTCATCGATGAGGTTGTTGTACATCACGTTGGCGACGATGGAGGTGGTTGGACTAAAAGAATAGTCAACCGTGGCCGATAATGCCCTACGCTTGCGGGTGGCATCGAAATACAAATAGCGGATATCCGTGGGAAAATAGAGTGAATCCTTCCCGGCATTGTATTTGAATAATTCCCAGAATTCGGCATTCAGACCATCATATCCATTCTTGGTTTGATAATAGCTGCCAGTGAGGATCACGCCCAGCCTTCCATTCTGGTTCCCTGCGCTGGGGAAGAAACGCTGGCCATAGCTGAGGTTACCGATCCCATTGGCTTTCTCGCGCAGGAGATTGTAACCCATACCCACATCCGCACTCAATCTAGGTTTCAAACCACTGGCCACCGGTGTTTTCATGTTCACCACCCCTGCAATGGCATCGCCATCGAGATCGGGCGTTAGCGTTTTCACTACTTCCATGGACGACAGCACATCTACAGAGTATCCATCGAGACTGGCATTGCGCTCACCGATCTCGGAAGTGCCCATGATCTGTTCTCCGTTGATATTGATATTGGTGAATCCGCCTGGCGTACCTCTCAATTGAACAGTAGCGCCTTCTCCTTTATTCCGGCCGATTGTTACCCCCGGAAGCCTTTGCAGTGCTTCGGCTACGTTGAGGTCGGGGAAGCGGCCCATCAGGTCGGCGGAGATCACCTGTTTGATATTATCGGCAATACGTTGCTGGTTCAGGGCTTTTGCCTGTCCTTCCCTGGAAGCCGTAACCAGTACGGTCTTCAGGCCGGTCTTACCCGGATCGAGCAGGAAATTGACAGTCACTGTCCGACCTGCGGCCACCGTCACCTCCGTTTCTTTTGTTTCGAAGCCCATATAGCTCACGACAACGGTATACTTGCCGGGTTTCAGTTCAGCAATAGAATAGTTACCTGTCTGGCCGCTGGCCACTCCAATGGTAGTTCCTTTGATGCGCACGGATGCACCGGGGAGTGCAAGTCCGTCTTTGTCGGTCACACGGCCGGTGATGATCCCGTTCTCGTCCACGGGCGATCCCGGCGCCGCGAACGTCATCACAGAGCAGAGAGAGAACAATACGAGATAAAGTCCTCTTTTGATGATGGTTGAAAGTAGTAGCTTCATAATGGCAGAGTTTTTATCATTGTTTAAGTCAGTTGATCATTCGTTCAATAGGCATACTTCAGGTAATCGACCAGGAACCGCACGGAAAAAGAAGTCCCGATATCGCGGTTCACTAACCATATTTTTCCATTTTTGAAACGGGCCCTCGTTTCGATCACGCCTCCCCGTAAGTTCGGATCGGGATGATTGGTCGCGTACCGGTTCTTCAGTATCCACTGGGCAGACTTTTCGATATTCTCTTTGAATTCGGTATAACCTTCTTTTACCAGGCGCATCCAGAGAATACCGGAGAATGCAACGCCGGAGCCACAAATGGAGCCTTTTTCCGGGGCCTTTCCGTTGATATAATGTTCATAATACAAGGTGCCGTCTTTCTGCTGTGCCTTCGCATGCACCCTGGCTACTTTGGCAGCAGCTTCGAGGTATTTCTTATCCTTCGTCATATCATACGCTTCGAGCAGCGATTCAGCGTACCACAGGTTGAAGCGCGGATGGAAAGAACCCACGTCGATGAAATTGGGCATGAACTGCATCCACAGCCCCTCCGGGCCCTGGAGGTTCACCAGGCTGTTGCAGAGCAGCAGGAAAGCGTCCTTGAATTTGGCATCGCCCGAAAATTCATAGGCATCCTTGAACAGCCAGCCTTCGGTATTGGGACGTGATACGTCGAAGAGGCTTTGTTTGGTTTTATCCTTGGCTGCCCAGAAGGGGCTGTTCTCTTTCATCACCTCCCCTGTTTTGGCATCGATCACATCATAGCATACGCCTTTCTCTGGATAGTACATATTGGCCAGCATCCAGGCGGCCGCATTGGTAGCCACCTGAGCATATTTCTTATTGCCGGTAACGCGACTAAGCTCATAGATGCCCGGTGTGCCATCGGATACGGTGGCAAACACGAAGTCGTCACCACCGATGAAATCTCCATGCCATGCTCCTACCATGCCTTTGAGTTTGGGATTGTCTTTGATCTCCATACCGGTCCACCAGTTGCCTCCGCGGACGGCCGCATCGAGGAACTTCTTATTGCCGGTGGCCTTGTAAGCCGCCAGCAGCGCATAAACGGCCTGGCCTGTATGCCAGGGCACTTCATAATCGTACCATTTCCCTTCCGTGAGATTATAATCGCAGCGGGAACGGCCATTCTTGTCCAATATCGTATTGGCGATATAACCTGCACAGCTATTGATGGCCGAGACCACTTCTTCTTTTTTCGGTTGTGCGAGTACGGGGGCAGCTATCGTGGAGGCCAGCAATAGTGCCAGGGAGAATCCTGTTAATTTATTCCGCATCATGATTGCCTGTTTTTGGATTCAGGTAAAATTTGTGTTTATGATTGGTTACAGTTATCTGGGGATCGAGCCGGAAAGTGAATGTCCAGTCTTCCGAGCGTTTCGGGATCTTGAACAGGATCGTGTTCACGCCTGCTTTGAGCGGAAGCGATACTTTCTTCTCCGATCCCAGGTTGCCGGTCTCCTGCCAGGCGTCTATGATCAATTGTCCGTTCACGAAGAGTTCCATACCACTGCTGCCGGCTGTATAGGCAGGGACAACGGTATTGCTGTCGGCCGTGATGGTGCAGAGCGCATATCCTGTTTTACCTACAGGCGCCTGGTAGAAAGACGCCATATCGGTGATGCCGCCGTTGGGAGAAGCATATTTCTGCCAGCGGAAATTCCTGCCTTTGTATTCGATGATATCACCGGGCTTGGGCGCCTGCTTTTCATCGCTTCCGGGTACAAAGAGGAAAGACGGGGCTTTGCCAGCCTCCATATCGAATGGCCCACAGAGCAGCCAGTTCTGGAAATAGAACTGGTCAGTGGCCTTGATATCGAGTCGAACAGCGGCAACAGCATCCAGGCTTACCTTCTTGTTGATCTTCGTAATACCCTGGTCCAAAGCCGTCTTTATGCCGCGCAGGTCAGCGATCTTGCCATCGAATATCTTCAAAGGCACCGGCAACCAATAAGGTTGATTTTCCTGCAGCCATATTTTGCGGAACCTTTCTTTCAGTTGCCCATATCTTTTTTCGAGCCCTTCTATCTGTGATATAGAACGACGGAGCAAAGCGGTCGCCTCACCAGGCTTTGCAGCAGCAAGGGATCGGGCCTGTTCGTACCGGTGGGCCACTTCCGGCAATGCCTTCCGGGAATCCACTACCAGCCGGAACTGATCGATGCTGAAGCGCAGGGTTTCCAGGTCGGACTGATGGCGGACGGCAGTAGCTTTCGACACATACCAACGGGCGGAATCCAGTATCCTGGTGGCCGCCGGTATATCTGTAACGTTTACCAGTAACCGCTTTCCGCTATCGGGGAGTAATTTCTGATTCCAGAAATTATCATTCAGGTTGAAAGTCATGGGCAGCTTGCGTATTTGCATCAACTGCTGGATGGCCCGCACATAATTCAGGTCTTTCACACCATAGGCATTCAATGTATAGCGCCACTGGAAGCTATGATCGATGGGCGCTTCCACGTTCCAGCTTTTATCGGCTGCTTTATAGACCCCGTACCAGTCGCCGGAAAAGAAGCTGGCGCCGCCATCGTCCCACACGGTCGTATACACACCCATCGCTCCGTTCTCTTTAGCTGCTTTCGTGAAACCATTGATATTGGCAGCAGCCATCGACAGATCGGGAAACAAGCGGTATGAATTGAGGATGCCGGGGCAAACCATGAATTCGAGCCCTCTTTTCCTGAAGGGTTGGATCCAGGGATCGAAGGAAGGCGGGTTACCATATTCCCAGGTGAGCCAGATAATATCTTTGGGGAGCATGTCGAGCACTTCCTCATGCTGCAGGGCGATATCACCCCATACCATCACCCGTTTTCCATGCTGCTTTACCACATCATACAGGAACTTCAAATGATCGGCGTAGAAGGCCGCAACGCCCATGCTGTCAACATAAGGCTTCGAGCGGCCCTTGCCCAGATCGAAGGTTTCATCGCAGTTGACATTGAAGAAAGGCGCCGAAAAAGCATCACACAATTCACCGATCACGCTGGCCAGGAATTTTTTGGTGGAAGGGTCTTGCGGCAATACCATCGAAGAGGTAGCTGCCATCGATTTGTATTGGGGCAGGGCCAGTATCTTTTCGAAATGTCCGAACGACTGGAAGCTTCCCAGGAGTTGGATATGAAACCGGGCCGCATATTCCGAGAGCTCTCTGATCTGTGCAATGGTGAGCTTTCCATCAGGTGGCGCAAAATCGGGATAGGAAACAGGTTGCACCACATGCTCGATATAAAAAGAGAGATAGTTGAATTTGAGCTCTGCCAGCCGTTCTATCTGTTGTTTGATATAGCTCATGGTGGAGATGGGGCCGCGACTGATATCATCATACATCACCCTATGTTCGAAAGAGGGCCAGTCGGCGATCATCACCTCTTTATCATATCCCGCGCGTGTCAGTTGCCGTAAGGTCTGCATGCCATAAAAGAGACCGGTTTCGGTATTGGCTGCAATGATACGGCGATTGGCATCCACCAGTAATATATATCCTTCCTTCCTGATCTTACCCAACCAGCCCGGGGCCAGTTTCTCGATCATGGCATTGGCCGACGGTGTGCCGGCGAGTACCAATTGAGCGCGGGAAGCAGCTCCTGCAGCCATTTTTGGCGACATACCCTGCCTGAAATCATTCCAGTGTTGTTGCAGCCTTTGCAAAGTTCCGGCGTCGAGCCCCTGCCCTGTCCATTGCAGATGAGAAGGAAAACGTACCGGTTTGGAAGAGATACTGACATGTTGCGGCGCAGGCAGAACAGGGAGTTCCGGTTTGGTCAAAAAAACATTATTCGTAACAGTTATGTTCTTCGATCCGTTATCCTTCAACACAAAACTGCCTGCAGGATATGGATGATGGTTATTGATCACAGCACCATCGCTGCTCTGCCTGGTATGGACAGCAGCTTTGGTGGAAGCTGAAGTCAGGAGGTCGAGCCCGGTGAATGTGAATCCTTTCGTATCATCGACCACGATTCCCGGCCGGCCTTCCTGTCCTCTATAACGCATAGTGATATTCGATAATCTGACCCCTTTGGCATGGCGGATATAGAAGCCGTAAGCAGGCAGCCGGCCGAACATGGCAGATTCAGGATATTCTTTTTCTTTCTCTTCAATTTCTTTATTCATCTCTCCGGGCTCGCCGCCACCGCTGGTTTCGAGCTGGATATTCTGTATGGTGATATTTTCAATGGGCGACTGCGGGATGCCTGTCAACGCACATCCGATATCCGAAACACCGGTTGCCACGATATCGGAGATATTGATATTCCGCAACACGCCCTTCGATGGTTCCGGCGCAGCATCCATATACCTGCGGGCGCGGGCGCCCAGCCTGATGAAAAGCGGCACCTGGGGCCCTTCGATCACGAGGTTGCCGATGCTCACATTTTCCATGATGCCACCATCTACCATCTCCAGCGCCACGCCACAGAGGCCGGCAGGCTTGCCATAAATGGTGGTGAGCTGCCGTGATGGCTTGATCACCACATTGGAGATCGTGATATTCCTGAAACCGCCGGTAGATTCGGTGCCGAATTTGAGGGCATTGCAATGACTGCTGAGGATACTGTTGGTGATGGTGATATGTTCAGAAACCAGTGGAGAAGTGCTTTTGATAGTGATGCCATCATCGTCCGAATCACCGGTGATATTGCTGACGGTAACATACTTGCAGCCGTCGAGGTCCATCATATCATTATTGCGGTTGGAATGGTTCCAGATCTTCAGACCTGTGATATTCACGTATTCACAGCCCAGGTAATGCTGCATCCAGAATGCGGAGTTATTCAACTGCAGGTCGCGCACGGTGATATTGCTGCAACCGGCGAACCAGAGCAGGTAGGGCCTGTTCTTATAACGGTCAGGCTTTTTATCGGTGGTGACGGGGAACAGAGCTCCCTGTCCGTCGATGGTCCCCTGCCCTTCCACCGTAATATTTTTGGCATTCCTCGCAAAGAGCAGGCTCTGGCGTGCCCATAGCTCGCCGTAGAAATGGATACCTGGGTCAAGATAGGGGTACTTACGGAGATCAGTATGCGCCATTAGAGTGGCGCCGCCTGAAATATGCAGAATAATATTCGACTTGAGGTAAAGGGTGCCGGTAAGGAATTGTCCGGAGGGGACAAAGACAGTACCGCCGGTGATCGCGCAGCTATCGATCGCAGCCTGGATGGAGGTGGTATTGTCGTGCATTCCATCTCCTTTTGCGCCAAAACGGGTAACGTCATATACCTGCGTATAAGAGAGGTGGGCGGTGACCAGGGTGATCAACAGCGACAAAACAAACTTCCAGGTTCTAGCACAATGCATCAGCGTATATAATATTAATGGAGAAAATCAAAACAACCAAGGATGAGGCCAGGATAATGTTTGGTTGAAAGATGGGGCCGGCGGGGGCCGGCCCCTGTTCACCGAAACCTGAGAAAAATGGCTTATTGATAGTAGTTTGGTTATGACAGATAATGATCGATCTTATCCTGCAGCCACGCAGCGGAGCGCGTGTATGCTTCTTCCAGATGAGTGATGCCTGTTTCTGCTCCGCCGACATCGATGGCCAGATGGCCTTTGAAGCCGGTGAGTTGAAGTGCTTCGAAAAATCCTGTCCACTGTATCTGTCCATCACCCGGCGCCAGGTGTTCTACCCTGCTACCGGAGTTATCGGAAATATGGATATAGTTCACTTTTTCAGCGAGCCGGATAACGCTCAGGATCAGGTTGTCTTTCCTGTAGAACTGGTTGGCAGTGTCCAGGTTGAAGAGCAGGTTATGGTAATTGACAGCGTTTGAAAAATTCAAGAAGGAATCGGTTCCTGTGATAAGGCTGCCTTCGCAGGGATGCAGGTGGTATGAAAGGCCATACTTCTCCGCGATCTGGCAGGCTTTTCGAAAGGTGGTGACCAGGTCGTCCCAATAGCTATCCCAGTCGAACCCCCGCGGCAACCCGGACGATGCAGCAGCATTTTCCGAATAATGCCGCATGATGGGCAGGTTATCGGGGTATTCAAGGGGCACCAGTGGTCCATTATCCAATACACCTTTTGCACCGAGGGCCTTTGCCGTTTCGCAGCCCATTTCAAAAAACTCCAGGCTTTGCAACCTCCTGGCGGCATCGGCCGAGCCCAGTTGAGGAAGCACTACACAATACACAGGCACATTACAACCCGATTCCCCCACATGGCTGGCGATGGCCTGCCTTTGCGTGAACAGGTATTCAATATTCGAAAAGCCGATCCCTTCCAGTTCTATCGAAGCAAATCCAAGCTTGCACATCTCATCGATATAGGACATGGTCTGTTTGGGATCAGGCGGATAGCCATATTTGGAAATAGGGTACAGATATGCGCAGGTCAGTTGGTCTGAGTAACGGGTCCTATTCATGATTCCTATTGAAACATCCACTAATTGATTGTTAAGGAAGGGTTGCCCAAACGGTTTTCGTACGATCCTCTACGTTATGATACCGCCCCCTTCAAAAGCCTTGACCACCCATGGGGTACGGAGCCGAATAAAACTACTGTGTACAGTCCTGCACGGATCGATGCCGTTTGAACAACCATTCCGGAATATGGTACATGCCGCACGGTATTCGCATACGACATGTCGGTTGGAACTTTCGTTCCTGGGAAAGAGCTTGGTTGGGTCACTGACAGCTTATAGAGTTACCGGCCGGCAGTGGGATCAACAGGAATAAAGGTTCAGGGTCAGGGGTTAGGAACTATTGTTACAATAAACGCTAAAACACCTATCGTGTACGTACCCGGTCTATGCCAATAAAAAAAATTATGGGATACATAATTTTCGTAACCGTTTACAGCAATCGTTCGGGTACGTACACGAACTTAGGAAATTTTTCACTCCTGCCAAATTTTTTTTTGAGGGGCTAAGGGTTTTTATGGGAGGAAGGTATTAGGGCCACAAAGGCACGAAGGCACAAAGGGAATAAGGGTTGAGGGTTGAAAAGCCTGTAAGAGGAGTGAAAATATATAAAGCACCCTGCACCATTCTCTATCCTCCCAAACCAGCCCTTACCTCCTTTTCTCCCATCCACCTCCAACCCCCATTCCCTTTGTGCCTTCGTGCCTTTGTGGTAAAAAACTAATTCCTGTAAAACAGGTAATTCTCTTTCGTAATGATATCGATCGGCATGAGGTACTCTTTTTCAATGGTGGCCGAGTATACCAGGTTCTGGAACAGGGTCATCACACCCCGGTAGCCCTGTTCCTGCGGTTTCTCGCAGATCAGGAAATCGATCATCCCTTTTTTCAGCCAGTCCACATTGTCTTTCAGGAAGTCGTACCCGATCAGCAGTATATCTTTCATTCCCTGCTTCTCGAGCCAGCTCGCCACCAACGATACACGCGAGTTGGTAACGAAGATGGCCCCGATACCTGTTTCCTGCCGCATCAGCTTTTCCAGCTTTTGCGCCACAGAGGCATAATCTGTTTGAGTAGTATTGAAAGGAAGGATGGCGCCTTTGGGAATATAGTCCTTATAGTATTGACGAAAGCCCTCTTCCTTGCGGAGGATGGCATGGTTACTATCGATCTCCTGCGCAATATTGACCAGTAACACTTTCTGATCGTCAGCGATACAATAATGAATAAGCTGTGCAGCCAGGTATCCGCTATGGAAGAGTTCGGGCCCGATATAACACTGGCGGTCGAACCCGGGGATATCGGAGTTGATCAATACATACGGGATCTCTTCCTGCTCGCAAAACCTGATCAACTGTATGGAATCGTCTGCAAAAGTGGGTGAGAACATCAGTCCTTCAGGTTTGTATTGCTCGATCCGTTTTACCTGACGGGCGAAGGATTGCTGATCATTCTGATCGAAAAAAAAACGCTCGATATGGATACCATATTGCCTGATCTCCCCTTCTGCCTTGTTCACCCCATCGAGCGGGGCCTGCCAGAATTCCGTTTCTTCCGAAATGACGGGCAGCAATACCGCCAGCCTGATAAGCCCCCTGGAAGCCAGCGCCAGTCTTTGCGCCAGCACATTGGGCTGATAATTCATTTCACGAATAATGGCATTGATCTTTTCTTTGGTTTTGGCTGATACGCCAGATCGGTTATGGATGACCCGGTCGACCGTTGCAATAGATACTTTGGCTCGCCTGGCAATTTCCTTCACCCCCGCTTTGTCCTGGTTCTTTTTCATGTGCTCACGCTGGTATATTATCCAAATCTAATCAATTCCTTCGATGATGGAAATTGAAAATGGCTTAATATACTTTTCCAAGGTGAGCAAAACCTGATCTAAAAGGAGGACATTGTGATCCGGGGATCTATTTACGGAGGGAAAATACCACTATTTATCGTTATCCTGCATCAACTCCTTCAGTCCCTTCTTACTGAGATCTTTCACGGTATATCCCGCTGTGCGGATGGTAGTGAATACCTTCCTGATCTCGGTGGTTTCCATCCCTTTCATTCCTCCGGTCTCTGTCTCCACCCAGAGGAAGTTCTTATTCAGGACGGGGATGGCCGTTATATTATTTTTCATCCGGGGATCGTTCTGCAACTTGCCGAGATCGGCCGGGCGGCCTACTCCCATGGTATAGATCTTTACCGGGTCGAAAGGGACTTTGGCATACCAGAAAGAAATGGTACCCGTTTTTTTGGTACCAGAGGTGGTCAGTACTTTATTGTTCTTCATCAGGAACTCTTCTGCCGTATAGCCCAGCACATTTTTCGTTTTCCCGGTTTTGGTGATCGTAAAAGATTCATCGTCCTTATCACGCCGGAGTGGTTTTCCGGATACCCCTTCTGCAAATTCTTTAGCCATCAGGGCTCCCCCTCCTACTACTTTAGGCATATTCATGACCGTAATGGTTTTCTTTTTATCATCTATCATCCAGGTATGCCCTTTTTTCGAATAGACCATATAGCTCATGGTCTTTTCATCCATCCTGATGCCGGCATAATCGCCACTGGTGGTGAAATAGTACGTAACGTTCTTATAGGCCATCCCTTTCCCACCCTCATCATCGTCTTCATCTTTGGGCATTCGTTGTTGTACCAGCCAGTCGAACTGGATGATCTCGGGAATCAGTTCATCACCACCCGGCGCAGAATTGGACACTGATACTTTAGCAGCGCCACCGGCAGGCCCGTGGTTCACCGTATCGGCAGTGATCTCGATCCAGAGGTTCACCGTTCTTTTTTCAGCAAAAGGAATGACATGGCTCACCCGGTACGGCCAGTCGGCCTTTATGTCCCACTTCATGGAACCAATGGCAGGATTATCGAAATAAATATCGATGATGCCCGGCACTTCATTATTGCTGGCTTTCAGTTTGAGATGACCTTCCACTCCTTTCAGCGCATTGGGATTCTCACATTCATATAAAAATGATTTACCTTTTTTCAGTGTAGGCGTGAAGACCATGAAATAACCTTCTCCTTCATCGGGCAACGGGTCGGCATGCAGATCGAAGAAAGTGCTGTTCATTATCCTTACTGTAAATTTCTGATGGGCAAAACCGCGCTGCGCGTGCGCACATACATTCATGAACATCAAGCCGGCTACAAGAAGAATAATATTTTTCATGACCTTCATTTAGGGTGTTGGTTTAGATCTTTGTGAACTCTACCCTCCTGTTCTGCGCTTTGCCCTCCGCGGTAGTATTCGGGGCAATGGGTTGGGTCTCTCCTTTTCCGTCGGTCTGGAGGCGGCTTTCATCGATCGAGAATTCTTTGACCAGGAATGTTTTCACGGCCTCTGCCCTTTTCTTCGACAGCTCGAGGTTGGCGGCATTGTCGCCATCACTGTCCGTATGCCCTGTTATCTTCAGATGGATGCCCTCATTCTCTTTGAGCACGCCTGCTATCTCTTTGAGCGTACCATAGGATTCCGCCCTGATGATGCTGGCGTTTACATTGAACAATATACCGGTAGTGGAGAATTTACCTTCATTGAGCAGTTTGTTGCGTGTATCGGGCAGGCCGGAGGCGAATTTGAAATTGCTGATCAGCCAGGTGCTGCCGTCATTGTTGAGCGAGGTGGCAAAACGGATATTGTTGTATTTGATATCGGGCGACAATAACGAAGGGGCATCCACCACTTTCGTTTCATTGAGATAGACCCGCAGCCTCGTCTTCTGCCGGCATACAGCTATATGATAATTGAAACTGTTTTGTCTTTGCAAGCCTTTTACATGGAACTCGTTCGTCAATATTTTTTCACCTGTTCGCGTATAACCGGCAATGTTCACATTGCCCATGTAGGGGTCCAGCTCAAAATAGCTGCGGTCGGAATTGTAGTCGAAATCCGGTTTGGAGGAAGGGCTGTTGATGACCTGTAGACCTACCACGGCCGTATTGGGCCCGGCAGGAGAAGAAGGCGGGATGAAGAGCAGGTCATATTCGAGCGTGAAATTTTCTGGGAGGCTTTTGATGAACCGCGGCAGATAAAATCCCTGCTTTGAAATATTGAGCCATTTACCGGGATTATTATCTACCGTCATGATCTCCCCGGAAGCATTGGTAGTCCATTTGCCGGGGAAATCGCCCACTGCATCCTGTGAGAAATCATCGAAGCCGATTATTTTTTCACCGGGCACAAAATCATATTTGCTGTAGGTTTTGATAGAGGCGCCGGATGAATTGGATGAGGGCTGGCCCGCGTTATTGTCCTGCTTACCTGTTTTATCGTTCTTGTCTTTCTTTTTGAAAAGTTTATCCAACCCTTTATCGATAGCCTTTTCGGTACTTGTCTCCGCGCCTTTCTGAGCGCCTTCGGCGGCTTTTCTTTTGAGTAGGTCCTTTAGTTGTGCGTTGGAAATGCCGGCTGCCAGCAGGAACAGCACCAGCGTAAATAGATATTTTTTCATGACCAGGTGTTGAAGGGTATTCGTTTTAAGAACGGTCCATTGACGCCATAAAACTATTCAGCCAAATAGCACGATCATACTGCCGCTGTATGCACGGGAGATATTATTCCGTAAATGGCGGCTTTTGGAGTGTAGGTGAGCGGCACCTGATAAGTATGTTCCTGCCATTTACTATTGTCTATGACCCATTTACACAATCAGGGGAACAGATCACGTAATCGGTATTTTCAGAAGTTGACCGTACCGGTAAGTTTGAAATGATTGCCGGTGAATAATTTGTAAATTAGAAGAAGGAAAGGTTCATGCCTACGTTCAAATACCTGATATATATTTCCTGTTGCCAGTTATGCAGCCTGTTTTGCGTTGCACAGGATTTCCCTCATCTCAAATTTTCACACCTCTCCGTGAAGGATGGTTTGAGCAGTAATAATGTGAGCAATATTTCGCAGGACAGGCGCGGCATTATCTGGATCACTACCATCGACGGGCTTAACCGTTATGACGGGACCGGTTTCAAGGTCTTTCGTCATAGTGATCGTGATAGCAGCTCCGTACCACATAATGATCTCCGTGAGATATCACTGGATGATGAGAACAACCTCTGGATGGCCACTGCCAACGGTCTTTGCAGGTTCAATACCATTACAGGGAAAGCGGTCAATTTTTATCATCAACCTGCCAATCCAAATTCACTGGCCGATAATTATGAGCCGAATCCTTATATCGATAGCAGGAAGCGGTTATGGCTTGCCACCCATGCCGGCGTTCAATTGTTCGATTACCGGAATAACAGGTTTGTTACCTATACCATGCCTCCCATTCCTGAGCCCGACTGGCAGGAGCATTATAATGTGTTCAGGCTGGTACGGGAAGACAGCAAACACCGTTTATGGGCGGCAAGTTTCCAGGGCCTCTACCTGGTCGATGAACAACAACAGAAACTTATTCCTTATTACCAGGGTGAATACATGGCCAATAATGGATTCTATGCTTTGCCTGATGGCAATATTCTCCTCGGGCAATGGAGTGGCGGCATTAAAAAATTCACACCGGAGAATAACAGGTATGAAAGAGAACCGAACGGCAAACCGATGTATAGCATCGTGAATGATTTCGAAGATTGGAAAGATAACAATGGTAATAACTGGTTGTGTATTTCCCTGGATGGCGGTGTGATGCTTAAAGACATGAGTTCAGGGAAGTTCAGACTCTACCTGCATGATGCGCTCGATCCATTCTCCCTCAATGCCAATTTTGTCCGCAGCATTTTCAAAGACCAGGAAAACCGTTTATGGCTTGCTACCGATAATGGCGTGAGTGTGATCGATCCACAATTGCAGTATTTCAATAACTATTATTTATACCAGCAGCTCGATCCCAATAACCCCAAGGTCTTCGGTGTGCCCCGGACCCTTTTGGAAACCGGGCAGGGGTATTTAATGGGATGCTGGTTCAACAAGGGCCTGTATTACTTCAACATAGACTGGAAGCTGGTCCACCATGCAGTTAAAATCCCTGAAAATTCGAACAGCTTTGGGTCGGGCAGTGTGAACCATATTTTCAGGGATGGAAATGGTGTACTGTGGCTTACGACAGACAGTGGCCTGGTGAAACATCAAAATGGTTCCTACAAAGTTTTTACTCCACCCGGGGCGAGTTCTTCCATCAGGGGCGATTATGAGATGAGAGATATTTTACCAGCCAGGAATGGTTCATTCTGGATCCGCGCAAAGCAGAACGGCCTGTACATTTTTGATCCGGTGAAAGAAGCATTCATCGCACAATATAAACCGGGAAGCAGAAATCTCACCGGCGAAGTGATCAGTTTTTGTTTCGATAAAAATAATGAGCTGTGGACAGGTACCGATTCAGGCTTGTTTGTTTTCCATGAAAAGGCCGGCCTGTTTGAAAGGATATACTATAGTTCCGGTACATCCCGCGGGAGCTTCGAAGGCGTATCGGACCTTATCTGCGATGAGAATAATATTATCTGGGCAGCCACGGAGCATGGGCTGGGAAAAATAAATGCCGGCGCCTTGCAGGCCGGTCTGCTCGATACAGAACAGGGCCTGCCGGATGAATCCCTGATCAGGGTCCTGGAAGATAAGGACAGGATCATCTGGATAAAATCCCTGAACGGGATCATCCGTTACGACAAGGGCACAGGTTTCAGGTTCTTCAATAATAAAAATGGACTGCCCGACCTGTACAATAGTTATGGTTTGTTTACTTTCAACAGGAAAGGAAATATCCTGTCGGGCCAGAACGGGGTACTTACTGAATTCAATCCATATACCATTGAACTGAATGCCCAGAAACCGGGGATCGTACTGTGCGACGTATATGCCGATAATAAAGGAATAGGATTTCAGGGTGGAAGCGATGGCTATTTCATTACACTTGAACCCGGACAAAAAACCCTCCAGGTGCATTTCGCCATTTCGAGCTATACATCCTCCCCTTCCAATAAATTCTATTATAAGGTCCCGGGCATTACCAATGAGTGGATCGAAGTGCCGAACGGCAATATCAATTTCAGCAGCATACCGATCGGTAAACACACCCTTCACCTCCGGGGAAGCAATAATGACGGTATTTTCAGCGATGAGCTGGCGATACCGGTCTTTGTAAAGCCATACTGGTACCAGACCTTCCTGTTCAAAACGCTCACGATACTGCTCATTGCTGCATTAGTGATCATATTTGTGGCCTGGCGCATCCGGTCGATCAGGAAAGAAGCCGCATTCAAACAGAAGATCGCTGAAACGGAGATGCAGGCATTGCGGGCACAAATGAACCCGCATTTTATTTTCAACAGCCTCAACAGCATCGAGAATTTCATCATGCAAAATGAAAAGCGCCTCGCCAGCGACTACCTGAACAAATTCGCCCGGCTGATCCGCATGATCCTCGACAGCAGCCGGAATGAACTGGTACCTTTATGGAAGGACATGGAAGCACTTCAACTGTATATCGATCTCGAACGTCTTCGTTTCAACAATAAGTTCAGCTATCATGCACATATCGATCCTGCCTTACTGAATGGCGATTACAAAGTGCCCTCCCTGCTGGTGCAGCCTTATGTAGAGAATGCGATCGTGCATGGTCTATCACACAGTGAAGCAAAAGATCTGTCGCTTTCGATCGATGTGGCCCTCGAGCACGACACGATCAAATATATCATCCAGGACAATGGTGTGGGCAGGCAAAAAGCCAATGCATACAACCTGAAGAACAGGATGAACCATAAAAGTGTTGGACTGAAGATCACGGAAGACAGGATCAATATATTCAACCATTCGCAGGCCGGCAACGGTACCATCCTGTTTACCGACCTTTATAATGGCAGGAATGAACCGAACGGTACAAAGGTCGAAATAACTATAAAAGCCACTTGAGTATGGAGCCTCTTAAAGCGATACTGGTCGATGATGAATTCAGCAGCCTGCAGAATCTCCGTCAGAAGATCGTGGAGTTTTGCCCGGACCTGCAGGTGGTCGCCATTGCTGAAAAACCCGAAGAGGCCATCCTGCTCATCCGGCAGCACCGGCCCGACCTGATCTTTCTCGATATCGAGATGCCACGGATGAATGGCTTCCGGATGCTCGATGAACTGGGCGACCACGACCTCGATATCATTTTTACCACGGCCTATAACCACTATGCTATCGATGCCATCCGCATCAGCGCATTCGACTACCTCATGAAACCCATTGCCATCAAAGACCTGCAGAATGCCGTTGAACGGTTCGTGAAAAAACGGTATGGAAGAACGAGAGACAAACTGGAAGTATTGAAAGGGTCCCTTTCCACCATGAAAAGCCAGGACACGAAGATCGCCATCCCCACCGGCGACGGACTGGAATTCGTTCCCATCAAATCGATCATCCATATCGAATCCAGTTCAAACTACTCCAAGATCTATTTCACGGATGGAAAATCATTCCTCGTGACGAGGCAGTTGAAGGATTTCGAGGACATGCTGCAGTCGTTCAATTTTTACCGCGTGCATAATTCCCATCTCATCAATCTCTCCTATATCAGGAAATATATACGGGGTGAGGGTGGACAGGTCATCATGCAGAACGGAGATGTGATCGATGTTGCGAGGAGAAAGAAAGAGGAGTTCCTGAGATTGATCACTTCGTGAGAGAAAGTCCCTTACCCTATTTTCAGAGCCCAAATACCAATGGCTGGCAGGCGTTTGCCGTAACCACGCGTGATCCGTTCCAGGTCCTCGTCCCTCCCGTTGAAAGTGTTTCTACCGCTTTATAGGTATGTGTGCCCGGCGACAAGGTCAGGCTGATCACAGTCCCCGGCCTGCTTTCTCCACACCTGTATGCTATGGCGGCGGTTTGCAAAGTGCCTACCTTGTTGTTATCGATCCATACATCTACGGGATTGCCTCCGAGATAGCCGATCATGATCGACAAGGTACCGTTATTGGTGCCATAATTGATGCTGGTAAAATTACTGCCACTGTAAGGTATTTTTAAACAATTATTGTTGGCAGCGCTGAATGTTCCGGTAGTATAATATCCGTCATTGGCTACCAGTGCAAACGTATGCGGGCCGGCCGTGGTCTTGATATTCAGGTCCATCTTCCCGCAATCAGGGATATGCTGCACCATGTACGCGGCATTGGAAAGCCCTTTATACTCGTTATCGACATACACTTTAACGGGAAATGCAACGGCGGCATCCGTATTGTAAAACGACACAATGGGTGCGGTTTCCGTATTTTGCTTCCCCTGGTCATCTTTCTTACAGGAAAACACCATCACCATCATTACAGGCAAGAGAAATCTTTTCATGGAATAATGCTTTATTCTTCCCTGCAAAAATGGACGAAAAAGTATACCTGTTCCAATAGCCAAATTTGGCTATTGATACCTGAATATTTTTTATATTTGGAGGCCAACCCCTTGATAAAACTACTAAAACCTATGTCCCAGACCAGGTCCATCCCACTGTCTTTCGTGAACCATCTTCAACAGGTGCATTTCAAGAAAAATGAGGTAGAACAGGAAGATATCATGTCTTTACTGGACAGATTCAGGGTGCTCAACAGTTTTCCCTTCAGTGCCATGCCTGCTTTTTATGTGATAGACTATACCCGGCGCGACTACATGCTGATGTCGGAAGCGATCAGGAATATAGCTTTTTTTCATCCGGAGGATTTTATGGACAGCGGGCTGAGCATGCTGCTGGACATCTACGATAAGGATGATTTCAAGGTATACAATCAAAAGATCTTTACTGCCAATGCCAACTTCCTGCAATCTGTTCCGCAGGCTGAACGGGATTCCTACGTATTCAGTTATACATTCAGGGTAAGGAATGGTAAGGGTGCTACATGCCACGTTTATCAAAGGGGGAATTATATCACGAATGAAAAAGGGGAGCTTCTATACAGCCTGGGAATGGTCATGAACGCTACCGGTCTGTACAATCAACGGATCATGTATCACTCCATAGAAAAAGCCGCCAACGGTTATCCGGGGGAGCAACAGCTCATACAACAGAACTATTTCTATCCTTATGAAGAAGACACGATATTATCCGAAAGAGAAAAAACCGTTGTAGGATATATGGCCGAAGGTTTGAGCATAAAACAAATAGCCCACAAACTGAATATCACCGTGAACACGGTCGCCAACCACCGGAAAAACATGTTCAGGAAAACCGGGACCAATAACATGGCAGCACTGATCGCTTTTGTTATTCGTAACCGGATCATTTAACCCCAGATCATCATCCCGTCCAAAGCCTATCAACCCATGACCTCTTATATTCCCGTTCAGAATATCCGGATATTTTATCAAAGACAAGGAGATTCCAGCCGATCGATCGTGTTTATACATAATGCCAACTATTCATCCGAAACCTGGGCACAGCAATTATCGGATGAACGTTTCCGGGACTATACGTTGATCACCATCGACCAGCCCGGCCATGGCTATTCCTCCCACAGTGATACGCCTTCAGAAACATATTCACTCATTGGATCAGGGACAATACTGCAGCAGGTGATCTCCCGGCTCAACCTGGAACAATATATCATGGTTGCATCTTCATTAGGGAATAATATCGTAGCGGAAGCTGCTCCCCTGCTTACCGGCTGTCGGGGCTTTTTCATGAGTGGGGCTTCGCTGGTTGGAAGCGGTATTGGGGTAAGCGACGTTCTACTGCCTTTCGAATATGGTGCAGTACTGGTGATGGATGATCCATCAGAACCTATGCTGACCGGGTACTTGAATGGATTGATCTGGCGGCAAAACGATGCGGTCCTCCACAACCTGCGTGAAAAATACTGGCAAACAGACCCGGCCTTCAGAACGAATCTTGGCAGTGTTTTAAGCAAAGAAGAATGGTCGGACCAGGTCGGTAATATCGGGGCTTCGAAGCGACCAACTGCATTTGTGTTTGGAAAAGAAGAAAGGATTGTAAATCGCGCCTATCTCGAACGGACCGGCCTGGCAAAATGGAAAAATGAAACTTTTGTTATTCCAGAAGCAGGGCACCTGGTGCATATCGATCAACCCACAAGGTTCAATGAGCTATTGCTCGACTTTGCATCCGGTGTATTTGGCAGTGCCTCCATTTGAAATATTTTGCCTCCATTCCTTTGTGCCTTCGTGTCTTTGTGTCAAAAAAACAATACCTGCAATAGCCAAATTTGGCTATTGATTCCAAAGCGGGATGCCATCAATTTTGCCAAAACATCAGATATGAAAACTGGACTGTGCAGAAGTCTCCTATGCCCGATCCTGTTGCTTCTTTCATCCGGATTGGCTGCACAAAACGTGGTGACGTTGAATCTCTCCTCCCAACCCTCTCCCGACCTGCATTTTACCCTGGTACATCAAAAAGCTGCAAACTGGCCCGCCGGTTCCAATGCCCAGGTATTCAGCTTTCATTGCAAGAACGTTTCCGGCAAGAAAAAGAAAGTCGACTTCGACCTGGTTGCCTATACCGTTTGCGGCAATGAGGTCACAGAACATTTCTCGTTCAAAATAGAACCCAATGAGCAATTGGGCGGAATGGGCGATTTCATGAACAGTGATTATGCGGCCGGTGTAACGCCCGGTGAATGCAAAGGTGAAAAGATCAGCTATGTTTCGAATGGAAAGACCATGCAGGGTATCAACAGGATAAAAAGTCTTGGCATCCGGAACCTGAAGATCGATGTTTATGAAGGAAAATCGGCGCTTAGAGCGAGTGACATTACTACCGGCAATGATCCGGTCCCTACCCCTGTCAATAATAATGGTTCAACAACCAACGCTTCCAAAACGAATAGCAACTCTTCGAACATATCGAAACCTTCCTCCGGCTATACACCACAACCACTCAATGCCGGCCAGCAGTACGCAAAATGGCTGAACGATTTCAATAATAATCTCATCCGGGAGCAGCAGGTAGCACAGCAGGAATATATGATGGCACAGCAGGCGGTACAGGATGCATTCTCCGGCAATACTTCCACCAAACAAGGGCTTCAGAATTTACAACAGAGCCTGGGTGATCTCGCCCAGAGCCAGGATATGAGCACTTCTGCCGGCCGTACGAGGGCTATCGGTTATGGTGTACAAAGTTTGGCAGCAGGCATCGGAAGCCTCCTGATAAAAGAACGCGACTATGAAGCAGAAGCAAGAGCACGTGAAGAAAGAGACGCGGCCCGGCGGGCCGCGTCAGAACGCTCTTCGAAAGAGAAAGAGAAGGCAACCGCGGTCATAGAAAATTTTTTGTCGGGCGATATGGTATGGCTGCTGGCCAATGACCTGGAACCGGCCGGGAAAATAGAAGTATTGAATAGCATCAACACCAGGAATATCAGAATGGATGAGATCGGCAAGGAAAGCATCTACAATTATATCACAGCCGGTTATGGAGCAGATACGGCCATCAATTTCAGCACCGGCATGGAGACCACGCCCCTGAAGCGTTTTCGCCCATTGCAACCGGGATTATCTTCTGCATTCGATCTGACTACCAATACTTATTATCTGTTCGACAAAAAAATGCACAGGAAAGTCCTCAAAGGAAAATATGGCAACACCGATCAATTTTATTACAGAGGATTGACCGCCATGTTCTTCGACGATCCGGGCTTTAAGATCAGGAAAAACAGAAAGGATGCGCTATCTTCCTTTGAGAAGGTGATGGATGCCAATTCCAACTGGGCGTTTTCTCTCGGCGCCCTGGATGCGATGGGAGAGATCTATTACGATTCCGCGATCAGTTCCGGCGATACCCGCCTGCTTCAGCAGGCATTCGGCTTGTTCTCAAAAGCGTTCAATCATTATTCCGGTAGCAATCAAAACAACTATTCGAAGAACTCCTTGCCTGGCAAGATGATCTATCATAATCTCTTGCTTACCTGTCATCAATTGGTAAAGAAGGATGACCTCAGCAGGGAAGACAAAGAGAAATATGTCAATTCCTGCATGAGCATCTTCCAACGTATGTACCGTCCCGGCTATAATGTTATTGCCAATATAGATAAGCAGGCCAAACGGTTCATGAACGAGAAAGATCATTACAGGGCGCTGAAATTATTCGGGGTAATGACAGACACCAACTATATCCCCAGGCATAGTCAATGGGTACGGGCCAACGGATATATTGGCATAGGCGATTGCTATGCCAATGGCTGGGGATTGGCGAAAGATACCGGCCTGGCATTGATGAACTACCACAAAGCGTTGGAGGTTTTTCCATCATACCAGGAATCTATAACCGATGTTATTGAAAAAATAAGGCACCCTGAAGCATGGGCCGAAAAACATGCGCTCAATCATTTATACCATCGTCGACTTCCTGCGCAGATCGGTCAATTGCTGGATTCTGTTGCCCTGGAGCAGCCCATCTGTAATGTGCAGCTCACTGAATCCGGGGGATTTATTGTACAATTGGGAAATGCTTCCGCTCACAGATGGTTGTATAAAGATATTCCTGGTGAATTAAGAGAGGCCATCATGAAAGCCAATAATCCTGAGCATCCCATCAGGCAGGTTTATTTATCACCAGATAAAAAAACCTGGGCTGTGATATATGGGAAGAACTTTTATAATACCAACGGCCTCCCCCCTGATCTGCTGAAAAAGATGCGCGAGTATTATGACCGGGGCGACGATATCAAAAGCATTGCTCTTTCACCGCAAGGATGGTGGGTGGTGCTGACCGGCAGGAACGGATATTCCTGGAACAGGCTTCCCATGAACATGATCAACAAACTGAAGGAACTGAATGAACAGCGGTCCAGCATAGATCATGTGGTGTTCCATCCTAAGTCGGGCTGGCTGATCATTAGCGATGACAACGGGTACTGGTATGATGGCATCGCCAGTGAAATAGTTCAAAAGCTGAAGGAATACAATTCGAAAAAACGTACGATCCGGTATGTTGTTTTCGATAATAAGAATGGCTTTTTGATAAACTGATCAGGTTGTATTTGCTCTATGCCCAATATGCAGATTGATAATGAAATAAAAAGCCTCACCGGGTGAGGCTTTTTAATCTATTTATTGTATCGAAAACAACTCATTGCCGGCAATATCCTCCCACCTATACAAATGGAAAGTCCGCTCATCGCTCATTACCACAAATAAACCTTTAGGAAAATCTATACCTAATGGTACAGACACCACCTCTGATCCATCGCTCTGCCGGGCGCTGACGTTTACAGTTTTCAATAACCGGTGATCATAGGGATTTGCCTTATTTCCTTCACGGCTGAATATCCTGAAGCGGTTGGCTCCCTGGTCAGACACCAGGATATAGCCGGTAGAATCCGTCAACTGATAGATAGATATACCTTCATGGTCCGCGGCAAATCCACTGGTACCAAATATGGCTAACTGCTCATTTCCTTTATCTGCGTCGGCATAATATTGTTTGACGCCCACCCTTTCATCCGAATAATACACAAATCCCAGCGCATCATCCACCGCAATGGATTCAATTTCCTTCCTGCCACTGAAACTTCCGAACTTGCGTACCAGGGAAGCTTTCACATTACCTTTACCATCATCCTCCAGAAGATATTGACCCAGGTAGCCTTCTGCCGGCCCTGCTTTTCTACCAACAAAGGCAAATATCTTACCGGCCCTGTCGCGATAAAGGGCAATCCCCATCAGATCACGATATTCAGGTTGAACATCACCAACAAACATTTCGAGACCTCCATTGTCGATTGGTTTCATATCAGGAAGGGAGAAAACACGTAACTTATGAGTGTATCTTTCGGTGGTTACTGCAATATCGACAAGCTTTCCATTTAACGATAAGCCATATTCGATATCAACATTGTTTGGGCGTTTCAACCCTTTTACCGTTTTATCGTGGATGATCTTTCCTTTCAGGTCAAATACATACAGCGATCCGTCCATGTCCTTGTCGGTACCAATGATCAGGCTTTTGGATGGATCATTCCTGTTGATCCAGACCGCAGGATCGTCAGCATCGTTAGCAACCTGTTCCGTGATGTACAGAGGTTTCACTATTGCGCCGTCCGATTTGTCCGCAGCGGTGAAGGCCATGTTGGGGGTATGACAGGAAAGCCCTGCAATGACGACAAATCCCGCCAGGATTTTATCTCTCTTCATCTATTATTATTTAGTGCCAAATGCTCCGATAAATGCTGATGGAGCAGGTGATTTATAAATCTGTCCTTTAACCGAAACACCGGAGGTACTGAAATAGGGAGTGAAATCTGTTTTACCTCCGGTAAGAGCAGGGGAACCTGCTTTCAGGTGAAAATCCCACGCAGTGTTATAGGCAAAACTCAAAAGCGGGTCTGTCGTGAAAGGATAGTTCTCGAATTTGGGGTCCTTATCACCTACGCCAGTGCCTGCAATATCATTGGAAGAATAAACAGCGTCATTCACTCCTGTCTTAAAACCATCATAGGCTGTGACAGTCCCGTTTGTAATATGCTGCGGAACGGTACTTTGCTGCGGGCCTGAAGCATAGAAGTTATTATTCATCTTGCTGTTCAGGTCAGGGCCGGTAGTTCCGTTCACTCCCCAACCCGGCGCCTTGGCGCGGAACATGCTGTTTACGATAAGGTTATTGTAAACATTGATCAGGCAACCGGCCTCGCCCCAGACAGAACCGCCTTTGGGTTTATTGGGGTCCCTTCTCCATCCTGCATTGACGATAGTATTGTTATAGGCATTGATCTGTGCCTGAAAACGTGCACCACCATCGGCACCTGAATTGGACAATTTGAATCCATTGGTATTAGGACTGTACATAAGATTGTAGGCAGCATCCACTTTACAGCCTGCTTTTACGTTGATAGCTTCTCCACCAGCCTCACCTACTGCATAGAAAGTGTTGTTGATAAAAATACAGCTTCCTCCCTGAACATAGATAGCATCTTCACCGGTACTGCGGAAGGTACAGTTCTGAACTACATACTTTCCTGAAGGGTTATTCGTATTGAATGCCACCATACCTTCCCCGCCACCAGCCTTAAACAACCCGGCAACAGCAGATGGGGATGTGGTAGTGGTCACGGCGCCTGTATATTCAATGATCGCATTGTCGAGTAAAATTTCAGCACAGGTAGATGAACCGATAATACCGCCCCACAAGCGTTTGAATGTGTTGCCTACTGTTCTTTCAGCAGCAGGAACTGAAATGAGCACAGGCGCTGCAGGGGTACCCTGAACATACAGATTCCCGTTCACGATCAATTCGATCTTTGTATTGTTGGCATCCTGTCCTGCAGTACTGACAACCACTTCCACACCTTCCTCGATAGTGAGGGTCTTACCGGCGGGAATATTGATCTGACCACTTACATTGATTACAGAATACTTTGCCCAGGTGCCTTCCACAGCACCGGAGACTGTTTTGGCATCATTCTGTGTTACTGTTACTGCACAGGTCGCTTTTTCATTCCTGTCTTCTGTAGTGACTGTGATGATCACATTACCTGGCTTAATGGCTGTAACGGTTCCGTTGGCGTCCACTTTGGCAATAGCGATATCGGAGGATGCCCAGCTTACTTTCTTATTACTTGCGTCTTCCGGGAAGATCGTGAATGTAAGGGCTTCTGTTGCACCGGGTTTAAGTGTCAATGAAGATTTGGTGATTGTGATACCCCTTACCGACTTATCTCCTGAATCTTTTTTACATGCCTGGCCAACAAATAATAAAGAGGCCAGAACAAGCACAAATCTGAAAGAGGTCCTGTTCGTTTGGATTGCTGTTGTTTCCATATTTATTAAGGTTAAAATTTAAATCTGCATCCGATAATGAGGGTTTGGCCATACTGGTCTTTTCTTGTCATAGTCCCGTTTTTAAAACTTTCCTGGCCCTCTGCATTATTATTGACGGGGTTTGATTTTTTGATGTATAGTTTAACCGGTGTGTTGAGCAGGTTCAAGGCTTTTAAGAAAAGCACATATCTGCCAGTGATCTTTTTCTCTCCGGAAAGGTCAAGTTGGACAAATCCTCCCTGCCATAGATCGTTATCGAGATATCTCGATACAGCAAATAGCCTGTCGCCGGTATAGGCCATCGATACCTGTCCGTCGATCCCTTTTTTGACATTTTTATAGAGCAGTGTAAAGTTGGCTACATGTGCAGCCTGGCCAGTCAACCTCCTGGTTTGATCGACATTCTTTAGCAACACTTTATCCGTTGCTGTTGGGTCGGGGTTGTTATAATAGTAAAGCTTGGAGGTGGTGATGGATGAGCTGGTGTAGGTATAATTAAGTTTGATGCCAAAGGAATAAATGTATTTAGTAAAATCAAGTTCGGCGCCATAGTTCGTGGCATCCCCAAAATTAGACGGCATATAAAATGACGCCTGCCCCTGCAGCACCATTCCAAATTCGATCGGGTTCATTATTCTTTTATAGAACGCTCCTACCATCAGTTGCTCGGTACGGTTAGGGAACAGCTCATAACGAACATCGATGTTATGGGCTATGGCATGCTTCAGATCAGGGTTACCGGCCTCCACAAACTCTTCGTTCACGATCCTGTATGGAACGATCTCGAAAAAACCGGGGCGATTGATCGCTTTATAATAAGAAGCCCTGATATTATTTTTTGGCGTTAGTTTCAGTTTGAAATGAACCGAAGGAAGCACATCTGTATAGTTTTGCACTCCTTCGTTCTTTACGCCCTGGGTGGGAAATTTAAGGAAGTAACTTTGCCTGGTGTTTTCAAATCTTGCACCGGCCAGTACTTCAAATTTTTCTGTCGAGATCTTTCCCTGCAGATAGCCGGCTGCAATCTTTTCTGCGGCGTCATAGTTCAGTGGATTACCAACTGATCCGAAAGGGGTAAACACCATGAACTTGATATCACTGAAGCGGTTCCAGTCGACCCCTTCAATCAGGTTATTCTGTTGGCCTACAGGTTTGGACTCGTCAAAGGGCCGGAAATCGTACTGGTTGAAAAAATTTGTTCTTTGCTTATCACGATACATGCCGCCTGCGGCAATTACCGGCGATAATTTCTTGTTTCCGACATGATAGCTGAGATCCAGGTATCCTGCCTTATCTTCATCTGTATTGTGTTCCCATCTTCTTTCAGCACCGCCCAGTGTGACAACAGACCTTGGGTTTTCCATGTTGTTTTTTGCAGTGGTTACAAGGTGTACAGAACTGTTTTCGGGAATTTCATTGATCGCTCTCGAGTAAACGGCTGACCAGTTAACCTCCAGTTTGTTCGCGAAAAAATGATGAATGCCTTTTAGGGTACTGTTAATGATCTGCTGATGGGTAAAGCGAAGGCGTGTACCGTAAGACAGGTTATAATTTCCTTCAGCCGGGTTATAGCCGATGGTAAAATCTGTTTTGCGTTCTTCCCTTACCTGTGCAGCGGTAAAATCGAGGAAAGCGTTATACCACTGGACCCTGTGTTGCCTGGAAAACCTGTAATCCAGCTTCGCATGGACCCCTGCACGAACCTGTTCTTCAGAAAATTTTCTTTTGTTCACGGCTGTCAATACCGGAAGATTGGAGGCATCACTGGTTGCGGTGGTATATGGGAAATCAGTACTGTTGCTGCCTCTCAGGCTGATTTGATAGGTACCGGCAATAAGAACGCCCAGTTTGTTCTTGAAAAATCTTTGTCCGGCAGACAGGCCGGCATAAATATTTGGCCTGAATGAAGCATCTTTTACATTCAGGTAATCTGGATTAAAATCTACTGGTTTAGCGGGATAGTTACTTCCCAGCACCTCATAAGGCGATTTTGGCTCTCTAAGATTTTTACTGAGTGTGCGGAATGGTCTGTCGAAGAAAAGGGAATTGAACCCTGACGCGATATTGGCCCCTATCTGCAATTTTTCAGGGGCATCTTTCATCACGAGATTAACAGCGCCACCGATGCCGTCCCCTTCCATATCCGGGGTGAGTGATTTGGTCACTTCGAGTCTTTCCAGCATTTCAGCGGGAAAAATATCGAGGGGAACAAACCTGTTCTTATTATCAGGGCTGGGGATCTTTACACCGTTTATCAGCATATAGTTGTAGCGCTTATCCATTCCCCGGAGAAGTGCATATTGCCCGTCACCGGTATTATTCCTTTCTACGGTGATGCCGGAAACGCGCTGGATAACATTGGCGACAGTAAGGTCGGGGGAGATCTCAATTGCCCTGGCAGAAACGATATTCATGACCTGGCTTGCAGCCCTTTCCCGGTCCCTCGCCCCTGCGTCCCCGCTTTTGGACCCGGTAACTGTTACACCTGTCAGTTCCGTTCTGGCGGTGGTAAGTTCAATTTCGATCTGCAACAGGGGCTGGTCCACCTTAATAGTTCTCGACCCGGTCTTGAAACCTACCATCGAGATAATTAACCTGTACGCTCCTGCCGGAATATCCTTGATAATAAAGCTGCCATCAAGACCGGAGATCGCACGGTAAGAAGTTCCTTCTACCTGTACCACTGCTCCGGTGATCAGTTCGCCGCTTTCTCCCGACAGGATCGTTCCCCTGATCGTATTTGCCATACAAGAGTAAGAGAACAGGAGCAATGAAATGATGAAGATGAGATTCTTTTGCATACCTTTTTTGTACCCCGCAAAAATGGGTAAAGGCGCTGCTGATCGGAGAAAACGGGTGTAAACAAAAAGTAAACACCAGGTTTTTACGCGTAAACTTCCTGGCAACAACTGTTAACAATCGAGGCTCATGCTCCTGATTATCAATGTGATTTATTGTAACAAAATCGCCATTAAGTAATTATTAAGAACCGCCTTTTCAAGAGATGCTTTGGATGAATGTCGAGAGATTTTCTCCTTTTTCAAGATTGAATTTCTTACGGAGCCGGTAACGGGTTACCCGTAGACTGTCTGGTGATATCCCAAGAAGTGTTGACATATCAGCCGAATTGATATTCATTTTGATCAGTGCTACCAGTCGCAGGTCGTTTGCGGTAAGGTCGTGGCAGATTCTTCTTACTTTCTCAAAAAAGCTTTCATGGACCTGTTCAAATCTATTCCTGAATTCATCCCAGTTCTGGTCCTGGTTAAAATTGATATCGATCTGCTGGATCAGTTGCTGCATTTGTTTTTTCTGGTCCCTTTTTTCATCTTTCACCATTTTTTCGAGTGTACTGTGGAGATCTTTCAGGAGTTGATTTTTCTGAATGATATGCAGGGTATAGGCGGAAAGTACCTGGGTTTTCATTTCGAGACTTTTCTGTAATACATCTTCGTGAAGTTGTTTATTCTGAAGGTCCTTGATCATTAATTCACTGCGGGCTTTGTGCATCTGGTCGTTTCGATCGCGGAGCAATCGTTCGTTCCTGATCTTGAGCCGCTGGCGGCTGATGACCAGAGAGCCCATAATGATCAGGAGTATAACTACAATTACAGCGGAAATGGTAAGGATAGTTGTATTACGCCGGGCGATCTTCAGCCTTTCGATTTCAGCATCTTTTTTGCTGAGGTCATTCAATACCTGCAGAAAAGCGAATTGTTTATTGTTTTCACTGGAATATATCTCCAGTAATGATTTCCGGCTGAGTTCCTGGTAATAGAATGCACTATCATCTCTGTTCAGCAAATGCCAGGCCCTGGCCATATCCCGATAGGCAGCGCTGAGCTGGTAGGTTTCATTGAACTGGTGAGATTGCTGCAATGCCTCCCGTGTGTATTGGAGAGAAGCTTCATAATGGCCCGTCTTTCGCAACACATCACCCAGGTTATTATAGACTTCAATAATACCGGGGGTTCTGTTGGATTGTTTATATAACGTGAGTGCAACGCTGTAGTAATGTTCAGCGGAATCGTATTTTTCAAGGTCTTCAAAGATGCTACCCATATTTTCATAAATAGCGGCCATCCCTTCCTTATTGGCTGAGCTTTGATAATGGTCGAGGGCTAAATGTTGAAAATAAAAAGCGCTGTCGTATTGTTGCAGTTTTTCATATAGATGACCAATATTGCCATAAGTGATGGCCAGTCCTGGCCTGGAAGGGTGTCTTTTAAAAATATCCAGTGCTGCATCGAATTGCCGGCGGGCTTCGGGGATCTGTTTATTATAATAATATAGTTTCCCGATATCATTCAATGTTTCTGCAAGCTGCTCCGTGTTGCCGGATTCTCTGAAAATTGAAGAGGCTTGAAAATAAAAATCAAGGGATTGGGAATAATGGCCCATGTGAAAGCATATCTGTCCCATTTTCTCTAAAGCCTGGCCTGCCGTTTTTTTATCTCCTTCGTCTATTGCGTGAGAATATTGTTTTTTTAATGAAAGAAAGAGAGAATCGGGATGTTGATTACTGATATTTTCCGGTTGGGAGTGCTTTTCATCCAGGTCAATTTGGGCATAAAGGTCATAATGCTGTAAAAGCAATATAGAAAGGAGCATTAATAATGGTGTGCGAAGAGCAGATTTCATCCTGTTGCAGGTTTTCAACCTGCAAATAAAATGGTCCAATATTAAGTAATTGTGAATAGGGTCCGGGAAGTCCTGGAGTGATGTCGAATCGATTCCGGCAATCGGACCGTGCAGGCGCTATTCAGCGCCAAGGTGGCTTACTGTCAAATAAAAAAAGGAAGTACAAAATATTAGTACTTCCTCTTCATGAGTGGGAGTTGACGGGATCGAACCGCCGAAATATAATTCCTGGTTCCTGCAAACAAATAAGGGGCTCTCCGTTGAAGCCCCTTGTTCTTTCTGTAAGTATTTTGGTACGAGCACTATAGTCGGAGGATTTTTGTGATCTTCGTTTTGTTGTTCATAATTATCCTTACATAATGTATTCCCCTGGAAAGATTCTTTCCGTTGATCTGCACTGTATTGCTACCTTTCCTGGCGAATATGGATATTTTTCTTTCAGGAGATCCTGTTTGATCGTGAATTGTAATTGTAGTATTGCCTCCTTCGGGGCTGTCAAAATAAATGGTAAATTGATCATTAAATGGATTCGGTTGAGCGTGGTTTATTTTTGTCGGGGAGTTATCCTTCAGGTCTGACATTAAATTGGACGTTGATCTTATCCTATTAGTAAGAATTGTCGTATCAATACTGGCAGAATCTATGCATTCCACTGAGTTCCTTTCACGCTTTATTTCACCATCACAACATAAATAAAAAGCTCCACCCCCACTACCCATTGGAACTTTGATACATCTTACATAGTATCCGGGATTTCTAATAATGAAAGTATAAACTTTATCTACCCCATCACATTTGTATTTAATAATAATTTTGCCTGGTTTATTATTACAAATGTTCACAGTTTTACATTTGTCGGGCCTGTCATACTCGATTGAATTATTGCAATGCACCGTAATTGTATCTCTACTTTTATCAAAGTAAGGATCTGTTAAAGGAGGGTCCACAACAATCATAGTGTCCTCCGTGACTGGTTGAATCTGGGCATGGCTTTGTATACCAGGTAGCAGTTGTCCAAAGCAAAAAATTATGATTGCAAGCTTGGGAAAAATAGGATAGGTTTTCATGTCTTTATTAATTTTGGTTAGAATAAATCGAACTTCATTACCTCTTTGTAAGTTGCTGGAGTAGCGTCAGTCGTAGACATAGGGGACGTAGAGAGCCTGTCTTTTAAAGTTAAGTAATTTTTGCATGTAATTGATTAGTATAAACCACAGATAGTGTCTCAGTTTGAAAAAAACATTCTTCATCGCTTCAACTTCTTTCTATTCAGATTATCCAAACTTATGTTTAGCAAGAACAACTCCTGGAATTTACATGGTCCTAAAAATATTGCACGATGCGGGGAATGGGGTGGAAAATGAAAAACGCTGAAACCTCTATTGATGAGGGCTTCGGCTTTTGTGGTCCCAAGCGGGCGATTGTCTACCCAAATATGGACTGATTTACAGGCCTTTGATGATCTGCCGGATGATATTTTCCATCTAAATCACCTGTTGCTGCTTGCTCATTTGCCGGCGGTGATCACATAATCTACTTTGAGAATAGAATAAGTAATGTTCCCTTCTACTGCGTTATCTTCTGACAGCAATAACTCTCCCTGGCCTAAGAAATCGAAATTCAGGCCATCAACAGTAAGGTGAAAATTGAGTTGCATTTTCCTTTGCGGGATAGTTGAAGTTGCGTTCTGAGAATAAACGACAGGAGTTGTCAAAAGAAGGATAAAATATAAAATTGTTTTGGTCATTTTGAAAAATTTACCTTTTTTGCTCTTGCAGACTTCTTCTAACGAATTTAAAACAATTTACTTTTCCGGGAATCGTCATCGCAGGCATCCTTAATCAGCGGACATAAGGAATCGAATCAGAAGTATAAATAGGTTTAATAGAATTTTAAGATCAAGACACGCCTAGAGTGTATGATTATTTTATCCCAGCGACAGCCTTTATCGAAAAAGCTAACCTACATCGAAAATTGAAAGCAAATCACAACAGCTTTCGCCATTCTACGCACTGTTCCAGAGTTGTATCATACTACGATTTGAAAGCAAATCACAACTCGGCGACGGTAGCAAGGATTTCAGTATTCATATCCGTTGTTCGGTTGTATGAACGGATAAGGGTAACGTGAAGACAGTTTGATCAACCATCCGATTCCCAAAAAAGTACGATGCGTTCGAAAGAATGTTTGGAATTGCACCGGGAAAGTGCATGAATAATAGTTGCTGGTTATTTTTTCTTTCCTTTTTTCTTTTCTTTTGCTGCCCTGGCGAGTTCTGCGGGAGACGGACCGGTAGGCCAGGTCCGGGGAACCAATAGGTCCCGCGGATCAATTTTAAAGAATTCTGCAATTTTATAAAGGGTTGGCAAACTGGGCTGCACTTTATTGGTGCGCCACAAGGAAACGGTTTCTTTAGTAACCCCAACATACTCTGCCAGCATAGAATTCTCGATGCGCTCCTCAGCCATAATGCCGGTCAGTCTATTATATCGGGTTTCCTTCATTGTTGTGAAATGCCCGGCAAATATATAGTACCATAAACTATTGAAAATCAAATTACAAACATAATTAAATTGTATAATAGCATAATTTCATTTCACATAAATTGAATTTAATTTCACTTTTTTATTATATTTGAATACCTAAGATAAAGTTCCTGGTATATGGTATTTGATTGGTGCCTGCCCGAAGGGTAGGTCTTTATTTGAATATATTTGCGACTTCAAAATATTTGAAGCTTTCGCTTTGATTCTCGTCTCTGGAAACGTCGGAATGTTTTCTATTGCAAACGGGATGAAAAAGTGAAGAGCTCATGCATACTGCGTGGGCTCTCTCTTATTCGTTTGCAAGGGCCTTCCGACGGCCTCCAGGACGGTAAGTTGAGATGCCTGCGCATTTTTTAGCGGGCAGGTTTCCATTCTCCAAAAACCTGCAACTATGAACAATTGGACAGACCAAACACTCCTCGAAGGCTTCAAAGCAGACGACCGGGCTGCTGTGAAACAAATCTTCTTCCTTTACTATCAGCCCCTTTGCTTCTTCACGAACAAACTCATCGGCGATCGAAATGCGGCTGAAGAAATAGTTTTTTTTGCAATAAAGGTCATGTACCGTGACCGCGAATGTGTCAGGAGTATGGGACAGCTTAAAAAAGCGCTCTACACACATTGCCGGCACCAAGCCTTCCTGCATACAATGAAGGATGAAGCTTTCCATCTCTCGACCTGGCAGGTACGTTATGAAGCTTTCAAGATCAAAGCGGATGAGATGTACTTCCGTACAGAACTGGTGTCTGCATACCGCGCAAATCCTTTTCCATTGAAAAAGAAGACCGAATTATTGCAACTTTCAGACCTTAGTATATTTCCGAAGGCTCCGATTCGAACAGGACCGAAACCTATTTGAAGTATTTGTAAGAGGCGATCTGAAAATAGCCTGGTAGTCCCCAATCGAGGACTTTCCACCTGGAGTTTTGAAATATGAACCCCTGAGTTTCTACTCAGGGGCTATGAAAAACAAGATTTATGACTTATATGCCTACCTGTATCATTACCCTGGTGGTGCCGTATGTATATAACTTACTTTGCTTTTTGTTGGCCATCATATTCGGAGAAAGGATGAAAATCGGCTCTATACGAACCTATATAGCGTGCCTGTTACTTTACTCCTTTCATCGGAGTTCTGCTGGCAATAAGAAGTAAGAGGGATGACGACAATTAAATTTTTCTCATCCGTGAGGATGGGACTTAATGAAAGCCCTGCGTTTTCACGCAGGGCTAATGTATTTGAAGGGGAGCATCCATTTAAAAGGTCTGAGAATCGAAGGAAATAACCAAATTGCCAACTACACGGCGATACGATGAATGCCGCGAGGCGGTAGAGAGAAAAAAGAAGCCGAAACCCTGTAGTGATGAAGATTTCGGCGCTTGTGGGAGTTGACGGGATCGAACCGCCGACCCTCTGCTTGTAAGGCAGATGCTCTGAACCAGCTGAGCTAAACTCCCTTTTTTGTTTGGGAGTGCAAAGATAAGGTTTAGCTAATTTCTCCCAAATTTTTCTTCAAAAAGTATTGTATTTGTATATATTATCCTCCAGGGTATAAGGTCCGGACAGAGGTGCAGAATGTATTCATTGCGTTCCCTCTGCAACTGCCGGTGCTCTCGCTGGAAGGAAAGCTCGATGGATATCTTTTCATTGCCGGGCTCCTCGATATTTCGGTGAATACCATTGAACAGCATATCCGCAAGGCACTCCATTTTCTGAGCAAATCGGTATATGGGTATAATGGTGCGGCTATCTCCGTCCTCATTTGCACCCTACCCATATTTTAATAACTTTGTATCATGATCCCAACACGCATGGCATTCGACGGACCTACCAGGCCTTATCAGGAAGAAGATACGGATGTGCTCACCATTTCCGATGATCCCTGTAGCCTGATCGTCTGGAACGACGAAGTGAATACTTTCGAATGGGTGATCCAGACCCTGATGGAAGTCTGCGGTCATAGTGCCGAGCAGGCCGAACAATGCGCTTATATTATCCACTTCCAGGGTAAATATGCCGTTAAACAAGGTACTTACGATGAGCTGAAACCGCAATGCGATGCCATCACCGACAGAGGCATCGGCGCCACCATCGAAGTGACAGCTACCTGACCCCTCCCCTTCCACCCATTACAGTTACGATCCTCCGCAAATTCTTTTTACTTTTATGACCAGTGAATTATGCCTTTATTTGCCCTGGATAAGGAACTCTATTTCCCGCCTGCTCACATGGCCGAGCCGGATGGGTTGCTCGCTGTAGGCGGCGACCTTTCCATCGAACGTCTGCTCCTTGCTTACCGGCATGGCATCTTTCCCTGGTATGAAGGCAAATACATTCTCTGGTGGTGCCCCGATCCCCGGTTCGTCTTGTTCCCCGAAGAGCTCAAGATCAGTAAGAGCATGCACCAACTCCTCAAGAAACATCCCTTCGAATTCACCATCGATAAGGCATTCCGCGAAGTGATCAGTCATTGCAAAACCATTTCCCGCCAGGGACAAAGTGGTACCTGGATCACCGATGAAGTTAAACAGGCCTATAGCGATCTGCATGAAGCCGGCTATGCCCACAGTGCAGAAGCCTGGCAGGATGGAGAACTGGTGGGCGGGCTTTATGGGGTGCGACTGGGCAACGTCTTTTTCGGTGAAAGCATGTTCAGCAGGGCCAGTAACGCTTCCAAATATGCGTTTATCAGGTATACACAGCAATTGATCAGGGAGGGCGTTCAACTGATCGATTGCCAGGTCTATACCAATCACCTCGAAAGCCTCGGCGCCCGGATGATCAACCGCAAGGATTTCCTTTCCCTCCTCCAGCAATGGATATAATTACCACTTTGTAGTATTTCACATTTAAAATATTAATAATACATTTATATGGACAGTATATGCTGTCTGCTTTAACCATTATTCAAAACCTAAATCTTATCAACATGCCAAAAACAGAATTCATCGTCAGGTTCGACAATGTTGAACTGACGAAGGCACAGGCTTCTGCACTCCAAAGTGATATCAATAAAGTAGTGGCAAGCCACCTGTCGAAGATCGGTGGCAGACAAGGTGGCGTATGGGGCAGCAAGCTCGGTCTCCATCCCGAATGGTATGGAAAATGGCTGCGCATGTTCGCCGACCTCTCCGCGCTTGGCAAATCCAAAACCTTCAGGCCGGAAAAAAGTATCCGATGAAAAAAGACAGGAAGAGTTGCCCCAGCTCAACCTGTGAAGAAGGCGCTATCCTGTTAGGCGTTGTCAACAGCAACGGGACTATCGGCTACGTATCGACGCCGGTAACGATCGATCAGGAATTCATCGATGAGGCTCAACAACAAGGGGTGCCGGAAAGCAATTTCCGTTTCAGCAATACCTGCGTTGAATCCGGTTGCCGGCAATGGAGCAATGGTAAATGCGGCGTGATCCAAAAGATCATGTGGAGCAATGAAGATGTTTCCCTGCCTGCACAACTACCAGACTGTTCCATCCGTGATTCCTGTCGCTGGTATTTCCAGGAAGGAGCAAAAGCCTGCAGCTTTTGCCCGTATATCATCACGAATATGCTGGAAAAACAATCCCAGGGGGTAACTGAAAAATAGGACCATAAGAGGTTGTATGGAAAAACAATTTTTGTACAGCCTCTTTTTTATTGCCATTCCTTCATCAGAAACGGGCGCCCAGGTAATGAGGTAACATCGTTCGCCAGGTAGGCCAGTCGTGCCTCCACTCCTGTCCCCAGATATCCAGCTCATACCATATCCCTTTATTGTACAACACTCCTGCAAAACGGCGGGCCGAATCAGGATCTTCATAAGCGCCACTGCCCGAAAACAGGTGGATATGATGGCTTCGCCTGATCTGCTCCAGGATCGCATGATCGGCCAGGTTAGGTATATAGTGCATCGGGCTGTTGAAGTAAACATCATCGTCAAAGTAGCCTTTGGTATATTCAGTGAGCTCGTATACACCGCTCATGGCAATGCATCCATCGATGATGTCGGGCCGTTTGAAAAATAGATTGGCGCTGTGCAATGCACCGAATGAAGCGCCACAGGTGATCACAGGCGTTTCGGCACTTGTATTTTGGCGGACAAAAGGCACTACTTCATTGAATACATAGTCGTTCCATTGCTGATGCCTCTCGGCTTTATACCGCGGATCGGCGGCATTGTTCATCCAGCTTTCATTGTTGATGCTATCGATGGAAAATACTTTCACTTTCCCGCCTTCTATGAACGGCGCCAGGGAATCGATCAATTGGAATCGTTCATATTCCAGGTAATCCGCCGCCGCCGTAGGAACGAGTAACAGGGCAAATCCATAATGACCATAAATGGCTACCGGCATGTCTTTCTGTAAGGCAGGGCTGAACCAGGAGTGAAGTTGCCGATGCATAAGCAGCAGGTTTTATAGATGAATATAGGAAAAAGGCGGGATTATTTCGCGCTAAGATATTTTATGTTGGCCACGAAGGCACGAAGGCACAAAGGGAATGAGGGTTGAGGATGGGAGAGATGGATAGAGGTAGGGCTGGCCGAGGGGTAAAGAGATGGGGCAAGGTGCTTTATGAATTGATAGAGGGCTGTTTTCGGGGAAAGTAAAGGCACAAAGGGACGGCGATAAAGAGTGAGTTCACCCAAGCACCCCACCGATGCCACCAGTGTAGTGCCTTAGCCCCTGATCTCTTTCGGCAGGATCTCCGCTACCAGCCCTTCGTGCCTTTATTCCGGGTTAACCGAATGTCCTCAATCCTTATCTTTATAATAATATCCCGAAAGGAACCAGCTCGCACCTCTTACAAGCGGTTCAACTCTCAACCCTCATTCCCTTTGTGCCTTCGTGCCTTCGTGGCCAACCTAAACCCTCCGTGGTAAACACAAAACCACCGTTTAAAACAAACTCACGGCTGATAAGTCGAAACTCCATAATGCTTCAGCGCCGTGACCTTGAGATGGCCATCTTTCATATAAACTTTCTTGTATTCGCGGAACTGATCGTCCTTGTCTTTGAAGCCAATGATGCAGGAATATTTCTCAGGCCCTTTCTGAATAACAGGTTCGGGCATGCGACCGAAATTAGGCAGCTTCAGCGTGTCGGCGCCCCTGATCTCTTCGTATTGCAGTTTGAGCAGGTATTGAAAAGTATTGGGTGTTTCATACAGTTCTACAGAAAAATACCAGTCGTTCAGCGGGTTGTCGGTCTTCACCCGGTACTGGGCCACCGGCTCTTTGCGCACCTGATCGCGCTTTGCGGGCACACTGGCGGCCGGGTTCACCACTGTTTTGTTTTGTGCAGTTGCCGTGTCTTTCCCCTGTTCAGGATCGTTTTTGGGAGTTTGACTACCACAGGCGGTCAGTAATAACAATATTGCCGGCAGAAAATGATTAGTTATTTTTTTCATATATGCGGATCTTGTCGCTAATCTAAGAAAACAAAGTTCAACATTCAAACGCCAGCTTTTTCTGTGGGTATCGTTCCACATACTGGTAGATCAGTCCACGGATATAATCATTTTCGGGATATCTTTTGAGGTGTGCCTTGAGCGAATCGAGGTCGGCGATTGAATGGTCGGTCGGCACATATCCCATACCATAGAACCTGCCTTTTTCAACGAGGATGCAGCTTTGTTCGGATGACTGATGACCTTCATCGACCACAGCGAAGGAGGGCAATAACTGTTCCAGGTAAGCGATCGCTGCCTGTACCCTGGCATTGTATTCATCCACCGGCTCCCGGTGCTCACAGGCGCCGAGGCAGGTGCCCTCCTGCAATCCCACGCAAGGTTCATGGTCTGTTTGCATGAAGCATAATTTGGAACAGAGACTGAACTGTGCGATCAGCTTGCGCATCAGCCTGTGCCCTTCTATCAGAAGATTGAATGTATACAGTGGCTGGAGATGTTTTTTCTTTTTGTCGATCGCCAATCGCTGGTAACCGCTCCTGTCTTCATACAGATAAAGGCCATAGGCCGGCGAAAATCTTTTCTGGCTGTAATTGAAGGCAGGCCATAGTCTTTTGATCTCGATGCTTTCCAGGATGAAGGCCATCAGTTCCGTTCCGCAGGGCTCGTAGGTGATATTGAAAATATTCCGTAAGAAGTCCTGGCGCTGGCGGCCTGCTCCATTATGGGTGAAATGGCTTTTCACACGGTATTTCAGGTTCTTGGCCTTACCTACATAGATCACTTTGCCTTTCTGGTCGTGGAAATAATAAACGCCGGGCGTATAAGGCAACTGTTCGATATCTTCTTTGGGGAGATGCGGAGGCAGTGATTGCTCGGCCCCTCTTTTTTTAACCGTTTGCTGGATATGCGGAAGGGCCCCATTAATTAACAGGTGCTCGAACAGTCTTACCGTTGCGTCCACATCGCCACCGGCGCGGTGCCGGTTCTCGATACCGATGCTGAAATGCCGGCAGAGGTTACCCAGACTGTAAGATGGAAGTCCGGGGAATACCTTCCGGGTAAGCCTGACTGTGCAAAGCTTCTGGTTCTCCAGTTCATAGCCCGCCTGTGAAAGATGATGCTTGAGAAAAGAATAATCGAAGTTGACATTATGGGCGATGAACACGGTATCCTTGAGCAGGTCGTGAATGACGGGCGCCACTTCGCCGAACGGAGGGGCATCTGCTACCATTTCTGCCGTGATCCCTGTGAGGGATTCGATATAATAAGGTATGGCCACAACCGGTTTTACCAGGCTCTCGAAGCGGTTCAGCACTTTTTCCCCGTCATGCAGCACGATCGCTACTTCCGTGATGTCATTATTGGCTGCGTATCCGCCCGTAGTTTCTATATCCACTATTGCGTACATCAAACGAATGTTAAAGATAGGAAGAATGCTAAAAAATTTAGGCTTGCACCGATAAATTCTGTATATTAACTTTGCAGTTGACCCAACAAAGCCCTGAATAAGATTCGCATTACCCCACTCTCCCGAATCGTAGACCTGTATCTCCGTGATGAACCCCTAACATCGTAATCCTGTGAAAGCCGATGGCTTCTGATCGTACGGTTTTTCAACATTAAAAAACGTGTTAGCGTATGAAAAAACAACATCAGTTTCACCTGGGAGAAAATGCTAAAATTGCTTTGATCGCCCTTGGATTCCTTTGCCTGATCATGCTCCTGACATACCTGTACTGGTATGCATAATGTACCCGGACAGCGATCCGCGTTTTCCGACCGAACCACAAATCGCCCGGCACCATAACCGGCCTAACAAGATTTTATAGCCAGGAGGTAGATGGAGGATACCCTGTCCTCTTCTACCTCTTGCCTTTTATACCTACCTTTGCACTCCCTTGAACGGGATTTTATCTATGGAATTGAGCAAGAACTACAATCCGGCAACGGCAGAAGAAAAATGGTACCGGCACTGGAAAGAAAAGCGTTATTTCAACAGCAGGCCCGACGATCGCCCGGCATTCACCGTGGTGATCCCCCCACCCAATGTGACCGGCGTGCTGCACATGGGCCATACCCTGAATGAAACGGTACAGGATATCCTCGTTCGCAAGGCCCGCATGAGTGGGTTCAACGCCTGCTGGGTGCCCGGCAGCGACCATGCCTCCATTGCAACCGAAGCCAAAGTAGTGCAGATGCTGGAAAAAGAGAAAGGCATCAAAAAATCGGGGCTCACCCGCGATGAATTCCTCCGCTATGCTTTCGAATGGAAAGAAAAATACGGTGGCATCATTTATAACCAGATCGAAAAACTGGGATGCAGTGTCGACTGGGACAGGGTAACTTTCACCATGGACCCCGATTATTACAGGGCGGTGATCAGGGTATTTACCGATCTCTATAAAAAAGGACTGATCTACCGTGGCGCACGTATGATCAACTGGGACCCCGCTGCCAAAACAGCCCTCAGTGATGAAGAGGTTGAATACAAAGAGATACAGGGGAAATTATACTATGTAAAATACAGGATCGCCGATGACAGGAGCGGCGAACAATTCATCACCATCGCCACCCAGCGACCCGAAACCATTATGGGTGATACGGCAGTCTGCGTGAACCCTACCGATGAACGCTATGCCGCCTTCAAAGGAAAACAGGTGATCATTCCACTGGTGGGCCGCACCGTTCCTATCATTTTCGATGAATATGTAGACAAAGAATTCGGTACCGGCGCTTTGAAAGTGACGCCGGCACATGATATCAACGACTATAACCTGGGCCTCAAACATAACCTTCCGATCGTCGACACGCTCAATGAAGACGGCACCCTCAGCCCTGCCGCTGAAGTGTTCGTGGGCCTCGACCGCTTCGACGCACGCAGGGAGGTGGTGAAAAAACTGAAGGAGGAAGGGTTGCTGATCAAAGAGGAAGATTACCAAACCCGGCTCGGCTTCTCTCAACGCACCAATGCCGTGGTAGAGCCGCGCATCTCCACACAATGGTTCGTGGCTATGCGCTCCCTGGCCGACAAAGCCCTGGAAGCCGTGACCAGTGGGGCTGTCCGTATTCACCCCGGCGATAAATTCCTCGCTACCTATAAATACTGGCTTGAAAATGTGAAGGACTGGTGTATCAGCCGCCAGTTGTGGTGGGGACAAAGAATACCTGCCTGGTATGATGAGAAGGGAAATTATGTTGTGGCAGAGAATGAGCGTGAGGCCCTTCTTGCCTACAAGGAAAAATATAACGCCACCGCCCATCTGAAACAGGATGAGGACGTGCTCGATACCTGGTTCTCGTCCTGGCTCTGGCCTATGGAAGTGTTCAAAGGCATTACCCAACCCGGTAACCCGGAGATCAACTATTATTATCCCACATCGGTACTCGTGACCGGACAGGACATCATCTTTTTCTGGGTGGCGCGCATGATCATGGCCGGTATGGAATACATGCACGAAAAACCTTTCAGCGATGTGTATTTTACCGGCATGGTGCGCGATAAACAAGGCCGGAAAATGAGCAAGAGCCTCGGCAACTCCCCCGACCTGCTGGAACTGATCGGAAAATCGGGCGCCGACGCCGTTCGCTTCGGCATCATGATCTCCTCCCCCGCCGGTAATGACCTGCTCTTCGATGACAGCTCACCAGAACAGGGCCGCAATTTCAATAACAAGATCTGGAATGCCCTCAAGCTGGTAAAGACAATTTGGAAGCCGGCTTCCAAAGAATCGGCCACTCCCGGTTTCGCCAACGAAGGTGAAGGCGGTGAAGTGAATAAGTGGATACCACAGCCCATACATTGTGAGTTCGCCGTCGCCTGGTTTGAAAGCAAGATGGACCAGACCAAAGCAGATGTAGAAAAGCTCTATGCCGAATTCAAGCTCAGTGAAGCCCTGAAACGTATCTACAGCCTGATCTGGGATGATTTCTGCAGTTGGTACCTGGAATGGGTGAAACCGGAATTCAATACCCCGATCGATGCAGCGACTTTTGAAAAGACCATAGGTTTCTTCGAAGACCTGATGCAACTACTTCATCCTTTCATGCCATTTATTACGGAGGAAGTGTATCACCTGCTGCGGGAAAGCAATAAAGATGACCTCTGCGTGAAGCAGTTCGCACCAGTCGCAGCCATCGACAGGGACTGTCTCGAAGAAGGTGAACTCCTGAAAGAATTCATCACCGAAATACGGAATACGAAAAACAAACTGAACCTGCATGGAGCTTTCACAGTCCATGTAGCGGAACAACATTTCAGCAGGTTCTTCGAAATCCTGAAAAGACAGGTAAAGGCGGAGAAAGTTGAAAACAGCGCTCACCAGCCGGCAGATGCCCTGTCTGTTGTGGTCAGGAATCACAAATTGTTTATCGCTACCGAAAATACACTCGACACAGGCTCACACAAGGAAGAACTGATGAAGGAATTACAATACCAGCAGGATTTCCTGGCATCTGTCGAAAAGAAACTGGGCAATGAGCGTTTCGTGCAGAATGCCAAACCCGACGTAGTAGAACTGGAAAGAAAGAAAAAATCGGATGCAGAGACGCGGATAAGGAATATCAAGGAAAGTCTCTCGAGATTATAGTTCCGGAATTGTTTGTGGTTGGTGGTTGCAACCACCAACCACAAACAATTTTACCTCGACCCCAATAAATTAACCGGCAGTATAAATTCCCACTGGTTGGGCGCAAGTCCCTGTAGTTCTCCATCCATCAGCCTGCTGTAACGGAACCCGAAGTTTACGTTGTGCTGGTTCCACCATTTGGTGTCGAAGAATATTTCCGCTCCGTAAGACCGCAGATCGAAATCGGCCTTGAGGCGGTTCGTTACACGGGTGTAATCGAAGAACAGGTTGGCGCGCACCCGCATGAAGTAAACGATATTCCCGAATCCCCAGTCGGGATATACCAGCGGAAGATGATAATTGGCCCCTGCCTTCAACATCCTGTACAGGTTCACACCTATATATCCCCTCGAAAAAGGGAAGCTGCTGGAGAAAGTAGCATTCTGCATAAGGTCGCGTTGCTGGAAGGCAGTATTGATCACAAGATTATGGGTATTACCCAGCCCCGGGAAGTACCAGTAGGCTGAAGCCAGGAACTGGTCGGCATCGAGGATATTGACAGCCCGGTTATACCGGAGCTGTAAGGTCTGCGCCCATCGGGGATAGATATGTTGACGCGCCTGCTGCGACTGAAACGAGATATTCGCATAAGCAGTGAAGTAAGCAAAGCCCCTGTTGTCGAATGTATCTTTATAAATGCCCTGGAAAAAACGCTTGCTGTAACCGATATCAGAACCGATGGTGATAAAGCGATTGAGCCTGCCACTTGAAAAATTCCAGGGGATCAATAATCCTGCTGTACTTCTCCACTCATTGTAATAGATGACCCTGTTCCTGAATAAAGCCGGCCGGTCGATCGTATAGCTGGAACCGATCCTGATCCAGGGATATAAAGCTGCATAGGTCAGGTTGAGGCCAAACTCCTTATTCTTCTCATTATTGTTGTAGTTGAAGTATACTTCGGATTGCAATGTATTGAGCACATTCTCGCTCAGCAGTGAGAAGGTATAATCAGGATCATTGATGAACGGGCGCCAGCTATGAAAATTGAACAGGCGGAAGGAGGCTGAATATTTGCTTACCGGGAAGAGCGTATCGGCAGGGCTGGCATGGATGGTGGCCTGTTTTCCCAATGTGTTCACCTGGTAACCCGGTAATGCGGAGGCAAGCTCCGCCAGGTTCACAGGTTCGGCTTTGGCATCGGCCAGCGGCCCTTCCTGCAGGTGATCGCCCGCTGCCGTAAAATTGATCCAGGCTACGCGTCCATGCGCTACCTGCAACTGGTATTGGCCGGTATAGGCAGAGGCGCCCGGCGGCTTAACAAGGAAAAGCTGTTTACCAACGAGCATGAACAACCGGTCCAGTTGACCATGCGTTGCCGTAAAACAGATCGTATCGCCCTGGATGGCCGGGAAGCCGATAAGGTTGTCGGACCATGGAGTGAGGTTTTCAACAGCACCATCCTTCAGCCCGATCCGGCAAAGCGCCATTTCTCCCTGTGCATTACGCATGGCCGAGATGATATGCGCAGCACCGGCGAATTTCGGATAGGTGTAGAAGTAATGCTCCTGGTTGGGCAATTTTTGCAGCACAGTTCCTTTCGTATCGAGCAGGTGTAGTTCAGCCTCTTTGCCGGGCTCTGCATATACCGCCACGATCTGCTGGCCGTCGTCACTGATATCGGGCGCAAAATAATGAGAGCGGCTGGTGACCGTTCGCTGCTCATTCGTATTCACATCGAGCAGCCTGATCTCCGAAAAATCTTTCCATCGCCAGCGGGCATCAGGCTCATAGGCCGCGTATACGATGCGGTGGTTGCGGAGCGAGAAATAATTATCGAGGGAGATATCTTTTACACGCAGTTGCCGTTTTTCACCGCTACTGATATCCTGTATGTAGAAGGCAGGGATCTTTTTATAGCTGCTGCGGACCAATACCAGTTGATGATCGTTCAGCCACTGTGGGTATTCTTCATCCCCATAAAAATGTTTCTGCCGGCCGGCCCATTCGTCGACCGATGATCTGGAAGCATCGGCGAGCGGTGCGCTGAAATACTGAAGGGCGGCTTCCCTGAAAGCGGGGTACGACTGGCCCGTGTATTTTTTTACAGCGCGTTGAAATGGATAAAAAGGCCCCCTGAAGCGGGCCGCATCATCAGTGATCTTTTGCCATATATCGTCCCCGTATTTTTCGCGGCCATAAGCCACCATCATATAACCGAGGCGATAGTGATCAGGTATGTAATCACGGAAGGAGCCATTGCGCAACTTCATCCAGGAATATCGTTTACCGGCGGCCCACAGTGAATGATAGCCATTGAAAAATGAAGGAAGCCGTCCTCTGCCCTGCTCACTGAGCTGCGTTTCCTGGTAAACCGCATCGCCTTCCCAGAACCAGTTGGGGACCGCTGTGCTGTTCACAAGCTCCTGCCCCTGCTCACCAAAAAGGATATAGGCAGCTTTGGAAATGCCTTTTCGGAAATTACTATATTGTTCAACATGACGGAATTCATGCAGGGCGAGCGTACGATGCCAGGTAAGGCTTCCCAGGTCGAAACTGTTCTGTGGTGGCGTGAGCAGGAATTCGCTTCGCCAGGGGCCCAGTCCCACATATCCGTTCGCCAGCGTGGTGCGCGGTTGCAGCACGATACTGATCTTATGGAGATCATTTCCCAGGGGCGCCAGTGGCCGCAGGCCCAGCCGGTGGATGATGCCTGTTACTTCCGCTGCCTGCCGCTGCAGCCCGTCGGGAAATACTACCCGGACCGAATCGGTGTTGATCTGCCTCCAGCGGGTGGATGGCGGGTGACCACCGAATTGCTGAGCAAAGGAAGAAAAGGTGGCCGTGAGGCTCAGGATAGTCAGGAAACTTTTTAACATGTTGGTGAAGGCTGATTGGATTGATCCCGGAAATTAAGACTTTTTGACCTTCCATCTTCAACCCTTTTCTTTATTTTTGGCTATGGTACTCTCTCTACTTGCCTTAGCCCTTGCTCCGGGGATTGCCATTGTCTTTTATATCTATTCGAAAGACAAATATGACCGGGAGCCATTAAAGAATCTTTTGATCTCCTTCCTGCTGGGAGTGCTGAGCACACTGCCGGCCATCCTTATCCAGACTGCGTTACAACCCATGCTGGAACATTACTTTTCCATCTATTCCATCCTGTATTATGTAGTCTTTGCATTTGGCCTCGTAGCCTTCAGCGAGGAAGGCAGCAAATATCTCATGTTACGCTGGTATGCCTATCGTCAAAAAGCTTTCAATGAGCCCTTCGACGGTATCATCTATTCCGTGATGGTCTCCATGGGCTTTGCCACTTTCGAGAATGTCTGGTATGTGCTCGAGAATGGTATCACCACCGGCATTCTGCGTATGTTCCTTTCCGTTCCGGCACATGCGGCATTCGGTGTGCTGATGGGTTATCATGCAGGGCTTGCCAAATTCGATCCGGTACGTTCTGCATCCCGGCTCTGGACGGGTCTTTTGCTGGCTGCCTTCTTTCATGGCGCTTATGATTTCTTCCTCTTCCTGCAGAACAATCCCAATGTAACAAGGTATGTGTCTACCAGCCTGCTGGCCGGTGGCGCAGTGGTATCCTACTATGTGGCGATGCGCATGGCATTCCGCTCCATCAGGCTGCATCAGGCACTATCGAAAAAGGTATTCGAAAACACAAACAATCTATCGTAATAATTATGAGTGATGAATTAGTGATCCGTTTCGCAGCGATCGATGATGTACCCCTGATCGGTTACCTGGCACAACAGATCTGGCCAGGCACCTACAAAGAGATCCTCAACCCTGGGCAGGTCGATTACATGATGAACATGAACTATAGCCCTGCTGCGCTCGACAGGCAGATCAGCGACCAGCGGCACCAGTTCCTCATCGTAGAATTGAATGAGGAGCCTGTCGGCTTTGCATCCTATAGTAAGGTCGGGCAGGGCATTTACAAGCTGCATAAGATCTATGTGCATCCGAAAACGCAGGGCAAAGGTATCGGTAAGGCGCTGGTAGATTTCATCATCGAGCAATTACAGGAAACAGACCCTGCCGCCGCCACGCTCCAACTGAATGTGAACCGCTACAATAAAGCAAAACATTTTTATGAAAGACTGGGCTTTGCCGTGGTCCGTGAAGAGGATATCGATATCGGCAATAATTATTTCATGAATGATTATGTAATGGAAAAACCGGTCAGGGTCAATTCCTAACGGTTCTGCATGGCAGCCTGTTTCATTTCATGGGCCAGCGTTTTGCCGAGATATCTTTCGATGATCTCATGAATGATGTATATCACCGGCGTCATCAGGATCGCGATCAGGAATTTGTAGGTATAATTGACCATGGCAATAGCCGTTACCTTGGGAAAAGAAAAACCCATCGATACATACAGGTAGAGATACAATACCACGATCGTGTCGATCAGTTGGGACACGAGGGTAGACAGTGTGGCGCGCATCCAGATATGTTTTTCTCCCGTTACCTTTTTGATGAGCTTGAAGATGCGGGCATCCGTGATCTGCCCTACCACAAAGGCGGTGAGCGAAGCCACGATGATATTCATGCCCTGCCCCAATACCTGGTTGTAGGCGGCCTGCATATCGGGAACGCCATTCTTGCCCTGCGATACGGCCCACCATCCGGCCGGCACCGTATGGATCGCAAAATAGAATACCAGGAAACAGAATGCGATGAACGCAGCCGTGAGGAAAGAGAGGAACCGTACGCCACGTACTCCATAATATTCATTGATGATGTCCGTCATGATGAAGACCACAGGCCAGGTGATCACTCCTGCCGTGAGATCGTACGATAGACCGCTTTCCCCCAACATGGAGAAACTGACCCTGGTGAATCCCAAAGTGCCTTCCAGGGAAAATATCTTTACACCGATCACTTCTGCGATGATGGCATTGGCGATGAAAAAACCTCCGAGTATAATGAAAAGACGGGTAGCCTTATCCCTTATTATTGTATGGATCATGTGAGAAAAATGATTAATTGGGCGATCAAAAAAAGAAAATTAACAATTATCAGCCAACGGGGAAAGTAGTCCCACAACCTTTTTTTCTGCAACCATGCGATCCCGATCAGGAAATTCAATACCAGGTTGAGGAATACGGCAATGCCAACACCCAGTACAACGATGGTGGAGATAATATGCCCCTGCTGTGAAAAAGGGGAATATTGCATGAACCAGGTGATCACGAAACAGAGGTTACAGATGAAGGCAACCCTTGAAAAAAATAATAATTTTTGCATAGACCAACTTCCTGTAAAATTGCATTATTTTGTTCATCCTCCTGTAAAGATCGCATTAATACATGGTCAATGTACTCAGTTTGGTGTCTTATCCATTTCTACCCTCTGTAACTGGCGGGCAGAAGGGCATCGGCCTGTTCTATAAATATTTCTCACGATACGCCTCCCTTTTGGTGGTCACTACGAAAAAGAATGACCCCTCCTTTGCAGAAGATTATATTGTTCTCAATATTCTCTCAAATTCGAAATTTCGATATATCAATCTCTTTTATTTTTTTACGCTCAGGAAGCTCATCAGGCAAAAAAAGATCAGCCACCTGATCCTGGAGCACCCTTATTACGGATGGCTGGGTGTGATGTTGAAATGGTTGGTGGGCGTGAAGTTGGTGGTCCACTCACATAATATTGAAGCGTTTCGCTGGAAAACACTGGGTAAAAGCTGGTGGAAGCTCCTATGGTATTACGAGAAATGGGTACACCGCCATGTAGACCATAATTTTTTTATCCAAGAAGCTGATCTGCGATATGCCATAGAGCATTTCGGACTGATGCCTGCAAGATGCACTGTGGCCACCTATGGCATCGAGTGGAACAAGCCCCCCACGAAAGAAGAGAGGCGATTGGCCAGGGAATACCTGTTGAAGCATCATAACATCCCATCCGGGCATCTGCTCCTCCTGTTCAATGGCAGTTTCAATTACATGCCCAATCTGAACGGACTGGAATACCTGCTGAGTGAAGTAGTGCCCCGGTTGCAAAAGAACGAGGTCCCTTTTACATTGCTCATCTGCGGGATCAATATACCCGCCACTATCAGCGATCGAAAAGTGCCGGACGTTATCATTGCCGGTTTTGTAGATGATATTGCCCTCTATTTAAAAGGCGCCGATATCTTTCTCAATCCTGTGCTTGAAGGGGGTGGCATCAAAACGAAACTGGTGGAGGCTTTGGGGGCAGGAATGAAAGCTGTTTCCGTGAAGACGGGAGCTGAGGGCGTCGATCCGGCTATCTGTGGCGGGCAACTGGTTGTGACGGAAGATGGCGACTGGACTGGGTTTGCCGCGTCCATACTTCCATTATCGCGCGTGGAAAACCAGGACATACCTGCATTTTATGAGCATTTCTATTGGGGCCGTATTGCTGAGAGAGCAGCTACTTCAATCCAAACTTCGCCAGGAACTCCTCCTTCCTCCGGCTCGCCACTTCAATCATAGCCCCATCTTCCATTTCGATCACCCCTCCCCTGCCCTTGTGGTATTTTTTAATATGGTTGAGGTTGATGAGATGCGAATTGTGTATTCTGTAAAAGATATCTTCCGGTAGAATATCCTCATATTCCTTGATGGTCCTGGAACAAAGGAATCGCCGCTGGTCGCGGGCAAAGATATGGCTGTAACCGCCCCTGGCTTCGAAGCGGATGATCTCTGCCAGCGGCATGAAGATCAGCCCGTCCATCCACGGCACTGCAATTTTCTGAAGGTTCGTTTGCCGCCTGAAATTGAAGAGCAGGTTTTCCAATTGCAGGTTGATCTGCCTCTGTTGTAATTTCCTTTCCGCTTTCTCTACCGCTTCTTTGAGTTCATCGATGCTCACGGGCTTGAGCAGGTAATCGAGTGCGCTATACCGGAAGGCTTTCAGCGTGTATTCATCGAAGGCAGTAATAAAGATGATCTCGAAGTTGACGGGCATCACTTTATCGAGCAGGTCGAACCCATTGCCATAGGGCATTTCAATATCGAGGAATACGACATCTGGCTGGAGCGAGCGGATCAGGGTTGCTGCCGGATCGGCGCCCTGGGCTTCTCCTACCACCTGCACCTGCGGACAAAAATCAGTCAGCAGTCCCTGCAGGATACGAATATTTTTGGGTTCATCATCGACGATCAACGCTTTCATCATTTGTACAATTCTATAAAGTTATCAATTGACCCAAACGGGAAAACGAACGGTGATCTTTGTACCGATACCATGCCCGGCAGTATCCACAAGGTCGTCAATGGCAACATCGATCTTATCGGTATTGTCCCTGTTCATCATGGCGATCCGGTCTGCTGTCAGGGACATTCCCTTCGACTGATATTCTACCGGGTTCCTGCTGTTGAACTGGCTACTGGTCTGCCTTCCCACACCATTGTCCTCTATCATGCAAACCAGCCTGTCTTTCTCGCGCCTGATGGTGATGGTGATCAGTCCAAGTTCATCCTTACGGTAACGCACACCATGTCGCACGCTGTTCTCCAGGTAAGGTTGAAGGATCATGGGAGGTATATGATAATCAGAAACCTTCAATTCTTCGGGCACCAGTATAATGTAATTGAATTTGTCTTCCAGCCGGTCTTTCTCCAGTGCAAGATACGTAGTTAAATAATCCAATTCCTCCGACAATGGGATCAGTGCCCTGGAGGAAAAGTACAAGGTTTGCCGGATCAGTTTGGAAAAACTCGAAATGAACCGGTTGGCGCCGGCGATATCCTTGTCCATTACATATTGCTGGATGGAATTGAGACTGTTGAAAATGAAATGCGGGTTCATCTGCGCCCTGAGCGCCAATTGCTCGAGCTCATTGATCCTTTTGTTGATCATCAGCTTTTCAACTTCCTGTTTTTTCACCTGCCTTACCCGGTAATTGGTCCACATCCACAACAAAAATAAAAGGATACCGGACATGCATAGTTGAAACCAGCTTTTCTGCCAGAGCAATTTGGGTATTCTGAAGGGAATACTGACGAGAGAGCTGGCCACACCGAACTTATTGACGGCCTGCAATTGAAGGTTGTAGGAGCCGGCAGGCAATGTGGGATAGCTGAGAAAATTATCGCGGGTAGTTCTCCAGGTACTGTCGAGCCCGCCGAGGCGATACCAGTAGAGCACATCGCCTGCGGACCGGTAAGATATCCCGGAGAATTCGATCCGCAAAGGATTGCCGGAAGCAGGGAGTTCGAAGTGGGCAGTATCGGCAGGGTATGCCTCGTCAGCTACCGTGATGCCTGTTATCCGGAGATCGCAACGGGAATAGGAAGATATCTTGCTCTCATCGAACCAGGTGAGACCATCGGGCGTGCCCACGAAAACATGGCCTTTGTATGCCAGCACCGAATGGATCACATCAGTGGTAAGCCCGTCTGCGGTAGTGAACTTCTGAACAGGAAAACTGCCCTCATGAATATTGATCTTGTTCAGTCCTTTATCGGTACCGATCCAGAGATAACAGCTATCGCTGTAAAGGCATCTTACTGTATTGCTCGTAAGGCCCGTTTCTACCGTTAACTGTTTTGTTATGCTGCCATTCCGGTAGCCGAGCACACCTTCCCCGGAAGTAGCGAACCACAGGGTTCCGTCCTGCGATTCACAAATGGCCGTGATCCTCGACCTGAGAGCAGGAATGGTATTGCCCCAATACACGATGGAACTGTCATTCAACACCAGGTACAGCCCACTGATGGCGCCGATAAAAATGGTATCATTACGATGATATACAGTGGTGCTTCGTTCATGCCATACAGTTTTTTTCTCCTTGAAATGGATAGGGTCATAAACGATCACGCTATGGTGGGCAGCGATCAGGATATCGGTTCCCCGGAAATCGGCCAATGCTTTGGGCGTGAAGTAGGCGATCGCTTTTTTTTCCTTGAGTCCGGAATTCGTAATGATCAGGCTTACATCTGTAGCGAACAGAAGATCATCATTGGGCAACACTTTCACCGATGCCACTTTTTTAATATCATATTTCTCGGGTAATCTTCCTTTCCTGGATATGGATATCTTTTCATCTTTGATGGAAGCCTGAAAAATAAAGCCCATTTCAGTGCAAACGATTATTTTGTCTTTATACCTGGAAAGCGTCATCACAGCCAGTTTACTGTCGGGGGTATAATGCAGGCTCAGGTTCTGCACATATTCCGAATTGAGCCGGTAAACCCCATTGCCGGCCGTAGTGAACCAATAGCTGCCTTCCTGGTCCATGAGGAGGCTGGTAACATGCTTGCCCGGCAGGTAATTTTTAGGATGCGGGATATCATTACGATTGTATAGTGTCAATCCCAGACGGCTCGACACATAGAACATCGTATCATTCAGCGCCGACAGTCGTACAAACCCTTTGGGAGTAGGCAACTCCTGCCATTTGCTTGAATCGCCGAACTGAAAAGTATTCCTGGGATGATTGAGATAAATTCTCAGGCTGCCTAAAACATCAACGCTCAGGGTGTTTGAATACGCATCTGCATTGGGCAGACGGCCTTCTTTCTGAAATTGTTTTCCATCATACTCGTACACCACTCCCAACTCGACCACCAACAGGTTCCCGCTCACACTGATGCCCACCGTATTGAAGCCATTGATGACTGAATCTGTGATGGAATGGATAGTCACCACTTCTTCCGCCGGGGTTACCATATATAGTGCCTGGGACGAATGAAAAAATACATTGCCATGTTTATCTTCCACGAACTGCAGGATGTTCCCACTGAAATTGATCTTTGCCAGCATGGGATCATTATGCTGATTGAAAATAGTGCCCCTGTAATAATAACAGATCGACTTTTTGAAAGGGGCCATCCACACCCTGCCTCTCGAATCTGCGAAAACCTTCAGCACTTCGTTATCAGGCAGCCCTTCGCGGATGGTGAAGTTCGTGAAGCGCTTGCCATCGAAACGGCTCACGCCTGTTTCCGTGCCGAACCAGAGAAACCCGTCCCTGTCCTGCGTTGCGCTGTATACGGTAGAGCCGGCCAGCCCATCCTTCATATCGAAATGCGAATAGCTCAACTCCTGGCCGGAAGAACAGAACGGCCATAAAACAAGCAGCAGGATGGTTCTACACAATATATTATGCATGTGAGCAACTTACAGTAAAATTGTATTATTTTGTCCAAACTTTTAATAATCCAGGCACCATGAACAAAGCAATCTGGCAATATGTGAAGCCACATGTGATAGCTGTAGGTCTTTTTTTAATAGTCTCGATCCTTTTCAACCTGCCGGCGTTCAAAGGTATGGTGTTGAACCAGCATGATACGCTGGGGTGGCGGGGCGGAGCGCAACAATCTTTCGAGTATAAGGAAAAACATGGCCATTTCCCGGCCTGGACAAACAGTATGTTCAGCGGCATGCCCACTTACCAGGTAGCGTTGGAGTCCAAGCACAATGTAACCCTTTCCTATCTGGATGGCACATTCACTTTATTCCTTCCTGCACCTGCCAGGTACTTTTTTCTGGCGTGCCTGGGACTGTATATTCTCACACAGGCTTTGGGGATCAGGAGTTGGGCCGGCATTCTCGGATCATTCGCCTATGCCTTTGCCTCTTATAATGCCATCGTTACGGCAGTGGGGCACAATACGAAATTCACTTCAATGGGCTATGCGCCGGCAATGCTGGCAGGAATTATACTGCTGACGCAACGAAAATATATTTTAGGATTTCTGGTCACGCTTTTCTTCTCCACATGCCTCATCTGGCAGAACCATTTGCAGATCGTTTATTATACGTTCCTCATAGCTGGCTGTATAGGCGTTGCTTATGCCGTGAAAGCCATTCGTGAGAAAACCCTCAAACCCCTTTTCATTTCTGCAGCACTGGCGATCGTGGCCGTGGCATTGAGTATTGCATCATTTGCCGTGATCCTCCTGCCCACCAGCGCTTATGCCAAAGAATCGATGCGGGGCGGGCGTTCCGAGCTTACCATCGGCGCCAATGGGGAGAAAAAAGATCCTAATAAAACAAAGGGCGGGCTCGATAAAAGCTATGCATTCTATTGGAGCTATGGCATTGGTGAAACATTCACATTCATCCTGCCGGCCTATAATGGCGGCAGTGCCGGTGCATCCGAATTGCCTGAGGATGGTAAGGCCATCGATGCTTTACAATCTTCCGGTATCCCGCAGGATGCTGCCAATTATTTTTATTCGGCACTTTCAGCCTATTGGGGACCTCAACCCGGCACGTCAGGCCCGGTGTATCTCGGTGCAGTCGTTTGTGCGCTGTTCATTCTTGGCCTTTTCCTAATACGCTCCTGGCATTTAGGCTGGATCATTGCAGCCACCGTGATCGGCATTGTACTGGCCTGGGGCAGCAACCTGAGCGGTGTGAACTATTTCCTGTTTGATCACCTGCCTTTCTATAATAAATTCCGCGCTCCTACCACATCACTCGTCATACCGCAGCTCACCTTTGCCTTGCTTGCGTCCTGGGCATTGAATGAACTCTTCTTCAAGGAATGGGACAAGAAAGTGCTGGCGAAGCGATTGAAATATGCCGGTATTACTACAGCCGCCGTTGTACTGGTGCTGATCTATACTTATATGTCGGCCGATTTCAAGAGTAGTAATGACGGCAGGCTGCGCGAAGGCATCGGAAGCAGTATTGCACAAATGATGGCCCAGGGTAAACCCGCGGGTGAACAGGCGCTTCAACAGGCAACCGGAATTGCCTCTTCCATTATGAATGGGCTGGTGGCTGACCGCAAGGCAATTTATTTACATGATCTCTGGAGGACCGTTGTGTTCCTCCTGCTGACAGCCGGGCTGGTATGGTTTGCCACACAGAAGAAAGTACAGCCGGTCATCCTCCTCCTTGCACTGGCAGCCCTCAACCTTATTGACCTGATCCCGGTCGACAGGCGATACCTCAAAGATTCCAATTATGTAGATAAGGAAGAATTTCTCGCACCGTACGCAGCCAACAGGGCCGACATACAGATCAAGCAGGATACAGGATATTTCCGGGTATTCGATCAAACTGCCGACGATCCCTTTGCCGATTCGAGATGCTCCTACCACCATAATTCTATCGGTGGCTACCTGCCTGCCAGGCTGGCGCTATACGACGATATTATAACGCATCAATTGAGAAAAGGGAATATCGCGGTGTACAATATGTTGAACACCAAATATTTTATTGCCGCAAATCCGGCCGACAGGCAGCCGGTAGCCCAGCTCAATCCCAATGCTTCAGGCCCTTGCTGGCTGGTCAAAAATATACGGTACGTCAATAATGCGAATGAGGAGATGGAAGCGCTCGACAATATCGGATTCAAAGACACGACAGTAGTCGATAAACGTGAGCAACCGAAAATAACTTTCACCCCGCAATTCGATTCACTGGCCACCATTCAATTGATCAAAAACGAGAACGACAAGGCCAGCTACCAATTCAATGCGACTACCAACCAGTTTGCCGTATTCAGTGAAGTGTATTATCCCCATGGCTGGAAAGCCTATATCGACGGCAAGGAAACACCGATCGTGAAGGTGGACTATGTATTGCGGGGCCTGCCTGTTCCTTCCGGCAAGCACACGATCGAATTCAGGTTTGAGCCCGAAAGCTATATTCTCGGCGACCGCATATCCCTGATCGTTGGTATCATTTCGATATTGCTGACCCTGGGCGGTATCGGATACCTGTGGAAGCAATACAAAGGTTCGGTTAAACAGCCTGCATGATGATCGACAGAATGATTTCAGCAAGCCCTGCTTTTATAATACTTTATAGAAGTGGGGCTTGTTGCCGATGATGGTGGGTGAAAATTTCCAAAGCTTTCCCACATTCGATGCCAGCCTGCCGGCACGGGGAAAAGCAGAGAACGGGTTATGCAATCTCAATAATCCTTCAATAAAGCTTCCTATGAAAAAAACAGGAATGGCCAGCGTATACATGCCCAGCATGAAGAGGAACCAGCCAATGCCGAACTGCTTGCGGATCCTCACAAAATTGGAAAGAATGATCTGCAGTCCCTTCCTGTCGTACAGATTATAATATCCTTTGCCGGAAGATCCAAATGTTTCATTGGCTGTTTCTCCCTGAAGATGAACGATGCTGAACTGACCGTAGATACATAGTTTTCCTGTTTTCTTTAGCCTGCCGCACCATTCCGCCTCTTCGGCATACAGGAAAAAATCTTCATCGAGCATACCTGCTTTTTCGATGGCTGTTTTTTTTACCATCAAAAAGGCGCCATTGATCCAATCTACCTCCACCACTTGCTTCGTATCAGGCACATGCGGTTTTTTGATCCTGGCCAGTTGGCCCAGCCACCTGAAGGCGTTACCGAGGTAAGGAAGGGGTAATACATAATTAAGACCTCCCTTCATGGCATAATTGCCGGAGATCTGAGGGCTGCGATCTGCATTCATCAACTGGAGCCCGCAGGCCACATATTCATCCTGCAGAAATGCCCGGTAACATTTTTCAATGGCATTCCCTTCCACGATGGTGTCGGAGTTCAGCAACAGCACTACATTTCCCTGCGACAGGCGGATACCTTCATTATTGGCACGGGCAAAGCCGGAATTGTACGACATCTGTACCCATTTCACCGAAGGGAACCTGGATGTAATGACCTGAAAGCTATCATCGCCCGACGCATTATCGACCACGATCACTTCCATTTCCAGGGAACTGCCCTGGCTGTAAAGAGATTGCAGGCAGTCCACCAGCAAGGGAGCTGTTTTATAATTCACGATAATAATGGATAAGCTTACAGCCATCAGGTCAGGTATATTCTGCAAAAAAAAGCATTCCCGGGAATATTTCTTCTGCATTTTTTCATCAGGCATCAGGAGCGATGGAAAAGATGGTACGTGCAATAATTGAACAGCATCAGGATTTTCGAAACAGGGCCTATCCGCAGCAGTGGCGGTGGTATCCTTTTCTGTGCTTTGAGGATATGCAATAAGGGAGCAGGGACCTTTACTTCCTCCTTGAACAGATGTAACCGGTATAGCTCTTCTTTATCCCTTATCCGGTAGTTCCGCAGCAGGCGCCAGGCGAAATCATAATTCCATACCCGCTTCAGGATGGTAGTACCCGTTTTCTGTAACAGCAGCAGGTTCTCCGGTATCACCACCTCTTTATTATGGAATACCATTTTGGTTACCTGTTGTTCATTAAAGCCGACATTCACCAGGTACTCGCGCGTAAAATGAAAACCGGGGGAGCACTGCAGGAACCGGATATAAAAATCAATGTCCACCAGCCATTTCATCCGCTTATCGTACCATACCTGTCGATTATTCCGGTGGACCACAACGCTGGGCGGGCCGATAAAATTCAGGTAGAACAGGTTCCTCGGATCTTTTTCCAGGAGCTTTTCATTGAACCGGCTGATGGTTTGACGGAACACGATCTTTCCATCCTCGAAAGTCTCCGAGCCGCAAAAAATAAAACCTGCCTGGCCGGGCATATTGCACAACTCATAAAATCTTTTCAATGAATCCGGGGATGCGAACCAATCATCATCGTGCATGATCTTGATCCACTGTCCCTGTGAACGGCGGATCGATTCATTCCAGTTCTCCGGTGTTCCGAGTGGCTGACCATTATGAAAATAATGCAATGGGAAACCAGCCTGATATTGTTCGATGAATCTCCGCACCTGGTCGCCCGGGCTATCATCCGTTATCACCACTTCAAAATCCGTAAAGGTTTGTGATCCGATAGAATCGAGCAGGCGTTCCAGGTAGTTCACCCGGTTGTAGGCCGGTATACAAATCGATATGAATGGCTGGTCTGTCATTCCGGTCAGTATTGTTTACCCCAGGCCAAGAACTGGTAATGTTTTTTTTCATCCGGGCTTGCCGCTGCGTATTTGATAGTCTGGTTATCCGATACTAGCAGGTTCTCCTGCTCACTGTTCCAGTAGGTATTGCTCGATCTCCATTTGTCTACTGTATACTGCCGGCCGAACTTATCGATCAGTACTACTGTATATCCCTTTTGCAACAACAGGTTCGTCAGCCCCTTTCTTCCATTTTCGAATACATAGGCCCTGAACTTCGACCTTATGGGGCCTTTATACAAATTGAGGAACAACTCTCTTCGCACCATAAATGCATTGGTGCGGATATGCGGATTGGGAAAGGGTTTGAACAGAAAGGACCAGTACAGCCAGGTCTTTATGAACAATTTATATTTCCTGTAATTGTATCGCCATCCTTTGGCAGCTTCCCAGTGAAAGGGATGCTGGCTGAATACAGTGCTGTAATAACTCTGGTTGGAAGCTGTAGCGCCTGTCAATGCCACGGTTGGAGACCCGAATGTATCGAGGTATTTTTTCAGCCACTGATCATACAGGATAACGCTGTAGGTATTCAGAAAGAGTACCAGTTCCGCATCCAGTTCCCGGGCTGCATAAAAATAGGCGTCGATATCCTGCCCGTCTGGCAATCGCAAACTGGTATAATCAATACCTTTTTTTTGGAGGACCTGGTGGTAATCCTGCAGCACTTGTTGCTCCGGTGCGCCATTGAACAGGATGATCAACTCATGGGCAGCCCCGGCCGGATGTTGCAGGTAAGAATCGGCAAAAGCTTCCAGGTAACCAGGCCCATAGGGTAACCATGAGAGATAAACAACTGCTATTTTATTCTTCTCGCCCATCCATCAGCTCTTTTTCACGATTACCATATAGTTGAGGGTAAAAATATCATCGAAATATTTTTTATCGAGCCATATCGAGAATTTATTATAGGGTACGATCAGCCGGAACCTCACAAACAGCCATTTGATCACCCTCGACCGGAATGTATTATACTTCCTGGTAGAAAATAATACGTTTAGCCATAATTGTGAGATGGCAGCCCATTTACCGCCATTGGCTTTAACGGTGACCACTTCAAAGCCTTTTTTTTCAAAGAGTGTTCTTAATCCGTATTTGGAAAACCTGAAAAAATCATAGGGTTCTTCATGTAATTCCCAACTGAAGGGGGCAGTAAAGATACCATAGCATCCCTTTTTCAACACCCGGTGGGCTTCCTGTACCATTCCTTCATAATCGGCTACATGCTCCAGTACCTGGGTCGAAAAGACGGTATCGAAAATTTCGTCGTCGAAACTAAGCTGGTTGGCAGGGCAAATAACATCTACTTTTCTCTCGCTGCTTTGTACGATATCACAGCCCGTATAAACAGTCACTTTACCGTGAATGATCGGTTCATAAGGTTTATTGCCACAGCCGATATCGAGGAGATGGCCATTGGCATATTGCTGAACCGCCTGTTCAATATCATTTTTGATGAACCATGTACCAATATAGTGTTGGTTGGTGACGGATAGCGAAGCAGAGGTCAGTCTTTGCAATCCTTCCTCTCTTGAATGGCTATTTTCCATATATTTCTTACTCTCAATCATATAAAAAGTTCCTGTACATTTTATTTTCCCTGATCAGTCGCTCATAATAGGCAGGGAAAAATTTTTTCAGCAAAAGCCGGTAAATGAACCTGAACGGCTTCTTCTTGATCTTATAAATAAAATGATCGCTTACCCCTTCAAATGAAAGCTTATCAGGGTATTTGTTGGTAAAATATTCTTCGATCTCATTCTGCTGTTTGATATTTGCATTCAGGTTCCGCATCATCGACTGGCTTCTTACCCGGTAATTGAACAATGCTTCATCGACATAATGGAACAGGTAGCCTTTGAAAGCAATGCGAAGCCAGAGGTCCCAGTCCTCATACCCCATGATCTTCATGTTGTCGTAATAACCCACTTCCGCTATCACGGTTTTGCGCACCACAGCACAGGCATCGATATAGTTGCCCAGCATCAGCTTTTGCAGATTGAAGGGGCCAGGCTTTAATATGCCTGTCTTCTCACCGAAATACCTGGCATTTCCGTATACGACGGCTACTGCAGGATCTTGCTCCAGGATCCCGATACTTTTGGTAAGATATTCCGGTTCAATGGTATTATCACTATCCAATGGAAGCACATAAGGCGCACTGGCTATTTTGATACCATTGTTCCTGGCCTCGCCCAGCCCAAGGTTCTGCTGTGATAAGACCTTATATCGCTTGCTATCGAGGCCGGCCAGGTATTGATTGGTATAAGCGTCCGTGGAACCATCGTTCACGATCACCACTTCGAACAGGCGCTGATCGCACCGTGCGAGACTTTGCAGGGCTTCTTCAAGATACTTTCCCTGGTTGTAGCAAGGGATCACGACAGATATGAGCGGTGCAGCCATCGGGTAAAGATAATATTTTACACTATCTTGCCAGCTTTTAGAGATTATCTCTTTTCTATTCAATGGGGATCATTCAAAGACAAAGCGTCCAGTCTACGTTTGTCATCACAGCAGGGTTTGCAATAGGGGCTTTCAACATGCTCGTGTTGGCGCCCAGATTACTGACAGCCGAACAACTGGGACTAACCCGCATACTGCTGGATGCTGCCACTACGCTGGCTACCTTGTGCACGCTGGGTTGCACCCCCATTATTTACAAATTCTTCCCATTTTATAAAAGCTATCTTCCGGCAAAGCAAAATGATCTTCCTTTTTTCAGCCTGATCATTTGCTCGATAGGGTTCGTGATCATGTGCCTGGCAGGATATGCCGCAAGAGACATCATTGTCCGAAAATTCAGCGAAAGATCTCCACTCTTTGTCGATTACAGTTACCTGGTATATCCTCTCACTTTCTTTTTACTGGCCAGTGTTTGGCTGGAAGGGTTTGTCTGGTCGTTCAAAAAAGGAGTGTATTCCAATGCACTGAAGGAAACGACGCCCAGACTGCTTTTTACTATAATACTGGTGTTGTTTACCTACCACCTGGTGAGTATACACCAGTTCCTCTGGATATTCTCGTTCTCCTATGTGTTACCGGCAGTGGCCATGTTCCTGATCCTCCGGAGAACTGGTGAGTTCTTTTTCATCTCCAGGCCAAGCTCCGTGACCATGCGACTGAAAGGCAGGATGATCAATTTCGGGCTGTTCCTCTTCGGTGCACAATTCCTTAACCTGCTATCGCGCACCGTCGATACTTTTTTCATCGCAGTAAAGGCTGAACGCGGCCTTATCGATACAGCCGTCTTTACGATCGCTACCTATGTGGTGACACTGATGGAAGTGCCCCAACGAAGCATGAATGCTATCACAGTCCCCGTGCTGGCAGAAGCCTGGAAGAATAAAGACCTGAAGCAAATCAACAATATATATACGAAAAGTGTTTCCAATCTGATGATCATCGGACTCATCATGTTCTCGCTGATCCTCCTCAATGCCCGCGACCTCGCCAGGTTCCTGGGAAAGGATTATACCGGCATCGAATATGTGATATTTTTCCTCGGACTGGGAAAACTGATCGATCTCGGCACCGGCGCCAATGCACAGGTGATCAGCACTTCCAACTATTGGAAGGTGGATTTTACGACCAATGTGATCTATACCCTGCTGGCCCTGCCTTTGAATTATATCCTGATCAGCCACTATGGATTGATTGGGGCAGCGTGGTCTACCCTCATCTCACTAACCTTATATAACCTGATGCGTTTCGGATTCCTATGGTATAAATTCGGATTGCAGCCCTATACGTCAAAAGACTTATTGGCTGTGGGAATAGCCCTGGTGGGAATAGCTGCAGCCCATTATTTTCCACACACCGGTAATTTATACATCGACATCCCATTGAGAACAATGGTATTCTGCATCATCTTCGCTCCACTTGTTTACCGGTTACGTCTTTCGGTTGAGCTCAATCAGATGGCTGATAAATTCCTGCCCTGGTCCCGAAAGCGTTGATCGACCAAAAAGAGGGATCACAGTTACCCGGTAAAACTGCACAGTTACCAGTCAAATAAACACAGTTACCATTATTCAGCACCCTGTTCAGGAAAAAGAATTATATTTTCTGCCAAAACCCCTGATCAGCAGGAAGGAGAACTGGTATTCATGGTGCCCAATGCCTTTACGCCCAATGGAGATGGGAAGAATGATTGCTTCGGCATCAAAAAATGGGGCACCACCGTTATCAGGGAATTTGCCGTATTCAACCGATGGGGACAGCGTGTGTTCCATACCACCGATCCCGGCCAGTGCTGGGATGGAACATTCAATGGAAAACAACAGGCAGCCGGCATCTTCGCGTACGTGATCAAAGCCAGGACGACCTGCGGGGAGATCACACGGACCGGCACCGTTGCCCTGATCAGGTAAAGACGGAGGTACTGATCAGACCGAGAAATTTTTCGAGCCCTTTTCTTTTCTCTCCATCCAGTTCATAGCTGATATATCGCGTATAATATTCATGGAGGTCGAAAATGGGATAAGGGTTGGCAGCCACCACTTCTTCGATATGCCGGAGACCTTCCCGGTTGGCTTCATCGAATGCCTGTACGAAATCGGGCCGCAATGGCTTGTTGCTTACCCAGGCAGCAAATACGAAGGGAAGACCGGTATACGCTTTCCAGGCTTCGCCGAGATCATAGATATAGGGGGAGACTTTTCTTTGTTCCAATGCCCTGTCGCCGATCACCAGTCCGGCCGTTGTGCCACGGATCTGGGAGCGATAATCCGTTTTCGTATCGAGCAAACGCGGGCTCACTTTCCAATGATCGCGCAACAGCACTTTCGCGAGTGCTACGGAAGTACGACTCTGGTAGTCGAGCAACACCTCTTTCGCTTCCCCGATGGGCACTTCGCTGAAAATACAAACGGAAGATACCGGGCCGTTACAACCGATACAAAAACCGGTATTGAGATAATATTCCTTCATTTTCGGGATCACCGCAATAGGCACCAGCCCTATATCGATGGTATCATCGAGCAGCATCCTGGCGATATTGGCCGGGTAATCAGGTACGGGCTCGATAGAGCTCATGATGGGAGAATGCTCGATACCATATAATAAAGGCCTGGTATTGAGATAATTCACGATTCCAACCTTAATCTTCTTCAATTGATTTAATTTTACGGCGCAAAGGTAAAGGAATATTGAACTAACCAAATTAACCGACATTTGTTTCATGGAACTGAACGCTCTGACCTCCATTTCTCCGATCGACGGACGCTACCGTAACCAGGTCCAGCACCTGGGTGAATATTTTTCTGAATTTGCCCTGATGAAATACCGGGTTTTGGTGGAAGTGGAATATTTCCTGTTCCTGTGCGACAAAAAGTTCTTTTCTCTTTCTGCCGCCACCCGCAAAGCCTTGCGTTCAGCAGTGGAAGACTTCAGCCTGGAGGATGCAAAGACCATCAAGGCCACTGAAAAGATCACCAATCATGATGTAAAGGCCGTTGAATATTTTATCAAGGAAAAGCTCACTGCCCTCAAGGCAGAAGAGGTATCGGAATGGGTACATTTCGGGCTCACTTCACAAGACATCAACAATACGGCCATTCCTCTTTCCTGGAAGCAGGCCATCGAATTCGAATATCTCCCTGCCTTGCTCAACCTCAACCGGCAGTTGGAACTGCTGGCCGAAGAATGGGCGGAGATCCCGATGCTCGCCCGCACACATGGCCAGCCCGCCAGTCCGACCCGACTCGGCAAAGAGATCCGCGTTTACGTGGAACGGCTGGCCAACCAGGTGGAACAATTCATAGATGTGCCCGTAAGCGCCAAATTCGGCGGCGCCACCGGCAATTTCAATGCGCACCAGGTAGCTTTCCCGAAAAAGAACTGGGTAAATCTCGCCAATGAATTCGTGGAGGGAGTACTGGGACTGCAACGTCAGCAGTTCACCACACAGATCGAGCACTACGATCATCTCGCTGCCCATTTCGATGCCATGAAACGCATCAATACCATCCTCATCGATTTCTGCCGGGATATGTGGACCTATATCTCGATGGACTATTTCAAACAGCAAACGAAAAAGGGAGAGATCGGATCATCGGCCATGCCGCACAAGGTAAACCCCATCGACTTTGAAAATGCCGAAGGCAATCTCGGCATTGCCAATGCCCTGCTCGAGCACCTGGCCGCCAAACTGCCCGTGAGCCGCCTCCAGCGCGATCTTACGGATTCCACCGTTCTGCGCAATATCGGCGTGCCTTTCGCGCATATCATCCTGGCTACCCGTTCCATCGAGAAAGGATTGAGCAAGCTTGTGCTGAACGATGAAAAGATCTACGACGATCTCGACAATAACTGGGCAGTGGTAGCAGAAGCGATCCAGACCATATTGAGGAGGGAAAATTACCCGAAGCCTTATGAGGCGCTGAAAGAATTGACAAGAGGAAAGAACGGGATCAATAAACAAACCATTCACCAGTTCATCGATGGATTGAAAGTACCTGCTATCGTGAAGAAAGAACTGAAACAGATCTCACCCCATAATTACACGGGCGTGAACCCGGCGTTCTGATGCAGCACGCTGATCTTCCACCAAAGCATGTTCTCTTTTTTATCGCATTGTGCAAAGCCGTTCCGGCGCAGCACTTTGATGGATGCGCTGTTCTCCTGGTCGGTCTCCGCCAGGATGCTGTGCACGTCTGCTCTTTTCCGGGCCCAGTCGATGATGCCGGCCACTGCTTCGGTCATGAACCCTTCGCGCTGCCGCTTCGGCATGGTGCCATAACCTATCTCCACTTCGCCTTTTGAATTGGGCTCACCTTTGAAGCCAAGCTCGGCCACAACGGTCCTGCTGGACTTCTCCACCACCAGCCAGAAAGTATAAAAAAGGTAATTGTCGGCCGTAGCATTTTGCATATTGGGCAGGGTGACCGCCCTTACCATCTTCTGCACTTCGGGCGCCACGACCCGGTTGGTCCGGGCCAACGCGAATGCCTCTTCGAATCTATTGCCAGCCTGCAGGTAAAGGTCCAGTGCTTCTGTAGTGAGCGGAATAATATAGAGCCTTGCCGTTTCGACCATGAGCGTGCTTTTTGGTGACAGGTGACAGATGCCTGCATGGCTTCGTTGCATATCCGCCATTACCGGCAATTACCTGTTCGCGTGAATCAGTGTGTGTTAGCCCTGGTCGTTTTATATACTGCTTTATGTTGCTTCTATACTGCTTCCTTATGGATCTCGGAAGTGAAATGGAACTCGATATCCGGGTTATTGGTCCGCTCCGTAGTGAGGAACCATTCGCTCTGCGCCAGGTAAACGAGATGACCGTCTTTGTCCATGGCGATATTGTTCGACTTGAACCTCGTGAAATCATCCAGCCTTTTCTGATCATTGCTGGTGATCCAGCATGCTTTATAATATGGTAATGCCCTGAATTCGCAGGAAGCGCCATATTCCTGTAATAAACGGTACTGGATCACTTCAAATTGTAACTCTCCCACACAGCCGATGATCTTTTTATTACCCCCGAACTGGGTGAACAACTGGGCAACGCCCTCGTCCGTAAGCTGCAACAAACCCTTTTCCAATTGCTTGGTTTTCATGGGATCTTTATTGATCACTTCCTTAAAAATTTCGGGCGAAAAAGAAGGAATGCCGGTGAAATAAAAATCCTCTCCTTCCGTGAGTGTATCACCGATCTTGAAGTTGCCGGTATCGAAAAGGCCAACCACATCTCCGGGGAATGCTTCTTCGATCACATCCTTATCGCGGGCCATGAAAGTGTACGGATTGCTGAACCGTACCTCCTTATCGAGCCGGACATGGTGAAAATATTTATTCCTTTCAAACCTGCCCGAGCAAACGCGGAGGAAGGCGATCCGGTCGCGGTGCTTGGGATCGAGGTTGGCGTGGATCTTGAAAACGAAACCGGAGAATTTGCTTTCATCCGGACATATCTCTCGAACGGAAGTAGGCCGGCACCTGGGTGTAGGTGCAATCCGGATGAATGTATCGAGCATTTCCTTCACCCCGAAGTTGTTGATGGCGCTCCCGAAGAAAACAGGCGCCACTTTTCCGGCCACATAATCGGCCACATTCAGTTCGCCATGAACGCCGTCCACCAGTTCCACATCCTCCCGGAGAAGAGCAGCGTCTTTCTCACCCAGTTTGGTGTCGAGCAGTTCGCTGTCGAGGTCCGATACCTTGATGGTATCTTCATCCGTAGCCTTGGTATTGGCGGTGAAAAGGAGCAGGTCTTTATCGTGCAGGTTGTAGACGCCTTTGAAATCCTTGCCGCTGTTGATGGGCCAGGTCATGGGGTGCAGGGCGATATTCAATTCCTTTTCGATCTCTTCGAGCAGGTCGAAACGGTTCTTGCCATCGCGGTCCATCTTATTGATGAACACGATCACGGGTGTATCGCGCATACGGCATACTTCCATCAGCCTGCGTGTCTGGGCTTCCACCCCGTTCACGCTATCGATCACGAGGATCACACTGTCGACCGCGGTGAGGGTCCTGTAGGTATCTTCGGCAAAGTCCTTGTGGCCGGGGGTATCGAGGAGGTTCACGAGCGTATCCCTGTATTCGAAGCTCATCACGGAAGTGGCTACAGAGATACCACGTTGTCTTTCGATCTCCATGAAATCGCTCGTTGCATGTTTCTTGATCTTATTGCTCTTGACGGCGCCGGCAGTCTGGATAGCGCCTCCGAAAAGTAGGAACTTTTCCGTTAAAGTGGTCTTACCGGCATCGGGGTGTGAAATGATCGCAAAGGTCCTGCGTTTCTGTATCTCGTTGGAATATTTCATGCGGCGCAAAGGTAGGAAATTAGCAGGGAACAGTTTGAAGTTGGCAGTTGGCAATTGGCAGTTGGCAGTTAGAGAAATCCACATGTGTACAGTTGCTATAAGGATCGACTTTTACCGGACTGCCAACTGCCAATTGCCCACTGCCAACTTTTTCCATTTCCTCTCCGTAATTTTATACCCTATGCGCTCCCGTCTTCAGCAATTCATAGCCAATAACTTCCTGCCTCAACGAAGGAACGGCCCTGCCCGGCCGGATGGGAGCCAGTATAAAACGGCCAAGGGCCTATACCGTTTCCGGAAAGCCATTTTACAACATTCCAAAGACGCGGTGCTGATCCTGATCGGGGTATTTTCGGCAGGTTTCGGCCTCAAAAGTTTTTTATTATCGAACAAATTCATCGACGGAGGCGCTACCGGTATTTCACTGCTCATCGGGGCTTTGACCAACAAACCTTTGTCGCTCATCATCCTGCTGATCAATATCCCTTTTATCCTCATCGGTTACCGCCAGATCGGAAAGGGCTTCACCATCAAAGCCATCTTCGCCATCCTGGCACTGGCCATTTGCCTGCTCGTGGTGGATTATCCTGTCGTTACACATGATAAGCTCCTTGTTGCCGTATTCGGCGGTTTCTTCCTGGGAGCCGGTATCGGGTTTGCCGTTCGTGGCGGCGGCGTGCTGGACGGGACCGAGATCCTGGCCATTTATCTCAGCCGTAAAACAGGCGCTACCATCGGCGACGTGATCCTGGTGATCAATGTGTTCATCTTTGCATCGGCCGCATACTTCCTGAGCATCGATTCAGCGCTCTATTCGATGCTTACCTATCTATCGGCATCGAAAACGGTCGACTTCCTCATCGAAGGGATCGAAGAATACACGGGCGTTACGATCATCTCGCCCAAGAACCGGGAGATCGGGCGGATCATCACGGAAAAAATGGGAAGAGGGATCACCGTCTATAAAAGTGCCGGCGGCTTTGGTAAAAGAGGATATGTGCAGGAAGACCAGGAGGTGATCTTTACCGTGATCACGCGACTGGAGATCTCCCGGCTGCGGCATGAGATCGAACTGATCGATCCGCATGCTTTTGTGGTGATGCACAGCATCAAGGATACGCGGGGAGGGATGATCAAGAAGAGACCACTGAAGCATTAGTTGGCAGTTGGCAGTTTTCAGTTGGCAGCCGAAAGTCTCCGCATTATGCAGAGCTGCGTTTGACGCAGGCTGTCCCCGACTGCCAATTGCCAACTGAAAACTGCCAACTAAAACGTATTCACACTCCAGGTGCGCGTGAACGTTGCCCCTGCATCCAGCTTATTGATCCCTTCTTTCCTGGTGAAGTCCTGATCTGTATCGATGGGATCGGCAATACCGCACCAGGGCTCGATACAGATGAAATCGGCATCTTTGGCGGCCCAGATACCGAGGAAGGGAAAACCCGGGAAGTCCACGGTGAGACCACGGGAAAATTTATCCGTGAGCAGGGAAACCCTGGTCGACTTCAGCTTCTTGAAGACCAGCGCATCTTTCGCAAATAATGATTTGGTGAGCGGCAGGCGGTCCGTATCCTGCAACAACGGCACATCGTTGGTTGCAAGCAATCCCGCACTCACAATAGGCCAGCGGCCCGCCTGTTCTACCTGGTCGAACCGGAGGAAATAATCAGCATACGATGTACCGGGCACAAGAGGTAATTTGAAAGCAGGATGTCCGCCCACCGAGAAATACATCGGTTCCTTGCCATTGTTGGTCACTTTATAACTCACGGCCAGCGAATCTTCCACCACAGCATACATGATACGAAATTCGAATGTGTAGGGATAGACCGACTGGGTGGCTTCACTATCTTTCAGCAGGAAGCTGATCCTGTCGAACTCCTGCTGCTCCACGGCAAACATGGAATCACGGGCAAATCCATGTCTGGGCAAACGATAGGCTTTACCTCCTAATAAATAGGTTTCATCTTTCAGGGCGCCCACTACAGGAAACAGTACCGGCGAGTGTTTGGCCCAGAAGGCAGGATCGGCGTCCCACAGGTAATCGAGTTGGTGGCCCTTATGAAAAAGACTGGTCAGTTCAGCCCCCTTGGGTTGGATGGTCGCTCTCAGCAGATGGCTTTCGATGGTAAACATGCAGCAAGATAAGTAACAGTTGGCAGTTTGCAGTTGGCAATTGGCTGTCGAGAGCACCCTGAAGATGTTCCTGCCATCCTCTTCCGCTGTCTTCCAACTGCCAATTGCCAACTGCAAACTGCCAACTACCAACTTTCCCCCCGCCGTTGAAGTAATTAAATTCCAAACTTCCCGACTAACCCCTAAATTTGGTACATGCGTCGGATTTTGGAAATATTAAGCAGCAGCCTCAACCTCACCTGGCAGGAGTTCAAATCGCATAAGATCCGCACTTTGCTTTCGCTCAGCGGGGTGGCATTCGGGATCTTTTGCATCATCAGTGTACTGGCCACGGTGAACAGTCTCGAGTATGCTGTGCAGAAAGATATCAAAGCGCTTGGCTCCAATACCGTTTATATCGATAAGTGGTCTTACTCCGAAGAGGGTAATGACTATCCCTGGTGGAAATTCGTAAAGCGTCCTGCTCCCAAATACGAAGAGGTGGCGCTGCTGAGAAAGAAGGTGCCGGCCGCTGCCAATATAGCCTTCAACGTCAGCACCAACAGCACACTTGAATATGCCGAGAATATCATATCAGGCGTTTCCTACTATGGCATCACTGAAGAGTTCAAGAATATTCAACCGGTGGAAATGCAGGCCGGACGCTATTTACAGCAATCGGACTATGATCAGAACGCAGCCGTTATCATCGTTGGATATACGGTAGCGGAGAACCTCTTCGGCCATCACCCGGAAAAAGGGGTTGGACAACTCGTAAAAATGAAAGACGGCAAGCGCGGATTGGTCGTTGGCCTGATCAAGAAGCAGGGCAAGAGTATTATCGGCGGATGGGATTATGATAACAGCATCCTCATGCCGCTCGGGTTCGTGAAACAATTCGTACGGGAAGAGAATGGCGGTCCCGTGATCATGGTGCAGGGAAAAGAGACCGTGCCGATGGCCCAATTGAAAGACGAGCTTGCCGGGGCCATGCGCTCCATCCGCAAACTGCGCCCCACCCAGGAAGATAATTTCTCCCTCAACGATATCGATGCTTTCAGCAGCTTTGCCAGTGATATTTTCGGTGGCATCAATAAAGGAGGCTGGGCCATCGCTACCCTCTCACTCATTGTAGGTATGTTCGGCGTTGCCAATATCATGTTCGTGACCGTTCGTGAACGCACGCCGCAGATAGGTCTGAAGAAAGCCATCGGCGCCAAACGGGTTACTATCCTCACCGAATTCCTGCTGGAATCGGCCTTTCTCTGTATCATGGGCGGGCTGCTCGGCCTGATCGTCGTGTTCCTGCTCACCCTCGTTTCTGCTGCCCTCTTCGGCTTCAGTATTTTTATCGCGCCGAATATCCTCCTGCTCGCCATCACGATCTGTATCGTGGTAGGTGTGCTGGCCGGTATCATACCCGCCTCCATTGCTGCCCGCATGGACCCGGTGGTGGCGATCAGATCGAAGTAGAAGTTGTATTTTTGCGGCCAGTATGAGTAGTATCACTATTCTCGCCATAGAATCTTCCTGCGACGAGACCTCTGCAGCCATTTGCCGTGACGGACGCATCCTATCGAATATCACTGCCAGCCAGTCTGTTCATGAAAAATATGGTGGCGTGGTCCCGGAACTCGCTTCTCGTGCGCACATGCAACATATCGTTCCGGTCGTAGACCAGGCCTTGCAAGCCGCCGGCGTCCAACGGTCCGGGTTGAATGCAGTAGCCTTTACCCAGGCGCCCGGACTGATCGGTTCCCTGCTTGTTGGGGCCCAGTTCGCCAAATCCATGTCGCTGGCGCTCGATATTCCACTCATCAGTGTACATCACATGCAGGCCCATGTACTGGCTAACCTGATCGAAGAACCCAGACCCTCCTTTCCTTTCCTATGCCTCACCGTGAGCGGCGGCCATACCCAGATCGTATTGTGCGAATCGCCCATGTCCATGAAAATAATCGGGGAAACGATGGATGATGCCGCCGGTGAAGCATTCGACAAATCGGCCAAATTATTAGGTCTCCCCTATCCCGGCGGGCCGCTGATCGATAAATATGCAAAGCAAGGCGATCCGGAACGGTTCAAATTTCCGGAGCCGCAGATACCCGGACTGGATTTCAGTTTCAGCGGACTGAAAACGGCCATTCTCTATTTTTTACAGGAGCACACGAACAATAATCCCCGCTTCATCGAAGAGAACCTGGCGGATATCTGCGCTTCTGTCCAGCACCGCATCATCACCATCCTGATGAACAAATTGAAAAAAGCAGCTATCCAAACCCGTATCAGGGATATTTGTATCGCCGGAGGCGTATCTGCCAACAGCGGACTGAGAGCAGCCCTGGAAACAATGGGCAGGTCCTTTCATTGGAACACCTATATCCCGGCCTTTCAATATTGCACAGACAATGCAGGCATGATCGCCATTACCGGGTATTACAAATACCTGGCAGGGGATTTTGCCCCGCTTACGGTGAGCCCTTCGGCGCGGGCCGAATGGTAAACCAATGGCTACACTTGAAAACTGACCAAATGAAGAACTCATATTTTCAATTCAAACAGTTCACGATCCACCAGGACCAGACTGCCATGAAAGTATGTACGGACGCCTGTGTGCTGGGCGCCTGGTTCGCCGCCAAAGTCCCGGAATATTGCACCATTCTCGATATCGGCAGTGGTACGGGCTTACTGATGATGATGATGGCCCAGAAATCGAGATCGGAGATCCACGGTATCGAGATCGATCTCCCCTCTTTCAAACAACTCCGTGAAAATATCAGCCAGAATTCCTGGAAGGAAAGACTGAAAGCCTTTCCCGGCGATGCGCGCACGTACAGCTTCCCGGCGAAGTACGATTTCATCATCACCAACCCGCCATTCTTCGAGAACGACCTGCCTTCCGAAAGCGAACAGGAGCAGGTAGCCAAGCATAGCAAATCACTGACACTGGAAGAGCTGATCGGCGTCATTGCCGATAACCTCGAGCCCCATGGCTCATTCGGTATCCTGCTGCCCTTTCATCGGTGGGAATATTTCAACCAACTGGCCACGCAGCATGATTTCAGTTTAACGGAGAATTTACTGGTAAAGCAAAGCCCCAGGCATTCCTACTTCCGCAGCATCCTTCACTATAGCCGCGTAAAAGAAAATTTCTCGCCCAGTTTCGAATTGATGATCCAGGAGGAAGATGGTTCCTACACTGATGATTTCAGGGAACTGTTGAAAGATTACTATCTCTATTTGTAATGGGACCGATCACAATCCCGCATAATCGGACAGGTATTGATATGCTTCTGTCAACGCCCCCTGTTTCACCATGGTAGCGCGTTCTATCACTGCCGATCCATTATTGCGGAGCAGGTCTTCCAGCACATATTTGATCAGTTGCTCGCCGAAATAGCGGCTTGCGTCACGGGGCAGCTCATTGGGAAGATTGCCCACGGCCATCACATCGATCGATCCGTCGATGTAAGGAGCGGTCTTTTCAAAGGTATGCCTGTCTACCCCATATACAGGGTCTTCGATGGTCTGATCACCCAGGTTGATAGGCACGGAGCCATTGGCATCATCCGTGATATCGGCAATGGTCCGGACCCGAAAAGAAGGATCGCTGATCTGTTCTTTTTCAAACAGACGGGGCACTTTGGTATCCCAGTAAATGCCATTCATCAGGATATCCGATTGCCGGGCATAAGGCTGGAATTTGCAAACGTATCCTTCGGGATGGTCATGAAAGTGAGCACGGTTATAGGTAGCGCCCGATCTGTTTGCGTAGAGGTCTGCCCCCTTCAATTGAGTATATACAGGATAGGTGAATTGTTTTTGGAGATAGTCATCCGGCTCCACTTCATGGATGCCCATCAGGTTCATGATCTCCAGGATGCCATGCGCTACGCGGCCGCTGCCGGTGATGGCGATCTTCACAGGCGGGATCTTCAGGCCGAAATAAGTATGGATCAATTCGCGGAAGCTCCTTTGTTTGAAAACACGCACCAGGTCGAAATGGCCGTTCCTTTTTCCATAAGCCATCATACCATTGTGAGCGCCGACGATACCGGCAAAGAACCCGAAACCGAGAATGCGCTGACCATCTTCGTGTTCCAGGCATTCGTAATCGATGAGCGTGATCTTTTTGTCGATGATGGCGCGGAAGAGTTTTTGATTGTAGGGTTGTTTCTTTTTGGTATGCGAAAAGAACAGGTAGGTTTTACCGGGGACCAGCATCGGTATGGGCACTTCCTTGATGCCGAAAAGGATATCGCAATCGCTTACATCTTCCTTTACTTCTATCCCTGCCATTTCGAATTCCTTATCGGAAAAACAGCGGTTCGGGGACGACTGGGCGATGATCCTCACCGATGATGAGTTCTTATGTATCCATTTGCATTGGGCCGGGGTCAGCGCCACGCGGTTATCGGCCGGTATTTTTCCTTCCCTGATCAATCCTATTCTGATCATATTCGTATTTTTGCAGTTGCAAATGTAAGGTAGGAGGTCGGAAGTCTGAAGTCAGAGGTCGGAGGATGCGAAATTATTTCAAAACCTCTCTAAGAGGGTACTTCAGACTTCCGACCTCCTACCTCAATTCCTTACAAATATTTTTATAGAATCAGGTATCTCATGTGGAGACAGTTCTGGAATATCATCAGGAAAATATTCTTACCAAAGAAGAGTTGCTGTAAGTGATGGGCCTTGTTCAGACGCCCATCAGTTCCCAGGCGCTTTGCCAGGCATCCCGCTGTTCTGCATACGAAATGAAATTCGCATAAAAATCATCCCCCGACAGGGTAGCGCTGTCGCCGATCACCACCAGTTTTTTGCGGGCCCTCGTCATGGCCACATTCATCCGCCGGACTTCGGAGAGAAACCCGATCCGGTTATCGGCATTACTGCGCGTCATACTGATGTACACGATATCCCGCTCCTGGCCCTGGAAACTGTCGATCGTGTTCACGGATATTTTTTCCCCCAATGACTGCAACGCAGATGCCTGTAGCAATTGCTCTTTCAGAACATCGATCTGTTGCCTGTAAGGGGAGATAATGGCGATGGATGGGAAATCGGCGTCCTTATAATGTTGCCGCAGGTCATCCACCAGTTGGATAAGATGCCTATATAGTAATGCTGCTTCTTCGGGATTGGAGGTACTGGCGCCTTCCACTCTTTCTTCAAAACCACAGCCGGCAGTATCTACAAAGAGCAATGGACGGTCGTTGATGAACAGGGAATGTGCCGCTACGGAGGAATGTGCCTTCAATTGATTGCCGTAAAAGATGGAAGAAGAATAACCCATGATCATTTCGTGCATCCGGTATTGTTCTTCCAGCAGCACCACTGCTTCTGGGTGAAGGGCTACCTGCTTTTCGAGCAAAGTGACGGAAAGCCCGCCCTGTGCGGCTTCTGTTGATTTGACGGTGGGAGGCAACTGGCAATGGTCGCCGGCCAATACGAGCTTTTTTGCTTTCAGCACCGGGACCCAGCAGGCCGGTTCGAGCCCCTGCCCTGCCTCATCGATCACCACGGTATCGAAAGTGAGATGACGAATGGTGTAATGATTGGCGCCTATCAGTGTGGCAGTGATCACCTGCGCCTTCCGGACAATATCATCGACGATATACTGCTCCGTTTGCTCTACCTGTTTCATGATATTGCGGGCCTCATCGAAAAGCGCTTTGCGTTGTTCCCGCTCTGCTTTTCCAAAATTTCGTTTGTACTTATGCGCCAGTTCCTTGTACTCGTTGGCCTGCTTCTTCCATTTCTTCAGGTCTTTCATACTGTTGTGGGCAGCCATCTTACTGTCGAGCGTGAGGGTGGTCAACCTCTCCGAAACCCTGGCCGGGTTACCGACACGCAGCACATCGAGACCGGAATCGGCCAGCTTTTCGCTCAGCAGGTCCACTGCCGTATTGGAAGGGGCCACTACCAGCACTTGCTTTCCATCCCGGGCTATCATGGCGCGGATAGCCTGTACCAGTGTGGTGGTCTTACCAGTGCCCGGAGGCCCATGAACGATGGCAAGGTCCTCTGCATCGAGTATCTTTCTGACAGCAGATTGCTGGGAGTTGTTCAGTCTATCGAATATCGTTGATCCATTTCCGTTATGGAATGCCGGTTTTTGATCTCCGGTGAGTATCCTGATCAATCTTCCTTCTTCCTTTTTTTCGATCCTCGCACCGGCCTGCTGAAGTGCCTGCTGCATTTCATCATAACTATTATCATCGAAAAGCAGGTCGATCCCGAGCTTGCCATCACGGCTCCAGTCGGGCAGTTCGTCGGTACGCAGCGTGATCCTCAGTTTATTACCACCCTGGAAAGAGATCACACCCTCTACCCGGTCGTTTTTGGGGTCATGGTTGGAAAACAGGGCGGCAGCAGCGCCGAACCTCAACTGGTGAATGATATCATGGTGGGTAGTTCGTTCAACCTCTATTGTCAGATAATCGCCCCTGCTCATTTCTGTGTCCCTGATGGCGATGGGATACCAGGTGAGGCCGTTGGCCCTTCTTTCGGCCACCGACAGGGTTTCGGTGAGTTGCCTGTATTGTTCCTGGTCTTCCTTTCTTTCGGTCTTCAGCAGGTCCAGCAGCTTTTTGAAATAATCCATCCGGCAAAGGTAATCGATCCCGGAAAAATGGTACATTAGCGGCACCTACACAAGAAAATGCTATCACTTCTACGGATAGCTGAAGCCCCATCAGCCAGGTTTGTTAATATCAGGTGCAGAAAATCAGGCGTCTGCCGGATTGGACAACGCCATCACATGAGTATATTTATACATATTAATTATCCTTAAAAGCATTATCTATGACGAAAAAATTGATTGCGGAATTCCTCGGCACTTTCTGGCTGGTACTGGGAGGTTGCGGAAGCGCCCTGTTATCGGCGGGATTCCCTGCTGTTGGTATCGGTTTACTGGGAGTTGCCCTGGCATTCGGCTTAACAGTGTTGACGATCGCTTATTCATTGGGGCATGTTTCCGGAGCGCATCTCAACCCGGCGGTATCGATCGGCTTATGGATGGGTGGCAGGTTCAGTGCAAAAGAGTTGGTGCCTTATATCGTTGCCCAGGTGTTGGGAGGATTGGTAGCTGCCGGCGTCCTGTACGTGATCGTAACAGGTAATGGTAGTGAGATCGGCAATTTTGCAGCGAATGGTTACGGTGAGCATTCACCGGGAGGATATAATCTTTTGGCAGCTTTCGTTACGGAAGCCGTGATGACATTCATGTTCCTCATCGTCATCCTGGGTGCAACGGATGAGAGAGCGCCCAAGGGTTTTGCCGGACTGGCAATAGGTTTGGCTCTTACACTTATACACCTGATCAGTATTCCGGTCACCAATACATCCGTGAACCCGGCCAGGAGTATCAGCCAGGCAGTGTTCGTTGGAGGTTGGGCGGTATCACAGCTCTGGCTGTTCATTGTAGCACCGATCGTTGGAGCGATGCTTGCAGGCGCTGTTTACAAGATATTCGGAAAATAGATCAATAGTGCTCATTCGTTCAATGGTAAGTCCCGACCGGGTTACAGCGTACTCCGGAAATGGCCGTCAACCATTTTTGGACAGAATACGCCAATTCTGTAATATTGCGTCCCCATAACAGCCCGGATGGCGGAACTGGTAGACGCGTCAGACTCAAAATCTGGTTCTCGCAAGGGAGTGCAGGTTCGATTCCTGTTCCGGGCACGGTAAAAGCTTTGTAGATTATTAATTTACAAAGCTTTTTTCATTTCTGGCTTCCTCTCGTGAGGTGTCTCTTCTAATTTGTACATTTACTATCAAATTGTAATGATGTCCGATTATAGATTTGACAGAACTGCATTTAGAATGAAGACTTTTAATGAAGCAGATAAGGCCAATGTGTTCGATAAAAATGTACCATACGCTGAACGATTACGTCAGGCTTATTTCCTCATCGCCCAGGCTTATGGCTTTTCAATGACCGATCAGCCTAAATTGGATAGAACCCATTTTTCAAGCCGGAAACAAAAGAATTAATGGGGAATATTTTTAATGATGACTTCAGGGATTTTATCCAGGCAATGAACAACCATAATGTGGAGTATATTCTGGTAGGTGGTTATGCGGTAATTCTGCACGGCTATAGAAGAGTTACCGGTGATATGGATATCTGGGTGAAAAGAACCAAAGACAATTATGTCAAACTTGCTCGCGCGTTTGCGGAATTTCATCTCCCGCTTTTTGATATGACCGAGCAGAATTTTCTGAATGCAGAGACAACTGATGTATTCTCTTATGGCAGACCTCCAGTAAGTATTGATATTATTACCGAACTCAAAGGAGTACAATTCGACGATGCTTTTTCTCATGCCCAGATTTTCAACGAAAACGAATTAATGATTCGCTTTTTGCATTTAGATAATCTGATCCAAGCAAAGAAAGCAGCGGGACGCCATAAAGATTTAGATGATATTGAAAAGCTAACATCAGAAGATTGATGACACACATTTGACACGCAACCTTTGCAGCTTATTCATATATCCAAAGTGATTCGTTTTTACATTAATCTTGATTTATAACATCTATTCCCAACGTACCACAATTATTTCCTGTCAAGAATATGGGATTTCTACTCTACATTTTCCTTTGAGCCATAATGATGTTTGAGAATCAGGTCATTAGATGCGTGAGTAAATTAACAAATGTGATCAGGGGGTATTATCTACAGAAAGGAGTAAATTGATTTATGCTGACAATTCTATATCCAGAAGTCCATAAATATCTAAAAAATTTCCGCTTTGGCTTGATGCCACTTTTTAATGTTAAAGAAAATCGCTTTTTGCTGGTTATCAAGGCTCTTAAGGAACATATCTTGACCGCGCGTAAAAATGGCGAGTTTAAAATATACTTTTTGCCGGATCGGACTGGCTCTGTGTCCCATTTAGGGTTTGTCACCGCATTTTTTGATGACCATGATCAGCCTCTTGTTGTTCTCACTGGAATGTTCGCACGCGATCCGATGGTCGAGGATTTTACCAAATTATTTTCTCAAAACGAATTCGATGTCTACTTTTTCGACGAGCATAATCGGGAGTTTTTTGGTGCCAAGGCTTTAAATAGAGACTATAAACGTTTTTCGACAATGTTGGATACAGCCACTTATCCGGAACTTGGACCGTCTGAAGTAAAATCTACATTTGAGCGACTACAACATTACTTCGCCATACGTAATATTGAAGACGACAAGATGGCGTATTCTGTGATACTGGGAGAACGGCTTTATTCTGATGATATCATTCTAATGGATAATAGTGGACAATTTCACGGAGTTAATGGTCTTGAGAATATCGTTCCAATTGCGGAACTTATACGGAAAAATGAGCCAGGGCCAATGCAGGAAAAAGATATTGTTTTGTTGATGACAAGGGTATTTGAAAAGCACCAAATCTTCTTAAATCCCATACGTACAGATACTGAACGGGAACTTACTGACATGCTTGTCGTTACTGATGATATAGCGCTGTTCATTCAGGCAAAAGACAGCCCAAATACGGAGGAAATGCTTGCACGTTCTATCACGCGTAAACGTGCCACTATTCGTGCCCATATTGAGAAAGCAACAAACCAATTACGTGGTGTACTTACATATTCTTTAGAAAATAGCCATCTTGTTGTAAAGACCGACGGGCAGATATCTAAAATTCCTTTGCAAGGCCGCCAATTAATTGGAATGATCGTGGTCAAGGAATTATTTGACTATGATTATCAAGAATGCAGTGTTTCACTTCTCGAATTGGTACGCGCAATGCAGATTCCGGCATTACTTCTTGATTATTCACAGTTGCACGAGTTTACATTTCGCGTTCGCGATGCGAATGAATTCGTAAATGGAATTTATACCGTAGTGCGTTTTGAGCTCGAAAAAATGAGTACCCTAAACTAATATGGAACGATATGCCAGAAAAAAAATAGCCTTATATTTTTGGAGATAAAGTAGGATATCATCATAGATTGCTAAGATTTTGATTAAGCCTAATGTTTGCGTCCATTTTGACATTTACGCCTGCAGGCATCGACCTTCACTCTGCTATCGATATAGAGAAATTTCATCCGAACTTTGTTCATAGTAGGATGCTACATAGTCAAGTACCAGTGATGTATTTAGAGCTATCTTTTCTAAAAACCGGGTGACACTCTAACCCATTATTGATACATAATAAATCCGTCAGGTAGTAATTATTATTCCGGTAATTCACTAAAAGCTACAAGATCATGCAGGAATTGGTTAGATAATTTTCCTGTTCCGGGCACACGAAGTCCTGTTGGTCATTGACTAACAGGACTTCTTATTTATACTTAGTCATTTGTGTGCCGGGTATTCATGCTTTTTCCCGCTTTTGTTGACACACAAATGACACATAGTATGACACATGGAAATTTTTCGTTTCATCTTTGCTTAGATCTAAAGTTTCATAGCCTGCAGCTAATCAAGCCATTTATTTCTATGCGCCAGTGAAATCACCTGCGCTCTTGATTGTACATGAAGTTTCTCATAAATATTTGCAATATGCTTTCTAGCAGTGAGCACGCTTATTTGCAAGGTGGCCGCAATCCGTTTGGCATCCCACCCATTCACCATAAATTGTAGCACCTGCTTTTCGCGCTCCGTAATACTTACAGGCAATGATGTTTCAATTTCCGCAGTTCCCGAATACTCAGGCAGCTTGCTTAAAAGCTTCAACGCTTTCCTGGCAATAGAAGGGCTCATTGGAGCGCCCCCCAACTCCATTACATCTATTACTGCTTCCCATATTTCAGATGCCGGTTCGTGTTTCAGCAGATACCCTGAAGCCCCGGCCCTGATGGCTTCAAATATTTTTTCATCATCGTCAAAAATAGTCAGTACTATAAAGTGTACCTGTGGAAACAAATATTTGCCTATACGAATAGCAGTTACGCCATCCATACCCGGCATTTCAAGGTCCATGAATACTACCTGTGGAAGTTTGCTGGCAGGTAATTCCTGGAGCTGTTCCAGGAAACCATTACCGTCTTCTGCTGTAAACAGTAATTGTAATCCGGCATAATCCCCGAGCTTTTGGATAAAGGTGCCCCTATTTATCTTATTGTCTTCAACCAATGCAACCATATAATCCATAATGCAAGTTTCTATTATACAGGATATTTTACAATACTCAATTTATAGTAGGTCTCAATATTCACTCAGTTTGATTTATTGTGATATGTGGCCAAACCATTGAAACCGGTGTGATAATTACCCTGGTTCCTAAAGGTTCATTTTTTTCCCAAACAACTTGCCATCCCGCTTCAGCAGCGCGCTTTTGCATATTAGCCAATCCATGGTCACCTTTATCTACTGCTGTATCTGTGATACCTTTACCGTCATCAATAATGCTTACTGTCCAGATATCCAGGGAAACAATTTCAACTATTATCTGTCTGCATCCGCTATGCCGTAAAGCATTGTTTACAGCTTCCTGTACAATACGAAAGAGATGAAAGGTCTGCATGGGCAATAATACATGCTCTATAACTATTTCTTCCTTGATGTCTATCATAACGGATGGGTAACTGGGATGGATACGCTGAACAAAAAATTTGATTCTATCGCTGATAGCAGTGAGCGCCAATGCATCTTTTTTCAATACCCATATAGTATCGGTAAGTTGTGAAACGATAGATTGCGAATTGTGACGTAACTCCTGCAATGCAATGTTGCTTTGTTCATCCTGATGACTGATTCTAATATGATCAATATTACTGATCATGGCAGCAGCATAAGCGCCTAAATTATCATGCAGATCGGCGGCTAAGCGTCTTCTTTCTATTTCTCCGGCTTCTTTAATAGCCTCCGCCGCATTACGTTTTTCGTCCTCCATCAGGCGGTCCATTGTCAATTGCTGCCTTTTCCTGTAATTCCTGAACACGATAATAGCAACAGTGAATATAATGGTCGATAACAAGACAGCTCCGTAAAAAAGATAATTCTTTTTTACCAGATCAAGATGTTGTTGAATAATGGTGTTTTCTTTTTTCTGGACCTCATACTTTGTTTCCAGTTCCGCTATCTGTTGCGCAGAATTTATTTTATATGTGGAATCTTTTAATTGCAGCATTTTATTTAGAACCTCACTATACTTTTCATAGTCGCCTGCCACCTGGTAATTTTTAGCCAACACCTCATACAAGCCACTGATATTACTATACGACTGGCCATTTTTTTCAGCCAATGTCAATCCTTCCTTACACAGCGCAATTCCTTTTTGCGGGCTATTATTATTGGCATAAAAAAAAGCGAGTTGCGCCATATCATTAATAATATAATAGATATCGCCTATCTGTTTCCGCACTTTTACTGCTTCTTCCAGTCCCGCTTCAGCTTCTTTTAGGTGACCAAGCTCTGCCATTAGACCACCGTATACAAATAATGCATTGGCAAGGTTAGTAAGATTCTCATCTTCCCGTGAATACCGAAGGCCAAGTTTTACATAATATATTGCAGAATCCTGTTGTGAGAGATGATAAAAAACAATAGCTATGTTATTATATATAAAACTAAGTTTTCGCCGGTATAGCGGGTTGTGCATCAATGCCAGTGCCCGATAGTACCAACTGAGGGCATCACTATAATTCTTCAATCTTGATTTGGCATTGGCTATCCCTAAGGTGGATCTTGCCATACCCAATGTATCATTATGTGTTTCGGTAAGTTTCAGGAAATCGAAATTGTGCGACATTAAATCATTTATCCTCGATGTACGGGTAAGAATATTACCGCGTAAGCTGTACAACTTCAGATACATTTCATCATAGGAAAACAATGATGTATACCTTGTAATGACAACATCAATCTTTGCCATGGCAGAATCCAGCTTGTTTATCTGAAACAACCATGCAGCGACATAATAATCAACCAATATATCAGCGCGTCTGTTTTTTTGAAGGTATGCAAGCTGCCTGGCCAGTAAAGCATATTTATGCAATGTATCCGGACTGAAAGACTCCCATGCATCACAAAATATCAATATTGCTTGGAGTTGTGCCGCCGAATCTTTTGATGCAGTTACATCTGCCCGCAACTTATTAAGCAACTGCGTTTGTCCACGGCCTGTAAAGGCCGCGCAACCCCAAAAAACAAATAGCAAAACCGGCAGGGCTGGTTTCATAATGATTCACTGAGTGGTATACTAAAAATAAACAATTACCAGACTCAGGCAAAGCACTATTTATGCCAAAGGAAAGGTTCAGAGTTCTACTACAAATTAAGTATTGCGTATTTCAGGCAATATATACAGTTTTATACCTTAAAATCCCACTGCCTTTTGATAAATCGTATTCTTCTGAATCCCTGCAATATACCTGCAGTAGGAAAATTTATTTGCTCAAAATGATAATCAAACTACAATATGAATGTATTAGTACTTACCAGATTCAGGAATATACTGGCGATGACAGTTTTCGCTAGTTGCATTAATGCGGGGGTGCATGCCCAAAACTTTGTAGTGGTAAACAATACTCCCGGCATAAAATCCGATTTCAAAACTTTGCAGGGGGCCGTAGATAGTGTTGCCAATGGTACAATCATCTTGCTTCAACCAGGCCCCTCTTCCTATGGAGACGTCTTCATCCGGAAAAGAATAACAATTATCGGAGCTGGCTATTTTCTGGGGCAAAATAATGCACCCAATACCCAAGCCACCCTGCGATCGTCTGTCCTTGGTAGGGTTTATTTTGACACATCCTCGAATGGCAGCTACATGACAGGTATTAGCTTGACGGGTAGGCTTGAGAGTGGGATTACTGCGAGGATAATTTTTAATTATACTTCAGACATCACGGTTTCTCGTTGCCTGGTAGACAACCCAGGTACTTATGCTTATGCAACACGATCTTCTTCGCTCACTATCAAACAGTGTTATTTCCGTCCCAATGGCACCAATGCCAATATTCTTGGTTCCAATTCAGCTACAGGTATTGACTTTGTCAATAATATTTTCAGTCCGGATGGTAGCGGTGAAAATAAATTGCCCAGTGAATATTTTACTAATTATAATACTTCGGTTCTTTTTAAGAACAATGTGATGTACAATGTTTCAAACCCTGGTTATTATCCATCGGCTAATACATTGATCAATAATATTGTGTTTGACCAAAATGGCACACCTGGTGCAGTTTTATGTGTTGCTTCACTCAACAATGTGGGGAACATGACTTATACTTCTACCGGTCCTAATATAACTAATGCGGTTGAAAAAGATGTTTTTGTATTAAAGTCTAACCCTTCCATTGCCAGCCCGGATGCAAGATTTCAGCTCAAAGCAGGTTCTGCCGCTACTGGTTATGGGCAGGGTGGCGTTGATTGTGGTGCTTTCGGAGGCCTGCAGGGAAGTGCTTACGAATTGTCCGGAATAGCTGAATTTGTCCCTAATATTTTTTTCCTGGATGTTCCAACAGTTGGTACACAAACAGGTGGCTTACCTATTCACATTAAGGTAAGGGCCAACAAATAAAAGGTGACTATATAGGCAATCATCTCTAGTCACTAATAAACTTTTGATCCTTGAACCTTAAGTGTATTGTCTGTATCATGCTTGAGCAACAGCTTATAAATGTTCTTAAAATGGTGGCATTCTCTGCTATCACGGTTGTTTTATCAATACCTGCCTGCGCACAAACCACAAAGGCAATTGAATATTTCTTTGATACTGATCCTGGACCAGGCAAGGGTACAAGAATAAATTTACCGGCAAGTCAGCAGGTCGATGCGATAGTGAATATTGGAATGACTTCGGTGGGCTTTGGTATTCACCGGCTATATATTCGCGCAATGGACAATGATGACCAATGGGGCCTTTATCATACGTTTCCTGTTTTTAAGACTGCCGACAATCAGCCTGTCGTTATTCAAAAACTGGAATACTTTTTTGATGCTGATCCAGGGGTGGGTAAAGCCTACTCACTTAACCTGCTGTCAGCTCCGATAACAGACGGCAATATAACACTTGATATGTCATCGGTTTCAAAAGGGCTTCACCAAGTTTTTATCCGTGTTATGGACAATGGTGGAAGGTGGGGTCTTTATCATAGCTATCCAGTTATCAACGGAGAAGGCAATCAACCTGTGACAGTTAAAAAACTGGAATATTTTTTTGATACAGATCCAGGTGTGGGAAATGGCATCTCGATCCCTCTTGCCGGAGTATCGCCAACAGATACAACTATTACACTTAACTTATCTTCCCTCAGTGAGGGCCTGCACCAGGCTTTTATTCGGGTAATGGATATTACTGGAAAATGGAGTTTATATAATATTTTTCCGGTGATTAAAGCCCCAGGCAATTATCAACCGCTTGTACTTCGGAGGATAGAATTCTTTATTGATGAGGATCCGGGGGTTGACAAAGCCATCCCTGTTGCCCTATCTCCCACCTACGCAATTGACAGCACCCTATTGCTACAATTACCAAGTACAAATAGGGACACGGCTCACCTTTTTGTACGGGCTATGGATAATCGCGGGATGTGGGGGTTATATCATGACACAACTATAAAGATTACCTGCGCATTATATAAATTCAAACCAGATTTTTCTGTTGTACCCACTAACTCCTGCGTTAATACTCAGCTACATTTCAAAGATTCATCTGTTGCACAACAATGGCATTGGAAGTTTGGGAACGGAGATAGCTCACGACTGCAAAATCCTTATTATACCTACACCACAACAGGCAATTATAAAGTAAGCCTATTTGTAGTAACAGCGCGTGGTTGTATCTCTGATACAACGCAAAAAACAATACAAATAAATGCATCGCCGGTTGTCGATGTCGGGCCGGATTTGCAATTGTTCGCAGGCGAGCAGGTAACACTTCGTCCCGTAGTATCAGGGAATTTTTTACAATACCAGTGGTCGCCCGACCGCTATATAAATAATATACACACTCAAAATCCGGTTATCACTGGAACAGAAGATATCCTTTATAAGCTCACGGTCACCAGTGCCTATGGTTGTAGTGCCAGCGATTCGTTAAGAGTTAAAATAGGGAAGGGAATTCGTGAAATAAAAGTTCCTAACATTTTTACTCCCAATGGCGATGGTATCAATGATACATGGACAATACAATACCTGGATACATATCCAGATTGCCGGGTGCAGGTATTTAACCGCTATGGACAAAAACTTTTTGAATCCATTGGCTATTCTGTTCCCTGGGATGGCAAATACAACGGACATCCGTTGCCCTTTGGGACCTATTATTATGTTATCTACCCTGGCAAAGGTATTCGCCCACTGATCGGGTATGTTACCATAATTCGTTAATAATAATTTGAAGTGTCATGAACAAAGCAATACAGCTTGCAATAATATTGTCATATACTGTTGAATTGCAGGCTCAACAAAAACCACACTACACGCAATACATCCTGAATAATTACATCCTGAATCCTGCACTTACAGGTATTGAAAATTATACAGATATTAAAATTAGCTACCGCAGTCAGTGGCAGGGCGTCAGTGGTGCTCCCACCACATCATATATATCAGCCCATATGCCATTGGGCAAAAATGATTTCCGGGTTAGCGCTACTTCTTTCAGGATACCAGGAGAAAATCCACGCGGAAAATCCTATTGGGAAAATTATACCGCTGCCAGTCCCCACCATGGGCTTGGCGTAATACTTATGCATGATCGATCAGGCTTCCTAAGCAGGTCATCTGGTTATGTCACTTATGCTTATCACATGGGGCTTAGTGCTAAAACCAGCCTGGCGGCGGGTTTTATAGGGGGTCTGACAAAGGTAAGTTTAGACCGTGATAAAATCGACTGGGCTTCCCTCAACGCCGCAGATCCCGCTGTTGCCAATTCCTTTGGTCAGTTTAGTAACTGGCAACCTGAAATAGGTGCAGGGCTTTGGTTGTATAGCGCCAGTTATTTTGCCGGTCTTTCTGTTCAGAACATTGTTCTTACAAAAACGAGATTTACAGATAACGGCAATTATGGAGAACAATTTCGACCTCACTTATTTGCCACTGCAGGTTATCGTTTTTTATTGAATGATGAAATAAACGTATTGCCATCATTGATGGTTAAATATATATCACCACTACCAGTTCAGTATGATGCTAATATCAAACTACAATATCACGACCTATTCTGGGTGGGAGGCAATTATCGCTTCAAGGAAATGTTTGGTGGGTGGGCTGCGATGGCTGGTGTTAATATTCAGAATATTTGTCAGTTTAGTTATGCGTATGATATAACGACTAACCGGTTGGACGTTTATAGCCGGGGTTCTCACGAAATCATGATAGGATTTTTACTTGGCAACACGTATGGCGATGGTTGCCCTAGAAATGTATGGTAATTGTAAAACGATAATCATCATGAATTATCTGTGTTTTTCTTTACATCTCAATTATAATTTTGCTGGTTTTCAATTGTCATTGCACTGGAATATGCACCATAAAAGAGAACTCCCACCTTTAGGTCGTATTGTTGACGCAAGAACGGAATGATGTGTTCGGGATGTTCTGCCTGTCATCAACAGGTTCCTGATGATGGCTTCGGCTTCTTCAAAGAACAATCCCCCAGGCAACCGGTAATCAACAGCCGGATTGATAGCATCAGCCAGTACATCGGAATCGAAATGGACCCAGTAGCCACGAACATCCGCCAATTCTATATGATGGCTGTTGCACGGATATCCTGTGATCCGTAACGGTGGGCCTCTTCCTCATCCATTCCTCCAATCCCGCCACTTATTGAATAGTCACTGCCGAATACACAACCCCACTATGACCTTCAATAACTACGGAATAGTTTCACACCATTATGATTGAAAGGCCCCCTGGCCCAGGTTAGCAGCATCTACTTAATCACCCATGAATTAATCAGGCCACCATGAACTGCTTTAACCCCATGATAAGGAAACTATTCTTTTTCCTTGTGCTTTCCTGTTGTCATACTGTTCTGCCGGCGCAGGACCTTGGCAACCTCAAAAAACAAAAACCTTTTACGGTTTCCGGCAGCGTGGGAGCCTCTTACAATTTTTACAATAGCAATGAACCGGTGGCTACCCGGCCCGCTTCCTCCTGGAATATATATGGGAATGTTACGCCTGTTATTTATGGTGTATCACTACCCTTTTCTTTCGTCATCAATCAATATAGTTCAAGCTATACACAACCCTTTGCACAGTTCGGGTTAAGTCCAACGTATAAATGGGTGAAGCTACACCTCGGCTACCGGAATATCCAGTTCTCACCCCTCACCTTCGACGGGCAGAGCTTCCGGGGGGCCGGGATCGAGTTGACACCCAACCATTTTCGCTTCGCCGCTTTTTATGGAAAGCTGAACCGGAAGATCAATGAAGATACGACCAGCGGACGGTTTGCAGCTCCTCAATTTTCAAGAACAGGTTATGGAATAAAAATTGGCATCGGCAATCTGTCCAATTATTTCGACCTCATCTATTTCCATGCAAAGGACGACAGCTCCTCTGCAACAGTGATCAACAAATCAAATTACCGTCCGCAGGAGAATACTGTACTGGGTTCATCCTTCAAGATCTCACTGATCAAAAAGATTATTTTCAACACTGATATTGCCATCAGTGGCCTTACGGAGGATATATCGCTCACTCAAAATCGCCCGGATTCCACAAACACTTCCCTTCAAAAACTGATGAAAGGTTTTTTGAAAAGCAATATCTCCACTTCGGCAAATTGGGCAGGGCAATCATCCCTTCAATTTATCCTGAAAGGATATACGACAACGCTCGGTTACCGAAGGGTCCAACCTGGTTTCAAATCACTGGGAACCCCTTATATGCTCAATGATATCGAATTGCTCAACTGGATGAACAATTTGAGCCTGGCTAATGGCAGGTTGAGTATTACTGCTGTATTATCCAACCAGCATAATAATCTCGATAAAAAGCTGACCAGTGAGCTCCACACTTTGGCCAGCAACCTTAATATAAATGCCTTGTTGGGTAAGACATTCAATCTGAATTTCAATTACAATGGCTATAGCCTGAAACAAAAGGACGGGACACTCCAGCTCGGTGATTCCGTCAGGCTGAATCAGCAAATACATCAATTCAGCTTTACGCCGGCTTTTACCCTGATGAATGAAATTCAATCAAACACGATCAGTGGTAATATAAGTTATATGTTGCTGGATGATAAGAACCCTGCCACCACAAAGACCGGCAGCAGCAATAACCTTTCCGCTTCTTTGAATTATACGCTGGGACTGATTAAACAGGCAACGAATTTTACGGTATCGGGCCTCTTCTCCCAGTATAAGCAAGACACCAATTATTACAAAACCTATGGTGCTTCATTAAGCAGTTCAGCACAACTGCTAAGAAACAAACCTTTGAGTGTACAGGGCACTGCCGGATACCTGATCAACCGGTCTTCCTACGGCAATGCCCAGAATAACCTCACTTTTTCGGCCAATATCAACTACCATATAAAACATCATTCTGTCACTGCATTTGCCAATTATATCTATACCCCCTATAACCCGATCAATAATATTATCAATAACAAAGTGGCACAGGCAGTGGCCAGCAAGAACCTGGCCGGGGGTATATCATATAATTACTCATTCTAATGACCTAAAAGCATTACCATGAAAATAGGCGGAATACACAGAAAACATTTTTTGATCCTGCTGCTTGCTTTATGGAAGAGCCTGACCTCTTTGGCCCAGCCTTATCCTGTAACGGTAACCACTGTTGCAGTACCTCCGGTAAATCCGGTGATCAGTCAGTATGTATCATCGGGAAATATTGCGTCTTCCTTTCTATATGGCGCCGCAGGAATGCCTCCCTTGCAGGTGTATGTGCATGGCCGGATCGAGTGCATATCACCATCGCCCTTTACCATTTCGGTGAACCCCAATTTTTCACAACAGGGAATGGTTACGCTTACTCCCGGCTCGCCTACTATGTTGACGGCCACCCAATTGCTGGGAGCGTTTGGTTTTTTCAATGATAACAACCTGGTAGCAACGGGCATCAATCTTAACAGCATCAAGGATGCCAATAACAATATCAAATTACCGACTGGTGTATACCGGGTTTGTTTTGTCGCAAAACAGGCAGACCCTGCGAGCAGTCAGCCCGGGGCCAATGTTTCAGACCCCAACATGGGTTGCGGCAATTTCGGTATCTGCACCAAAGCAGCAGCACCACAGTTCACTCAACCGGTAAGCAATCTCAATATCAATGGCAATAACGGCAATAATGTGATGGTGCAAAAGATCTCGCCGGTAGTTTTCACATGGACCCCACCCAATTCCATCTGCGGCGGAAGATTGGGCGCTATGGTCTATGATCTCGAGATACATGAAATGTTTTCTACGCAAACAGTAACAGACGCCATCAATAACCCGCCCGTTTTTATCAGGAAAGGGCTCCCTACATCCACGTTCCTGCTGGATACCCTTTTGTATAAAGATGTTTTGCAAACAGGTAAGCAGTATGCGATACGTGTAAAGGCCAATACCGTGGGCAATATGGATGTGCAGATAGAAAACAATGGTTATAGCCGCATCGAAGCATTTCAGTATGGAGAGTCCATGTTGCCACCGGGGCCTCCGGTGAAACCACAGGATGGAAATAATAACCCGCCGCAGGTCAATGCTGTTGGGGGCGACTGTGGATTGAAACCGCCCTCCAATACAACCATCATTGCAGCCAACGAAGCATTGACAGGAAAGGATATTAAAGTCGGCGAGTTCATCCTGGTGCCCACCAAAATAACGAGGAACAACGACAATACCTATACCGGCGAAGGCACCGTGAACTGGAACCCCATTATCGGTGTGGCAAAGCTGAAAGTGGCATTTGATAAAATAAAGATCAACACGGATAAAGCAGTGTTCGATGGTGAGATAGTTACCCAAACCGATCCAGGCGTATTCAAGTCGGGAACATTCGATGAGTTCAAGGAATTTGCCAAGAAAACAGGAAAGGAACTGGATGGCCTCGCCAGCGACGTTGAAAATTTTATCAATAAAAATGCAGGCGCCAGGTTATTGAGCCAGCTCACCGGAAGCACTCCCGTAGATCTGCCGATAGGATTGAATGATAAAAGCTTTGACAATGGCCCACCGGTTACCATGGCCATTATGAATATCGTGTTTTCACCAAAAGGGGCCACCATGAGCCTGCTCTTCAATATCAATATTGAAGAGGCGAACGGGTGGCTTACACTTGCGGGCTCCGGTTTTTGTATTCATCCTACGGGCATAGGGCTTAGTCAGGGTGTCTTGTTCCTGCCCACCGACCGGGATTTCAATATTGGCAGCGGCAGCAACAACATGAATATAAAGTTCAAAGGCTGCCCTTCTGCCGATTCCACCAATGGTACTTATGTGGCCTGGAATAATAACAAGCTCAGCGACATTGTTGCCCATGCTGAAATTTCTTTTCCGCAAAATGTGCTGGTACCTGAAGATGACAAAGGGAATATCACTGCGGGCTCCGTTATTGCGAAACTGATGTTCCGGTTCAAGGAATGGGAAGACTGGGTAGCCAGCATCGACCTTCCGCATTTTCAGATCAAAGATGTAAAGGGATTGAGCTTCCGGCCGACTACCATTTATTATGATCATTCGATGAAATCGAACCCTGCCGGGTTTACCTATCCAGAAAACGGGAAGGGGAAAAAAGGAAATGATTTTGAAGGGTTGTACGTAAAGGAATTCAAAGTATTGCTGCCCGAAGATTTCAAAACCTTCAACCAGAAAAAAGATGAACGGACCGAATTTATCGCCAGCAACCTGATACTCGATAACAATGGTTTGAGTGTTCATATACAAGGTAAGAATGTCATCGATATTTCTACGGGCAATCTGGGCGGATGGGGCTTTTCATTGAATAATATCGAGGTGGAAGTAACCAACACTACTTTCACGAAGGGGAATGTAGAAGGGCAGTTCTTATTGCCTGTAAGCAAAACACCCCTGGATTATTCAGGCGATCTGCATTTAGGCAAAGATTCCATAACCTATGCGTTCCTGATCAAACCTTCGGCAAAAATGAGCTGGGATATCTGGAAAGCATCGGTGGAATTAAAGCCCAATTCCTTTATAGAAGTGAAGAAAGATTCCCTGGGCGCAGCCGTTACTGCATTGATGAACGGTGATGTAAGTATTATCCTTTCCGATGGAGCGCCGGCATTGAAATTTGAAGCCATAAAATTCGACAGTCTTGGTATTTCCAACCGTAATAGCAAGACTAAGAAAAAAGAATTCTGGATGAGCCCCGGTAATTGGGCATTTGCAAGTCCACAAAAATCAGTGGCAGGATTCCCGGTCAACCTGGGAGGTATTGCTCCATACGTGGATATGAAAACTGAAATAGAAGCGGGTTTGAAATTCAAATTGTCCATGGGTATCGGAGGGGCCGATAAAACCATTATCGGTGCTGAAACAAGCCTGTCTTTATACGGGGCAATAAAATTAGGATTGGAAGATTTTCGGCCCAACTTTACGGTCACTGCCGGTGTTCGCGCTGATTCCATTCGTTTATTTGGCGATGTGGGTCCATTGAAGGTGGATGGCATGCTCGCATTCTATAAAAAGGACAATGTATATGGCGATGGCATCAAGGGTCACGTGAAGGCTACATTTCCGGTAGTGGAGATCGAAGCCACTGCACAGTTCGGCAATATAAATAATTTCAATTACTGGTTTATCGATGCCTGTGCGCAGTTCGCCACGCCGATACCGGTGGTAGGGCCTTTGGGCATCAATGGGTTCGGCGGAGGCGCTTATTACAATATGAAATTGCAGAACGGTCCTCCCAAAGATGATGTGATGCTGGCGAAGAACGGTTCCAACAACAACACACCGGGCAGCTCTATGTCGGGAATAACATTCGTTCCGGCAGAAGGAGGCTTCGGCCTGCGGGCCACCGCCCTGATTTGCATGGTAAGCGGCGCAGGGCCTAAAGCCATGAACGCGAAAATAACCCTGGGGGCAGAGCTCATGAACGGGGCCTTCCAAAATTTGAACCTGACGGGCGACGTATACGTGTTCACCAACCCGCCTAAGAACGATCATGCTATTGTAACAGGAAATGTAAAGATCATTTACAATATCCCTGAAAAGGAATTCTCCCTGGCGGCCCTGGTAACAGGAAAATTTTCCGGCGCTGCATTGACCGTACCTATCAATCTATACACTGCGCCTAAGGGTTGGTATTTTAAAGTAGGCGATCCCTGGGCGCAAAAAATAACGCTCACCTTCCCCGAACAGAAAACCGCCTTCTATCATTACTCGATCGGTGCTTCCGCTTACTTCGTGGTGGGCTCGCTGATCAATCCCCAATTCCCTGATCTGCCGCCGCAGATCACGCAAACGCTCGGGCTCACTGCCGAACCAAAGATCCAAAGTTTTATAGACGAATTGAATAAAACGCCCGGATCGGGAATGATGTTTGGCGCGGAGGTACACGGCAGTGTTGGTTTTTCCGCAGCCATTATCTATGCAGATGCAGAAGCGCTGCTTGGGTTCGACATGATGCTGAAAAATTTCGATGCTCTTACCTGCGGCGGTGGCAGATCGGCAGGTTGGGAAAACTGGTATGCGCTGGGACAACTCTATGCCTATTTGAAACTCGATGTGGGGCTTATGGTGGATGTTTGGTTTTTCAGTGGCAAGGTTAGCCTGGCCCGGTTTGCCGCGGGAGCCTACCTCCGTGGCGGATTGCCCAACCCCACCTGGATGGAAGGCGCCGTTGCCGTGAAAGGTGAAGTACTGGGCGGCCTGGTGAAAGTGAATACCAGTGCGCATTTCAGCATCGGCGATAAATGCTATCCCGATCCGGACCCGTTAAAGGACATCAAAATCATTTCCGACTATGGGCCCAAAGGCAATAAAGAAAGCGTATTTGTTTACCCTTATGCTGCCTCCAATGTGGGACTGGAAAAAAACTATGAGATATCGGTGCCGCCTACCCAACAATATCCCGATGGAGAAGTGCGGGTGTACCAGTTCAGGGTAAGATCATTCCGCTTATTGAAGAATGGAACAACAGAAATCGCAAGCACCAACCTGGAATACCAGAATGATAACAACACAGTATTGCTGAAGCGAAATAAAGTCCTCGATGCATACACGAATTATACCGGTGAGATCCAATGTTACGCTTTACAGTATGTAGAAGGAAAGGGATGGACCAATCCAAAGAACGATAAGAAAGGGGCTTATGAACCGGTAGAAGAGACCAGCACATTCAGTTTCAGGACCGGGCCCAAACCGGATTATATTCCCGATGAGAATATTTCGTTCAGCTATCCCGTGAACAGGCAGCGCTATGTGCTGAAGAACGAAATGAATGGCAATGCAAAGATCCACCTGGACCAGGAGCAGGATAATATCCTTTCGGGTGATGGTAAAGGTTTCAATGCACTGAGAAAATATAAAGCCTATTTCATCCCGGTGGGGACCACAGATACCATAAAATCCGATTTTACCTGGAACGACAATACCCGGGACCTGGACTATCATCTTCCCGTTACCTTAAAGAATAATACCGTGTATAAAGTGGAATTCTGGTCCTTCGAGCACAGCAGTTCGATGGCGATCGCGCCGGCAGTTTTGAAAACACAAAGCAGCATGAGCGCCAGGAATATCAAAGGAATCGACTTCCAGCAAAGGCAAACCAGCATAGTATCGTCGGCGCTGAAAATACCGAAGCCTGTTTATACGATGTATTACCGTACCAGCGCCTACAATACCATTGCCGAAAAAATAAATGATATGGGCAACTGGAATGCCACCAGGAAGAACAACGCTTTGTATATCACCAATGATGCCATGGCCACTGAACATTTCGATGAGTTCGAGACCAAAGGTTTCACATCGCCGAATGGGATGCATTATTATCCTCCCTTGTTGCAGATCGACATCAATTGGGACAACAATAAACAAAATGACCGCTTTGCTGCAGACAATGTGTATGCCAATTCCTTCACCCTTGCATTCAAACAGGTTCAGACAGATTATGGCGCAAACTGGGTAAGGGAATTTGGGGGCAGGCCGGTGAACACCGTCGATCCCGGCAGGCTGTACAGCGACAAACCTTTGAGCACCGCTGAAACAGGAGAACAAATCGCGGCTCCGATCAGTGTTTCCAAAAGTATCGGTTACTCTTCCATGCTCAGTATGAGCAATGCGAACAAGGGTCAGACGGTATCATTCTCCAATCTCGGCTATCAAACCATTGTATGGGACAGGGAAAAATACCTGATGGCAGACCATAAACTGCTGAAAGATTTTGCTTATGCCGTTTCGCTCCATGCAGGGGCGTTTTTCAATTGGTCGCCCCAAAAAGCAGAAAACTTTTTAAGTAGCATGAATGGCAATGTGGATTTTGCCTGGAACTATATCGGTGGTTATATTACTATGCCCTGGAACAGGTTCTATTATCTCTACACTGATCCCAAATACATGAATATTGTCGATAAACTGAAGACACAACCTTTCACCGCTTACCCGAATGGAAGCAGGACAATGCAGATCGGTTATAAAGCCGGGAATTTGCAGGGTAATACCATTAGCAAAACATTCAACTATTAAAACCACAACATGATGAGAAACATTTTTGTGATAATTGTGCTATGTTCCCTTGCCATGTTGGTACCGGGAAAAACATTTTCTCAGAACACAAAGAACCACCATGACCAGTCGCCGGTATTGAGGTCGGGTATAAAAGTGACAGCCAGGTCCTTTGCCGATTCCATTGTATTGCGTTGGGCACCGATGCGGCCCTGGGCCTGGCATAAGCTGAACAATCTTGGTTATAAGATCGAAAGGATCGACGTGACTGAAAAGGATAACCCGCACAGGGAATGGCTCACGACCGCCCCCTTAAAACCTTTTACACTGGAAAAATTCAAAGCGTCCTTTAACAGTGCCAATAGCAATGCCGCAATCGCCGCTCAATGTTTGTACGGAAAAAATTTTGATACCAACCTCCGCCCCGGGCAGGCCGGTATTGAAGACAAGGCCGCTGTAACGGATGCCCGGTACGGTTATGCATTGATGGTGGCAGATTTTGATGCAGGCGTAGGGGTGGCGCTCGCATTGCGTTTTGCCGATAAAAAAGTGAAAAAAGGGGCTACCTATATTTATCGGATCGTGCCGGCCGCGCCATCAACGCAGGGAACGATCGATACCGGGGCCATCCTGATCACCCATATACCAGCCGTCGATACTGCCAGACCAAAAATCACTGAAGCCCTGGCCTCGGACGGGTTGAGTGAATTGCATTGGGACAGATCGGGATCAGCAGCATGGAGCGGATTCTATGTTGAACGAAGCGAAGACACCAAAACATTCAAAGCATTGAACACATTGCCTTATATCACTTCAAGGCCAGATTCCTTCCTGGTAAACGAAGATAGCAGCAAGGCAAAAATGTTTTCCCTGCTTGAATCACAGCATATTTATGTAGATAGCCTGCCACAGAATTATAAGAATTATTCCTACCGCATCAGAGGTATCGATGCTTTTGCCGAATTGAGTGAATATTCCAACACGGTAACGGTCAGTGGTAAAGACCTGACCCCGCCTGTGGCCGTGAATATCCTGAACCCGCAGTTCATCAGCGGGCAGAAAATGAAAGTGTTATGGAATAAACCGGTGGTCGAAAAGGACTGCAAAGGTTATTATGTGACCAGGGCCAACAATATCAACGGCCCATATCGAACAATAAACCGTCAATTGCTACCGCCGTCTTCCACTGAATATACAGACGATACCGCTTTTGCACATGGTAGCACCTATTATATCGTTATTGCGGTGGATACGGCCAATAATATTTCATCGTCATCACCAGCTTTGGGCCTGGTGCCGGACAATACCCCACCTGCTGTGCCTGCAGGGTTGAAAGGTCGAATAGATAAGAGCGGGCTTGTATATCTATCATGGAATGCAAATAAGGAAGAGGATCTGAAAGGATATAAGGTGTACTACGCCAATGCCCCTGATCATGTATTTACGCAAATCACCACGGAGCCTGATTCGCTGAACAGCTTTGTTGATTCAATAACGTTAAGGACACTGACAAAAAATATTTGGTATAGAATTGTAGCCGTCGATCACAACAACAATCATTCAGCTTTCAGCGAAGCCATTAAACTGAAAAAGCCGGATATTGTTCCACCAACAGCGCCTCTGGCGAAAAATGTGATCGTCAGCGAAACTAAAGTAGAGATGGATTGGGTGCAGAGCAGCAGCGACGATGCGGTGGGTTATATCATTTATCGTCGGTCGGGAAAGAATGAAACTACCATGATCGGCAGGTACAGGCATACTGTGGGGCAGGAAAGCTTTCATTTTGCAGACACCAGCGCCAGGCCCAATATCGACTATACCTATGCTGCTGAAACAATTGATGAAGACAGCCTCCATTCTCCGGCATCCGTACCAGTGCAGGTAAAAATCAACAAAATGCCTGAAAGACCTGCCATTACTACATTAAAAGCGGTGTACGACAATAGGACGAAAACCGTTCAACTAAGTTGGCAATACAATGCGACTGGGGATTACTTCTTCATCATTTATCGCAGCACCGGCACCGACCCATTACAACGGTTCCAATCTGTCAATAAAGAAGAAATAAAGTTCAGCGATCATAAGGTCAGCGCCGGTACCACTTACTGGTACGCCATCCAGGTGATATATAAAGATGAAAAAGGAAATACCAGGTTAAGTGAGCCGTTTAGCATCACGATTTGAACGGGGATGCAGCCAGGCAGAAGCATCTGTAACCCTTCTTCCGGTGAGTAACCTGGTAACCGGGCTATACATCCTGAAGGTACGTATGAACGATGGAACGATGGAGACCATGAAAGTAGTAAAAGAATAGATCGTTACTTTTATTTTATTCCCCGACTGTTTTGCATATCATCCTTCCCCCTGCATGCAAACCTGTCTACATATACCCTGCTCCTACTCTGTTTTCCCATCGAAGTTGCATATAGTGCAAATACACTGCCCACAAAACCGCCAGCTACCCTGGTGCTGAGCATTTTTGCATCAAGGCTATCCTTCAACAAAGTCCATCGATGCGCAGTGGAATAATAACAGTGAAGAAAGGCATTTTCCATTACGATCTTCAATTGAATGGCATTCTGTTTTTCCGGCAAAAATGCACTGGCCATTAACTGCATGTTGCTGTCGGCAGCAGCACGGTATAATTGCACGACCGGCTTTCCTGCTTCGAGCGATTTACACAGGAAATAATAATGTGTCTCATTCTGAAAAATAGCGAGCCCTGCCTTTTCATTGTCGGCTGCCGGCTCAAATTGCAGCCTGGTGACTGCCTCGCATTGGTGGCTTGGTTGCCGGAATGCAATGAAGGAAGGATTGCCACGTCCACCGCAGGTTTCCGGCCGCAATCGCATGCAAAGGAAACCTTTTCTCTCCTGAAGGCTGTACCATTGCTCTGCCGGAGTTCTTAAAAATATGTACCGGTGATGCAGAGCAGGTTCGTTGAAATCATCGAAGAAAAATGCATTGCTTGCGAATGGATTGGCAACTTTTTTTGTGAATGATGGGAATGGGACTTTTTGTTTATAAGGCACTGTTTCGTTCCCATCCAGTATATGCGGCCAGCCATCCTTCCAGGTAACGGGCAAGAGAAAGGTTTCTCTACCGATATTATAATAATCATCTTCATAAGGCCGGCAGCCCAAAAATACGGCATACCAGTTCCCATCCTTCGCCTCCACCATATCGGCATGACCGGTATTGGTAACAGGATACGGCCTTGCCTTATCGAGATGCCGCTGCGTGAGGACCGGATTGTTTTCATAAGGCGTGTACGGTCCGTCGACCGTTTTGCTTTTGAAAACGACCTCACTATGGTTGTAACCTGTTCCACCTTCTGCGCAGATAAGGTAGTACCAGTCATCTTTTTTATAGATATGCGGTCCTTCAATCCATACCGGTTTCTTTGTAATATCCGTTCCTCCATCGACTAAAATTTTTTCATCCCCTTTCACTTTCAGCTCCGCCGCATCGAAGCGTATCAACCGGATGGTGCGATGGCCATTATACAAAGGCCGGTTATCAGGCGCTACGCTGTTGTATACCAGCCAGGCTTCACCACTATCTTCAAAGAATAAGGATGGATCGATCCCGTTCACGGCCGGCAATACAACCGGATTGCTCCAGGGCCCTGCCGGGTCTTTGGCAGTAATGACAAAATTCCCCATCCCATCGATCAGCGTGCAGACGATATAAAAAGTTCCCTGATGAAAGGAGATGGCAGGGGCAAATAAACCCCTCGACACACCGGCTCTATCGAGCGGCAGTTGTTCGGGCCTGTTCATGGCATTGCCGATCTGATTCCAGTTCATGAGGTCCTTACTGTGAAAGACAGGCAGACCGGGAAAATAAGCGAAGGAAGAATTGACCAGGTAATAATCATCCCCTGCACGGCAAATGCTGGGATCAGGATAGAAACCGGAGAGGATTGGATTGTTGTAGTACACTGTTTGCCGGGAAAATGCATACAATATGCCAAAGAGGATAAAACCGGTCAACAGCCATTTCTTTATCATGACTACTATTTGTCGGTGGAAAATGGAGAAGCAGGCAATCCTTCCCGGTTGTACAGGTTTGCGCCCTGCGGATTGTCGGCCCATGCGTATCGCACAGATACCGGATGATGCACATCATCATGCCAAACGATCACTGTATTGTCTTTTATAATGGCATTGGCCCATATATATTTTTTGTCGGCGCCTGCAATTGCAAAATATTTCAATCCTGTATGGCCTTCTGCCATCAGCCCACTGCCTGTTTCGTCAAAATGAAGTACGATCTTGTTGCCGGCATAGTCAATGGAGCGAAATATTGGTCCGGATGCAACGATGTTCCGTTCACCGTATGCCAGTTTCCGCGCCTGCAATGCCAGCCTGCTGCCAATGTCCTTTTTGTTCTCCGGGTGAATATCATTCCACTCCCCCACATCGATCGCCACAGCCATGGCAGTGTTGGGAACCGACAGGGTGTTCAGTTGTTGTTGACGGAGCAAAGCCCAGTTGCTTTCTTGTGGCGTCGTTACAGGTTTCATATAATTGGCAAGCTGTACAAAAAGGAATGGAAAATCACCCTGGCCCCATTTAAATCTCCAGTCTTCGATGAGTGTTTGCATCAGCTCTTTGTAATCATTGGGATGCGATGTATTGGCCTCTCCCTGGTACCAGATAACACCTTTGATGGAAAAGTTGATCAACGGTGCGATCATGGCATTGTACAGTCCCAGCGGCTTCCACCGTATAAAGGTGGCTGCCGGCAGTGGTGGCATGATAGCGCCGGTCTTGTACCACCAGTTTCCTTTCAGGTCTATGGTATCGTTCGTAGTGGTCAACTCATACGGTTTATCAGGCACAAACCCACCTTTACCGCTGGTATTGACGAGGCGGACCACGATATGGTTCACTCCCTCCCTTAGCAGTGATGCAGGCAACAGGTATCGTCTTGGAGGATATTGATAACCGGTAGTTCCAACGAACTGTCCATTGATAAAAGCAGAATCCGTATCGACCAGTCTGCCAAGTTCGAGCTTTACAGATTTGTTCAACATGGAAGCAGGGACTTCAAAACTTTTGACAAACCATACAGCCCCGTTGAATGATGCCTCTCCTGCATCTGCCCAATAACCGGGTATGGGCATTTGTTTCCATCCAGTGGCCGTATGACCGGTTGCCGGTATCGTCCAATCCTTCCAGTTGTTTTTTTCACCTTCATCTTTTTCATTCAATTGCCTGTACCAATTAGTGCTGGTCGTTCTGTCGCCGGTCTCTATCCGCTCGATCAGCGCCCTGTCTTTAAACCGTTGCGCTTCCTGGTAATAGGCCGGAAATTTTTTCAACGCTTCCTCACTGACCCATGCCTCTGCCGGAGAGCCACCCAACGCCGTATTGATCAATCCGACAGGTACTTTATATTTTTCATAGATATCCTTTGCGAAAAAATAAGCCGCTGCAGAAAATTGATAAATATTCTTTTCATCGGCAGGTAGCCAGGCCCCCTCATCTACATCCTGCCGTGGAGCATTGAAGTTGAATTTATCCGGAACAAGGAATTGCCTGATATTGTCATTGGCCCAACTGGCCAGTTCCGTTGCATATTTATATTTCACCCGTTCTATCGGCAGTTCCATGTTCGACTGTCCGCCGCATACCCACACATCACCAATGAGAATATTCCGAAGATAGATCTCATTGCTGCCTTTTATCAGCATCTCGAAAGGCCCTCCTGCCTGCTGGGGCGGCAATATCACCTTCCAGTTACCCGATCGATCGGCTTTGGTAAGATAACGTTTACCATTGAACGAAATGATGATCGTTTCACCTCCTGAAGACCAGCCCCAGATATTCAATTTCACTCCTCTTTGCAACACCATTCCATTACTGATCAGCCGGGGCAGTTTTACTGCTGCCCTGCCGGGGAATAGAAAAAGAGAAAAAAGGAACAGGAACAATAGTGGTCTCATTACCTGGAGCATTGATTTTTACCGGACTGATATTACTTTGCTCACCACATTGCTGGTGGTGGGAATATGAACACCTGGCTGGCTGCCTCCCACACTGATCGATATCTTACCAGTAGGCTGATACAGGCTCCCGTCTTCTTTCACCAAAGACAATTCCTCCCGTGTCAATACAAAACGGACCGTTCTGCTTTCTCCGGCCTTCAATGTAATGCGCTGAAAACCTTTCAGGGCTTTTAATGGCGCCCTGCCATTGACCTGCTGGTGCGATACATACAACTGCACTACTTCTTCTCCATCCCTTTTACCCGTGTTCTTTACTCTTGCCTGCAATAACAATGGTTTGCCTTTTGTGATCACCGCAGGGGCTTGCAGCGCATCATATAAAAAACTGGTATAGCTCAATCCATAACCAAAGGGGTATAACGGCTCGCCGGTGAAATAGCGATAGGTCCTTCCTGCCATGGAATAATCATTGAATGGTGGCAGATCATTGTCGGACCTGTAAAAAGTTACGGGCAGGCGGCCGGCTGGATTGTAATCACCGAATAACACATCGGCCACTGCGGTACCGGCGCTTTGTCCGCCATACCATGCATCGATGATAGCCGGAACATTTTCGTTTTCCCAGGGAATCGCCAATGCGCTGCCTGTCATCATCACAAATATTACCGGCCTTCCCGTAGACTTCAATGTTTTCAATAACGCCGTCTGTACTGCTGGCAAGGCAATAGTAGTGCGATCGCCTCCATTGAACCCTGGCGCATTTACCGGCATCTCCTCTCCTTCCAGTTGAGGGGAAATGCCTCCTACGAATATGATGGCATCGGCATCGCTCAATCTCCTTGCCAATGCTTCCATATCCGTTCTCTGTGTATTGACTGAATCGTTGGTAAAGCCGATCGCCTGTTCATATACCACTTCCACTGCACTGCCCAGTTTTTCCCTGATACCTTCCAGTACTGTCACTACACGTGAGGGCTTACCATTGTAATTCCCCAGTACAGCCAATCTGCTATCTGCATTGGGGCCTATCACTGCGATCTTCTTATGGTCTTTCCGCAAAGGCAATGTACTTTGCTCGTTCCTCAACAGTACAATGGATTGCTGCGCCATCTTCAATGCATGCGCTTTGTGCGCGGGCGCTTCGAGTTCGGAAGCTGGTGCCTGTGCAAATTTCACGAGCGATGGCGGGTCGAACAGGCCCAGGCGAAAGCGGATGGTGAACAGCCGCTTCAGGGAAGTATCCAGTTGAGATTCTTTAATGAGCCCATTCCTCACAGCATCTACCAGGGTTTTGTAGGCTATATGGCCGCATTCTACATCGGTACCATGCAATACAGCATCCACCGCCGAGGTAACAGCATCTTTATGCGTATGGTGAAACCTGAAAAAATCGTCGATAGCGCCGCAATCGCTGGTCACATAACCGGTGAACTTCCACTGGTTGCGCAGAATATCGTTCATCAGCAGATCATTGGCGCAGCAGGGCTGTGTGTTGATGGCATTGTAAGCGCACATGACCCCGGCCACCTTTGCTTCTGTTACCAGGGCTTTGAAGGCAGGCAGGTAGGTATCCCAGAGATCGTACCGGGAAGGATTGAAATTATCTGCATGGCGCGAAGGTTCAGGCCCACTGTGAACGGCAAAATGTTTGGCGCAGGCTGCTGCTTTCAGGTACCTGGGATCATTGCCCTGTAATCCGAGTACAAAACTTTTGGCGAGCATGGCCGTGAGAAAAGGGTCTTCGCCATAGGTCTCCTGCCCGCGGCCCCACCGGGGATCACGGAAAATATTGATATTGGGCGTCCAGTAGGTGAGTCCAAGATATCGCTCATGCGTACGCCCGAGCTCGATCGCTTTGTTGTGGACAGCCCTTCCTTCTGTGGCTGAAAAATCGGCCATGCGGTACAGTGAGCTGGTATCCCAGGTGGCGGCCATGGCAATGGCCTGCGGGTAGGAAGTAACGGCAAAAGGCGTTCGTGCAACACCATGCAGTACTTCATTCCACCAGTCGTACCCGGCAATGCCCAGGCGGGGAATGGCAGGTGTGGCATTCAGCATCTGGGCAGCTTTTTCTTCCAGCGTAAGCCGGCTCACCACATCGTTTACCCGTTGTTCGATGGGCAGGCGGTAGTCCCACATGGGGAACTGCCTGTAGTCTTGTGCATTTACCGATATAGTGCCGAGAAAAGCAATGGCCGGCAGGATCTTTTTCAGGCGGAGCATCATGATCTTTTTTATTCGGTGATTATTGTTTATACATGGCTGTAATTGGCTGAATGGACCCATCTGCATTGTATTTCAGCCCGGTCACTTTCACATTGCGCAGATGTGTTTTACCGCTCAACTGGGTGTCGTGGTAAAACAAATACCATTTCCCTCTGTATTCAATGATCGAGTGGTGATTGGTCCATCCCTGTACCGGGTTCAGCAATACGCCTTCATACGTGAATGGCCCATAGGGGCTATCGCCGGTAGCATAGCAGAGATTGTGCGTGTCGCCGGTAGACCAGGAGAAATAGTATTTTCCATTATACCTGTGCATCCAGGATGCTTCGAAGAAGCGTTTGTCGTTATCTTTTTCTTTGAAGAGGTGGCCATTCCTGTCGACGATCCTGATCACCTTCGGTTCTTCTGTAAAGCTTTTCATGTCTTTGCCAAGCCTGGCGATGCGGGGAAGGATGGCCTCTTCTTCCGGGCCGCGCAAGCCGGCGGTGCTGTCATACCGGTTATTGTTCCACCGTTGCAGTTGTCCACCCCAGATACCACCGAAATACATATAATGCACTCCATTGGAATCCCTGAAAACAGCAGGATCGATGCTGTAGCTGCCTTTTATCGGTTGCTGTTCTGCTTTGAAAGGGCCTTCGGGCGTTCGACTGGTAGCCACTCCGATACGGAATATATCCTTTTTATCCTTCACTGGAAAATATAAGTAGTAAGTATTGTTCGCATAGGCGGCATCGGGCGCCCACAGTTGTCTGCCTGCCCAGGGAATATCTTTGATATGCAATGCGGCGCCATGATCGGTAACGGGGCCGCCGATACTATCGAGCGACAACACATGATAGTCCATCATATTGAAATGATCGCCCAGGTCATTTTCAGGTGTGCCGGTTGCCGTATCATGGGAAGGATAGATATAGAGGCGATCATTGAAAACATGGGCGGAAGGATCTGCTGTGAAAATATGGGTAACTATGGGTTGCGACAGATACACGGTAGTATCTCCGTCCTTTTTGGCCGTCGTATTGTGGTCATTGTTCCGGGTAGTGCCCTGGCAGCCACAGATGACAACGGCGCCAGTTGTCACGGCCAGGGCCATTTTTTGTATTTGCATATAAGGTTATTTAAAAACCAATGGAATTCCCGCCATCCACCGGCAACACGATACCTGTGATATATTTTGCTGCATCACTGGCAAGGAACGCTGCTACATGACCGATATCTGAAGGCTGTCCCATATACCCCATCGGGGTCCTTCCGATCACTTTTGCTTTGCGCAAAGGCTCACTGTCCAGGGCTTGTGCCGTCATGGCCGTATGAATGAATCCGGGGGCAATGGTATTCACCCGAATGCCGAAGGGCGATAGCTCTACGGCCATGGCCCTGGTCATGCCTTCAATGGCCGCTTTGCTGGCTGTATAGGCAATCACTTTGGGCATGCCATAATGGGCGCTCATGGAACTGATATTGATGATGCAGCCCTTGCCCGCTGTCAGCATCTGCTTTCCCACTTCCCGGCTGATGCTGAATACAGCGCACAGATTGGTGGTGAGTACCTGCTGAAATTCTTCATCGGTCACTGCCGTCAATTCTTTTTTCAGGTGGATGCCGGCCGCATTCACGAGTATATCGATGCGCCCGAATTGCTGAATGACCTTCCCGACCAGTGACGGAATGGAAGACAGTTTGCTCAGGTCGCCGGGTATGGCATGGCAATATTCACCCAATTGTTTTTTGGCATTGTCCAGCTTCTTTGCATCACGGCCTACAATAATGGTATGTATCTTATTCTGTGTAAACTTTTCTGCGATGGCGAATCCTAACCCGGAGCCGCCGCCGGTTACAAGGGATACTTTTCTGATGGTTTTACCCATAACTGATTATTTAGATTGACCAGGAACAAATACGAACCTCAACTGACGGTAATATTCCAGTGGATGGTCCGGTTGTTCATATACGCCAGGAATTGGTTTCCGTGAAAAAGTTTGAAAATACAGCAGGCAGGCATTCCGCCACCAGATGGCCTCCTTCAACTGAACGTTCAATAACTGCTGTACAAGATGGTATCGCTCTGTATCGATGTACTTCCCCAGTTCGCCCCATGCCTGCACTACTGCTTTCATACTGTCTGTGGCAGCATAATACCTGTAACACAGTTCTTCCCAGCAGGTGCGGCCCGACCGCATGCGATGCTGCCAGGGCACATGATGGAACCAGAACAGGTACTCTTCCGGGCAACGGTCTAAATTGCCGAACTGTGCCTGTAATTCAGGTGCGTACTGGCTCAGGGCATTGCTTCCCGTTTCAGTGCGGTTGAAACCGATGCCCGTTGAATCGGCCCTGTGATAATATACCGGGTTCCAATCCGGGCGGCCCAGTGAATTACCCCAGGGCATCGGACCGTAGTGGTGGCCGTTGTACATGATATGGGCAAGACCAAGCGGCGTCATATAGTTCACCAACAGGTCGTGTGATCGTAGCATGATCTTTTTCACCGGCACTACGAATGCCGGGTCGTTCGTGAAGGTTTGGCGCAGCCATTCGTCCGCGATCTGCGCCGATGAAAGTGAATGGTCCCAACTCAATCTGCCCAATGCATACCAGTTGGCCTGTGCAAAAGGATGGCCGCACCAGTTGATATCGGAGCCGATATTGCTCACACCAGCCATACCGCTCAACGGAAATTGGTCCAGGCTGCCGTCGATGGTCCTGGCAATGGTAGAACCGCTACCTTTTGAATAAGTATCCGCATCGAGCACCTCCCTGAACATGGGTGCTTCAAACAGCAGGTGCGTGCCCTGTCCGGTATACTCCTGCGTGAGTTGGAACTCCATCATCAACGGCGTGTGCGGCATAGCCCCAAAAAGGGGCGAGAAAGGTTCGCGTGGTTGAAAATCTATAGGGCCGTTCTTTACCTGCACCAGCACATGGGGACTAAACCTTCCATCGAGCGGCGTAAACTCTTCATAAGCCTGTTTGAAGCGGTCGGAGGATTGCTGGCTGTAAACGAATGCCCGCCACATCACGATGCCACGGAAAGGCGCCAGTGCTGCTGCGAGCATATTGGCACCGTCGGCATGGGTTCGGCTATAATCCTGTGGCCCCGGTTGTCCTTCACTGTTAGCTTTCACCAGGAAGCCGCCGAAATCGGGGACCAGGGAATATATCTCTCTTGCTTTTTCCTTCCACCATAACTGTACGGTATCGTTCAGCGGATCGGCCGTTCTCAATCCGCCTATCTCCACTGGAGCGCTGAACCGGGCAGTAAGGTATACTTTGATGCCATAGGGCCTGAACACACCGGCCAGTGCTTTCACTTTTTCGAGATAGGGCCTGGTGAGCACCTGTGCATCGGCATTGACATTCGTAAGCACGGCGCCATTGATGCCGATGGAGGCATTGGCCCTTGCATAGTCTGTATAGCGTTGGTCGAGCACATCGGGCAAATGATGCCAGTTCCAGATGGAGGCCCCGGCATACCCCCTTTCAACCGTCCGGTCGAGGTTGTCCCAATGATCGAGCAATCGCAATTTTATTTTGGGAGTGGAAACGATATGGAGCCGCTGCAAAGGTTGTTGCGTTTGCAGCAGGCGTATGAAGTGGAATATCCCGTACAGTACACCGATATCGGTATTGGCGGCGATCGCTGTCCGGCCATTGGATATCGTATTGGTAATGATAAAACCTTCCTCTCCTATTGCAGCCAGATCATGGCTGCTGACGAGCGTTGGGATGACCCGTGAAGATGCGGGCGTGCCGGCAATAAAGGAAGTGCGGGGATTGGGGGTTGATAATATGGTATAGGAATGGCCTGTCAAACCGGAAAGGGCTTTCGTCAATTCTTCCCTGGCTGCGGCGATGACAGGAGAATTTCCGCATACGGCCGGCGCTGTGAGGAATTGCGCCAAAGGCCGGGGATCGGCCAGGCGGTGATAACGCAACCAAAGCTCATAGCCGTTCTCGGCCTGTATAGGGCTGATCGATACGAATGAGAGCAGTATGGTGATGATGGCCTTCATACCGGGGTGGCTGAAGCTTTTTTGAGTGATGATTTCCGGATGATCAATTCAGATCTAACTACAATGGTATTGGTTTGGGCGATATTGATATCTCCTTTCAGTTGTGCGATCAGGTTGCTGGCGGCTATTTCACCGACCGTGATGCCGGGATAATTGATGGTAGTCAACTGCGGTTCCACGATCTTGCCGATGGCGTCGTTATTGAACCCTACCACGGCGATATCTTCCGGGATGCGGATACCGTTCTCTTTCAGGGTTTGCATGCACACGGCAGCGGAGAAATCGTTGGTGATGAAGGCCCCGTCGGGCAGGGGTTTCATATTGAGTATCTGCAAAGCCGCTTCCACACCGCATTTCTCGCTCAGGTCTTTTATCAGCACCAATTCCTTCTGGTACTTCAGGCCATTATCATACAGGGCGTCCGAATAGCCTCTGTGACGCCGGGCATATACATTGCGGCTAAGGTTGGCCGTTACCAGCACGATCTTTTTGCAGCCCTGATCGATGAGGTGTTGGGTGGCCTGGTAACCGCATTTATAATTATCGATGATCACTTTGGTATAGGCATCCTGTTCTTCGGCACGGTCGAAAAAGATAAGCGGGATGCCCCGCTGGTCGAATTCCCTGAAATGGTGGAGGTCGGGCGTGTCGAAGGCCAGGGAAGCAAGAATGCCATCCACGCGTTTGTGAAAGAGATTATGGGCATTCTTTTTTTCACGTTCGAAACTTTCTGCCGAGTGGGTAATGATCAGGTCGTAACCGGCAGCGGCCGTCACTTTTTCGATACCGGCCAGTACGGATGTAATAAAATTACTGTTCAGTTCGTGCACGATGACGCCGATGGTATTGGTTTGTTGCTTCCGGAGATTGCTGGCGAAATTATTATGACGGTAGCCCAGCACTTTCGCTGTTTCCTGGATCTTCTTACGGGTGCTTTTGCTGACGGCCGGATGGTCGCGCAATGCGCGACTGACCGTGGCGGAAGAAATAGACAATTTCTGCGCAATATCGTAGATGGTAATGTCTTTTTTCGGCTTCATAATGCAATCGGTTACGTAAAAATCGAAAAAAATCTTGTAATCTCAAGATTTTATTTTCAGCGAAGATTCCCGGACCAGCAATTCGGAACGAAGCACTACGGAATTGGTGCTCCTGACATCCGCCACACCGTTGATATGATTCACCATGTGTTGCATGGCCGTTATGCCCAGTACATGCCCCGGATAGTTGACGGTGGTGAGATTGGGCTCGGCCACCCTGCTGATGGGATCGTTGTTGAAGCCTGCAAAAGCGATATCTTCCGGGATGCGCACACCTGCCTTTTTAAGGTGCAGCATACAGTGTACGGCGCAATTGTCGTTGGCAGCGAACACTGCATCGGGTTTCTGTTTCATCCCGAGGATCAGCGATGCCGCCCTGATCCCGGCTTCTTCGCTCAGGTCGGTGAGATGGACCAACCTGCTGTTGACCTTTATATGATGGTCCTGCAGCGCTTCTTTATACCCGGCCAGCCTGTCGGCATATACATTTCGCCTGATATTACCCCCTATATGCATAATGCGCCTGCAGCCCATGTTGATCAGGTGCTTAGTGAGATCGTACGCGGCTTTGCGGTTGTCGATGATCACGCTGGTACTGTCTTCGGCATCATCGCTCCTGTCGAAGAAGATGACCGGCAATCCCTTTTTGCGGAAAGGGGCAAGATGACAGTAATCTTTGGTATCTGCCGCAAGAGAGATGAGCAGGCCGTCGACCCTTTTGTTGTACAAGGTCCTGGCATTGCTGATCTCCTTGGCCTCATGTTCGAGTGATTGGGTGATGATGAGGTTATACCCTTCTTTGGTGGCAGTGGCTTCCATTCCTGCCAGCACCGTGGCGATGAAATAACTGTTCAGCCTCGGAACGATGACGCCAATGGTATTGGTCTTCCGGCTGCGCAGGCTGCTGGCAAAAGTGTTCGACTGGTAGCCCAGACGCTCTGCCGCTTCGAAGATCCGCTTGCGGGTGGTTTTGCTGATGGCCTTGCTGTCTTTCAACCCGCGACTTACCGTGGCGGCCGATATATTTAAATAAGTGGCTATGTCGTAAATGGTTATTTCTTTCTCGGGAGACATGACGAAACAATTTTATAGTAAGGTAAATGGGTTTTTTAAAAGAAAATTTATGCAATCGGTTGCATTTCAAAAAAATCTTCTTACTTTCATCCTGCGCAAGCCAAAACACCATGCGCGGTATTCATCTAACGATCTGCTTTATGCTTCCAATTCGACTGCTATATGGGCTTTTTGCGGGCTCCTCTGCTCCCTGCAAATCCTTTTATTCTTTCCCCATTTCCTCCATCCGTCATTCTTGGTATAATTCCAGTTAGGAATTCATCGCCGCACCCTGTGGTAGCTACCAACCGATTCAACTGACTTAAAAAATGCTATATGAAATTTGCATCGCTTCCCCTTCCCTTACACCTTGTCCTTTGCAGGATACAGTCCCCTTTTCTGCAACGCCTGCTGTGCTGGCTGCTGGTCCTGGCATTGCCACTCGCGGCCCTGCCGCAATCCATCATCACCGTAAAAGGACGGGTAACCGGCGCCGGTAATGAGGGACTGCCCCATGCCTCCGTGGTGGTGAAAGGCAGCAGTAGTGGCGTCAACACCAACGATAATGGCGAGTACACTATCCAGGTACCGGATAATGCTACGCTGGTTTTCTCTTTCACGGACTATATTCTCCTGGAAGTAAAAGTAAATAAGCGCACACTCATCAACGTTGAGCTCACTCGCAGCAGGAGCGAATTGCAACAGGTGGTGGTGGTAGGTTATGGCACCCAACGCAAACGCGACGTGACCGGCGCCATTGTATCGGTAGATGAAAAAGCATTGCGCGAAGTGCCGGTAGCCAACCTGCAACAGGCATTACAAGGCAGGGCCGCCGGACTGGAGATCCAGCGCGCAGGCAATCAACCCGGCGCCGGCGCACAGATCAGGATACGAGGCTCCAGGTCCATCAGCGGTTCGAATGAACCCCTGTTCGTGGTAGATGGCATCCCCTTTGAAGGAACACTGAACGATCTCAATCCTGACGATGTCGCATCTATCGATATCCTGAAAGACGCTTCTTCCACGGCCATCTACGGCTCACGCGGCGCGAACGGCGTTATCATCGTCACCACCAAAAAAGGAAGGAACGGCGAAACGAGGGTTTCCTATAACGGCTATTATGGGATCGGAAAAGTGTTCAACAAGTATCCCGTGTTCAATGCCACCGAATACCAGGCCATGCGAAACCTTTCTACCTGGGGTCAGGGCTATATGCCGGAAGAGATCAATGGTATCAATGCAGGCAGGAACACCGACTGGCAGGGTCTCCTATACCAGAATGCCAGAAGAACGAACCACAATATCAGCGTTACGGGCGGTAATGCGGGCAACACATTCGCACTGGGCGGTAGTTACTATAATGAAACAGCTTTGATGCCGGGAGAGGATTTCACTCGCTACGCAATACGGGCAGCCATCGATACCCGCATCGGCAAGCGATTCAAAGTGGGACTCACCACCCTGAACGCTGTCAATATCAATAACGGCTCACAATTCGTTTCAGGCTCCGCCATTTTCAGAATGCTGGCCAACAGTCCGCTAATGCCTCCTTACAATCCCGATGGTAGCCTGTACCTGATCCCCAATGGAAACCTCGACGATAACAATGGCAACGGCCGTTATTCGCCTTTGCTGCTGAAGAATCAGTCGGGCGACAGATGGGTCGACAAGATCAGGCGGCTACGCACCATCAATAACCTGTACGCAGAAGTGGAGATCATGAATGGTTTGAGATACAGGGTGAACCTCGGACTGAACTATGCACAGGAACAGAGCGCCCAGTTCCAGGGCTCCGACCAGCCCAAGAACCCCAGTTTCTTCAGACCTGCACAGGGCAATACAGCGCGTGTAGGTAATGGTGAGGCATGGGGCTATACCCTGGAAAACCTTTTGTACTACGATAAGACCATCGGGAAGCATAAAATCAATTTCACCGGCCTGTACAGCATCCAGGAATCACAAACGTTCAATAATTTCGTGCAGAAGGATTCCATTACAGAAGATTTCGTGCAGTTCTACAACCTCGCACTGTCTACTCCCGTCACCTCCCAAAATACTTCCCTCGGTGGCAACGAAAGCAGGTCTTCGCTCCTTTCGTATATGGGCCGCATCAATTACAGTTTCGACGAACGTTTTCTGCTGACCCTTACAGGACGCATCGATGGCTCATCGAGACTGGCGCCCGGCAACCGGTGGTTTACCTATCCCGCCATTTCCGCCGGCTGGATCATCACCAATGAAAAATTCATGCAAGGTATCAACGCCATTTCAAATCTGAAGGTACGGGCCGGGTGGGGTAAGACTTCCAACCAGGCCATCAATCCTTATGCTTCGTTGGGTTTGGTATCGAACAACAATGGGCTTCCGGCCGGACAAACCAACGGGAATGTGATCCGCTACAATTACGGGCCCACCATCGTGAGTGGTTTCCAGGTGATCAACCTGCCCAATCCATCCCTTAAATGGGAGTTCACCAATACCACCAATATCGGTATCGATTTCGGGCTTTTCAATAACAGGATCACCGGTTCCATTGAATATTACAATGCCCAGACCAATGATGTCCTGTACGATGTGGTGCTGCCCGTAACATCCGGTGTGGCCGGGCCATATACCACCAATATCGGGAAAATAGAGAACAAAGGATTCGAGCTGTCGGTCTCCGCTCTGGTATACCGCTCGAATAGCGGATTCAGTTGGAATACCGATTTCAACCTTTTCTTCAACAGGAACAAAGTGCTCCGGTTGAGCAATGGCGTTACCACGGATATTGCCAACCAATTGCATGTTGGCTATCCGCTCTCCGCCATTTACGATTACAAGAAACTGGGGATATGGCAAATCAGTGAAGCAGCAGAAGCCGCACGCTATGGCGCCCTGCCCGGCCAGTTGAAACTGGAAGACCATAGCGGCCCCAATGGTAAACCCGATGGACAGATCAATACACTCGACCAATACGTCATCGGCAATGGCGATGCACGCCTGCAGGGCGGCATGACCCATCGCTTCTCCTTCAGGGGATTCGATCTCTCGGTCGTTTTGTATGCGCGGTTCGGCGGCCTGCTGATCAGCCAGATCCATCAGCCGAACGCATCCTATCTAACAACTATGGATGGCCGAAGAAATGGTTTGAAAGTAGATTACTGGACGCCCACCAATCCCAGCAACTGGTTCCCTATGCCGCAGCAATCCATCAGTCCGCAAAGCACAGCCTGGACAACCCTCGGCTATTACAATGCCAGCTTTGTGAAAGTAAGGAGCATCAACCTGGGGTACACATTGACCAATGCATGGCTGCAAAGGATCAGGGCGGAATCAGTGAGGATCTACCTGATGGCGGATAATGTGGGCGTGCTGTTCTCGCCCTACTACAAACAAACCGGAATCGACCCGGAAGGGACAGGTGTAGGGGCCCAGGGCGTCTCTGATCCCGGCAATATCAGGAATAACCAGCGTGGCAATGGGACCATCACCATCGGCGCTTCCACGCCACCAAGACGTACATTCTCCGTTGGCGCCAGTATCGTATTCTAATCAACCTGTAAACTTAGCGGTATGCAACACAATCATAAATGGCTTACTTTATTCCTGGCCGGCATTTTGCTAGTGGCGGCCGGTTGCCAGAAAAAACTGGCGGAACATCCTTTCACTGTTTTCACCCCCGATTATTTCAAAACAGCCTCCGGCTTCCAGAGCGGCATCAATTCCCTGTACTCGGGGATGCGCTTTTTGTACGGGCCGGAAGGCGCTGTCGGCATTGGCTCTGTAGGCACGGATGAATGGACATTCGGCGAACAGCCGAGGACAGGCGCCGGCGGAACCCAGGACTATCTCACCCTGGGCAATTATACGCTCGATAATGGCAACGGCGCTATCCTCACCCCATGGAACAGGAGCTTCAACAATATCAACCTGGCCAATGCACTGGTGGAGTTCGCACCGGTAGTGCCCATCAGCGAAACGGAAAAAAATACTGGTCTGGGTGAAGTACGGTTCCTCAGAGGTCTGTATTACCTGAACCTCGTTCAATATTTCGGCGCAGTGCCGCTCGATCTTGGCAGCGGCGATCTGAAGTTCAACCAGAAATCTTTTCAGGGATTCAACCGGTTACCGCTGGCCGAAGTACTGGTAAAGGATTATCAGACCATCATCGATGACCTCGAGTTTGCCACACGCAACCTCCCGGACCAAAGACCGGCTAATGCTTTCAAACTATCGAAGGCAGCCGCATTCCATTTACTGGCCAAAGCCTATATCCACCGCGGCTACTCGGCAGCCAAACAACCCGGTGATTTCACGAAAGCGTATACTGCTGCCATGGAAGTGATCAACAATCAGTCGAAGTACGGCGTGGCGCTGCAACAGAATTATGCCATGGTGCACAAGGCAGGCAATGATTACAATTCCGAGATATTGTATTCGGTAGAACGGCTGCCGGGCAATTTCATAGTGAATGAAGTGGGCACTCCCAATAGTATCGGCGGCGGTAAAGGCGTGGATGCCGCAAATGACTTTTGTGGCGATTATACGGCTGTGCCTGCACCGCTCAACTCCTCTTCTACCAGGCCCGTGAGCACCCGCACGCTGGTATATGGCCGCCCCATCAGGCGCTTCTGCCCTACACCCTGGCTGTATAATGTAGCGTTCGCCGATAAATTCAACGATAGCCGCTATGAAGGCAGTTTCCGTACTACATATATCACTTCGGTCACTGGTGGGGGTTTTACTGCCTCTGTAGACACAGCGATCGTACTGGCCCTTACGAACCGCATTGCCGATTCGCTCAACGGTATTTCGCCCGCGGGCCCGCGCCTCAAACCTTACAGGGTGATAGCGCCACGCGAATTTTATTTCATTGGTGGCACAGTCGATCCGGCTGTTACGAGAAATATGTATCCAAGTCTGAGCAAGTACGAAGACTCTGCCAAGCTCGATCCCAATAATGAAGGAACAAGGCCGTTCCCTGTCTGCAAATTGGGGGAGACCTACCTGTTGGCTGCAGAAGCTGCATTGGCCGACGGCCACCCTGCAGACGCATTGCCACTGATCAATACATTGAAATTGCGGGCTGCATTCAGACCGGGGCTGACTACTACCCAGATCATGGACCGGTATGATGTCATCAAACTGATATCGGTGTCCCAGATCACGCTCGATTTCATTCTCGAAGAGCGCACAAGGGAGCTCTGCGGCGAATCATCCCGCTGGCCCGATCTTGCGGTGAGAGGAAAGCTGTTGGCAAGAGTACAGCTCTACAATACAGATGCCGCATCGAATATCAAACCGCAGAAACATGAACTGCGACCCATTCCTCTCAGCCAGTTGAACGCCATTTCCGATCCGGACAAAACAAAATACCAGAACCCCGGGTACTAACCTTCTAAACGAATGTATATGAAGCCTATCAAGATATTGAAAGCAACCTTACTGCTTTTCATCCTCTCCACATGGCTGGCCTTCTGTAAGAAAGGGCCTGCCATAAATATATTGGATACCGGCCATTTCGGAGATACCACTTCTCCACTGAAAGATGCCGCTGATTTTCCCATCGGCGTTGCCGTTGGATACACTCCTTTATTGACAGATCCCATATACGCCGGCATTGTAAAAAGGGATTTCGATGCAGTGACGTTCGAGTACCACATGAAACATGGCGCCATCGTGCAGGATAATGGCAGCTACAATTTTATACGCACGGATGAAATGATCAATGCGTTGGGCAACCTGGGTATATTCGGTCATACACTGGGATGGCACCAGAACCAGAACGCCACCTACCTGAAAAATTTTTCCGGTATCGTTGTGCCTGCTGCTACCGAGCTGGCCACCAATCCGGGTTTTGAATCGGGCCTCACAGGCTGGTCGGTTTTCAATTCAGGCAATCCTGCAGGTTCCGCTACTATCACCGCTACCAATGTGGCTGCCGAAGTGCGCACCGGAACAGGGGCCATGAAAGTGGTGAACCCTACCGCCTATCCAGGCAATCAATGGAGGGTACAGGTTTCCAGTGCTGCCTTTCCCACTACCCCATCCAAACAATATGCAATTTCCTATTGGGTAAAAGCTGCAACGGCCGGAGGCTCCATCAGGCTATCGACAGGGCCAACCAGTGCGCAGTACCAGGGCGACCAGACCATCGGTACAACCTGGCAGCAGGTGGTATGGACCATCACCGCCAACCTCAGCTCCACCACCTTCCTTTTCGATATGGGGCAGGCGGCCAATACCTATTTTATCGACGATGTAAGTGTGCAGGAAATCGTACCTTCAAGTTCCGGCGGACAGATCGCCGCCAAACTCGACCAGGCCCTGAATGATTGGATAACGATCATGGTTAACCGATATAAATCGAGAGTGAAAGCATGGGACGTAGTGAATGAACTATTTACAGATAATGGTGATATCCGGAACAACAACAATACCTCCAATACCGCCGCTGATGTATTCGTATGGTCGAATTACCTTGGAAGGGATTATGCACTCAAAGCTTTCAATTATGCAAAAGCAGCCGACCCTGCTGCGGAGTTGTATATCAACGATTATAATCTCGAAAGCAACCCCAGGAAACTGGATTCATTACTGGCATTCGTAAAAGAGCTGCAATCGAAAGGCGCAAAAGTAGATGGTATCGGAACACAGATGCATATTGCCTGGAATACGTCGCTGGCCGGGATCGACAATATGATGCAGAAATTGGGAGCATCAGGATTGAAGGTACGTATCTCCGAACTGGACATCAAAACAGTCATGAACAGCGCCGCCAAAGCGCCTACCGAAACACTGATGGCCTATCAGGCAAATACAGCAAAATATGTAATCCAATCTTACTTCAAATATATTCCCCCTGTACAGCGTAGCGGTGTTACCCTGTGGGGCATGGTAGATAAATATAGCTGGCTGTACAATAATGGTGCGGAGTTTCCACTATTCTATGATAATAATTATAAGAGGAAACCTGCCTATGCGGCATTGTTGCAGGGGCTGAAGGGGCTGTGAACAGTGGGCAGTTGGCAATTGGCAGTGGGCATTCGATCGATTGATTCATTCATTAAAAGCATTCAAAATTATGTCAGTACTAACGGGAAAAGAGGAATTTTTCAAAGGAATCGGAAAGATCAACTACGAAGGACCGGCAACGGACAATTCATTGGCATTTCGCTGGTATGATGCGCACAAAACGATTGCCGGAAAAACCATGAAAGACTGGCTTCGCTTCGCCTGTGCCTACTGGCATAGTTTCTGTGGCAGCGGCGCCGACCCGTTCGGCGAACCCACACACCTGTTCCCCTGGAATGAAAAGGCCGATGCCGTAGAGCGGGCCAAAGACAAGGCCGACGCAGCTTTCGAGTTCATTACCAAACTTGGCCTGCCCTACTATTGCTTTCATGATGTGGACGCAGTAGACTATACCAATGATATAACCGGAAATGAAAAACGGCTGCAGGCCATCACGGCCTATCTGAAAGAAAAGCAGCAGGCGAGTGGTGTAAAATTATTGTGGGGCACTGCCAACCTGTTTTCCAACAGGCGTTACATGAACGGGGCCGCCACCAATCCAGATTTCCATGTGCTGGCCCATGCCGGCGCACAGGTGAAGGCCGCCCTCGATGCCACTATCGAACTGGGCGGAGAGAATTATGTGTTCTGGGGTGGCCGTGAAGGTTATATGAGCCTGTTGAATACCGATATGCACAGGGAGAAAGCACATTTTGCCCGCTTCCTGCATATAGCAAAAGATTATGCACGCAGGAACGGGTTCAAAGGAACGTTCTTCATCGAGCCCAAACCCTGCGAGCCCAGCAAACATCAATATGATTATGATTGCGAAACGGTGATCGGGTTCCTGCGCCAATATGATCTGCTGCATGATTTCAAATTGAATATCGAAGTGAACCATGCCACATTGGCCGGTCACACTTTTCAGCATGAACTGCAGGTAGCTGCCGATGCGCAAATGCTTGGTTCCATGGATGCCAATCGCGGCGATTACCAGAATGGATGGGACACCGACCAGTTCCCGAACAATATCACGGAGCTTTCGGAAGCCATGCTGGTGATCATGGAAGCAGGCGGGTTTGCCGGCGGCGGCATCAACTTCGACGCAAAAGTGCGTCGCAACAGCACTGACCCCGAAGACCTGTTCCATGCGCATATCGGCGGCATGGACGCATTCGCCCGCGCCCTCATCATCGCCGATAATATCCTGACCATGTCCGATTATAAACAACTGCGGAAAGAGCGCTATGCATCTTTCAATAGTGGGCAGGGAAAAGCGTATGAGGAAGGAAAGCTCTCGCTCGAAGACCTTCGCCAATATGCCCTTCTACAAGGCGAACCGGCCATGAAGAGCGGCCGCCAGGAATATTTCGAAAATATCATCAACCGTTTCATCTGATACCGGCATTCATTCCACTTCTATAACCAAAACAATTTCCCTGCATGAATTTTCTTGGCGTTACCGACTGGATCTTCGTCATCCTTTACCTGCTCGTTATTGCCGGTATATCGGTATGGAGTATCCGAAAAACAAAAGATACCGCATCCGGTTATTTTTTAGCCAACCGTAATCTCGGCTGGTTCGTGATAGGCGCTTCCATCCTCGCTTCCAATGTAGGCTCCGAACATATCGTGGGGCTTGCCGGCTCGGCCGCCAGGTCGGGCACCGTTCTGGGGCACTACGAGCTGCATTCCTATATCGTACTCATTCTCGGATGGGTATTCGTTCCATTTTATATGCGCAGCATGGTGTATACCATGCCTGAATTTCTCGAACGGCGTTTCAATCCAAAAGCAAGAATGTTGTTGTCAATTATTCAATTACTGAGCTATGTGATCACCAAAGCATCGGTGACCATTTTTGCAGGTGCTCTCGTGTTCAATCAATTCCTGGGCGTCGATTTCTGGACAGGCGCCATCATCCTTGTAGTCGTTACCGGTGTATATACCATCTTCGGAGGATTGCACGCGGTGATGTACACAGAAGCGATACAGGCCATCGTGTTGTTGTTCGGCTCGCTGGTACTGTTGATCGTTGGATTGAAGGAAGTAGGCGGATGGAATGCGATGATCTCGGCACTGCCTGCCGGGAAATTGAATATGTTCCCTCCTTTGAACGATCCGGAATATCCCTGGCTCGGCATCCTGATCGCTTCTCCCATCGTGGGGCTTTGGTATTGGTGTACCGATCAGCATATCGTGCAGCGTTGCCTGGCCGCTCGCAATGAGCAGCAGGCCAGAAGAGGCACCATCTTCGCGGCCTACCTGAAATTGCTGCCTTTCTTCATCTTTCTTATTCCCGGTCTTATCGCCTATGTGTTGCACTCGCAGGGAAAGCTGGTGCTGGATGATACCAATGCCGCCTTCCCCGCCATGGTAAAACAAATAATGCCTGTTGGACTGAGAGGCTTGCTGGCCGGTGGTTTGCTGGCGGCACTGATGAGCTCGCTGGCATCCGTGTACAATGCGTGCTCCACGTTGTACACCATCGATATCTACAAGAAACAACATCCTGATGCCCCGGAAAAGGAATTGGTGCGCGTGGGACGGATTGCCACCGCCATCGTGGTGTTGCTGGGCATGGCCTGGATACCACTCATGGGGAGAATATCCAGTGGCCTGTACGATTACCTGCAAAGCGTGCAATCCTACCTGGCGCCGCCCATTGCTGCCGTTTTCCTCCTGGGCGTTTTTTTCAAGCGACTGAATGCCAAAGGCGCTTATTCAGCCATGGTAGCGGGTTTCATAGCAGGCATCCTGAAGCTGACCCTGCAAATGTCCAAAGACCAGTTGCCCGATGGTGGATGGCTGCACCGGTATGCCACCATCAATTTCCTGTATTTCTGCATTTACCTGTTCCTATTTTCCATCCTGGTGATGGTAACGGTGAGCCTGCTTACGCCTAAGCCGTCGCCGGAGCAGATCAGGGGACTTACCTTTGCCACTACGGTGGCAGAGGACAGGGCCGCCAGTCGCGCCAGTTGGAACAAACGCGATGTGGTACTGTCCCTGATCGTGATAGCGATCATTGTAAGTATTTTCATTTATTTCTCGCCACTCGGCATTGCCAAATAAAAGCGTTGACATGTTATTATTGGGAATAGACCTGGGAACTTCCTCCGTAAAAGTAACTGTAATGGATGCCGGAACATTGCAGGTCATTGCTGCTGCAAGGTATCCTGAAACAGAAGCGCCCATTATTTCATTGCAGGCCGGCTGGGCGGAACAGGACCCGGAGCAATGGTGGAAAGATGTGCAACAGGCCATCCTCCTGGCACATGCTACCGGAAAATATGATCCGAAAGACATCGGTGCTATCGGCATTTCTTACCAGATGCATGGGCTGGTGCTAGTGGATGAAAAAGGCAACAGCCTGCGCAATAGTATCATCTGGTGCGACAGCAGGGCTGTGCCTTATGGCGAGCAGGCATTCCAGGCAATTGGAGAAGAAAAATGCCTTACCACCCTGCTCAATTCCCCCGGCAATTTTACAGCAGCCAAACTGGCCTGGGTAAAAGACCATGAACCGGCTATCTATCAAAGAAGCGCCAGGATGATGCTGCCCGGTGATTTTATTGCTTTCAAACTTACCAATACCATTACCACTTCTCCTGCTGCCCTGTCGGAAGGTGTGCTGTGGGATTTTAGGAAGGGGTCGGTTTCGCAGGCTGTCATCAATCATTTTGGTTTCGATAAAGACCTGATCCCTGCAATACAGGATGTGTTCAGCACGCACGGCATGGTTACCGGGGAAGTGGCCGCATCATTGAAACTGCGTACAGGTATTCCCGTTACTTATAAAGCCGGCGACCAGCCCAACAATGCACTTTCACTGAATGTAATGCGGCCCGGAGAAGTGGCCGCCACTGCAGGCACCAGCGGTGTGATCTATGGTGTAACGGATAAACTGGTATTCGACAAGCAATCGAGGCTGAACAGTTTTGCGCACGTGAACCACTGCAATACCAGCACCCGGACCGGTGTGCTGCTCTGCATCAATGGATGTGGTATCATGAACAGGATGGTCCGGCAACTGGCAGGCGCGGGCATCAGTTATGAGACTATGAATGAGCAGGCTGCCGGTATACCGGTAGGCAGCGATGGACTGACCATTCTTCCCTTTGGCAATGGCGCTGAACGGATGCTGAACAATAAAATGGCCGGCTCGCATATTCATTACCTCGATCTTAATAAACATACTCCTGCCCATTTCTACCGGGCAGGCCAGGAAGGGATCGCCTTTGCATTCCGTTATGGGTTCGATATCATGAAAGAAAATGGTATGCATCCAGCCGTGATCCGGGCAGGCAGGGCCAATATGTTCCTCAGCACCGTTTTTACAGAAGCCTTTGTGAATGCCACCGGTGTACCGGTGGAGTTGTACGAGGCAGATGGCAGTGCAGGCGCTGCGCTGGGAGCCGGTATCGGCGTACAATACCTGCAAGAAGCCGATCTCAAAGGAGCGCAAAAAAAACTCGCATTCATCGAACCGGCGCAGGAATTCGAATACGAAGAAGCTTATCAACGCTGGCTGCACCTGTTGCAGCGCCAACTGATCTGAATACGATCCTATCATCTTTCAAACCCCTTGATCGATCATGCTGATGCACCAGACTATGAGATGGTTCGGCCCCGGCGACCCCGTTACACTAGCCGATATCAGGCAGGCAGGCTGCAGCGGAGTGGTTACGGCGCTCCATCATATTCCTGTAGGTGAACCGTGGACAGTAACGGAAATAAACAAACGAAAAGAAATGATCGAAGCGGCAGGCATGACCTGGACCGTGACCGAAAGCCTGCCGGTAAGCGAAGACATCAAAAAGCAATGCGGCCGTTTCCAACAACATATCCACCACTATCAGGAGAGCCTGCGCAACCTGGCGGCCTGCGGCATGGAGGTCATCACCTATAATTTTATGCCGGTGCTCGACTGGCTGCGCACCGATGTAGCCTACACCCTGCCGGAAGGTAGTAAAACCCTGTATTTCGAGCGGGCCACTTTCATCGCCTTCGACCTGTTCCTGCTGCGCCGCCCCGGCGCATCCAAAGATTATACCCCAGCCGAGATCGATGCCGCTACTCAAAAATTTTCATTCATGACCCCGGCAGAAAGATCGACCCTTTTCCGGAATGCCCTGCTGGGTTTGCCTGGCAGCGACCAGGCTTTTACACCGGAGGAGGTATTGCAGGCTTTGAAAGATTATGAAGGCATCGATGCCGCGAAGCTGAGACAGCACCTGTTCTATTTTCTGCAGCAGGTAGTGCCGGTGGCAGCGGCGTGTGGATTGAAAATGGCCATTCACCCCGATGATCCGCCCTACCCTGTTCTTGGATTACCAAGGATCGTAAGCACCGAAGAAGATGCTGCAGCCATCATCGAAGCAGTGCCATCGCCGGCCAATGGATTATGCTTTTGCACAGGCTCTTTCGGCGCAAGGCCCGATAATGACCTTCTGAAAATGCTGCAACGGTTCGGAGATCATGTTCATTTTCTGCATTTGCGCAATACCCAACGGGATGCGGCGGGCAATTTCATGGAAGCTTCACATCTGGCAGGTGATGCCAATATGTATGCCATTATAAAGGAAGTATTGATATTGCAGCATCGGAGGAATATCTCTCTTCCCATGCGGCCTGATCACGGCCATCAGATGCTCGATGACCTGAACAAACAAACCTATCCCGGTTATTCAGCTATTGGAAGATTGAAAGGACTTGCTGAATTGCGCGGCCTCGAATGGGGTATTTACAGATCGTTATTCCATACTTCCTGACCCTTCATGGTATTGCCATCGAGCTGGAACATCCGTACCGTGGGCCTGATCCCTTTCTGCAGGAACGATTCGAGATAAGTAGTAACAGCCAGTGCAAAACCAGGTAAGGCCTGCAGGTTTGCGCCCCATAGCTTTTCATGGCCGGTAACTGCCGCCACGATCGTATTGAGGCTATCGCTTTGCCACAGTTCATGGAACCAGGCCGCATGGTCGTCCTGCAGCAGATAGAGCTGCCCTTCCGATTCTCCATAATACTGCCCGCTTTCTCCCGGCTCACATTTCATGAACAGCATATAGGCTGCAAAACCCATGGCCATCAGTTCCGGCACTGTTTGCCGCCGGTTATAGTGGTCCAATAAAAGGGGCACATTGCGTACCCGCATCTTATGTGTATAATTGAGCGTGATGCTAAACCATTGATGGTCCAGGAATGGATTGGCGAAACGTTCCAGGGCTATCTGCATAAAATCCATCGCCTGGCGCAAGAGCAGTGGATCGTGGGAAAAATAGTGGACTATTTCCGTCTTCAGCAGCTCCCTGATGTAAGCGCCCAGCGCCGGATCTTCCATGGCCTCGCGCACCGTTTCGATACCCGACAGGAAGGCAATGCCGCAACTGAAGGTATGGGCAGCATTGAGCAGCCTTAGTTTAAGCTCACGATATTGGCTGAGGTCTTCCGTCAAAATCACGCCCTTGTCGGCCCATGCAAAGCCCAATGCGTTCCTCACTTTCGGGTTCGCTGCTTCAATGACCCAGAGGCCATATACTTCACTCATCAGTAACAGATCATCGTGATAGCCAAGTTGTTTTTCCACGATACGCTGCTGGGCCGACTGCAATTTTCCCGGCACGATCCTGTCTACGAGGGAATCGCAAAAAAAGTTTGCCGTCTCCAGCCAATCGATGAAAGCATAATTGAAATTATTGATATGCGCCAGTTCTATCACTACGGAGAGTAACCGTTTGCCATTGCCGGTGATGAGCTCCGTAGGCACGATCACCAGCCCTTTCTCATGATCACCTTTGAAATACTTATATCGTTTATACAGGAACGATAATAATTTGGCGGGAAATGACACCGGCGGCCTGCCATGAACATTATCGTCGGGGATAAGTATGATCCCCATTTCGGTGGTATTGGAAATGATGAGGCGGAGATCGGGATTGGTGGCGCAGGCCAGTACTTCATTCCATTGCGTGCGTGCCGATAGTACCCGGCTGATGCACCCATTCACCACATACTCTTCCGTTACCCTGCCCGCAATGATGCCTTTGAGACATTGTGTATACAGATAGTCCTGTTCGGCCAACAGCTCGCCTCCCGGCATACCGGTCGATTTGACCATTACTACCCTTCCGTTGAAAAGCCCTTGCTTATTGGCTTTATCGATATAATAATCCGGCAGGCCGCGCAGCAATGCACCAGTTCCGAACTGCAATACCGTTTCCGGCAATGCCAGTTGCGCTTCCGATGGCAGCGAGAACAGCCGCGCATCCAATTGCGGTAATATTTTTCTCGATAACTGCATATACTTTTTTGGCAATGATCATGATCAATCAGATGCAGGTTTCCACCTGTTCCCGAAAACCCATTCCACATTTATTTTACCGGCCAGTTCTTTGCTGATATTGTCCCTGAACCAGGCATAATCGCCTGCTGCGCGATGGCAATTATAATAATATACGCGGTGGCCCCAGCGGATGGTATTGGCAGTGGGTACGCGGTAAATGGCGCTGTCGCGCATATTGTCGGCAAAACTGCAATTGATCAGGTAAAATTGTGCATCCCGGTGATACCGTCCCAAGAGGAATCCATCATAGCCTTTGAAACGGCAGTTCACCAATACGGTCTTGGAATCCTCCACCTGCGAGCCGTCGTGCCAGATGGCAGCAGTGCCGGTATGAGCAATGAAATCACAATTCTCTGCCCAGGCCCATCCCCGTGGGCAATAAAAGTCCACCCCGCCTTCCATGATACAGTCCTTGAAATACCATGCGCCATTCTCCACATCCCAGGGGCTTACCGTATCGCCACCATAAGCCCGGAACCGGCAATTGATGGCACGTAGCCTGGTAGCGCCGTTCATGGCGCGCAGCGCCATCTGGTGACCATCCCTGCGGATGGTTTTATATTTATTCACGGAATCCGACGGACAATCAATAGTAACAGGCTGATAGTCGAACCCGATATTATTGGTGACAGTAAGATTTTTCAGCGTAATATCTTTCGCTCCGACATTCATGGTGGCAACACCCCAATCGTCCGTATGGCCGCATCTCCATTCATCCCTGGCAATGCCGGCCACGATGATCGTTCCCTCCCTGTCTTCCCCTTCAAGCACCACATTATTTTTTTCGAGGTATAATTTCTCCCGGTACAATCCTTTTTTAATGAAGATCACACGCGGCCTGTCGGATGAATCCGGCAGACTGTTAAGCGCTGCCTGAATAGACCTGAACCGGCCCGAACCATCTGCCGCCACCACGATCTTTTCAGGCGTTTCCATTTCGCAGGCGGCGAGGATGAAAGCGCCGATGCCTTTGGGATCATTCACGATCACCGGTTCACTCATATAATATTGGAAACTGCCATCCCGATAAGGCTTGCCGCCAAGGCCCGATACTTTTACCGTGCCAAATAGATTGGTTTGTCCATTGTCCGTTCTGATGAATTCTTTTACCAGACCGGCATACCCCTTTTCGGCAACAGATCTCTTTTCAGCAGGCACCCATCCTTTTCTCACGGCTTTTGCAATGGCATAAACGAATTGCGAAGAAGCGGAAGCCTCCAGGTAATTCTTTTCCTTACCTGCACCATTATACGCCAATACATCATACCATAGTCCGCTTTTCTTGTCCTGTACCTGTTCCAGCGCATTCACCAGCTTGTTGAGGATGCCGGTCAGTGTTGCCCGCCGGGGATGTTGCGCAGGAAAATATTCCAGGGCATCCGTCAACGCCATGGCATACCAGCCCATGGCCCTTGCCCAGAATAACGGAGAAACGCCTGTTGCTTTATTGGCCCAGGATTGCTGCCTGCTTTCATCCCAGGCATGGTACAGGAGCCCGGTCTTTGCATCGCGGGTATGTTTTTCGATCAGGATGAACTGCCTGGCCACATCGTCGAATGCAGTATCCTGCTTCATCAGGCTGGCATATTCTGCATAGAATGGTTCGGCCATATACAGGCCATCGAGCCACATCTGGGAGGGATAGATCTTCTTATGCCAGAAACCGCCCTCACTGGTGCGCGGATGCGTGAGCAATTGTGCCCGCAGCAGCTTTGCCGCTTTCAGGTATTTCCCTTCGCCGGTAGCGCGGTACAAGGCCAACAGCAACTTTCCGTTGTTGATATGATCGATATTGTACTCATCCGGTTTGTAGGTGAGTATATTGCCGTCGTCCTTTACGAAAAAATCCATCTGCTGACGGATATAATTGAAATACTTCGTATCGCCCGTCTTTTTCCAAAGCGCTTCGAATCCTTTCAACACTACTCCCATATCGTAGGTCCAGCGGGCGGGTTTGCCATCTATCGAAAAGGAATCTTTCCAGAGTGACATCACCGTACCGGCCATTCGCTCACTGAATGAAGGTTGGGCGAACGCAGTTCCCCAGGCGATCGTGACAGCCAGTAAAATGACCCTTTTCAATTTTGCGGAACTGTATATTGAACGCGGTTTCATCTTTGCTTGTTTATTCATTGAATGCTTACACACTTTGAGGTAGCCCCCAACTCGAACACTGCCTTGTTCTTAGCTCTTGAAGTATCTGTATGCAGCAGCCGGATGGAATCGTTCCGGTCACCACTTACCCTCATGAGGGTAGCAGCGCCGTCGGCATATTTGATGCCGTCGAATACGAGCCGGTCACTGTTGATGATATCGATCACCGGATTGGTATCCTGGCTGATCAACGTAATATTTTTCAGTTGCAGGTTGCTGGCTTCCTGGATCTCGATCCCTTTATTCGTTTGCAGCACCATGTCTTGCAGCACGATGTCCTTCACATGCATTTCAGGTATCCCTCTTACGAATATCCCCTGCTGCGCCCCGTTGCAATAAACCCGGCTGATATGGAAATCCCTGAACACCGGTGTCGATTCATCCACCTGTTTGAATGCTACCTTTGGCAGCTCTCTTTTTTCACCTGCCAGTGGCACCGGGTCTTTCGCCATATAATACATATCGAACAGGATGGCTTCTCCTTTGATATCCTTCATGTAGATGTCATGGATATTTATATTTTCCACCACACCACCGCGGCCCCGTGCGGTTTTGAACCGCAGGCCGATATCCGTACCGCTAAACGTGCAATGGCTCACATGGACATTCTTCACACCGCCGCTCATTTCACTACCGATCACGAAGCCTCCATGCGCGGCATATACTGTATTGTAGCGAATGACCACATTTTCCGTAGGCATGCCTCTTTTACGACCTTCGGCATCCCGGCCGCTCTTCATGCACAGGGCATCGTCACCCACATCGAACACAGAGTTTTCGATCAATACGTTCCTGCAACTCTCCAGGTCGATCCCATCTCCATTTTGCGCATACCAGGGATTTTTTACAAATACATCCCGCACGGTCAGGTGTTCGCTCATGAGCGGATGCAGACACCAGGCCGCCGAATTCTGGAACGTGACACCTTCCAGCAGTATGTATTTGCACCGGGTAAGCACCAGTAAATTGGGACGGAGAAAGTCTTTGATACTGTCGAAATAAGCAGCATCCCTCCCTGTGCCAATTACACCGGGATCTTTACCCTGTGCGCCTTTGAATACTTTCGCGGAAGGATACCAGGTCTTCTTGTCATCGCTCACCACACCTCCCGATGCAACCAGTTGCTTCCATTGGCTGGCAGTAAGCTTGTCGCTTTTTACCATGCGCCAGGCATCGCCATTGCCGTCGATGATGCCCTTGCCCGTGATGGCGATATTGGTGGCGTCGGTGGCAGAAACGGGCGACTGATTACGCATTTGCCGCATGCCTTCCCAGTTGGCTTCCACCAGCGGGAACCGGTTGAAGTCTTTCGTAAAAAGCAGGCAGGCGCTGCCTGCCAGGTGCAGGTTCACATTGCTTTTTAGTGTGACCGGCCCCGTTAGCCACAAGCCCGCAGGCACCAGCACAACGCCACCGCCTTTCTTGTTACAGGCGTCGATGGCGTCGGCAATGCTTTTGGTATTGAGCGTATACCCATCCGGCACTGCTCCATATTTCGTAATGAGAAAAGTATCTTTCCTGAATACCGGCTCCTTTACCACTGGTAAGGAAGCGGCTGTTTGTGCAATACCATTCAACGTTATGGCCACCAGCACCAGTGCAATGATCGTCTTTCGCATATACATAGTTGGTCTTCCGTTTTATAATCATTTTATTACAGGTTCCACCCTAAACCAGTCCACATCGGCATATCCTGCATCATTCGTGACCAGTGCGCGGGTGCAGAATAATCCCATGGCAGCACCTACCCATTTGCCGGGCTTTGCAGTGAATGCTTCCCCTATTCCGGTAAATAGTTTACCGTCGGTACTATAACTGAAACTGCACACACCTCCACTTCTTACCTGCACGCGTAAATAAATTTCATTTCCATCTAGCTTCTCGATATCCGTCTGTTCTTCTTTAGTGCCTTTATCGGCAGAACGGCAAATACTGAAAGAAATATAATTGTTGTCGTCTTTCTTCACCACCGACGCAGTCGCATAGTCGGTCCCGAAAATGATCAGTCCTGCTTTTTCATCTTTCCACCGTAGATGCAAATTCATTTTCGTGGTGACCATAAATTCTTCTGCCGGGAATTTCTGCAATAACAGGTTGGGGACCTGCCAGCAGTTGAGGGCTGTATCAGGCATCGGGTAAGAAAAGAGGCGCAGGTAGCCGTGTGCAAGGAAGGCCCAATACGGTAAAGGGTTTGCCTGCCACTGCCATTGCCATTGCCATCCCATCCGCCAGCTATCGAACTCATCCGAATCAGGCGGCGTAGTCACCGGCCATTCTTTACCGGTTGATGGCTTTTTATGAAAGAGCACCGGTTCGCCTTTTCCATCCCCGTCTTTGTCTGCCCCGATCACCGGCCAATCGTTGCGCCATTGCACCGGCTGCAGGTGAACCACTCTTCCATAGGCGCCCTTGTCCTGGAAATGCAGGAACCAGTCTTCTCCCGACTGTGTATTTACCCATGCACCCTGGTGCGGGCCATTGACCGTGGTAGCGCCCTGGTCCATGACCACTTTTCTTTCATAAGGACCATAAATATTTTTGCTTCTCAATACCACCTGCCACCCGGTCGATACTCCGCCTGCCGGTGCGAAAATATAATAGTAGCCATTGCGCTTGTAGAGCTTGGGGCCTTCGATGGTGGGGTCTTGTTCATGACCATCGTATACCAGCACACCATCATTCAACACCTTCGTACCTTCTGCATTCAATTCTTTGATCACGATCACCGACTTGATACCTGCCCGGCTTCCTGCATAGGCATGAACAAGATAGACCCGGCCATCATCATCCCACAAAGGGCAGGGATCGATCAATCCTTTGCCTGGTGCTACCAGCAAGGGCTCGCTCCACGGGCCGGTGATCTTTTTTGCACGGATGAGATAGATACCGAAATCGGGATCGGGATAATAGATGTAGAACCCGTTGTTATGGTACCGGATAGAAGGGGCCCATACGCCACCACCATGCTGCACCACGGAGAAATGTACTATTGGCGTTTGCCTTTGCAGGGCATAGCCTGCCGACGACCAGTTGACCAGGTCTTTTGAATGCAGGATGGGCAGGCCCGGTACATGATTGAAGCTGGAAGCGATCATATAGAAATCATCTCCCACCCTGATCGCATCGGGATCGGAATAATCGGCATGAAGTACCGGATTTTTGTAAAAACCTTTTCCATTATCAGCCACCCATACTTTGGATACTGCCTGCTGTGCCATAGAAGGCAGTATGGGAGTTATAACGTAAACCAATATGCGTAATACCCACTTCATTCGATCACTTTCTCTTTTTGGATGATGAATCGCCTTTGAAGACCTTTTGTACGAATGCATCGATGTCGGTTACCATCTCACTGAACCAGGGCTCGAACAAACAAAAGGAATGTGGTGCTCCCTGAAATGTTTTTGTGACATGGTAAATATGGTATTGGTCCAGGACTTTCGCAAAATCATCGCGGCCGGCATGCATCCTGTCTACGGAGCTGTTGAGGAATAATACCGGCGGTGTTTGCGGCCCTGCATGGGTGAGCGGTGAGGCTGCAGTCCACAGGGCCGGGTTATCTTTCTTCATAGATCCCAACCAGGCAGTGGCCGCAGATATCTTTTTGCTATCATCGCCCTCACCGGATTCGGGATGTACGAACGATAAAGTGCCGTCGATATCGATCACGGCATTCACCACTGCTTTGCAGGAAGCATTACAGACCTTATCTTCAAAAGCTGCATTCCCATTGGTAACACCGAGAAATGCGGCCAGCTCTCCGCCTGCCGAATGGCCCAGTACAACGATGGCGGCGGTGTCGAGATCATACTGCCTGGCCACCTGGCGCGCCCACCGCACGCAGGCTTTCAAATCCAGTACTGCTGCAGGGTACAGCGCTTCGCCCGACAACCGGTATTCCGGTGTAAAGCACACATAGCCCAATGCAGCGAGGCGTTGGGCAAGGGGATAATGCAACTGACGGTTACCGCTTCTCCACCCTCCTCCATGAACAATGATGATGGCTTTCCTTTTTACTTTCGACTTTCCTGCAGGATAGAATGCATCTGTCAGAAGATCGCGCTGACCCTGCCGGCAATAAACGATATTCCTTTTTTCAGCAATGGCCGGCGATCTCATTTCTTCCACCAGCCGGATGCCCGGATATGTTTTGATCAGTTTGTTGTACTCGTTGGCGGCCGTGAAAGGGGTGTCCTGTTCGGTTAGACTATTGATATACACTTCTATATTCGTGTACCAGGAATGCAACTTGCAGGCAGCAGCATCCCTGGGATCATCGGGGTTCAGTCCCATCTTTATTTCCCAATCATCCGGCATCCCATCCTGGTCGCGGTCGGGCTTTGACGGTAACGACTGCAATACAGGCCAGGCTATTTTTGAAATTTCATACGGTGTGCCGTGGGGAAAGCCACCTTGTACATCGATGAACTTTCCTGTTCGCTGCTGAACGTCCCGCACGATCCTGGCGTCGAGCGTATCCCTTCTGAAACTGGCGCCTGCCTGTTGCAACACGGCTGTAAAGGCAGCTTCGGCCGATTGGGCAGGAATAGGCTCGGCAGAAAAAGCTGCATCCACAACGATAGCTGATTTGGCAGCTTCATCCACCTCATTATTGAAATGAATGCCAAGCCGGTTATCCTTTGAAACAGTTGGCGCTTCATCTACATAGTTGCCATTGACGTACCATTGCCCATAAGGGATGGTTGGTGTGCGACCAGGGTTCACGATGCGGGAGCGCACGCTGTTCTTCGTATCGGGCCCATACTTGAAATAATTACCTACAATATTATAACGGCCACCCTCACCTGCATAAATATTATTTCCGCCCCAGTTGTAGATCACATTATTGCGGTAGTCTGCAAATTCTTCCGGTGAAGTGCGGATACCGTTGAAACGCGGCGTCCTGTTCTGACAATGGGCAAACAGGTTATGATGGGCCGAAAAATGGTTACCGCCCCAGATGGCCCCGAAACCATGATGTTCGAAATCCTTATCGCCTTTTTCAAAATGATAGGAATAATTGAGCGGCTCGGCAATGAGATTCCATTGCAGGGTGGTGCTGTCGCCCGAATACACGGAGAATGCTTCATCGGTGCTCCAGCTCATACTGCAATGATCGATGATCACATTTTTGCGGCGGGTGAAGCCGAAAGCATCATTGCCGCCATTTCCATCTACCATTTCATTTTTTTCATTGCGGTCGCCCATTCTGAAGCGGAGGTAGCGAATGACGGCATTATCACCGCCAAGTCCCACCGGGTGATCGGCCAGGCAGATACCATCGCCCGGCGCTGTTTGCCCGGCAATGGTCACATCTCCCCTGATCGTCAAAGGTCTTTCCAGGTGAATAGTGCCCGACAAGGCAAATACGATCACCCTTTTTCCTTTTGCTTCCGCGGCGGCGCGAAAACTACCGGGGCCATTGTCCTGCAGGTTGGTCACGACCATCACTTTCCCCCCTCTCCCGCCACTGGTATACTTGCCATAGCCTTCTGCCCCCGGAAAAGCCAATGGCAGGGCCGGGGGCGATGGCTGGCTTGTTTGCTGCGCCAGCATCACCCCTACGGATAGTTGAAACATTATTAGCAGTACGGCTTTTCTTATCATAATCACAACAGATCAATAGTTAGGATTTTGTGGCCGCAGGTTTTCATTGGCATCGATCGCTGCCTGCGGTATCGGGTAAAGCTCGCTCTTGCCCGACTGGAAGCCAAACGCAAAATAATTGACATAGGTATTCGTCAGGTTGTTGTTCGCATACCAGTTCACACGGTTGGTGCTGGAAGGCAATGGTGTATTGCCATTGGTAGGATCGAGCGGTGCTGCGGACGGAGTAGGTTTGTACCATGAATTGGCCCATATCTGTCCGCCTGCATTCGTAAGCGATCCATCTTCTGCCGGCATATTCTGGTAAAACCACATTTGCTTGGGCAGGTTGGCAGTGAGCGTATAAGCAGGCGGCGACGCCATATAAGAGGGAACTGCCATGGCTGTTCCTGCGGCCATGCGTATGATATTGTCTTTCGTCTCCGTAAGCGCCGTGCCCAGCAGGTTCCAGCGGATCAGGTCATATTTGCGGATACCTTCGCCGCCAAATTCGAGGTGCCGTTCACGCACCAGTAATTTGAAGAAGCCTGTTTTATCGCCGGGTGGCGCCGGCACTTCTGTGGCCACATAATTATGACCGCGGAGGCTTACTTCCTTCCATGCATTGATCGCTGCCGTGCTGGGGCCGCCATTCAATTCATTCTCGGTTTCTGCAAACATCAGCAGCACATCTGCAAACCTGATCAACGGCCAGTTTATCTGAAAATTCTGGATATTGGCATTCGAAGCGGGGGTAAGGGTTACCGGATTGGAGCCAGTGGTTTGCCCATTGCTCATATAATAACCGGGATTGGTGATCCAGTCCCTTCTGAACTTACCATCATAAATACTGTTGCTGGCATGACCTCTACCGTATCTGTCGCGCACCACCTCAAAAGGCACTACGGTTACATCCCTTCTGAAATCGGTTGAATCGAACTGGTAAAAATAAATTGGGAGCATATTCCCCAGGGAGCCGCCTACCCCATTGATCTTTGTGCCCGACTGCGCCCCGATCTTACTGTCGGAATTAGTGCCGTTGGCCATGGCCACCTGCATGATCAGGTCGCCTTGCGGGTCAACTGCCTTGTGCGCATCCACGATATCTTTCCAGAACCCTTTGAAGGAGGGGTATAAGGTATGCTGCTCACGGTGACGGATAAGCGTATCGCACTCTGCCCGGCACATCCTATAGAGATCGAGATAATCTTCCCGGCGTTTCATCTCGCCCGGCTGTCGCAGGGAATAGCCCCCGGCGAACAGCGCGATCTTCGCCCTTAGCGCGATAGCAGAACCTTTGGTGAACCGTTCATCCGCCGGTACGGCAGTCCTCCAGGGCAGCAGGTCTTTGGCTACATCGAGATCAGCGAGGAGATGATTATATATGGTATCGCGGTCTGTTCTTTTTTCGAACAGGTCCCCTACAAGGGCAGATGGTACCCAGTGAGCAGGCAGATCGCCCCAGATGCGGACCATTTCGAAGAACAATTGCGCCCGCACCACCAGGGCTTCCCCATGTACCCTTCTCAGCTCGGCTTTCTCTGCGGCGGCGCCATTAGAGTATTGAGGCATTTTCGGAACATAATAGATACAATTGTTGGCTCTTTCGATGCCGGCATAGAACTGGGTGAAAGTATTGCCGATGTCGGTATTCCCTGCTTTGAGGGTATAATGCGCTTCTTCATGACGCGGAGAACTGAGCGAAGAGCCGCCGCCGAGGATACAATCATCGTCATACGCATAATAATAGCTTACACGGATGCCATAGCCATAATCACCGGCCATGGAGAGGTAGGCTCCGTTGAGAGCTGCTTTGGCATTGGGAATATTGCTGAACACTACGGAGGGATCGATGGTGGACAGCGGTTCAGGCGATAAATATTTTTTGCAGGAGCCCATCGCCAGCGCCATCACGATGAAGGTAACCAGTATATGATTGATCGTTGCTTTTTTCATACAACAAGTTTTATACGTTAGAAAGACAGATTTACGCCCGCGATATAAGACCGGCCACGCGGGTATGCAGAATAATCGACACCCGGCGTCATGGGTGAATTGCGCTTGGCATTCACGTCGGGATCATAGCCGGAATATCCTGTAATGGTAGCTACGTTGTAAACGGTAGCATAGATCCTGAAAGAGCTTACATGGAATTTCTTCAGCATGGACGCGGGGAAATTATATCCGAGTGTAATATTATTGATGCGGATATACGATCCATCTTCCACGGCAAAGGACATAGGCGCAAAACCGTTCGTGCTGCGGCTCGGCGTCCAAATCCTGGCATTGGCATTGACGGCCGACAGTGAATCGGGCGAGATGCCGATGACCGTGGTGGCGTTGAGTTGTTTCTGCACCAGGTTCCCCCGTGGATCGATGAACCGCCATCTGTCTTTCATGATGGCCATCATATTTACGTCTGCCCCGTAGGCATTGGAGAATTCGAGTTTGTTGGCATTAAAAATACTGGCCCCATACGAGAAATTGATGAAGATGCTGAGGTCAAATCCTTTGTAGGAGAATTGCTGGTTGAAGCCACCGTTAAATTTTGGCAACGCATTGCCGATCACCACGCGGTCGCTGTCGAGTGATAGTTTTCCATCGCCATTCATATCCCTGAACTTCATTTGCCCAGGCGCCACCAGGTCGCCGAGCAGTCCACCCGGATCAGGAAGGCCGCTTTTCAGTTTATAGCGCCAGGTGAGGCCCGGATAATTGGCATCGTAATAGCGCTCGGCGGTGAAATCATTCACTGTATAATAACCATCATTCACCAGGCCGTAGATAGCGCCAATGGATTCACCTACTTTCAGCAGGTAGTCATCGGGGTTATTGGTGCTGCTGAACCATCCTGAATTGGCAGTGAATTTGGTTTGCTTGCCAAGGCTTTTGATCTTATTGCTGTTGAAAGCGATATTGAAACTGGAGGTCCAGTTGAATGCTTTTGTTCGCATGACATTGGCCGACAATTGCAGCTCGATCCCCCTGTTCTCCACTTTGCCAAGGTTCTGGTATTGGGTAGTGTAACCGGATGAGGAAGGGATCTTGTTTTCCACCAGCAGGTTTTTCGTAACGTTCGAATAAAAATCTGCCGTGAGCAATAACCTGTCATTGAAGAAGCCCAGGTCTACCCCCACATTCTGTGAGGTCAGTTCTTCCCAGGTAATAATGGGATTGCCCAGTCGTTGCGGAAGCGTGAGGGTATAGTTCAACACATCATTCAATCCATACCCTGCATTGGCAGGAGGCGAATAACCGGTGGTATAGCCATACGGGTTCAGCCTGTTATTGCCTGATGAGCCATAGCTCAAGCGCAGTTTGGCCAGGCTGATAAAGTCTACCTTCTTCATGAAGGATTCGTTGGACACTGCCCATGCAACGGAAGCCGAAGGGAACCAGCCCCACTTGCGGTTTTTGGGATCGGATGGTGGGATGGGGCTGCTATAATCGGGCCCGAAAATGGAAGAGCCGTCTGTGCGCAGGTTGAGTGTGAGATAATATTTATCGTCGTACTTATAAGAAACACGGGAGAAGAACGAGAGCAGCCTGGTGCGCTCCTCTGAGGAAGATGGCTTGGGCTGCGCCAGCCCTACAGGCGGCGTTGCCAGTCCGAGGTTCGCAAAAGCCACATCAGGTTTGGTGCCTACAGGGAAATACATGTACTGCTGGCTGGAAAGCTTTGCATTGGTGGTATAGATCTCATGGCCCACCAATACATCTACTGCATGTTTCGACTTCAGTATAGCCGGATTGGAATAGGTGAGCACATTGGAATTGGTAACTGAAGAAAGACGCACGAAATTCCAGGTGAGCACCGGCAGCCGCGCGTTGGCCCTCGATAAGGCCGTCAGCGTATCATCGAATGAGCGGGATTCCGTTTCGCTCACATTATAACCAATGGTAGACCTGAGGGACAGTCTTTTGGTGATATTGTAATTGAAATAGCCACTGAAAGTATAGGCAGTGATCCTTCGCAACCTGTACTCTGCATTTGCCACCAGCAGCGGGTTCAATTCATTCAGACCATTGCCGGGGTTGCGTGCGTCGAGATCGGGATCATAATAGTCGTCGGTTTGTCCGGGCAGAACAAGCGGCCTGTAGCGCACATACTGACGCAGCCTGTTGGTGCCGGCGCCACTTGCGTCCGAGGTCCCTGCCCCCGTTATTTTCTGCACATTGTAACGGCCGCTGATCCCCACTTTCAGTTTATCGTTCACTTTATGATCGAGCTTGAAATTGCCGAGGATCCTGTTGTAATCGGAATTGATGAGCAGTCCTTCCTGTTTGTTGTAGGTAAGACCAATATTATACGTTGTAGTATTCGTTCCGCCCATTATACTGAGATTATGCGTCATCTGGAATGCGGTCCTGCCGAGCATCTTGTCCTGCCAGTCGATGGCCCCCGGATAATTCTTATAATTGGCGATGGTATCGAAATTGCTCAATGTGCGGATATACTGGTTAACGACGGGTGTGTCTACCTGGTTCTCGGTATACCTGGCGCGTTCGTAAGCAGCGAGCACAAACTCATAGGGATCGAGCATGTCGAGTTTCCGGGAGAGCTTGTTCACGCCTGCAAATCCATTATAGGTGATCACGGTGCGGCCACCCAGGTTCCGGCCGCTTTTCGTGGTGATCAGGAAAACGCCATTCGAGCCGCGGGCGCCGTAAATGGCGGTGGAGGCCGCGTCTTTCAAAACGTCGATGGAAGCAATATCCTGTGGCGCCAGCACCGTCAGGGCATTCTCCACCTGTACGCCATCCACGATATAGAGTGGTGAACCATTTTGCGTGATCGATCCCCTGCCCCGTACATTCACCTCCACATCTGCGCCGGGCGCTCCTTCCGATACATTGACGAACACGCCTGCCAGCCTTCCGGCCAATGCTTCGGCGGTGGAATTGCTTGGATTGTCCTTGAGGTCCTTTGCACTGATAGAGGATACGGAAGAAGTAAGGTCTTTCTTCCTCACTGCCTGGTAGCCGATCACTACCACATCATCGAGGGCAGCGGCCGATTTCTCCATTTTTACATTCAGGACAGATCTTCCATCAGTGCTCAGGGTAACGGACTGGTACCCGGCATAGCTGAATACAAGCTCGATCTTTCCGGCAGCGGGCACGGAGATGGAATAATTCCCATCCTTATCGGCCTGTACGCCGGCTTTCCCGTTTTTCAGGGAAACAGTGACGCCGGGCATTGGGGCCCCGGTTTCGTCGGTAACCTTACCTTTTATGGTAATGTTCTGGGCAAACAGCGTGAGGGAACATAAAGAAAGCAGGAATGGCAACAGCAATCTTTTCATACAGCAAGTTTTAGTTTTACAGATCCCGGTGCAATCTCCGGTGATCGGTGAATGGTTGGTCTTTTGAGGTTCAATGGTAAAAAGTTATTCTTAATTAAGTGACTGTCAGGCAGTAGTTTTTTTACGCAATCGTTCCCGACAACGATCCCGGAACCTTATTGCGGGGAAAATTTAAAAGCGTAATTTTATCGGGCACCGTCATCATGAGTCTACTATTACATTACTGCTGTTGCTTGCATGAAATTTGAAGTCGTTACCATAAAGGATATAGCGCAGGCTTTGGGCATTTCCACTTCCACTGTATCGAGGGCATTGAGAGATAGCTATGAGATCAGCCCACAGACCAAACAGATGGTGCTGGAATGCGCGGAGCGCCTGAATTACAGGCCCAACCCCATCGCCCTCAGCCTCAAGGAAAGGAGAAGCCGCTCTATCGGGATCGTCGTATGCGAGATCGCTAATAATTTTTTCTCCCAGGTCATCAATGGCGTTGAATCCATTGCCTATGACCGGGGATACAACGTCATCATCAGCCAAAGCCGTGAATCCTGTGAGCGTGAGTTCATCGATCTGCAATACCTCGCCTCCAGGTCGGTGGATGGATTACTGATCTCGCTTTCTACAGAAACGACAGATATCAGCCAATTGAAAACCTTGCATGCCAAAGGTCTCCCCATCGTTTTTTTCGATCGTATCTCGGAAGAGATCGATACGCATAAGGTAGTATTGGATAATTTCAAAGGGTCCTATGATGCTACCGAGCACCTGATCAGGAATGGTCATCACCGTATTGCAGTGCTGACCAACTCCGCCTATTTAAGTATTACATCGGGCAGGATTGCCGGCTTCAAAGAAGCCATGCACGCACATGGACTGCCCCTGGATGAAAATTATATTCAGCATTGCGCCTATGGCGGAATGGTGTTTGAAGAAGTGGAAGAAGCGATCAACAGGTTATTGAGCCTGCCCGATAAACCGGATGCCATCTTTGCCACCAGTGATAAGCTCACGACCGGTACCCTGAAAACACTTAAACGGAGAGGCATCCACATTCCAACCGATATTTCCATTGTGGGTTTTTCCAATTCCGAGATCGCCGAACTGATCGGGCCGCCGCTCACTGTTGTTCGACAACCGGCTTTCGAAATGGGACAGGTGGCCACCGAACTGCTGTTACGGGTTATCGAGAGCAAACGTCCCGTTACGCAGTTTGAAACGAAAGTGCTGCAACCGGAATTGTTCATCCGGGAATCAGTGCTGCAACGGTCATCCTCCTGAAAATACGTTTTTGCTATTTTCACACAAATTAATTTTTTTACGTATATTTATCCTGTAATCTCCCCCATCCAAAAATTCCACCCAAGGATTCATGTCTCTGAAAAGTTAGCGTATTCACGTACCCGTGATATACTACCCTCTTTCATTCTTTAAAACTAAAACTGCCTTACATGAAAAAATTAATCCTTTTTTCCTGCAGCATTGCTGTGTTCGTATTGTTGCTATCTGCACATAAGGATACCCGTTATCAAACGGCAACACCGGCCGCTCCTGCTGCCGGCAATATTGTATCCTGTGCTGTTCCATCTGCCAATATTGCCGCCACTCCTTTTGCTCCTTCCCCCGGAAGTCCATCTGCCGTGATGATCCGGAAAAATATCTATTCCCTGACCCCGGCAGAGATCAGCTCCATTAAAACAGGCATCGCTGCCATGAAAGCCTTGCCGGTCACTGATCCTACCAGTTGGTTGTACCAGGCGGCCATTCACGGCACTACTTTACCGAATAACCTGCCCTCCTGGAATTCCTGCCAGCATGGAACTCAATTCTTCTTTTCCTGGCACCGGATGTACCTGTATTTCTTCGAGAGGATATTAAGGGCTAAATCGGGCAATCCCAATCTTACCCTGCCCTACTGGAACTATCAGACCAACCCGGTGCTGCATCCCGATTACAGGAACAGCGCTCCCGGCAATACCTTATATGATGGGAGCCGCAACCCTTCCATCAATGGTGGCGGCGCACTCAGCAATGGCCCGATGATCGCCATCAACAATGCGCTCGGTGATATTCCTTATTTCGATTTTCAGACTGATATCGAAGGGCCGCATGGCTCCATCCACGTGGCCATCGGAGGAAATATGGGAAGCGTTCCCACTGCCGCCAAAGACCCGGTCTTCTGGCTTCACCATGCCAATATCGACAGACTATGGGAACAATGGCTGCGCATGTGCGGCGGCAGATCGAACCCCACGTCCAACAGCACCTGGATGAATAAGACCTATACCTTCTTCGATGAGAATGGTAAGGCGGTGAATATGACAGGCGGCCAGGTAGTGAATACGGCCGCTTCATTGAACTACAGGTATGATTTCCCATTCAAGCTCCCCTGCAATCTTATAATAAAATGGTGGGATTGGAAATGGAAGACGATACCCCTCATTAGGATCCCCGAAAAATTGACGATCGATAAGAATATCCAGAAAGCCTCTTTCCGCAATGCGAAAGTGCAGGAACTGGAAAATTTCATGCGGACTGAAAAAATGGAAAAGCTCAATGTTTCCACCACCGGGCCATCCGATAAATTGTTCGTGGAACTGGAAGGTCTGTCGATCAATAAAGCCCCAGAAGGCGTGGTGGAAGTATATTTGAACCTGCCGGCATCGGAGAAACCCAATCCCCGGAGCAAGTCGTTCGTAGGTGTGCTCGACCTGTTCACCGGGTCGGGGCATGAGGGCCATCATGAACAAGGCGCCCAGCGCATCAATGCCACTACTGCTGCACGGGCACTGGGCCTGCGGATAGCCGACCTTAAAAATGCAGAGCTGACATTTTTCGTAAGAGGCAATACAATTAACAAAAGAGAAACAGCCATTAGTAACGATATCCAGATAGGCAGCATAAATTTTGCTGTAGAAAAAGCAGAAAGATAATTACCATGATCTCCACCGGTCTACCGATATACCTACTATTATACCTGGTCGGCTCTTCCTGCGGAACGATGAACAAGCCTCCGGAAAAAGGAACAGCCAATCCTTCCGGGCAGGATACCGTTATCATTGCCATAAGCGATCAGCCTGTACATATCGATGTGGCGACGCCTTCGAAACAGGTATACCTGAAAGCGCAAGGGAAGAATGTCATCGACAAGAGCAGGAAGACCTTCCTGCAGTTCGAAGGTATCCGGCTGGATGCTGCGCCCGATGGTGTCTACGAGATCTATCTCTCTTCGCAAAAGACGGTGGGCGAAAAATTGACTGCAGAGAGCAGGTACTTCGTCAATGTACTCGACCCTTACCTGCTCACCGGTAATGCGCCCCGCCACCGGCTGGAGATCGATATCACCAGGAGCCTCGAAAAGATAATGACCGGGCAGACCATACTGTCCGGTTATTATCTCACTCTACAATTCAAAGGGAATATGCTGAAAGGCCAGCCGTCTGCAAAGGCAGGCCAGCTATTCATCAGGGAAATTCGTTTGGTGCAAATGAAATGAAAGCCCGCCTGAGCAGTGAACTCATTTATCAAACGATTGCGTAATATCAAATCCACGTAAATATTTTTAGCATAAATAATTTCATTTATGTAATTTTATTTGCATCACTAAACCGTTAATTGCTTTGCCGATTACACCGATGCAGGAGGAAAAGGAGCTTATTATTGCATTAAAGCTCGGTAGTCAGACCGCATTTACCGCGTTATATCACCTTTATAGCGGCAGGTTGTTGGGTAAACTGATCAGGTTCACCAAATCTGAAACGGAAGCAGTGGAGATCCTCCAGAATACTTTCATAAAAGTTTGGAATCACCGTGAAAGCATCGATCCCGAAAGGTCTTTCCGCTCGTATTTATTCCGCATTTCCGAAAACCTTGTTTACGACTTCTACCGAAAGGCCGCCAGGGAGAGAAATATGCGAAAAAGCCTGTCACAGCTCCATTCCGGCAACTATGAAGGTTTGGAAGAAGAACTATTCAAAAAAGAAAATGAAGCGGCCATACAGGATATCGTGAACAGGCTGTCCCCCCAAAGAAGGCATGTTTTCAAGCTCGTGAAATTCGAAGACAAGACCTATCATGAAGTAGCCGAGTTGCTGAATATCTCCCCTGCCACCATCAGTGACCATATCGTCAAGGCTACCAAGTTCATCCGCAAGCACCTGGCCATGCACCTGTATATCCTGGTCTTCCTTTTTCTGCACGACTGAACCGCCTCCTGAAAAAAAATTTTTGTACAGGGCAGAGTATCCCTCCTTTTCGAACGTAATAGCTGTCAAGTCCCACTAATGGGACCAAAAAAATGAACAGCCCACTGACAGACCTTTTTCAAAAATATCTCGCCAACGAGTGTACACCGGAAGAAACGGAAACCTTATTCCGGCATTTCAACATTCCGGAAAATGAACAGCTTTTACATGACCTGATCCTCGCTGAGCTATACAATGATAATGATCTGCAGGACCATGGCGAAGAACACCAGTATCTGCTGAAGAAGGCTCACTCTATAATAATCGATTCCATTTCGTTGTCGGCGAAAAAGGAGGCTGCTGTTAAACCGTTGTTTAGTCGCAGGGGGTTCAGAAGTGTTGCAGCAGCCATCCTTTTCATCTTGGCAGGCGGGTTATTGCTCCTGCTGTATAGAAGTAAACCGCATAGCGTTCCCGTTGTTAAAAATGAAAAAACAATCATCGATCAGATCGTTCCGGGCGCCGATAAGGCCGTACTCACGCTCGCAGACGGAAGATCGGTCGTCCTCGATAGTATGCCGGACAATGGGCAGCTCATGCAGGGCAATACCAGGATCATCAAACAGGCAGGTGGACAATTGAGCTATACTGCAGGCAGTCACGCTAAAGACACGGAAATACGATACAATGTGATGAGCACTCCAAGAGGCGGGCAATTCAGACTGGTGCTTCCCGATGGAAGCAAGGTATGGCTCAATGCCGCCTCCTCTATCCGCTTCCCCACTTTATTCGCAGGCAATGAAAGAAAAGTGACGATAACCGGGGAAGCCTATTTTGAAGTGAAACACGATGCATCGAATCCATTCAAAGTGGAAGCCAATGGTACAGAAGTAACTGTATTGGGCACGCATTTCAATATCAATGCTTACCCGGATGAAAAAAGTGTGAGAACAACGCTGATGGAAGGTTCAGTGAGAGTAGGAAGGCTTTCCGGACATGCGCAGGCTGCCACCATCACGCCGGGTGAGCAGGCAGAATTCCTGCGTGAGGAGGCTGCACCTGTCCGCATCCACCGGGATGTTGACCTGGAAGAAGTATTGGGATGGAAAAATAATGCCTTTGTTTTCAATAACCAGGATGTGGAGAGCATCATGCGCCAGATCAGCCGCTGGTACGATGTGGATGTTGTTTATGAAAAACAGGGATTCACGGAAACCTTCAGCGGGTTGATCAGCCGGAAGAGCAACATCGAAGATGTCCTGAAAATCTTGAAAGAAGGTGGCCTTCAGTTCAAATTAGACAAAAGAAAAATAACCGTCATGTAACAGATCGCAGGGCCTTGCAAAATAAAACAGGAAGTGTTACGACCACTCCCTGTTGAATATGTAGGGTTAAACAGCATATAAACACTCCAGGTAAAGAATGCTTATTATTTAACCAAACTGATCAAAGTTATGAATTTAACTTTTCTCTGCCTATTCCCTCCGAAGAGAAATTCAATTACCAAAACGTTGCGCGCCATGAAGCTCATTACTTCACTGCTATTCATTGCCTGCCTGCACGTAAGGGCAGCAGGATATTCACAGCAGGTAACCCTCACGGAAAAAAATATTACGCCCAAACAGCTCTTCAGGAAGATCAATTCACAAACAGGCTATCAGTTCTTCTACAATGAAAAACTATTCAGCAAGGGCGAAAAGATAACGATCAATGTAAAAAACGCGACCATCGAGCAGGTCTTGGAAAAATGCTTCAAAGATCTTCCGGTCATTTACGCCATTATCGACAAAACGATCGTGATTAGGGCCAGGCCCGAAAAGCCTGGATCGATCGGGGGGAAAACGATCGTAAACGATATTATCGGTATCGTGAAAGATAGCTCAGGCGCCCCTTTGGCCGGCGCTACCGTGGGAATAAAAGGGAAACCGGTGCGGGTGGCAACAGATATCAACGGGCGGTTTTCCATTACTGCCTCCCCCGGCGATGTGCTGACCATTTCGTATGTAGGGTATATAACACAGGAAATAAGAGTGACCGACGCGGCCGTCATCAGTATTACCATGCTGCCCAAACCAAGGGAAATAGAGCAGGTGGTGGTCACCGCATTGGGGATCAAAAAATCAGCCAGGGCACTTACCTATAATGTGCAGGAAGTAAAAGGAGAAGAGGTTACACGGAACAAGGATGCCAATTTCGTCAATGCGCTGGCCGGGAAGATCGCGGGTGTTACGATCAATCCAAGCTCCTCAGGCATTGGCGGCGGCTCCAGGGTCGTTATGCGCGGCACGAAATCCATCAACCAGAACAACAATGTATTGTATGTGATCGATGGCATCCCTATGCCGAACCTCAACGGTGGTAATACAAAAGATGCCAGTAACGCATTCGGCGGCACAACCAGTGGCGAAGGGATCTCCAGCATCAACCCTGAAGACATTGAAAGTATATCGGCATTGACAGGCCCTTCTGCTTCTGCATTGTACGGCAACCAGGGCGCCAATGGGGTGATCCTGGTCACTACCAAAAAAGGAAGTTCAGGTAAACTGAGAATAAATTTCTCGCACAGCTCCGATTTTTTCAGCCCTTTCGTAATGCCTAAATTTCAAAACACGTACGGACAGGTAACACCCGACCAATACGCAAGCTGGGGGTCGAAGCTGCCGGAGCCATCGGGCTATAAGCCGAAAGATTTTTTCCAGACAGGCACCAATATCTTCAACTCCATCAGCTTTTCGGGTGGTACTGAAAAAAGCCAAACGTTCTTTTCCATCGGCACCAACAATGCGCAAGGCATTATCAGGAAGAATACTTATAACAGGTACAACTTTTATTTGCGGCATAGCATCAACCTGACCAACCGGTTGACTGTAGACGTGAATGCCATGTATGTAAAACAGGATGACAGGAATATGATCGCACAGGGACAATACCACAATCCTTTAGTGCCCATCTACCTGTTCCCTCCCGGTGATGATATCAGAAAATACCAGGTCTATACCCGTTATGATCCGAGCCGCAAAATTTCCACGCAGTTCTGGCCTTATGGCAGCCTGGAAGGATTACAGGCTGAAAACCCTTACTGGATCACGGATGCAGAGTCGAACATCAATAAAAAGGACAGGTATATGATCAGCCTTACGGCCAAGTACAGTGTTTTCGATTGGCTCGACATCACCGGCAGGGCGCGGATCGATCATGTGAATGCCGTCTCTGAATCGAAGTATCCTGCAGGCACCAATACTTTGTTCGCTTCAGAATATGGTTACTATGGAATAAGGACCAGCCCTTCAAAGAACACCTACGCTGATCTGATCGCCACCATCAGGCATAAGATCGCCCCATTTCTGCATCTTACTTCCAATGTCGGGGGAAGCTTTCAGGACGACAGATCGGACACACTCGAAGTAAAAGGGAACCTTACCAAACTGGCCAATCTCTTCACTACGAATAATATGGTCCCTGCTTCCAAACAAACATACAGCCGGTCGCAATTGCAGTCTGTTTTTGCAACAGCTCAGTTCGATTATAAGGGCTGGTTATACCTCGATGCCACCGGCAGGTATGAATGGCCTTCCCAATTACCCAATGGTTTTGCTACCAAATCATCTTACTTTTTTCCATCCATTGGTATTTCGGGTATCATCAACGATGTGCTGGGCATTCCTAAAAATATTCTATCATTCGCCAAATTAAGGTTCTCCTATGCTGAGGTGGGCAATCCTCCCGGCTTCGGTTTGACCAACCCGGTATATCCCATAGATGACAATACTTTCAGGCCAGCGCCATTCCCGGAATATCTTCCGGAGCGCACCCGTTCGTATGAAGCTGGCGCGGAGCTGAAGTTCTTCAATAATCGTTTAAGCCTTAATGCTACGTTCTACAAATCCAATACCACCAATCAACTCTTAACGATCCCCTTAACAGGATCATTGTACACAGTGTTCTATTACAATGCCGGCAATATCCAGAATAAGGGGATCGAAGCCAGTGCCGGGTATAATATGAGCTATAGTGGAATCAACTGGTCGTCCAACCTGATCTTCACCCTGAACAGGAATAAAGTGATACGCCTCTCCGAAGGATTCAAGAACCCTGTTACCGGTGAGATCTTCGGACAGGATTCCAGTTCCGTCAGTTCGGTCGGGGACCTGGAAAACCTGTTGGTAAAAGGCGGTTCGATGGCCGATATGTACATCTCGCAAGTATTGCGGGAAGACAACCAGGGAAACCTCTGGGTAGATCCAGGCAGCGGGGCCATCGCCAAACAGATAATACCCAAAAGATATATCGGCCGTACCACGCCCGACTATACCCTGGGTTGGAGAAATACCCTCTCTTATAATAATGTAGAACTTTCCTTCCTCGTCGATGCCCGCGTAGGTGGCGTCGGAGTTTCATTCACCCAGGCAGTGATGGATGCGTATGGCGTATCGCAAAGATCTGCCGACGACCGCAACAGAGGCGGTGTGGAGATCTACGGCAAACTATACCCAAATGTTCAGGCTTATTACAATATGTTAGGCGCTGCATCCGGTGGCTCCGTTGGTATGCCTGCCTATTATGTATACAGTGCCACCAATGTTAGATTGAGGGAGGCAGCATTGGCCTATACCATCCCGGGCAAGTGGTTGGGCGGGAAGGTCGAGAATATCCGCGTTGCGCTCACCGGCCATAACCTGTTCATGTTCTATAACAAGGCTCCTTTCGATCCCGAATCCACCGCATCCACCGGAACATTTTATCAGGGCATCGACTATTTCCGCCAGCCCAGTTACAGGAGCATCGGATTTAGCATAAGAGCTCAGTTCTAGCCATTACGAATCCCTTAAAATTCGATTATGCATACTACACAATTGTTGAAAAATAAATGGGGATATGTAAAGTATATGATGCTGTTCGCATTTATTATATCCCTTATTGCATCGTGCACAAAAAAATATTCCGGGTACAACACAGATCCCTACAAACCTACCGCTCAAATGCTCGAAGCGGATGGCTATTCAACCGGCAAGAATTTTCCTGATATGTTCAATGCGGTCACGCCTGCAGGCGATGTAGCTTCAGGGACCGATTTCGTGAACCAGTACCAATTGGCATACAGTCTGGCCGGTGATGTTTTTTCAGGTTTCATGGGACAGGCGGGAGACTGGGCCGGGAATAGCAATAACCTTACTTACAATTTTATTCCGGGTTGGATCAACCAGGAGTTCAACCTGGCCGGTGCGTTGATGGCAGCCTGGAAGAATGTAAAAAATGTAACCGATATCTCAGGAGATTCACTTCAGTTCTCCGTTGCACAGATCATTAAGATAGCGGGCATGTCCAAAGCCACCGATATGTATGGCCCTATCCCCTATTCGGCACTGGAGTCAGGCTCTTTCACACCGGCTTATGATGCACAGGATAAGATCTATTATTCCATGCTTACCGAACTGAGCAGGGCCGTTGGTATCCTGTCGAAGCTCGGCGCTGCAGGAGGAAAGCCACTGGCTAAATATGATATGATCTATGGAGGCGATTACCTGAAATGGGCGAGGTTCGGTAATTCATTGAAACTAAGATTGGCCATGCGGATCGTATATGCCGACCGGGCCAAAGCGCAGCAGTACGCTGAAGAAGCGATCAACAGCCCTGCAGGTGTAATGAGCGCCAAGGCAGATAATGCCCTGTATCAAAAAGGTGGTACTTCTTTCAATTTCAAAAACCCATTGCGCACTTTATGTGAAGATTATCTCGAAGCCAGGATGGGCGCTTCGATGCAATCGATCCTGTACGGATACAATGACTCCCGGATCGCCGTTTATTTCCGCCCTTCTTCGTTACCGGGCCATACTGCTGAATATGTGGGTATTCGTGCAGGCATCGCTGTAGTGAGATCTGCCTACCAGCCCTTTTCCTATTTGAATGTAACGAACGAAACACCCATGCCCTGGATGACCGCTGCCGAAGTCTATTTCCTTCGGGCAGAAGGTGCATTGCGTGGATGGAATATGGGCGGAACGGCAAAAGACCTGTATGAATCGGGCATCAAAGCCTCCTTCGATGAAACGGGCGCCGCTTTACCGGCCGGTTATCTCTCCAACAATACATCCAAACCAGCTAACTATGTTGACTATGCGAACAATGGCAACAATGCAATAGCCAGATCAACCATTACCATTCAATGGAATGATGCTGCCGGCTTTGAAGAAAGCCTTGAACGGATCATCACACAAAAATGGATCGGCCTGTATCCGAACGGACAGGAAGCATGGAGCGAATTCAGAAGAACGGGCTATCCTAAAATATTCCCCATCGCGCTCGACAGAAGCGGAGGAACAGTGGATGTGAATAAACAGGTGCGCCGGCTGCCCTACCCGCTTGCACAATACCAGCAGAACAGTGCACAGGTACAGAAAGGCGTGGCATTGCTGGGCGGGCCGGATATCGGTAAGACCAATTTATGGTGGGATAAAAAGTAGTATGACCAAAACCAACATTAAAAAAGAAATTATGAATAAGCGATCGTTAAGTACCGGCCTGTTGGCGGTACTGCTGATACTCGGTTTCTCCTGTACAAAACAAAATATGCCCGAACCCAATGAGGTAAAGCCAATGCTGCAAAGATCGGAGGAATACTATGCCAATCTGAGGGCTTATAAAAAATCCGACCATCAGATGGCTTTTGGCTGGTTCGGCGGGACCGGAGGCAAAGGCAGTCCTGATGTTCCGGGTGTTCTCGATGCCATTCCGGATAGTATGGATATCGTGAGCTTATGGGGCGGGCAACCTCCGCTTGGTTCGTACAACCATGAACTGCTGAAAAAAACGCAGGAAAAAAAAGGCACCCGCTTTGTGATGGTCTGGTTCTTTTCAGGAATAGCCAACCTGATGCAAAAGAACTTTCCCAATCTCCCGGTGATGGATGCAATAGACAATGTGGCCAAATCCATCGCCGACACGATCAACACGTATAACCTGGACGGTTTCGATATCGATTATGAGCCCAGTGAAGCAGGTGAAAGGAATACGGTCTTTGGTTCCAGCCAGGGCACCTACAATAATATTTATGTGACCAGAGCTTTGAAAGCGCTTTCAAAATATCTCGGGCCTTTGTCGGGGACAGACAAATTACTGATCGTGGATGGCTACTATAATTATCTCTCGCCGGAAGCAGGCAATTGCCTGAGCTATGCTGTGACGCAGGCTTATGGCACCGGTTCTCCTTCCAGCTTACAATCGAGATTCAATTCTGCGTCGGCCTGGCTGCCTACGAAAAAATTCATCGTCACGGAAAACTTTGAAAGTTTCTGGAAGAACGGCGGTGTCAATTACCAGGACCCCGTATATGGAACGATCCCTTCCCTGCTCGGTATGGCGTATTGGCAACCAACGCAAGGACGTAAAGGCGGCGCAGGTTCTTACCATGCGGAATATGAATATGCGCTCAACCCGGACTATTATTATATGCGCAGGGCCATACAGATCATGAACCCGGCAGTCAGATAGATTTCATTCACGATCCTCCCAAATAAAATGATATGAAAAATAGATCAACACTGCAATATTTATCCAGCATGGTCATCATGCTGCTTTTTTTGCCAACCCTTTCCTGCAAAAAAAGCGCTTCCTACCATGATGTAGTGTATCTCACCATGGCTGAAAAGTCCAATTCGACTATTCTTACAGCAGATAATAATGGAGCTGAGCTGGCGCTCAGTGTTTCGGCTTCCAACCTGGTTGGCTCGGATATTACTGCTACCATTGCAACCGACACAACACTGGTGGCCCGGTACAATACCCTCACCGGTAAACAGTATAGTCCGCTCCCAAAGGGGAGCTACAGCCTCTCCGCCAGTTCTGTCACCATTAAATCAGGCTCCACCATTTCCGACGCCATTAAATTCAAGGTCAGTTCAGTCCGTGATTTCCAGGACGGCGTTTCATACATCATGCCCATCACTATCCAATCGGCAACAGGGCTTCCGGTGCTGGACGCCTCCAGGACATTGTTCGTGATAGTGAAGCGGGTGGTCATCACCACCGTGGCCTCTTTGAAGGGCAATTATTTCAAAGTGGATTTTTCCACGAACAACAGTACGCTGAAAGCTATGACGGCTGTTACTTATGAAGCGAGGGTAATGGCCAATAACTTCCAGCAGTCGAGCCCATTTATCAGCAGCATCATGGGGATCGAAGAAAATTTTCTTTTCCGTTTCGGTGATGTCACCGTGAAACCCAATCAGCTACAGTTGGCCGGTGGCGTAACGGCCACAAATGTATCGATGGATTTCTCCACCGGTATATGGTACCACCTGGCAGGAGTATACGATGGCAGCAAATTACAGATATACGTGAATGGAACGCTGGTGGCGACCACTGTTGCAAGCCGTACGATCGATCTGACCGATCCAGGCGGGTTCTATTTCGGTAGATCCGCCGGGGGACGGCTGTTAGACGGCTATATCAGCGAAGGCAGGGTATGGTCGAGAGCGTTGACGCAAAGCGAGATCATCAATGGCATGTGCGGGATCAATCCTGCCAGTACGGGTTTGGTAGGATACTGGAAATTCAATGAAGGAACAGGAAATATAGCCCATGATATCAGCGGCAACGGGCACGATGCCACAGCAGCTTCTGCAGTTACCTGGACACCGAATGTCAGATGCAATTAAAAGTAATAATCATCAATAGAGAAATATGACACACCCCTATATAACAAAGCACCCGATATATTCCTTGTTGTGTTTTGCTGTCTTCATGTTGCTCATTTCATCCTGCAAGAAAGATGAATTCAATAAAGACGGGTTGTTTGTATATGCACCGTCAGGCACGGCTTCCTATAATGTTTTGCGGGGAGATAGCCTGCTTGTCCTGCGCAATACCATTATCTCCGGGTCCGGCGCTGCTTTTCCGGTATTGATCACCCGCTCTTTCGATAAGGATGTACAGGTAACGGCAGCCATCGATACAAGCCTGATCCGGATTTACGATAGCACCAATAATACCAAATCACCTTCACTACCAGATGGGGCATTCACGCTTGTGAATAAAGGAACCGTTACGATCCAGGCATCTAAAACCACCTCAGGCGATTCCATAAGAGTGCAGTTAGCAGACGCAACGAAATTAAAAACCGGCATCAATACCTATATCGTTCCCGTGGTACTTTCCTCAGCCACCAATGGCATACCGGTCAGCAATAACCGGCAGGTCATGTTCCTGCAGTTCGTCGTTACTTCTATTGCTACCGGCATCACCAGTTTAACGGGCGCCAATATGGTTGATATCGTACTGGAAAATGCCGGCGGGGTTAATACAGGAGTGAATATAGTATACCTCCGTGCAGTACTGAACAAAGCGATCGGCAATCCGGTAACGATAAACGTTGAAGATAATGCAGAATTGGTACAGGCATTCAATACCAGCAACAAGACCAGTTATGTTCCCTTCCCTTCCGGTGCGTTCCAACTCACAAAATCAAGCGCCATTATTCCATCGGGAGCCACGATCTCTAAGGATAGTATCAATATCAGCCTTCCCGATCTTTCCAAATTTCAAAAAGGCGCCGATTACCTGTTAGCTATCCGGCTGAAGGAAAACACCTCCACCGATGTTCCTCCCGCAGACCTCACCAAAAATATCGTTTATGTGCATGTAAGCGTATTCGTGAACAATGTCGATCCATCCAATCAGGGGCTTACCGGTAGCAGCATGGCCCGTAGTTCATGGAGTGTTACAGCAAGCGCTTCGACTATTGGCCCGGCCACAGCCGTTCTCGATGGTGATAATTCCACCAGTTGGTTCACTTCCGGTCTGGCATGGCTTCAATTGAATATGGGCGCATCGAAAACAGTAAAAGGATTTTCGATCGTGCCAAACTATATGTATGGCCGCAGTTATAATTTTATCAACATGGACGTACTTTCGAGTGACGATGGGAATAGCTGGAAACTGCAAGGCAGGTACGCGGGCAGTCTTCCGGCCAGCAGTTCTTCGGCTGCCAGTCCCGATCTCAAGACCGTTAAATTCATCACACCTGTAACAGCCAGGTATTTCAAATTCAATGTAACAAAGAACAGTAGTGGATATTCGGCAATGGCCGAACTGAATGGCATTGAGTAAGAGGGAGCTTTCAAAAAGGCTCCGCCCCGTGAAGTCCTTTCACGGGGCGGAGTTCAGATCGTCCAGCATCGCTTTGCCTATCGTTGTCCTTTCCTGGCAGGTCTGCCATTGCCACCGCCCTGATGCCCGCCACCCATGTTATGCGGGAATGAGCCGGCCGGGGCTTTGGTAACTGGCAGCCTGTTTATGTTTTCACTTTGCCGGGCCCTCTCCGTATTGACCCTGTCTTCATTATTCCTCACCGGTGCACTGCCTGCATTATCGATCCTCCGGAACTCCCTGGGCTGAGGATGTATTACCTGTGGACGATAAACACCTTTTTCATTTGTTCCTTTTACCATCGCTTGTGGACTCTTCACTTCACGCACAGGTACCGGTTCGATCTTCCTGTTCGTATATTTCTCTACGTCACCAACCTGCGGGCCCCTGGAATAATACTGGTTATGGTAACGGGTATTATTGTAATTGTTGATGATCGTGATCTTGTTGATGTTATTGACAGTAATATTCTCCCTGTGCACTACTTTAACATACATATCCCTGTCGTAAATATTGGCTCTCGGACAAACATTCCAGTAGACTGGCGCTGGTCTCCAGACGCCGAACTGGATCCCTACATTCACTTCAGGCGTGAGCGGGGCCCAGGCATAGTTGTTGTCGAACATTCCCCAGGTTACCCAGGCAGGCGCCCATTCGTAACCAGGTATCCACAACCATCCATAGCTGTCGTCATAGATCCATCTTCCATAGTGAAAGGGGGCCCATCCCCAGGAATATTCAGATTGCCAAAGCCATCCTTCGTTCGAATAACTCCAGTATCCATTCGTTAAATAGGGCCTGAACTCGCCGGCCATACGCGGCGACCATACATGACCATATCCGGGGTATTCGATCCAACTGCCATAAGGTGAAAGATCATCGTAAAATGTCTGGTATGTTATAGGCGGTTGCACCTGTGCATAAGACGAAGCGCTTACATTCTGGGTGCCTGCGCAGGATTGTAAGAAGATCACTGCCGTGCCGATGATGAGAAGTTTTACAACATTTTTCATAGTAGGAAGTTTTATGTATTTGTACAATACAAAACTATACAAACTATGATCATTGTTCGTCGGCCAGTCGTTGCCCAGGCAAAAACTATCGGTGAAATGGTAAAGTCCTGCCCCGGTTATCTGCTTGCAAGATGTTCCTCCCTTCCTCCTGTTCAATGTATAACTGAAATCTTCATTGCCCACAAGCGGGTTACCCTGATCAATCGCTGCCCGTTGACCGGCACAAACGGGGATGATGGTCTTCTCGGATTTTATTGTGAAATTTGCCTTTTAATATAGCAGTATGAAAATCCTGGTCATCGAAGACGATCAAAGAATTGCGGAACTGATCAAAAGAAGCCTGGAAGAGCAGGACCTCACCGTAATGCTTGCCTATGATGGCGCCATGGGCAAGAAATTAGCCATTTCGAATGATCTCGCCCTGATCATTACGGACATCATCCTGCCCAATATGAACGGGATAGACCTTTGCAAAGAGATCAGAAGCATCAAACCCGATATCCCGATCATCATGCTTACCGCCCTCGGAACAACGGACGACAAGATAGAAGGTTTCGATGCCGGCGCCGATGACTACCTCGTGAAACCCTTTGAAATGCGGGAATTGCATGCACGCATCCGGGTGCTGCTGAAACGCAACAAAGTCAATGCAGGTACTCAGGTCTTCCTGTTGAGATATGCCGATATCGAGCTCAATCAATACACGAAGATCGTAAAACGGAACGGCCGCACCATCGACCTCACACCCAAGGAAATGAAACTGCTGGAGTACATGCTGGAAAACCCTGAAAGAGTGCTCAGCCGTTCGGAAATAGCGGAAAAGGTTTGGGAGACCACCTTCGATACAGGCACTAATTTTATCGACGTTTATATAAACTACCTGAGAAAAAAGATCGATAAAGATTTCCCGGTAAAGCTGATCCATACCAAACCCGGACTGGGCTTTATCCTTAAACAAGACTGAGGATGCAGATAAAAAACAGAATCACGCTCCTGTTCACCGCACTGGTGGCCGCTCTCCTGCTGGCCTTCGCACTGATCGTTTATTTCACTTCCGCAGAGACCAGGGAAGATGAATATTTCAGCAGGCTCCAGCAACAGGCATCTACCAAGGCCAATTTACTGCTCGAATCCAGGATCGCTCCCGGCATCCTCCAACTGATCTACAAAAATGCCCCCAATGCCTTGTTCCAGGAAGAAGTGGCCATCTATGATACTGCTTTCAACCTGTTGTACCACGATGCCGTAGAGACCGATATGGTGAAGGAAACACGGGGCATGATCGATACCATCGTGGCGGAAAAAGAGACCCGGTATTACCTGAACGATTTCCAGGTAGTGGGGTTCCTGTATCCGCATGGTGGCAAAAATTATATCATAACCGCGGCAGCCAAAGACGAGTACGGCCTCGTGAAACTCGCCAACCTGAGGAATACTTTGATCATCTCCTTCCTCGCCGCGGTGATCGTTATTTATTTCGTGGGCAGGTTCCTCGCTCAACAATCCCTGAAACCGGTGAGCGCCATGGTTGATAAGGTACAGGCCATTACGGCTACCAATCTCGATCTGCGGGTGGATGAAGGCAACCGGAAAGACGAGATCGCAGAGCTGGCCATCACATTCAATGAAATGCTCAACAGGCTCGAAAATTCCTTCGACGCACAAAAGCAGTTCGTCTCCAATATCTCGCATGAGCTGAGGACCCCACTAACCGCCATGCTGGCTGAGTTACAGCTTTCCCTGCAGAAAGAGCGAACGAATGAAGAGTATAAGGTCGCCATCGGCCACAGCATCTCCGATACACAAAAACTGATCCGCCTCTCCAACAGCTTACTGGACATGGCCAAAGCCAATTATGACCAGTCGGAGATCTCCTTCAAAGAATTGCGACTGGATGAAGTGCTGCTCGATGCCAGGAACGAAGCCATCCATAATCAGCCCGCGTACAAAGTGAATATCGTTTTTGAAAAAGAAAGCGAGACCGATGACCCTATCTCCATGAATGGTAATGAATACCTGCTCAAAGTGGCTTTCACCAACCTGATCGAGAACGGGTGTAAATTCTCGGAGGATCAACAGAGCAATGTTTCCATCACCTACGACACACAAAATACCATTCTCCATTTTTCCGATAATGGCGTTGGGATGAGCCCGGATGACCTGAAAAAGATCTTCACACCTTTTTACAGGGGCGAAAACAAAAAATTCGCCGAAGGCAATGGCATCGGCCTCTCGCTCACCGAAAAGATCATCAAACTGCACCGGGGCACCATCTTCGTACATTCGCTCCAGGGCAAGGGCACCACGTTTATCATTACACTACCGCATATCTGATTCCGTTCTCTCTAATAATTTTCTAATAGAATTCTGTTTGTCCTCTAACCGCCTTCTACGGGAGGCTGTTCTATTTTTACATCACAATCAATAAATCATCCATATTCATCAAATGGAAACACATCATCCGGTCTGTAAACAAATTTCATGATCTTCTCATTTCTGCGGGGACAGCTTTGGTTATCCTCCCGGCAATGGGAGCAAATCCAAAGCGTATGTTCAAATTCATTTTCTATTTCAGGAAACAAAAGGCAGCTACGGTAACCAATCCGGTCATCGCCCTTATTCAAAATGAGGTCAGGCCAAAATACCGCCAGATCAAAAGAAGAAGGGATAGCCGCCATACCCATTGCAACTAAGTACCAGCACCCAAAGAATAACCCTATGCTTACAATAGCGAAAACGAAAAACAGCATCAGGAACAGGTTTTCATTCACGATCAGGGAAAATGGGTTGAATGAGGCTTCTGTTACAAAATTGAAGACCGCCAGCCGCACCGATGAAAGCGCCTACTATGCCATGCTCGACAGCAATGCAGGTGGACTGAGCACCGACCAGGTAGAATGGCGACTGAAGAAATATGGACTGAACGAAGTGCATCATGAAAAAACCCCTTCATGGTACAAACAGTTGTTCCATGCTTTCATCAATCCTTTTATCGGTATCCTCGTGGTCATCGCCATTATCTCCTTCATTATGGACGTATGGCTTGCCAGGCCGGGAGAAGAGGAGTATAAGACAGTGCTGATGGTAGGTATTATGGTCATGGTCAGCGCCCTGCTCCGGTTCTTCCAGGAATACCGGAGCAACAGGGCCGCGGAACAATTGAAAAGCATGGTGAAGACGACCGCCACCGTTCTCCGGAAAACGAAAAGGAAAATGGAAGTGGATATCAAGAGCCTGGTTCCCGGTGATATCATCCTGTTTTCCGCCGGAGATATGATCCCTGCCGATTGCAGGCTCATACAATCCAAAGACCTTTTCGTTAGCCAGGCCATGCTTACGGGCGAATCGTTACCTACAGAAAAAAGAAGCCTCGTGATCAGGGATGCAGCGATGAAGTCGCCCCTTGACCTCGACAATATCTGTTTCATGGGCACCAATGTGGTAAGCGGTTCTGCCACTGCCATCGTGGTTACCACCGGCAATCAAACCTATTTCGGCTCTCTCAGCAAGGCCATCACCGGAAAAAGAGCAGAGACCAGCTTCGATAAAGGAGTGAACAAGGTCAGTTTTCTGCTGATCCGCTTCATGCTCATTATGGTTCCGCTGATCCTGTTGATCAACGGGCTGGCCAAGGGCGATTGGCTCGAGGCCCTGCTCTTCGCCATTGCCGTGGCAGTAGGGCTCACGCCGGAAATGCTGCCCATGATCGTTACCGCCAACCTTGCCAAAGGCGCCGTGAATATGAGCAAGAGAAAGGTGATCGTGAAAAGACTGAACGCCATCCAGAATATCGGCGCCATGGACATATTCTGCACCGATAAAACCGGTACACTCACGCTCGACAAAATAATGCTGGAGCGACACCTGAATATTTATGGCGATGAAGACGATGAGGTGTTGAAATGGGCTTACCTCAACAGTTTCCATCAAACCGGGCTGAAAAATCTGCTCGACCGGGCAGTGCTCGAACACGCAGAGCTGCACGATTACCTGAAAGTGGAAGAACATTTTTTGAAAGTGGATGAAATCCCCTTCGACTTCCAGCGTCGCAGGATGTCCGTGATCCTTAAACAAAGGAATGGCAAACACCTTTTGATTTGCAAGGGAGCCGTGGAAGAAATGATCGACCTCTGCGATCAGGCATTCGACCCAGGTGACGATAAACAGGTCCATATCGAAAGCGACAAGGTGATCCCCATGGATGAGACCATGAAGCAGATCGTACTGAACACTTCCCGCAAGTTGAATGAAGAAGGGCTAAGGGTATTGCTCGTGGCTATACGGGAATTCGACGACAGGGCCCTGACCTATTCTGTAGATGATGAAAAGGATATGGTCCTTACCGGCTTTATCGGCTTTCTCGATCCTGCAAAACCTTCAGCAAGATCATCCATCGAAGCATTGCAGAAATTAGGGGTGCATGTAAAAGTACTGACGGGCGACAATGATATCGTTACCCGTAAGATCTGCCGCGACGTAGGCATTCCTTTCAACCGGATACTGCTCGGCAATGAGCTCGACAAAATGAGCGACGAGGAACTTGCTGTCCAGATCGATAACATTTCCGTGCTTGCCAAGCTGAGCCCTATGCAGAAATCGAGGGTTGTAAAACTGCTGCAGGCAAAAGGTCATACCGTGGGCTTCATGGGCGATGGTATCAATGACGCTGCCGCCCTCCGCGATGCCGATGTAGGGATCAGTGTAGATACTGCCGTCGATATCGCCAAGGAAAGCGCCGATATCATTCTCCTCGAAAAAGACCTGATGGTGCTTCGGAAGGGCGTGATCTACGGCCGCAGAACTTTCGGCAATATCATCAAGTATATCAAAATGACCGCCAGCAGCAACTTCGGCAATATGTTCAGCATGTTGGGCGCCAGCGCCTTTCTCCCCTTTCTTCCCATGCTGCCGGTACAGTTGCTTGCACAGAACCTGCTCTACGATATTTCACAGGTATCCATCCCCTGGGACAGAATGGATGAAGAGTTCATTGTTAAGCCTAAAAAATGGGATGCCTCCGGCATCCGGAAATTCATGCTCTTCATCGGCCCGGTGAGTTCCCTCTTCGATTACGCCACATTTGCCCTGATGTACTTTTTTTTCAAGGCCAATGCACCGGAACATCAGTCGCTTTTTCAAAGCGGTTGGTTCATCGAAGGGTTGCTCTCCCAAACACTGATCATACACATGATCCGTACGAAAAAGATACCCTTCATCCAGAGCTGGGCAGCAACGCCGGTAGTGGCGCTGACTTCCGTCATCATGTTAACGGGTATACTCATACCGTTCACGCCTTTTGCCGAAACATTGAAACTGCAGCCTTTGCCCTTCAGTTATTTTCCCTGGCTCATCCTGATCCTGACCAGCTATTGTTTACTTACCCAATTCGTAAAAACATGGTACATCAAAAAATTCAACCAATGGTTATAGGATTTACCAAACATCCGGTCATTGTACAATCCATTTTCGTATCGGCATTCATCCTGGCGATAGCCTCCTGTAAAAGCAATTCGCAGGAAAGAGGGCCCAGGCAGGCTACTGTTCAGGGTGATACCATCCAGGTAGAAAAAAAATCACCGCTCAGCGACAAGATCAAAACCGGCCCTACGGTGATCACACAGTACCGGCAGCCTTTGCTCACGGCCGGCACCGTAAAAGCCATCCCCACCCAGTTTGCAGAGATTGCGCCACCCTTCGCGGGCAGGGTCACCAGGTCGTACCTGAAGCTGGGCATGAAATGCACGCCTGAAACCCCACTGTTCGAGATCAGCTCGCCCGATTTTATCGGTGCACAAAAGATCTTCTTCCAGGAAAAAACACAGTTGGAGCAGGCAAAGAAAGCATTGCAAAGACAAAAAGACCTGGTAGCTCATGGAGTAGGTACGCAGAAAGATCTCGAAGAAGCGGAAACTGCTTATGAAGTGGAGAAAAAGGAATACGAGAACGCCGTGATCGGGATCAAATTGTTCAAGACCGATCCCGACAAGCTGGTACTCGGGCAGCCACTGGTGGTGCGCGCTCCCATCAGCGGCGAGATCATCGAGAACAAAGTGGTGCTTGGGCAATTCATCAAGAATGATGCGGCCAGTGTGGCAACCATAGCAGAGCTTTCGAAGATATGGATCGTTGGGCAGGTGAAAGAAAAGGATATCCGCTATATCCATGCCCTGGATGATTGTGAGATCGATATTGCAGCACTCCCTGAAAAACGTATCAAAGGTAATATCTATCATGTGGAGCAGATGGTAGACGAAGAGACCCGCAGCCTCAAAGTTTTGGTAGAAGCAGATAACAAAGATCACACCTTGAAACCCGGTATGTATGTGACCATCCATTTCAATGAGGTGCCTGTCAGCGCCATTCTCATTCCTTCCAAATCACTACTGCAGATGAATGATGCCAGCTTCGTATTCGTTCAGGCAGGCGAAGGGAAATATGTGAAACGAAAAGTGGAGACAGCCGGCTCGAAAGGTGATAGTGTAGTAATAAAAACAGGACTGAACGGTGGTGAGACCATTGTGAGTGAGGGAGGATTCTACCTGCTCGGCAACCAGTAAAAACCCTTTAAATAGAACCGACAGATGAAAAAGATCATTTTAACGGCCATACACAAGCGATGGCTGTTCGTAGCCCTCTTCGTGTTGCTGGCCGTCTTCGGCTATTATTCATGGAATCAATTATCGATTGAAGCCTACCCCGATATCGCGGACGTTACCTCACAGGTAGTAACGCAGGTGCCGGGCCTCGCTGCAGAAGAAGTGGAACAACAGATCACCATTCCCATTGAAAAAGCGTTGAATGGTATGCCCGGCATGCATGTCATGCGCAGCAAAAGCACGTTCGGGCTCTCGATGGTGACGATCGTATTTGAAGACGGCGTGGAGGACTACTGGAGCCGCCAGCGGGTACAGGAACGGTTGAATGGGTTATCGCTCCCTTATGGCGCTGTACCCGGCCTCGATCCTCTCACCTCTCCCACCGGTGAGATCTTTCGCTATATCATCGAAAGTAAAACACATTCCCTCCGGGAGATCACAGACCTCCAGAATTGGGTCATCATCCCCAGGATCAAACAGGTACAGGGAGTGGCGGACGTTACGAATTTCGGCGGCATCACCACTCAATACCAGGTGGAGATCGATCCACGTAAACTGGAGCAATACAAACTCTCTCTCAGTGATGTGACCGATAAGATCGGAAAGAACAATGCCAATGCGGGTGGCAGCGTGCTCACCCGCGGGGAGTTGGGGTATGTGGTCCGCGGTATCGGACTGATCACCTCACTCGATGGGCTCGGTGATATTGTTGTGAAAAGCGTGAACGGCGTACCGATTTACCTGAAGGACCTGGGCAAACTGAAATACGGTAACCTGGAACGGAAGGGCATGTTGGGATATACCGACCATCAGCGTAACTACACTGAAAGCATTGAAGGCATTGTGCTGTTGCTCAAACATCAGAACCCTTCCGTTGTGTTGAAAGGCATTCACCAGGCGGTGGATGAATTGAATAATGGCGGGCTGCCCGGCGATGTAAAAGTCCATCCATTCCTCGACCGCACCAATCTCGTCGATACCACCCTCGATACGGTCTCTCATACCTTGCTGGAAGGGATGTCGCTCGTGATCATCGTGCTCATCGTTTTCCTGGGGAACTGGCGGGGTGCGCTGATCGTGGCCATTACGATCCCTTTATCGCTCCTTATTGCATTCATATTGATGCATTTCACCAATACCCCTGCCAACCTGCTTTCATTGGGCGCCATCGACTTCGGGATCATTGTAGATGGGGCGATCGTGATGATGGAAACGATCCTGAAAAAAAGGGAAGATGATGAGCACGCCATACTTCAGGAAATGACGATCGGGAAAAGGGCCGTTGAAGTGGCACGTCCTATTTTCTTTGCCACCATCATCATCATCACGGCCTATCTTCCTTTGTTTGCCTTTGAACGGGTAGAAAAGAAATTATTCACACCAATGGCATTTACTGTCGGCTATGCATTGCTGGGAGCATTGGCAGTGGCCTTATTGCTGATCCCCGGACTGTCGTATACTGTTTACCGGAAACCTAAAAAACTTTACCATAACAGGTGGCTGGAAAGGCTTACCACGGCTTATGATAGCAGGATCAGGAAAATAATGAAAAAGCCCCGGAGGGTATTTATCCCCCTTTCGGTCGCACTGGCCGCTTCCGTGATCTTATCGATAACAGTAGGTAAGGATTTTTTACCACCACTGGATGAAGGCTCCATCTGGTTGCAGGTGGCGCTGCCTCCGGGCATCTCCCTTGAAAAGTCGAAGGAGATGAGCGATACGCTTCGCAGCAGAACGATTAAATATGGAGAAGTGACCTATATAATGGTGCAGGCAGGCAGGAATGACGATGGCACGGATGCCTGGACGCCCTCCCATTACGAATGCAGCATCGGGCTGAAACCTTATAAGGAATGGCCCGGTGGCAAAACAAAATCCGACCTGATCAGGGAACTCTCTGCCGAATATGCTACCATGCCGGGTTATACCGTTGGCTTCTCGCAGCCGATGATCGATGGAGTGATGGATAAGATCGCAGGAGCACATAGTGAACTGGTCGTAAAAGTATATGGAAATGATTTTAAGGAAACCAGGCGCGTAGCGGAGAATATTTTGAGCACGTTGAAAAAAGTACGGGGCGCTGTAGACCTTGCCATCGACCAGGAACCGCCATTGCCTCAATTACAGATCAGGGTCGACCGGGAGGCAGTGGCGCGCTACGGCCTGAATGTGGCCGATGTGAGCGAGTTGATCGAACTGGCCATTGGAGGGAAAGCGGTATCACAGGTCTTCATCGGCAATAAAGTGTATGATGTGATCTGCAGGTATACGGACGACAGCCGGAATACTCCTGAAAAGATCGGCAACCTGATGCTCACGTCGCAAACAGGGGCCAAAATCCCTTTGTCGCAGGTTGCCACCGTGGGCACCGCCACGGGCGAAAGCACCATCACGCGTGAAATGAACAAACGGCATCTTACCGTACGCCTCAATCTCCGTGACAGGGACCTCTCCTCCTTTCTCCATGAGGCAGCAGCCAGCATTGAAAAAAATGTGCAGTATGATCATGAGCGATTGACCGTAAAATGGGGTGGGCAATTTGAAAACCAGAACAGGGCTTACGCAAGACTGGCCATTATAGTACCCCTGGCGCTGGCCATCATGTTCGTATTACTATACGGAGCATTCGGAAAATTCCGACAATCGGGCCTCATCCTGAGCATTGTTCCCCTGGCATTATTCGGCGGTATGCTGGCCTTGAATATCCGGGGCATGACACTGAATGTTTCCTCAGCCGTTGGATTCATTGCATTGTTCGGGGTCGCCATCCAGAATGGCGTGATCATGATCTCGCATATCAACCAATTGCGTAAACAGGGAGAAGACCTGCTGAACGCAGTGATCAATGGCGCCAGGCATCGATTCCGTCCTGTGCTGATGACCGCTACGGTGGCGGTATTGGGGCTACTGCCTGCCTCACTGGCCACCGGTATCGGCTCCGATGTACAGCGACCGCTCGCCACGGTGATCGTATATGGATTGTTCATAGCCACTGCCATCACACTGTTCGTATTGCCCGCATTGTATTTTATAGTAGAACACAAATGGGGCAGGAATGATTATCCACTTAATTCCGCAACCCGGGAATAAAAAATAGAATATGCACAGGATTTCAAAATTAGTATATACAACATTGTTATATATTATAGCCGTTAGTATGGGGGCCAATGCACAGATCGACACGAATTTTTCACAGATCCGGATATTATTACCGGACTACCTGGCATTGGTTGCCCGGCAGAACCTTCAATACGCTTCCGAGAAATACAACGTGAACATTGCCGAAGCGGGGATCGAGATCGCCAGAATATTCCCCGACCCGGTATTATCAGCGGGCGTGTATGATAACCAGCACACCAAAAAACATTTAGGGCAGGGATATAATGCAAGCATTGGCGCCACCATTGAATTGGGCGGGAAGAGGAAAGCAAGGATCGGCCTGGCGCAAAGCCAGTTTGAGGTCAGTAAACTCCTGTTGGAAGATTTTTTCCGGAATCTGCGGGCTGATGCTGCAATATCCTATTACAATGCAGTGTTGAACTATTACCTGATGCGGGTACAACAAAGCTCCTACATCATGATGGACCAACTTGCAGAAGCGGATTCAGTAAGGTTCAAACTCGGTTCCATTACGGAAATGGATGCCCGTCAATCGAAACTGGAAGCAGGTACCTTGCTGAACACTTTGTTCCAAAATGAGGCCGACTGGAAATTGGCATTGGTTCAATTGGGTTTACAGGCAGGAAAGACACATGCAGACACATTGTTCACCCCGGCAGGTAATTTCGAAAACCTGGAACGGGATTTTATATTGGGAACATTAATACTGAATGCGCAGAACAGCAGGGCAGATCTATTAGCTGCATTGAATAGCAAGACCGTCGCCGATAAAAATCTTCAGTTGGTAAAAGCGAACCGCAGGATCGACCTGGGGATTTCAGCGGGTATGCAGATGAGCGGCGAATCGACAAATGAAATAGCGCCCACTCCTGCTTACAGAAATGTGAATGCAGGCATCGCTGTTCCTTTAAAGCTCTCGAACAAATACAAAGGTGATCTGAAAGTTGCCCGGTTCCAGATCAGTCAATCGGATTTGCAATACCAGCAGGTTTTGTTGCAGATCCAAACGGAGGTAACGGCATCCTGGTTCAATTACCGGGCAGCACAAAAGCAGGCGATGCAGTATAGAAGCGGCCTGCTGACGGAAGCGGAGCGCATATTGAACGGAAAGATCTATAGCTACAAACGGGGCCAAACCTCCTTACTGGAAGTGCTGAATGCCCAGCGTACTTATAATGATCTGCAGCAGAATTATTACCAGTCATTGTTCAATTATGCTGCGGCGCTGGTCAACCTGGAAAGGGCTGCAGGGATCTGGGATATTCTATAGGCGAGATTGGTCCAACATAAATTGGGCCTTCTCGAAAAAAGTTGATAGATTCTCTTCCGATGTCGCAAATTACCCCCTGATTGTCGCTAATACACAGTCCCATATCTGTGATTGCTTACTATGTTTGCATCATCAATAAAAAATAAAAAAACAATTTTATGGAAACAGCAAACAAGACCGCCATCACAGTAGAGGCAACGATACAGTCAAATATCGAAAAGGTATGGAAATACTGGAGCCTCCCGGAACATATTACGAAATGGTGCGCACCATCGGACGACTGGCATGCTCCCAAAGCAGACAACGACCTGCGCACGGGTGGTACGTTCAGCACTACCATGGCTGCCAAAGACGGAAGCTTCAGCTTCGATTTTGCAGGGGTTTACGATAATGTGATCGGGCATAAACTGATCGAATACACGATAGCTGATGGCAGAAAAGTGAAAGTAACATTCAGCAGCAAGGGCAATGAAACGGTTATCGTGGAAACTTTCGATGCAGAGAACATACATCCCGAAGAAGTACAAAGGGGGGGCTGGCAGGCAATCCTGAACAATTTCAAAAAATATACGGAAGAAAATTGAACTATCAGCAATCACAACCGGAACGGGAGGGCTTTTTGGATTTGAAAAGCCCTCCTGTTGCTTTAACCAGGTAGGATATCCATCTTGTGATAAAATTTTTTCGTTTATACCTTCTCTCCGGAATAGTTATATCACCTGTTCGCATATTTCAAACTCCTTTTGAACATACTTTCAAAGTCAACATAAGCACCATATCTGCCTATAGATCATAGATGCTTAGCAATTTTCATGCCTCTCCTCAGTCGAATACTACTGTCTTATTCCTGTATACGAACACGCGGTCTTCGAAGACCAGCCTGAGCGCTTTCGCCAGTACGGCCGTTTCGATCTCCTTGCCTGCTTTTACCATATCGGCCGTGGTCACGGAATGGTTCACGGGGATGATCTGCTGTGCTATGATCGGTCCTTCGTCGAGCTGGTCTGTCACGAAATGGGCCGTGGCGCCGATCAGCTTTACTCCCCTTTCGAATGCCTGTTTGTAAGGATGCGCTCCTGCAAAAGCAGGCAGGAAGGAATGATGGATATTGATGATCCTGTTTGAATAGCGCAGCACGAAAGTCGTTGATAATATCCGCATGAACTTGGCCAGTACGATATACCCGGGACTATAACTGTCGACCAACGCGGTCAGTTCCTTTTCAGCTCCTGCTTCTTCATAAGGCACATGATGAAATGGTATATCGAACCGCCGGCAGATATCTTCCAACAGGGTATGGTTCCCGATCACACATTGCACGGAAGCCCCCAGGGTACCGAAATAATGCCTGATCAGGATATCGCCCAGGCAATGGTATTCTTTGGTAACGAGCACCACGATCTTCTTTTCGGGAAGCGGGTTCACGGCGATCACGGCATCGGAAGGCAGCACCACCTGTAACTTCTGCTGAAGGATGGCCGCCGGCCTTTCCTCTTCCACTTCCACCCGCATGAAGAAAAGATTGGCGGCTTTATCGACATACTCCCGCAGGGAAACGATATTCAGGTGTTCGATACTCAGCGCTCCTGATACGGCCGCTACCAATCCAACCTGATCTTTACACTGTACCAGGATGATCATAATTATTTTTTAGGGGTTGATGGCCATTCGTTGTCGGCCGGGTTGCTGTCCATCCAGATACCACCATCGATGGTAAGGGACGCGATCTTTTTACCCGTTGGTATGTGTACAGTCGCCTGATGCGGATTGACCTGCCATACGGCGGGCGACTGGTGCAGGCTGCCATGGCTGCCGTCCGTATAGAGTACCTTGCAATCGAATGGTACCGGCATGCCGCCTACATTCTTTACTGTCAACGTATATCCTTTTCCATTAGAAATCAATTTTTGAACGGCGATATCCATATAACTCCACGAGAAAAACCAACTATTCCAGAACCAGTTGAGATTGCGGCCGGAAACATCGTTGAACGTGTTGAAGAAATCCCAGGGAATAGGATGTTTTCCATGCCAGCGCCGCATGTACTCATGCAGGCATTTTTTGAAAAGTTCATCACCCAGGTAATCTTTCATGGCCAGATAGCCCAGGGCCGCCTTTCCGTAATTATTGGTACGATTGGCAATACCGGTGAGGGCATGGCCCGGGGTGATAATGGGAATATCCTCTTCTGCACCGGGGTCCGATTGCCAGGTATGCACGCGAAAATCCTTGAATAACTGCTCTGCCTGCCTCACGCCGAAATCATGACGCGAGAACAGTAATTCGAAAGTAGTGGCCCATCCTTCATCCATGAAACCATATCGGGTTTCATTGATGCCCATATAAAAAGGCATCCAGGTATGGGCGATCTCATGTGTGGCCACCAGTTTCGAGATCAGTGTATCTCCATAGCTTTCATCATTGGCCACCATCGGGTATTCCATCCCGGCATTGCCCTGGAACACGGTCATCTTTTCATAAGGATAGGGAACGCCCGGCCACTGGTTCGATAGCCAGTCGAGCGCCTTCCGCGCATAGCGCACCATCTGATGATAATCCGAAGCGGTGTCATTATAGACTGCATGGATACTGCTTCGCCGGCCGGTGGTCCTATCAACTATCATGCTGCTGGCATCCCACACAAAATGATCGCTGACGGCGTAGGCCATATCGGGTATATCGGTAGCAGTGAACCGCCAACTGTTCACGCGGTTTTGCAAAGTTACGTTCTTAGCCCGCAGGTCGGCCCCGTTCACGATATGCACCAGGGCGTCGCTTGCCTGCGATGCTTTCAATCTTTCTGCGATATCTGGTTGCAAAACAGATCCGGGTTCCTGCAATGTTCCGGTGCCCCATACAATATAATTGGCAGGCACGCGCAGGGTAACGGTATAATCATTGAAATCGCTGTAGAATTCCTGCAGGTCGGTGAAATTCGTTTTATCCCACCCGTTATAATCATCATATACCACTACTCTCGGATAAAAATAGGCGAGAAAAAAAGTGGTGGAATCGATGGCGCCTTCACGGCCACCGTCCAGGCTTGCCAGCTCATAATGCCAGCGGAAGGAGAAGCGAATGGAATCACCCGGCAATAGTGGAGATGGTAATGGTACGGATTGCAAAACGAATCCATCGGGGTCGGGCCATTCCTGTGATTGACCGTTCAGCCTGAACGCATCGATCTTCATCCCGGCGCTGAGGTAATCGGCCGTTGCATTGTCTGCCCGCAGGGCGCCCGGCTTATGGATATTCATGAATAGCTTGAAAGAAGCGCTGGATAAGGTATCCGGGCTTTTATTGAAATAAACGATATCTTCTTCTCCCTGGATAACGCGCGAAGGAGGCGTTACGGTGATGGCGATCTGGTAGCGCGCTTTATTCTGCCAGTAATTTTTTCCCGGACGGCCATCCGGCGAGCGGGTACCTTTTGCAAATGCCTGCTTCACATCACGCGGCATATACAAAGACTGGCCACTGCCCCTGAAAGAACAGAAGGCCAGGAAAAGGAAGACCAGTGATCGGAACATGCGGTTTCTTTTCCGGAAAGATAATCAATTATGCTCCACAGGTGAAACGGCAGGCTGCTGCGGTCCGGTCATTGCCGGCTGACCCAGTACCATGGCCGCTTTCCGCTCATTCATGATCCTCATTACCATCTGGTTCAGGAAATACATCATGATGATCATGAGGAAAGAGGTGACCACCACTACATACCCCAGTGTATTGAAATGTTCCAGGTTGCCATCAGGCCGTTGAACGACGATCAACCCTGCCACGAACGCACCGATGCCCCCGGCAAATTGCTGTACGGAGGAGTTGATGCTCATGAATGCGCCCCTGTCGGCCATTTCAGGGATGGACATCATCAATGCCGAAGAGGAGATCATACGGGATGAAATGCCGACGAACATGATCACGCTGATCATGCAGAGCTGCCAGAGTGGTGTGACCCCAAGATTGGAATAGATCACGATCATCAGCATGGAGAGCAGGCTGCCGATGACAAAAATGCTGTACTTGCCGAATTTATCGCTGGCCTTCCCGATCAAGGGTCCTGTTACGATAGCGAAAATCCCCGTAACTGTATACAGGATATAGAGCTTATCGAATGGAATGCCCAGGTTATGTGTTGAGAAAGCGCTGCTGAAAGGCATGATCATGAAGCCGCCGGTGGCCAGCAAGGTGGTGGAACCGAATGCGAACAGGTAACGCGGGTTGCTCACGGTCTTGCCCAGGTGTTTGATGGGGTCTACATCGTGGCGTGCCTGGAGATGTGCCGTGACAGGCTTCATATAAATGAAAATGACGATCCCCACCAGGATGCCGATCATGGCGATCATCCAGAATGGCGCATGCCAGGCAAAGTGGCTGGCGAGGATCAGCCCGACCGGCAAACCAAGTATCTGGCTGCCTGCAAAAGCGGATTGAATATAACCCATCACACGGCCACGCACCTGCATCGGGAAAAGGTCGGTGATGATTGCAAAGCTCACCGAACCGATCACGCCTCCGAACAGGCCCGTAACGATGCGGGCGATCAGGAGGAAATGATAACTGGTGGCCAATGCGCAGAGAATGGTGCCTGCCATAAAACCTGCGTAAAAGAAAAGCAACAGTTTCTTACGATCGAATTTATCGGCAAAGCCGGCGGCGATCAGGCCGGAGATACAGGCGCTGAAAGCATAGGAAGATACCACCGTGCCGAACTGGGCAGGCTTCATGGATAATTTTTCCAGCAGGAGCGGCCCCAATGGTGAAATGACCATGAAGTCGAGTATGATCGTGAACTGAAGGAAGGTCAGTACCGCGATCATGAAGACCTGGTAAGGTGTGAACAGGCGTTGTTTGACGGGTGTTGGAATATTGTCTGACATGTTCAATGGTTTCGGTTTTGATAAAAATTAATCAGGCAGCTCTTCACAGGAAAAGCCTTTTTGCCGTACCAGGGTAATGATATCCCCGGCTTTCAATTTGGAAGATTCTATTCTCAGTATCTTGTCGCGATCATCGATGGCCACATTCCAGCGCAGTACGCCGGAAAGCTGGTTGAAGAAGGGCGCCAGCTTCTGCACATCTTTCTTATAACGGATATTCGTTTTAAAGATCCAGATGGTGGTATCGTCGGTCCGGTTGTTCATACTGGTTATATTTAAATGAACATTCATTTAGTTAAGACACAAAAAAATTATGGACGTAGCCCTTTGAGCACGCGCTCACAGGCCAGCATCATCAGTCGATCGGTCAGCTCGAATGGTTCATTCTTGAAGCTCCTTCCCTGCGTATGGAATTTGATCAGTTGATAGAGGGGTGCAAATGCCACTGCCCAGTACACTTCAAAGGGCAACCGGGCCAGTTCTTTTCTACGGATGGCGTTCTCGATGAAAGCGCCCATGGAATTGGCGAACGTGCTGGCAACGCCTTCGCGCACTTTATCATACAATGGCGAGTAGCGTATATGTTCCATGAATTCCACTTCCAGAGGGTATTTCATGAAATAGGCCGCCCTGTTGCGCCATTGCAGTTTGAGGCCCTCCTCGAAATCCATATCGGGTGTGAACCCCTTGATACTTGCCTGCAGCATCTGGTTCGTCAATTCCGTACAAAGTTGGAGGATCAGGTCTTCCCTGTCCTTATAATAAATATAAATGGTTGCAGGCGATACACCGGCGGCCCTGGCCAGCTTCTGGATGCTGAAACCATCCAGTCCATGCTTCACAATAAGCTGGATGGACTTGATGCGGATGGCCTGCATTTTATTTTCGTCTCTTGTGCGCATTTCAATCTCCAAAGATAAATGAATGATCATTCATTTAAAAAAGAATTTTTCACTTTATTTTCGCCGCATGTCCACCAAAGAAGAAGTAAAATCCGTATTACTCTTATCACCCCAACGCCTCCTGGAAGACCACCAGGTGCTTGGCTCATTACAGATCACCCGTTCCGCCAAAGGCATCAACTATACCAACCGCGAGCTCGACCAACAGGAGATCAAACGCTCCTGGGAATCACTGCCCAAACCGGCCAAAGACCTGCTCACCGCACTCAGCCGGGAAGGTATCCAATCGCTCACCGGCCAGGTGAAACAACGATACGCCATCAAGAGGGCAGGCATTTCCTTCGATATATTCTATAAAAATACCATGCTTCGTGAACTGCATGGCATCCTCGAAAGGATGAAACCATTTTCACCGCTGGTGAAATGGTACCATACGATCAGGACTGATAAAGCCAGTTATAAAACAGCCCCCTGTACTTTCAGTTCCTTCAAGCCCCAGTTGCATTTCGAAGTAACGAAGCAGGAGAACGGATTGCAATTGCAAACCTTCCTGCAATTGAACGGGACCTCCTACCCCCTCGATGCATTTGCCCGTTATCATTTCCTGCTCGAAAGCCGGAATGAATACTACCTGCTTGGCTTTAAGGATTACCAAACACTGGAATGGCTGGAGCAACAGCACCCCGCACAATACAGCAACCAGCCCGATGCGCTTGCCCGTGAAGTGCTGGCAAAGCTCGAAGAGGATTATACGGTGAACAGGAATAATCATTTCGCACAGACCTCCATCGATACGCCGCCGGTGAACAGGGTAATGCTCAGCGAGCTCAATAATGCCTTCCTGATGCTCACACCCCAATGGCTGTATGAAGGCTTCCTGATCGACGGCCCCTGGAAAGAATCCGTGGAGATCACCAAACAGGGAGAGACCTATTGTATACAGCGCAATAAAGTAGCCGAACAGGCTTTCACCCAATTGCTGGAATCATTGCATCCCAATTTCCGGAGACAAATGAACGGCTATTTCTACCTCTCCTTCGATGAGGCGCAGAAAAAACAATGGTTCCTCAAAGCCTATCACAAGCTGCTCGACCTCGATATCCAGCTAACGGGCATGGATATGCTCCAGCATTTCCGCTATTCGCCCCATAAAATCCTGACAAACCTTAGCATCGAAAAAGAAGAAGGTAATATGCTGGTGATGAAAGCCCGCGTTGCCTTCGGGGAAGAAGAGCTGCCGCTCGAAGAATTGCAGAAGATATTGCTGGCCGGACAACGAACGATGATGCTTAAAGATGGCTCGCTCGGTATCCTCAGCGATGAATGGCTCCAACAATATGGCGCTATTTTCAAACACGGTAAGATCTCCAAAAAGGAAATGCGCGTGAGCAAATGGCTGGCTTTCGGTGAACAAAGGAACAATGAGGAAACGGCTGCCCTGAAACCCGCCCTGCAACAGGGCTGGCGACAGAAATGGCAGCAATGGCAGGAAAGCGCCGATATGCTCTATCCTGTTCCCGGAACCGTACAGGCCACACTCCGCCCCTACCAGCAAAAAGGGTTCGAGTGGATGCAACTGCTCGCAGAGGCAGGCGCCGGCGCCTGCCTTGCAGATGATATGGGACTGGGAAAGACCCTGCAGACCATCTGCTTTCTCGCCCGGCAAGTGCAACAGTCGCCCGGTTCTAAACACCTGATCGTAGGCCCCTCCTCCCTGATCTATAACTGGCAGCAGGAGTGGCAAAAATTTGCGCCCGGTATCAGCACGCTGGTGTACCACGGCAGCGGCCGCGACGCTGATAACCTGCACCAGGCAGCAGCAGCCGTCATTATCACCTCCTATGGCACCATCCGCTCCGATATCGAATTGCTTTGCACCATCCCTTTCGGCGTGGTAGTGCTCGATGAAAGCCACAATATCAAGAACCCTTCCGCCCAGATCACCAAAGCAGTGTCGAGATTGCAGGCCGTGACCCGCATCGCACTCAGCGGCACTCCTGTGATGAATAATACGTTCGATCTCTATGCACAACTGGATTTCCTGCTGCCCGGAATTTTCGGCAGCCGCGAGTTCTTCAAACGTGAATATGCCGATGCCATCGACCGCGACCATGATCCGGATAAGATCATTACCCTGCAAAAACTGACGGCTCCATTTATTTTACGCCGTACCAAATCACAGGTGGCCCGCGACCTGCCGGAGAAGACCGAAATGATCATGTGGTGCGATATGGGCCCGGCACAGAAAGCATTATACGATTCCATCCGCGACAGTATCCGGAGCAGCCTCTTCCTCAATATCAAAAATGAAGGATTGAATAAAAGCAAACTCGAAGTGTTGCAGGGTATGCTGAAACTGAGACAACTCTGCAATTCCCCGCTCCTCCTGCCTTCGGAAGACCAGAGCTGTACCGATTCCGTAAAGACAGAATTACTGCTCGAAGAGCTCGGCAATAACCTCCGCGACCACAAAGTGCTCGTATTCTCGCAGTTCACCAGCATGCTCGACCTGCTGGCAGATGCCTGCAAGGAAAAAGGGATCGCGTATTATCATTTCGATGGACAAACACCACCAGCCAAACGGGCTGAAATGGTGGCCGGGTTCCAGGAAGAAGGCAATACCACCAATGTATTCCTCATCAGCCTGAAAGCAGGCAATGCCGGCCTCAACCTCACTGCCGCCGATTACGTTTTCCTGGTAGACCCCTGGTGGAATACCGCTGTGCAGCAACAGGCCATCGACAGAACTCACCGTATCGGGCAAACGAAGAATATCTTCGCCTATAAAATGATCTGTAAAGACACTATCGAAGAAAAGATCATCCAGCTACAACAACGAAAGAAACAACTGGCCGAAGAACTCGTCTCAGCCGATGAAGGTTTCGTGAAAGCACTTACGGAAGAGGATATCCAGTTCCTGTTCAGTTAGAGGGGCTATTAAATAGTTGACAAGTTGAAAGGTTGACAGGTTGAAAAGGGGATACCCGATTCTCAAACAACCTGTCAACCTTTCAACTTGTCAACTTATCAACCTTTCAACTTATCAACTTTTCAACCTATACAAGCCTTAACTCCCTTTCTTCACAGCCTCTTTCACTTTGCTGCTTTTTTCTTCCTGCATAGGCACGTCCGGGATGGATACCTCCCGCCTGATTTCCGCCTGTTTGGTATCGCCCTTGCGCGATTCTTCCTGCAAGGAGGGCTTGACGGTTTCAGCTCCTTCCTGTTTTTTCTCCTGCACAGGCAATTCACTGGTCAGTGCAATTTTCTTGCCGTCCATCGTTTTCATCGCTGGCCGTGGTGGCGCCGCCGACTGCCGGAGCATCCCTGATCCACCGCCCGAAAATTGCATTTTTGGCGCAGTGCCATTCCTGAGTTGTGCAACCAGTGATTCCTTACCGGTATTCCTGTCTTCCTTCAATAGTTGGACAGGTTGTGCCGCTGAAGGGCCATACTTCCATCCCGGTACTGAACCGCTCCTGAATTGTTCACTGATACTTTTGTTCGTATTTAGCTTCTGTGCTTTTACGGTGATCGTACCTGAGATAAGGATGACCAGCATCACCATGCACCTGTTCATTGGTTTCATAAAAATATTTTTAGTTAATCGTATTACCTGATGTTTACGAGTACATTGATCTTGCCTATACCGGCTGTATGATAATCCTGCAGCGCCTTCCCGATCACCTGTCCTATCTTCACTTTATCGGGGTCGGCCTTCATGGCCACCCCGGGAATGGAAGAGGTCACGATGGGGTCACCCCTGTGGATATCGCCGCCTTCCGAACAAACCTTGGTAGGGATCACTCCCACCACACCCATCGGTACATTACCCGAAAGGTCATGATCGATATGCTCTTCAGTAAGCAGCACTCCGGGTTTGGTAGCATACACGCCTGCTACCAGGGAAGAATACGCTCCGGCAGATCTTTCCACTGTGCGGTCTGTAGAAGTGGAGATCACCAATACATCCCCCGGCTCATAATTTTTCGCTGATCCGGTCACGGCGAATGATTCTGCAACGTCGGCGCCGCTGTTCTGTGTGCCGCCATTGAAAAATCCTTTACCGGTAGCATCGATCCTCGCTACGTTGACCGTACCGGGATTACCGGACTTGAAAAGGGCGATCGAGCCGGCGCTATGTGTCTCCACGGTGAGCACCGGGTTAACATTGGCATTGTTGAAATTCGCCATCCGGGCTGCTCTGCCGGTAGCAAAGTTGGGAACCCATGCAAACAGGGCATTTCCGCTGCCATCAACAGTTGTCTCGACACCATCACCTGTATTGGAAGCACTGGCAGTAATGCCATTCCCATTGCCATCAGCCAGTGCGATCAATGCCGGGCCATTCCCTGCCGGGTTCGAAGCATGGAATAAACCGGCAAACCCACCGATGCCGGAAGAAACACCATAGATCCCTGCGGTGCCGAAATTCGAGAACATCGAATTCACTTCCCCACGTACAGCAGCCGCTGTGCCTGTCGTTCTATCCACTTTAAAATTTCCCGCGATGCCATTGCCTACAGTAGTAACCGTGATCACATCACTGGTATTCGCATCGTTAAAGATATTGAACCGCCCAGCCCTGCCTGTTGCGAAGCTGGGCACCCAGGCATATAAGGCATTGCCGGCCCCATCGATATTTGTTTCCACTCCATTCCCATCCTTACCGGCATTGGCTGTGATCGCATTTCCGTTACCATCGGTGAGCGCTACCAGGGCAGTGCCATTACCCGCCGCGTTGGAAGCATGGAATAAACCGGCAAACCCGCCTGTTCCCGATGAAACGCCGAAGATGCCGGCTGCTCCGAAATTCCCGAAGATCGTTTTCACTTCCCCTCTAACAGCGGCGCTCACACTGTTTGTATTATTGACGAGAAATGAAGCAGCATTCCCTTGTGTATTATCGGGAATATTTCCATTACCGTTGGTCTCTACTTCAAAAGTGTTACCAGTTGTATTGGTAGTATTCATGTTCTCGAAACGGCCGGCCCTGCCGGTACTTCCGCCCAGCCCTATCTGTCCGTACACCCCGATCGCGGTACCGGAAGCGTTGCCGGAAATGAATCCGCGTACGCCATATCCGCCGCCATCATTCCGGCCCACCACTGCACCGGCGATATTACTGTTGGCCCTTCCCACCACTGCTTCCCCATTGCCGGTATTATCGCCCACGATACCTGCGGAGCTTACCTGGTTTGTGATCCCATGCACAGCGAAACCACCTCCGGTGCTACTCATTACACCTGCACCATTACCGGCAGTGGTCACATTGATAACGGTGCCATTACCGGCAGTATTGGCACTGATCACATTATTGTTATTGGCATTGTTGAATATGCTGAAACTGGCCGGAACGCCATTATTGCTCACAGCTGTAAGTCCCGTACCATTGTTACTGTTGGCATAGACACCTATTCCGCTACCAGAAGAATTGCCATAAACACCCAGTCCGCCGGGCGTTACACCATATACACCCCAGCCGGAACCGTTCTGACTTCCCCACACACCGATGCCCAACCCTCCGGTACCATTATTGATACCCCGCACGGCTGTTGAAAACCCTCCAGGTGAGGCAGACGAAACAATACCTCTCACTGCGCTGATACTGCTGGTAGTAGTATTGTTCACCCCTTCCAGCGAGGTGCCATCACCGTTATTAGTGATGGAAAACAACGTTGTTGCCTTGTTATCCGTGGCAGCATAAGGAAGTACAAGACCGCTCGCCACATTATTGGCAGGCACCCAATTGGCGCCATCATATTTCAGTACCTGGTTGGCCGCCGGGGCAACATTACTGAGTGTGATGCCCATCAGCTTCCCCACGGTTGGATTGGGATAATTGCCTGCCAGGTCGCCACCGGCCGCACCGCTGGGAGGCAGCGTAACGCCCGGTGCGATCTTATTCTGTGTGATAGCGCCGTTCGCGATCTTCGAAGTATTGACCGCATTGGCAGCAATGGTCGGATTGGGATAGGTGCCTGTGAGATCGCCACCGGCAGGGCCTACAGGTAATGCACCACCGGCCGACATTGCATAGGGCACTGATGTGAGCTGAGTGGTACCGATGGTAGTAAGTGCATTCCCTCCATCGGGATCGATCTCTACCTGCATGTATTTTGTGCCGGAGGTCCAGTTCACACCGGCGATGGTGCCTGTCTGTGCAGTGAAGCCGGGGCCGCCCACCTGCGCGGTGAACAGGCCGAATGCATTCGTATTCAACTGCCGGGTCTCCGTATAGACCACAGGACCCGCAGCCGATGCATCATGTATGGTCAACCGGAGTGTGATCTTTTTATTGGCGATCACATTCCCTACGGCATTCCGGGCCACCCCCTGATAGTTGAGCAATCCAGGGGCTTGTGCCATGCTGCTTACTGCCACAAAAAGCAAAGCAGACAGGGCAAGGACAATTCGTTTCATAGACGTTGTATTAAATAGGTTAATGGAGAGAATAAGAAATATGAATTATGATGATGGATCAATGACCGGCCTTAATGACTTTGAAACCGCTATGGCGAACAACATTCGCGTTGTCCCCTCCGCGCAACGTATCCGGGTATAGTGTAGCGATCACGAAGTAAATGCCGTTCTGATAAGGTGTGAGGTCGAAGTAATCGATGCGGCAGCAGCCGTTGTATTGGTAAGACTTGGTTTGCAGGACCAGGCCGTTCGCATCGGTGAGCTGGATCTCCATCCGGCCCGATTCCCGTACGAAGTAGTCTACTTCAAACCGCCCTTTGGTTGGATTGGGGAAGACCTTGAATTCGCCAGGTTCGAAAACAACAAAGAGAGGAGATTTACCGATCTTGTCAGTGCAGGGTTGCAATACCCCATGCATCACCGTTAGTGAGCTATCGAGCTTTGCCATAGGATCGATGATGGTGAGTTCGCCGATGCTCCATTCGAATTGATAGTAGGAATCTGCATTTACATAGGTACCGCCAGAGGCATTGAAAACAAAAGGCGTAACATTTTGCGCCATGGTGAGGTTGGAGAGCAAAACAAATACCAATGCAAACCCCGGCTTGTAGATTTCTTTCATAAGCAGGAATTGTTTTAAGTGGTTAAAAATTGCTATCAGTTTGCTACCAACCAGTGCAATCAAGGGTAATGCGTCAATGTGGGATACACGGGAGAATTTCTGAAGTCGTTACAGTCGATAAAGGTTTTGGGCTACCAAGTAGAGCGAGCGTGTCATGCAATACGTATAATATTAATCAAATATATGGAAAAAGAGTAAAACAAACTACAGTAGAAATACGGATAGTGGACATGAGTAGTACTTGAATAGGTGCTGGTAAGGCAAGGGTTATCATAAAAAAACCTGCCGGAAAATTCCGGCAGGTAGGGTTCAGGATGGAGTAGTATGTATTTCATAGCCCTGAATGTCTGAACTTTACATTCAGCAGGTAACGGGTATTATCCGGCTGTTCCCAGGGCTCCTTTGATGATGGAGATCAATGGGTCGACAGGCAGTTGCAGGCTGGTAGCCCGGATTATCTTTCCATCTTTGCCGATCAGTATTTGCTGAGGATATCCCCTGATCTTATACCATTTGATGATCTCATGCTCCGCAGCCTGGCCATCGGTGTAGAGGTTGATGACATTAGGAGCATCTGTAGATGTATATCTGCCTTCTTTCAGGCTTTTCAACCATTGTTCTTTTGTGGAATCGATACTGATCGTTAAAAAGACTATATCCTCCCGTCCGGCAAAAGTCTTCTCCACTTCATGTAGGACCGTCAGGTAGAACTTGCTGCAGGCGCCGCAGCCGGTATACCAGAAATCAATGAACACCACTTTTCCTTTGAGATCGGCGAGCCTGATCACCTTACCATTGGCATCGGGCAGGGCAAAAGCATACGCGGGCATTCCAGGCGTGGATGTACGCACGGTGTTATTGAGAAGGTCAAGACAGGAAGCAGTCTTCACGAAACCAAGTGCATCATCCAGCAGTTCTTTGATGTTAGGAAGGTTCCTTCCGTTTTCCAGGAAATAATTACAGATCAGCTTATCCCGTAGTAGGCCGGAATAATTCTTTTTGATCTGACCATATACGGCAGGCTCATCCTGTAACAAAGCCCGCAACAGGTTCGCTTTTGCCATCGTCATTTGTAGAAAATCGGGGACTAGTGCACCGATACTCTCCGCTATGGCCGGTCCCTTATCGATCTTTTCGTAGAGCGCTTTCATTTTTTCCCTGTCTTTTTCATAGGTAGACGGAGAGTAATATTTCAATACCGAGAGATTACCAGTCAGCATCCCATAATAAATGGAAAGATTTCGTCCCATGGCTATGGCCCGGAGCAGATCAGCCATTTTACGGTTCAATCCCTGCGAAACAGCATCCACGCTGGCCAGCATGGTTTTCATTCTCGATTCATATTCAGGCAGCGTGGCTTCGGATACGCTGATCGCATTGTTAGGCCCGACAAGGATTGCGGGTTGCGTTCTTCTGATGCTGTCCCTCCTGAACGCTTCGCGCTCAAAAGCATTCAATACCCGGAGTTTGGCCACTCCTTTACCAGCCCACGAAACCTGCGTCGTATAATACCTGATCAATGGAGCTATGAGGTCTTCAACTTTAAATGTATCCGAATGAATACGGCCCAGGTCAACCTGGAGATCATCTGAAGGTTCCGCGGGATACAATTCCACGAAAGGAAAGAAATTGTCGGAATCCGGCTTCTTATAACCGATGGAAAAAAATACGATGTCCTTTACATCGTCGATGGTAAAGCTGAAACGTCCGTCCGTGATCGTTGAATTGATCACGCGGTAGGGTACGTGTTGTTGAATGCCCGCCGTGTAGGCCGTTTCCCAAACACGCATCGTGAGCTTGCTCCAGTCAGCCGGTTGGCCGGCAACCGTTCCGGAAATACGGACCCGTTGTGCCTGTGTGATCAATGAGATCAGGCATAGCAGGGTTACACAAAATTGTCTTTTGTTCATGACTATGGGTTTTAAAGATGATTTATCTGTTGTTTTGAGGGATACCGCTAATGTTTATTTCATCCGGAGGGATCGGGATTGCATAGCGGATATCATTAGGCGCCAACTCGTAGACCTGTCCGTTGAGATTACGGCGGACCACGATATTGTATCCTTCCTTATTCAGTCTTTTGAGATCAGTGAACCGGATTCCTCTGAAGGGCATCTCCTTCCTTCGTTCGTCGAGCACAATGGAAAGCGCCTGCGGCCCGTCGGTGGCAGTAAGCGGAACAAAGTCTGCGGAAGTGAACCGGTTCTTCAGCAATTTGTTGATGTCATCCATGGCTGGTCCGGGTTGCCCGGCCCTTGCCCGGCACTCTGCTCTTATCAGGTATACCTCATCGGTAGCCAGTCCGGTGAACTGAAAGATGTTCTGAGTATAGCTTCCGCCGGGGTTCACAGCGCCTGTCCACCCTTTCCTGAAAATCAACTGGGGCCGCAGGTCGCCTGTCTTGTAAGCAGCCAGCAGGGGCGGGTCAACAATGGTGCCGGGGCTTGCCAGGGCGAGCAGTATGCTTGTTCTGGTGAAGGTGCTCTGGAATATCACTTCATCATTGGACTTCGAGAAAGGAAAGAGACCTGCTGTGGCGGCTTTATAGTCGATGAGCTTATTATGCATCCGCAAACAACTGTCTGCATACAGGGCTGCTTTTTCATAATCCCGCAGGCTCAGATAGATCCGGCCAAGCAATGCAGCTACTGCAGGTTGTGAAGGTCTGTTCCGGTATTCGGGAATAGTTCCAGGAAGGAGTTTACCTGCCTCATGGAGATCAGCCAGTATCTTGTCGATCGTTTCGCGGAGGCCGGCCCTTTGAACAGGCGTATTGACATTGGCGGAAAGCCGCAGGGGAATACCCATATCCTTACCTGCTGATGCAGCATCATAAGGCAATGCAAATACCATGGCCAGGTTATAGAAAGCATAGGCTCTGAAAAACAAGGCGCTTCCCTTCAAGGCATTCCATTGTTGACGGCCGGAAGCCGTGGGTGTCGATTTTTCCAGTCCTTCCAATACGGCATTGGAGGTAAAAACCTGCCTGTACAGAACGTTCCAGTCCTCTATCCCGCCTTTTCCTTCATAAATATCCTTTGCCCATATATAACTGTTCCGCTCATGCGGTTCATAGATCGCCTGCCAGTCGGCAAATGGCATATAAAAATTATCCGATGCCAGCTCTCCCATGACCGGGGTTAAATTCATGAAATTGTCATTATCGAGCAGGGCCTGAAAATCTTCCAGGCTGGAAGGAACTACCAGGCTTGTAGAAGGTTTTACATCGAGGAAGCTGTTTTTACTGCAGGAGGCGATCCCCAGGCTACCCAGGAGTAAAACGCAGATCTGCTTTATATGAAAGTTCTTCATCCTGTTTCAATTGATTGAGTTAAAAATCGATGTTTGCTCCTACTGAAAAACTGCGTGGCTGGGGCAAAACATCGGTAGTGTAATCGGGGTCCAAGGATTGTTTGGTGGCTTTCCAGAGAATACCCAGGTTGTTGGCAAACACAAAAAGCCTGATAGAGCGGATGGATGCATTTCCGAAACGAACAGACGAAAATGTATACCCGATGCGTGCATCTTTCAGGCGGATATGATCTCCTTTTTCCACCAGCACCGATGAGGACCTGTAGAACTCATCACGGGACGACACCAGCGGATAACGGAATGCTGGAACATTTGTGATCAGCTCATCACCCGGTTTTTGCCAGCGCAGGTCATAATCCGGATGACTGAAGGAATAACCATAGTTGACGATGCTTCCATAATTCACTGAAGGTGCTCTGAAATAATGCCCGAACTTGTAGGTAATATTGAAGGACAGGGAAAGTGCTTTCCATGCGAAAGTATTGAGCATGTTACCGAAATAAACAGGATACCTGGAACCATGAAAATGTAGATTGTCGAAATTCTGCGAAGCGAAAAAAGCAGCATAATCTTTGGATACTTTTCCATCCAGGTATCCTTGCGGATCACCATTGGCATCGAGCCCTGCCCACACGTAACTATAAATGGAATATAGTGGCCTTCCTTCCAGGGGCGCCAGCAAACCACTGTTGAGATAGTTGCCGATAGCGGCTTGTTTGGCTTTATAATTGGTCAGCTTTTCTTTGTTGAAGCTGAACAGGAAGGCGGTATTCCACTGCAGCGCCCCGGTGAGGTTCCTGGTATTGAGCGTAAGATCGATCCCCCTTGATCTCATATCGGCCGTATTCCCTTTGAATAAGGTCACGCCTGTTGATGGGGCCATTGGACTGTAAGCAATGAGATCAATTCCTTTTTTGGAATAGTATTCAATGGAGCCTTCAATACGCCGGTTGGCAGTAGCGAAGTCGAGGCCGATATTGATGGACCGGCTCTTCTCCCAACGCAGGGATGGATTGGGTGGATTTTGGATGGAGCCTGATCCCACTCCCCAGGAATTCATACCCAACCTGTCGGCCGTAAGGTAGGCAGATACTGTTCTGTCGAGGTTGCCCATATACCCATAGGATAGCCGCAGTTTCATAAATGGCAACCAGGTTATGCGGTAAAAACTTTCGCGTGACAATTCCCATCCGGCGCTGGCAGACCAGAGTGGCACTGTGCGCTGGTTTGTTTCCACTCCAAACAGGTTGGACGCTTCCTGGCGGGCGCTCGCATAGAAGGTATACCTGTCTGCATAGGTATAAGAAGCATTGGCAAGATAAGAGATGAACCTGTCTGCATTGCCGACCCTTGAATTGAAATAAGGGATCTGCCTTTGCTCAAAAGGATTATACAGCATCGGATAAGATCTCAAATAATCTACCGGCTGCATGATAGCAAGGTCTTTGTTATATCCATACTGCCGGTCATTGACCAGGAAGTTGTCGGTTTTCCTGATCTCGGCAACGGCAATGGCTGTCAACTCATGATCTGATCCCCATTTTTGTTTGTAATCAAGTTGCCCGCGGAAGAGATGTCCTTCATAAGAATTCTCCCTGGTCTGCATAATACCACCCAATGGGATTGGTCTTGTGATGGTGCGTCTGTTGTAATCGATCTGGCTGTACCGGTTGATCAGGTCCCGCACAAAAAATGTTTCCTGGCTGAAAAACTGTTTTTGACTGGAGAAGGCACTGTTGTATTGATAGTAAGCGGTAGCGGTCAGGCCGGGGGTGATCTTATAGGCAAGATTGATGTTGACCCGGTATTCCGTTTTATTTGTCTTGTTATCACCCCTATCGATCTCGTCGAGCGGCCGTGCATACCAGTCGAGCAAAAGGCCGGCCCCTGCTGTGTCTATATAACCTGGTCGCATCGTTTCCTGGGTATAATTGGCAATGGCGGCGTTGCCATTTGCATCCTTGAAAGTGAAGAAAGGATTGGTCGAAATAGCGCCATCGACGAGCATCCCATTGTTGTTCACATCACGGCTCCTGGTGAAATAGAGATCGGTCGTGAGGTCCAGTTTGTCGTTCAAAAATTTCCAGGTATTGTTCCCATTCAGGGTAAACCGCTGGTAGAACACGTTCACAAGTGAGGCGGCGTTCTTATCGAACCCCATGGAGAGCGCATACCGGTTATTGGCAGACCCTCCGGAGATATTTACATTATACTGTTGGTTCACAGCCGTGCGGTAGAGATACTTCTCTCTTTCCGCCAGTTCATCCCTTGTACGGAGTTCATTTATTTGTCTCTTCGCTTCGTCAGGAGAGATCAGGTTATTTTTTTCTTTGTTCAGGATATCCAGTACCGGCGAAATACCGTTCCGGCCTGCGATCTGTGCATTGAAATGCCCTTTCTCAAAGAGCCATCGTTGAAGGTCCACAAAATCAGTGAGCGCCATCCTGGGATAATAATGCAGGTCTGGTTTGTCCATCACAGTTACATTACTGCTCACGGAAACCCTGGCGGCCTGGTTGAATTTCCCTCTTTTGGTGGTGATCACTATTACGCCATTTCCGGAAAAAGCGCCCCATACCGATGCGGCAGCCGCGTCTTTCAGGATAGTGATGCTTTCAACATCGTTTGGATTGATGCTGCTCATATCACCATCGTACGGAAAATTGTCGATAACGATCAGCGGGTTGGGGTTGGCGAAAATGGTATTCCTCCCACGGATACTGATGGCGGAGGTATTGGTGCCTGCTACATTGTTCCTGTTGAACGTGAGGCCGCTGGCAATACCTTCCAGGCGATCGATGATATTGGTGGAAACGCTGCGGTTGAGGAGTTCATTATTGATCTGAACAAAAGAGCCGGTAGCTCTTTCCTTGCTTATTTTCTGGTAACCGGTGGATACAACGGTGACCTCTTCGAGCTTCTGATCAGATACCTGTAGCCGGATAGTCATTCCCGTAGCGATCGTTTCATCCGTTACAGGTACTTCTTTTGTAATATGACCCACAAAGCTGGCGGCAACGGTGGCGCCGGCAGATGCCTTTATGGCGAACCTGCCCTGTTCATCCGTTATGGCCGAAGCTGTGGAGTTCCTGACCACAACGGAGGCTCCCGGTAACGGTTGTCCATCCCTGTTGGTAACATATCCTGATAGCGGTACGACCTGCCGCGGGTTGGCGGGCTTTACATAAGAAACTACGATATTCTTTTCTATGATCCTGTACTGGAGCGGCTGGTTGGTGAAGAGTGAATCCAGCGCCTGTTGCAGTGGGATGTTCCTGAAATTCACATCCACTTTCCTGGTGTCTCCCAAAATTTCCACCTTGTAGTAAAAGGTATAGTCGGTTTGTTTTTCGATTTCGGCAAATACCTGGCGTAGCGTCAGGCCCTTGCCGGAAATCGATATTTTTTGTGTTTGAGAAAATCCCTGCTGTTGTAGTAATACAAAAAGCAGGAACAGGCATATCAACCTCATAGCTTTTGGTTTGGGTTTTTGAAGTTATTCCATCACGATGATCTTCTTCCCCTCTATCCTGCAGTTGACACCACTGTAACCGATCAGTGTCAGCATCTGCGAAGCGGGAAGCAGGCGGGATGGCTTACCGTTGAAATGTCCGCCTGGAATGGCGCCTTCATATACGATCTCCACATCATACCACCTGGCCAGTTGTCGCATGATAGTGGGAATATCCGTATTGTCGAAATAAAAGCGTTCATTTTTCCAGGCCATGACGGCTTCCGGATCGGCGTTCTGAATTTTTATAGGCAATGGGGACAAGGTTGGAGCATTGGAGATGGTAGCCATTTCTCCCGGTTTTAGCACAACGTTATTTCCATTCATCACCCGTACACTTCCTTCCAGCAGCGTGGTGCTGATCACCGGTTCGTCCGCATATCCATTCACGTTAAAGTGTGTTCCCAGCACTTCTACCGTGGCTCTGTCCCCGACTGACACCAGGAAAGGTTTTCGCGCATTGCTGGCTACTTCGAAATAAACTTCCCCCGTAATGGATACTTTTCTTTCGCTGCCGGGAAAAGCGGTAGGATAGGTGATCGAAGATGCCGCATTGAGCCATGCCTTCGTACCATCCGGTAATTGTAAATGGTATATCCGTCCTTTAGGGGTCGACATAGTATTGAAGCTGACCTCGTCATTCTTTGCATGGCTTCCTTCATACGCAAGCTGGCCATTCACAATGGTCACTTTCGTATTGCCTTCCACGGCTATCACGCCATCCGGCAGGCTATCCAGCAGAATGGATTTTCCATCAGCCAGTGTAAGGATGGCCCCTTCATGGGCAGGGGCCGCATCCTGAACTGCCATGGAAGTACCAGAAGTCGCATTTTTTCGTGAAGGTGTCGGGTTCATCAACCAGATCATGGCCACCAGGCTGCCAGTGAAGAATACCATGGCCGCCACGCGGAACCAGGTTTTCCGGTACCAGCGAATGCTGCGTACAGGTATTCCCGTTTCGTCTGCCAGCCGCACCTTCGCCAGTACCTGCTGCCAGAGCCGTTCACGCAATGGCTCATCCCCTGCCTGCGGCATTTTTCCTGCTACCAGCATGGCATGAATAGCCCCTGCAAACTCCTCCTGGTGTGCATCTGCTTCCTGCAGAAAGGCTTCCAGTTCGTCTGGTGTAAGCCGGTCATTGCAATAACCTTCCAGTAATTCATTCCAGGTTTTCATATTGTCCGCTTGGGGATGATGCATTGAAGACGCGCCTTCCTGTTGCATGAACTACATGCCCTGAAATTTTTTTTCAAAGCATGGCCCTGATCAATACGATGATCAATAACAGGCTGTTGTCCTGTTGCATGAGGTAGGTCCTGATACTTTGGATGGCCCTGATCATGTGGTTGCGCACGGTATGTACAGATATTCCCAACTGGTGGGCAATAGCTTCGTGCGTAAGCCCTTGCTCCCGGCTCAGCCGGTATACCAGTTGTTGCTGAGGGGCCAGTCGCACCACTGCCTTTTCAAGCATTTCGACGGATTCTTTGTAAAGCAGGTGATCTTCGGGTGTATCGAACGGCGCTGAAAAATGTTGTTGCAGTTGGGCTACGTATTCCTTCCGGATCTTGAGTTTCCTGAATTCGGAAAAGATATGGTTCCTCGCCATAATGAACAGGTAGTCCTCGAACCGCTCGATACCGGCCAGCTCCGCCCGTTTTTTCCAGACCTTGAGAAAGATCTCCTGCACCACATCTTCCGCGATGGCGGTGGATTTGCTCAATACAAGCGCCACACTGTAAATATTATTCCAATAGGTGTTGAACAGGATCGAGAAAGCCTGTTGATCGCCTGCTGCAATACGTTGCAACAATTCTTTTTCCTGGTATGATGATGTAGCAGTCAAAAGGCAACTTTCGGTTTACAGAATGAAATGGTTGAATAGGCAGGAGAAGGTTAGAGCGGCAGTTGTTTCCGGACAAATGTAATATAATAATCCCTGCTTTTGCCAGCATGCATCCATGAAAAAAATGAGAGCGCCTCAAACTACTTTGAAACGCTCTCATGTAAAAACTGTGAAATCTCTTCTCGCTCTTTCGTTGAAGTGCTCTTCATTACAACCCTTGCAGGAGATCCGGGTAATCCGTAATGATCCCGTTCACGCCCAGGTCTACCAGTGCTTTGATCTCTTCTTTCGTATTCACCGTCCAGGGCACCAGTTTCATTCCCTGTGCTTTGCAGGTTGCAACCACTTCTGCCGTAACGAGCTTATAATGCGGACTGTAAATGTCCGGCACGAAACCCAGATTTTTGATATTCGATTGCACGGTTTCCGTATTGGTGCCCGTGAGAAATCCGATCCTCACGGAAGGATAAGATCTTTTGATCTCCTGCAGTGGACGCATGTCGAATGACTGTAGATAAAAGCGATTGCCGATCTTTTTCGATTGCACTACGTCCATCACGGCTTTCACCAGCACAGCAGGCGCCGGCTGATAAATGCCATCGTATTTCGGATCGGATTTTATTTCGATATTATAGATGATACCAGGCAGATGATGACTTCGTGTGTATTGCTCAACCGAATCGATCAGTTCTCCCAGCAAAGGCATATAGGCCGGGATCTTCTGCTGATGCGGAAAAGAAGGGAATACTTTCATACCCACATCTATTTTCCTGATATCGGCATAGTCCATCTGGTGCCAGATATAATTTTTTGCGCTGTCTTTCGGCACTTCACGGCCGCCCGGCAACAGGGAGATGGCGGGGTTGATGTATGGATCATGCGCGATCAATACCTGCCCGTCTTTCGTGATATAGACATCCACTTCGATCACATTCGCCCCTACCTCGATCCCTTTGATCATGGCCGGGATAGTGTTCTCCGGCATCAACCCACGGGTACCCCGGTGCCCTTCTTTATAGAACTTCGGAAATCCTTTCTGACCAGAAGCCTGCTTTGTGGCAGTGCAGGAAAACAAAAAAACAGCAGATAGAGCAGTGATGATCGCTTTCATGAACGAAAAAAATTTTATGACTTTAAAGATATGAACAGGGCGGCGGCCAGTGCAGCACCGATCAGTGGCCCTGCTACCGGTATCCACGCATAACCCCAATTGTTAGATGCTTTTCCGGGAATGGGCAGGATGGCATGCACCATACGCGGGCCCAGGTCCCTGGCAGGATTGATGGCATAGCCGGTAGTGCCTCCCAGCGATAACCCGATAGCCCAAACGAGGAATGCAACCGGGATGGCTCCTACAGAACCCAGTCCCATGGCAATTTTCAACGGCCCTGACGTGATCTCGGGGTTGCTGAAATAAAAGATCACGAAGATCAGCACGAATGTGCCGACCACCTCACTGAACAGGTTGGAAACGGTATTCCGGATGGCAGGCGCAGTACAGAAGGTGGCCTGCATGAGCCCCGCATCTTTGGTAGCGTTATAATGATCTTTATACATCAGCCATACGAAAAAAGCGCCCAGCATCGCGCCGATAAATTGTCCCAGGATATAGGTGGGGACCAGGCCCCAACTGAATTTGCCGGCGATGGCCAATCCAACGGAAACAGCCGGGTTGAGATGTGCCCCGCTATACGGGCCTGCGATCACTACGGCGATGAAAACAGCCAGTGCCCAGCCCGTGGTGATCACGATCCAGCCGCTGTTGTTGCCCTTGGTATTGGTGAGCACAACATTGGCCACTACGCCGTTCCCGAGGAGTATCAGGAAAAATGTGCCGATGATCTCTGCGATAAATGGTGTCATGGATAGAAGTTTATTTTAGCAAACAATCGATTTATTCATTACTGGCCGGCCCATGCTTTGGCTGCTCTCACCGCACGATGCCATTCTGCGATCCTGCCATCGATCTCGGCACTGGTGTTCGCATCGAAGCTGCGGTCGATCTTCCACTGTTCCTGTATCTCTTCCACGCTATTCCAGATACCAGCGCCCAACCCTGCCAGGTAAGCGGCCCCAATGGCTGTTACCTCTGTTATTTCTGGTCGCACCACCCTTGCCTGCAGGATATCTGCCTGCAACTGCATCAGCAGGTTATTGGCGGTAGCGCCTCCGTCGACCCGCAATTCCCGGATAGTGATGCCTGAATCTGCTTCCATGGCTTTGAGCACTTCCATGGTCTGGAAGGCGATGCTTTCCAGGGCGGCCCGTGCAATATGTGCAGCGGTAGTGCCCCTGGTGATGCCCACCATCGTACCCCGCGCATATTGGTCCCAGTGAGGAGCGCCGAGCCCGGCAAAAGCAGGCACGAGGTAAACGCCACCGGTATCATTCACTTTCCCGGCCAGTGCTTCCACATCGCCGGAAGCATTGATGATGCCCAATCCATCGCGCAGCCATTGAACTACAGCCCCGCCGATAAAAATACTACCTTCCAGTGCATATTGCACATCATTTTTGATCTTCCAGGCAACCGTGGTCACCAGGTTATTCTTCGATAGGGTCGGCTGGTCGCCGATGTTCATCAGCATGAAGCAACCGGTGCCGTAAGTATTTTTCACCATACCTTTTTTGGTACAGAGCTGACCGAACAGAGCGGCCTGCTGATCACCGGCAATGCCGGCGATAGGTATGGTCGATGCAAAAAGATTCCCGGATGTTTCACCGATAACCTCACTGGAGCTGTGTACTTCGGGCAGCATGGACGCCGGCACTTCGAGCATGGTCAGTAATTCTTCGTCCCACTTCATCGAATGGATATTGAACAGCATGGTGCGGGAAGCGTTGCTGACATCGGTAGCATGTACCTTACCTGCTGTGAGGTTCCAGATCAGCCAACTGTCGACGGTACCGAATGCCAGTCTGCCAGAGGCCGCTTTTTCGCGGGCTCCCGGCACATGATCGAGTATCCATTTTATTTTAGTGGCGGAAAAATAAGCGTCGACGATGAGACCGGTCCTTTGTTGAATGGCAGGCCCCCATCCTTTTTCGCGGATGGCATCGCAGGCAGCGGCCGTGCGCCTGTCTTGCCATACGATCGCATTGTACACCGGTTCACCGGTCTGCCTGTCCCACACTACAGTGGTCTCCCGCTGATTGGTAATACCGATGGCCGCCATATCCTTTGCCTGCAATCCTGCTTTAACGATCGCTTCTGCGGCAACGGCCACCTGGGTAGACCAGATCTCCCGCGGATCATGCTCCACCCAGCCGGGTTCCGGATATATCTGTGGAAATTCTTTCTGTGCGATGGAAACAATATTGCCCTGCTGATCGAAAACAATGGCGCGTGAGCTGGTAGTGCCCTGGTCGAGGGAAAGAATATACGGCTGCATATCGTAGAGTTTGTTTTTAATGTCGGGTTAGGTTGATAGGTTGAAAGGTTAATAAGTTGACAAGGAATCTCCGAAGATCGGGTATTCCTTGTCAACTTATTAACCTATTAACTTTTCAACTTATTTTTCCCACCATACTTTCACATTGATATTATCGCCTCCCATATTCTGCACTGCTTTATCCAGGTTCTCTTTGTTCTGGATCTGGAGGTTCACCGGGTATTTAAAACGAACGGGAACGATCTTATTGTTCACCATTCCGTCATTGGTGGGCAATACCGGGAAACCTGTACGGCGATATTCGAACCATTGCTGGTAATCTACAAAGAATAATGCAAAGTATTTCTGCAACATGATGCGTTCGAGCGTACCATTATAGGCAGCGGCCGCATTCGAAAAATAATTCGCCGGCAGCGTGGCGCCCCAAAGCTCCATAGAAGCTTTTACGGCATTTTCATACGCTGTTTGCGCGTTGCCGGTCAGTTTGCCTCTCTGGATCAGCTCTGCACGGATGAACTCGATCTCGCCATAGGTCATGATCGGCGCGATCATCGGCGCCGTCACCAATGCCACTGCCTTGTTGGAAGGAGTATAATTGTACTGCGCTTCCGTTCCGCCCACATATCCGCTGGGAATGCCTTTATAACCAAGGCTGTTGCCGTCCTTGTCTTTTGCCTGGCTCATCCATTTGGCGCGGCGCGGGTCATTGAGGGTATTCAACTGATCGCAGAAGAAGGCAGCAGATGCCTGGAAGGTAGTGAAGTCTACCGCACGGCCCCAGGGGGAGATATTCGGGGTAACGCCGGTGATCTTTACAACAGCAGCTTCCTCATTCTTGGTAAAGATGGGGTATTTGGTAGGATTGTTGAATATCTCGGCCATTTTTGTGAAGGCATCCATTTCGTCGCGCTTACTAACCCTAAGGAGTAAACGCAACCGGAGGGAGTTACAGAAACGTTTCCAACTGATCACTGAATTGCTGAAAAGCAGGTCTGTGGCATAAGGCATGGTGCGGTTGGTCACGAACATATTGTTCGCAGCTTCCAGATCGGCCAATATTTGTGTATAGATATCTTTTTGTGTATCGAATTTGGGTTTGTATTGTTGCTGTTCTGCACGGGAAGCCTCGCTCATGGGCACGTCGCCGAAACAGTCGGTCAGCAATGAATAGACCCAGGCGTTGAGGGTCATGGCAATGGCCTCATAGTTGGGGTCGGCGGCCGATTTGGAAGCCTCTCTCATTTCCTTGATATTGATCAGCCACCTGTAATACGTGCTCCAGGTGGAATTGCCCGCACCTTCCGTAACGTCGAGACGATGTATCCCGCTGGTGGAACTCGGAAAAGGAAGGGACACCTGCATGATCTCGAAAGTGAAATCATCGGCCCTGTTCATGTTGAAGCTGATCATTTCATAGATGGTAGGGTTCAGTAGTGTACCCGGACTGATCTTATCGATCCTATTGGGATCAGTATTGGTGTCCACGAACTTTTTGGTACAGGAAACACCAAGAAGGCATAGTGCAATGAATGATATGGATAATGCTTTCATGATAATATTTTTTTCCGTTAGTTGATCATATCGATGACCAGGCATACCGGTTATTGATGTTAGAATTTGCAGGTGATATTGATACCCATGGTCCTGGTAGAAGGCATCTGACCTATTTCCACACCCGGCATAATGGTAGAACCATTGAGCGCGGCGGTTTCAGGATCGAACATGGGGAAGCTGGTGATCATGGCGAGGTCACGTCCATACAGGGCAATGCTCAACTGGTTCAGTCGCAGCTTGCTGGTGTATTTTTTCGGCACATTATACTCGAAGCGAACCTCCCGGAGCTTGAGGTAAGAAGCATCGAAAGAGTTGGCCTCCACGTTGGCGCGACGCCAGTATTCCGCATAGAAGGCAGGCAGGGCCACTTTCTTCGTATTGGGCTTATAGCCATTCCCGTCTTTCACCACACCTTCTCCAATGATATATCCATCTTCCCTGCCACGCAGTGTGTGCTGCAGTTTACCCTGCTCTGTCATCTTGTGATGGGTTTGCGAGTATACGATACCGCCGTACTGTCCATCGAGCAGGAAGCTGAAGCGGAAATCACCAAAAGTGAACTCGTTCATGATGCCTCCTTTCCAGGCGGGATAGGCATTGCCGATATATTGGATACCATCCGGGCGTGTAGGCATCCCCGTGGCAGTATCATAAAGTATCATTCCGTTGGGTGCGCGGAGAAAACCAAAACCGTAGATATCTCCGGTGGTGCCTCCTACCCGTGCGATGATCGAAGCAGTGCCACCGGTAGCGATCACCTGGTCCTGGTCGGCGCCGGGCGGCAATGACATCACCCTGTTCTCATTCTTGGCCCAGGTAATGACAGCATTCCATTTAAAGCGTGGGTTATTGATCGGTTTTGCATTTACGATCAGTTCGATGCCGCGGTTGCGCACTTCACCGGCATTGATCACAGCCCTGTTGAACCCGGTCGACATATCGAGGGGCACTTCAATGATCTGGTTGCGGGTGAAATTATTATAGACAGTTGCATCGATGCCGAAACGGTTGTTGAAGAAGTTCAGCATCAGGCCGGCTTCATAGCTTCTTGTGAGCTCAGGCTTCAGCGTAAGGTTGGGCAAGGTAGTGGGAACAGAGCCGGAGCCGGGCCATTCGCTCTGACCATAATATTTTCTATCGCGGTACGGTCTTGTATCGTTACCCACTTCAGCAGCCGACAGGCGCAGTTTCGCAAAGGAGATCACAGTGGGTAATTTGAACAGCTCGCTGAGGATAAAGCTGCTGCTCACGGAAGGATAGAAGAAAGACCAGTTCGATTCGGGCAGGGTGCTCGACCAGTCGTTACGACCCGTAAGATCGAGGAATATCTTGTCTTTCCACGACAAAGAGGCCAGTCCATACAAGCTGTTCACTTTTGCATTGGCATGGTCTGTCATCAGATTGGCGGCGCCAATACCATTCGACAATTTATACGTGCCGGGGATCACCAGCCCGACCACTGTTCCATTGGTCACCCTCGATTTGCGGTCCATCATATTGCCGCCGGCAGAGGCCGATATCCTGAAATTCCTTCCCAGGCGATCCCTGTAAGAGAGCAGGAAGTCGGAGTTGACCTCCATAAAGTTGATCTGTTGTTCCCTGTAATATCCTTTCTGGAAATTGGCAGAGCTGAAGGGCCGGCGTTGCTGACGCTCTTCGATATTGGAATTGATGGCTGTGCGTACCAACAGGTCGAATTTCTTGGAGAACTCATAGGTAGCAGAAAGATTACCGGTAACGGCATTATTCCGCATGGAATTGGTCATCTCATAAGCGATCAGGTAGGGATTGTCGATGAATGAACTGTATGGGTGCAACTGGTCGATCTGTTCCATCCCTTTTTTCCATATTGGCCGGTACCAGGCCAGGTCCACATTCGGGTTCTGGAAGATCATGAAATAGGAAATGGATTGGTTATTGTAACCGGTAGCGGGGAGGTTATCACTGCTCTTATTGGTATAATTCACCTTGGTAGCGAATTTCAACCTGTCGGATGCCTTGTAATTCAGGCTCACGGCTGCATTCACGCGTTGAAAACCTGTATTGGGCATGATCCATTCGTTCTTGGTGTGGGTAACCGAAGCGCGGGCAGAGGCTTTATCGCTCGCACCTTCCAGTGAAACGCTGTTCGACAAAGTATAACCTGTTCTCCAGAATCCTTTGATATTGTCTTTATAAGGTTTCCAGGGTGTGCGCTCTTTGCCCTGTCCCTGCAGATCGGGATCAAACTGGAAATAGCTTTGGCCGTTGAACCTGGGACCGAAGGCACTACTGGTGCTACCGGTATTGGGGCCATCGGCAGAAGCCTGGTAAGAATAATATGGCTGGCCGGCTGCATTGACGGTACCCGAGCCCTGGCCATATTCGTATTGATGATCGGGCCATTTGATGATGGTATTGATACTGGAATTGGAATTGACGGTTACGCCGATGCCTGTTCCTTTTCTCTTTCCTGATTTGGTGGTGATCAGCAACGCGCCATTCGCTGCACGGCTTCCATAGAGGGCCGTTGCACTGGCGCCTTTCAGTACAGTGATACTTTCTATGTCGTCCGGGTTAATATCTGCGATGCCATTCCCGAAATCGATGGGTACATCGGCGCCGGTACCTGCCTGGTACGCATTGCTCACCCCTGAAGTGGTAATATTGCTGTTCATAGGAACGCCGTCCAGCACGATCAGGGCATTATTACCATCTGCATTGAGGGATTTATCCCCGCGCAGTGAAACACGTACGGAGTTGATTGGGCCAGAACCGGGAGCGATGAGGCTCAGACCGGCCACTTTTCCCGAAAGGGCATTCACGAAATTGTTCGACTTCGCATCGGTCAGTTCTTCACCACCGATAGCCTGGCTGGCGAAGCCCAGCGCTTTCACCTCGCGTTTGATGCCAAGCGCGGTAACGATCACGCTTTCCAGTTCTGCATCGCCTTCAGCCAACTGAATGGAAAGACTGGTCTGTTTACCGATCCTGATCTCCTGTGGGCGGAACCCGACAGATGTGATCACCAGGGTCTCTCCTTCTGCTGCATTGATTGAAAATTCTCCGGAGGCGTTGGTAGTGGTACCGCGTGAAGTGCCTTTTATCGTAACGCTGATATTGGCGAGCGGTTTTTTATCGGCGGGGTTGATTACAGTGCCTGTGATCTTCTTCTGCTGGGCGAAGACGCCGGAACAGAGCATCACGAGGATGGCACTCAACAACAGGCGTACGAGTGATTTGCCTGTCGCAATCGTTTTCTTGTTCATAAGCAATAATTGGTTAAGAGTAAGAGTTATTATCATAAACATTATGGTTATACGCAGTTATCTATCTTGCAAAAATGAGAACCACGTATTACCTAATTGTTAACTCAACACTTTTTCTGTATGCCCGGTCAAAAAAAATTCCAATGCCGGAACCCAACAGGCACAAGGATTCCAGCCAATCAATACTTCTGATCAGAATAAGCAATCTTTGTATCATCTGCCATCTGGCCGTCAATCATCACTGATCATCGATCAGGTATTTTTCTGCCAGTGAATTATAATCCTTAACCTGTTGTTCAATCCATTTTTCATCTTTATTCAGGGCCCCTGCCATGATGCCTGCCACTTCTTTTGCTATCCGTATACTTTCCCTTGCATCGAGCAATAATGCCCTTGTGCGCCTCGACAGAACATCTTCCACCGTTCTCGCCATCTCCTCACTTACCGCCCATAGCACTTGCGCCTTGTGAATTTTGAGGCTTTCACTGATCCACTGGTTGGCATCGCCATTCATCAGCCCTTTGATGCGGTGCGCATCGCTCCCATAAAAGGAGAAAGGGTCTTGCTGAAACTGGTTGGTATTCGTATATCCATGGATATGCATGGAAGGGGTAACAGATTTCCGGGGAGCCCATTGTAATTCCTTTTCGATCCTGTTCACCATATCCTCTCCCATTTTGCGGAAAGTGGTCCATTTCCCTCCGAGAATAGTGAAGAGGTGCGAAGGCGATACTATGATCTTATGGCTGCGGGAGATCTCCTTGGTCTTCTGACTTCCCTGCCGGGGAGCCGCCAGTGGCCGCAAACCGGCAAATACGCTCAGCACATCACTGCGTTGCGGCTTCTCCGTAAAATATTGTGAGGCCGTTGCCAGTATGAAGCTGATCTCTTTCTCCAGGGCTACCGGTTCGAGCGAAGCCTCCTGTACAGGCGTGTCCGTTGTACCGACCACTACTTTATTATGCCAGGGCACGGCAAACAATACACGGCCATCGCTGGTTTCGGGGATCATCAGGGCAACATCGGAAGGATAGAATTTTTTATCCAGCACGAGGTGAACGCCCTGGCTCACACAAATACTTTTGCTGTTAGCAGGGTTATCCATCTGCAATATATCATCCACGAAAACGCCGGTGGCATTGATCACTGCCTGCGCCCGGATAGTGTAGACGGTGCCGGTCTCCTGGTCTTTGGCCACTACCCCATTCACTTTTTGCTTTTCATCTTTCAGCAGTTTTACCACTTTCATATAGTTGAAAGCATAACCGCCATTATCGAAGATGCTCTGTGCCAGGTTCACGGCGAGGCGTGAATCATCGAATTGTCCATCGTGGTAGAGCACTCCGCCGATCAGTCCTTTCGGCTGGATCTTCGGCAGTTTTTCCAGGGTGGCTTCCCTGGAAATAAAAATGGAGGAACCCAGGCTGAGCCGCCCGGCGATCCAATCGTAGATCTTCAGCCCGATGGTATATTTCAGTCTGTCCCAATAACTGTAAAGTGGTATTACGAAACTTTGGTTCTTCACGAGATGCGGTGCATTGCGGTAGAGCAGCCCTCTTTCGATGCTGGCTTCCCGCACCAGGCGCACATCTCCCTGGGCCAGGTATCTTACGCCGCCATGTACCAGTTTGGTACTGCGACTGGAAGTGCCTTTGGCGAAATCGGCCTGTTCGAGCAGCAGGGTGGAATATCCGCGGGCCGTGGCTTCCAGGGCAATGCCCAGCCCGGTGGCCCCGCCACCGATCACCAGCAGGTCCCAACGATGGTCTTCTTCCAGCTTTTGCAGGAAAACAGTGCGCCGGGCCCCTTCCAGGTTATATGATCTCGCCATACTCGCCTTAGTTTTTCTTCTTAATTGTTTCTATTTAAAGTTTCGAATTTATTAAAAACAACAAATCGAAAGTAAAAGTAAAACAGAAATAATCAAAAGGAAATATTTTGAAACTAATTATCCCCGGTTTATCCACATTCATGAAATATTCATAATTTCATAATGGCTTGATAACTAAAATTTATTACCAAAATTTGTAATTGAGCGGCAATGTCGTTACATTGAATTATAACAGCATTTCAAAGCATTTCGATCGATCCCTATGCTCAATATCACCGAACGGCACCAGCATATCATCAATAAACTACAGCAGGAAGGCTCCGTTACCGTGCTCGACCTCTGCCGGGAGCTGAATGTTTCATCCGTAACCATCCGAAAGGACCTAAAACTCCTGGAAGATAAAAACCTGCTATTCCGCACCCACGGGGGCGGCACCCTGCACAATCCCTATACGGTCGATAAGCCCGTGAATGAAAAGGAAAAGATCCGGTCCCCGGAAAAAACAAGGATCGGCCTGGCTGCAGCTTCCCTCATCGAAGCCGACGATTGTATCATCATCGCTTCCGGCACCACCGTACTGGCCCTGGCCAAGAATATCCATCCGAAAGGGAATCTCACAGTGGTCACGGCCGCTCTCAACGTAGCCCTGGAACTGATCCGCTACCCGGAGATCGAAGTGATCCAGTTGGGCGGGCTGCTCCGCAAAAGTTCTTCCTCCGTTACAGGGCCTTATTCAGAAAAGATCCTCGGCGATCTTTCCTGCAATAAATTATTCCTGGGAGTGGATGGCATCGATATCGAATTCGGTCTCACCACCACCAATGCCATGGAAGCCCATCTCAACCGAAAGATGATCGGCACTGCCCAGCGAACGATCGTGCTCGCCGATTCTACCAAATTCGGCAAACGCGGTTTCGGCAGGATCTGCGGACTGGAAGATGTTGAGCAGATCATCACCGACAGCGGTGTATCGGAGCATATCGTCAAGACATTGCAGGGCATGGGCATTACAGTCACGGTAGTCTGACCAGGATTTCTTATCTTTGCGCCGTGAAAGTTTTTACCATTCTATGTTTTACTGTTCTTTCATCTTTGTTTGTTCACGCTGCCGCTAAGGGTAATATGCCCCAAAAGCAGCGCCAACAGGCATTGCGCGCCTTCCTGCTCAAAGTCCCCGCCCCTGCTGACACCGAAACCCTGCACCACCTGGCCTACCGGAGCATATTGCCTCAATGCAGATGTCAAAGCAATGACAATATCATCAGCGGTTATATATCGGCGTTATCCATTACTTATTACATCGATCATCAATATAATATCCAGCACAAGACCATCACCAGTGCATTACATTCCCTGCTGCTGATATTCCCCAACCATTATTTCTGGTAGTACGGCCCCAGCCTTCTGCCGGACACCCCCACCTGTATGGCGAGCCCAGAACGGCCTCTCCTGCCAGGATTGTTCCTGATGGCGCCGGCCTTTTTTTCCAAAATGATCGTAACTTCATTTGTAACAGATCAACCACTATTGCATGACCCATCTTCCTTATCTCATTCTTGATCTGGCCCTGATACTGGGCGCGGCCGCCCTCGTCACCCTTTTGTTCAAAAAGATCAAACAGCCTGTTGTACTGGGCTATATCATAGCTGGCTTTTTTGTAGGCCCGCATTTTCATTGGCTTCCTACCGTTTATGAACCAGCGAATATCCAGATCTGGGCTGAGATCGGTGTTATCTTCCTGCTCTTCAGCCTCGGCCTGGAGTTCAGTTTCAAGAAACTCATCAAAGTAGGGCCTCCTGCCTCCATTACGGCCATTTTCGAAGTAGTGGCCATGGTGGCCCTGGGATTCGGTACAGGCAAGCTCCTGGGCTGGTCGAATATGGACAGCCTTTTTCTGGGAGGCATCCTCTCCATCTCCTCCACCACCATCATCCTTCGCGCCTTCGATGAGCTGAACGTAAAGACGCAGCGCTTTGCCGCACTGGTTTTCGGCGTGCTCATCGTGGAAGACCTCGTGGCGATCGTGTTGCTGGTGTTGTTGTCCACGCTGGCGCTCAGCCAGCAATTTGCCGGTTCGGAAATGCTGTTCTCCGTGCTCAAGCTCGTGTTCTTCCTCGTGATCTGGTTCGTATCGGGGATTTTCTTCATCCCCAGTTTTCTCAAGCGAACCAAAAAACTCATGAATGAAGAGACCCTGCTGGTTGTGTCCCTGTCGCTCTGCCTGCTGATGGTTTGGTTTGCCGATAAGGTCGGCTTCTCACCTGCTTTGGGCGCTTTCATCATGGGTTCCATACTGGCAGAGACCACCCAGGCCGAAAAGATCGAGCACCTGGTGAAGCCGGTGAAAGACCTGTTCGGGGCCATCTTCTTCGTTTCGGTGGGCATGCTCATCAACCCTGCGATGCTGGTGGAACATGCAGGTCCCATTGCGCTTATCTGCATGATCACCATCATCGGCAAGATCCTCAGCACCAGCTTCGGCGCGCTTATTGCCGGACAGCCATTGCAAACATCTGTGCAGGCTGGTCTGAGTCTCGCCCAGATCGGGGAGTTCTCCTTCATCATTGCCACCCTTGGCCTCACGCTCAAAGTGACCAGCGAATTCCTCTACCCGATCGCAGTAGCAGTGTCGGCAGTTACCACGCTCACCACGCCTTACCTGATCAAAGCGTCAAAACCATTCTATAAATGGGTGGACAGGATGCTACCACCGAAGATCGCCGCCTCACTGGCCAATTACAGCTCGAAGACCAAGAGCACTAATGCCGTGAGCGACTGGAACCTGGTGCTGCGCTCCAACCTGATGAATATTGCCCTGCTTTCTACATTGCTGGTATGTATCGTATTGCTGGCATCACAATATGCGCTTCCCTATATCAGCATCTATGCCAATAATTCGTCCTGGGTGAAATCAGCTACGGCATTCGTGACCCTGCTGCTCATGATCCCATTTCTATGGGCACTGGCCGCAAAGAATACACATTCCGAAGCCTATAGCCGCATCATTGCCACCAAACGTTATAATGCCCGGCTTCTCCTGCTACATTTCCTGCGCTTATGCCTCGCCGCTGGTTTCATCGGTTTCCTCATGCACCGTTTCTTTTCATTCGAGACTGGTATCATTTCCGTATTGGTGATCGCTATCATCATCATCGCCTTCAATAAAAAGATCCGTGCTTTCTACGACCGCATCGAAGCCCGGTTCATGTCGAATTTCAATGAAAGGGAGATCGCTGCTGCAGAAAAGAACCGCTCCAGTCTGGCCCCATGGGACGCACATATCGTTCCCCTGTCCATCAATCCCGAATCACCGGTGGCCGGCAAAACCTTACTGGAACTGCATTGGCGCGAACAGCTCGGCATCAATGTAGTACTGATCAAAAGAGGTGATCTGAATATACATGCGCCGGGACGGCATGAACGCATCTTCCCAGGCGATGAAATATTTGTATTAGGCACCGATCCGCAAATGAAAAGGCTGCTGGCCATCATCAGGCCCGGCAAACATGAGGGAGAGAACGAAGAACCTGCTTCCGAAGTAGTGTTGCGCGATTTCGTTATCCATGAAGCATCACCCCTGCTCTTCAAGACCATCCGCGGCTCTGGCATCCGTGAAAAGATACATGGCCTGGTAGTAGGCGTTGAAAGAAATGGCGCCCGGCAACTCAATCCGGAATCCTGGTTCCAGTTTCAACTGAACGATGTGGTGTTTGTAGTAGGTGACGCGAAGTTGATCACTAAGCTGGTCCAGCAGCAGTAAGGCATAAATATTCAGTTCCCTTTTGTACATTTAACCTGCTGATCAAACGCAGCGCAATACAATTGACCCGGAACAAAACCGTTTACCCATCTTCTGCAAGCTATTTCACCACCTTGATACCGCTGGCGAGTAGCCTGATCTCTTTTTTAGGCTCGGTGATCGCATCGATCTCCGACTGTGGCTTTTTTGCGTCTTCGGCATAATGGCGAAGCTCGTTGACAGAGGTGGTCTTCAATTTGGCTTCACCTTCCAGTACGATGGTCTTACCCGTTATATCGAGAGGCACGAAGAATCCATAATCTTTCATCTTCACGAACGCGGTGGTGCTATCGTTCACCTGTAATTTCATCCAGCATCCTTTTTTGGGGCATACCTCCAGTACTTTGGCGATCACTTTGGTATGAAGGCTGTCTGTTTGCTGCAATTTGGCCGGCAATTCCGCAATATCGATGGCGCCTTTGGCAGTGGTGGCGGCGCCATACACAGAACCTGGATTGGCCGGTCCTTTCGGAGGCTGGGCCTGAACGAAGGATAAGGAAAGAAGGAATGCTGCGCTGAATAGTAGTTTTTTCATATATGTCTGAACTGGGATTTGTGAGATGAATGAGATTAATGGGATAATGCGAAAATATTGATCTTATCTCACTTATCCTATACGTCTCAAAAATCCCGGTCCACACGAACTTTTTCTATCTTTTGCTGTTGTCCTTTCCAGCGAGCGGCCAGTCCCAGTCCTCACCTTTTGCCTTGTTGCTTAATATTTTAGGCAACCAGCCTGCCTGGGAGCAGTATTGTTTTAAAAATCGACCATATTTCCCTACCTTTGCAAACTCTTTAAAAGAGTAGCTCATGAATCGTCGGAATTTTGATATCGCTTTTGTCGGGTTGAAGCCGGGAATCCATGAGTTTGAATACGAGATCAACGATAAGTTCTTTGTAGACTACCAGGAACAGGATTTCCGGAACTGTGTGGCCAAAGTGAAGCTCACACTCGACAAAAAAAGCAGTTTCATGCTGCTGAAATTCGAGGTCGGAGGCAAACTGGAGGTCACCTGCGACCGTTGCGGGAACAACCTGCCGCTTGAACTGTGGGATGAATTCAATATCGTAGTAAAAATGGTGGAGGAGCCCGATGTGATGAACGAACAGGAAGAAGACCCGGATGTATATTATATCTCCAAAGGCGAAAGCCATTTACGGGTAGCCGACTGGATCTATGAATTCATCAACCTCAGCATCCCCATGCAGCGGATGTGCACCCCCGAAGAAATGGGTGGCCCCGGCTGTAATAAAGAGGTGCTGGCCATGCTCAAAAAGCTGGATTCACAGAACAAAGAATCCAACAACCCTATCTGGAAAGGACTGGAAAAATTCAAAGACCTGGAAGGTAACTGATCATTATTATAAGTTGTATAAATTCTGAGTTATGCCCAATCCGAAACGGAGACATTCTCAACAAAGAGGTGCAAAGAGAAGAACTCACTACAAGGCTGAGAAAGTAACATTAAGCAAGGACAGCACCACCGGCGAGATCCACGTTCGCCATCGTGCTCATGTAAGCGAAGGCAAATTGTATTATAAAGGAAAAGTGGTAGCAGAAAAAGCTCCCATCAAGTAAACTCCTTTTATAATCATAAAGCCTGATCGCCGGAAATGACTATCGGATTAGATATGATGGGTGGAGACTTTGCACCACTTGAAGCGGTGAAAGGGATCCAACTGTATTTATCTGAGACCGGTGATCCGGCAATTTTGTTATTAACCGGGGACGAGGCACAGATCAATCCCCTGCTGCAGGAATACTCCATTCCTGCCAGCCAGGTAAAAGTGGTCCATGCTCCCCAGGTTATTGACATGCACGAACACCCTACCAAAGCCCTCAGGGAAAAACAACAATCCTCCATCGCTATCGGCTTTCACCTGCTTGCTACCGGCAAGTCCGACGCCTTTATCAGCGCCGGTAATACCGGGGCCATGCTCGTGGGCTCCATGTACAGCATCAAAGCCATCGACGGTGTTCAACGGCCCACCATCTCTACCATTATTCCCAAAGACAATGGTAAGACCGGCCTGCTCCTCGATGTGGGACTGAATGCAGACTGCAAACCCGAACATCTCAATCAATTCGCAACACTCGGCTCGCTGTATGCACAGTATATCCTGGGGATCGAAAAGCCCCGGGTGGCTTTATTGAATATCGGTGAAGAAGAAGGCAAGGGCAATATTCTCGCCCAGGGCACTTACCCGTTGCTGAAAGAGAACACGGAGATCAATTTTGCAGGCAATGTGGAAGGCCGTGATATTTTTCTCGACAAGGCCGATGTAATGGTATGCGAAGGATTTACCGGCAACGTGATCCTGAAACTGGCCGAATCATTCTACGAGATCACCCATGCCAAATCCATCAGGCATGAATATCTCGACCGCTTCAATTTCGAGAACTATGGCGGCACACCCGTACTGGGTGTGGCCAAACCGGTGATCATCGGGCATGGCATTTCCCATGCAAAAGCTTTTTCCAATATGATCAAACTGGCACAGAAAATGATCGATACCGACCTGATGGCAAAAATGAAAGCCAGTTTTGAAGGTCAATAGCATGAAAACCATTCTGGGTTATTTACAAACCTATTTTCGCTCCGTCCATCTCCCTGCTTTTATCCTTATCAGCCTGCTTACAGCGCTGCTGATCGCTATTAATTATACCGTTGGGATAGAAGACAGGATCATGCAGATCGCAACGTACCCACGCCGCTTCACCGGGTTCTTCCTCCTCTTTACTTTTATTTTCGGTAGCGCCTGGCTTATCCAGTTCATTTTTCAACCTGCATCTGTTCAACCCAGGAATTTCTTCTACATCCTGCTCCTGGCTGCACCGGCCATCTTCGCGGCAAAAATGACCCTCGACTGGCTCGCCCGATTTCTTACAAAGGGCCTGCCCGTTCCCTGGGACCAATACGGTTATATGGTGGCCAACTGGCCCGTTAAATGTGCGTTCGTACTGCTCATAGTGGGCCTGCTCTGGAAATGGGGCGGCTATGAAAGACCTGTGGCCGGCCTGCGTTTCAAAGGCTTCGATCCCCTGCCCTATTTTATCCTGCTGGCCTGTATGCTGCCACTGCTGGCGCTGGCCGTTACCCGGCCCGATTTCCTCCAGACCTATCCCAAAGTGAACCGCGTCCTTTTCATCGATCAACATACCGCCCACGCATTTCCCTGGAAACTGCTCTATGAGATCTCCTACGGCATCGATTTCGTCACCATCGAATTCTTCTTCAGGGGCTTCCTGGTCCTTGCCTTCATGCGCTATGGCGGCCAATCCGTGATCCTTCCCATGGCAGCCTTCTATTGCGCTATCCATTTCGGGAAACCCCTTTTCGAATGTATCACTTCCTATTTCGGTGGGATCATTCTGGGGGCTGTGGTGTACAATACCCGGAGTATCTGGGGCGGACTGATCGTTCATCTCGGCATTGCCTGGCTGATGGAGGCAGGGGCCATGCTGATGAAGCAGCTTCACCAATAATACCACCTTCCGGGTATTGACAAGCCCATCCATTAATAATATCTTTAATTTATCCCTGTCGCTTTACTCCTCTTTTTATCACCAACATACCTGCATGTATGAGAAAGCATTACTGGCTCCTGCTCCTTTGCCTGGGAATTGCCCGGCAAACGACAGCACAGCAACCTCATTATTCAAACGATTCCATCTACAGCTCGCTGCAACAGATCAAGATCATCCTGGATGAAAAAAATTATACCAGGATCCCGAACAAGGATTTCGAGAATATCCTGGTGCAAAAAGTGTCTTCCACTGTGAACGCGAAATTCGAGCTGCTCTACTGGATCGTAGGCGTGATCTCCTTTATCATCGGCGCCACGCTGGTGTTCAGCGCAAAAGCATTTATCAAGGACAATATCCAGTCGCAGATGACCGACAGGGCCAGCGCCATGAAAGAGAATATCACAGCCTTTTTCAAGAATGATGTAACGGCCATCAGGATGGAAATAGAAAGTAAACTGAAAGAAGTGACACAGAAACTGGAAAACGCCGATGCACAGCTTGCCGACGCCAGGAAAGAGCTCCTGAAGATAAGGGTGGAAAAGATCCTGAACGAGATCGATAAGATGGCCGTAACGGAAGACACCTTCCAGTCGCTCATGAAATCCCTCCGGGAATCGGAAAGCTATATCGATAACAAACTTACGGAGCAGATCCTCTCCAATCTTTCCGAAGCCAGCTATTACCTCGGCAAGGAAACCAATATGGAAAAGATCGTGCAGCAATTCATCCCCAATGAAAAAATAAAAATGGGGGCGAATATCTTTATCAACCTGGCCTCCGGCTTCCTGTACAATTATTATTCCACCCAGGATGATGCGGACAAACAAAAATGCCTCTACTATATCAATGAATCCCTGCGGCGGCTACGCAATTACGGTGAAGCCTATGCGCTGAAACTGGAACTCCTGATGATCGATTATTCCCGGAACTCGAACCCGGTTGAAAAACAGGCCGCGGCCCAGGAGGCGGAAGACGTGTTCACCCTCGTAAAACAATTGACGCAGGTAACTGTCAAAGAAGCGGTGGGAAGGTTCGACAGGGTACGCCCCAGCAAGATCGAAGGGACCCTGATCGGGTTACTGGAATCCAATTTCGGTAAAGACATGGAAGAGATCAGGAAATTGGCGGAGGTATAATAAAACTACAAACCTGTAAGCCGGATTCTGTTCCATTCGCCGTAGCGGATGGGGCTATCATTTATCTTGGCCTGCCATTGCTGACAGGCTCGTTCTGCCTACCCACCCAACTCGGACGAGCAGCCCTCAGGCGTTGGTATACATGGCATTTCAGCATGCAAGGTTTACCCGCCCGGTATGTTACCATACAGGGCCGTGGGCTCTTACCCCACGTTTTCACCATTATCCCGCCGAATGGCAGGACTGTTATTTTCTGTGGCACTATCTGTTCCGTCATGGCCGGAATACCAACCATAACAGACCCGGCTATTCACCGGTGCATTGCTCTGTGCTGTCCGGACTTTCCTCCCCGCTTCTCAGTGAGGCGATAGCCCGGTTTGTAGTTGACTGCAAAATTACTGCTTAATATTGAAAGAATACCTCCGTGGCCCCATAGCCATAAGCCGGGTGATAGCGGTTGATAAAGGTTTTCACTTCTTTCCTTATACGCAGTATCTCATGGATCTCATCCCTTAATTTACCGCTCCCCACACCATGGATCACCACGAACGTGGGCCGATGGTGTGCTATGGACAGGTCAAGGTATTTTTCAAACGTATTGAGCTGAAGGGTGAGCTTTTCGAAGTTGTCGAGCTTGTCGGGATCAGGTGTGAGCCGCTCGATATGCAGGTCAACCTCCTGCCTGGCAGGTTCGAGATGCTCCCTGGCCTGCGACACATCATACACTTTGTATCCTTTGGAGATCAGCGGGGTGACATCCACTGAATTGTCTTCCCGGCCGGGATATGTTTCGAATAACCGGTATGAAAAAGTGCCCTCCCCTTTTTGTTTCAATTCTTCGATGCGCTGAAAGACCTGTTTCGGTTTCAGTTTGAGCGATGCTTCGTAATGGGTGGCCTTGTTCTTGTCGGGCGTGATGAGAGAGAACTCAAAAGAGAAAGTGGGACTATCGTTCAGGTTCTCGAAAGGGATATCATGCAGGTAGAAATCCTCGAACTGGTGCACCTGGTTGCTCAGCTCGAAAGAGCTCTCGCCGAAATACTCCAGTTGGTATACGAATTTATAACCGGTAGGTGTGCGGTTGATAAGATGTATCTTCAGTTCATCCACCACATCATCCCCGAATTCATCCGCATGGATCACGGGAATGAACGTAAGCCAAACCCCATCCACTACTTTTTCCGTGACCTTCTTTTTTTCACGGGGGAGATCATCCACGAATTTCTTTTCCTTTTTTTCAGGGAAGAGCTTTTTTTCAGTGAACCGCTTGAAATAGGGGAAATCCAATTGATCGGTATAGGCAGGGAATTTCACTCCACGCACATCCACCATCACCATTTTATTGTTGATGATATCGACCACTTCGCCTTCTTCATTGGAATGCAACACTACAACTTTATCGCCTATTTGAAATTTCATGTAACGTTCTGCCTGAGCAGGAATGAACTGACCGGCAGAGGGCAAAGATACGTAACGAAATCTCAGGATGCCAGCAGTTGAAGCTCCTTTTCCATATTCTGCCGCGCACGGGCCTCATACTGATCGCGGAAAATGGTGGTGTGAAAAATGGCAGCGGCCCCGAGACTGTTTTGCAGGAATTTTCTCCGCCCTGCCCTGTACAGCATATCGGGATAGATATGATATTCCTTGCGCACCTGGCCGGTGTACGCAAAATATTCAGGCCATTCGGCGCCGAGGACCGACAAATCGAAATCGAGAAAGAATTTTGCATCCTGTTCGAAAGGTATGCCCGGCCCCAATGTATGGGATGCAGTAGCTTCTATGAATACCTTTACTGCCTGTACCTGGCCGGCCGGTATACCCAGTTCATCCAGCCTTTTGCAGGCCAGTATGGCGCTTCTTTCTTCATTATCCTTTCGCCATACATTGTAGATAATATCATGATAGAGGATCGCAAATTCCACGACCTCTTTTTGCTGCAGGTGCTGGCGATATTGTTCCGCCAGGCATATCAGCCCATGAATATGCGTCAATGTATGGTAATGGCGGCCGCTGCCACCATACTTGCGTTCGATCTCCTGGAGGAGTTTTTCTTTCAGCCTGTCATCGGCTGTATAAGGACCGGTTAAGGTTGTCCATTTTTTTTCAAGCCATTCGTGCATAGATCAGGGATTCGCCAACTTACTCTTCCAGTATCCATACAAGAAGTAGATCGTGAGCCCGATAGCCATCCATCCGAAGAACCAGAGCCATGACACGGCAGGAATTTCAATGAGCAGGTAGGAACAACACAACACACCAAGAATAGGAATAAGGGAAAAGTTTTTAATAAAGGTTAAGATGCTGAGAACGGCAGCGAGCAGGATGAATACCAGGAATAATATTTCCTGCAGACTGTCTTTCCCGAGATTCTGAGCAGCGCTTTCAATGCGGGCACGAAATAAATAAACGAAGATCGCGAACAAAACTGGTACGATGAATTTTCCATCGATATACGGAAGCCGGAACCCTCTTTTGATGCTGTTATCGACCTTGGGAAGCAGCAACACGCCCCCCGCGACCAGCACGAATGCGAAGAGGGTACCGATACTGGTAAGCTCGGTCATCCTCGAGCTTTGCATGAACAAGGCAGGGATAGCCACCAGGATGCCGGTTATGATGGTAGAAAAATAAGGAGTATGGAATTTAGGATGCACTTTGCCAAATGGTTTGGGGAGCAGCCCATCGCGGCTCATGCTCATCCATATCCGCGGCTGGCCCAACTGGAACACCAGCAACACACTGGTGGTGGCCACCACGGCGCTGACATCCACTATATACTTGATCCATTTCTGACCTACCTGATCAAATACGAAAGACAGCGGGTCATTGACACCCAGCTTCGAGAAATGCACCATGCCTGTAAGCACCAGGGCTACCAGTATGTACAGGACGGTACAGATGAGCAGTGAATAGATCATACCTCTTGGAAGATCGCGCTGGGGGTTGCGGCATTCTTCCGCAGTGGTGGAAATAGCGTCGAAACCAATATAGGCATAGAATACGGCCGATACGCCTTTCAGCACTCCTTCAAATCCATTGGGCATGAATGGGCTCCAGTAATTGGGTTTTACGAAAAAGAACCCGAGTATGATCACAAAAATGATCACGGAGATCTTGAACACCACCATGAAATTGGCGCTTCGCTTACTCTCCCTGATGCCGATATAAGTGAGGATGGAGATCAGTCCGACAATAATGAACGCAGGCAGGTTCATGAAAAATTTTTTCCCCATGAGTACCGGAGCGCTATTCCATGAATCCAGGATCCCTTGCATATTCGGATTGATGGGCGTACCGCTACTGATCGCCCTTTGCGTGGCGAGGAAAGCTTTTTCTGCCGTGGCAGGATCGACGATGAGCCATCCCGGCAAATGCAGTCCGACCCCAACAAGCAGGTTATTGAAATAAGTGCTCCAGGAAATGGCCACCACTATATTTCCAATAGCATATTCCAGGATCAATGCCCAGCCGATGATCCAGGCTATTACTTCACCGAAGGTCACATACGCATAAGTATAAGCGCTGCCTGCAATGGGCACGCGGCTGGCAAATTCCGCATAACAGAGCGCGGAAAATCCGCAGGTAACGGCGGTGATGACAAAAAGCAGTGAAATGCCTGGGCCGCCATCCGAGGCTGCTGTTCCGATCGTGGAGAAAACGCCGGCGCCTACTACGGCAGCGATACCCAAAAAAGTAAGGTCCTTTACATTCAAAACTTTACTGAGGTGAGAGTGCTGATGTCCGTCGGGAACGCCATCTGCCGCATCGAGCAGTATCTTGTCAATAGATTTTTTACGGAAGAGGGAACCCGCCATGGTCGTGTAGGTTTGTTGAATAAAGCGGTTAAATTATGGAAAAAATGGATACCGGCAAGGTGCTGAAAGGTTGAAAAGTTAATATGTTGACAAGGGACTGCCATTTTGTGGATTCCCTTTTCAACCTTTCACCCTGTTAACTTGTGAACCTCTCAATATTCCCTCTGTACCAGGAAATGGGCCAGTTGTTGCAAAGGCTCTTTACGGGAAGAGGTGACCGCTATATCTTCCAGGTGCTGGAAAGCCGATCGCAGGTATTTTTCTTTAAGGTCGAAGGCCCATTTATCCACGCCGGCATCCCTGAAGATACCCAGCACTTTCTCCACCTTATCGGGACCATTACCCTGCATCAATTCTTTCAGTGCTTTTACCTGTGGAGCTTTTCCGGTTTCCAATGCCTGAATCAGCAGGAACGTTTTTTTATTGGCCACGATATCGCCTCCTACCTGCTTGCCGAACTTTGCGGGGTCCCCAAAAGCATCGAGGTAATCGTCCTGTACCTGGAAGGCGATGCCCAGGTCGCGGCCAAAGGCGTAGAGATGTTGCAGGTTGCGTTGGCCTGCCCCTCCCAGCACACCACCCATTTGAAGGCTGGCGGCCAGCAGCACGGAGGTTTTCAGCTCGATCATGCGGATATAATCGTCCATTGCAACCGGTCCCATTTTTTCATAATCCATATCCAGTTGCTGACCTTCACAGACCTCACGGGCCGTTCTGTTGAAAAGGAACGTGATGCGGCGTACATAGTCGGGTTTGATCTTCATCAAATGCTCATACGCTGCGATGAGCGTCACATCGCCTCCCAGCAGGGCCGTAGGCACCCCATATTTTACATGTACCGATGGCATGTTACGGCGCAGCGGTGCATTATCCATGATATCGTCGTGGATCAGGGTGAAATTATGGAATAGTTCCACGGCCATGGCCACCTCCCAGGCGTCGGGCAAGATCTCATCGAACAATTCATTGCCCATGAGCACCAGTACCGGCCTGATCCTTTTGCCGCCAATGCCCAGGAAATATTCACAGGGATCATATAAAGTAGCCGGTTGTTCGGGGAAATGGCGCCCGGAGAACCTGGCGGTAAATGCTTTGGAAAGCGTTTCAAACCTTTGCATAGGAAAAGCTTTACTTCTTTTTCTTTTTGGTCTTTGTTTTACTGGTGGAAGCTCTTGTTTCTTTTCTGTCTTCCTGTACCGAAGCAGCGATCACCCATTCATAATCGAGCTGGCGTTTGGAGAGATTGGCCGCCACCACTTTGATCCTTACTTTATCGCCCATCCTGAATTTACGGCCACTGCGCATACCCACGAGGCTGTAATCTCCTTCGATCAGGCGGAAGTCATCGTATTCCAGCAGGCTGTTGATGCTTACAAGGCCCTCACATTTATGTTCGATCGTTTCCACCCAGAAACCAAAGGCAGCCACACCGCTGATCACCCCTTCGAATTCCTCCCCGAGGAAATTCTGCATGTATTCGACCTGTTTGTATTTGTTGGCCGCCCGTTCGGCTTCCATGGCCGCCCGCTCGCGCTCGCTGCTGTGCTTGCATTTCTGTTCCATTTTCTTATCGGGCTGCACAGTCCCTTTCAGCACATCTTCCAGGATACGGTGCACCATGATATCGGGATACCGGCGGATCGGGGAAGTGAAATGACAGTAGCTTTTGAAGCCCAATCCATAGTGCCCGATATTCTCCGAAGTATAGATGGCTTTTGCCATGGTACGGATACCCAGTTGTTCCAGCACATGCTGCTCGGGCCTACCCTGAACATCCTGCAACATCTGGTTGAATGAAGAGGCGATCCCTTCGGGAGTGCTGGTATCGAAATGATGCCCGTATTTTTTGGCGAACTCCACGAAAGGCAATAGCTTCATTTCATCGGGGGTATCATGCACACGGTACGGGAATGGGATATCTTTCTTGTTCACTTTCACTTTCGATACGCTTTCAGCCACGATCCTGTTGGCCAGCAGCATGAACTCTTCGATGAGCTGGTGGGCTTCCTTGCTCTCTTTGATCACGATGCCGATCGGCTTGCCGGTCTCATCGAGCTTGAAACGCACTTCCTGTGAAGAAAAATTGATAGCCCCTTTTCTGAATCGCTGTTTGCGTAATTTTTGGGCGAGGCTGTTCAGGATGAGGACTTCATCTCTGTACATCCCCTCTCCTTTTTCGATGATCTCCTGCACATCTTCATAAGTAAATCGTTGATTGGAATGGATGATGGTCTTACCGATCCAGTGCTGTTTGATCTCTCCTTTCGAGGTCATCTGGAAGATGGCGGCGAAGGTGAGCTTGTCTTCCTGGGGCCGCAGGGAACAAAGCTCGTTGGAAATGCGTTCGGGGAGCATAGGCAGCACGCGATCGGGCAGATACACGGAGGTAGCCCTGCTATACGCCTCTTTGTCCAGGGCGGTATCCGGTTCCACATAATGGCTTACATCGGCGATATGAACGCCGATCTCGTAATTGCCGTTCTTCAGTACACGGAATGAGAGGGCGTCGTCGAAATCTTTGGCGTCGACGGGATCGATGGTGAACGTGAGCACTTCGCGGCAATCCTTTCGCTTGCTGATTTCGGTCTGTGTAATGGAATCCGGCATGCGGGCCGTCTCTTCCTCCACTTCTTCCGGGAAGTACAGGGAGAATCCATTTTCCATGGCGATCTCTTTCATGGCCAGGTCTCCTTCATTGCCGGCGTCCATCACCTGCACCACTTCACCCACCGGTTTCTTGCGGGGCTCCCATTCCGTGATCCGTACAATGACACGATCGTTGTTCTTTGCTTCTTTGATCTTATCGAGCGGAACATATATATCCGGCATGGGCTTATCGATATCGGCTACGAAAAATGCGAATGAATTACCGATCTCGATCCTGCCGAGGAACTCGGTCTGTTTTCTTTGCAATACTTCCGTTACCTTACCCTGTGCACGGCCAGACTGCCTGTTGCCGCCTGTGACCCTGATACGAACGGTATCACCGTGCAGGGCAGTATTGAAATCGGGAGGGCGTACGAGGATATCATTTTTCAATCCGTCCACCATCACATACCCGATGCCCGACCGGGTAATATCGAGAACACCTTTCACAGTATGTTGTGCAGAAGTGTCTTTTTTCTTTTTCCTTTTGGAATGTTTTCTACTCATGTTTTTTTGCTGTTAAATACGCAGCAGAAAGCGGGCCGATGTTCATTGGTCCGGTGGTCAGGCGGGCAATGTAAATTTAAATGCCGCTATGAATGTAGCAATTAAATCAATAAAAGCCTGTTCTTCGTTGAACAGGAACTGTACTTCTATAGGGAGCACATATACCGGCAATTCTTTCAATTGCTGCTCGAATTTGATCAGACGCACTGCGTCTTTTTCTGTTGTTAAAATAATTTTATTGGTTGCCTGGATATGCTGGAACCTTTTCACCATCTCTTTCAGGTCATCTATGCTGAAGATATGGTGGTCACTGTACAGGATCTCGTAATAGGAGTCGACCGTTTCCTGCAGGTGTTTTTTCAAAGGGGCAGGATTGGCGATGCCGCTTACCAGCAATACTTCCGCGATCCCATCGATCGCTATCTCTTCACGCGTAACGATATGATAGGGTTTGCCATAACGGATGGTGGTGAAGAACACCCGTTGATGAGGAAGCGGTCTCAATTCCTGCTTCAGTTGGGTACTTTCTTCCATACCAAGCCCGGCCGGGCATTTGGTGACCACCAGCACATCCGCCCGCCGGTAGCTTTTCTTTTCATCGCGCAGGTCGCCGGTGGGCAGGAACCAGTCGCGCGTATAGAGATTACTATGATCGCTCAGCAGGATATTGAGCCCTGCCTTTACCGTACGGTGCTGAAAGGCGTCATCCAGTATGATCACCTGGGTAGCGGGCCTGTCGTGCAATAACTGGGGAATGGCCACGATCCTCTCCTCACCAACGGCCACGGTAACATCGGGGAATTTGAGATGGAACTGCATAGGCTCATCGCCGATCTCGAGGGCGGTGGCCTTCTCTGTTGCCAGTGAATAACCTCTTGTTTTGCGTTTGTATCCCCGGCTCAATACGGCTACCTTGAGATGGGTATGCAGTTTCCTCAGCAGGAACTCGACCATGGGCGATTTACCGGTTCCGCCGGCAGAAAGATTGCCCACGCAGATCATAGGCAGATTGAACGAAGTGGACTTGAGAATATTTTTATCGTATAGCCGGTTACGCAACCAAACTATAGCGCCGTATACCAATGAAAAGGGAAATAACAGGATCCGTATTGGTCGTAACAGGGGAGCATTAAAATTCATAAATACGATACGGTGTAATACAAAAGCTTAAAGGTACATCAAATTCATTGATGTCCTCGATCTCACCCACCGCCTCGAAGAAGGAGAACCCGATCTTCGTAGCTTCCGGCCGGCAGCGGGCCAGGTAGCGGTCGTAATACCCTTTTCCATACCCTACCCGGTAACCGCGACTATCGAATGCTACCAGGGGGACGAAGATCATTTCGATCTTTTCGGGCGGCACGATCACGCCGCTGATCGGTTCCAGCACATTGAACTTGTTTTTGAGGAATAAGCCGCCTTTTTCCACGAGGCATGCTTCCATATCGGAAGAATCCACTTCCAGCCTTGGCCAGGCAACCTGCAGACCGGGATTCGATTGTTTGAGGATATCCTCACAAACGGTAACATCGAATTCCCGGCGGTTCACCAAAGGGAAATAGGATAACAAATACTTTACTTTAGGCAAAACCAATTTCCTGAAGTTAAATGCCATCAACGCGATCTGCTGCTGTAGTTCTTCTTCCTGCATTTCCATCCTGCGTTGCAAATACTCTTTACGTACGGTGTTTTTTATCATAGTAATGCTTTCAACTGCTCCTGGAGAGTTGCTGCCTGAGTTGCGATAAATTTCCCGTTTTTCGTTTCCGTATAAGGTACTGTTGCTATTTTGGGTAAGTTGCTCCAACGTACAATTTCATCTTCATAATCGAGATACTGGTCATTGAAGATCCAGCCGATCACCGGCAAATTCATTTCCCTGCACACCCGGGCCGTTAACAATGAATGATTGATGCTGCCAAGATAATTTCGGCTGACCAATATCAATTTTGCACCCAGCGCCTTTACCAGGTCAGCTACAAACTCCGATCCATTGAGTGGGACCAGTAATCCGCCGGCGCCTTCTATGATCAAATTACGATTTATTACCGGAATTGATGCACAAATTTTTTCAAGAGAGATCTCTATGCCCTCCTGCCGGGCTGCAATATGTGGGGAAGCAGGTAGTTTTAACCGGTAGGTTTCAGGATGTATAACCGAATCCGTTCCCGCCAGCATGCTGGCCACCCATTCACTGTCGGTCCCTTCGTCGAAGCCCGCCTGTACCGGTTTCCAGTAATCGGCATCCAGCGCCCTGGCGAGAATGGCGGAGATCATTGTTTTACCAACGCCTGTGCCTATACCGGTCACGAACAGGTTCATTTTGTGAGGGGATTATTTTTTTATTATCGATCAGACCTTGTTCACAAAGATACTAAACACCGTTGTACCATAATTCCGGGCGGTTGCAAAAAGCGGGTAATTATCGTAGTTATTCCGCGGAGTGTGCTCCAGCACGAACCATCCGTTCGGTTTGAGCAATTTTTTCCCCACGATCTTTGCAGGCAGCTCATCGATAGTGGCCAGCGCATAAGGTGGCCCGGCAAAAATGAAATCGAATTGTTCGGAACATTGCTCCAGGAATTTGAACACTTCCATTTTGATCACCTTGAAATTCTCCAGTTCAAGTTCTTTGGATGTTTTCCGGATGAACTCATACATAACCGGGTCCTTTTCCACGATGGTGCAATCGGCGGCCCCGCGTGAAGCCAGCTCATAGCTGATGCTGCCGGTGCCCCCGAATATGTCGAGGGTCTTCAGCGAGGGAATGTCGAGATTATTTTCGATGATATTGAACAGTCCTTCCTTGGCCACATCGGTGGTGGGCCGTGTATAAGGCATTTTGGCGGGAGGATTGATCCTTCTCCCTCCCAATTCGCCCCCTATTATACGCATAAGGCCATTTTCAGGAGAGGTGAAAAATAATGTGCCGGGAATGAAGAGAACATTTCATCCAGACTTACCTCACTGCCTACGTGGTCCCACTCCACTTTGCTGAAATATTTCAGCAATTCCTGGTACAGGATGGATTGTTCATCGATCAACCCGGATACCGTCAGCGATAACTGCTCCGGATCGGTCCCGAATTGCTGGCAAAGCGCCAGCAGGTGATAAGATACATCATCGGGCGTCTGATAGGTGTAGGTCTGTATCAATTGGAGCGCTTTTTCCCTGGAGACAACAACTACAAAGCGGTCGGCGGCCATGATCACTTTGAACATTTCTGCAGGCAGTTCTTCCCGGTCGATACCTGATAACAACAAAGTATAATAATGCCAGTATTTCCCTGCGGCGAATTTCTGCTGGAGGAGCGAATGCACTTCCCGCGGAACGCGATAGATATTGTACAGGTTCCAGCCTGCCACTTTTTCGCTCAGCAATAGTCCCTTGCGGGCATTCCCATAAACCAGTTCAGTGACCGGTTTGTTCAGTTCGATATGAAAGAATTTTTCGGGCAGCAGGTTGCTGTCGGTATAATGATAGATGAGGAATGCTTCACGGAAAGATTGTTGCAGGAATTCATCCCCCAACAGTATTTCCTGTAAGGCTTCCAGCGGAGTTTTTCCCGGCATGAAATCCAGGTTGTACTGGCGGAAGCCCAGGTAACGTTGCTGGTCCCTGTTGTACAATACATAGCTGAACAATTGATCGCCCACTTCCATCAGCAGCAGGTTATTGTGCAATTCTTCAGGATTTGCATTGTCCGGTATGATATCAAAAGTTGCTTTCAACATATTATTTGGAGTTGCAATGATACATAAATTGTCTGAACCATGATTTATTGGATTTACAGGATTGGGAGGAAATGTCGATGACAATGGATGATTATGATAAAAATAGGATATATTGGTTTTCAATTGCCACGAAAAAATCTGTAAATATTAAAGTATTCTATAGGATCGGCGAATTATCCTCCCAATCCTGTAAATCCAATAAATCATGGTTCAGACAGCATCGGACCTGCAACTGGAGATATCTAACCGCCAAATATTGAAGATCGCATTGCCTATCAGCTTCGCCCTGCTGATACCGCAGATCAATTTCATTACGAATAATGTGTTCCTGGGTGGACTGGGAGAGAAAGAACTGGGCACTGCCGGACTTACCGGTGTGTATTATCTCATATTCGCCGCCATCGGCTTCGGTTTGAACAACGGCTTACAGGCATTGATCTCCCGGAGGGCTGGTGAGAACCGCGTGGAAGAGATCGGGAAATTATTTTCACAAGGTGTTCGCATTGCATTGGTGATTGCACTCATCGGTATCCTGGTCACTTATTTCATTGCACCGGCCGTGCTCAGGCTTACCCTGCACGACCCTTCCGTAATGGAACAATCGGTTTCTTTCCTGCGCATCCGGATCTGGGGCCTCCCCTTTCTCTACATTTACCAGATGAGGAATGCCCTGCTCGTAGGCACCAATCAAAGCAAATACCTGGTGCTGGGCACACTCGCAGAAACGTTCGCCAATATCTTTTTCGATTATACATTGATCTATGGCAAGCTGGGGTTTCCACGCCTCGGGTTTAACGGGGCCGCTATCGCTTCGATCATTGCAGAGGCAACGGGCATGTTCACCGTGTTCATCGTGATCCATCTCAAAGGCATCAGTAAAAGGTTCTCTCTTTACAGGCATTTCGGATATCAAAAAGAGATCAGCCGGCTGATCCTGGAGCAATCCTCTCCCCTGATCTTTCAACATGCCATCAGCCTTATCAGTTGGGTCTTCTTCTATGTGTTGATCGAACGTCATGGTTATCATGTAGGGCACTCCAACCGTGACCTCGCCATTTCGAATACCATGCGGAATATATTCGGGTTCTTCGGGGTGTTCACCTGGGCATTTGCAGCTACGAGCAATACGATGGTGAGCAATATCATCGGCCAGGGAAAAAAGGAAAGAGTGATCGAGGTGATACGGAAGATCGTGCGCATCAGTTTCTGCATATCGCTGGTAATAGGTTTGCTGCTCAACCTGTTCCCTTCCGTTTTCCTTTCCATCTATGGGCAGCCCGACGAATTCATCGCAGCCGCCAAACCCGTTGTGCACGTGGTTTCCAGCGCACTGCTCCTGATGTCGGTCGCAACGGTATGGCTGAATGCCGTGACCGGCACCGGTAATTCACGGGTGAACCTGCTGATAGAAGTGGTGGCCATCCTGGTTTATTGCATTTATAATTACCTGGTGCTGGAAGTATTCAAATTGTCCATCACCTGGGGCTGGATGTCGGAATGGTTATATTGGACAGTGTTATTCTCCCTGTCTTATTTCTATATCAGGTCAGGCAGGTGGAAAGGGAAAGTGATTTAAATAGTTTGCAGTTGGCAATTTGCAATTTGCAGTTGGTAAGCTTCTTAGATTCCAGATGGGGTTTATCGACTGCAAATTGCCAACTGCACAAGATCATTTATAATTTTCCAGCAGTTTTTTGCCTTCTTCTTTGACGGTGGGATCGTCGACCGATCTATTGGGCATTTTCATCATGGCCTCCAGCAGTTCGATCGCTTTTTTATTATTGTCTTTCCGGTGCCATGCTTTGGCAAGCTCCAGGTAGTTGAGTAAAAAATGAGGATTGAGCTGTCGGCTTTTTTCATAGTTGAGAATAGCTTCATCGAGACTGGCCTTGGGCAGCGCTCCATAGGTGATCTTCACCAGCCACTTTTCCAGCGCATTCAGGTTGCTTACTTCATAATGCCATTTGCCGAGCACATGGTACCCTTTAAAATCATTGGGATCGAGCTTGATGGCTTTCTCGGCATAGGACTTTACATCTTTCACCGCATTGATCTTTTCTTCCCCGGAAGATATCAGGGCCATCCTGCCCATGGCGAGCGACATGGCAAAATTGGCTTCCACACTATTGGGGTTCACCTGCAATGCCCGCTGTGCGTATGTTTTAGCAGTTTTATAATATTCTTTCTGTTTGTCTTTGCCGGGTTGCCGCTTACCGATCATATTGTACAGTTCGCTGGCTTTGCAAAGTGCTGTGAGGTTATTGGGCTGTGCGCGGACCACTTCGAGGTATTTCTGAAGGGCCTCAGGCTCTTTGAAGGACTCTTCCAGTTGCTGGGCTTCTTTCAATAGCATATTGATATCCTGCGCTTGGTTCTCAACAGGCAGGATCAATAATAAGAACAGGAACCAGGAAATGGTCTTTGTTAATATGATTTTTGCCATGTGTCCTTATGAAAGCAGTCATAGAGTATCAAACTGCTTATGCATTGTAACACCTATCTTACCCTGAAAGTTTTCGATAGGCGCTTCTAATTTATAGATCGATAGGATGACCTCCCTGGTATCGGGATACTGATGTTTGATCTTTCGGATAATGCCCTCCGCTACTTTTTCCAACAGCGGAGTGGCCACTTTCATCCGTTGCTTCACGATCTCGAATACCTCTACATAGTTAATAGTATTTTTCAAATTATCAAACTGCGTAGATCCTTCATCGTATATCACCTTGATATTCACTTCATAAGGACTACCGGTATTTTTTTCTCCGTCATAAATACCGTGATAGGCGTGAATCCGGATATTTTGTAATTCGATTGCTACCATAAAAAAAATTTGGCCTTCCCTGTTCGGGACGAGGCCAAATTAGAAAGAAGTTGAGAAATAATATATTATTTTTTGTGTAGCGTTGAGCTATACCAATCCTTTTGCTGATAAATATCGTTCGGCATCCAATGCGGCCATACATCCGCTGCCTGCGGCTGTAACAGCCTGGCGATAGATCTTATCCTGCACATCGCCTGCGGCAAAGATCCCTTCTATATTGGTTTTGCTGGTGCCCGGGATGGTCTTGATATAACCGGCTTCGTCCATATCGATCCATCCTTTGAAAATATCGGAATTGGGCTGGTGGCCGATGGCTACGAAGAACCCGCTGATAGGGATCGTTTCAGTAGCGCCCGACTTCAAATTGCGGATACGCACTGAATCCACTTTATTTTCACCCAGGATCTCGTCGGTCTCGGTATTCCAGTAAACTTTAATATTAGGAGCTTTCAGCACTCTTTCCTGCATCACTTTGGAAGCCCGCATCTGGTCGCGGCGGATGAACATGTGTACCGTAGTGCACAACTTGGAAAGATACAGGGCTTCTTCAGCGGCGGTGTCGCCAGCGCCAACGATAGCCACGTCCTTACCACGGAAAAAGAAACCGTCGCACACGGCACAGGCGCTTACCCCAAAGCCATTCAGACGTTGTTCGCTCTCGAGGCCGAGCCATTTGGCTGAAGCGCCGGTGGCGATGATCACTGCATCGGCTTCCAGGAGCTTTTCATCATCGATCCAGACTTTATAAGGTTGTTGTGAGAAATCTACTTTAGTGGCCAGGCCATACCGGATATCGGCGCCCATGCGGTTGGCCTGTTTTTCGAAATCCACCATCATTTCCGGTCCCTGTACACCTTCGGCATAGCCGGGATAATTTTCAACTTCGGTTGTGATGGTCAATTGCCCGCCGGGCTGAATGCCCTGGTACAATACCGGTTTCATATTTGCTCTTGCTGCGTAGATAGCTGCCGTATAGCCTGCCGGTCCCGATCCTATGATCAAACAATGTACTTTTTCGCTTTCCATAATGAAGAAGAAAATTTGGCAAAAATAAAGGCAAAAGCGTTAAGAAAGCGTCAAGAGGACTAACACCTTAATTTACTGTGCATAAGTAGGAGAATAGTGGACGTGGGTAGTGGGCAGTTTGCAGTTGGCAATTTACAGTTGGCAATTGGCAGTTGAGAGACCCGCCGGGAGTGAATCCAAAAATAATGCTGTGTGCTACCTAACTGCCAACTGTAAATTGCCAACTGCCAACTATCAACCGCCCACTCTCACCTGGGGATCTTCATGGACTTATACTGGGCGGCATAACCGCCGAAATAACCGAGCGCGCCATTACTGATATTGCCCAATACTTTGGTGGGAGATGAAAAGGGATTGCCGATACTGTTATAGTTGTATTCCATGGTACGCCAGAAATCGTAGGTGGCCTTATCGATATTGCAGAATTTCACTGTAACGCTATCGCCGCGCAAAAAAAGGTTTACCACATCTTTACCGGTCTCATTGGCCCTGTTCACGCCGCCTTCCAGTTGTACTGTATACGTTTTGCCATCCGTGATCTGGTCGTCGAACACAGAGTTGAGTGCCGGGTAAAAAGGAAAACTGTACAATTGAATATAATAGCGGATATAATTACCGTAGCCGGGCGGATCGGTGATCGTGGCCATGATGATCACCCTGTTGGTATCGGCAGCCCCCGGCATTTTCTTCCAGGATAATGAATCTATCTTTTTTGTTAGCAGGGGGATGGTGGTATGGGCCGTATATTCTTTTCCTCCGTAACGGATGGTGATCGAGTAAGACTTGCCAGGTTCCCCTCTGAAAGCCGTAGTCAGATTGGAGGAATCGATCGAATACACGTATAGCGAATATCCATAAGGGTTACGCCTTTCATATTCCCGTAGTTTGTGGGTCTTGACACCGTTGGAAATAGTGATGCTGGCATTGTGTATGAAAGAGGCTTCCAGGAGCGCCGGGGTGAGTGTGCTGAAGAAATTGAGGCTGGAGGAAAGTCGGACCTCAGGCGGTCTTCCATTCTCGATATAGGCTTCCACCACCAGGGCCGGCTCGGCATTATTGGGTTTGAATGAGATATTCTTTTCGCAGGAATAACAAACGATCAGGAGAATAATAAATATTGCAGGGATTGCCTTAGCCATACAGAAGCCGCTTATGGGATTGATAGCAGAGTACCGGATTGGATCGATCGGTTTTAATTGACCTTACCCCGATATAGTTGTTGAATAGGGAATACAAGGCCCCAATCCTTTCCCCAAACCAGGTTCCCCTGCTCGATCTTGAATCTCCTGAAATTGAGCGGCTTTTGATATTTGGAAAGAAAGGTATTGCGGCTGCCGGTAAGGAAATCTTCAAAGTCAACTACGTTTTCCTTGCCGTCATTAAAAGCAATCAGCAGTCTATACCCATCCAGGTAAGTTGCTTTGCTCACCTCCAATATGGTAGCTTTAGGCTTCATCTTTTTGCTTTTATCTTTTCAAATGTAGGCTTTTTACCATTAATGAAAAAGGTTCGCCATTTGATTCATTATTTACCACGAAGGCACGAAGGCTCAAAGGATAGGAGGTTTTAGAATTGCTCAACATTACCGAAGGTAACTTCGTGCCTTAGGAAGAATTCAAATTATTGAAGTATTGGTTTCTTCGTCAAGGCACAAAGAGTAGTATGATAAATTGGAAGATAAATCGATTACAAAGAGCATCTCATTCCCTTTGCGCCTTCGTGCCTTCGTGGTAAATTCTGATAAGAATTCGACTCCATAATAAAATTCGACTATATTTTTCCGTTATATTTCCCCAGTTCAAGCACCCCGCTAAAAAAAGCCCCGGGAATATCCCCGGGGCCATACAATTTCACAATACTCTTACTAACCTAAATATGCTTTGAGTGCGTTGCTGTAACGCGCTTTTTGCAGTCTCTTGATAGCTCTTTCCTTGATCTGGCGGATACGTTCTTTGGTAAGGTCATATTTCTGCCCGATCTGTTCGATAGTAACACCGTTTTCGCCATCGAGGCCAAAATAAGCGTTCACGATCTCTGCTTCCCTTGGGCTGAGTGATTTCAGTACCCGGCGGATCTCGTTACGCAGGGAATCTTTCATCACGTCGTCATCGGTATCGTCTCCACCTTCTAGGAGATCGCCCATGGCTACATCCTCTGCTTCATGAACAGGTGCATCGAGGGAAGTATGACGGGTATTGCTCTGGAAAATATTGTTGATCTCGGTTTCGCTCATTTCGAGCAGTTCGGCTAATTCTTCGGTACTTGGCTCACGCTCATGTTCCTGTTCAAAAGCCATATAGGCTTTGTTAGCTTTGTTGTAAGTGCCAATTTTGTTTTGAGGCAGGCGGACCAATCTGCCCTGCTCTGCCAACGCCTGTAAGATCGACTGGCGGATCCACCATACGGCGTATGAAATGAACTTAAAACCCTTGGTTTCATCGAAACGCTGGGCTGCTTTTATCAAACCGAGGTTGCCCTCGTTGATCAGGTCGCTAAGAGAAAGACCCTGGTGCTGGTACTGCTTAGCAACAGATACCACAAAACGCAAGTTGGCCTGCACCAATTTGTCGAGTGCTTTTTGATCACCCATTTTGATGCGCTGAGCGAGTACGGTTTCTTCTTCCGGAGTGATCATAGGGATCTTGGAGATCTCCTGAAGATATTTCTCTACTGCCTGCGAATCGCGATTGGTTATCTGTGTAGCAATTTTGAGCTGTCTCATATCTTAATATAAATATTACTGATCCGTAACTGGGTACAGTATCAACATTAATTAGACTGTGAATGTTTAGGGGGAGTTGCAATCAACTGCTAACAGGCTGTTAAGATAGCCTATCCCGTCCAGTACCGTCTGCAAAAATAACACGCATACTTGAAATGTCATAGCCCCTGTGGATAAAAACCGCCCTGTAAAAGGTTTTTCCGGGGCTGACTACCAACGCAAAGCCTTGCCCGAAAACAGGCATTCCGGGTAGAGGCAGCGTCCCTACTGGCTATTCCGCTTTAGACCATTCATGCCGCCCGCCCAAACTTAAACATTAAAGAAGTCTTAAAATTTTGTGAAAATAGCATTCAACTAATAAATTAGTTATAATTTCGATTAACACAACTAAAAATTTAGTTACAAAACCCTCCCATCCATGAAAGCACTTACAAAAGGAGAAGAACAGGTGATGCAGGTGCTCTGGCAGTTGGAACAAGGCTTCTTAAAAGACCTTACAGAAGCCATGCCCGAACCGAAACCCCATTCCAACACAGTAGCCACCCTGCTCAAGATCCTGGTCGACAAAGGCTATGTAGGCTATGAAGTACAGGGCCGCAATAACCTGTACAAACCCCTGGTCAGTAAGGCCGATTACGGGAAAAAGACCATCCAGCAGGTCCTGAAGGGCTATTTCGAAGGATCACCCGCTAAACTGGTCTCCCAGTTCGTGAACGATAATAACCTCAGTCTCGAAGAACTGGAAGCCCTGCTCCAGGAGATCAAAAACAATAAAAACAACCCATCATGACCGGTTTCCTACTCTACCTGCTGAAAGTGGTGGCCTGCTCGGGCATCCTGTTCGGGTATTACTGGCTTTTCCTGCGCAATAAACAGTTCCACCATTATAACCGTTTCTACCTGCTCGCGGTGCTGATACTATCCATTAGCCTTCCCCTGATGAGGGTCCACCTCACACGGGATGAGCCGGGCCAGAGAACCCTCGTCTACAAGGCCATCGATATGATCAGCATTAGTGAAGGCCCCGATATTGCAGGTAATACCGATAAACCTGCCGCCGGCAGCACAGGCTGGCCGTCCGACTTTATCACCTACCTGTTCTATTATATCATCGCAGCCATTTTCGCCATTCATCTTGCCCTTTCGCTATGGTCTATCCGCAAACTGGCCAGGAGCTATCCGTTTGAAAGAATGGGCCGACTTAAATTCTATTCCACCCAGGCGCCCGGCACACCCTTTTCTTTCTTCCGCTCTATTTTCTGGAATGAAAAAGTGCCGCTGAATACCCGGCCCGGGCAGCAGATATTCCGGCATGAGATCTTCCATGTACAACAAAAACATTCACTGGACCTCCTGCTCACCGAATTGCTCATCATTGCCTTTTGGTTCAATCCCATTTTCCACCTCGTGAAAAAAGAACTGAAAGCTATCCACGAATTCCTGGCCGATCAGTATGCCATTTCAGACAGCGACAGGTATGCCTATGCAGAATTGCTGGTAGAGCAGGCCATCGGTAGCAAGCGATCTCTCGTGAACCCATTTTATCAAACCCATATCAAACGCCGCCTTATGATGATCATGCGCATCGATCAGTTCAGGAACAACTGGTGGAGCAGACTGATGGTATTGCCACTGCTCACTATTATTTTCTGTGCCGTTACACTGAAAGCACAACAGGCCGCATCTTCAGCCAATAATAAATTACCTGCGGCATCGAATGACAGTCGGGCATCCATTGCCCCGGTCCCTTCTCAAACCGGACTTCCCAATCCGGCCAACAACAACAGGAAAGTGACCAGCCTGCTTAACAAGGATGGCTACCAAACAGCCGGCAAACCATCCCGTGAGTCTGCCGGTAATACGGATAATGAATTGCGATTACACAATTCCATTATACCATCACCGATACCTTTATCCCCGGATGAATCGGTAACCCGGCCACTCGAAGATTCCCTGTTAATAGCCGTAATAAGACATTTCAACCGAACACTCCGCTATCCACAGCTGGCGATAGACAATAAGATCGAAGGCAGCATCTATTGTTCCGTTACTGCCGATGAAAGCAATGAATTGAAGGATTTCCAGTTGTACGAAGACAAGCCCAATACGAACGGAGCGTCTATCCATGAAATAAATATAGTTGCATACCGCCGATCTACTACCGTTCCAAAAGAAATACCGGACGTGGAGCAAAAACTGATCCTCATCGATGAAGTGAAAAGGACCGCAGGCTGGAAGATGAAAACACCCGGCCCTGCCTCATCAGGCATTACCAATTATTATTTGAAAATCAATTTCAGGCTCGAAGAAGCTGAACCAATATTCACCAAAACCGAGATCGAAGCGGCATTCATAGGTGGCAACGATGGATGGGACCGATTCATCGGTCAGCATCTCCGCTTTCCGGCAGAGGCGATCGGTAAGGAATTGAAGGGTTCGGCAACGGTAACCTTTGTGGTGGACAAGCAGGGAAAGGTGAATCATGTAGAAGTGATCAGTGGCCCGAAAGAAGTCCAGGATGAAGTGAAATACCTGATCGGGCAGAGCAGTGGCAAATGGCGGCCTGCCCTGCAGAACGGCCGCCCGGTGAGTTCTTATCTGACAAAGACCTTCGTCTTCAAACTTCACAGGGAAAAGGGAGGTGATCAATAAACGATCTCCTGCCCGTTCACTTTCAAGACAAGCTCTTTCTTTTTACCCGCTTCTACCCTGCCCACTATTTTAGCTTCGATGCCCAATACTTTGGCAGCATCGATCATGGCGCCGGCAGCGCCCTCTTCCGTGAATACCTCCAGGCGATGGCCCATATTGAAGACCTGGTACATTTCGCGGAGATCGCTGCCGGATGCTTTCTGGATGATATTGAAAATAACAGGCGCTTCGAAGAGATCGTCTTTCACGATCCGGAAATCGCCCGGCAGGTATTTCATACATTTGGTTTGCCCGCCGCCACTGCAATGCACCAGGCCATGTACAGCTTCGAATTGTTCCTGCAACAGCACTTTCAAAAGAGGCGCATAACTACGGGTAGGGCTCAGCAGGAGTTTTCCTATTTCCATTTGCTGATGGCCAACCGTTATATGGTCGAGCAAACGATGCGGACCGATATACACCACATCATCGCTCAATGAAGTTTCATAAGATTCTTTGAAGTTCTCTGCATAGAATTTGCTCAGCACATCATGACGGGCGCTGGTAAGGCCGTTGCTGGCAATGCCGCTGTTATATTCCTGTTCGTATTTTGTTTGTCCTGCACTGGCGAACCCAACGATCACATCACCGGCTTTGATCCTCTCATTGGTGACCAGTTTATTTTTCGGCCAGCGGGCGGCCATGGTGCCGTTCACGGCAATGGTGCGCACCACATCACCCACATCGGCTGTTTCTCCACCCAGGTAATGAATATTGACCCCGAACTGTTTGAGCTCATCGAAAAATTCCTGGGTGCCGTTGATGACCATTTCCAGCACTTCACCGGGGACCAGCCGCTTGTTCCGGTCGATGGTAGATGAGAAAAGCAGGTTATCGTGGATGCCTACACAAAGCAGGTCGTCGAGGTTCATGACGATTGCGTCACGGGCTATGCCTTTCCACACGGAAAGATCGCCTGTTTCCTTCCAGTAGAGATAGGCCAGGATACTCTTGGTGCCAGCACCATCGGCATGCATGAGGTTTACCCAATCCTTATCGCCGGTGAGGTGATCGGGATAGATCTTGCAGAATGCGAATGGGTACAGTCCCTTGTCGAGTTTTTCCGTAGCCTTGTGTACTTCTTCCTTCTGAGCAGAAACGCCCCTTTGTGAATATAAGCTCATAGGGCGCAAAGCTAAGAAGACGATTCCGTATTTTCGCAGCGCAATATGAAAGTTTATACCTCTATAGAAAGCATACCCCGGTTCGAAAAGGCAGTTATTACGATCGGTACTTTCGATGGCGTGCACAAAGGTCACCAGTTGATCCTCGATCAATTGAAAAAGGAAGCTGACCGCATTGACGGAGAGAGCCTCATCATCACCTTTCATCCCCACCCACGCAAAGTGGTGGCCGGGGCACAGCAGCCGGTACAACTGATCAATACGATCGAAGAAAAGATCGAACTGCTCACGAAGAACGGCATCGACAATATAGTGATCGTTCCTTTCACCGAAGCATTTTCCAAACTCTCTCCCGAAGCTTATATCGAGGATTTCCTGGTCAGCCGGTTCCATCCGCATACGGTGATCATCGGCTATGACCACCGGTTCGGACAGGGTCGTAAAGGCGATTATAAATTACTGGAAGAGTATAGTGCCAGACTTGGATTTGAACTGAAAGAGATCCCCGCGCATCTGATCAATGAAAGCACCGTCAGTTCTACCCGCATCCGCGAAGCCATCCTCCAGGGAGATATTCAACTGGCCAACACCTTGCTTGGTTACGATTTCTTTTTTGAAGGAAAAGTGGTGGAAGGCAATAAGCTCGGCAGAACGATCGGCTATCCTACAGCCAACCTGCAAGTGGAGAATGAAGAGAAACTGGTGCCCGGCAATGGAGTGTACGCAGTGCAGGCAGAGATCGGGGACGGTAAAACCCCGATGCATCACGGTATGATGAATATAGGTCTGCGCCCAACCATCGGAGGCAGCCGGCGGATGATCGAAGTGAATATCTTCGATTTCGATGCTGAAATTTATGGGAAGACGGTGCGCGTTTACCTGAAAAAATTCCTGCGTGGCGAACAAAAGTTCAACGGTCTCGATGCGCTGAAAGACCAGCTTGCGATCGACAAAAAAAATTCACTGCAATTTTTCGGTTGAAAGATCTATCCCATCATTTTCACCACCATTTCCTTGAGCAGTGACCCATCCGATGTACCTGCGTCATTTACGCCCACGCTCCTGAGATTATATTGGTGCAATAATAACAGGGCGGCCTCCACGCCATTGTACCCATAATTCTTTGCCGTTTGCAGATAATCCTTCACGAAATAAGGGTTTACACCTATGTTGACAGCAATGGTCTTCTCATCTTTTCCCTGCTGGCCAAAGATCATATAGGTCTTACTGAAGAGATTGTACAGGGTGGGTAGCACCAGTTGAATAGGCGCTGCTTTCGGATTGGCTTCGAAGTACTGTATGATGCGCATGGCCCTGGCCAGGTCTTTAGAGGCCATGGCGCTCTGCAATTCGAAAGGATTGTACTCCTTGCTGACGCCTACATATTTCTCGATATCATCTTCCGTGATATTCTTGCGTTCACCCAGGTTCACGAGCATCTTGTCGATCTCGTTATTGATCCGGCTGAGGTCATTGCCGATATGGTCTACCAGTAACAGCAAGGCTTTCTGTGCAATGGTATACCCTTTGGATTGTACGAGGTCGTTAGTCCACTCCGGCAATTGGCTATCGTACATTTTCTTCGTGGTCAGCATCTCCCCTTTTTCTTTCAGCAGCTTGGCCAGTCTGCTGCGGCCGTCCACTTTTTTTTCCTTGTACGATACCACGAATACTGTCGAAGTCAATGGGTTTTCGATATAGGGTTCCAGCTTATCGATATCGCGCATCTGCTGTGCTTCTTTCAATAAGACCACCTGCCTATCGGACAACATGGGATAGCGCCGGCAGGCATTGATCACGTCGGCCCAGTTGGCATCCTTTCCGTAAAAGACCACCAGGTTGAACCCTGCTTCCGCTTCGGTCAGGATGGAATGTTCTGCATATTGTACTACCGTGTCGATAAAATAGTCCTCCTCTCCTTCCAGCCAGTAAACCGGTTTGAACCGCTTCTTTTTCCACTCAGCTATGATTTTTTCCGCAGACATTATACTATAAAATTTGAAAAATTTTAGCAATATTACGGTAAAATACCCCGTACCCAATATGGAATTATGCACAGCGGAAACACAATACTGTACTGCATTTCGACGTTTCTTTCCCCGCCTTCCGGCGCCCAAAAAGGGAATTCTGGCATGGTTTTGGACTAAACCTAGTTCGAAACCTGATCACAGGCAACAAACCCAAATTTTAAACTTTTGAAAACCATACACATTTATGAGTACAACCAATTATCCATCAGCTAGCCCACAAAGTCAACCGCCTAAAAAAGATTCGAAAAACCTGATCATCGGTTTATTGGCCGTTGGCATCCTCGGTACATGGGGATATTTCCTGTGGGACAAGAACAAGTCCGATCAACAGATCACCCAATTGCAAACACAATATGTTGCTGTTGATTCTTCCAAGAACGAATTACAAAAAAGTTTCGACGCTGCAGTGATCCGCCTGGATTCCCTGACGGGTTATAACAATGAACTGGAAGGAAAACTGAGCGAACGCAACTCGGAGATCGGCAAACTGAAAACACAGATCGCCGCCAAGCTGAAAAAAGACAAGCTCAGTGAAAAAGAAAAAGTAGAGTTGCGTGGACAGATCGCAGAACTGAACACCAAGATCAACAACCTCGAACAGGAAGTTGCCCGGTTAACTCAGGAAAATCAAACACTGACCACTGAGAAGACCCAACTGACGGCCGACAAAGAAAAACTGACCACAGACCTGCAAACCACTACTACGGCCAAGCAGGACCTGGAAAAGAAAGTCGATATCGCTTCTACCCTGAATGCTTCCAATATCACCATCACACCGATCAACGAAAAAAGCGGTGGCCGTGAAAAAGTAACTACCACTGCCAAACGTGTCGACAAACTGGTGATCGCATTCGATGTAGACAACCGTATCGCCCAGGCAGGTAGCACCGATGTATATGTTTCTGTTACCGATCCGGATGGAAAACCCGTAACTGTTGAAGCACTGGGTTCCGGTAGCTTCACTACCCGTGAAGAAGGCGACAAATTCTATACTTTCAAAATGCCAGTTACCATCGAAACCGGTAAAAAGACACATATCGAATATCCCTGGAAACAAAACAGTCCTTTCAAGAAAGGCAACTACAAGATCGAAGTATACCACAATGGTTTCAAGATCGGCGAAGGTGTACGTGAGTTGAAGAAAGGTGGTCTGTTCAGCTAAGAGCTAATCTGTTTCACATATATCTTATATCCGCATCATATAGTATAGTAGTTAAAAAAAGAGTCCCGCAAACCTGCGGGGCTCTTTTGCTTTTATCGTTACAGTAATGCCCTGATCGCCGCCCTGCCCACATGCACTACCCTGGCCGTTCCGGGCTTGCGGCCTTCATACTGGATATTCAATTCCAGGTTGTTCGACAGCCGTTTCGTGAGATCGAGGTTCCAGAGAAAATTCTTCCCCGGCAATAACCCGTCGAGCATGATATAGGCCGAAGGCGAATTGGTATTCGGCGTTTGCTCATTGGAGGTGAACGTAATATTATTATAGGTGAATTTGGCCTGGATCGATGTGCTTTGCAGGATATTGTATTTGACCTCCGTGTTCAATGAGTTCGACAATGATTTTTCCTGAGCGCCCTGCTCATTCTTCTTATCACTCAGTCTGTATCCCACCACAAGCCTGAAATTCGACCCTTTCGTAAAATTCAATGCCGGTTCCACCGATTGCTGGTTGATGCGGAAGTTCCTGTTATCGAATTTCGTATTGGAGCTGCTGAGCTGGTTGATGCCTTTTCTGCCGGTAATTTCCAGGGTGACCAATCTCGAAAGATTGGCCCGGCCACGGAGGCTCCATTCGTTCAGGCTGCGGGTCTCATAACCATACGTGAGCAGCGATTTGCCGCTATTGCGTGAATTGTTGAGATCGAACCCCCAGCGGGTACTGAAACGGTTGAATGAAAAAGTATTGATAAATGTGGAGCTCAGGGTAATGAGCGAAGTATCGGCCAGTGGGGCTTTGAAGGGATTGAGCTGCACCACCCCTTTCGCGATCTCCTTTTTATTGAGCTGTAAAGCGGATTGAAGGTTGATCCTCGCCAGGAATTTTGTAAAGCCTTTGGCCCGCACCAGATCGATCACTGATCGCGGATTGAGCCCAACAGTATAATTGAAGGTATTGTAATTAGCCTTCACGAATTCATTGGTGGGCGTGAAGATCCGGATATATTTAGCCTGGTCCTGGAAACGGGCCACTTCAAATTCGTTCAATTGCTGAATGCCATCATGGTTATAATCGATCCAGGTGTATTCCCCCTGTCCGGCCGGCACTTCCAGGAATGCAAAGTCCCTTTTCTGCTCCTGCCCCGATCCCACTTCGTACAACATATTGCCCGTTACCAATCCTCTCCATTCGTTGACCTGGTATTCTGCCCTTCCCAGCAGGCTCTTATCGGCTTTCTGCGTGGTAACGGCGCTGTTCAGGATGGAGAGCGTTCTGTAGGTTGCATTGAACCGGAATTGATGGTGCTCGTTTTTCAACAATTCCGTATATAGATTGAAGTTATGGCTACGGTCCGATTTGGAAAGATCTTTTCCATAGGGGTATTGATTGGTGCGGGTGAAATAGGTCAGTCCCCACCGATTCGGCTTTGCCAGGTCGGATTTTAGCGCGACCTGGAAGTTACTGAAGGCGAAACTGAGACTGTTGACGGTGTCCGACTGCCGGTTCCTGATCTCATTATGTTCGATGGAATAGTTCACGCCGATGGAATAGTTCCGCAGCCTGGGAAAGGTCCTCGAAATATCGATAGTGGGCCGGAAGAAATATCCTTTGTCATTGGCCCCATTCACGGTGGAGATCATGAACACATTGTTGAACCGCCAGCCTTTCAGTACCTGGGTGTGATAGAGGCTGTTCCGTATCCCCTTGAAATCATTGCCCCGATCGTACGAAGTGAACTGGTAGCGGAGTGAATTCAATTTGCGGTCGGCCAGTTGCAGGCCAGCATTGATGATCGATTCATTTTCCGGGGCCACCTGGATCGGCAGGCCCCAATCGCGGGTAAACTCCACATTCCGCAACCTTTCCAGCGGTTTGAATTTGGCTTCCACATATTCATAGCCCAGGTCGGATGTGAGCGACAGACCTTTGCTGCCCGACAGTGGCAGCGTATTCTTCAGCTGAAATTTCCCGGCATATCCTTTATCGTTGCCTTTATCTTTTGTGGAGAATGTATTCACATCATAATTGCTCATCGCCAGTTCCGTATTGACGACGGTATTCTTCGTGACATTATATTCCACCCCCAGGCTCATCACCTGTTGTTTCTTGGGCGTTACCAGGAATACGGCGGCCTCGAACTGTCCCTGCTTCACCCCATTCACCGGCTGTACCCAGCGATACACTTTTCCATTGGCTCCATTGAGGTCGGGTACATAGTTACCATTGCCGGCCCCTACATCGATAAATGACAAGGTGTAACGGGCACTGTCGCGGTTAGTGGAATAGATATAAATGGAATCACGGTAAAGCCCGCTATCATACACGGTATCGACTTTCTTATACATGATCTTGCCGGTAGAGAAGGTATCGATGGTGGCATTGGGATAGAAAGCCTTATTCACGCTGTCGCCGATATTATCCAGGAATTTCTTCTGGTCCGGGTTGAGGGATTGATTGATGGGAGAGCTCTTGGCATCGGCGTTGTTGAAGAACGCGAAGCGGAGCTTGACCTTCTGGTTGAAATTCACTTCATCGGCCAGGTAGATGTTCGAGTTGAGATAATTCCTGTCGGCATATTCGAACTCCACCTGGATACGCCTGTCTTTCGTGATCATACGTTTAGGTGTGAACGTGATTTCCGCCGTGTTGTAATTGATCACGTAATCCTGGTCTTCCCCCCGCTGCAACAATTCCCCATCGATAAAGACCCTTTCCGTATTGGCCAGCACTACGAAGAAAAATTCGTTATTGGCCCCCTGCAGGCGGTAGGGTCCCTGGTTGCCTTCCAGGGCAACAAGCTGGTTGCGGGTGAATTTACCTTTGGCGATAGACCCGCTTACCATCAGTTTATTGGAGATGGTGGCACTCACCGCTGCCGTGTTCTCGAAGGCGATCCCCTGGAGACGTTTATAGAAGCTCAGGAAATAATTCTGCGATTGCCGGATGTCGATATCACCCAGACTTAAAGCCCAGTTACGTTTTTTGAACTGGAGGAAGATCCGGTCGAATTCATTCAGTTGTTGGGTAGTGCCATCGGGCTGAATGGGAATATTGTTGTCGGTGATGGCAGCAGCGATCTCGATACTATCGGCGAGATAACCGCTCAACTGGAGATTGAGGTTGGACGTCACCACGGCATCCTGGCTATTACCGAATGATATGGCCCTTCCGAAGCTGCCATTATAAGTGATATTGCCGAAATTGAAAAAGTTGTCGGCCGGCGTTATACCTGCATAATTGGGTGTATAAGGCTGGCCGATAAAGCGGTCCATCACACTATCGTACACCATCCTGTTTACGACTGCATTCAGTTTCGTGGGAAATACCCTGTACTGGATATAGAGGCTGTCCAATATAAATTTCGTCTTCCAGGTAAGCCTAGCATTGACATAATCGATCTCGTAGGCAGTATCGGGAATGGCGGGGACGATGATCGTTCTGGGAATGATACTGAGGGAATCCAGTTGCACAACACGGGTACGGGTGGAGATCTTTTTGGAACGAAGGTTGGACAAAGGCTTTTCCGTTCCCGGCACCTGTGCGAGGACCTCTATATGTGCTCCGGCTATGAAAAAACACAGTATCAGTATTCTCCCAAACAACAACGTTAGTATTTCGGATGATCAAGCATCTTGACAATGGCCGGGAGCCGGCAACAAACATTGAAAAGATTTATACCAACTCTGCTGATTTTCACTTTATTAGGCTAAATCTGGCCGAGTATCCTTAAAAGCGTTTAAAATTAGGATTTATTGTTTGAAGCACAGGGAGAATATAGCCTACAAGGAGGTTTTCGGCCGCAAATGGGCAATGGCAGAAATTTAAATAAAAGCCCCGGGAATATACCGGGGCCAGTCCATTATTGTGCGGGTTGCGATTGGCGGAAACTAAGCCAATTGCAATTTCTTTGCTTTTTTATCTTCCAGGTATTCATCGAATGTCATCAGTTTATCGGACACACCATTGGGCGTAAGTTCGATGATACGATTGGCCACTGTTTGAAGGAAAGTATGGTCATGCGAAGTGAGCATTACGATCCCTTTGAAATTTTCCATGCTTTCATTGAACGACTGGATCGATTCGAGATCGAGGTGGTTGGTAGGCTCATCGAGGATCACCACGTTGGGGTCTTGCAGCATCATGCGGCTGATCATACAACGTACTTTCTCACCACCGCTGAGCACGGAAGTTTTTTTCATGATCTCATCACCACTGAAGAGCATCTTACCGAGGAAACCGCGAAGAAAAGGCTCATCCACATCCGTAACATGGGCAGGCACGTATTGACGGAGCCAGTCCATCAGGTTCAGGTCCTGGGTGAAGAACTGGGTATTGTCGTTCGGCAGGTATGCCTTGGAAACCGTGGTACCCCATTCATACTTACCGCTATCGGCCTTCATTTCGCCATTGATGATCTCGAAAAAAGAAGTGACTGCTACATGATCGTCGGCCACCACGGCGATCTTATCGCCTTTATTGACGGTGAAGTTCACATTGCTGAATAGTGTCCTTCCATCGATCGACTTCGACAATTTCTCAATGTTGAGGATTTGGTTGCCTACTTCCCTGAGTTGTTTGAAGATGATGCCGGGGTATTTCCTATTGGATGGGGTAATCTCTTCTATCACCAGTTTCTCCAATGCTTTTTTCCGGGCCGTCGCCTGGCGTGATTTGGAAGCATTGGCGCTGAAGCGGGCGATGAAGTCCATCAGGTCTTTCCGCTTCTCTTCCGTCTTCTTGTTCTTATCGCTCATCTGGCGGGCCGCCAACTGGCTGCTTTCATACCAGAACGTATAGTTGCCGGTATATATCTTGATCTTCTGGCGGTCCACATCGGCTACATGCGTACAGACGGCATCGAGGAAGTGACGGTCGTGGGATACGACGATCACGATATTCTCATACCCGGCCAGGAAGTTTTCCAGCCAGGAGATGGTGACCACATCGAGGTTGTTGGTAGGCTCGTCGAGGATCAGGGCATCGGGATTTCCGAAGAGTGCCTGTGCCAGCAGCACCCGCACTTTGAGCGCACCGCTGATATCTTTCATGAGCGACTGGTGGATATCTTCAGGAACGCCCAGTTCACTGAGGAGACTGGCCGCATCGCTGTCGGCAGTATAACCGCCCATCTCGCCAAATTCCCCTTCCAGTTCGCCGGCACGGATACCGTCGGCTTCACTGAAATCGGGTTTGGCATAGATAGCATCACGCTCCTGCATGACCTGCCATAATTTTTTATGCCCCATCAGCACTGTATTGAGCACAGTGCATTCATCGAATTCGAAATGGTTTTGCTTCAGCACGGCCATGCGTTCCCCCGGAGTAATGTCCACCGACCCCTTATTGGGTTCGATCTCTCCCGATAGTATTTTCAGGAAAGTGGACTTACCGGCCCCATTGGCGCCGATAACACCATAACAATTCCCTTTGCTGAAACTCAGGTTCACTTCATCGAACAGCACACGTTTGCCAAACGAAAGCGTCACATTGTTCACTGTGATCATAGATACTTGCTAAATTTTGAAGGCGCAAATGTACGACTTTATGGGAAGTTGACAGGTTGAAAAGTTAACAGGTTAATAAGTTGAAAGGTTAACAGGGGAAGTACCCGAATAAGCCTTGTTAACCTGTCAACTTATTAACCTGTCAACTTATTAACTTTTCAACCTTATTCAACCTTTCCTTCCAATGCCAGCAGGAACGCATATTGTAGCGCCTCATCCTTCAGGTAATCGAACCGCCCTGAAGCTCCGCCATGACCGGCATCCATATTGATCTTGAATAAAATAATGTTTTTATCTGTCTTCATCTCCCGCATTTTGGCCACCCATTTGGCCGGCTCGAAATATTGCACCTGGGAATCGTGCAAACCGGTTGTTACGAGCAGGTTAGGATAGCTCTTCTTCTCCACGTTATCATACGGGGAATAGGATTTCATATAAAAATATTCAACGCTATCTGCCGGATTGCCCCATTCTTCATATTCGCCGGTGGTAAGTGGGATACTGGCATCGGACATGGTCGTCAGCACATCCACGAATGGTACTTCGGCGATCACCCCTTTCCAGAGTTCGGGGCTCATATTGGTGATGCCACCCATCAGCAAGCCGCCTGCGCTGCCGCCATTGGCATAGAGATGGTCTTTTGTGGTAAAGTTCTCACTGACCAGGAATTTTCCGCAATCGATGAAATCGGTGAAGGTGTTCATTTTTTTGAGCAGATGACCTTCATCGTACCATTGCCGGCCCATCTCCTGCCCACCCCGCACATGGGCAATGGCAAAGATGAATCCCCTGTTCAGCAGGCTAAGGATATTGCTGTTGAAGCCTGGCCAACTACTGTTGCCATAAGATCCATAGGCATAAAGGAGCAGTGGATTGCTTCCATCTTTCTTCACTCCTTTTTTATATACGAGAGAAATGGGCACTTTTACACCATCACGGGCTGTGGCCCATAATCTTTCAGAAGCATAATCGTCTTTATTGAATCCGCCCAATACCTCCGTCTGCTTTTTCAATTCCTTCTGCTTCGTGTCCATGTTATAGTCGTAGATGGTACTGGGAGTGGTGAGGGAGTTATATACGAAGCGGAGGATATTGGTATTGAAATCGGGGTTCATTCCTTCCGAAACCGTGAATACAGGTTCGTCGAAATGCAGGTATTCATCCTGTTTCGTAGTTTGGTTGATGATCCGCAATTGCCTGAGCGCATCTTTCACTTCAGACAATACCAGGTGATTTTTGAAAACGGTAAAGCCCGATATATACACGTCCTTTCTGTAAGGGATCACTTCTTTCCAGTTCTCCCTGCCAGTTTTGTTTTCGGGGGTTTCCATCATTCTGAAATTCGGGGCATTCCAATCGGTATGTACATAGAATTTATCATTGAAATGCTCGATGAAGTACTGGAAGTTTTGCTGCCGTGGTTGAAATACCCTGAATTTCCCGGTCGGATTGGAAGCCTCCAGCAATTGGATCTCCGTAGACACTTCATTCATGTTCGATTCGATCAGGATATATTTTTTCGATTTGCTGCGGTCTACATCGATATAGAAACGATTGTCCTTTTCCTCATACACGAGCACATCCGATTTAGGATCGCTGCCAAGCACGTGCCGCCAAACCTGGTATGGCAACAGGGTGGTCACATCTTTTTTCACATAGAAAAAGGTTTTATTATCGGAAGCCCATTCAACGGAACCACCGTCTACGTTGAGTATCTCGTCGGGATAGGTCTCGCCGGTCTTCAGGTTCTTCACCTGCAGGTGATACAATCTGCGGCTCACGGAATCAGTGGTAAATGCTACCAGTTCATTATTGTCGCTGACACGGCGGGTGCCGATATGGTAAAACTTATGTCCTTCCGCCATTTTGTTCTGGTCGAACATTATTTCTTCCGGCGCTTCGAGGGTTTCTTTTTTCCGGCAGAAGACAGGGTATTGTTTTCCTTCTTCGAACCTGGAATAGTACCAGTAGCCATTGTCCTTGTAAGGCAGGGATTCATCTTTTTCCTTGATCCTGCCTTTCAATTCCTGGAAAAGCTTTTCCTGAAGGGGTTTGGTAGCTGCCATCATGGTATCGAGATAGGCATTTTCTGCCCTGAGGTAGTCGAGTACTTTAGGATTATCCCTTTCATTGAGCCAATAGTAATGGTCAATCCTTTTATCGCCATGCAATACAAATTCTTTATTATTCTTCTCAACTGTGGGAGGAGTGATCCCTGAAGGCCATTGATATGCTTTATTCATGGTATCGGGCTTTTGGTTACAGCCTGCTACCAGCAATAGTACAAAAAATAATAACCCGTTATTTTTCATATACAGTGTTTAAGAGGCATTGAAAATACTGATTCCGCTTCCAAATTGCTAACCGTTTGTGTAAGGGAAAGTAAATTGGTGGCGACTGGGTATTGTGCTAAGAGGGATAAGAAAGTACGAAGAAATGTGAGCCGAACTCATATTTCGGAGAGGAGACCTTTGAGGTCGAGGGGCTCCGTAACCATCTGGAGCTGGCCATTGGCATCGAAGGGCCACAGGTTGCGGGGTTTATCCCAGTACAATTCAACACCGTTGCTATCAGGATCGTCAAGATAAATTGCTTCGGACACGCCATGATCGGAAGCGCCTGTGAGCGGGTATTTGGCATCGATCAGCCTTTTCAGCACGATGGCCAGGTCGCGGCGGGTAGGATATAATATAGCTGTGTGAAATAGTCCGGCCGAATGTTGCGGCGCAGGAGGCGCATTACGGCTATACCAGGTGTTGAGACCGATATGATGATGATATCCTCCGGCAGAAATGAATACTGCCTGTGATCCATATCGCTGCATGATCTCGAAGCCCAGCAATCCCTGGTAAAAGGCCAGGGATTTATCGATGTCCGATACTTTCAGATGGACATGACCGATGCGGGTGTTGGCCGGGACTTTGTAATCCATACAATATTTGTTGTTTGTAGTTGATGGTTTGTGGTAGGGTCTACTAACAACAGGGTCCGTTATTTATCGACAGTGAGGCCGGCCTTGATGTACTCGTTGTTGAGGCGGGCGATATTGGTGATGGATATCTCCTTGGGGCAGACCGCTTCGCACGCGCCGGTATTGGTGCAACCGCCGAAACCTTCCTTGTCCATTTGTGCGATCATGTTGATCACACGGCTTTTTCGCTCCGGATCGCCTTGTGGCAACAATGCCAGGTGACTGACCTTGGCACTCACGAACAACATGGCGGAGCTATTCTTACAGGCTGCCACGCAGGCCCCGCAACCGATACAGGCTGCATTGGCGAAGGCGAGGTCGGCCTTGTCTTTTTCTATGGGGATGGAATTGGCATCAACAGCATTACCGGTATTCACGGAGATATATCCGCCTGCCTGAATGATCCTGTCGAAGGCAGTTCTGTCTACCACTAAGTCTTTGATTACAGGAAATGACTTTGCCCGCCAGGGTTCTACTACAATGGTATCACCATCTTTATAGGCACGCATGTGGAGCTGGCAGGTGGTATTGGCATGCCAGGGGCCATGAGGCCGCCCGTTGATGTACATGGAGCACATGCCGCAGATCCCTTCCCGGCAATCATGGTCGAACGCGATAGGGTCTTTACCTTCAGCGATCAGGCGTTCGTTCAGCACATCGAACATTTCGAGGAACGACATTTCCGATGAAATATCTTTTACATCATAAGTCTCGAAATGCCCGCTGTCGGAACTGTTTTTTTGTCTCCAGACCTTCAGTGTGAGATTCATTGTATGGTGCTCCATAATACGTAATGTGTTAATGTGAAGATTTTATTTGTAGCTCCGCTGGCTGGGCTTGGCTACTTCAAATACCAGGTCTTCCCTGTGAAGTTCCCAGTTTCCCTCTCCTTTCAGTTCCCAGGCTGCTACATATTGAAAATTGTTATCGTCGCGTTTGGCTTCTCCTTCCTCTGTTTGTGATTCTTCCCTGAAATGACCGCCACAGCTTTCATTGCGTTGAAGGGCATCGATGCACATCAATTCTCCCAATTCGATGAAATCCGCCACACGGTTGGCTTTGTCAAGCTCCGGGTTCATTTCTTTGATACCGCCCGGAATGCGGAGATTGGACCAGAATTCTTTTTTCAGTTGGCGGATCTCTTCAATGGCCTCTTGCAGACCTGCGGCATTGCGGGCCATCCCGCATTTGTCCCACATGATCTTTCCAAGCCTTTTATGAAAGCTCTCGACCGTTTTGGCGCCTTTGATGTTCATCAGCCTGTCGATCCTGTCCTGCACTGCTTTCTCTGTATCCACGAATGCCTGGTGAGAGGTCGGTATAGCGGCTGTGCGAATATCATTCGACAGATAATTACCAATAGTGTAAGGGATCACGAAATAACCATCAGCCAGGCCCTGCATCAGTGCAGATGCTCCGAGACGGTTGGCGCCATGATCGCTGAAGTTGGCCTCACCGAGGGCGTATAATCCGGGCACATTCGTCATGAGTTCATAATCCACCCAAAGCCCGCCCATGGTATAATGCACGGCGGGATAGATCCGCATCGGCACTTCATAAGGGTTTTCGCCGGTGATCTTTTCATACATGTCGAACAGGTTGCCGTACTTTTCTTTCACTACGTTCACGCCATGTTCACGCACCTGCTCCGGTGTGGGGTCCTCTATACCTAACTTGCTGCATTCACCCAGTCCATACCGTTCGATGGCCTTTGCATAATCGAGGTATACGGCCTGGCGGGATGAACCAACGCCATAACCGGCATCGCAGCGCTCTTTGGCGGCGCGACTGGCCACATCGCGTGGTACGAGGTTACCGAAGGCAGGATATCTTCTTTCGAGGTAATAATCTCTTTCTTCTTCCGGTATCTCATTGGGCTTGCGGGTATCACCTTTTTGTTTGGGCACCCATATACGGCCATCATTCCGCAAGCTCTCCGACATCAGTGTGAGCTTCGACTGGTGATCACCGCTCACCGGTATACAGGTGGGATGTATCTGCGTGAAGCAGGGATTACCGAAGTAGGCGCCTTTCTTATGGGCTTTCCAGGCAGCGGTTACATTGCTGCCCATAGCATTGGTAGAAAGGTAAAATACGTTGCCATAGCCTCCGGAACATAACAGTACCGCATGACCGAAATGCCTTTCCAGCTCACCGGTAACCAGGTTGCGCGCAATGATGCCGCGGGCCTTGCCATCGATCATCACAATATCGAGCATTTCATGACGTGAATACATTTTGACATTACCGAGCGCTACCTGCCTTTCGAGGGCCTGGTAAGCGCCTATCAGTAATTGCTGTCCGGTTTGGCCGGCAGCATAAAAAGTTCTTTGTACCTGTGTACCACCGAAGGAGCGGTTGCTGAGCAAACCGCCATATTCACGGGCGAAGGGGACCCCCTGGGCCACGCACTGGTCGATGATATTGGCGCTTACTTCCGCGAGCCTGTGCACATTGCCTTCACGGGCGCGGTAATCGCCTCCCTTGATCGTATCATAGAACAAACGGAAAACGGAATCACCGTCGTTCTGATAGTTCTTGGCGGCATTGATACCACCCTGTGCGGCGATGCTATGTGCGCGGCGGGGAGAATCCTGGAAACAAAAAGCTTTCACTTTATAGCCTAGCTCTCCGAGAGAAGCCGCAGCAGAAGCGCCAGCCAGCCCTGTCCCAATGATAATGACCTCCAGCTTTCTTTTATTGGCCGGGTTCACAAGGTTACAGTGACCTTTATAATATGTCCATTTCTGATCTAAAGGACCGCCGGGAATTTTTGCGTTCAACATATCACCAGTTTATGGTTTGCTGTTTGATGTTTATGAATGATGATCAATCCTGCCCTATCCATCCGAAATAAATGCTCACTGGCATCAGGGCGAAAAGAACAGGGATCAAGATGGAGAAGCCTATACCGAAGCCCCTGATCAGATGCAGGTAGCGGTTATTGTGCACGCCCAGTGTTCTGAAAGCGCTCTGGAAGCCATGCATAAGGTGCCAGGCCAGCGAAAAGCAGCCAAGCACATATAATACAACAATAAAAGGATGCGAGAACACTTCTACCATGCGTGAGAAAAGATCATGCTGGAGAGGGTCGTAGGATGCTTCCGGGAGATCGTGCGCTATACGGGAGGCATACCAGAACTGGGAGATATGCATCACCAGGAAAAGGAACAGCAATGTACCGAACAGGCCCATCGTACGGCTATACCACTTACTGCCTTTATTCCCCAAATTGACCTGGTAGCCTTTTCCACGACGGCCTAAATTCTTTGCTTCTACAGCAAAACCCTGCACGATATGGATAATGAACCCGATGAAAAGCCCGACCTCCATGATCCTGATCACTACGCTGCTTCCCATGAAGTGGGCGGCACGATTGAACATTTCTCCATTGTCGTTCGGATCGAAGAGATCGGCGAAGATGCATGCATTGATACCGGCATGTACTACGAGGAATGAGATAAGAAATACTCCTGTTAAGGCCATTACAAGTTTCTTGCCGATGGAAGATGTAAAGAATTCAGACCATTTCATCCGTTAAATTTTATTTGTATGTTGGTCGGGGTCGCCCTGAAAGGGAATAACCCCCGTCTCTGAGAGGATGACAACAAATGGTGAAAGCGGTATGGGGGAGTTTTCATGTGATATCATCGTATATAAACGATCGACCAGGTTCCCTTCACAAACAGCTAATGCCAATCGTGATATCTGCGCTATTCAAACCACTTGCCCTACCTTTCCTGCAACATCCCATGATCTGTACTGATTAAAGGCGATCATGAGAAGGGTTGTTGTTTGTTACTCCGACGCAAAAATAACGCAGCAGCGCCAAAAATCATATTATACGGAAAATTTTCCTGCTTTATTTGTAAAATAGGTAAATTCTAAAATCCCTATCTTAGCCGCCTAAAACCAACCGAATGAAACAAGACGAGGATTTTGAGGCCGACCTGGCCGGCGAGGAAGGTCAGAGTGATGAGGCGAAGAGCAGTTGGTTCAAGAGGATCAAAAAAGGCATTCTGACGAGTACAGCAGAGAAAAAAGAAACTCCGGAAGGTCTCTGGAGCAAATGCCCTGAATGCGGCTATATCTGCACGGTTACGGAATTGAGGGAAAATCTATTTGTTTGTCCGAAATGCGCCTATCATCACCGGATCGGCAGTACAGAATATTTTGAGATCCTTTTTGACGACAACCAGTACGAAGTGCTGTTTGAAAATATCCGCTCGAAAGACTTTCTGCATTTCACCGACCTGAAACCTTATCAGAAAAGACTGGAAGAGACCTGGGCCAAAACAGAGATCACCGATTCGATCCGAATAGGAAAAGGAAAGATCAAGACCCTCGACCTGGTAGTAGGCTGCATGGATTTTGAATTTATAGGCGGATCACTGGGCAGTGTGATGGGAGAAAGGATCGCAAGGGCCGCCGATGTCTGCCTTGAACACCACATTCCCCTGCTGATCATTTGTAAATCAGGAGGAGCAAGAATGATGGAAAGCGCTTTTTCGCTGATGCAACTGGCGAAGGTATCGGGCAAATTATCACAACTCACGGACGCAAAGATCCCATATATCTCCTTACTGACAGACCCGTCGTTCGGCGGTATTTCCGCATCCTTCGGTATGCTGGGCGACCTGAACATTGCCGAGCCCGGCGCCTTGATCGGATTTGCCGGGCCCCGGATCATCCGGGAAACGATCAAGAAAGACCTGCCGGAAGGTTTTCAGCGAAGTGAATTCCTGCTGGACCACGGCTTCCTCGACTTCATCGTATCGAGGAAGGAGCTGAAAGAAAAACTGGCCACGGTTTTGTCGTTGTTCAGGAATTGAGGAAAGAGGTCATACCTTATAATTAACCATGGAGATCAGGAACAGATCAGCCTATCACGATTATTTCATCGAGGACAAATACGATGCGGGCATTGTGTTGGCCGGAACGGAAGTAAAATCATTGCGCGAGGGAAGGGCGAGCTTCAATGATGCCTATTGCTTTTTCCATAAAGGAGAGCTCTGGGTCAAAAGCCTGCATATTACCCAATACTCCCACGGCACATCCAATAACCACGACCCGGTACAGGAAAGAAAGCTCCTCCTTAATAAGAAAGAACTCCGAAAACTGGAAGCAAAAACCAGGGAGAAAGGGTATGCTATCATTCCTCTCCGCATTTTCTTCAATGAAAAAGGACTGGCCAAAATGGAGATCGGTCTCGGCAAGGGTAAAAAACTCTATGATAAACGGGAAACGATCAAACAGCGCGACACTGAACGGGAACTGAAGAGATACACGAAGTAGGAAGTATGAGGTAGGAAGTCGGAAGTGCCCGGTAGTACAGTCTATCCTACTAACAGGGTCTTCCGACTTCCTACCTCATACTTCCTACTTCGTGCTTCATGAATTTGGCTTGATTTTTTCTGCCTATCTTCGCATATGCTGCGAAAAACACTATTCTGGGCAGGTACCCTTTTCATAGCTCCCTTTACACAGGCACAGTCCGTAACGGGCTCCTGGTATGGCAAAGCCGATGTAATTGCCCAGGGCACCAACAACAACTACCTCACAGAATTGATCCTCAAACAAAAGGGTAATGAAGTGGAGGGCGTTTTCGGATACTATTTCAAAGACAGCTACCAGAGTTTTTTTGTACGGGGCTCCTACGATAAAGAGACCCGTGAAGTGAATATCAGGAACCTCCCCATGCTCCTGTACGCATCCACTTCCCGCAATGGGATAGAATGCCCCATGAATTTTGTGGGCACGCTCATGGTAAGCCAGGTGAAAAGCAGCCTCAACGGATCTTTTTACAGCAACGAGAAATATAAATATACCTGTCCGGAATTGAGGGTCAATTTTGCGCTGGATGCTTCGGAAGGCAAACCCGATGAAGTATTGCGCAATATGGCAGTTGGCAAAAAATTCTGGAAGCCGCAGGAGGAAGATTATGTGGTGACCAACCCGGTAGAAAGCAAACCGCTGGTGGGCAGCGCCCCGTTAGTAGTGCCGACTGTAGCGCCAAAGAAAGAAACACCGGCCATTGCCGCAGCCCCCGCCACTATATCAAAGACAGATGCGCAACAATTGATCCAGCGCTTCGAAGCCCGGAAGAACATCTACAGTAAGGACCTCGAAATAATAGGCGATTCCCTCCGGATCACTTTCTATGATAATGGAGATGTGGATGGTGATATCATCAGCGTTTTCCTGGACAAGAACCCCGTACTGGTGAGACAGGAGCTATCCGATCGCGGCACTAATATTTACCTGGCCTTGGACAGCACTAAAGAGGTCAGCGAGCTGAGCATGTTCGCGGAGAACCTGGGCAAGATCCCGCCCAATACGGCCCTGATGGTAATTACGGATGGTGTTAACCGTTATGAAGTATTTCTCTCCAGCAACCTTACACAGAATGCCACTGTGCGATTAAAAAGGAAAAAGATCGATCCGCACAGGTTGCCCTAAGACAAAGAATTGCACGTAGAAGCGCAGAGCGCATTGAGGGTCTCTCCGCGTGCGCTGCGTCGTTTCGTGCAACAAACCTCTTGAACAAACCTCTTGAATTAGAATAACTCCGGCTGGTCGGCGTCCTTCTCTTTTATTTTCATCGTCCATTCAAACTCAGTGCTCTTCGTGAAATCGGCGAGCTTATTGCCGACGGCCTTCCAACCCATCACTTCCACGAAATCATTGATCTTGATCTTTTGTGTTCTGGCCTGGGCGCCCCGGCCTGCCTTGATCAGCACTACCGGCTCCGGATGTGTGGTCACGGCTTCGAGGTAATTCCCCTCCCCTTCCTTGATCAGCACGAATTTATTGTGGAGTGTGGTGGTCTCGATCCTGAATCGTTTTACATTGAACTGTTGCTTATCGTTGTCGAGGTAAATGGCTGTTACGGTCTGCTCCGGATCGAATTTTTCGATCTCGATCACATTCTCCACATCGAAACGTTGGGTGAGCTCCTGGTCGGTGATCTCGTAGCTGCCGTCGTGGTAGAACACCAGTATACGGTCTTCCGGCTGGAAGCTGCCCAGGTACTCTCCTTTTTCTTCCGTGTTCAGGCGGCCGAAAGTATCGTCGAACCAGAGCTTGCGGCCACCGAGGGTGGATTTGCCCGCTTCTTTGAATTTTACATTTTTGATCGGGTATTTGGTCACCTGGTTGCCGAGGCTGTTACGTCCTTTGATCTCCAGTTCTTCAAAATAGAAATCGAATTCCTTGATCCGGGCGGTAGCATTGGGACTGAGAATGATACGCACCACTTCTGCTTCGCCATTGGCATTGGCCGTGAAATAATGCACTTTACTTTTCTCAGATCCTTTGGTGAGATCGTATTCTTTATCCCTGGTAATGCCGGTAACATTGAATCTTTTGGCATAGCTGACGCCGGTCTTGGCATCCAGGTAGATCATATTATAGGTGGTACGCTCATCGTTTTTCTGGAAGATGGCCACATGGATGATGTCTTTGCCGATGAACACTTTGTCCTGCACCTTCACGATCTTCATCTTCCCGGCCTTGGTGAACACGATCACATCGTCGAGGTCGGAGCAATCGGCCACAAACTCGTCTTTTTTCAGGCCGGAGCCCACGAAGCCATCGGCCTTGTTCACATATAATTTCACATTGGCGATGGCAACCTGTTTGGCCTGGATTGCCTCGAACAATTTGATCTCTGTTTTGCGTTCCCTGCCGGCGCCATATTTTTTCAGCAATCCTTCATAATAAGCTACAGCAAAATCAACGAGGTTGGCAAGATCGTGCTTTACCTGTTTGATCTCTTTTTCAAGTGCCTTGATCTGGTCGGTCAGTTCTTCGATATCGAGCTTGTAGATCCTGCGTACAGGCTTTTCCGTAAGCTTGATGATATCCTCCCTCGTAATGTCCCGTTTGAGTTGTTTCTTGAACGGAACAAAAGCTTTGTCGATCGCCTCCAGCACTTTATCCCAGGTCTCATGTCTTTTTTCCAGTTCCTTATATATCTTTTCTTCGAAGAATATTTTTTCGAGCGATGTATAATGCCATTTTTCCTGCAGTTCGGCAAGTTTAATTTCCAATTCTCGCTTTAGTAATTCCTTGGTGTTGTCTACCGACAGTCTCAGCAGTTCATGCACTCCGAGGAATTGCGGTTTCTGGTCAACGATCACGCAGGCATTGGGGGAAATGCTCACTTCGCAATCGGTGAATGCATAGAGGGCGTCGATGGTAATATCAGGTGAAATACCGGGGGCCAGATCAACCTGGATCTCTACATCGGCAGCGGTATTGTCGGTCACTTTTTTGATCTTGATCTTTCCCTGGTCATTGGCCTTGATGATGGAATCGATCATCGTGGAGGTGGTAACACCATAAGGGACATTGCGGATGATGAGGGTCTTTTTGTCGAGCTCCTCGATCTGTGCGCGTACCCGCACCTTTCCACCGCGTTTGCCCTCATTATAATTGGTGATATCGATCATGCCGCCAGTCTGGAAGTCGGGATAAATCTCGAATTTCTTACCTCGCAGGTATTTGATCGCTGCTTCGATGAGCTCGCAGAAATTATGGGGTAGTATCTTGGTAGCCAATCCCACAGCAATACCTTCCGCGCCCTGTGCGAGCAGCAGCGGGAATTTCATGGGAAGGGTAACGGGTTCATTCTTCCTCCCGTCGTAGCTCAATGCCCATTCTGTTGTTTTGGGATTGAAGGCCACGTCCAGTGCGAATTTGCTGAGACGCGCCTCGATATAACGGGCAGCGGCCGCATCATCACCGGTGCGAATATCGCCCCAGTTTCCCTGGGTTTCGATCAGCAGGTCTTTCTGGCCCATATTCACGAGCGCATCACCGATACTCATATCGCCATGTGGGTGATATTGCATGGCCTGACCGATGATATTGGCCACTTTATTGAACCTGCCATCATCCATTTCTTTCATAGCATGTAGGATGCGACGCTGTACGGGTTTCAAACCGTCTTCCACAGCCGGCACCGCTCTTTCCAGGATAACATAGGATGCATAATCGAGGAACCATGTCTTATATTGACCGGCAACACCTGAATTGCTCTCCAATGCCTGGTCTGTAATTTTCGCTTTTGCCATAAAGTATGATCAGCCCGGAGGCTTGTATTTTAAATAGGTTTACAGGGCAGGATACTATTGTTCCTCCATCGATTGTTGAATGGCCGACTTTGCCTTCACCTCGAACTCTTTCATCGCTTTCATCTCTCCCTGCACATCGTAATCACCGGCTGCGAGTATTTGCTTCAGTCTCCATAGCAGGTATGCGTCGCCGGTAGTATGCTTGTTCTTCCCCAGGAACTGGTGGATGATCCTGCTGGCTTTCTGCCAATCGGCAGTAATGAATTTCTTCAGGTCTTCGTCATAGAAATCATAATCGTGCTGTGCTAACTTTTTTCCGCCTTCCAGTACGCGAACGCCTTTGTTCTCGTTTTGGAGTTTTGTCCACTCATCGGGGTCCACTTCAAATTCGCTCAGTGTAATAGTGCGGGCCAGCTTTTTAGCCTTCAGGAACTCTTTGGGAGGTATTACATGCAGCCATTCCGGGTAAAAAATGAGCCCTTTTTCATTGATGAACGGAAGGTTATTGAGGTACAGGATATACACCCTGCCCTGGAACTCCGACATATAACGCAGGAGCCAGTAATACCCGCTCACATCGTGCTTGTTCTGTGCTGCCCATATCCAGATCAATTCATCCGGGTCACGGCGCATGGCGCCTACCAACTCTGCCACTGTTTTGTAATCGTCCACTTCACCGGAATCTACATGGCCATCGTAATCACCTCCGGCCAGCACTTCACGCCACCATTGTTTGCGGGCCTCTATGCCTTCGCCCAGGTAAATATCCTGCAGTGGCCCGACAGCATAATCGTCTTTGATCTGTACCACTTCTCCCTGGAGGCCTTCATCCAGCTCAATGGCTTTTTTCAATACTGCAATGTCGGCTTCGTTGAATACTATGTGGATCATATATCGATATTATTGAGTTTGCCTGGGTGTTATCAGGTAATAAACACAGGTGGTCACAAAATTCCGTACCCAGGGTATCGCTTTCACGATCCCGGCCTGCTTTTTAGGTTTCCATCCGAATTTCCATTCATAGATGGGGTTCACGAGGTAATGCAGACGGTTGATGATCGTGTAACCCTGTTGTTTGGCAATCCTTTCAAATTTTTCAATCGAGATACGGGTATCCCTGATCTCGAGCAACTCATCTACGGGTTCCCTGTATTTTCTCAGGATGCCACGGTAAAGGGGCCTGGGCAATAAATGATAATAAGGCATGCGGGAAAGCCACTTATTCCTGCATATCTGCTGATGCCCACCGAATGGCATCTGCCAGGGCGGGAACCCGAAAAAGATGACGCCTTCCGGTTTGAGGAATTGCTTCATCCATCCGATCAGGCGGGGCTGATCATGGATATGTTCGATCACATCTTTGAGGATGATGATATCGAAAAGTCCGCCCAGTTCTTTTTCTGCATCTACCTTATAAATATCCCGTGTGACAAAGCTGATCTTACCTGCCTTCAATTCTTCAGCCAGCCATAGTTTCGCATTTTCGATCCTGGGTGCATCCAGCTCGACCCCCACGCAGATACATCCTTTTTTTATGAATGCCTTCAGTACGCCAGCCTCTCCGCAACCGATCTCCAGTACGCGCATGCCTTCCTGCAGGGGAAGTTTCTCCTCTATGAACGGGATCACATATTTTTCCGCATTCATTTCCTGAATGTCGAAATAGCGTTTTCTATCAGCGTGAAATTCAAACATGCGTTCTGGCTGGATTACTTCTTTTTTGTTTTATTCACTCCTTTCAATACCTTCTTGCCATCATTTTCCAACCGGCGTTTTACTTTGCTAACATCTTCCGATGCAGGCAATGTTTCCGGCTTCACACCTCTTTCCAGCAACATTTTGCGAACTGCCAGATTATTATCCGTGTGTTCCTTCGATATTGGTTGCTCCTCTTTCAAATCTTTTTCCACAACATTATGACTGGTCAGTTCCGTGGCAAAATCTTTTGCTTTAATGGTCAGAGTAGGCAAAAAATCAGCCAGGGCCCTGTTTTCCGGAAGATGCAATTTTCTTTTCATATCGTTGGTGGTATAACCACCAAAAAGTGCTTTATCACCTCTTGAACGAATAGCAGCAAATCCTTTATGATCAACGCCTCTTTCAAAAATAATTCCAGAAAGTTTCTTTTCTGATTTCGAGAGCTTCTCTCTCGCCGTTACCCTTGCCACATCCAATAACCGCTGCTCTATAATTTCCTGTTTCCTGGTTTGCACTGCAAAATAGGTCTGTGCAAACGCGACTTCATTTTTAGCAGGATCACCGTTCTGAGCGATCAGGTAGCAGGCATACCTGGTAAGGGCAATATCTTCAATTTCTCTTTGAGAACCACTGCCAAGTACGACCATTTTGCCGATATCGGCAAAATGGTCAGAAACCAGTGCCCCGGCGTGTTTGCACGATTCTTTGGCTTTCTCGATCGCGTTCTGAAAATTGCTCCATTTCGTATATCCAAGAATCTCCTGGAGCTCTCTGGCGCTCCAACACTCGATATTATTGAACATGTAACAAGCCTGCTCAAATTTCTGGAATAATTCCTTTATCAATTCTTTTTTCATATAGCGAAGATTTGGTTACAAAAATCTGTCGCCAATAAAGATAATAACTATCTTATATATACGAAAATTGAAATATCTTACTTTGTCTTATCTTCCTCTGCCAGATCGAGCTCTACGCGCAGGTTTTCGATGATGAATTCCTGGCGCTCCTGGGTATTTTTGCCCATATAGTACTCGAGCAGGAGTTGGACGTGCTCACCCTGTTCGATGATCACCGGTTGCTTGTGCATTTCGGGCCCGATGAAGCGCCCGAATTCCTCAGGTGAGATCTCTCCCAATCCTTTGAATCGGGTTACTTCGGGTTTACCGCCCAGTTTTTTGATGGCTTCCTGTTTTTCTTTCTCGTCATAGCAATAAATGGTATGCTGTTTATTACGGACCCTGAACAGCGGTGTCTCCAAGATATAGACGTGCTGGTTTTTGACGAGATCGGGGAAGAACTGGAGGAAGAAAGTCATCATCAATAGCCGGATGTGCATCCCATCCACGTCCGCATCGGTAGCGATCACGATATTGTTGTAACGCAGGCCTTCATATCCTTCTTCGATATTGAGGGCATGTTGCAGGAGGTTGAATTCTTCGTTCTCATACACCACTTTTTTCGTAAGTCCGAAACAGTTGAGCGGTTTACCACGCAGACTGAATACGGCCTGCGTTTCCACGTTGCGCGACTTGGTGATTGAACCGCTTGCCGAATCACCTTCGGTAATGAAGATGGTGCTTTCTTTCTGTTTTTCCAGGACCGTATCCTTCTCTTTTCCTGTAGGTTCATCGTTGAAATGGAACCGGCAGTCGCGGAGTTTCCGGTTGTGGAGGTTGGCCTTCTTGGCCCTTTCATTGGCCAGCTTCTTGATGCCTGCCAGTTCCTTGCGTTCCCGTTCACTTTGCTCGATCCGCTTTTTCAGTGCTTCGGCAGCAGTTGGATTACGATGCAGGAAATTATCAAGCTCTTTTGCCAGGAAATCTCCTATGAAGTTGCGCATGGTGGGCCCACCATCGAACACTACCTGGGAACCCAGCTTGGTTTTGGTCTGGCTCTCAAATACCGGTTCCTGTACGCGAACTGATATAGCGGCACAGATGCTGGCGCGGATATCGGCCGCATCATAATCTTTTTTGTAGAAATCGCGGATGGTCTTCACATATCCTTCGCGGAAGGCCGCCAGGTGCGTACCTCCCTGGGTGGTATACTGGCCATTCACGAAGGAATAATATTCTTCGCCATATTGGTTTTCGTGGGTGATGGCCACTTCGATATCATCTCCTTTCAGGTGGATGATCGGATAACGCAATTCATCCTCATTGGTCTTGCGCTGGAGCAGGTCGAGCAATCCGTTCTTGCTGACGTATTTCTTTCCATTGAGGTTGATGATGAGGCCGGCGTTGAGGTAACAGTAATTCCACAACTGGCTGTCGAGGTATTCGTGCAGGAAATGGAAGTTCTTGAACACGGTTTCATCCGGAATGAAAGTGATCATCGTCCCATTCTCTTCGCTTGTTTTGGTCTCTTTGTGTTCTTTGACCAGCACTCCCCTTTCGAATTCAGCGGTCTTTTCCTTTCCTTCACGGAAAGCTGTCACTTTGAAATAGTTGCTCAGGGCATTCACTGCCTTGGTACCTACCCCATTCAGGCCCACACTTTTCTGGAAAGCTTTGCTGTCGTATTTGGCGCCGGTATTGATCTTGCTCACTACATCCACCACTTTGCCGAGGGGTATGCCCCGTCCATAGTCGCGAATAGTGACCATTTTACCTTCAATAGTAATATCGACCTGCTTGCCGTAGCCCATGGTATGTTCATCGATACAATTGTCGATCACTTCCTTGATGAGAACGTAAATACCGTCATCCGGGCTGCTGCCGTCGCCGAGTTTCCCGATATACATGCCGGGGCGGAGGCGGATATGTTCCCGCCAGTCGAGGCTTCGTATGGAATCTTCGGTATACTCAAAGAGATTGGAGGTTTCTTTTTCTTTTGCCATAGTATATTAAATCCGGTTCGTCAATAACGGTAATTCAGCCTGCAAAGTACTAATTATGAATATTATTATATATTACAAATTCATTCATAATCAACTGCTACGAATCTATAGAACGGGCAAATATAGCAAAACCGGGGGAGACGGTATTTAGTTGAAATATCAACGGTTGTGGAAAAGAAAGGGGCTAAGAGATAGAAGAGTGGAAGGTGAATAAGGGAAGGTTGAGCAATGGTACAATATATATTATATGGAGTGATGGGAGATTAGAAATAAAAGCGGGATATGAACTGCTCCTGGTTGGAGAGACATATCCCGATCACAACTATAAGTATTGAAGGTTATTTCAAATGGCTTTGCCCTCGCTTTTTCCTGATGGCCGGTCTCAATTCGCTGTTTCCAGTACATGGGTGGTTTCCACCAGTTGCGTGTTCACCTTGAAAGTACGGGAGCACTGTTTTTTCTTTTGGGAGAGGATGAAGTGGATGCGCCTGATATCCGTTTTCTGGATCCGGATACGGCGTATGCTATTCCCTTCATAATAAACTTCCCGGTGCAGGTCGTCGCCCGTTTCATTCTTGATCACGAAGAATGATTTGGTGGCAACAGTTGCCTTCACGGTGAAGAGCAGGTAATCGCCATCAACCCCATCATAAGTGACTTCCATAACAGGTGCTGCGGGATCAGTGCCTGCACGGTTTTCGGCTACAGCGAAGAAAGACATGAACAAAGAGCTGATCAGGATAATGGTTCTCACCATGGTAGTGGTTTTCATATACTCGGTATTTGGTTAAGCATACTGACTTTGACATGGCAAAATTCTAACGGTATCATTAACTGGATATGACCAAACATTTAAGGATAAGTTAAGGTAACCGGTCGCCGAATGTGTAAGCAATACAATAATTCCCTGATTTTCATCGGAAGGATGATTGTTATATGGAATTAATTAAAGGGCCGATGCTGTAGATTTTTTTTCACAACGGTAGGCATAACCGAAAATATATATTCACAAAAAAAATGTGCCACCAGCGCTGAAATCCGCGCTGTGGCTGGAAAATATCTGTTAATCTTTTTTTTATTCACGAAAAAAAATTATGGCACAGTCATTGTTTAGCTGAGTGTTAGAATCCCCCACCTACTCTAACGTGAGAGAGAATCAGTTGATACGGTAATTTTTAGTAACCATTTTTATTAACCTATAATTTTTCAATTATGAAAAGCATCAAGTCAATCTTGGCGACTGTTGGCGTTGCCGCAACTGTAGGATTATTCGCTTTCAAAGGCATTCAGTCAGGCTCTATCAAGGGTACGGTATCACCGGCAGACGGCGCTACACGTGCATGGGCCTTATCCGGTTCGGACACACTGAAAGCCGCTATTGAAAAAGGCGCATTTGAGATCACCGGTGCAAAAGCAGGTACTTATCGTGTGATCATCGAAGCGAAACCGCCGTACAAGAACGCTGCAAAGGATGGTGTAACGGTAGCTGATGGCCAACCTACAGATATCGGAGAAATCAAATTGGAACAATAGTTCGATATCCTCGATCTTCCTCTTTGCAAAAAGGAAAACAGTGCATGCCACTGTTTTTCTTTTTTATATTTACCATCCTGCACCCCGGATTACTTACATTCCCCATCTTTGCAGGAAATCAGCAGTAAGCTATGGAGCCGGGCATTATCCTTCAACTGGACCAGGTAACAGTAAAACTGGGTACAAAAAAGATCCTCGACAATATTTCATTTACGATCCATGAAAAGGAGCACTGGGCCTTCATCGGCCCATCAGGCAGTGGAAAGACTGTGCTGGCGCATACTTTGGACGGCCGGCATTTTTTCAGCGGCTCCCTCCTGCCCGGCTTCGATACACCGGAGACCTTTCATCATTCGGTGATCGTAGTGGAACAACAGCATCGCTTCAAGGACCTTACCAACCGGAGCGATTTCTATTACCAGCAACGCTATAATTCATTCGATGCCGAACAAACGATAACCGTCGAAAACGCATTGGCTGGTTACCTGCCTGTCGATCCAGACCGGCAAACCCTTCACTGGCTGGAGCTGTTACAGGTAGATCGATTGCTGGCCGAGCCGTTGATCCAGTTATCGAACGGGGAGAACAAACGCCTTCAACTTGCCATTGCACTGCTTCAACGGCCCAGACTGCTGATCCTCGATAATCCCTTCCTGGGCCTCGACACGGATGGCCGTACACTCCTGCATTCCATGCTGAATACATTGAGCGAGAAAGGGATCACGCTCCTGGTGATCACGACGCCGCAGGAGATCCCCGACTGCATCACGCATATCGCTACCCTGCAGGAGGGACAATTGATCGCGGTCGCTCCCCGTGCTGCATTCCAGCCACCTGTGTTCAATGATGGAGCACCTGCTATCTCCCTGGCTACGCTGAAGACGCTTACCACATCCACTGCCGAACCATTTTCCTCCGCGATCAGGATGGTGAATGTTGGCATTCAATATGAAGGAAGGACCATTCTGCATGACGTGAACTGGCATGTGAAAAGAAGTGAACGGTGGAGTGTATCAGGGCCTAATGGCGCAGGCAAGTCGACCCTGCTGAGCCTTATCACAGGCGATAATCCCCAGGCCTATTCCAATGAGATCTATCTCTTCGACCGGAGAAGGGGCAGCGGTGAAAGTATCTGGGATATCAAGAAAAAGATCGGTTATGTATCGCCGGAAATACACCTTTATTTCGACTATACAGCTACTTGCTCCCAGGCCATTGCTTCGGGCCTGTTCGATACGATCGGCCTGTTCAGGGCACTGACGGTAGAACAGGAAGCGCTCGTAGAACAATGGTGCAGCCTCCTGCAACTGAATGGTCAGGCCCACAAATTATTATCACAATTATCGGCCGGAGAACAAAGGCTGGTGTTGTTGGCCCGTGCCCTGATCAAGAACCCGCCGCTCCTGATCCTGGATGAACCCTGCCAGGGACTCGATGAAGCGCATATTGCCATGTTCCGGGAACTGGTCGATACCATCTGTGCCCATAGCGCCTGCACCCTGGTGTATGTAAGCCATTACCGGGAAGAGATCCCCGGCAGTGTAACCCATCATCTCCACCTGGAAAAAGGAAAGGCTTCCATAATTCAGTAAAAGAGAACTAGGATTGTATCGTTCGATTGACTATTTTTGCACCCCGATTGTCTCCGTAGCTCAGTTGGTAGAGCAATTGACTCTTAATCAATGGGTCCAGAGTTCGAGTCTCTGCGGGGACACAAAATGAAAGAGGCCTTTTCAGGGCCTCTTTCCTCTTTTTGCAAAAAATCTTTTCAGGGCTGGTAACCGATCCGTTATTTTTTCTTCTGATTCAACAGGAAATTCCTCCAAACATAAGGCCAGGGGACCACAACAGCCACCTTCCGAAAAACAGGAGATAAAATATTTCATATTCCTGAATGTGCAAAAAAAGAAGGTGAAGGTTCTATTCTGTTGAGGGCACAGGCAACCTTTTTATTTCGCTATCGTACTACCTAATTACTCCGGCCCCTTGTGTTATGGCCATACCTACTTAGTCCTGCCAGATCCGCTCTTTTTTGCCAACCATCCATGAAGCAGGTATCCCCGCTTCTGATCGCCTTTGCCTTATACTGTAGAAAGCCCGACTATATATTAATAAGAACCTTAAAAACACTGTTATGAAAAAAACAGCTACAACAGGAGGCTTTTCAATTATTTCTACGGCCGGTCTCTTTTCACTCATTATTTTGGTCTTTTCTACCGGATGTTTTAAAGATCATACGCTCAAAGCACTCAAAGATTTCAACCAGGTGAACCTGGTGGCCGATAATAGTGCACTCCACCCATCACATATAGATATGTCGCTGCTGAACGCCTGGGGGCTCGCCTTCAATCCTACCGGCATCGCCTGGGTCAGTTCACAGGCCGGTCACGTGAGCACCGTATATGATAAGGAAGGCACTACCCTCAGGCCGCCGGTAAATATCCCTTCCCCTGGCGGCCCTACCGGTGGCAATCCTACTGGTATCGTATTCAATGGTTCGGCAGATTTTGTGCTGTCGAATGGCCAACCCGCCCGGTTCATTTTTGTTGGACTGGATGGCATTCTCTCCGGCTGGAACCCGACTGCAGGCAACAATGCGCTGCTGATCAAGAACAATATGGCTACGGCTGTCTATACCGGTCTCACCCTGGCGCAGAATGGAGGCGCCAATTATCTCTATGCGGCCGATTTCCGCTCCGGTAAGATCGATGTATGGGACAAGAATTTCAACCCGGTAATGATGACATTCAAAGATCCGGGTATCCCTGCCGGCTTTTCTCCCTTCAATATACAAGTGGTAGGCGATTGGTTGTATGTATTGTATGCTAAAGTAGGACCTGATGGACACGACCAGCCGGGACCGGGCCTGGGATTTGTCTCCGTCTTTTCCAAGGGAGGTATGTTCGTGAAAAGATTTGCTTCGAGAGGAGATCTGAATGCACCCTGGGGAATCGCTATGGCCCCTGCTTCCTTCTTTGATGATACTGACCAGGCAGAGCAGAATAGCAAGACCGGCACTTCCAAAACAGGTGGAGAGGATGAGGATGACGATCAATTGCAACCGATGATCCTTGTCGGCAATTTTGGCGACGGACGGATCAACGCCTATTCAATCAATGGGAAGTTCAAGGGGCAATTGAAAGGACATGGAAAAACGATCAGCATCGACGGATTATGGGCTTTGTCCTTCCCTCCTTCCACCGCCACCACCATCGACCCCAACCGGCTTTATTTCACCGCCGGGCCCGACCATGAAAAACATGGACTGTTCGGTTACCTGATCAAACAATAAAAAACAAGAGGTGCAAAGCACCCGGAGTAACCCTCCGTGTGCTTTACACCTCTGTGTGAACATTTGCCAGGCAGAATAATTTCAAAGCATACCGCTCGCTGTTCCTGATCAGACCAGTCGCTACTTATTTTTTGTGGCGAACTGATCTGCCAGCTTATTCAATTGTGCTGCATCCGGGGTCTTATTGCCGTCGTCGATCACTACCCTGTACCGGAAGGTGACGGATTCACCTTTTTTGAGACCAAGGTTCTTGGTGATCTTTCCATTCGTGAAAATATTTTCACCAAGTGGATTGGCAGCGAACAGCCCATAACCGCGGGCATGCCAGTATGTGGGATAATTCGGGTTCGAAGGATGATCAATGATGGAAACGCTGATCGAATCATTGCCCATCTTGCCATACATTTTACACCAGCGTGCACGGGTGCTCCAGGCGGCATCGCCGGCAGCGCCTTCACTGGTGATGTAATTACCGCTGGCGATCTTATCCTCATTGGTCTTCACTACCGTCACGTTGCCTTTATCGTCCGTGAACTTCTGGTCTTTTTTGGCCGGTATTTCGAGGGCATGTGCAGCACGGAAGCCGAGCAGCCCATCCTTCGCATCTTTAAACAGCACTTCTGTTTTGGCGGTAAGCGTAGTGATACGGTCTATGATGCGCTGATGACCGGTACCGCTGAATTCGATGCGGGTATTCTCTTCCAGCAGTACTTCTTTTGCCTGGTTGGTCCAGTTGGCATGGTACGACAGCACCCCTGTATTACCATTGCTGGTCTCTACAATGCGATCGGTCCTGATCCATCCGTACAAGTGTTTTTTGGCTGCAGGGATCGCATAGGAATTATTCCAGAAATCGAGGCCGTTCACATTCTCGAAGTTGAGCCATAGGCCGATGTGATGTGGGTGATCGGTTGGGTCGCCGGGTTGTGGGTTGAAAGGGAATCCTCTGGTCACCACTGTTCCATTGCCTGCGCGTATCGGGTACAGAACAGGTTTTTCCAGTGTATCGGGAAAGAGAAAGCTCGTGAAAGGCTGGTTGCCGATCAGCACGTCGATCTTGCCTGCCTTATCATCCCTTACCAGTTTCACTTCCTGTTTCTTCTGCGCCATCGCGGCCTGTGAAAAAAAGAGGCCGAGCAGCGACACGCCGGTAGCGTGCAACATCTGTTTCAAAATTTTCATATCGTACTTTGAATGCGTTAGTATTTGAACACTTTTCCTCCTGCCATCACTTCCTGTGTTTTCTTGTTGAAAGTGGCTTTCTCGCCGGTGTGTACGGCAGCATTGGTCATGGTAGTAGCGATGGAATGACTATAGCCTGCTTCCACCGGTGCATTCGGCTGCTTGCGGCTGCGAACACACTCCATCCAATTGCGTATATGGTTCGACGTTAGCTTATCGCCTCCCGTATTGGCAGAAGCCACTACCTGTTCGGCGTTGTTGAGCGTACGTTCGGGCAGAAGATTTTCCTGCATACCCATATCGGCCGCAAATTTTTTGGTGAGGCCGCCTTTGGGTGACACTTTATTGGTGTTCAGGTTCAGTTCGCCACCAACCGAATAATAGATCTCGGTGGGTTTTTCATCACCATTGTGCATGCGTGAGCAGAAGATCACCTGGAACCCTTGTGTGAGATCATCCTCCGGGCCGTAATCGAAAACTGCCGTGATGGTGTCCCAGTTCCTGCGACCGTCTTTCCACGCATAGATACCGCCGTTGGCTACTACGCTGCGCGGATGCTGAAGGCCACTGAACCAATGTACCGTATCGATCTGGTGGCTCATCCATTGGCCGGGCAAGCCGGAAGAATAAGGCCAGAACAAACGATACTCGAGATATTTACGTGGATCGAAAGCTTCGAATGGCCTGTTCATGAGAAAGCGCTTCCAGTCCGTATCGGATTCTTTCAATTGACCGAGCAGCGCGGGCCTGCGCCAGCGGCCGGGCTGGTTCACATTCCAGGTAAGCTCAACCATAGTGATCGGGCCGAACTGGCCGGAGCGAATGAACTCATTGGCGGCATGATAATTGGCGCCGCTTCTGCGCTGGGAGCCGATCTGCACGATGCGGCCGCTTTCCTTCACGGCTTTGAGAGCAGCGCGATTGTCTTCCATGGTCTCGGCAAATGGTTTCTCCACATACACATCACAGCCTGCTTTCACAGCTTCGATGGTATGGAGGGCATGCTGGAAATCGGCGGTGCTGATGAAAACGGCATCCACCAGTTTCTTGCTGTACAACTCTTCATTATTGTGGCAGGTGATGATATCGTGCCCGAGTTTTTCTTTCCATACGGCAGCCCCTTCCTCCCTTCTTTTATTCCAGATATCCGAAACGGCGACTATATCGAAATTCAGCTCTTTGTAATGGTTGAGAAAACAGGGAATATGAGAACCTTTGTGGCGGTCGGAGAAACCGACCACTCCCACTCTCACCCGATCGTTCGATCCTAAGATACGGTTGTAGCTTTGTGCGGTAAATCCTGATTGCGCTGCGACCACTCCGGCTCCTGCCAGTGCGGTTTGTTTGATAAAATGGCGACGGGAATTTTTCATTTATGGAGAATTAAAAGTGATACGGAAAGATACAAGAATAAACGGTGAATATAACTGTTACTGAATTCAGTACAATAAGCTATTTTACCAAAGTATTGAGTTCAATTAGCATGTTTAAGGCGTTGGCTCCGTAATTTTGTGAAGAACCTCATCAGATGTTAAAAGTATTGGCGATACAATCGGCAGACAGTATCGATATCAAACAATTCAGGGCCATATTCCCGGCTTCGCCGCATTATGCGGATTCGGATGAATTGTTTTACCAGACAGATACTGAAAAATTCCTCTATGTATTCAAATACGGTATTGTTTGTTTCCTGGGATACAATGCTACGGAGATAGCGGGATTCCAGCAAATGATCGCACCTTATTGCAGGAATATCTTATCACAGCCGTTGAGTGATGAGTTCGACATCGGGACCGGGGCCGATCAAACCCGGTTTGGATACAACAAGCTGGAGTTGGAACGTGTTACGATCGATACATTGAGATTGATCATGCTGAATGTTTCTCAATCGGTGGCGCTGGACCATTTCAACCGCCAAACCGATATACTGCTGGAAGAAACGAATTATCATACACAGATCCTGGAAAAAAAGGGTAAGATGGAATTGTCGGGCACGAGCCTGAAAAAATATATCGGTCGCACGTTGAACCTCAAGAACAGGATCGAAGCAAATCTTTACATCTTCGATTCGCCCGAAGAGACCTGGGAAGATGAGGACCTGAACAGGATGGATATTGGTCTTAAAAAATTGTTCGACCTGCAGGCCCGTTTCAGAACGATCCGGGAGGGATTGGAGATCGTGAAAGAGAATCTTGAATTGTTCAAGGACCTGTTGCAATACCGGAACAGTATCTTACTGGAATGGGTGATCATTGTGTTGATCTTCGTGGAGGTGATGAACCTGATCATAGAAAAGATATTTAAATAACCAGTGTGATCAGGATGGTTAAATCAGCATCCCGCACGTTCACATGCAGCAGTACCAACCAAAAATCTGTGAAAGTTTTTTCACCAAAAAGATATGGTGAATTTCCTTTTTTTTTATCTTCGGTAAGTGCTTCATTCGGATGACACATTTTTCCGCAGACGGGACTCCAGTAGTGCATTAAACCATTTTACGCCTAACATTTCGTATAAGAGAAAGAAAGCAAGGGCAGCGTTGTGCCAGATGCCTGATTTGCTGCGTACCGTTATACTACGGTATCTGCATGCGTAGTTGTACTGAACTTTTATCAACAACAACTTTGTTCATTGGCAGATGTAGTGCAACAAGGCTAATGCTGCGTGTGCCTACACGTGATGGTGTTGCAAGAAAAGTTAGTTTTTTTTCCCGGTCTGCCGGGACAGTGAACCTGGGTGCTTGTTTATATAATTACGACCAGGGAATTTTCGTATAGTCTTCCTTTTCCTTTTCAACGCTATACTCTCGCAACATTACCGGGTGCAATTCCTGGGATAATGCAACAGGCCGCTGAGAAGTGCCCATTCCTGATATAAAATTTTACATGATGGTTCTTCCTAACTGGGAGTTTGTCAAAAGCTTCCGGGGAGGATGGTGGAGGTGTCTCTTCATTCACGGACGAATGGTGGACACCTCCGAAATGGTCTACTTCACCAGGAGTGAATACATTAAATATGTAATTCACTATGACTATTATGGGAATTAGGCCATACTCCCACCCCCGGTGTTAGAAGCCGGGGGTTCTTTATTTTTATAGACGAAGGGTAATGTGAATCAGCAGGGGATCAAACAAGGTATAATAATCAGGATAACCCGTTCTCAATTTGCAAAATGTGATTAGCTGCAGTCAATGTACCTAAAATTTGATTGATTATAATCAACTGGTTTCAATTCAATTGACATTGGTCATGTTTTCTGGCAAGCTTTGTTTCATTAATACGTATAAACACTTACCAGGCACATAATAATATATATGTACATGCATCATGACCCTTTCTTTTCAATTTCCAGTATTTCTGCCTCCGATAATTTCGATTCCTCCGTTATGATCTGCACAGCCGTCGGCGTAGTCAGTCTCACATCCTTAGAGGCCATCCAGTTCTCGATGGTATTCTGACTTCGATCAAAAGCGATCATCAATCTTGCGATCAGCCGGTTATTTCCCTTGATTTCACGAATAGCCCTATCCGAAATCACCATTTTTTCCAATTTTTTTTGGTTAAATTTGTTGGCGTAAAATTAATTCATAAAATCTACTTTCTAATTTATTACATAGAAAATAGACAAATTATTGATGCCAGTCAATTCTCCCAAAAATATTGTCGATTTAGCACCAAATCCTGCTCAGCCCTATCTGCCCAGTGTGATCGACCTGCATGATGCCATCAACGCAAAACGACTGCGGGTGGAGGATGTTGCCATCGAGCTCGGCGCCAACCGGTCGACGCTTTATACCTGGTTCAGTGGTAAGAGACCCAACAAGACTTCGGTAGAAAAGATCAAACAATTCCTGCATTCAATAGGATGGAAGCAAACAGCGAAAGAAGAAGATCATTTGTATAAAACCATTCCTACCCCACCAACGATCAAACATGTGCAGTCGCAGCTTTTCAATGATCCGCTGGTACAGGCATTGCTGAAGAACCAGGAAGAACAACATAAGTTCAACCAGGGCGTGATCAATGCCCTGAAAGCCGGTCTGGCATTCAGTATAAAAAGCCATGAGGAACTGATGCAGTTCCTCCGGAACGGGAATGATCAGGAGAAGGGTAGCGATAAATGATAGTTGACAAGTTGAAAAGTTGATAGGTTGACAAGGAGGCTCCGCCTTACAGTGATCTCCTTATCAACTTTTCAACTTGTCAACCATCTTCACAAATTTCCCCAACTCCGTTAACTCCACTGCCGTCAATGATTCATTGTTCTCATATTTGGAGCGGAAGAACAATACCCGTTTATGCTGCGGATATTTGGCCAATACCGTGGCGATCTGCTCACCGATCGCTGCATCTTTTTCATACAAAGGTTTTGCGGCAGGCAATGCAGATTTGAAACGGGTCGGCTTTTTCAGGATCATGGCTTCCAGCGTAGCCAGTCTGCCTGCCGGCACCGTGCCCAGCTTCTGTGCCTTGCCAAGCAATCCCTGCAGTTGCCGCTTGCTCAGTCCACCCCGCTCCTGGTATTGTTGCAACAGGCTCTGTACAAAACCAGCCGCCGGTTGCGCTTCCAATACGGCTTTCAGCACATCCAGCACAACGTCCACATCAACTTTTTTCCGGTACATAGTATATTCTGAAAAATGAAAGTAAGAAAAATTCCGGCCGCCCGGCAGCGTACAGACTGCCACATTCAGGGCTCGTGCTCGGTTTTTCCATAGTAGACACCCGATATACCCATCCAGCAAAGCACAGCCGATTTCCTTTCCAATACCGATACCCAGTTACAATACATCCTTCGGCAGATCGGGTTTCACCGGAAAACGCATCAATAAAAAGCCCCGCAGGATTGCGGGGCGATTAAGTGACATAAACGGGGTTGTCACACAGACCACCTGCTTTCGCAGATGATCAATATCAAACTGTACATGAGAAAACCCACGGCCTCCTGGCAATGGATAGCCTCAAAGTAACGGTAGTTCGGCATTTCACGGCCATAAAGTACACCAATACTGCGATGATCTGGACTAACCGCATCTTTTACTATGTTAAAATATTATTACTATTATAAAAATGCCGTCAGTGGGTGGCACCAACGGCATCGGTAAATCGATTTGGATATAGGATCTCGATGTAGTCTTCTTCAGGCTAAGAAGGTCCGGCTATACCGGCTACTCATTACCGCCATTAAAAGGCCAGGCACCTGCATTAAATACAAAAGCGCCCGGCAAAGGAGAGTTTTCATGTTACAGTTTTACATAGGTTACAAATTGCGTTCATGTAAAGGCTATCGTTTATCATAAGGATTGTCGCTTTTCTATATCCCAGGAAATAGAAAACCGACCGGCTTTCATGACACCGGCGCAAAACCATTCTACCTGTGCCCCACCAATAAAAGCGGGGCCAGGCAAAATGGAACCTTTACAAGAAACCCTTGGATAACTATTCATTGTACCTGAAGAATAGCATCCGTTTTGAACCATGATCCAAGAACTGAGTTTGTGTCCTTTGCTTCCTAATATTTTAGTTTCAGCTCAACCCTGCGATTGAGTGTGCGGCCTTTGGCTGTTTTGTTGTCGGCGATCGGGCGGTCGGGGCCGAAACCCGCGGACTGGAGCCTGTTTTCATCCACCCTTTTGCTTTTCAGGTAATCCAATACTGCCTTTGCACGTTTTTCGCTCAGTGGCTGATTCGTTTTCGCTGAGCCGGTATTATCAGTATGTCCTTCAATATCCAGTTTCAGATCGCGGTCGGCATTCAGGATATTGACTACTTCATTGAGTGATTTGAATGATTTGGGCAGCAGTTTGGCATTGCCCGTTGCAAAGAAGATATTGCCTGCAGCCACATTCACTTTTTTCACCACTTCTTCTTTCACGATGGGGCAACCATGGTTCTCTTTCACACCCGGCAGGTTGGGGCATTTGTCCTCTTCATCGTTCACGCCGTCACCATCACTGTCAGGGACCGGGCAGCCCTGGTATCTTGGTACACCGGGCACGGTGGGACATTTGTCTTCTTCATCATTGATGCCATCGCCATCTGTATCGGGGATCGGGCAGCCATTGTATTTGGCCAAGCCTTTCGTGGTGGGGCATTTGTCGTCCTTATCGGGAATACCGTCACCATCGGTATCCGGGCAGCCATTGAATTGCGGCAACCCTTTTACATCGGGGCAGGCGTCCACACTGTCTTCCACTCCATCTTCATCCCTGTCTTTCCGCTCCGCTACCGGCAGTGGCACCACTTTGGGAGGCGGAGGCGTTTTCGGGCTGGAAATGCTTTCAGTGAATCCCAATGAATAGAAGAGATTATCATCCAGGTTCGATTTGTTCAACGATACCCTGTAATGCGCCTGTAAGAAAATATAAGTGATGCTCGATAAGTTCAGTTGAAGGCCAACACCGAGAGGCGCGTATGGCGCCCATTTGCGGCCGTAATCGCCGATACCGATACCGGCAGTGAGGAATGGGTTCAGGGTATGATCATCTTTCAATGCACGGGCATGGAGCGCAGCTTCAAATTCGTTTGAATAGCTGTGCTTGTTGCCCTCTCCATTTTTGGCATAGTCCGTAAATAGTGCATTATAGCGGGCCGAGAGATCGATCTTGTTGGTAAGTCCTTTCCAGTACATCAAGGATATCCCGAAATCCTTGTTGGAGAACTTAGACCAGTCGCTGCCTTTCAGTACATCGCTCAGTGAGGTTGCTTTTATTGCATTGGGAGTTTTAAAGTCGGTGGCATTCATACTGAAGCCTATGAGGCTTCCTTTCTTTTTGGAGAGAAATCCCTGGGCATCGGCTTGATGGGCAAATACCAGGGATACAAGAGAAAAGGCGAGTAAACGTTTCTTCATACGATTTAGAATTTGCTTTTCCAAAATTATCCGTTCGTGGTATTCCTGCCAGTAAAACAATTACTATTTACGTGTAGTAAAAATTCTATAATCGGCCCCCTTCGTATACCCCTGTAAGTTATATTCAATTTACCGGTTATCATTCTTTCCCGGCCCCGGACGAACCGGGACCAGGAGAAGAATGTACCCTTTGTAAAGAAACCTGCCAATATCAGTTCCGGGCTTCAGCCCGGTGCTCACAGCATCCATTGCTATCAGTGAGCGATTACGAACCTGGCCGTTTGCACAGTACCATCACTGGCGATCACTTTCGCCACATACATGCCAGGGAGATAGCCGGCCACACTGGTCGAATACCGGGTAAGGGTAGTTTCCAGCTTAATGGCCTTTTCTATTTTATAGAGCCTGCCCGTCATATCGGTGATGATCAGTTGGGCAGTTTGCTTTTTGGAAGATTGTATTTCCAGGTTGAGCAGACTTCTTACCGGGTTGGGCTTTATTTCCACCGTGAAGAAGTTGCCGGTGAGCAGTTTCGCAGTAACGATGACAGAATATTTTGCCCTGCCGTCGAGATCGATCTGCTTGATACGATAATAATATTTCACACCGGGTAGCACCTGGTTATCATTGAAGCTGTAATAACTGGTGGTATTGGAATTTCGTTTGCCCGGCACGGTGCCTATAGCCCTGTAGGTACTTCCATCATCACTTCTTTCCACTTCATAACCTGCATTATTCTGCTCGGTGGCTGTTGCCCAGCTTACCAGGATCTTGTTATTGTCTTTGGGCTCTGCTCGTACGTAGAGCCATTCCACTGGCAGCGGAGCGTTGTTCTGCACGATGTTGAGCACATCGGTGCCGGTTCCTCCATTGTAGATATTGGAAGTAGTGCTGATCCCATGCGCTATGAATGCAGGGATATCATACGTGAGTATTTCCACACATCCCGGGCACCTCCAGGCACCCGGAAGGGTGAACTCATAGAGCATTATCTGTTGCCCGGTAGCAATATTCTGAACGGTTTCCTGCGTACCGGTCACCTGGAAATACCAGTACCCATCGTCGGGCTCTCCGAATGTAGTGGCATCGAAGATCGTCAGGTCGAGGCTATTGTTGAATGTATTGCGTGGCGCCGCACCGGTGAAAGCGGTATTCTCATTGGTCACTTCAGGAGAGGCAGCAGGAGGCGCCGAAGTAGGCTGGGGAACAGTAGCGGTCTTGGGTATCCGCCAGGTAAGGTTCATACTGGCCCAGGCATTATTGGGGGCCGCAGCAAAGCCGCTGCCTGAGGCCCTGCCCAGGATCTGCATATTGTTGACCGGGTTTTCTATGATGGATACGTCGAGGGTTTGACCCTGTACCGTAGCTATCAGCACGAGTAGTAAACCCGTCAGCAGTATGTTCTGAATAAAGTTCTTCATAAAAATCATTTATGGTTCACAGTGAGGGCCGGCAACTTCAGGTAGTTGCCGGCTATGGACTGTATTAGGGTAATTGTTGTTTGATGACAAAGGTTGTAAGACCGAACGTATTGGCCGGATGTGTTTTCACATTGTTCACGATGATCGAATAGTCGGATGGCGTGGCAGTGTAGTAAACCCTGCCATCCAAATTCAGGTCGAACGGACTATACACATTGATCATTCCGGTATACGTTGGCGATGCGCTGGTATTGCCTGCATGAGTGAGCACTGCATTGGTGACCAGGGCCGCATCGGATGGTTTGCCTGAATGCCTGATATAATTGTCTCCATCCACATCACCGGCCCAGAGGCCCATGATGCCTCCTCCCAGGTCCTTCCGTGCATTGGTACCCCATGTGACAGTACCGGGGTTGGTGAAATCAACCACACCTGTTGTGAAGTCGACCGCATTCAGTGTCATTGCTCCGAGGTGATTCCGGTGGCGGACTGCCAGCCTGTAACTGCCCGGTGTAACATTCTGGAATGCGACCGGCTGCGTGTAGTTGGTATCTACCACGTTGCCGTTGCTCAGTACGAAAGCTGCCCTGCTTGCCACCACTACCGATGGGTTCGTATTATCGCGAAGCTCGAGCAGTACCCAGTCTACCACTGCCGCCGCTGATGCATTGGGCGCAACGGAAGGCGTAGTATGCTGACCATAAGGATCTGTGGCGGGCAATACGGCAGCCGTTTTCAGTGCTGTGCTCATCGAGGTTCCGTTCCAGGCGCCTTGCAGCACGAGCTTCGGTGAAACGCGCAGTGACTGAGACCCGATGGCGAGTGTAATCACATGGCCGCTCGTGAGACCGGAAATATTGGTGAAGTTCACTTTTCCACTGGCATAAGTTGTAGCCGGAATAATTGTTATAATACCAGTGGTGAAATTACCGTCACCATCCGTATCGATGAGCAGGTTGAAGTCCGACGCTGCAATGCCGCTCTGCGTGATACCTGCCAGGTTGAATTCCATCGACACGGTATTGAGCAGGTTATCGAAATTGCTCAGGTTCACTTTCCATTGCTGTGTCAGGCGCTGACTGAACTGTACCGGCAGATTAGTATTGATGGTAGTGAGCGCCGTTGAATTACTGCCCCATATCAGGTAAGAGGAATCCTTGGCGAAATTGCCGGTGTTTGCCAGATTATCAGTAGCAATAGTTCCCAATCCCACTGCCAGGATAGCCCCAGGCTGGATGCTCACGGATTGTTTCTGGAGCAATCCTTCGATATCATCACGCCCGATACCGGCGATATTATTCTTATAGGTGGCATTGGCAGTAGCATCCCAGATAACAGTACCATTGGTATTGAGATAACTGCTGTAAGGCGTGGCCTGATCTATCGTATATCCATTCCTGATAGACAGGTAAGTGCTTACTTTTTGGCGCTCGGTATTGTTCAGCGCCCTGTCGAATACGATCACTTCAGTAATGGGGCCGCTCCAATATTCACCACCCCATGCACTGGTACCTATGCGGGCCCCTGCTGTGGTACCGGTATTCCAGGATTTGTTCACGGGCGTGGCCACTGAAGCTATTTTGCTGTAGAGACTTGCCTGACCACCAGCGCCTGCCCAGGTACCGAACAATTCATTCGGCCTGTTGAGCTGCCAGAACCCTGCCGCCGTTATGACATCGTCGTTGTATCCGACAAAATATCCGGTACCGTTGACGCCCACACTGGCCAGACCATTGCCCTGACTTCCCCCCGCGGCCCCGTAGCTAACGATATAACGGTTGCCGGCAAGACTATTCAGGCTACCGACACCGATCAATGTTCTGGCCGTATTGCCGATCGGCAGTTTGGAACTATCGAGCTTCATGAACTGGCTGGCGCCATTGAAAGTCATCACCGGGTTGTAATTGATATTGCTGGCCGGGTTGTTGGTATAGACTGGCTGGTTAGCCGTTGTGAACTGACTGGCGTTGTTGACCTCGTTGCCAAAATCGACCCATACATCCACCGGCGTACCATCCGTATTGTTCAGCACACCATGATCTGTTCTTACCCAGAGTGAAGTAGCTCCTACCCCACCCGGCGATTTGATGAAGGCGGCGATGGTGAAATACTGACCGGTCGTGAAATCAGTCTTCGCTGCCCAATGGCGCTTACCATTGATGGTGATATCATATAATGGTATATAGGTATCACTGTTATCGATCGTGGCATCATTACTTACTACCAGGTAGGTTTGCCTGGGGTTGGGTAATGCATCATAAGGAACAGCGAGTTCCACCTGGCCTACAGTACCTGTTTTCTGAACTGTCCAAAGCCTGGTCATGCGGTAGTTCACCAATGGATTACCGGTAATGGTAGTTTTGAAGGTGACGGCCGCATTGTCATCGCCCCAGATGAGATATGATTTATCGGCAGTGAAGCTGTTGGCATTGTCGATATTGGTTTCGGCAATAGAACCCAGGCCCATCACTATCCGCAGACGGGTGGTATCTGTATTGCCGCTCTGTTTCTGGTTCAGTCCTTCCAGGTCATCACGGCCGATACCGGTTATGCCGTATTTGTACGTCGCGTTGGTGGTAGCATTCCAGATGATCGTGCTGTCCGTAGCATGATAGTTATTGGCTGTGGTCTGATCGATGGTATAGCCATATTTGATAGCCATGTAGGTTTCCACCTTCAGGCGCTGGCCTGCATTCAACGTGAACGGATAAACGATCAGCTCGCTGGTATATCCATTCCAGTATTCAGGCTGCGTAAGTGCAAAGGAAGAATTACCAACACGGGCCACAGTGCCTGTCGTGTTCCAGTTCTTGATGACCGGTGCGGCTGCCTGCCTGTATTTGCTGTAAATAGAAGCTCCGGTGCCGGTCCCGTTCCATACACCCATCAGCATATTCGATTGGTTCAATTGCCAGAAACCTGTTGGAGTAGTTACATCGTCCCCATATCCTACAAATGCGCCTGCATTGGTAGCATACAAGCCAATGGCAGTACCCTGGCTGGTTGCCGATTGGCCCCAGCTAAGCATATATTTATTGGTACCGGCAATGACCAGCGGCCTGCCCAATGCGATCACTGTTCTTGGAGTGGCGCCCATAGGCAGCTTGGTAATATCCAGGTCCATGAAATTGTTCGTGCCATTGAAACGCAGGGCAGGGTTGAAATTGGTATTGCTGCCGGCATTGTTGAAATATACTGGTTGGTTCGGCGCCGTGGGCTGTAGAGCACTATTGATCTCGGCCCCGAAATCGTTCCATTCACTGAGAGGCGTATTGTCAGTTGCAGCAGTACCATAGTCTGCCCGTAACCACAAGGTATTGCCAACCACCCCACCAGGTATTTTCAGGTCAGTGGCGAAGGTGAAATACTGGCCACTGGTGAGATCGATGGTAGCAGTACAATAGAGTTTGTTATTGATCGTCACTATATTCACTTTCGTGAACGCATCCGTGCCGTCGATCGTTGCGTCATTGCTGACGATGATATAAGAATTGGAAGGGTTCGGCAATGTATTGGCAGGAATGGCGATCAGCACATTGCCTACTGTACCGGATTTCTGTACCCTCCATACCCTGGTCATGCGATAGTTCACCAATGAAGTGCCTGTGACCGCCGTGCGGAAAGAGAGAGCACCATTGTCATCACCCCAAACGAGGTACGACTTGTCCGCAGTGAAATTATTCGGGTTGGCAGAATTGGTAGAATCTATACGGCCCAATCCGATCATTACCTGTGTACCCGGGTTGATGCTGATGGATTGTTTTTGCCGGAATGCTTCTTCATCATCGCGGCCAATACCGGCGATATTATTCTTATAAGTAGCATTGACGGCAGCATCCCAGATAGTGCTTCCATCGGTGGCGAGATAACTGGTATTGCCATTGTCGTAGGTGATACCATACTTCAGGCCCAGGTATGTGTGTATCCTCTGCCTTTGCTGTGCGTTCAATGCTGAATTATAGATAATGATTTCGGGGAGGCGGCCATTATAATTGGAAGCTACATTGATCTGGGAGTTCTGACCGACATAGTTGTTATTCAAATTGCCGGTTGATACGCTTGTACCATTCCGGAATATCTCCTGTTTGTTGGTGGCCAGGGTTATGTCGCTGGCGCCTGCCCAGATGTTCACCTGGTTATTGATATTACCGGCATTGTAAGTCATACGGTTCGTATAGGGTGCGTCCCAATACACGATATTATCGCCCCAGGTAGCGTGCATATTGAAGAAGGTGCCGCTTGCTGCCGGTTCTGAAAAGATGACGGCATTTTGTGGAACGACCTGACTATTGACAACGAACGTTGCGGCTCCTGTATAGGTACCGTTCTTCAGGATCGAGGCCCCGCTCATTGAATAGGTTGGAGCACCGAATTTCAAAACAGGATTGAAGTTTATATTGCTGGCGCTATTATCAAGGAATAGCGGCTGGTTGGCTGGTGTAGACTGAACGAGCGTATTGCTGAAAGCGCTCAGGTCGCTCCATTCACTGATGAGGGTATTGTCTGCGGAAGAAGATGTACCTATATCCGCACGCACCCACAATGTATGACCAGGCACGCCACCAGGAGATTTCAACGGCGATCCGAAGGTGAAATAGATGCCATCGGTGAGCAAGGCGGATGATAAAGTAACTGTACCGTCGTTGGCTACCGGCAGTTCCTGGTTGAGTGTGGCAAAATTCGGGTCTGTGCTGATCAGGAGGTAATTATCGACTCCAAGCGGTTTTATCTTCAGGGTGATATTCTGATCGGCCCAGTTCGTTTTCTGCACTTTCCATACGCGCGTGAAGCGGCGGGTAACATTATGCGTGCTACCACTTACGGGCCCGGTGAAATTGGAAACCGACAGGCCATTGTCCGCGAATACGAAGAATGATTTATTGTTCGTGATGGTATTGCTGTTCGATTCATTGGTAAGCGGAACGCCTGTGCCCAATGAAAGCGTGACGAACCCTGTATCGGCCGACAGCGATTGTTTGGTGTTCAATGCGGTGCTATCGTCACGGCCGATACCGGTGATACGACTTTTATAAGTAGCATCGGCAGTCCAGTAGACCGTATTGTTCGAGGCCAGGTAACTGGTAGCTCCATTGTTGAGGGTGATGCCGTATTTCAGGCCCAGGTAGGATTCCACCAACTGGCGTTCATCATCTGTCAGTACACGGTCATAAACGATCACCTCACTGATATTGCCCATCCAGAATAGACCTCTGCCCGCAATGCTCCTTGATCCAATGGAAACGAGATTGACTGTAGCAGGGCTCATGGCAACAGTACCCTGATTATCCAACCTGAAATTCTGATACAGTTTAACCCCATTGGTAAGGTTTGATTGTGTTCCACTGAATAAGTAGGGCCGGTTATCGACAAACGTACTTAATCCGGAGACATACGGTATTGAAGATCCATTGGTTTCCAGGAACTGTAGGTTTGCCGGCGCCGTTACCCTAAATTCCATACCATTGGAGGAGCCTACGGCGCCGCTGCTCACGAGGTCTCTGACGGCCGCGAATCCCGCCCCCGAAGCCGCTACAAATATAGAGGAGGTATCGGGGTGTACCCTTGTTGTATTGATATCGAGGAAATCATCGGTACCATCGAACTTTAACCCATAATTGAAGTTGATCGCTTTTGCGTCGGTGGTCGGTTGTCCGGTTACCACACTTTGCTGGGCCTGATGGCCACGGCCTGCATAATCATTCCAGGAGGCGCCGCTGGTATTTCCGTCATCGGCACGAAGCCAGAAGTTAATGCCTTTATTGACACCATTGGGCCCTTTGATATCTTTTGCAAACGTGAAGTAAACCCCAGCAGGCAGGTTACTGGTATTCAGCGTAACCGTACTGTCGGCATTCAATACATATTTTGTGTCGGCGCCATCGAAGACGGCATCTGTGCTTACTAATAAATACGTTTGTGCATTACCGCCATTAACTTTGAACGTAATGTTCTGGTCGGCCCAGTTGGCTGTCTTACCAACCTTGAAGATCCTCGTCATCCGGTTGGTGATGCCTGGCTGACCATTCACCGGTGTTAGGAATCCGGCGGATGCTCCATCATCACCAAATACAAAGAATGATCTATCGTTGGTGATAATATTTGTGTTTGCTGCATTGCTGGCAGCTACCGTATTGCCGAGTGCGATCGTTACCACTCCCGTATCCACGCTGAGGGATTGTTTCTGGTTCAGGTCCGTCACGCTGTCGCGGCCGATGCCGGTAATATGTTTGGAATAACCTGCATTTACTGTAGCGTCCCAATAAACAGAACCGTCCGTTGCCGTATAACCGGTTGTGGAAGCGAGGTTCAGCGTTACGCCATATTTAATGGCGAGATAGGATTCTATCTTGAGACGGTCGGTAGGCGTTAGTGTCGATATATCTTTATATATGATGACTTCAGGGATCTTTCCATTGTTGTATTCCGAGCCGTGCCAAACACTCAGGTTGGAGGAATAGTTGCCGCCGTTGTGAGGTAAATAGTCGCGGGGATTATTATCAGAAGCCATCACATTCCTGTCGCGGTAAAAACTCATATTGGCAACCGTCTTGGTAAAGCTCCATACATTGGCTTTGTTCAGGCTGCCACCCCAGGGAGCCGTCAACCGCCAGCCGTACGGCGCATCGAAATCAGACAGCCCTCCAGTATGAGGAGATGCAATGACAGGATAATTGTTGGTCGTCATCTGATCGAAGAGCGCAGCATTATTCGGGGCAGTCATAGAATACACACCGAATACCGCGATATTATTCATGTTCCCATTGCCTAATATGGAGGTGGAGGGATCAACGATATTCCCTTTCCCGAAGAACTGAGGAGGAACAAAAGAGGCGGTGGGATTGAAGTTCATGCCATTGGGCAAAACGCTGGGCCTGTTGGCTACAGCGGGAGATGGGATATTCATACCACGGCCGCTGTAATCATTCCATTGCAAGGGACTTAATCCATAATCGCCCTTATACCAGGCGCCGATGCCGGTAACCACTCCGCCGGGACCTTTCAATCCATTGGCGAAGGTGAAGAAAGAACCGTTGGGGAGCTGACTTGTATTGAGTGTGATGACGCCATTGGTGAACGGCAGTGCGAGATCGCCTGCACCAAAGACGGCATCGGTACTGATGATGATGAATTGCGGAGTAGCAAATGCTGAATCTGTGCGGATAGTGATATTCTGGTCTGTCCAATTCGTCTTCTGTACTTTCCAGGTGCGTGCCAGCGCCACATTCACCCCCGGTAATCCGGTAACATTGACGGAAAACATTCTCGCACCGTCGTTATCACCTGTTACCAGGAACGACTTGTTGGCGGTGATAGTGCCGGTATTGGCCGCATTGCTGGCAGCAATGCTATTGCCTAATGCAATGGTAACATAGCCGGCATCTGCACTTACTGATTGTTTTTGCAACAATGCAGATACGCTATCGCGTCCGATACCGGTGATATGATTATTGTACCCGTTATTCAGGGTAACATCCCACATTTTGGTAGTGCCGTCACTGGCCAGGTAATCGACCGGTGCTGCAAGGTTCAGTGTGAGACCGTATTTCAAAGCGAGATAGGATTCTATCTGCTGTCGTTGTGTGGCGGTGGTGGCTGCCGAATTATTGTACACGATCATCTCGGCGATCTTACCATTAAAGGGGCCATTCCCATCGTACCAGGCGCCAATGCCGAATTGAGCATTCGATCCGGGAATATTATTCAGCGCTCCTGAAAAAGTAGCGACTACCGACCTGTTCCTGTTGGCGCTCATACCGGATGGTGAGCGAAGGAAGGTCCAGATATAAGGTGCGCCGAACGTTCCTCCCCATGCTCCTTGTATCCTGTAATTATAAGGGGCATCGAAATAGAGGATGCCGTCAGTCCAGGGTACATGCGAATGGATCTGCTGTCCATTGCTGACCATCTCGCCGAACATGGAGCCGTTCTGTGCCGCATCGGTGATCGCCACTGCATATATCTGTACGTTATTGATGCCAGGACCGGTAAAGAGACTGGGACTGGCGAGGAAACTATTCACCCCATTGAACTTCAATGCAGGATTGAAATTGATGCCGGTAGGCAGAACAGTTGCCTGTCTGGCTGGATTAGCCTGAATGGCCCCATTGCCATTACCGCTGAAGTCATTCCAGGAAGCACCGGTGGCATTTCCATCATCTGCTCTCAACCATAATGCCACGCCGGCATTCACACTGGCAGGCCCCTTGAGTGTAGTGCCCAGGGTGTAATAAGCGCCATTGGGGAACAGCGATGAATGCAGACTGATCGATCCGCTGGCATCCAGCGGCAACTCCTGGCTGATCGTGGCAAATGCAGGATCAGTGCTGATGAGAAGATAATTGGATGATCCTGCTCCCTTGAACCGGAGCGTAAGAAGCTGATCTGTCCAGCCCGCCGATTTCTGTACTTTCCATACGCGTGCCATCCGCTGGTTCACTTTGACGCCGGTAACGGCCGTAGCGAATTTTGCAGAGCCGTTATTATCTCCGAATACAAAGAAGGTCTTATCGGTAGTCACTGCATTGGTGTTGGCCATATTCGAAAGCTGGATGGCATTGCCCAATGCGATCGTCACGAGCCCTGTATCTGCGCTGAGTGATTGTTTCTGGTGCAGCATGGTGCAGTCGTCCTTACCGATACCGGTGATGTGCAATCCATAACCGGCATTGGCCGATGCGCTCCACATCAGGGTTGTGCCGTCGGAAGCCACATAATCGGTGGCGCCATTATTCAGTGTGACACCGTATTTCAGCGCCATATAGGATTCTATGCGCTGGATCTCACCGGGGTTGAGATCACGGTTGTAGATAAAAAATTCAGGAACGAATACTTTTGAAAATTCCCCTCCCGGCAAACCTCCCATCGAAAGCGTCCAGGCGGTGCCGTTAGAAGAAGGCCCACTATTCAGCAAAACGCCATTGCCCTTGAACTCGAATGGCCCTGCGCCGGTATTGGCCCGTTTGAGAGAATACAGCCGGGTATTATTGGCAATTGGGGTAGTATTGGGATTGATCCATGCTTCTAAATATAACCTGTTCTCAAATCCACCATGCCAGCCAAAGAGCTTGTTACTGCCATTAGAAGAGAAGACCCTGCCATTCAGTGAGCCTTCCAGCTTGCCCAGCCCCATCATTGTGTAGGCCGTGGTAACAGTGGCGGAGGCCGGTGCGAGGTGGAGATCGTTGCCATCATAATACATGGCCGGATTGAAATTGACATAGCCACTGGTAGTATCCGGATCGCCGGTAGCAGTCATGTGATTGGCGTTGCCGCTGATATCGCCCCAGGTGTACCCGTTCAGTCCCATATCGGCGCGGTACCAGGCCAGTATACCATTGTTCACGCAGGCCGGGGCTTTCACGCCGATGTTGAGCTTATCGCTGAATTCGGAAGTGCCGCAATTATTGGCGGGAATGCGCAGGGTGGCTGTCCAGAAGCCTACACCGGTAGCACCCGGGCCCGTATTATAAGTTATAGTTTGTGTGCTTGTGCCGGCGGAGAGACCATTCAGGGTGGTCACATAATATTGTCCGCTGGAAGAAGTAACGGCGGGATCATTGGCGTAGATCTCCACGCTGTACAATGCCCCCGGTGAAATATTGGGAATGGTGATCTGCAACTGATATTGACCGCCGCCCAATGCATTGGACGATACGAGCACGGGCCGATTAGCGCCACGATAATTACAGTTACCGCCATTATTGCTGATACCTGAGCCGGTATTATTATAAATGGAGTTGTTGTTATAAATTACTTTGAGTGGATTATCATTATAAATACCTGCACCTGCGTTATCATGGATCACACAGCCGGTAATGGTCATATTGCTGACACCAGAGCCTCCATAAAGCCAGATACCGTGACTGGCCGCGTTCACTACAGTGTCGCCCGTAAGATTGATATTGGAAGTGGCATTGGCCATATTGACCACGATGCCTGTGCGGCCACTGTTGTAAAAGGAACAGTTCGTAATGCCTACATTCGTGCGAGGGAAATTATTGTAGAACTCGATACCGTCGAAGTTGTTGGTGAATTTCGAATTCTTCAGTTGAAAATTGGTATTGGCTCCGTTATTGACATAGATCCCATCGCCGTCAAATTCATTGAAAGTAAGGCTGTCGAGGGTTACATCATTGGCAATATTGGGGAATACGATGCCGTAACCGGCATCGGTCGTGTTACCTGGTTTGTCGCCGTTCAGGATCGAATTTTTGATCGTAAGGGTATTGACGGTGCTCTCAAAAGAAATAAAATGATTACCTCCATACAGACCGGGCACCGTGTTCTCTAGTTTTGAATGATTGATGGTGATATTGCTGGCTGCCCCGTTGAACCAGATGAAACGGATATCCGCCTCATTGACCCGGATACTATCCAGGGTGATACTGTTCGTGGTATTATCGAACCGGATGCCATAATCGCCATCATCATCAGTGCCAACCACATCCATGTCGAAGACTGAATTTTTGATCGTGATGTTCGTATTTATATAGTTGGAATAAAAGCCAAGTGCTATGCCGCTCCACAAAGAATCTACCGTTACTTTATCCAGTGTTATATTGTTGGCGGTCTCCACGGGGCCACCCGTGTTATTGAGCATAATAGCGTTCTGGAAGCCACTGATCTTACTATTGGTGAAATTCCAGCCGTTGATGGGTGCATCGCGGAATTCCACTCCACCACATCCCCTGGTATTCCCCTGTGTACTGAGATTGATATTGTCCATCACCAGGTTGGTCTGTGTACCACCAATAAAATAGATGCCCTTCCCGATGTAAGGATTGCTACCGTTACATGGCTCTATATCGGTAGACCATAAATTACGGATGGTGAGGTTAGTGGAATTACCTTCCACATACACCAATGCATTGAGATAATTCCCACTATTGCTATAGGTATTGATGTTCTCGATCAGTACACCGGTAGTATTGGTCCGGACAATAAAGTCTATATCTCCATTGTTGGTCAATGTAAAATTGCGGACAGTGACATTGTTTGCCCGGATATCGAAGGGATTGATAATTCCATTGACGCCACTTGAATTGATGGTGATCCTGTTCTGCCCATCGACGGTGGCATTGGCCTTGGTGATGGCCGGGAGGGAGGTCTGGATCGTGATCTGTCCATATACAGAGAATTGAATGGCATGAGGACCTGCGCCGGGAGCGGCATTCAGGTCGAGGATGGCCTGCCTCAGTGAACCGGGACCGGCATCATTCGTATTCGTGACCGGGAAATTAGCAGCCATCAGGAAGACCGGGAAAAGAAGAATAGAAAGAAGCGTCGATAGTCGCCTGATCATGCTGCTTGTAGAAAAGGCAGACCTACGCAAGAGTAGTGTTGGTTGCATATGGACTTGGCTTTTGAAAGGTTTTATTCTTTTTATTTGAATAGGTTATTGAATAGCTATATATGTGCGTTACTGTAATAGCAATAACAGTCACTTCCGGGTCAATGACCCGGATTCACTGTGGTGTACCATACTGATCAAAGGAAAGCTACGAGACCAGAACCTTTACCTGCGAACCTGCCGGAACAGCAGGTTCAGTGAATACTCCGTGTGTAGAACCTGTGCAGGTACATGATCATTCACGACAAAAGTATTTTACTTGAAATATTTTCTTTATAATAGAACTACCACAAGGATGTAGTATAACTTCGAATTGTATGTAGAAAAAAATTGTATCTTACAGCCGCTATTCGAATACATGGTTATAACGGGTAACCTTGTTTGGCGACAATATCTTATAAGACCTGAAAACAACGACTTTACACCTATGCCGAACATCCTGATTGCTGACGATCACACGATCGTACGTTACGGGGCTACCCTTATTATAAAAGAATTGCTCCCCGGCGGACAAGTCAGCGAAGCTGTAAATTTCAACCAGGCCCTCAAATTGCTCGACAGCCAATCATTCGACCTGCTCATTCTCGATATCAATATCCCTGGTGGCAATAACCTGCAGATGATCGATGTAATAAGATTGCATCAACCCAACATCAAGATCCTCATCTTCTCCGGATACGACGAACAACTGTTCGCATTGCGATATTTACAGGCCGGTGTGGATGGTTACCTCGTCAAGAATTCTCCGGAAGATGAATTGAAGACAGCCATCCGCACTGTGCTGAACAATGAGAAGTATCTCAGCCCAACCGTAAAACAACACCTGCTCAACGGCCTCACCGCCAAAAGCAATATGTCCAGGAATCCTCTTCATGCCCTGTCGAACAGGGAACTGGAAGTAATGCAATTGCTGATCAAAGGGTCGAGTGTTGCAGATATCGGCACTGTACTGAGCCTGCAGATCTCCACTGTAAGCACCTATAAAGCGCGGATCTTCGAAAAGCTGGAAGTAGGCAACGTCATCGAGCTGGCAGAGAAAGTGAGGTTGTATGGAAATGTGCAATCATGAGGTCGGAGGTCAGAGGTCGGAAGTACCCGGTAGTTTAATCAGTCCTATCATGGGAGGCATCAGACCTCCAATTTCATGTCTTTGTGAAAGATCAATTCAATAGTAGTGCCGGCCTGGCTGCTGCTCACCTGTAATTTCCCGTTCATCAGGTTCACGAGTTCCTTCACGATGATCAGTCCGAAGCCGGCATGGCCAGGAAATTTTTCTCCTGCCGGCGTCATTTCATACGGATCGGTATCACTGTTGCACCAGTGCACCATATCGGGATGCATCCCTACTCCGGTATCGTTCAGGCGTATGCGTACTTCCTCTTTTTCTTCTACTGTATCGATGGTCAACTGCCCATCGAAAGTTACCTTGATGGCATTATCCACCAGATTATGGACCACAACTCCGAGCAGGCGGTTATTGCTCCGCATGCGCCAGTTGGCCGGTACTTCATTGTACAGGTTGGTGGACTGTTCGGCAGCGATATCGCGGAATAATTCCACCTTATCTTCCACCAGGTCATGCACGTTCACCCCTTCATAAATAATATGTGTATCGCGGGAGTTCAGTTTGATGTATTGCAGCAGGTTATCCGTAAGGTGGTACATCCTGTAACCGGATTCATACAACATCCGCGCATTTTTTTGCATCTCCTGGGCCGATTCGAGATCTGCGTTTTCGAACATACGCCTGGCGGCCATGGTCATATATTTGAGGGGGCTCTTGATATCGTGCGTGATAGCAGTGATCAGCCTGTCCTGGATATGTGTTTGCCTGCGCAGTACCTCTTCCGATTCCTGCAATTCGGTCAGGGTATTCAGCAAGGTTTGCGTCCGTTCATCGATCCGTGCTTCCAGCATCTTGTTCTTTCGCTTGATATACTGCAACCGGAACCTGGTATAGATCCAGATGGATGCGACGATGAGCAGTCCCAAGGCAATACGGAACCACCAGGTTTCATAGAAGGCCAGCGGGATGATCAACGTAATCACCTTCATGGAATAGTTATCGGGCCCGAACCCGTTCTGCTTACGGATTTGAAGCTGGTACGTACCCGAAGGGAGCGAGGTCAAAGTGATGCTCCTGTCATTATCGATCTTGTTCCAGACAGGCGCCGACTGGTTCTTCACCAGTGCAAATTCGAGGTGCACATTATAAGGATGACCGAAATAAGGAGTGGTCACGGACAATTTGAAAAAATCAAATTGCTGTTCCAATGAAATAGTGTCCGTTCCGTGGAGAGGCTGACCATCGATCTCCAGCTTATCGAGGAACAATCCTTTATCCGGGGCCTCGGCCCGTAATGTTGCCGGATGTCCCCAAACCAACCCGTTGATGGAAGGAAGGGATAAATATCCATTAGGCATTTTTATGCCGCATGGCTGACAGCCCCCATTGAATTCATTTGTATTGAACCCGGCATATTTATCATAATAGAGATAATAAACGGCCTGTTGCCGGTCGGCCGCAAAAGCCAGCAGGTCTTTCCTGGCTACCTGGAACAATCCTTTGTTGGTAGTGATCCAGAAAAAACCTTTTCCATCCTCCAGGATACAGTGAGCTGCGCTTAAAAACCTATCCTTATCCATTGGCATCCGGGTCGGCTTGTTGTCTTTCAGCAGATAAATGCCATCGCCATAGGCCGTAATCCAAAGCTCGCCGGGCTTCGAGATCAGTATGCTCCTGATATACTGGGTATGCAATCCAGGGATAGTATCTATTTTATTGGTAATAAGATTGGCCCTGTACAATCCTTTGGCGGTGCCTATCCACAGAATGCCAAAGGATTCCATCTGCATGAATGAAATATCGAGAACGGCATCGAGCACTGGCCTTGGCTTTGGGGAAGGCGCCATGTAATCCAGTTGATGAAGCACGCCGTAACGAAGACCGATCAACAAATGGCCTTTATCATACTCATATAACTGGGTGATTTGCGTTGGCAGTTGCCATTGCCCCAGCAAAGTTTTTCCATCCCTGCCATACCTGAACAATACGGAACGTTGTTTGCACCAGATATTCCCCTGCTGATCGATCAGCATACTGTACCTGTCGGTCTTGATATTTGCGTGGATGATCGGGAATCTCTTTCCCTTCCTGAATAATGCCAGCAGGTCGCCCTGGGGAGTGAGCACTTCATCATGGCCATAGGCAGCCTGTGCATAGTATACTTCGTCGGCATCGGATTGGTCGGACCTCAATGTGTAGAATTGTTTCCTCGTAAAAACGAAGAGGCCGCGGGTCTGGCTGCCCAGGAAAAGGCGGCGGGCAGTTTCATCATAATAAATGGACATGATACTGTTCTGGTCCATATCGAAATTCTCCAGCAACAGGTGTGTGACCAGTCCACCTCCCGGCAGCGGCTTCAGCAGGTAAAGCGAACTGCCGAGATACACGAAAGCACTCCCTGTAATCCAATTCCAGTAAAGAACGGGACTGACCTTGCCGGCCCTGAATGCAGGGTTTTGCTGAATATCACCACGAAGGGGCCCTCCCTTCGAGATCTTTCCATCAGCGATCCGTGTAACGTCATAACCATCGAGACAATAAAGTTGCCCTTCCAGCAAAAAATAGTTCCAGCAATCAGTACCCGGGATAGTGGTCTCAAAAAACTTTTCCTTATTGTGAAAAGCTTCCACCGTGCTGCCCGTGACAGTATAATACAGAGTGGGATCAACGTCGATCCGGTAAGACCTGAACCTGAGAATATTCCTGTAAATATTGGGAAGGCCGAGTGTATGGTACACGGAAAGGTGGCCGTCGAAAGTTAATGTATCAAAGATAGCAGGCCATTGGCCGGGTTGAAGCAGCCTGGCTTCCCCGTTCTCTATTGCAAGGCATTGGTTCTTTTCGGTAATGGCAAAGAGACCCTGTCGTGAAGGATCGCTGGCAAGCCAGGTAATGCGGCTGGCCGGCAACCCGGTATCGTGTTTATCGAATACCCGGAACTGTTGGCCGTCGAACCTGACCAATCCGTTTTCGGTGGCCATCCAGAGAAAGCCGAACCTATCCGGTGCGATCGACTTGATGCTGTTCTGCGGCAACCCATTTTCGTCCGTATATTGACGTAATGAATATTGCAGGGTATCAGCAGCCTTCACACCAGGCCATAGTATGAACATGTTGAATGCAAACAGTAAAAATAGTTTCATAGAGAATTTTCCTGCGGGATAAGGTGGGATTGAGATAATGAACCAGTCTTGTGCGGAGGAGCTGCTATGCTATCGAATAGTTTTATGCAGGATTGGATGTATGTTTACTGCTGAGGCGCAAACATACAAATTAATCGTGCTTGGGAACAAACACGATTTTTATTTTTTTTGAATTTCCGTGAGTGGCATGAACATATACAATCAAATTCCGATATAAGCACTCATTTGTATTTCTTCAACATCTCCTGTACTTCCGTTTTTCCCCAATGTGGGGTGATGCCATCGGTTGATGCCGCCTGCAATTTGGCGGCTGCAGATCCCAGCAGGGTTTTCGCCAGCGCCTTATCGCCTCCCCACATTTTGGGCGTATTGTATTTCACCCATCCTTCGAGGTAGAGGGTGCGTGGATTTTCCGGGTCGAGCCTTTTGGCGAGCTGGAGGTATTGCTCGGAGCGTGTTCCATATTGCCTCCCGTATGTCATGGGGTTGATGAATACTTTGGTACGGTATACCATGCTCATCACGCAATACACTTCGGCCATCTCTTTCCGGTTGTGGCTGGAATCGAGCAATGATTCCGCTTTTTTTATCTGCCGCTCCCCATCATTGCTGAATGGTTCTATCTTATCTCCATCATCCTGGTATAGAAAGCCTATCCTGGCATTGCAGGCAGCAGCATAATACCAGGTCAGCCATTCTTTGGGAAAAGCATTGGCAAGACGCATGAAATCGGTAGCCGATTGCTGCAATTCGGCCGGACCAATGGCCTTGTCGAACCTGGCCACAGCGGCCTGCATCTGTTGATTGTAATCGGGTCCCTGTGCGTTCAGCAGGCCCGAAAGGCCGAGCACCACGGCGATCGTACAAACTAAATTTTTCATTGATCGTTTTTTTTATGAATGATAATTGTTGAGTGAATAATTGTCAGAGGTTTTCATTGATGAGATCATTACGCCTGTCGATCCCCAGGTTTACGAACAGTCCTATGTAAACCATGCGGGTGGCCGGCAATGTAACGGGCAGTTTATTTCTTCCATCCATACTATAATTATAACCGAAGACCTGTTTCGTGCCTAGCAGGTTATTGACGCCGAACCCGATGCCGGAGAAATCCTTGTTCTTCCAGTGTTTGAAGAAGCTGAAGAGCCAGGCTGCGCTGAAATTGAGGGTATTGTACATCCTGGTTGTTCCCTGATCATAGATCATTGGTCGTAATGTTGCCGGATCGGTGCGTATCTCATAATAGGGCCGGCCGGTGGCCATATACCAGGCCAGGTTGAAACTGGTATTGATGCCCGGAAAAAAACGCTTGGCCACAATGGCTAGAGTGTGGGGCGTAGCAAATGAGGGTTGCAGGGAATACGGATAATCGAGGAATTTCCTTTTTGTATCGAGATAGGTATAAGTGATCCAGTAGTCCAGGTTGCGAATGGTTTTCTTGTCGCGCCAGAACAGTTCTATACCCTTCGCATACCCGGTCCCGTCATTATCATAAACAGGATCTGTGCTTACCAGCTTTCTGTACTTTTTATAATAGGCTTCCACTCTCAATAACCGGTTCCCTTCTTTCCTGGTGTAATTGATGATATAATGTTCGGCACTGGCCAGCGACAAGGATGGTTCCCTCATCAGGTACTGGTTCTCCGGCTTCTGATAAAACACGCCATAGGCGAGGTTCAACTGCGAATAATTGTTCCAGCGCCAGGCCAGGCTGATCCTGGGGGCCAGTGTGGCCTGGTTCAACAGGGATGAATATTCGAACCGCCATCCCAGTTTCGCTGCAATCCCCGGAGCGAGCCGGAGATCGGTCTCGGCGAAAGCCGCCGTGAGATGGTCTTGCAGGCGGGTGAGGGTATCATTGTACCTGGTGCGGTCATCTGAATAAAAATGTTCTCCTCCAAACCGGATCGCCTGTGAGCGGGCGAAGCCATGTTGCAGCACTACCCTGCCCTGGGCAAAATGAGATGGGCTGGCAATAGAACTATTCTTGGGCCCGAAAGGATCACCGGGTATGGTGACGGTTTCGTTCTTCCCATCGAGCAGGCTGTTGTGGACCTCATCCCTGTTGAAAGTATAGGCCGCCGTAAGGTCGAGCTTCCAGTTATGCGGCAAAGCCGTTCGGTAACTGATGGTGCTGAACAAATTCCTTCCCCTGATAGAATAGCCCGATTTGAGCGCCAGGCTGTCGATATCGGGATTTCGCATACCCACATTGTTATATGCGTAATTCACATATATTTTCAACATGCCGGTGCGGCCTGTCTTCCCATGCCAGTTGGCATCGGCCATCAGGTATTCCGGACCACGGAAATAATCCTGTTGCTGTGGGATAACACTATTATATAATGAAAGATGTCCATACCGCACACCGACACCATAACTGCTGCGATGATCTTTCGCCAATTGCTGGAACCCTGCTCCCAGCGACATGGGGAAGATGCTCAGGCTCGCTGAAGATTTGTCGACGAGGTCCACACTTTCCAGTATGAGGGCACTGCTCATCGCCTGGCCATACAAAGCGGAATAGCCGCCGGTACTGAATAATATCCCCTTGAACAAAAAAGGTGAGATCCGCGAATATTGGGGAACACCCGATACAGGTGAGAGATTCGGGTTCCTGATCCAGGCCCCGTCCATGAACTGTTTGGCCTCTTCACCACTACCGCCGCGCACGAAAAGACCTTCGCGCTCGCCGACCTGTTGCGCGCCCTGCCGGGCGCGCATAGCATTGGCCAGATCACCGTTGCTGCCTGCATTGGTCACTGCATCCATCGGCGTAAGGGAAGCACCCTTCGCTTTATCACTGGCCTCAAAACTGCCGGCAGTGACCACCACTTCGCCCAGCATTCCCGATTCGGTAAGTATGACTGATAATATAATGGCGCTATCACCGACAACAACCGTCTGCTCAAATTTTTTATACCCGGTGTATGTAATGAAGATCGTTGCATTCCCTTTTGCAACAGGCCCGATCCGGAAATTGCCGGCCGAATCGCTGGTGCTGCTGATGCGTGTGCCTTTCAATTGTATGGTTGCACCGGCAAGTAGGCTCAGGTATTTATCGGTGACAGTTCCCGTGATCATGGATTGCGCCAGTACAGTACCGGGCAATACGCAAACAACAAGAAGGAAGAATGGCAGCAGGATGGTTCTGAGTGTCATTGGTAAAGAATTTTGACAACACAAAACTATCTGCACCCGGAGGGAGGCGTAGTGAAGAATCTATAGGAAGGAGAAATGAGTAGACGAAGTGCTCATCTTGAATTTATGTTCAGAGGTCCATTCGCATTTCAACAAGCCCCTTTGTAAATCCGACTTTTTCATACGCCTTAACAGCAGCGATATTCTCTTCATAGACCTGTAGTCTGATCTCGTTCAACCCTCTTGCCAGTGCCCAGTCTTTCAATGCAAGGATGATCCGTTGATTGATCCCCTGGCCTCTGAATTCCGGTTCCACATACATGAAACCCAGGTAAGCATATTGGGTGAACCTGTAATAATCCTTTGCATGAAGGATACGGGCATAGCCGCTGCCTACCAGCCGTTCCCCGGCCGCTGCCACCAGCACTTCCGCATCGGGGCTTTCGATCAACTGTGCGAGATCATAATAATGAATAGTACCGGGCTTCAAAGTCTTATCGAAGGGCCGTTCTGCAGTGATCAAACTTTGTTCAAACCTGAGCAGAGCAGGAAGGTCTTCCAATCTGGCTTGCCTGAGATGGACGGTATTAAGAATATTCATAAGTATTCATCGAAAATACCAAAAAAGATACACTTGTCGCATTACACCCGTGGTTTGTCTGTTTCACACCCCACCAAAAAAAATTACCCATATTAGCTTTGTTCCACTGATTCCTCCTTTCATAACCACTAAAAAAAATTGAACGATGAAAAAGATCAAGATCCTGTATTGGGTATTTACCATCCTGTTTGCTTTGATGATGTTATTATCTGCCATACCAGATATCATCTCTGCCAGGATCGCCGTCGAAGGATTCAAACAACTGGGATTACCTGCTGCTTTAGTGCCATTCCTTGGTATTGCCAAAGCCCTGGGTGTGATCGCTATTATAGTGCCGGGTTACCCGAGAATTAAAGAATGGGCTTATGCGGGACTGGTGTTCGATCTGCTGGGCGCTACCTATCTCATCATCGCTTCGCATCAGTCATTCAGTAATACCATTGGCATGGCATTGCCACTGGCGCTTGCTGCTGCTTCTTATATTTTCTATCATAAGTGGTTAAAAGCGTCGGCCGGTCATTCTTCTCCGTATTCAAGGATAGCAACAGTCTGATCATTCGCAACCAACCGGCTAATATCAACTTATTTCCAGCGGTGCTCCAGCATTTTGATAAAGAAGCCGCCTACTACGCTCCTTGCCTGGAACCCTACCATTTTACCGCTTGGAGTTTCATGCCAGTCACTGAGCGGTACGCGGGATGATGTTTGTGCAGCATATCTGGCAACTGGTGCTACGAGCGCTTCGAAATGAGCATGGTCATTGGCCAGGGTGGCTGTCCACAGTATCCAGTCGGACTTCGTATACGTCTTCCGGCTATCGAGGGGCAGGCCGAAGTCTTGTTGTTTGGTAAGATAATATTTCACTTCATCATCATAAACGGATGATGGGAACAAATTCAGTCGAAGGAGTTTATCCCATACGAGATTGTATTTCTGGCTCCAGGTACCTTTCCGGTCAAAGGCCAATGAATAATGATCGCCATCGGCGGCCATCTCCATCCATCTTTTCACCATGGCATGTGCCGTATCACGATATTGCCGGGCAATTTCTTTTTCTCCGAGCTGATCTGCGAGCCGGCCATAAGCAGCGAGGGCAACGATGGCTTTCACGGACAGGTTGGCATTGCGGGCCAGGTGGCCTGCGAAGTCATCGGTACAAAGTTGATTGGCAGGATCGAAACCTTCTTTCAATAAATAGCCGGCCCAGGTGGAGAGCGTTTTCCAGTGCCTGCGTGCATAGGCTGCATTGCCTTCTGCACGGGCAATGGCGGCAGTAAGGATGATCATATTGCCGGATTCTTCCACGGGCATATCTTCTCCATAAGTCTGACCATTGGCAAGTGGATAGGTACCCAGGTCATGGGCTGCAAATGGTTTGGCCCATTTACCGCTTTCACTGTAATAAAATATTCCGTTGAGCATTCCTTTCAGCAGGCCGGGATTATACAGGAGGTAAAGCGGGGCTGATGGATAGGTAACATCCACCGTATTGATGGACCCGTTGCTGAAATTTTCTTTCGAGAGGAAGAGTGTGTCGCCCTGCGGGCTTTTGACGAGCTTATGTGCGGCTATGCTTTGGCGATAGGTCAATACACAAAGGCGGGCATAGTCTTCGCCGCCCGCTTCGCGGGCGGCGGCATAACAGGTTGAATCGAACCGGTTGCAGGCCAGTACCGTTCTTTTATAAGAACCCGCAGCCTGCGCAAGCATGTTCTCCATTTTCATACCATTAGTTTTCCACCAGGGAAGCAGGTTCACACCAAAATATTGTATGGGATGGAGATCATCGTAACCGATCATGAGTACCTGTTCCTGCGACCTGTTCACTTTGCCCAGTGACAAGATCGTTGTAAGCACGAGCCGCCTATTTTCACTGGATGCCGGCTTCTTCCCCACAGAATTTTCCAGGAAAGACGCCACCGATCCCTGCCGGGTGGAGATGTATTGTCTTATTTTATTATTGGCAGGGGCAGCAACGTACAGATAACCCCAATCGATCCGCAGATCATCCCCTTTCTTTTTCAATACAGGTTGTTCGATGGTGCCTGCCTTCATGATCGACAGACCATTCTGTACATATTGCGAAGCGGTCACAGGCTGTTTCTTCGGTTCATTGACACTAAGATCGGTTGAAACACCAAAGTATATTTTCACATCATGTGGTTTTCCATCGGCAGATGAAACCTCCGAACTGATATAAGATACAGGGCGGGCCAGTATGGAGAGATCATTCAACAGCAATGGGCTGATGAATGACAGTCTGAGTTGAACAGGGCCGCAATTGAATCGATATTGCGTTTGAGTGGCACGAACTTCCACTCCGACCTGTTCAGCGATCTGGATCTCTCTGCCTGCACGGTCTTGTTTTTCCGCGAGCAGACCTGCATCTATGTATTGACCGCCCGCAGTATTCCTGCAATGAATAGCCAGGATGTTCTTTCCCGGTTTCAGGAGACCGGGTTGATCGACCGGTATATTGATGTGATCACGCACCCAGCCTGTGTGTTCATAGATCTTTGTTCCGTTCAGGTATACTTCCACCTGGTCATCATGGTGGAGTTTGAGATTTAACTGACCGGGTGGCACCTGCTCTATGGAAAAGCTCCGCCTGATCCAGATATCACTGCTTGTCCAGGGTGTGCTGGCCGGCGCATCCTGTCCATCTCCGAACGGGGCCAGCCCGCTGTTCCATGACTGGTCATCGAACCCTTCACCGGTCCATCCATTGCCTGGGTCACGCTCACTATAACGGCATTCATATTTTTTCTCATCGGATGCAGGCAGAACTGTTTGGAAGGATGTAACAGTCGTTCCCATGAACCTGTAGTACTTATCATCTACTTTGATAAGGCCGGTAATGCCCTGTTCCTTACCTGTCCAATGTTTGGCAGGTGAGGCGGCCAGTTGGTCGGTGAACGACCATACGCTGAAGTAGGGATCATGTGTGATCAGTGGATACGCAGGTGCACGATGTACTTGTGCAGACAGGTTGGTAATGATAACTACTACTAAGCCTGTGGCCAGGATAATTTTTTTCATGCAGCATACAGTTTATGGATTTTGACAGCGAATCACAAGCTTTTACTTACAGCCGGTGATCTTTCACTACTATTATCTTGCAAAATAACAATTGGTACTATCCCTGCTTCATGGGGGTAATGATAATATTGCGATATTCTACAGGGCCATGATCTCCCTGCAACAGGATAGGCCCTGCTTCTCCTTCTTTACTATCGATGGCCCCACCTGTAATGCCCGGTATTTCCTGGTTGGCAATAATCGTTTTTCCGTTCGCCACCACCGTTATCATTCTTCCGGTGAGTGTGATATCATAGGTTTGCCATTCCCCGGCTGCTTTGGCCGCCATTTCACTGGGTGAGATAAAACCATAGATAGCGCCGAAATCGCCGATGCTCGGTTCAACGCCTTTGCTATCCATGATCTGCACTTCATAACGCCCACGGAGATATACGCCGCTATTGCTGCCTTTGGGTATGCGGAACTCGATATGTAATTTGAAATCGGTAAAAGTTTGGACCGTGCGGATATTTGCGCCTGGCCTGGGACTGCGCAAGATGCCATCAGTCGCTATCCATTGGTTGGTATTACCTGTCGCCATCCAACCGGTCAGGTCTTTACCATTGAACAGGCGAACAGGCGTTCCCCAGGCAGCAGGTTGTTTGCGAAGGGATGGCGCCCGCGTACCTGTGAAGATGAATGTTTTTCCATCGGGCATGGTGAGCGTTCCCGATAACCCGTTGCCATCGAAATGTCCATCGACGGTGAGGTCGGCATTACCATCCTCCCATTGCGGCGGGATGGAGAAATTGAATTTGGCCCCGTCCACATTGATACGTGAAATGGGCCGGGCACTTCCTACAATTGCCACAAAACGCCCTACCAGCGCATGATTGCCGGAGTGAATGATCTCGAGCCAGGAAGGGAATTCCTTTCCGTCTTTCGTAAGGGTAAGGTCCCACCGGCCTTCTATCGAAGCGTTCTGGGCCATGCCCAAAAAAGATGCCTGTGTCAGCAACAGAACAAGTACAATGACCCTGAATGCCTGATTATTTTTCATCTGCTTACATTTTATAGTTTGAAGTTAACTATAAAAATGTGGTCTGTGGCCTTTCTTATTTGTATACCCGAACATAATCCACTTCAAAAACCCCGTTGGTGAATGCCGGGTCGATCGCACCGCCGAATCCCCCTCCCATCGCAAAATTGAGCAGCACAAAAAATTCCTGGTTGAAAGGCAGGCCGCCATTGTTGGGGAAAGTGTGAAAAAGCTGGTCGTCCACATAGAACCTCAACTGTGATGGGCTCCAATCGAGCGCATATTGATGGAATCCGGTATTGGCCCCCTGGATCATGATGGAACTGCTGGTCCCATTCGCGCCGGAATGGCCCGGGTAATGCAGGGTACTGTAGATATTGTTCAGTTGATTGCCCTTGTGTTCCATAATATCTATTTCGCCGCAGGCAGGCCACCCTACGCTACCGATATTGCTGCCCAGCATCCAGATGGCCGGCCAGGTGCCGCCACCTGTGGGCAGTTTGGCGCTTACCACTATCTTTCCGTATTTGAAAGTGAATTTATCCCTGGTCAGCAGGCGTGAAGACGTATAGGCGCTACCGTTATAGTCTTCTTTCCTGGCAGTGATCTTCAGCTTGCCGTCCTGAACTATTACATTTTCCGGCCGGCTGGTATAATACTGGGCTTCTCCATTGCCCCATCCATTATCGCCTGTACCGATGTCATAGTTCCATTTCTTCGGGTCTGGGGCGCCGTTCACATCGAACTCCTCCGACCAAAACAGGGCAAGCACCACATTCACTACTACCGGGACAGACTTCGTGATGACCAGTCCACCCGCGCTTTTGGCCGTTACCGTAACATAAAATGAATTGGTACCGGTATTGACACTATACTTGTAATCGATCTTTCCCGTGGGCACTGCTTTAATAGTGCCATCCCCGAAATCGAAATCATAGGTAACAGCATTATCAGCGGTAGCGGTAAAAGAAACGTTACCGCTGTTATCCGTACTGACGACGGCCGTTACTACGAGATTGGATGGCGGGACCTGGGGCGCAGGCGAGTTGCCGGACTTTCCGCAACCGCATATACTTATGAATAAGAAGGCAAATATTCCTGACATATATTTCATTAGGTGAAATTAAGGAATAGCAATAATTTTTACATACCAGGCGCCGGGCGCCTGCAGGCATCTGAGCGACATACGTGTGTCGGACCTTTCCAATACCTGGTATTTATGAACGCCCAGGTACATACCCAGATGGCCTTTTTTGGAAAATGTAATATATTCCGTATTGGCATCGCCATCATAGCCGAAGGTTTCGGTATACGAGGCCGCGGCCGGGCCTTTCAACGTATAATCGTCTGACCCGGTAAGCGTGGGATCGAAATCCACGAGGTATTCTTTCTTACCGAATATATCATTATTGGTGGTATGTGTGAACTGGTTATTGGTACTGTTGAATGTGTACACATCATCATAAATACCCAAACCGTTCTTTTCATTCGGTCCGGCAGCCCACCAGGCCGGGAAGAACACATCGCCGGCCGACACACCCAAATGTCCCGGCGCATCTTTATCTACCCTCCATTTCTTTGTACCATTGCCTGTGAGCATGGTCACCAGTTCGGGGTTTGGTGTGAAGGCACGGTAAATAGTGATCGTTTCCGAAGTGGTGCTGGAAACACCTGCTTTCCCGGAAGCGATCACGGTGATCGTAAATTGTTTGGTGCCGATATGCGGGTATCCATGAGCGAAAGTATTGGATGTGGACATCTGGGGCGATGTGCCATCACCGAAATCGACTCTATAATTGAAAGCATTCCCGGAGTTGACCACGAGGGTGATCTTCCCGGAACCATCCCCATCGGGATGTGTGGCCTCTTTACCCACTATCGTAATGGACAGGGCGGGCTTCGCCGGTGTGCTGATATCTCCGAACTTCTGGTCGGTCTTCCTGCAACTGCCGAGCATCAGCAAGGCAGCGAGGAACAAAAAGTGAATGGATCTTGATAGCGTTATCATAAATCAGTATGATCAGTTAGTTAATATAATGTCGTCGAACAGGATGGTATAATTGGGAGAGCCGTCACCCCTTGTTCCATCATCGAGAAAGAACAGGATATTCTGTAATCGTTTGCTGTTGTCATTGATCACGCCGGTAAAATCGAATGTAAGCTCTTCCCATTCATTGGCCTTCGTGGTGGCCACTTCCTTAGCTTCCTTGAAGGAATTATCGCCGGACCTCTCCAATTGCAGCCAGATGCGCATTCCTATTCTCGGTGCAAAGACCTTTACTTTGATCTTCTTATTCACTGAAAAATCCAGTGGCTTGCTCAAAATAATATAATTGCCGGCCCATACTTCGGGCGGGTTCTTCACGATCTTGCCTACGGTGGCGCTGGTGTTGATGCCGCTGCGTTGCGGGTTGGGGATCACAGTGGTGGAGCTTCCGCCAAAGTCGCCCCAGTTATAATTCACGGTGGGCAATTCGAAGGTCATGGGTAGCAGCAGTGAATCGTAGATCTTGATGGCTTGTGTGTTGGTGGTAGTGGCTGCTCCACCGCTGAGTGCTACCACTTTTACATTGTAGGTGCCTGCATTGGCATAAGTGTGGTTTACACTACTGCCTGCTGCTAACGCAACAGGTTGTTCATTGGGCACCTCTCCGAAAAATACCTGGAACCCTGCCGGCGCGTAGAGCGCCGTAGCAGAAACCGTGAGTTTGTGCACATCCGTGGAGGTCGAGACCTTCAACTCTTCCGGCGCCCTGAATTTCACATCGAGCTTATGGGTGCTTTCCGTTTGCTTGCCATTGATGGCATTGGACACGATCTTCACGGTATAGCTGCCTTCCTTGTAAACATGTGTGGTGTTCTTGCCAGGCAGCACATTCACCGGTGTAGTGGCGCCATCGCCGAAATAAATATCGAACGATGAAGCGCCGGCGCCACCGGGCGTGATGGTCACCAGTCCGGAATTGTCGGTAGTGATATTGAACAATGCCGATCCGTCTGTGGGAGCAGCGGCGGATTGAACAAAAGAGAGATCACCATAATCTTTCACGCTGCAGCCCGAAAACAAGGCAGGCAAACAAAGGGCCGAAGCGACATATAGTAATATTTTCATGAACTTTTATTTTAAGGTCGATGATTGGTATTGATCAATAACCGGGATTCTGTTCGAGGTTCGAAAGTTCCACTTCCTGCTTGGGTATGGGGAACAGTTCGTTCTTTCCTGCTTTGAATCCGCCGATCACGGTAGCGGCCCTTCCTGTTCTAACAAGATCGAAGAAACGGTCTCCCTCCATCGCCAGTTCCAGCCTGCGTTCTGTCCAGATAGCCTGTTTCAATGCGTCACCCGATGCATTGATATCATGCAGCAGGTCGCCGAAAGCGCGGCGGCGGACCCTGTTCAGGTAATCGCGGGCTTTGCTGTCATTGGCGGAGGAGGCCCTGTTATTGGATTCTGCCGCCATCAGCAACACATCCGCAAAACGGATCGTTCTGAAATTATTCAGGTAATTGATCTCAGGCTGGCCGGAGGTTTCGCCTTTGCGTGGCAGATATTTCTGGTTATACAGTCCGGTGTTCTTATACGGCGCCACCTGGTAGGTGATATTGAATTGCGGGTTGGCCGCTTTATAAGCCTCGATATCCAGCACCGTTACATCTTTCCGCTGGTCGCCCGGTGAATAGGCTTTTGCGAGGTCTTGTGTAGGCAGGTTGGTGCTCCATCCGGGAGCATAGGGACTGCTGCCTGTGAGGCCGCGGATGCCACATTGTTGTACGGAATAATTGCCCTGCCCGCGCGTGGCAGCGCCCCAATTGTAATAAGGGGAAAGATTGGAGTATTGTATTTCGAATACCGATTCAGGCCCGTTCTCACCGGATTGCAAAAAGATGCTGCCGAAATTGTCGACCAGTTTGAAAGGTCCGTTCACTACATTTTCGAGCATGGCCGCTGCTGCATCGAACTTGTTCTGGTACAGCAGCACTTTGCCCAAAAGCGCCTGGGCTGCATATTTTGTTACACGGCCCGGTTGGGAGGAAGTGGGAGGCAGTACATTGATCGCATTATTGAGATCGGTCTCGATCTGCTTGTATACATCTGCGCGGGCTGTTTTTTTCAATGTCCTTGAATCGGCCAGTGTAAGTCTCTTATCCACGAACGAGGGCACATCCCCGAAAAATTTTACGAGGGTGAAATAATAATAAGCACGCAGAAAATATATTTCTCCGTAAAGCGCATCCTTGCCGGGGAATACAACAGCCACACCGGCAGGGTTCTTGTCTTTGAACTGGTGGAGATAATTGGCCCGGTTGACACCTTCATAAGCGCATCTCCAAATTTCTGTGAGGTAATCGTTGTCGGCCGTATAGGTATAGTCATCTATCTGCTGCAATCCCAGTACATCGGAGGCATTCTCTCCGCCGCTCACGGAATTATCGGATGCGATATCCGCTATAGGTACTGCCTGGTTCAGCCATTGGAGCGGGGAATAAACGCTCACTTCCATGGTGCGGTAATCATCTTCCGATTTCAGGTAATCCTGGTCTGTGATCTTATAGTCCTGCTTCGGTTCATAATCCACCCACTTCTTGCACGAAGCCATCACCATGATGAATAATAAGAGGCTCGCTGTTTTTATGATGTTTTGCATGATTCAATTTTTTTTAATGGTTACACTACAGTTTTACATTCACTCCGCACGACCAGGTCCTGGCTTGCGGATAAGCCCCGCGGTCTACCCCGGTATCGAGGATACCGCCTGATATTTCAGGATCGTAGCCCGAGTATTTCGTGAACGTATACAGGTTCCTGGCCTGCACATAAACATAAACCTGTTTGAATCCTGCGCCTTTCAGCAAAGCTGCCGGCAGGGTGTAACCCAATTGAACATTCTTGATCTTGGCAAAGGAACCGTCTTCCACATAGCGGTCAGATACACGGATATTGCTGTTGGCATCCGTAAATGAGTAACGGGGATTCCTGGCATCATTGGTGCTGCCGGGGCCGGTCCACCGGTCGAGCACACCCCTGTATTTGTTGGTATAGTTGGCATTCCTTTCATAAGCACGATACACATCGTTGCCGACAGATAGATAGGTGAACACATTCAGGTCGAAACCTTTGTAGGACAGGTTGAGGTTCCAACCCATGGTGAATTTCGGGAAGGGATCGCCGATCTTCGTTTTGTCTTTGTCTGAAATAACGTTGTCACCATTCACATCCACGAAGCGAATATCGCCGGGCTGTGCGCCGTCTTGTTTAGGGGCTTTGGCGATCTCTTCAGGCGTCTGGAACAGTCCGTTGGTCCTGAATCCATAGAAGTACCCGGGTGTTTGGCCTTTCTCGAACCTGGTGACGGTTTGCGACTGGCCATTGAAATAGCTGCCGCCATTGAGCACGGCCGTGTTGTCCGAGTTGGTAGCAGTTACTATATTCTTTGCCGTGGTAAAAGTAAGGGAGGTGTTCAGGTGAAGGTCCCTTGTGAGTTTATCGGTATAGGTGAGCGTCATATCAACCCCGCTGCTCCTGGTCGACCCGATATTGCTGGTGGGCACCTGTGCCGTACCGAGATACAGGGATGTGATGGGAGTGAACAAAAGGCCCTTCACATCTTTGCGGAAATAATCGGCCGTCAGTGAGAATTTGTTCTGGTAAAAGCTAACGTCTACCCCCACATTGAATTGTGTTTGTTTCTCCCAGGCCAGCGTCGGGTTGCTATAAGAACCTACCGTAGAGCCCGGCACGAACGTATTGCCGAAAGTATAGCCATTGTTATTGCCATCTACATAATTGGGGCCGCCCGTAACGATACTCACGAATTGCGGGGTCACGTTCTCGTTACCGATGGAGCCATAGCTGCCCCTTACTTTCAGATAACGGACAAATCCGGTTGGGAAGAAATCTTCATTCGAAGCTACCCAGCCCAATGATCCTGAAAAGAAATTGGCGAATTTATTATCCGGCCCGAATGCGTAGGAACCATCTCTTCTGGCCGTGAAAGAAGCCAGGTATTTCTCTTTATAATCATAATTGATCCTGCCGAAGTACGAGAGGTTCTTCCTGAACCATTGGTAGGTACTGGAGGTGCGGGCATTGAGATTGGGGGCGATATCACCATTGGGGTCACGTACTTTTTGCGCTACGCCATTGATCACTGTATCCCTGAAATAAATACTGCCTGCGGTATTCTCACCTGTTGCCGCAGAAATGGCTGCAAAATCCCAGGAGTTGAACGGCACATCCTGCGCAGAAGCAGTGATATTATTCCCCGAACTTTTGGAAAGCGAGAACCCAAGCACTGTTTCGAAATGATGGTCCTGGCGTACGGTGAAATCATAATTGGCGAATGTCTCGGACACAAAGCTGCCCGCATGGTTCTTGAATTCCGTTACGCTGTTATGGGCACTGGAAGATACTACGCCATATCCATTTTTCACCACCACCGTTGAGCCATCGGCATTCATGGTATTCTCCACATTGAGCGGGCCATAGAATGCCAGGGGGATGAATTTCTTGCCGGTTTCATCCCAGTTCGTATAACCGAAACGGGTAGTGACCTTCAGATTCTTCAACACATCGTATTGCAGTTCCACTTTTCCATATAGTTTATTCCCATTCGATTTATTGTAGGTATTGTCGAGCTTCGTAAGCGGATTGAATATCTCGGAAAGGAGCAGATTGCTGAACCCATATTTCCCCACTGTGTTCGGAGCATTGTTCAGCACAGGAACAGTAGGATCGAAATTCAGGGCACTGCCGATAATGGAGTTGAAGGAATTTTCCTGGATGCCTTTGCTCTGGATATTTACAAAACTGGTATTGAGGATGAGCCTGAGCCTGGAGCTAAGGTCCACATTCAGGTTTGCTGTTCCGTTGGCCCTGTTGAAGTTGGATTTATCCCCTCCTCCAACAATACCGTCCTGTCCGAAGTAGCCACCAGAAAGGAAATATCCGATCTTCTCCCCGCCACCCCTGGCACTGACATTGAAGTTTTGCATCAGGGCCCGATGAAAGATCTCTTTCTGCCAGTTGGTGCCGGCGCCCAGTTTGGAGATATCGGGGAAGATGATGGGACCACCTGAAGCCACACTGCCTTCATTGATGATGCCTGCATATTCGGACGCATTCAATACGCCAATGATATTCTGCACTTCCTGTACGCCCAGGTTGGCATTGACGCTGATCTCTGTTTTTTGGTTCTTCCGGCCACTGCGGGTAGTGACCACAATCACGCCGTTGCCGCCCTTCACACCATATATAGCAGTGGTGGCTGCATCCTTCAGTACGTTCAGGGATTCAATATCGGCCGGGTTGATGGCATTGAGATCGTCCAGTGTTTGAGGGACCCCATCCACGATCACTACCGGGTCCGTTCCCACATAGGATGGGATGCCCCTGATCAACACTGTTGGTTTTGAGCCGGGAGAACCACCCTGTATCACGTTAACTCCCGATGCCCTTCCCTGTAAAGCCTCTTCCAGCCGGGCGGGTTTCAATTTTTCAATGTCTGTTCCTTTGACAGTAGAAATGGCGCCGGAGACTTTCGTGATCCGTTGGGTGCCATAACCTACCACCACTACTTCTCCCAGGTCTGCTGCAGCGATCTGCAGGGAAAGCAGGATGGGAGCATTGGTGATCGGCACTTCCTGGCTGCTGTAACCTACAGCACTTATTTTCAGGGTGCGGTCGTCCGGGCCTACCATCAACCGGAACTCACCGTTCGCATTGGTGACGGTCCCCGACTTGCCGGGTTGCGCAACGATATTGACGCCAGTGATGGGCGCCCCATTGTTGTCGGTTATCCGGCCTGTAATCATTTTTTGCTGGGCCCTTACTACGGTGGAGATGAATAGAAGGAGTAGGATAATAAGGGCAGAAAATTTTTTCATATGCAAGTTTTAGTTTTACTGAACATCGTTATGGCAGGCTGTTGAACCGGTAAAACGGCAACAGCCTGGGAAATAAAGGCGGGGCCTAAATTAAATCAAGGCGGGTACAAGAATCGGGTTTCTACTACATCTCCACTACATCATCAATTTTTAAATCGTTGAGGATCAAAAAACTTTGACTACTACATCACCACATCAAAAAACTCTATCTTTATTTCATGAAAGGTTTCGGATCGATATTCATGTTTTTATATATGATGCTGTCCGCAACGGCGCAAAATACTATTGGCCTACCCCTGATCGTGAACTATAGTAAAAGCGAATTCAAGGCCGGGACCCAGACCTGGGACATCCGGCAGGACAACCGGGGCATCATGTACTTCGCCAATAATGAGGGCATGCTTACCTATGATGGAAGCCACTGGCAGCTCTACCCCCTTCCCAACAAAACGATCGTACGGGCGCTGGCCGTGGATAGCAATGACAGGATCTATGTGGGCGGTCAGGATGAGATCGGTTATTATACCCCCGGCCGGAATGGCAAGCTGGAATATACCTCCCTCAAGAGCCTTATACCCCAACAACAGAGCAGGTTCGCAGATATCTGGCGGATCGAGACCTATAAAGAATCCGTGTTCTTCCAGGCTTCGGACCGCATCCTGGAATACAGGAATAATAATATCAAAGTTTATCCGGCCACCATTGAATGGGTTTTCCTCCGGAAAGTAGGTGATCGCCTCTTTGCGCAGGAAAGGAGCAGTGGGCTGCTGCAATTCAACGGGCGGGAATGGGTACCGGCCATCACCAGTACACTCCCCCACAATACCGTCATCTCCGGCATCATTGAAACGAACAACGATAGCCTGATCGTGATCACCCAACTCGATGGACTGTTCACCCTATACAACGACCGGATCGTTCGCAGGCAGGCTGTCGAGACCACTGCTGCCGGTAAAGGCTTCATCTATACATCTGCCAAGATCAACTCCATGGAGTTTGTAACAGGCACCACAGCAGAAGGTTGTCTGGTGATGGATTTTTATGGTCATATCGTTCAGCAGATATCCCGTACGGAAGGACTACAGAATAATAATGTGCTGAGCGTATTCCTGGACCGCGACAGGAACCTCTGGGCAGGGCTGAAGAACGGCATCAGCTTTATCGCCTATAATGCCGCCATCAAATACATCAGCCCGAATAAGACCAATGAGCTATCCGGATTCGCTACCCGCATCCTCAACAACCGGTTATACATCGCCACCTCCGACGGCGCCTATGATGTTCCGCTCTCCGGCACCAATGGCGACCTGAGCTTTGCCAAGGGAAACTTTTCGCATATCCTGAATAGTATGGGTGAGGTATGGCGATTGGAAGAAGTGAACCGTCAATTATTGATGGGACAGCATACCGGTAGCCTGCTGGTGCGGGATGGCGCAGGCATACCCATCGCAACAGGGCCAGGCAGTTGGCTGTTCAAACCTACCTCTTCTGTTTTTCCGGCAAAAGATATCATTGTAGGAACATATACCGGTCTTAAAAGAATAGAGTTCAGCGGGGATAAATTCATAGACAGGCAGGAGATCAATGGGATCAGGGAATCCATTCGATTCCTGGAGATCGATAATAACAATACTATATGGGCCTCCCATCCTTACCGCGGTATCTACCGGATGCAATTATCGCCTGATGAAAAAAGCATACAAACACAATTATATACCGACAATGCCGGACTGCCTTCTGCACTCGGCAATTATGTATTCAAGATCAAGAACCGTATCGTGTTCGGCACACCGAACGGAGTATATGAATTCGATGCGGCAACAGGTCGTTTTGCGCCTTCCGCATTTCTCACGCCTGTATTCGGCAATATGGAAATAAGGTATCTGAATGAGGATGCCGATGGTAATATCTGGTTTTGCACCGGCAAAACACCCGGTGTGGTAAACTTCCATACAGGCTCCGCCGGCAAATCCTTTACCATTACTTATTTCCCGGAACTGGGCGGACAAATATTACTGGGCTTTGAAAATATCTACCCCTTCAATAAGGAAAACATTTTTATCGGGTCAGAAAAAGGTATCATCCATCTCAACTATGAAAAATATACTGCCAATAAGCAGCAGGTGAAAATTTTGCTCGGTCAGGTGAAGGCCATCGGGCGGGGCGACAGTATCATCTTCGGCGGATATTTCCACCAGGGCCCCAACCAGGTTTACCAGCAGGATAAGAATAATGTTTTGCGCTTACCCAGCCAGTACAATTCTTTCCATTTTGAATATGGATCTCCGTCGTATGGCCTGAAGAACAATATCGAATACAGCTACCAGTTGGAAGGATATGATACGAAATGGTCTGCCTGGTCGCCCAGGTCGGAGAAGGATTATACGAATCTTCCGGGGGGAGAATACAATTTTGCCGTGAAAGCGCATGATAACCTGGGTCACGAATCGGAAGTGGCCAACTATCATTTCGTGATCAGGCCGGCCTGGTACCGCACCGTTTGGGCATACATCGTTTATGGGCTTTTATTCGTGGCATTGCTTTACATGTTGGACAAACTACAAAAGCGGAACCTTCACCGTCAGCAACAAAAGTTCGACGAAGAGCAGAAACGCCTCAAATACATTCACCAGTTGGAGATCGAGAAAAGTGAAAAGGAGATCATCGCTTTACAGAATGAGAACATGGCCCGCGAGATCACTTTCAAGAACAAAGCGCTCGCCGATGCATCGATGCATCTTGTGGAGAGAGGCGATGCCCTGGTAAAAGTGAAAGACCAGTTGGAAAGCATGTATAAAAAGGATGGCAGCAATCCTGAACTGAAAAATCTCCTCCTGCTGCTCAACGATGCAGATAAGAACAATGCCAACTGGGAGCAATTTGCGTCCCACTTCGATGAGATCAACAATAATTTTCTCAATAAACTGAAACAACGCTTCCCTTCCCTTTCCAACTCCGACCTGAAAGTCTGCGCCTATCTGCAGCTCCATCTGTCTTCAAAAGAAATTGCGCAACTGATGGTGATCTCCGTTCGGGGCGTCGAGATCAGGCGGTACCGCTTGCGTAAAAAACTGAACCTTCCAACGGAACAATCCTTGACGGATTTCCTGGCTTCGTTTTCCTGAGGGGAATCCTATCGTATAGTGTGCTTTTGATAGGAAAGTGACTCCTTCAGGCATTATCCTATCAGATTTACTCATTTTTCCTATCAAATTGATAGGAAAAATCCTTATTTTTGATAGGAAAGCTATTCTATGGCACTTACGGAGAGAAAAAAGCGAATACTGGACATTCTACTGGAACAGCCCAGCAGCAGTATCTCGGATATAATAAAGAGACTGCCCACGGGGACTACAATTCCTACTATAAACAGGGACCTGAAAAGCCTTGTAGAAGGAAATTTAATATTGAGAAACGGGAGTGGACGGGCCATAGTTTATCAGGTAGCACCTGAATATCAATTGGTTCATGCCAGCATTGGCGATTCATATTTTGATAAAGATATCGACGAACGAAAAGGAAAGAAAAAGCTGGACCCGGAGGTTTTCACCTACCTGGAAAAAATTGAAATATTTACGCTACCGGAGCTAAAGCAACTCGAAAATCTACAACAAACATTCAGTGATCGGATACGCACACTTCCCGAAGAAATTATCCGGAAGGAACGTAATCGGTTATCCATTGAACTAAGCTGGAAATCCTCACAAATTGAAGGGAACACTTACAGTCTGTTGGAAACAGAGGTCTTGCTTTCCGAAAATATCCCCGCCGATGGCAAAGACGAAAGTGAGGCGAGCATGCTCATCAATCACAATAAAGCCCTCGATCACATTTATGAACAGCGGATCCAGTTGAATCCTTTACGCACTGCGGCAATAGAAGATATTCATTCCATACTCATTTCAGACCCTGGCGTCAGCAAAAATATCAGGAAACGGATCGTAGGCATAACCGGCACCAGTTATACTCCCCCTGACAATGAATTCCAGATCAGGGAATACCTGGAACGGGCATGCGCAGTAATCAACAACAGAAACCGGATTTTTGAAAAGGCACTGTTGGCCGTATTATTTATTTCCTATATCCAGCCATTTGAAGACGGCAATAAAAGAACAGGCAGGATCACGGGGAATGGTATTCTGATCGAGAATGGTTATTGCCCTCTCTCCTATCGAAGTATTAAACCTATCGAGTACAAAAAGGCGATGATCCTATTCTATGAGCAAAATAGTGTTGCTGCATATAAGAAACTATTTATAGATCAATTTGAGTTTGCAGTGAATAATTATTTCAGGTAATAATTATTTACAATAGGCTATATGTAATTTCCCCTGATCTCATTGTAGCTACATTGCACAATCACCAAATTTATTTCTCTACAGGATAGGAAATATCTTCTGCTACGTGTTTTTACTGGTTAAACCCGGGGCAGATCGACCATGAATTTAAAATATTGCCTTCTTTTTTTATTTGTTTTTGTGTTTATATTAACGTGCGAAGCGCAGATCACCATCACTGGCAGCGTTGCCGACCAGCGCGCCCGCCCAATTCCAAATGCCACGATAAAAGTCCTCAGACTGCCTGATTCATCATTGGCCCGCGCATTGTCCGCGGATAGTGCCGGTAAATTCAGGATCGGTGATCTTATCTCCACGAACTATCTCATTATCGCCTCCGCAGTTGGTTATGTCAATACTTCCGCGACCATTATTCCAGGCGGCAGGCAATCGATACATGTTTCGCTGCAATTGTCACCAGGTACGGCCATACTGAGCAATGTGACAGTAAAAGGCAAAAAGAAAACGATAACACATTCGGCAGGCAAAACTGTTTTGAATGTAGAACAGAGCAAACTGGCCCAAAGTAAGACCGTCTTCGAACTTTTGAAGAATTTACCGGGAGTAACTATCAGCAAACAGGGTGAAATCAAGCTTAAAGGAAAATCAGGAGTACAGGTAATGATCGATGGCGAACCTGTAAAATTGGGAGAAAGCCAGTTGAAAGATATGTTGTCGGCCCTGCCCGCCAGTACCTTGAAAAATATAGAAGTGATCGATGATCCCCCTATCAGTATGGATGCGGCCGGAAGTGGCGGGGTCATCAATATCCAGTTCAATAAAAAGGTGATCAAAGGATGGAATGGTTCCCTGGCATCCGGCATCGGTTGGGGTCGATTTATCAAAACCGACCACAGTGCAATGGTGAATTATGGAAATGAAAAATGGAATGTGAGCTCCCTGCTTTCTTATGGCTACGACAAAACCTGGACAGAGGACAATTCTTTACGGAACCAGGCTACGAGTGGGATGGGCCAGGCAAATCTTGCAACCACGAAAAACAGTTCATACCTGGCAAGAGTGAGTATCGACAGGTATTTCACTGAAAAAGATATATTAGGCGCAGTGATCTCTTATGGCAAATCTCCCGGCAGGGCGATCGGTGAAGTGATGAGCGAATTCTATTCAAATGCAAGACTGGATTCCGTGATAAGACAACACTCCAGAACGTCATACGTTATGCAGAATAAAGAGGCATCGGTAAAGTACAAGCATAATTTTACGGACAAGGAATACTTTAGCCTCTCGCTGAACCTGAGCAAAAATATATTTGAAGCAGACGACAGGTTCAGGCTGTTTGGCAATAATACGACATCGCCCGTTGGTAAATACCGGAATACATACCCCTCCAATATCAATACTTATAGTTTCAAGGGTGATTACCGGAAGGATCTGACGTTCGGGTCCCAAAAAACCGGACTACTGGAAGCCGGGTTCAAATCAGCCTACTCCGAGATAAACAATACGCAGGCTATCAGTTTCACCGGCCAGGTGCCCAAAGAGATTGCAACAGGACAACCTGTTGACAACCGGGTAAGAGAGCAAATCCATGCAGGATATGCTTCATTGGAGCTGAAAGACAGTAAATGGTCTCTGCAGGCAGGGTTCAGGGTCGAGTATACCGATCTTAAAGGAAATGCGCTGCTGAACAACTCGTCGGTCAGGCAGCAATACCTTTCTTTCTTTCCGAATTTCCGGATCGCCCGTAAATTCGGCGACAGTTACAGGATTGGTTTCTACTACGACCGCAGGATCAATAGGCCCACCTTCGATCAGTTGAATCCGGCTGTGAAGGTGATCGATGCTTATACTATCGAGACAGGAAACCCCGGACTTCAGCCACAAATGGTAAATACCTTTAAAATTGAACAGGAATTTTTCAGCCTGATCAATCTATCGGCCGGTGTGAGTATTCACAAAAATCCGATTTCGACAGCGCTGCTGCAACAAAGCAGCACACAGACCAAATATACTACCGTTAATTTCGGCAGGCAGCAGGAGTGGTTCGCAGACATATCATTCCCGATCCAGGTTGCGCCATGGTGGGAGAATTATTATGGCGCTTACTTTAACTGGAATATTTTTGAAACTGGTCTGCCCGACAAAACAAATACCAACAAGATCGCTTCTTTCGGCATTTTTGCCAATAACAATTTCAATTTGCCTCATGATCTGGGGTTAGAATTAAGTGGATGGTATAACGGTGCGGAATCTTTTGGGAATATGAAGTTCTTGCCATTTGGGGAGGTGAGCGCCGGTATCAACAAATCCTTTTTCGCAAAGAAGCTGACTGCTGCCATTGCGTTATCTGATATTTTTTATACCAGCAAGTATTCGGGTGAACTGCTAACGGGCAATTCGGAGAAATTCAAATCAGTCAGCCGCTATGAATCGCGTGTAGTCAAATTCACACTCACCTGGAAATTTGGAAAAACACAGCGGAGGGCCGAATTGATGCCCGATGAGCAAGCCCCTGCCGTGGAAAAGGGTGTTCCCAAAAGGCCATCCGCCAGGTCCGGTTCGAATTAATTAAGGAAGACGATATTTAGCGCTGATGTCAAATGAATTTACCACACATAAGTACCCACAGCACCTCCTTCGAGGCTGGTGGTCACTATTTTGTTGTTGAATTTAATATTGAAAACTTCCTGGGATGTTCCCTTGTTCAACACGATCAACACTTTTTTACCGTCCGGATTTTTGAACGCTACCGATAATAGCCCCCCTGCATGATTGGAACCGATCCGCACTGAACCAGGCCGCACGAATTTGGATGCATGGGCAATGATATAATAAGCAACATTCCGGTTAACTGACGACCCGATGGTGATCGCTCCCAGGCAGCGGTCGCAGCCGCCGGGTGTATGGGGAAGATAAGAAGGGTCGCTCGCCAGGTTCCACTCCAATACATTCCGGCTCCAGTTGCGTGGAGCCCCTATGATAAGGTTCTCTACATGCCATTGCAGTTCACCGGCAAAATTCTGAGGGCCTCCTACCCACTGCTCCGTGAAATAAACGTTCTTATCCGGATGGGCATTGTGCACCTGCGACAAAGCACTGATGGTGCCGCCATACAAATGGAAAGCCGATCCATCAACGTAAGCTTTGGCAGCAGGATCATCCAGGATGGTCAGTGGATAATCGGGCCTGTCTGCATTGTGATCGTATACAATGATCTTCGTTGTAAGACCCGCGGCAGCAAAAGCAGGCCCCAAATGATTTTTGATGAACACCGCCTGTTCGGAAGCAGGCATCACCATGCTGGGATTATTCCCGCCATGCAATGGTTCGTTTTGCGGCGTAATGGCATCGATAGTGATGCCTTCCGCTTTCATGGCCAGTATGTATTTCACAAAATATTTTGCGTAGGTAGGATAATAAGCAGGTTGCAGACTGCCACCAACAAAACTGCCGTTGGTTTTCATCCATACCGGCGCAGACCAGGGTGATCCCAGTATCTTGATGGAGGGGTTCAGGGCAATGATCTTTTTAAGTACCGGGATCAGGTCCTGCTTTTCACGATCGATACTGAAATGTGCAAGATTATCATCGGTTTGGCCGGCGGGCATATCATCATACGTGAAAGTAGTGGCACTAAGGTCGGATGCACCGATGCTGATCCTCAGGTAACTAACGCCGATATAGGTACTGTCCCATAGAAAAAGCTCTTTCAGCAGATCATCGAGCGTGGAGGATGGAAGCGATTGCAATAAGGTGGCGCTTCCTCCCGTCAAACAATAACCGAATCCATCCATGGTCTGGAAGACCTGGGTAGTATCTACTTCGATAGTAGAATTCGAGTTACCGGTTGAGCTGAAGAGCAGGCTTACAGACTGTTTTTTGAATAGCGCCGACTGATCAGGCCGCGTCAGATAAAAGCTCACATCCGATCGCGGTGGTGTGCCGGGCCCCGGCGGAGGATTATTGCCATCTCCATTGCCACCATTCCCTTTTTTACATCCTCCTACCAATACTACCCAAAACAGCAACAGGAAAATACCATTGCGTATGCAATAATTGTAACTGGCTACTCCATTCATATCTTTCATTTTTTATATGCCCCGTAGTTCCACATTGGTTATCGATATGCCTGATGTGCCGAGATTGGCGCCGCCGGATTTGATCACCAGGTAAATGGTGCCGCTTTGCGCAAATCGTATTTTGCCATTTTTTCCGGCCAGGGCGCCGTCGCAACCAATGGTATTGATATTACCACTAAAGGCCGTATTGCCACAACCTGCCCAGGTATTCATAGCGATCTGTACGCCACCATTGGAGTAATCGGAATTTTGGACCGGCTGGGTAGTTCCGAAATACACTTCGAACCAGGTATCCGTAGCGCCGCTCCCGGATATTACCATGCCGAAGCGGTAATCTTTATTGGCCTGTACCTGTATGGCCTGGTAAATGCCGCTATGTCCCCAGCTTCCACCTGTTGCGGTTAGCTTTCCGTTTGCCATGGTCCATTGAACAGCGGGGCTGCTGATGGTGAATCTTGTCCATTTCACATCGTCGGCGGCTGATTGAAATTTACCTCCTTGCACCAGGTTACCGGCTGCAGGGTCAGTAGTGGCCACGTTCAGAGGTTTGGTGGAAGAGAATGTTGCGCCCCCTTTGCCAATAGCAACATGGGTAATAGAGTAACTGCCAGCATCGGGCAGGAAAATTTCCTGCCTGTGCTTACCAAATACCGGGCCCGCACCATCGCTAAGGTCCCATTTGGAAGCGATATAGCTGCTGTCGTTGGCCGCGATCACAAACCGGTTAGCATTTCCACTCACAGGAGCGATGGTAAAATCAGCATTCAGGTTCGATTCGGAGATACCCCGGTCCACTACTTTCGGTTTGCTGCACCCTGTCAAAAGTCCCAGTATTCCGGTTACCAATAAAATGGAATAATAACTATATGAATATTTCATGTTCATAATTTTACGATTTGCTTAATCTGTTGTTCAATTTCCTGCTGGTACGATCATTTTTTAATTGTATTTGGGATTCTGTTTCAATTTGGTGCCCTGCAATTCGCGGGTAGGGATAGGAAACACTTCATGCTTTCCTGCTATAAAACCGCGGCTTCCCAGCACCGTAGGTGCATCGCCCCAGCGTACCAGGTCAAACCAACGGTGCCCTTCACCGGCCAGTTCGGCCCTGCGTTCTCTCTTGATGGCAACCATCGAAACGGGCGCTGATGGCAGTCCTACACGGTTCCTAACGGCATCGAGTAGTGCCTGTGCCCGCGCGCCGGTTGCATTCAATGCTTCTGCCTCCATCAAATAAGTATCGGCCAGCCGGATAATGTAGGTATTCTGACGATAGTTGAGCTCAGTTGCGCCGCCACCTGTTGAAACATCGGAGGTCCTGGGTAAAAACTTATTCAGGAAATATCCTGTATTCTGGTAGCCTTCGATATAGTCGGCCTGGCCCGCTGCTTTCAATGCCTTCAGATCGAATACCGTAGCGGCAAAACGCGGATCGCTTTTTATGAAATCATAGAAGTCCTGGGTAAAAACATTAAAGCTCCATCCCGAAGGAAGGGAAGGTGCGGTAGAATTGGCCGGCCTGGAATAACTTCTGGGGCCAACCATTACGTTCAATGTGTTTCCTTCATCACGGCCGGAGCCCCAGAAATCCCAGTTGGAATTTCCGGCTGCGCTATGTGTTTCTTCCAAAATGGATTCACTGTTGAATTTATTGGAGACCACCCACAGGTCGCTGAACCTGGTCAGTAGCTTATACCCAAGCGGGCTTGCATCACCGGGCACGGGCCCGTTCACTTCGGCCAGTTGCCTGGCCGCCAGGTCATTCTTCTTTTCATACAGGTATACTTTACCGAGCAGCGCCATGGCAGCGCCTTTGGTAAGCCGGCCCGCGTCGGTTACAGCAGCAATGCTGCCCGGCAAAACGGCAATCGCTTCGGTGAGATCTTTTTCTATCTGCGCATATACCTTTTCGGGAGCTTCCTGGGTAACATCATAGATATTAGTGGCCGTTAAAGGTTCGAGTAGTAAAGGAATGTTCCGGAACAGGCGTACCAGGTTAAAATAATACAATGCACGCAATGCTTTTGCTTCAGCTTCGAACCGCGCCTTCTTGTTACCATCCATCGGAACTCCAGGCAGTTTTTTCAACAGGATGTTGGCCCTGAAGACCCCCTGGTAATGATCATTCCAGTAACTTCCACCCATCAGATCAGCGGTCATGGTATAATTGGAAAAAGACTGCAATTGTTTTCCATCATCGGCGCCCCCACCCCCGGTCACATGATCGTCGGAGCCGGAATTCATGAGGGCGATCATATTTTCAAAGCCGCCCGAATTTTTGCGCATTACATCATAAACCGCCACCAGCGCCGAGAAAGCCTGATCTTCATTGGCATAATAGTTCACTGAAAGAAATTGCCCTTCCGGTGTCACTTCCACGAAATCCTTTTTACAGGCGCTCAGGGTAATGACCAACCCTGCAGCGATCAATATGTATCTGGATAGTATTGTTTTCATTTGTCAATATTTTATTTTTCCTTCCGCTTCAGACGGAAGATGGTATTTTAAAATTGAACCTGAACACCTCCTATGAACGAACGTGCCTGGGGATATACGCCATGGTCAACACCGAATACCACACCACCGATCTCGGGATCATAGCCGGTATATTTGGTCAAAGTGAACAGGTTTTCAGCAGTTACATAGAACCTTACCCTGAGTATACCGGCCTTGTTCACCAACTTGGCAGGCAAGGTGTAACCCAACTGAACAAGCTTGATCCGGGCATAGTCGCCTTTTTCGAGATAGAAGTCGGACATACGGCCAAAGTTGCCGTTTGGATCACTGGTAGAGAGACGCGGATAGTCGTTGGAGGTCCCTTCGCCTGTCCAGCGGCCCAGAACTTTTGTCGAGTAGTTGGAATTGCCAATATCCAGCCTGCGCAAACCCTGGAATATTTTGTTTCCTCCGACGCCCTGCATGAAGACCATCAGGTCGAAATTTTTGTACTCGGATGCGAGCGTGAGGCCAAAAGTGTATTTAGGGATACTGCTACCCAGGAAAGTTTTATCCTTGTCATCATTGGTGATAGTTCCATCGCCATTCACATCTACCCAGCGGAAATCGCCTGGTTTGGCGCCGGGCTGTATCGGGCTTCCGTCTTTATTTCTATAGGCATCTATTTCTGCCTGGTTCTGGAAAATACCGTTCGACTTGAAACCAAAGAATGAGTTATACGACTGACCAACCTGTATGCGCGTAACAGATCCCATGGACTGGAAACCGGCTTCGCCGGCAATGAAATTGGCATCTGCCGCCACATACGTCACTTCATTTTTCAGGTAAGAGAAATTACCGCCCACATAGAAATTGAAATCTCCGATCTCGTGGCGATAACCCAGGTCTATATCGATACCCTTATTTTCCATATCGGCAATATTGGCGACCGGAGCAACGGAAACGCCTACATAACCCGGTATGGTGACCGGCCGCAGGATACCCGAAGTTTTTTTGATGTAGAAGTCTACATTCAGGGAAAGGGTCTTTAACAGGGTGGCTTCAAACCCGATATTGGTTTGGGAAGTTTCTTCCCAGCGCAGGTCGGGATTGTCGAGTGAAGCAGGCGCATAACCGGTAGTGATCCTGTCTGCAAGACCAAGCGTATAATTGAACCCGCCTGAAACGGTGGCCAGGTAACCGAAATCCCTGATGGCATCATTACCTACAACGCCATAGCCACCCCTGATCTTTAACCGGTTGAACACATCACTGGCAGGCCAGAACCTTTCATTCGATACGTTCCAACCCACAGAGAAAGCAGAGAATACACCATATTTATTATTGGTGCCAAAACGGGATGATCCGTCGCGCCGTAAAATACCGGTAAACAAATACTTTTCATCATAGTTGTAGTGGACGCGACCAAATAAAGATGACAACTTATGTCTTGTAAGATCAGACGAGCCCGAGGTTCTGTTTGCCTGTGGTATATCGAAGTTGAACGAAGCGTCCCTGTAACTGGTAATTGGTAAATTGAAAAGTGTAACGGAAGAACCGCCGCCGATGTTCTCCACGTAAGCGCCCTGGCCCAGCAGCACGGTAAAATTGTGACGGTCTATCGTATTGGTATAGGTGAGGGTATTCTCGATATTCCAGTTGAAGCTGTTGTTATTGACCTTTCCATAATTATTCTGGGAAGTTTTGACCGTAGCGCTCAGGTAATAAAAAGGCGTAAAACCCTGGGTGCCCCAGTAGGCCAGTTTACCGCCCAGCGTTGACCGGACTTTTATGTTCTTCGTTATGGCTGCCTCGAGGTATGCATTGCCCACGAAATCATCAGACCAGCCATAATTGCCCAGTCTTGTTTGCATAAAGGCTACCGGGTTCGCCATTTCCTGTCCAACCAGGCTGGAAATACCATAAGGGTTCCCGTTTGCGTCCCTGATCACCGGGTTCACACTATAGGGTGCCGCATTGGCGGCAGCGGGATCGGTGACCACTAACGGCGTAATGGGGTCGAGATTGATGGCAGAGCTCAATATGCCGCCATATTCACTGTTCGTATTTCCGATACCGATTACTTTCTGGTGGGAATACCCGATCGTTTGTCCCAGTGTGAAGATGGAGGATATCTTATGGGTAGAGTTCAGCCGGATATTTTTCCGGGTATAATTCGAGATCGGTTTGGCTACAATACCCTGCTGGTCCTGTAAACCGAATGAAAGATAAAAGGTAGACTTCTCATTGCCACCGCTCAGACTAATTTCGTGCGAGTAGCGTTTGGCATCATTATAAAATATGGCGTCCTGCCAGTTGGTGCCCGCTCCCAGCGATGCAGGGTCGGCAAAAACAATTCCACCGCCGCCCGACACGGAGCGTTCGTTCAGGATAGCAGCGTATTGGGTGGCATTCAGCAGGTTCAGCCTCCTATCGGGTGCTGATATTCCATAAAATCCATTATACGATACCGTTAGTTTACCGGACTTTCCCCTTTTGGTGGTCACCAGGATAACGCCGGTGGCAGCCCGTGTACCATAAATAGCTGCAGATGCGGCATCCTTCAGTACTTCTATGGATTCAATGTCACTTTGGTTCAGGTAGCCGATCCCTCCCTGGTCAACAACTATCCCATCTACTACCCATAAAGGATTATTACCGCCTTCGCCGAAAGTGGTAATCCCCCTTACGCGGATGGTGGATACCGAACCGGGTTGTCCGGAGTTCTGGGCTATGGTTACACCTGAAACCCTTCCCTGCAAGGCCTGTTCGATACGGTTGCTGGGCACATTTTCCAGGTCTTTGGCCTTGACACTGGAAATGGCGCCGGTGACCACAGCTTTGCGCTGCGTACCGTAACCTACTACAACCACTTCTTCAATAACTGATCGGGCCTTTTCTTCCAGTTGAACATTGAGGGTATTGTTGTCGGGAATGGACAGCTCCTGTGTGGCCATTCCGATGTGAGAAATGACCAGGATGGCCTTACGGTTGGGAGGATTGATCCGGAAGTTCCCTCCATCATCTGTGGAAGTAGCGATAGATGTTCCTTTAACCGAAACGGTAGCTCCTTTTAATGGCTCACCGGTCGTTTTGGAACTTACCTTACCGCTTACGAGCACATCACTGCTCACGTGTACATTTTGTGCCAGCACAGACGATAAAACAGCCTGCGCTACAAAAATCATCAAGACTGAAAAGAGCATTTTCATAAGCAAGTCAATTGTTAGTTAGTAATAGTTTGAACTGTGAAATGTGAGAATTAAAAGTAGTTTGTCGCTCATCCTTATCCTAATAAGGTACCCCATCATTACCCTATCAAAACGCCTGTCAATAGCGTTGGGCCGGCTTTTTCACCACATCTTTGCCATATCATATTGAAATTGCAGGCGACTATTCAACTTATTTGACTTCATCGAACCTGATCGATCTGAAATCGAAGCCTCCTGCATGGATGCTGATCTGAAGTGTATTCCAACCCTCCTGCAGGGTGATGTTCTTTATTTCTGAAGATGTCCAATCCGGATTTTTGGATAATACGATCCCGCCTGCCACCTCCTGTTGATTTACTGAAAGGGTTACTTTGCCATGTTCCTTCGGTGCATGGTATTCCAGTCTGATGTGATAGTTACCGGTGCGTAGAACTTTAAATGTATACCTGACCCATTCTCCGGGCTCGGTATGGGAAATGATATAATGGCCCTCCTTTTCCGGATCGGCTATAATATCCACTCCATCATTCCTGTATGCGTGACCACGGTTACCACCCCTCGCAGATCCATTCGAAATATGATAATCCGCAGTATCATTATCGAAATAAGCAGCCCCGTTCCTGCCCAGGTCATAATCTACTGCCTGGAGTAAGGAACCATTTTCAATGATGCGTTCACGGAAAGGTATCGTGGTCAATGAATGAGGTTGTCTTAGCAGGGCATCCAACACATCCCGTTTCACCACGGTATTTTCCAGTTTTGTATCAGTAGCCAGTTTCATAAGGCCGTCATACGCTTCCTGCGCAGAAGGCCGGGGCCCACTGCCCGACCACCAGGCAAGGATCTTTTCATAGCCGGGATTGGACAGTATTTGCATAGGATTATTATTTCCTATTTTTTTTAAAGGCCACCAGGCCCATCCGATGTTGTTCGTTTCCAGCAGTTGAACAGCTTCAGTAAACCATACATTGGAGTTCTCACCGGTTTCGCCCAACCAAACGGGCATCTTGTATTTATCTCTCATATCCAATATATGCTGAATAGATCGCTGGTCATTATAATTCCAATACTTGTGAAAGCTCAACACCATATTATTATCCCATGGAGGAAGTATCCCATTATAGTTGTTGCCCCATCCATTCCCTTCGATAATAATGATATGCCTTGTATCCACTTCACGGATGGCCCTGGTAATTTCTAGCATCAATTGCCGTAATGGTCCGTTCCCGGTTTCTTTCAGGCCGTTCCTGTCATTCACGGTATCTGCAAATCCCCAGTTGGGTTCATTGATAATATCGTAGGCAGCAATAGCCGGCTCATGGGCATATCGTTCGGCCAGCTTTTTCCATAGAGCGATCGTTTTTTTCCGGTTCGCTTCACTTTGCCATAGTGAAGGTTTGGCAGGATCTCTGTCGGAAATGTTCAGGTCGTTACCCTGTCCGCCCGGGGCCGCATGCAGGTCGAGTATCAGGTACAGACCGTTAGCCTTGCACCACGACAGTAAGCTATCAGTAAGGCGAAACCCTTTCAGGAGCCAGGTATCTTTGCCAGCCACCGGCTCCTGCTCCACGGATAATGTAAACAGGTCATAATGTATTGGCAGGCGAACAGAATTGAAGCCCCAGGCTTTCATAGAATCGATATCCGTTTTGCGGGTATGGTTGGCAAGCCAGGTGTCATAAAACTCCTGTGTTTTCGTTTCGCCGATCAACTCACTGATGCGGGACCGGATGAGGTGTTGCATACCGGCGCCAGGCACTTTCAGCATATATCCTTCCTGCAGCATCCATCCACCCAATCCAACACCTCTGAGCAGAACAGGCATTCCCTTTTCATTGACGATCTGCGTACCAGCCGCTTTCAGGAACTCCTGGGCCTTCGCTGGGAACGAAACGATCAGGAAAATGATTGGCATAAGCAATTTGTTGATCATAGTACTGATGATAATTGAGATTAATAATAGATGGACCAATAGCGGGATTTCAGTAACCTAAATTAGCTTTCGGTTATACATTTCCATCATCGGACGCCCCATCAATACCACATCAAAAAAATGATAAGATGTTAAACTACAGGGTTTTGACCTTATCAATACCTTATCCACACCTTCTCATTGATTTCATATTTCCTTAAATTGAGAATCGAATGGATTGCCATGCCTAAGAAACTGTTACTAACTGCTTGTATTATTGCCAGCCTGACCAGCTTTGCACAGAACACTATTGCACTGCCGGAAATAATCAATTATCCTAAAAGGGTCTATAATGCCGGCACACAGAACTGGAAAATAACCCAGGATAAACAGGGCATAATCTATGTAGCCAATGATGATGGTTTGTTGACCTTCGATGGTAGCCTGTGGAAAAAATACAGTCTTCCCAATACTACCGGCATTCGCTCACTCGCCATTGGCAGTAATGGTCGTATTTACATCGGAGGTCAGGGTGAGATCGGTTACTTTGAGCCGGGAAAGAACGACCAGCTTGAATATACTTCACTGAACCAACTGATACCGGATACAGACCTGGATTTCACAGACGTTTGGGAGGTTGTAGCGGTAAGGAATGAAGTATTTTTCCGCTCCTTCAAAAAGATCTTTCAGTTGCATAACGAAAAGATCACCGTTTACAGGAATATAGCCTGGGGATTCCTGGGGGAAAGCCATGGCCTGCTTATCGCCAAAGCCTGGCAGAGAGGATTGTTGAAGTTTCGAAATGGTCAGTGGGAGCCTTTCAGAGAATCCCATTTTTTCAATGAGAAAACACAGATCTCTGCTATCCTGCCTTTGGATGGAGACAGTTCGCTGATCATTACGAAAAATCATGGTTCCTATGTTTTGAATGGCGAAGAAATAACGCCCTTCCATTCAGCGGACATGAATATTATTAATGATAAAAATCCCTATAAGGCAGCGATTATCGACAAGAACCGGATCGTCATTGTCACCAACCTGGCGGGTTGTTTCATCATCAATGAAAAGGGTGAGCTGATACAACGGCTTTCCCACCAGGATGGTCTGCAAAGCAATAATATCCTAAGTGTTCTGGTAGACAACAAAAAGAATTTATGGCTGGGCCTCGATAATGGTATTGATTTTATTGCATTCAACAGCGCCATCAAACATATCTACCCGGACTATCAGGAACATATAGCCGGTAAGTCGGCCGTGATGCATAACCACCACCTGTACCTGGGTACTTCCAATGGGTTATATCAGGCATCCATTTCGCAGAAGGACGATATCGGTTTCACCAAAAGCAAATTCGAACTGGTGCCGGGCCCAAAAGGTCAGGTGTGGAGTTTATCGGAAGTGAATGGACAATTGCTGATGGGACATAACGACGGTCTATTTGTGATCGATGGCAAGACCGCCCGTGTGATCGACAGCAGTTCAGGCTTCTGGACCATTGTACCGCTTAGCAATATTGCCCCCTCTGCCGTGATCATGGCTGGCACTTACAATGGTGTCAATTTTTACCACTATGCGAATGGCCGTTTTACCGATCCGGTCATTCACGCACATTTCGAGTCGGCCCGGTTCCTGGCCATGGACAACAATATCGCCTGGGCATCACATCCCTATGAAGGGCTGTATAAATTGGACCTCAATGGAGGTATAAACCCCCGCGTTTCCGTGTACGAAGACCGGAACGGCATACTTTCCAGTAACAACAACCATATCTTTGGCGTCAAAGGCCGGGTAGTGTTAACCAATGACAAGGGGATTTTCGAGTACAACGACAGGAAAGGCGATTTTGAACCATCCGTTTTCTTCCGGAAACTTTTACCCAATGTGCCCATTCAATACCTGAAAGAGGACCAACAGGGCAATATCTGGTTTGTGCACAATAAACATTTAGGTGTTGCAGACATGAGTGGAAAAGAACCGCAATTGATCTATTTCCCCGAATTGAACAACAAGATCTCCGGCAATGGGCTGGAATATGTATACCCTTACAACAGTCGCAATGTTTTTGTCGCGGCGGATGAAGGCTTTTATTATATCAATTACGATCAGTATAAGCAATCGCGTGAATTGGTCCCGATAGGCATCAGCAGCGTCAGTATCATCAATGCAAAGGACAGCATCATTTTTGGCGGTTATTTTAGTACAGAAGAAGAACGGCAGGGACTGCTCAATGAGAAAGTACCGGCTATCCCCTATGCCTGGAACTCCATCCATTTCGATTACGCTTCGGCATTTTATGGCAAACAATCGAGCATTGAATACTCCTATTTCCTGGAAGACTATGATAAGAACTGGTCAGCCTGGACGAAAAAGAACGAGAAGGACTATGCTTATCTTTCTCCCGGCACTTATACATTCCGGGTAAAAGCACGTACGCATGAGGGACAGGAAAGCGCTATTGCCAGTTACCGTTTTACTATCCTGGCGCCCTGGTACCGGACCGTATCGGCGAATGTCGTATACGGTATACTGATCATGTTGCTTATCTATGGCATATATAAGTGGCAAAAGAAAAAGTTCATATCCCAGCAACGAAAGCATGACGAAGAGCGCAAACGAATGGAATACCTGCACCAGTTGCAGATAGAAAAGCATGAGGAAGAACAAAAACAGTTGATGTACCTGCACCAATTGGAGCGGGAGCGGGATGAAAAGGAGATTATCAGGCTCCAGAATGAAAAACTGCAGTCCGAGATCCAGTTGAAGAATACCGAACTGGCCTCCACCACCTTCAACCTGGTCCAAAAAGGTGAGATGCTGATGAAGGTGAAAGAAGAGTTCGTACGCATGAAAAAATTACACGAACTGGATAAGGAATCGGACGACTATAAAAAGATCCTTCGAATGCTGGGTGACGACAAGATGAAGAAGAACTGGGAGCAGTTTGCCGTGCATTTTGATATGGTGCATAGCAACTTCCTGGTATCGCTCAAAGAAATATTCCCGAACCTTACAGCCAGTGAGCTGAAGTTATGCGCCTACCTGCGGCTGAACCTCAGCAGCAAGGAAATAGCCCAGATCATGAACATTACTGTAAAAGGAGTAGAATTGGGAAGACATCGTTTACGGAAAAAGTTACAGATCCCGGCAGGTGTAAACCTGGTCAATTTCCTGTTGAACTTTCATTCGGAGATGCATTAGGGGGAAGAATGAATTCTAAAATACGTTTTTAAAACATTTAAAATCACTCATTTCATCTTGGTATTATTTTAAGATAGCCATCTTTAGGGCCCAGGAAAGCGTTACACGCAATTAAATACTGCTCCATTGAATCCAGGTTATCGTCGTATACATTACGGCTAAAATCCCACGCCTTCAGTAGCATCCGGATATACGCATTTCCATCCCTTTGCTTAGTTAGCTTTTTTAAGGTGCCCATATAGTCCTCCCTATACACTGTGGGGATAATAATTTTCGATAAACTATATGCCCCTAATTCTGCATTCATCATAACACGTGCTATTCTTCCATTGCCATCAATAAATGGATGCACTTCACTCACAAAAAACATCATATATGCTGCTCGGGCAAATGGATGTTGAAGCATGCTATATAATTCATACCCTTTCTTTAAAGTACCAGATACTAACTGCCAATCAACAAACTCTGTCAGGCCTGCACGGTTATTTCGGTCCTTAAATGCACCTGGGCTTTTAGTTATTCGCGCCGCCAATAATATACCATGTCGCTCCCTTAACAATTCTAAAAAATGATCTGCATTTTCAGGAAGTACCGACATTTCTTTCCTGTTGGATACAATCTGGTATGTGCCCAGCACGTCATGTGAATCTTCGTCTCGCCCCGGCAGAGGCGTAGCCGTAGTTATGATCTGTTTTGCTTCATCTACTGTAAATTCCGTACCCTCTATATAGTTAGAAAAATACCCTTCAAAAAAGGCAAAATTTTGGTAAGACTTAACCTTTTCGTTTCTGTCCGGGTAATCGGGAAAATCTATTTTCACCAACTCTCCATATAATGATTCAAAAAGACTGATACGATCGGGATCAAATGGTTCGCCCAGTACCCTCGCTTTTGCAACAGGGCTTACTAAGTTTTTGGAAAATCCCGTTCCCATGATGTCCGTAATTAACTGATTAAGCAACTTATATTCTTTATCCATTCCGAGCATAGGTGCAATTATCTTTGCTCTATCCCTTACCTCATTTAACCCTTTATCTCCTTTGGAACGCAGATAAGATTCAATCTTTTCTTTCAATGTTTCTCTTGAAAGCGTTTTAACGCCTTCCCCTGCTCCCCTTGATGGCTGTAAATTTTCAAGGTACGCACGAGCCAGGCTGGAGGCGCGTAAACTCCCGAAAAAGGGACGATCATCCTCCAGAGGAATATTTCCCTTTAAAAGATGAATGGTTAAGCCAGGTAATTCAATATTCTCCGTATAGGTATAGGTCAGAAATATATGCCCTTCCTCAGGCGTCGGCATACGTTCCAACGCACTCCGATGGCTTAGCATTGCCTCTGGATATAGATCTGCGAGTAAGCGGTACCAATTGCGTCTTATAATAACACCAGGGGCCTCTTCTAAGTTGGAAGTATATATTCTAGGTGCAATCTTCCTCAAAAGACCGCCCTTTTCCAGTTTTCCTATTTCCTTGGATCGCTCCCTGGCCCCTACAATGATCTCCTGTAATCTTATTGGTGCCATATTTTCCGATTAAAAGGCTAAAAAATCTTACTTTAGAATTATTTTCCGGTTAAATAGCCAATTTTGGAAATATCTCCCGAGCAAATAACCATTCAGACAATATTCTCCAATAAGGAAATAAGGCTAAAAAGATAAACGTCATTAAAGAATCTTCATGTTTTGAGACCACTTCCTAGTGTCGGACAACACCTTTCTCCATCGCGTGAGCAGTGAAATAGGAAAATTCATAAATGTATCCAGTAACCCAGGCCTGGAAATGAATTCATTTATATAGTCATAATATGCGAAGTATTTCTTTATTAATATATATATTGGATAAGCCTTTGAGAATATTCAATTTAAGAAAAATAAAATCAATAAGCTTTCTATTCCCATATGGCATTGTATATACCGAATCATGCTTTTCCGTATTCAATATTACTCAAAGTCTTCAATTAGTTTATATCAACAGACCTCTAACTGATGCGGGTAAGACGAAACATGGAATGGTCTAAAACAGTTCCCGGACATATCCCTAATTGATGAGAAAACATTCCTTAGGAAAATCATAAGCCAGCTCGTTGTAGAAAATATAGCTGACACACTCAAACAAGCAAAAGAACAGGCACATTGCTGATGGTATTGTCTCCTTTTTCCAGAGGGTAGCACAGCTGTCCATAAGAATAGCAATCTCTGTTTAGTGCCCTTTGCAGTTTCGATTCTATCTATCGTCTAAAAGACTTCAAATACCCTTAAAAGGGGTTCGATACCCCTCACCATTCAGGTTGGTTTTATCCATATAATTAAAAAACAAAATACATAACTGATCAATAACAAATAGTTTGTACAACATGAAATATGCAAAGGAAGAATCGTAATTAAATATAAGTCAAATAATTAAAATGAAACGCTCTTCAAACACCACCAATAGAAAAGGGTAGCCACAGAATGACTACCCATTAAAAAAGTTAATAACGCCGGGTGGAACTGGGGAGACTTCAATCGAACACCTAACTTCAGTATTAATGCTAGTCAAAAACTTAAGAATTTACTAAATTTCAATACCCTGTGCCAAAGAAGCTATATTAGGTAATCTTCACGGTCAATTATATAAGTATTTCCCGGAGTTTAACTCATATCCCAGAACCAAGTTAATTTCGTGTTCATAAACACTAATATAAAAATAAACAATTGAGCACCAGCATATTTGGCAATTTGCTATATTTACCAATATTAGTCTAGTCAAAACAAGTACATTGAAAGAACTAGGAGAAACATTGAGAGAATTAAGAGAGCAAAAGGGACTTTTGTTACGGCAGGTAGCCGCAGAAATTGATATGGATACCGCCCTGCTCAGCAAAATCGAACGTGGAGATCGTAGCCCCAAAAGGGAGCAGTTGATAAAAGCTGCTAATTTTTTCGACGTACCATCCAGTGATCTGCTGATCCTCTGGCTTGCAGATAAAGTAAGCCAGCTCCTAGCAAGCGAGCCTTTAGCGCTTGAAGCTCTGGATAAATGTAGAAACAATTTCAAACAAAGAAATACCCCATAATGGCCAGGATAAAAAAAACAGAACAAGAAGAAGCACTGGAAAAGAAGCTTTGGAAAGCGGCGGACAAACTGCGCAAGAATATGGATGCCGCCGAATACAAGCATGTTGTACTCGGCCTTATCTTTCTAAAATATATTTCTGACGCTTTCGAAGAACAATATAAGAAATTAGTTGATCAAAAAAATGAAGGCGCCGATCCGGAAGATCGCAATGAATATGTCGCTGAAAAAGTGTTTTATGTCCCGCCATCCGCCCGCTGGAAATGGCTCCAGGGCAGAGCGACGTTGCCGACTATAGGCAAAGACGTAGATGACGCCATGGATGCTATAGAGAAAGATAATCCTTCATTACAGGGGGTACTGCCTAAAGTGTACGCACAGGAAAAGCTGGACAAGACCAGTCTTGGTGGACTTATTAACCTCGTTGGATCTGCGACGCTTGGAACAAAAGAAGCTCAGAGCAAAGATGTTCTTGGCCGTGTTTTCGAGTACTTTCTTGGGGAATTTGCTCTTGCTGAGGGGAAAAAAGGCGGCCAGTTCTATACGCCTGGCAGTGTCGTCAAGTTGCTTGTGGCCATGTTGGAACCTTACGAAGGCCGCGTTTTCGATCCATGCTGCGGCAGTGGCGGCATGTTTGTGCAAAGCGAAAAGTTCATCGAAGCGCATCAGGACTATTACAATAAGTACAATGCTAAAAAACTCGCCATCGGCCCGAAGGACCGGATATCCATCTTTGGCCAGGAAAGCAACCAGACCACCTGGCGGCTGGCGAAAATGAACCTGGCCATTCGTGGCATCGACAGCAGCAATATCAGGTGGAATAATGAGGGCTCCTTTCTCAACGACGCTCATAAAGATTTGAAAGCAGACTATATTATAGCCAATCCCCCTTTCAACGACAGTGACTGGAGTGGTGAACTGCTTCGGGATGACACCCGCTGGAAAGTCCTGGGCGAAACCTTGCCACCTCCTGTTGGGAATGCCAACTATGCCTGGATACTGCACTTCCTTTATCACCTGGCCCCCAGCGGTCAGGCTGGCTTTGTGCTTTCAAAAGGCTCGTTGACTACCAATACGTCCGGCGAAGGTGAGATCCGCAAGGCGCTGGTTGAACACGAACTGGTGGATTGTATAGTTAACCTGCCTACCAAACTGTTTCTAAACACCCAAATCCCTGCCTGCCTATGGTTTCTATCACGCAATAAAACCAACGGCAAATATCGCAAACGCGAAAACGAGATACTTTTTGTTGACGCGCGGAATATGGGACACCTCATCAACCGGAAGAATCGAGAACTGAGCGAAGTCGATATCAATAAGATTTCCGAGACCTATCACCGTTGGCGAAATCCGGAAGGCAAGTACGAAGACGTGGCTGGCTTCTGTAAGGCGACAACCCTCGACGAAGTCAGGAAATTGAACTATGTACTCACACCGGGCAGATATGTTGGTCTGGCAGAAGAGGAAGACGATTTTAATTTTGAGGAAAGATTTATTGCGCTGAAGGCCGAACTGGAAAAACAGATGACGGAAGAAGCGGAATTGAACAAACGCATCCTGGAGAATCTCTCTAGAATTATTATCCCAAAAAAATAACCCAATAACCTTATTTATGGAAAAAGACATCCGTTGGATACAACGTTTTTCCAATTATCGTAAGGCTTTATCAAGGCTAACCGAGGCCGTACAGTTAAGCAAGAAAATAACGCTTTCCGACCTGGAACAGCAGGGCTTGATACAGTCCTTCGAGTTTACGTATGAGTTGTGCTGGAAGACTTTGCAAGACCTGCTAATAGAAGAAAAAGGGTTTGAAAAAGGTCCTGGCCCCAACATTGTTATAAGTCTCGCGCTGGAAGAGGGCTATATCCAGGGCGAGGACCAATGGAATGAAATGAAAGAAGCCCGCAAACGGACGGCCCATGCATATGATGAACAAATGGCCGATGCCATCGCTGAGATTATCATCGTCAGATTTCATGGCTTGTTCATTCAACTGGAAACCAGATTACAATTAGAAAAACTAAACCGCGAAAAAGAATAATGAAATTCGGCCTGGAAGAAAATATCATCGAAAAGATTACACACATCCTGGAAGAACAGCCGAAGGTAGACAAAGCTTATATTTTCGGTTCCCGTGCCAAAGGCAACTACCGCCTTGACTCAGATATAGATATTGCGGTAAAGGGGATTGAGCTTACTGTTGATGATATTTTAAAAATGAGCGCTGCTATCGACAAGTCCAAGATAGGATATGAAGTAGACCTCGTGGACTATGCCAGTATCAAGGAAGAGGCGTTAAGGGAGCATGTAGACAGAATAGGAACGGAGTTTTATTCAACTCAAAGATTATATAGATTAGGTGATTTGCTCGAAGTCATAACAAAAGGAACAACTCCAACGACTATAGGGCGCAATTTTACAGATCAAGGAATTAATTTTATCAAATCTGAAGCAATAAGTTACGATGGCAGGATCGATAAGTCCACGTTTGTTTACATAGACAACGAAACTCATAAACTCCTAAAAAGATCTCAGCTAAAAAAAGATGACATACTTTTTTCAATGGCGGGTATATTTCTTGGCAAAAATGCCATTATAACCGAAGATTTATTACCAGCAAACACAAACCAGGCCCTAGCAATTATACGGCTAAACAAAGAAATATCGATCCCTAAATACGTTCATTACTTTCTTAGACAGCAAGAAGTAATTGACTTTATTAACAATATGTCGGGACAATCCGCACAACCTAATATTAACTTTGAAGAGATCAAGAGTATTGAGATTTTGCTACCGTCTAAAGAACAACAGGAAGTTATTGCCAAGATATTAAGTAATCTTGATGACAAGATCGACCTCCTCCGTCGCCAAAATAATACCCTTGAATCCATGGCAGAAGTTCTGTTCAGGCAGTGGTTTGGGGAAGAGGCAGAAGATTGTTGGGAAGAAAAGAAACTTACAGAAATAGCCAAATACTTGAACGGACTTGCACTGCAAAATTTCCCTGCAAATGGGAACAAGTATTTACCTGTTATAAAAATTAAGGAAATGAAGCAAGGGAATACAGAAAACTCCGATTTTTGTGATATTAATATTCCAATAGACTATGTTGTCAATAATGGGGATGTTTTATTCTCTTGGAGTGGCAGTCTGGAAGTAGCATTATGGGCAGGTAAGGTTGGTGCTTTAAATCAGCATTTGTTTAAGATTTCTTCTCAAGAATATCCTAAATGGTTATATTATTTGGCCACTAAATATCATCTAGCTTATTTCAAAGTAGTGGCTGAGTCAAAATCTACTACTATGGGTCATATACAAAGGCATCATCTGGAGGACGCAAAAATCAATATACCACCAAAGACTCTTCTTGAAAAAATGAATTCCGTATTTGAACCGTTGATCCTCAAAGAAATCATCAACAATGAACAGATTCTGTCTCTTTTGGCCCTCCGCGACACGCTTCTCCCCAAACTCATTTCCGGTGAAGCCCGTGTTAAAATGCCAGAATAAAAATGCCCCTGACTACTGAATCCCATATCGAATCCTTCGCCATTGAGACTCTCCGCAGTCTCGGCTGGGAACATATCCATGGCGTAACTATCGCCCCGGGCGGCGAACAAGCGGAGAGGGAAAGCTTTGAGCAAGTGGTGCTGACAGGCAGGCTCCGGAAAGCAGTTGGTATTTTGAATCCAAACATTCCTCTCGCAGCACAGGAACAGGCTGTCCAAAAAGCATTGAAGATCTTCGCTCCTGATCTCATCACCAGAAACGAAGCTTTCCATCAAATGCTGGTAGAAAAGATCAAAATACCATATCAACAGGATGGCTTTGAAAGAAGCCATGAAGTGGCGCTTATTGATTTCAACGACGCTTTAAATAACGAATTTCTCGCCGTTAGTCAATATACCATTATCGAAAACGGTCAAAACAAACGGCCAGATATTGTCCTGTTCGTCAACGGTCTGCCACTCATTGACATCGAGCTCAAAAACGCTTCCAAGGAAACCGCCACTCTGCAAAAAGCCTTCGATCAACTCCAAACGTATAAGAGCACAATTCCTGGTCTTTACACTTACAATGCTTTCTGCATTATTTCTGATGGTCATGAGGGCAGGGCTGGAACCCTTTCGGCAGGCTTTAGTCGCTTTATGCCCTGGAAAACGGCAGACGGCAAAAAAGAAGCCTCCCGGTTCAGACCCCAGCTAGAGACCCTGCTGAAGGGCATACTGGTCCCTACCCTTTTTCTCGATCTGCTGCGTAATTTTATCCTATTTGAAAAGACCAGCAAGGCGGACGCCAATGGCATTATCCAGGTAGAGACTGTTAAGAAACTGGCCGCCTACCACCAATATTACGCAGTCAACAAAGCTGTGGCATCTACTATCACCGCGTCGGGGAAAAAGGGTGACAAAAAAGGGGGTGTAGTCTGGCATACCCAAGGCTCTGGCAAAAGCCTGAGTATGGTCTTTTATGCCGGCAAGCTCATCACCGCACCAGCCATGCAAAACCCGACCATCGTTGTTCTGACAGATCGCAACGACTTGGACGACCAACTGTTTGATACCTTTGCCGGCTCAATACAATTGCTGAGACAGGCGCCCATCCAGGCCAATAGCCGCGACCACCTGAAAACACTACTTGCTGTATCCAGCGGAGGCATTGTATTTACCACGATTCAGAAATTCCTCCCCGAGGATAACAAACCGATATACGAGCTTTTATCCACCCGAAATAACATTGTCGTTATTGCAGATGAGGCCCATCGTACCCAATATGGATTCGAGGCTTCAGTCAAGATCATCAGGGACAAAGAGACAAGGGAAAAGATCGGTGAACGCATCGCCTACGGTTTTGCCAAGTATATGCGGGACGCCCTTCCTAATGCCACCTATATCGGTTTTACCGGTACGCCCATTGAAAGTACGGATATCAATACACCCCAGGTCTTTGGCCAGTATGTAGACATCTATGACATTGCCCAGGCCGTGGAAGACGGTGCAACGGTCAAAATCTATTACGAAAGCCGACTGGCGAAAGTTAATCTTGATGAAGAAGGGAAAAAGCTCATTGAAGAATTCGACGCAGACCTTGAAGAGGAAGAGGAAACAAACAGACCCAACAAAGAACGCTCCAAATGGACCCGACTGGAAGCCATCGTAGGCAATCCCAAACGCTTGAAAACATTGGCTCGAGATATTGTCACCCATTTTGGGCAGCGTCAGGAAACGTTCGAAGGGAAAGGGATCATTGTAACAATGAGCCGTCGAATTGCGGCCGACCTTTACAACGAGATTATTGCCCTGCATCCCGAATGGCATAACGACGACCTGAGAAAGGGTGCCATCAAAGTGGTGATGACCACCTCGAGCGATGATGGCCCTGTTATCTCCCGGTTCAAGACCACCAAACAACAACGGCATGATCTGGCGGAACGGATGAAGGCCCCCAATGATCCATTAAAACTCGTCATTGTTCGCGACATGTGGCTCACGGGCTTTGACGCACCCGCCTTGCATACACTTTACATTGACAAACCCATGCGCGGTCACAATTTGATGCAAGCCATCGCCCGGGTAAACCGGGTTTTCAAGGACAAACCCGGCGGTTTGGTGGTGGACTACCTAGGGATTGCAACGGACCTAAAGAGAGCCCTTTCCTTTTACTCCGACGCCGGAGGAAGGGGTACCCCTACTGAAACTCTCGAAAAGGCTGTTGACCTGATGATGGAAAAATATGAAGTGGTGCAGCAATTCTTCAATGAGGAGGCCGGGACACAGGATTCTATCCTTATTGAAGAACCATTGGCCTACTACGTTAATAGCTTTATATTCAACTACAGGAGGTATTTTTCCGTTCCGCCTGGCGAGAAATTGTCCATCGTGTTACAAGCCGAAGAGCATATACTCGGTTTAAAAGATGGTAAGGCCCGCTTTATTCGTGAAGTCAGTTTGTTAAGCCAGGCTTTCGCACTTTCCATCCCCCATGAGAAAGCCATCGGGATCAGGAATGACGTAGCTTTCTTTCAGGCAGTCAGGGCCAGGTTAATTAAATTCGGAGCCAGCAGTACCGACAACCAAACTTCAACACACGATACAGCTATCAAACAATTAGTGGATGCAGCATTGAGTTCCGATCAGGTCATCGACATTTTCGACGCTGCAGGGCTAAAAAAACCAGAAGTATCCGGTCTGGGCATTTTATCTGATCAATTCCTGGATGATGTGAAAGGAATGACACACAAAAATCTTGCAATAGAACTGTTGAAGAAAATATTAAATGACGAAATAGAAATACGCCAATCGACCAACTTGATAAAGAGACGCAAGTTGCTTGAATTGCTGGAAGGTGCCATTCGCCGCTATCAAAATAACCTTCTTAGCACCAGCGAGATCATCCAGGAATTGATTCGTATAGCCAGAGAAGTCAATGCTGCTGATGGTATGGGAGAAAAACTCGGCCTGGCAAAAGATGAGATTGCATTTTATGACGCCTTGGGAATCAATGAAAGTGCAGTGCTCGAACTAGGCGATGAAAAACTGAAGTTGATCGCCCGGGAAATTGCGGATAAGGTCAGGACCAATGCCACCATTGACTGGACCATACGGGAAAGCGCCCGCGCCAGGCTAATGGTGCTGGTCAAACGCACCCTCACTAAATACGGTTACCCTCCTGATCAACAACCGTCCGCTATTGATATCGTTTTGAAACAGGCGGAAGAGATCGCCAATTATTTTATCGAAACAGAAAAATAGGCAAACCAATCTTATGTCGACGTTTGGAAAAACTATCAGAATATACCTTAAGGACGACAGCGTAAATGGGATTAAATGGGGAGAAATAACGAATTATACCATACAATCAGTTTCTTGACCAAGGATCAACGTTGCGGATCTGGTAGATTTCTCAGAGATTAAAAAGCCTGGTTCTTATTTCTTGTTCGGTCAGGATGAAGAAACTAATGATCTTAAAGCGTACATTGGGGAATCAGAAAATACCTATGAAAGATTGCAGGCTCACATTACTAACAAGGACTTCTGGAATGAAGTGTTTTTTTTGTAAGCAAGGATGACAACCTGACAAAATCCCACGCAAGATATCTTGAGGGCAGGCTCATTCAAATGGCCTTTTCGGCAAAAAGATATACGATCGACAACTTCAATCAGTCTTAGCCCGCATCTTTACCCCGCTCAGACAGGGATACCATGGAAGAATTTCACACACACATTAATCTCTTACTCGGCGTTCTGGGTCATCGCGTTCTCGAGCCAGTTACACCTGTGGCAAAGGCACTGGCAGGAAACACTATTCCGTCCGCTAGCGATATTATCGAAGGTAACAAAGAAAAGAATACCTTGCCTTTGACTCTAACGGTGTCCGGATTAAAAGCCAATGCGTTGCAAGCAGAGGAAGGAATTGTAGTTCTCGAAGGATCGGAAGCCGCTCTGGCAACGGGCTGTCTTCACCCAGGATACCAGGATCGCCGGGAAAAACTCATTGGAAACGGTACGCTCAAACCTGGTGACAAGAAGTATTTCTTTACAAAGAATACGTTATTCCCGGCCCCGTCTACCGCCGCAGCTATTATACTTGGATTTAATACCAAGGGCCGGAAAGCCTGGAAGGATAATTAACGGTAGGGCACTTCAGGAGATAGAAGATCAACAATTAAACCCAAAACACCTTGACAGGTCAACAGCCTAGTCGATAAAAGTTCAATTGCTCATCACCTATCAACAAAAAAGCCGCTGAAAATCAGCGGCTTTTTATCCGTGGAGCCGAGGGGAGTCGAACCCCTGTCCAAACATATTCTCCAAAAGCTTTCTACATGCTTATTCGATTATTATTTGTCGGGAAGGAACAGGGAACCAACAAACCAATTCCATCCTTAGCTGGATAGTCTTTTGCAGCGGTCACAGCCTTCCGATGCAGCATTCTGTATTTGTTTTTGAGTCGGCGGCGGAGCGTGGTAACAGAACAACCGGCTCAACGCGGCCCGAATGACTACTTAATCACTGATTAGGCAGCCATGGCATACTGAGTATTGCCATTTAAAGTTTGAATATTCAGATTTACGTGCTAATTATCCAACGCACGACATGCTTACACTTTCAAAGACCTATGCTGTCAAAACCAGGCGGCCCCGGTTATCATGCAGCGTATTTCAAAAACTATGCTATTCAATAATAACTGTCAATATTGCATTGCACCTCCCCTAGCTCTTCCTGAACACACGCCAGAAATCGAGCCCCAGCGCATAGGCCATGAGGCCCAGCAACAATACCATGCCCACCATCTGCGCATATTCCATGAATTTATCACTGGGCTTACGACCGGTGATCATCTCATAAATAGTGAACAGTACATGGCCGCCGTCCAATGCAGGGATCGGCAGGATGTTCATGAACGCGAGCACGATGCTCAGCAGGGCGGTCATCGTCCAGAAACGCTCCCAGTCCCACTGAGGGCCGAACATATTCCCGATACTGATAAAGCTTCCCAGTGAATCGCTGGCCTTCACTTCATCGGAGGTAAAGAGCAATTTGAAATTCTTGATGTTCATGATCAGGGTCTCCCATCCTTTGCGGACACCGGCAGGGACCGCTTCCAGGAAGCCGAAATCCTGCGTATAGGTACCTGCCAGGTCATAAGGGTCTACATTAAACCCGATCGAGCCCAGGCTATCTCCCTGCGCTTTCACTTCTACCGTATCCTTATTACGGAGAACGGTAAGGGTTAGTTCCTGGTTCCTGAATTTCAGTTTTTCTTTACGGTATTCATCATAGTAAGTTACCGGCACATTGTTGATAGTAAGGATATGATCGCCTTTCTTCAACGAGTCCTTAATGAACTTCGCCAGTTCGGGGTATACCGTGTCCACGATCGGGTATACCCGTGGATCGATGAACTGCATTTTCGATTTGATCAGGCTGCGGATCGTTCCTTTGGGAAGGGGGATATCGACGAGCATTCCATCGCGTTTTACCTGTACAGATTTCGATTCATCGAGAATGATGTCTTTGGTGATCGAGTAGAAATCGTTGACCGGGCGGCCATCGATGCTCACGATCTCATCGCCATTCTTCAGCCCGGCCTTTTCACTGATGGGATTTACCGCCACGCCATGTTGCAGGTTCTTCACCGGCAGCCGACGTTCGCCCCAGATGCCCAGGATCATGGCGAAGAGCAGGAAGCCCAGGATCAGGTTTACCGTTACGCCGCCGATCATGATGATCAGCCGCTGCCAGGCCGGCTTGCTCCTGAATTCCCAGGGTTGTGGGGGCAGTTTCATTTGTTCTTTGTCCATGCTCTCATCGATCATGCCCGATATTTTCACATAACCGCCCAGGGGCAGCCAGCCGATACCATATATCGTTTCACCGATTTTCTTTTTGAAAAGAGAGAACCAGGGGTCGAAGAACAAATAGAATTTCTCTACGCGACACTTGAACCATTTGGCCGGGAGGAAATGGCCCATTTCATGAAGCACCACTAAAATGGATAAGCTCAGCACCAACTGTAACGCTTTAATTCCGACTACCGCCCAATCAATAGCTAACAATGTTATCATAAAAGGAAATCCTGGTGGAATGTTTTGTTTTGATAATTGAATACCGACAAGATACTTAATCCTCCAAATATCTGATAATATCAGTGATTACCTGACCATTCAAGGAATTTTGTCGTTAATTAACTGAAATACTGTAGTACAGAGGGAGGGGACCATTGATTATCAAAGCTTAATTATTGAAGCGGCAAAATTACGCGCCTCCGCATCGCTGTCAAAATATTCTTCCAGCGTGGGTTTATCGATGAATGGGACCTGTTCCATCGTCCTTTCGATGAGGTCGGTCATGTCCAGGAACCCGATCCTGTTACGGAGGAATGCATACACGGCGATCTCATTGGCCGCATTCAGGATGCAGGGAAGATTGCCTCCTTTAAATAGTGAATCCGTGGCCAGTACCAGGTTACGGAAGGTCTTGATGTCCGGCTCCTCGAAGCTGAGCTGTGCAGGCTTCCGGAAGTCGTACCGTGGAAATTCATTGGCGATGCGATGAGGGAAGGCCAGCGCATATTGGATAGGCAGTTTCATATCCGGCAGTCCCATTTGTGCTTTGATACTTCCATCTTCGAACTGCACCATGCTATGGATAATGCTCTGCGGATGCACCATTACCTGCACCTGTTCGGGTTTCAGGTTGAAGAGCCATTTTGCTTCGATCATTTCCAGTCCCTTGTTCATGAGCGTAGCGGAATCGATCGTGATCTTGGCGCCCATGTTCCAGTTGGGATGCTGCAGGGCGTGATCGCGCTTCACGTTCACGAGGTAATTCGGTTTTTTGCCGAGAAAGGGGCCGCCCGATGCCGTGAGCACTATTTTCTCGATCCGGTTGCGTGTTTCACCCACGAGGCATTGGAAGATGGCGGAATGTTCGGAATCGACGGGGATGATGGGCACCCTGTTCTCCACTGCCTTGTGCATCACTATGTCTCCTGCCACCACCAGGGTCTCTTTATTGGCCAGCGCTATCGCTTTTCCGTGTTCGATTGCTTTCAGTGTGGGCCGCAGACCGGCAAAGCCTACGATGGCTGCCAGCATCATATCGTAACAATCCATCGCCGCCACTTCTTCGAGCGATTGTTCACCGGAGAATACTTTCACATCGGTGGAAGCAAGTGCTGCTTTTACTTTCTGGTATTTACGTTCATCCCCGATCACTACTACGTTCGGGTTGAACTGTAATGCCTGCTTGATCAGCAATTCATCATTGTTCTGGGCAGTGAGGACCTCTGCCGTGAATTTATCGGGATTGGCAGCGATCACTTCCAGGGCCTGAGTGCCGATGGACCCGGTCGAGCCAAATAATGCAATTCTTTTGATAGGAAAACTGTTTGACATCTGTTTTAAATAGGAGTTTAATGGTGGGCATTCTACTCTACGTATTTCTCCATCTCCACAGCGATCTTACGGTCATTGCTCAGGCGGGGCACTTTGTTCTGTCCGCCCAGTTTGCCGATGGATTTCATATAATCGATAAACCCATTCTTCTTCACGGGGCGTATATGTAATGGTAACAGGATATTACCGGTGATCAGGTCATTATAATAAATATTCTTATGCCGGAGATGTTCGTCGACCCTGGTGGCGAACCGGCGGATATCAGCCGGTTTGTTCTCGAATTCGATGAACCATTCGTGGTACGATTTGCCGTCGCCCTGCTGGATCAGCGGGGCCACCGTGAATTCGGTGATATGGACACCTTCTTCCTCCGCAGCTTTGATCAGGCTGTATTCCACCTCCTCTCCGATCACATGTTCGCCGAAGGCCGAAATAAAATGTTTGGTTCGACCTGTGACCACCAACCGGTAAGGATTGGTAGAAACGAATTTCACCGTATCACCTATATTATACCCCCAGAGGCCGGCATTGCTGTTCACGATGAGGGCATAGTTCTCTCCCACCTTCACATCTTTCAGGCTCAAACGGGTAGGGTTACCCGAAAATATCTCCCCGGCCGGAATGAACTCGAAAAAGATGCCGCTGTTGGTATTGAGCAATAATCCTTCTGTTTCCTGTGAATCCTGGAAGGCAAAAAAACCTTCGGAAGCGGGGAAAGTCTCGATAGCCGCCAGGGGCTTGCCAATGCTTTCAAATAATTTTTGCCGATAGGGCTCGAAATTCACGCCGCCATGTACCAGAACGGAGAAATTGGGGAAGACATCTTTGATCTTTTTACCGGTGATCTCCTGGAGGCGGTCGAAATACATCTGCATCCAGGGTGGGATCCCGCTGATCAGGGTCATATCCTGCTTGATGGTCTCCTCCACGATCCTGTCGAGCTTGGTTTCCCAGTCCTCGATACAATTGGTCTCGTAAGAGGGCAGTTGGTTTTTGCGCAGGTAACTGGGCACATGGTGGTTCACGATGCCGCTCAGCCGGCCGGTGGGTATGCCGGCTATCCTTTCCAGTTCGGGTGAGCCCGACAGAAAGATCATTTTACCGTTCGTGAACCGGGTATTGCCGGTTTCCGCTATATAACAAAGCAGGGCGTTACGCGCCGAGTTGATATGGTTGGAAATGGAATCCTTGGAGATCGGGATGTACTTTACACCACTGGTGGTGCCGGAGGTTTTGGCCAGGTAGATGGGCTTACCTTTCCACAATACATTGTGCTTTCCCTCCTTTATTTTTTGGATATAAGGTTTGTATTGTTCGTAATCCCGGATCGGGACCGACTGGATAAACTCCTCATAGAGGGAGACCTCCTGTAAGTGATGATCTTTTCCAAACTCTGTAGCCTTTACCGTTTTCAGCAATTCCTTCAGAATATTCTCCTGGTCCTCCACCGCCGTAGTCATTCCCTTTCTGATCCCTTTGAATACATAATGGGCAAATGGTTTTGCCAGCAATGATTTGATCTGCATAGTCCCCTTTCAATCGTTAAAAAACAAACCTACGTCAATTCATGAAATGAGCCAAAAGACAGGAAGTATGAAGTTGGAGGTCGGAGGTCTGAAGAACCCTGATATTCTGAGTGTCCGACAAACGGGCACTTCCGACCTCCAACCTCCGGCTTCTTACCTCCTGCTGATAACCAGCAACTTGTGTTTAACAAACCTACGACTGAATTGTTATTAAATAAAAAATAGCGCTAAATACTTAATAATGTGTTGCAAACCCTTACCTTTGCACTCCTAATTTTTGGAAAATTATGTTCGCAGTCGTTAAAATAGCCGGCCAGCAATTCAGGGTTCAAAAGGACCAGACTTTGTATGTACCACGTGTAGAGGGTAACTCCGGTGAAAAAGTCAGCTTCTCTGAAGTATTGCTCACAGATACTGACGGTAAATTGACCGTTGGCGGTGATGTAAAGGCTACCGTTAAAGCCGAAATCCTTGAACAAGTTCAGGGTGATAAGGTGATCGCCTTCAAAATGAAAAGAAGGAAAGGGTTTCGCAAGAAACATGGTCACCGTACCCAGTATACTAAGATCAAAGTAACTGAGATCGCATAAGGGGAATGGGTACCTGATCCAATTCAGTAATATCCTTTCTCACCATTTTCAAATTTTCAAATAGTTCTCATCATGGCACATAAAAAAGGAGAAGGTAGCGTAAAGAACGGCCGCGATTCACAAAGCAAGCGCCTTGGCGTAAAGATCTTCGGCGGTCAACCTGCTTCATCCGGTAACATCATCGTTCGCCAACGCGGAACGGTTTATCATCCCGGTAAGAATGTAGGTGTTGGAAAAGATTTCACACTGTTTGCATTAGCCGATGGTGTTGTTGAATTCAAAAAAAGCAAGGACGATAAAACTGTCGTAAGCGTAGTTGCCGTATCATAACATATTTTTCACATTTTGTGAAAATTTTTTTTGGCGGTTTGAAATTAGTTTTTATTTTTACTTCCGAAAGTTTCTATTTACTAACCGTTAAATTCACAAAAAATGGCAACTAAGAAAAAAGCTGCTAAAAAAGCTGCAAAGAAAGCCGCTCCCAAGAAGAAAGCCGCTAAGAAAGCTGCAAAAAAGAAATAACTTCTTGGAACGCAGAAAATATCAAAGTCCCGAACAATGTTCGGGACTTTTTTTTATTGCTAATTTTTGACTTGTTTTTATTGCTGTTGGGTTGTTTTGAACCACGAAGGCACAAAGACGCAAAGGATAAACAAGCGAATTATTTGTTTTTGAGGATTGGCAGCAAACACAGGCCCATACTGGGTTCTATAAGACCTTCCATCAAGGCACAAAGTTGCCTGCGGCAATACCGAAGCGGCTTCGTGCCTCGATGAGGTTTTCAAATTTCAGACGTCCTTTACTTCAACAAAACGGACAATGGTTTGCCGGAATAAGTCATTCCGCTCAATACTATTTATTCCCTTTGCGCCTTTGTGCCTTCGTGGTAAATAAAGCTATCCTCCCATTATTTTTCTACTTTTGTTTTCACTATGACCATCGACAACTACTATATCGCCGACCAGTTCTCCCTGCTCTCCAAACTGATGGACATCCATGGAGAAAACAGCTTCAAAGCCAAAAGTTACTCCGTTGCGGCCTATACGATCGAAAAATTGCCACAACAACTGGCCGATGTGCCCCACGATAAATTATTTTCCATAAAGGGGATCGGGGAATCGGTCGGTAAGAAGATCATCGAGATCCTGCAAACCAATGAGCTGAAAGCGCTCCAGGAGATCATTGCAAAAACGCCCCAGGGCATCATCGAAATGCTATCCATCAAAGGGATCGGGCCGAAAAAGATAGCTACGATCTGGAAAGAGATGGGCATCGAATCGATCGGTGAGCTGCTGTATGCCTGCAACGAGAACCGCCTCACGCTGTACAAGGGTTTTGGGGAGAAAACACAGAAGAACGTGCAGGAAGCCATCGAGTTCTACCTGCGCAACCAGGGCAGCCACCTCTATGCAGAGATCGAGAGCTATGCACTGTCGGTCGATAAAAAACTGAAAGAGCAGTTCAAATCAAAACAATTCGAGATCACGGGTGAATTCCGCCGCCAGCTTGAAGTGATCGACCAGTTGTCGTGGGTCACCACGGCCACCGCAGCGGAGCTTCAATCTTTTTTCGAGAAGAATAATTTCGCCACTACCGATAAAACGGAGAATACGCTGGTGGTCAAAGGTGCAGAGAACGTGCCCCTGAAATTCTACCTTGCCCAGAGCGATTCTTTCTACCCCACCCTTTTCTCTACCAGTTGCAGTGATGAGTTCAACCAGGCATGGCAGTCGCTCCCCGGCGCTTCTTCCAAAAACACTTTCAAGTCTGAAGAAGCCATTTTTGCCGCCGTGAAAAAAACATTTATCCCGCCTGTCTTGCGTGAGAAAGCTGCCGCATTGAATGCCACTGCCGATCACAAACTGATCCAGCCCGGTGATATCCGGGGCATTATCCACAGCCATAGTACCTGGAGCGATGGCTCGAATACACTCGAAGACATGGCCAAAGCCTGTATCGATCAGGGTTTCGAATATCTCGTGATCAGCGATCACAGCAAGAGCGCTTTCTATGCCAATGGCCTTACCGAAGAGCGGATCAAAGAACAGCACCGCCAGGTAGAGGAACTGAATAAAAAACTCAGCCCATTCCGCATTTTCAAGAGTATCGAATGCGATATCCTGAACGATGGCGCCCTCGATTATTCGAACAATGTACTGTCGACCTTCGACCTGGTGATCGCGTCCGTGCATTCAAACCTGAAAATGACGGAAGAAAAGGCCATGCTCCGACTGCTCAACGCCATTCAGAACCCCTATACCACCATCCTGGGCCATCTGACGGGCAGGCTCCTGCTGAGCCGCCCCGGCTACCCGGTTGATCACAAAAAAGTCATCGACACCTGCGCCAAACACCAGGTAGCTATCGAGATCAATGCACACCCGCGCCGCCTCGATATCGATTGGAGATGGATCGACTATGCTATGGATAAGAAGGTATTGCTCTCCATCGACCCCGATGCGCACACGATCGATGGATATGCCGACTGCCGCTACGGCGTGCTGGCCGCGCAGAAAGGCGGCCTCACCAAAGAAATGAACCTGAGCAGTTTTACACTGAAAGAATTGGAGGCTTATCTGGGGAAAAGGAGGAAGGAGTTGAAGTTAGGTTGATAGGTTGACAAGTTGATAGGTTAACAAGTGGGTCTCAGAGCTTCGGAGATTTCCTTGTTAACCTATCAACTTGTTAACTTATCAACCTAAATCGTCGCCCTCAACAATGGCAGTCGCACGAAGAATGTGCTCCCCTGCCCTTCCTGGGTGCTGAACCAGATCTCGCCGTGGGCCTGCTCCACGATGCTTTTGCTCATGGCAAGCCCGAGGCCGGTGCCGGAGGATTTGGTAGTGAAGTTGGGGGTAAATATTTTCGACCTCGTGTGTTCAGGTATCCCTTCCCCATTATCGGTTATACTTACCGTTATATATTCACCATTCAGATCTTCCTTCATGCGGATCACCCGCTGAGCCCTGGTTGTGCTGGCCTCGATGGCATTCTGCAGCAGGTTGGTGAATAACCGGTTCAATTGTGTTTTATCGGCAAATAGCAACACTTTGTTCGGAACAGGTTCCCACCTGAAGTCGAGGTTTTCCGTGGCTTCATACAGGGACGATAACGAGTGCAGCATCTCATGCAGGTCGAACACTTCATTCTTCGGGTTGCCGATATTGGCGAATTGTGAAAAATCGGAGGCGATCTTGGAGAGGTGATCGATCTGTTCGATCAATGTGCGCGCCACATTCCCCGTCATGGCCTTTACATCGGGCGAATTATTGTCGATCGCTTTTTGCAGGTATTGAATGCTCAGTTTCATGGGCGTGAGCGGATTCTTGATCTCATGCGCCACCTGCCTGGCCATCTGCCGCCAGGCCCCTTCCCGCTCGCTCTTGGCCAGGGCATCCGCACTTTCTTCCAGCTTTTGCACCATCTTGTTGTATTCCTTCACCAGTACCCCTATCTCATCATTGCGTTTCCATTCGATCTCCTGGTTCATTTTACGGAGATTGATATCTCGCATCTTCTGGCCGATGATCGTAAAGGAGCTCGTGATACGGTTGGTGATGAACACGGCAATGGCGCCGGCCACCAGGAATATGAAGGCATTGAGGTTGATGATCGTAACGAGGAAGTTCGATATCTCCTGTTTCAATTCACCCTGGGTGCTGTAGGAAGGTATGTTCAGGTATGCGACCGCTTTACCATATTCATCCTGTACGGGCACATAGATACTCTGGTAGTTGATCTTGCCCACCGTTTCATCGGTTACGGTCTGTACCTGGTGCAGGTGTTGAAGCCGGTAGAATGCCAACGGGTTCATTTTCTCACTTAGCACACCCCGGTAATAGATGTCTGCATTGGAGGTCACTTTCAGATCGCCCAATGTGTCGTACAGGTTCACATCGGTGCCATGGATCTCCGATATTTCCGCCATCACATCCTTCACCTCATCGTTGAAGCCCGGTTCGTACAGCATCACACCATCATTGAATACGGTATGGTCGATCAGTTTTTTCTTTACTTCGTTCACCATGATCTGGATGGCGCGGGTGAGCCTGTCCTGGTTATTGCGATGGTACCTGTTCACGAAGAACAGGATGGTGGCTATACCGATCACCACGAACGATAATAAGCTCACCATGATGATGGTGCTATGTATCTGGGAGCGGATGCTCAACTGCCAGTATTGTTTCAATGCGCTCCATTGCAGCCGGCTCTTGATGAGGAACGATACGGCCCTGTAAAAGGCCAGGAGAAAGAGGAAGGTGCTGAAGAGATAGGCGAACAAGGTGATGGCTTCTATGAAAGAGCTGTTCTTCCGGGCCACCACCACTACTTTGTCGGGTGAACCGCGGTACCACAATTCCTCATAAGAGTTTTTCCTGATGGTCTTGAATTCGTCTTTGGGAATGGCAGCCGGACTGATCTCGGTAGGGAATGCGTAGTCGTTGTAGTGATTGATCAGCCGCAGGCTGTCGTAGATGGCGTAAGAATATACGGTAGAATATTCCGGCACCATCTCTTTGGTTTGTTTGAACAGCTCGGGCACCAATGCATCGCTCTTGTAGCGTTTGGGGTCCGACAATACAAAGAAGTACCCGATCGTGATATCATTGGTATCGATCACGTTCTTCTTGAAGATATAGGAGAATTTGTCGAACGAACGTTCGAAGTACCGGAGATCGGGAATGGTAGTGGGCTTGCCCTGTATACGGAAGATGGTATTGAGCGTATCGTACGAGCCGGTCTCTTCATTGAAGAGCGGGTTGGTCAGTCCATCGAAGGTAAAGATCTTGGTATCGTACTTGTTGAGATAGGCGGTGAAGTTGGTCTTGACGATACTGTCTTTCAGATAGGCATTGGTCTGCTTGTCCTTGAAACGTACGAAGTTGGGGGCAAGGAAGTTATTGTCGAGGTATGCCAGGGCAATGCTCAGCAGTCGCTCGCTGGAAGGATCGGCCTGTGAGCTGAGTTTTTCCGCAAACCTTTTCCTTTGCTCGAATTCGATCTTCCTGTTCTCGAAGATGATGACGGTCGACATCGAGAACGAGAATACGAACAGCCAGAACAATACTTCGGAAACATTGAGCCGGAAGTTCAGCCCGGAAAAGATCTTCTGCTGCATCAGCCAGATGAAGACCAGCAACCACGGCAGTACAAAAAGGTTGAGCTCCACCACGGAAGTATTCCGTGTGAACGAGAGGATCAGCAACCCGATAAAACCTGTGATGATGAAAGTGATGTAGTTACGGTCACCCACCAATTTGCCGGCGGCGGTGAGCAGGATCTGCGACAGGAAGAAATAGCTCAGCGCCAGTGTAGCCAGGATCACGAAACCGATAAAACTATACTGTGTTAAACTGAAGAAGTTAGTTACGTTAAAGGATATCTGCGCGTCAGCCACGAGGCTTTGCAGGATATCGGCCAGGGTAAAGGTGAAGATCACCAGGGCTGAAAGGATCACTCCCAGCATGGTCCAGTTCTTCCAGGGATCGGGGTAGGGCCTGATCAGTGAGGGATCGAAACGGCGGTTGATGAACACGACGATCCAGCAGAACAGGAGCGCATTGATCAGGAGATCACCGAGTGAGCTCAGTACAAAACTCGAACCATAGATCGAAGGATCGAATAGCTCGAATTGACGCAGGTCGAGCACATCCGGAAAATAATAGGTGCCGAGCCTGATCAGGAGAATGGCGCCTACCAGGAACAAGACGCCGTACCAGAGCCCGAAGCGATCGCGGATCCTGTCGGCCACCTGGTGGAGGTAAAGAAAAAGCAGGAAGAACCCGATGGCCACGAGCACCATGGTCCAGGTGTTGTGCTGCTGCTGGTGGAAGCTGGATTTCTGCAAATAGAACAGCACCGTTCCATCTAAATTATTAACGGCGAAATCAGTTACACCCTGTGCAATGTCGACCCGTTGCTGTGCTTTCTCAAAGCCCGCAAATTCCCTTTTAAGGTTCTCGTTCTCTACGAAATATTTCCAGAGAACGGGGATCAGTGCTTCCACCGAATAGCGATGCCCACGGCGGAAACCGGTATTCCTGATGATATGCACATAGAGGCCGTTGTTGAGGCGTACCATACGGGTGGTATCCTGCTGAAAGCCCGGACCTGCTACCGGCGGCACAGCCACCTGTGTGTTCCAGAAAACGAGATTGGATTGGAGGGATGTATCCCTTTCGAGAATGAAAATGCCGTATTCTTTGCGCGTGTAGAGGAGCTCATCGAGGGTGGTCTCGCTATATTGCTGATCGATCAGCATGCCCATCAGGGCAGTATCTTTCGAGATCCTTTCAAAGTCTTTCTCTTTCTCCAGGATGCGGTTTTCGATAAGGCGGGCGTAGTAACGCGCGGCCGTGGTATCGATCACATATTTATTAAGGATGAAGGCCACGGCAAAGAGGCCGATGGCGGCCAGCAGGTAGATATTTTTAATTAGCCAGTTTTTCACCAGGTGCTTCAACTGCCGGGGTTTTGTTTTTTAATGCGGTCCCAGATGGCATCCATTTCCGCGAGCGACATATCCTGGAGCGACCTGCCGCCCTGCATGGCCTGTTCTTCCATCCGGGTAAAGCGCGAAATAAACTTCTTGTTCGTTTTTTCCAGCGCATTTTCGGCATCTATCTGCAAAAACCGTGCATAATTGATCAGGGAGAACAACAGGTCGCCAAACTCTTCCTCTATTTTGGCTTCGTCGTTAAGGGTCACCGCTTCGTGCAGTTCATGGGTCTCTTCTTCCACTTTATCCCAGACCTGCTCGCGGGTATCCCATTCGAACCCTACCTGTTTGGCCTTTTCCTGGAGGCGGGTGGCTTTCACCACGGCCGGTAAGGATACAGGCACTCCGCCCAGTACCGATCTTTTGCCCTCTTTCAGTTTGAGCTTTTCCCAGTTCTGTTTTACTTCTTCTTCATCTTTCACTGTGATATCGCCATAGATATGCGGATGTCGGTTGATCAGTTTATCACAGATGCCATTGATCATTTCATCGAGCGTGAACTGACGCTGTTCAGTGCCGATCTTCGAGTAGAAAAGGATATGGAGCAGCAGGTCGCCCAGCTCTTCCTTGATGCCTTTCCAGTCCTTATCGGTGATGGCATCTGCCAGCTCATACGTTTCTTCTATGGTGAGAGGCCGGAGTGTTTGTTCGGTCTGCTTTCTGTCCCAGGGGCATTTTTCCCGCAGTTCATCCATGATCTTCACGAGCCGCATGAAGGCGGCCGCTGCCGGTTCTTGTTGCATAGCATGAATTTACACACGAAATACGGTGAATACAAAGAATATAACAAATAGTATTACTATGGACACGAAAGCCAGCAGGTTCAGGATCATGAACTTGGTCAGTGTTTTCAGTCTGCTTTGCCCATAGAATACCCGCATGGCCTTATAAGCATAATAGATCCCTGCCAGGATAAGCAGGAATTCCAGCCAACCAAGGCCAATGGAAATATCGATGCTTCGCCGCAGCGCATCCAGCCCGAACAATACCAGGAGAAAGATAAAGGTGAAAATATACAGGTGGATCATGAACAGCCCATGGTTCACGTAATAGAATTGTTTGCGCCGGATATAGAGCAGTCTCAGGAAAAGTGCATACAAAGGCAGGGACACGAACAACAGATAAGGAAATGTATGCAGGAACTTGTTGATCAGCGCCCGTGTAAAACCATTTTTATCGTTATGGTACTTCTTCCGGATCTCGATGGAGCGATATTGCATCTTTCTTTTGAACCAGTTGTCACGTTCCGATGCAGGTAATAATTTTTGGGCGGAATCATAATCTTCCGTTGTTTGGTATCCCAAATCATCGAAGCCACTGATGTTCACATTAGGGCCACTACCGGAACCTTTCTTCACGGCACTGTCGGACCTCACAGTTACCCTGGCTTTTTTACCCGGCTCATTGAACACCATAGGACGCATTCTATTGAAGAATTTGTCCATTTCCAGGGAGTCCTCCCTGGATCTCGCATTCCCGAGCGCATCGAGCCTGGCTTTTTCCCATTCGTCTGTCGTAACAGAGCTGGTGAGCGGTTTTCCCTTATCCCTGATATTCAGATGCTCTGCATCATACATCGAGAAAAATACCAGGAAGAAAAGCGCTGAGGTAAAAACGTACATGCGGATCGGGTGCAGATAACGCGCCCTGCGGCCAGCAATATATTCCTTCGACAGAAATCCGGGTCTCGTGATCAGGTAACGCAGCGTGCTGAAAAATTTTCCATCGAAGTGGGTGATGTCGTAAAAGAAGTGGCTGATCAATCCCCAAACGGTTTCTTTGGGTTCTATGTTTTCCTGTCCGCAAACATGGCAGTATCTCCCTACAACTTCAGTATTACAGTTCAGGCAGATTTTCTCGTGACGTTCTTTGGAGTGGGACACTTGCAGGAAATTTTGGCTAAAAATAAGGAAACACGCTATTTTACAGAAAATTTTGGATTCCGGCCGTACAGATTGGAATTAAATTTACGTTAGTATGCCGGAACATATTAAAAACTACCGGATGAAAACACTGTTGTTCACAGTATTGATGAGTATAATTTCGGGAAACCTCTTCAGCCAATATTATTATAACGATATCCTGACCACGGCCGAAAATATGAGGAAGAGGGAATTGTTCAAACAGCAACAGGTTAAAGGGATCAGGTTCATGAGCTTCGATGGGACAGGCCAGCCAATCGATGGTTTCAGCAGCGAACAGACCGTTTCCAATAATTTCACGGAGATCGGCACCCTCACCACTACCAACCTTACCGGGGCTACCCGCAGCACTTCCTGGTTCAATGCCGGCGGACAATTGATCAAGACCCTCGATACCAGTGATGGCAACAGCACCACGGTGAATTATTTCTATGATGCCGCCAACAGGATCACCAGTCTCGTGAGCGTTTCCATCTCACCCGGCGCCTATACCAATAAAGAGCAACATATCTGGACCTACAAAGGAGACCGGCCTTCCGGTATGCTGAAGATCAGGAATGAGCGTGATACCACTTACATCAGTTTCGAGGCTGATGAACAGGGCAATGTGGCGGAAGAAAAAAGCAGGCGGAACGGACAGGCCATGCCTACCGTTTATTATTATTACAATGATAAGCACCAACTCACAGATATCGTACGCTATAACGCCCGCGCCAAAAGGTTGCTGCCCGATTATATTTTCGAGTATGATGCACAGGGCCGGCCTGCTACCATGCTCGTGACCACCGAAGGTTCCAATGAATACCAGAAATGGTACTACACCTACAATGAAAAAGGGCTCAAGGTGAAAGATGAATGCTATTCCAGGAACAGAACGTTGATCGGCAGGGTCGAGTACCAGTATCGATAGTCTGCATCATGATCTGGACGGGAACAAACTCCCCAAATATCCCACCACCACACAAACCACTACTGCCACAGCAGGGTACAGGAAGAAACTGATGAGGTTGGCAGCCTGCACAAAATAGAGGCTGACCGCACTCACGATAAAGCCGATGAAGATCCCGCGACTATTGATCTGTGGAAAGAAAATTCCGGCTACGAACATTCCCGCCAGGCATCCTCCAAACAAACCTATCACCTTCAGGTATTGGTCCCAGATAGAAGCATTGCTGAGATACACCATGTACATGGCGATCACCAATCCCATGATGCCCAGCATCACCGTAGTGCGGCGGGCAAATACAAATCGCTGCCTGTCGGTGCTCGCCGGGCGCAGGTATTGATAAAAATCGGTGGTGACAACGGTGGCGATGGAGTTCATACTGGAACTGATAGTAGACATAGTGGCTGCGAAAAGGCCGGCTATCACCAACCCCGATAAGCCTGAAGGCAACTGGTTGGAAATATACCAGGGGAACACATCATCCGTTCGCCCATGCGGGTTCAATGCTGCGGGGTTATGTTTGAAAAACACCCAGAGTGCCGTTCCCACACAGAAAAAGAGCAGGGATGCCGGTACCACCAGGAGCGCATTCGTGTAAATGGATTTGCGCGCCTCTTTCTCGGTAGGTGTGGTGAGGTATCGCTGTACTACCACCTGGTCTGAAGAATAGGTAACAAGCTGGGTAAGGAAGCCGCCCACCAGCACAACCCATAAAACCGGCTCTTTGATCGATCCTTCGAGCATGGCCAGCCTGAACTTGTTGTTCGAAGTGGCTTCGGAGAACAATTGTCCCCATCCGCCATCCAGCGAGTTGGCCATAAAGATCAACGCCATCAACGCGCCGCCCAGCAATACCACCACCTGCATCACTTCCGTCCATACTACTGCTTCGATACCACCCGATACACTGTATGCCGTCGTGATGAGCGTGATACCGATGATACACACAAAAATATTGATACCGGTAACTGCGCTCAGCACCAGCGCAGGAAGATAGATCACAATGCCCAGCCGGCTTACCTGGAATAAGAGGAAGGTGAGACTGCCCAATAATTTTACCCGTTGATCGAAACGGACCTTCAGGTATTCGTAAACGCTGGTGAGTTGGAGCTTGCGGAAATAGGGCAGATAAAAGTATACGATCAGCGGGGCTACCGCTACTATCATCAGGTTGTTCAGCAGGTACACCCAATCGGTAGCATACGCCTTTGCCGGGATGGCAATGAACGTGAGTGCGCTCAGCTTGGAACCGAAAATACTGAGGCCCGCTGCCCACCAGGGGATCTTGCCTCCTCCCAGGAAATAATCGCTGGTAGAGCTTTGCATCTTCCGGGAGACAACCACGCTGATGCCGATCACCAGCAGGAAATACAATCCTACCACCATCCAGTCGAGCCAACGGAATGCTCCCGGCGGTTGTACCGGCGTTGCCATCCATACGCCCGGTGTTCTCACGGCAGGTCTTATTTCGCCGGAAGGCAGTACCAGGCTACCATTCCACACAACAGCCGTGGTAGTAACAGGAGGTGTTGCAGCGATCGTATCCATTACAGACCATGCATTCGTGATGGTATTATAGGCCAGTACCTGGCTGGAAAAGCCGGGATGATCTTCTTTCAGCGCTGCATTCCGTTCAAAATTCTTTCCGTTATCACCACCGAATATGAGAAGGTGCGATTGCCCGGCCATCCATGCCGGCCCGGGCGCCGCCGCTACCGGATCTGGCATATCCGCTAATTTCGTCCATCCTTTACCGGTAGTGTATTTATAAGCATCTTTAAGGTATTCCCGGTGCACAGTACTATCTCCTGCTCTACTGGCAAGCTGTACCCCGCTGAACAAATAAAAAGCGCCGTCCAGTGTGCCGGCCACTGCCAGCATGCGCGGAGGGCCGGGCCAGGAAGGCAGGGGTTTCCATTGCTGCGCTGCAGCAGGTTGTGAGAGATCGAGCGACCAGCCTACGGATTCTGCCCTCCTTGCATCCGGGGCAGTTGTTCCGCCTGCCACATAAATGATATCCCCGATCAATACGCCAGAGGCATTGGCCAACGGCCCGGGCAATGCAGGCAATGAGCTGATCTGTACTTTGCCCTGATCGTATTGCAGCGCAAACACATCTGCATAATGGCGGGATGCATCACTGCCCCCGATACAGATAAGGCTGTGCCGCCAGGTGATGGAAATGCCATAACCCAGCGGATTCGGCAATGTTCCCACTATCTTCCAGTTGCCTGTTGGGTTTTCCAGTGCGAATATTTTATCGTGCCAGACTTTGCTGCTGCCTGTCCACGGTGTGCCTCCATCCGGGAAATTGGCGCCTCCGGCCAATAATAAAGCGCCATTGGATACGCCTGCAAAGCTACCTGCAAAACCCGGCGTGCCTGGAAGGTCTGGAAGCCGGCTCCATTGGAACCAGTAGGGTGGCGGCCGGTCGCCGGCCCAAAGTCGATCCGGGATGAACATCATCAGTATAAATATGGCGGTCAAATAAGATCTAAACATTCGTTTGTAGTTTGTCGTTGGTGGTTTTGTAAGACGAGAACCCTCCCAACAGATCAAAGAATCCCACTTCTTCAAGCGACGATCTCAGGCCCGCTTTTTCCTGCACAGTAAGGCTGACCAACGGAAGCCTGCAAGGGCCCAGATCGTAGCCCAATATCTCCATGATGGCTTTCTGTGCAGGGATAGGAGAATATTTCAGGATACAGCGTACCATCTCCACCAGCTTCAGTTGCAACTGCTGCGCTTCCTGTTGCCTTCCTTCCCTGAATAAAGCCATCACTTTCAGGTATAAATTCGCTGCAAATGTATAGGTGCTACCGATGGCCCCCTTCGCTCCTACTGCCAGTGCGCTTAACAGCATTTCATCGTACCCGTACAGGATATCGTATTTGCCTCCTTTATAATTCACACAGGCATGGTATTCAAAAATAGTAGCAGCGGTATATTTGATACCGGCCAGGTTGGGTATCACCGCTTCGCTGAGCCGGAGAAAATCGATCATGTCCATGCCAACACCTGTCAATGCAGGTACATGGTAATAATAAAAAGGAAGGGAAGGCGCGGCCGATGCAATAGCGGCCATACTGTTCACCAGGTTTTGTACCGACCCAGGTTTGAAATAAAAAGCGGCCACCGCTGAAATAGCATCTGCCCCGATGGCAGCGGCATGAGTGGCCAGCTTCCTCGATTCAGCAATGGATGGATGCCCAACATGGACCAATACCAGCACCCTTTTGTTCACGGCTCTCACATAAGCTTCTGCAATGGCCATCCTCTCTTCAATGGTGAGATTAGGGCCCTCACCATTGGTACCGCAGATGAATACACCTGTTACACCATCTCCGATCAGTTTTTCTACAAGGCCGGGGATCAGGGACAGGTTCAAAGATCCATCTTCATGAAATGCTCCGAACGTCGCAGCGATCAAACCTTCTACTTTCATCATGTTGTCAAAATTTATAAGATAATCAGAATTTTCTTCCTCCATTATTCCTTCCTTCCGATCCTGAACCTTTTCAAGACCAGGCTATAGTTCCAACCCTTTCCTATCGTATTGGTTTCATACAGGCAATACACGGTCCCATTTTTATCTACGGCCAGATCCGAATAACCGGCAGCCGCCGTATCGATCACCTGTCGCAGTGGCCATGTCTTCCCTTCATCGGTACTGAATTTAGCCATGAGATTCTTCCGTGGGAATTTGGGAATGTCCCGGCTGTCGGGATTGACGAACACCAACCCATTGCCGGCCTTATCGTTCACCCGGATAATGCTTGCCATGCACACGGGCTCGAACAATGCCGTATCGATCACAGGGACGGTCCAGTTACCGATGCCATCCGGGCTATAGCTGATACCCCGGCGATGAGCCCCTCCGCTATGGCGCATATTCAGCATCACGCTGCCATCGGCCAGTTCAACCACCATGGCTTCACTGGGGTTCTTTATTGCCGGCGCATCGGGAATGATAGCTCCCCGTTTCCACGTTCTTCCGGTATCATCACTGTAAATAGTAGCTACCCTCGACGGGTAATGCCGCTTATGAGGCCGCTGCTCTTCTGCATTGCAGATCCAAACCGGCGCCAGTAACCGCCCATTCTTCATTTGGATGGAATGCCCGGGCCCCGGCGCCAATACCTGCCAGTTGTATTCCGGCCTGAAATCGTCGAATGCGTAGGTGATCTCCACTGCCCGGCTCCAGGTTTTACCGTCATCATTGGATTTTGTATAAAATGCTTTTTCATATCCCCGCTGATACAGCAGGTGAACGGTACCGTTAGCATCTACGATCGGTGTGGCATTGCTGGTAGGCATGCTGTCCTGCCGGGCTGCTATCACCATGGCAGGCTCCCAGGTACGGCCACCGTCGGTGCTGCGGCGCATCAGCATATCCATCTCGGTCCAATCGCTGGCAGTGCCGATGCGTCCTTCACAAAAAGCCAGCAATGTTCCCTGTTTGGTAAGCACCAATGCCGGGATGCGCATAGAGGCATAAGGCGGGGCCGGTTCGAAGACTATGGTAAAGCCGGCCTCTGCTGCAGGTAAAGACAGCTTCGCAGTGCGGCAGCCCGGCGACAGGCCGATTATCAGTAAAAAACATAATAGAATATTCTTCATTCAATACATTTTCATTGTTCAAAAAATTCAGGCAACATTCGCCTGCAAATGGCGCGGGCTGCCTCCACTTCATCCTGTGGAATACTTCGGTAGGGCCATCTCAGCCGTGTACCTATGTCGCCCCATCCTCCTATCGCTGCCAGGAATTTGTCGAGGGCCGGATTGGAATAGCCGGCATTCCTGAAAGGCACGATGCAGGCATCGAAGAATTGCAGTATCCGCTGTTGTACTTCCAGGGCTTGCTCCATATCGGTCTGGATCAGTTGCCACCACCATTGCGCTCCTTTCGAGCTCAGGCATGCCACATTGGAATAAGCACCTGCCGCTACTTTTTCCTGTACACCGGTAGCAAGCAAATGTCCCGGCACGAATACGGAGAGTTTGGGAGCGATAGCACGCATCTCTTCATACCAACGGGCATCCCCACCTGCTACTTTTATACCGATCAATTGCGGAATGGCTTCTCTGAGCCGTTCATAAGCCGGCGGCGGCAATACCAGTTTCGCATGGGGCGGATTGTACAAGACCAACGGGGTCCCTTCTGCTGCTTCAGCCATCCTATGGAGAAAAGCGATCTGCTCCTGTTCAGTAACAGTTACCCAATCGGGCAGGATCACCTGGAAAGCAGCGGGCCTGAGGGCAACAGTTCGCCGGACCCTTTGCAGGGAGATGAGCGGCGACGGATCACTCACTCCTACCTGGAACAGCACTCCTGCCCTCCGGCACCTGTCTGCCAGTATTTCCTGTACCTGGTCGAATTCAGCTTCTGTCTGGTTATGCAATTCGCCTGCAGTGCCATTCGAATAGATCCCATCGGGCGGAACACCCAGGAGATAATCTATTTCTTCGGCCAGCCTGCCGTAATCGATGCTGTCATCCGCACCGATGGGCAACAACAGCGTTGCCCAGTTACCTTTAAGTGTTCCTGCCGTCAGCATGTTCATTTTATTGTTACAATAATTCTTTCAGCCTTATTTTTTGAAACACCAGGTCGGCCTGGCTGCTTTCATACAAGATCCCGATCGTATCGCCGTCGATACTGGTAAGACAGGAATAGCCTCTGCTCTTACCTTCATCGAGCAGGATCTTTTTATCGTTCTGCCATGTTTCTCCGTCATCATCACTAACCTTGATGGTCATCCGATGACGTATAGTCTTTGAATCAGGGTTGGAAAAGATCAGCAGCGACCTCTTCCGGCCGTTCCGTAAATAGTCATGCCGGATGATGCTGGCCATACAGGTAGGTTCCGGCAAAGCTCCATGGGAACCGGGATGCTCTATCCAGGTTTTGCCCAGATCAGCGGTTACGGCAACTACCCTTCCATTGGTGCTGCCCGTATCCGATTTATTCCTGTTGGAACGTATGTTGAGCATGATGTCGCCATCGGAAAGCTCAACCGCCATATTCTCCGTGGTGGATTCATTCACGGCGGGGTTGCTGGTTTGCCAGGTATTGCCGCCGTCTTTGCTGCAGGTGATATTCGAGAATGCCTTTCCTGTTTTATCGCGGCCCTGTGTGGGGAATACCAGCGTACCATCGCGCAGCGTAATACCCTGGCCGGGTGCGGGCGCCCAGAGCCACCAATCTTCCTGTTTGCACATTCTGGTAAGGTTGACGGGCTGGCCCCATGTTTTCCCGTTATCAGCGCTCTTCACGATCATGAACTGCGCGGTCTGTTTCACGTCGAAGCCGGGTTGCGAGCCCTTGTTCCTCCATTGGTGGTTCCAGTCTTTGCTATCTTCCTTCAATCCTTCTATCCATTTCCCGTTCTCATCGAGCACGCCGTGCATCCAGAGGCCGGCGATGAAGATATTGCCAGACTGTTTATCTACGAGGATGCAGGCGTCTGAAACACCGTTGAACTTTTCCGGTAATCCGCCCCATTGTCCCATGTCCATCGCTATCTGCATCGGCAGCCAGGTGTTGCCTTTATCAGTGCTCCTGGTAAGCCCGATATCGATATCGCCCTGCAGGTCGCGGGCCGATTCCCGGCGGGCATCATATACGGCCAGCAGAGAACCATCTTTGGCAGTGGCCAGTCCGGGTATACGGCTGGTATGCACGCCATCCTGGTTATGTTGCCGTACAGCATAACCGATGCGCAATGGGAAGGTGGAGGAATTGGTGATCTTTACTTCTTTCTTATCGAACGTAGCAGTTATGGCGCTTGCACGTACCAGGTGCAACAGATCAACATGATCATTCAGTGTTACGGAAACCCAGCAATAATGCTTTCCGGCCTTCAGTTTCAATGATCCTTTGATATCGACACGAGCGGTGATTCGATCACTGCTGCCCACCCATTGTAATTTCTCCGTATCGGAGAGGTTGGTCAGAGAAGAATCCGGTCCGGCATAATAAAGACTGATTTTCCGGAAGTCATTCAGTGATGAACTACCGTCAACTGATATACGTAAACAAGAAAATGTCATGACACCGGCATCCTGGGGTATCTCGATGGTGATCCGCAATACCGGGTTGTCTTTCTTCCCGACCAGCACCGGCACCTGGTATTGTTGTTGTGATATGCGTACCGGATGATCCACCGAAGCCGATGCATATATCCTGTCCGGCAAAATGAGGCACCCGATGAAGATCGCAACGATACGGGTACACAAAAAAATCAGGTTCATTTTCTTCAACACTGGATTGATTTTAATTTTCATGAATAACTACGGATCAGTAGCCCGGGGCCTGCACCAGCTTCAGGTTCCTGTTCATTTCCCTTTGCATGATCGGGTGCAGGTAATATTTATCGTACCAGAACCGGGTCGATGTTCTTGTTCTTGCATAAAAAGCCGGGTCCGACAAACCAGTGCCCACTCCTATGTTCATCCCTGCGAAATCCCCGCCCTGCCTGTTCTCCGGGTCACCGGCTACTTTCCACCTGCGCACATCATAGAAACGCTGACCTTCATAGCACAGCTCGATAAGCCTTTCCTGGCGGATCTGTTTGCGCATATCTTCTTTCGATAAACCGGGCTCCAAAGCCGGGATACCTCCCCTCATGCGGATGGCGTTCAGATAAGTGAGGATATCGGCGTTACCGGGATTGGATTCATTCAATGCCTCTGCATAATTCAAATACAGTTCTGCCAAACGGATATACATAGCCGGCCTCACTACATTACCGGCATTGTTCGAGAGGTTCCTGGCCGGATTGGTATTCTTCCGCACCAGGTATCCCGTTCTGGAAAATCTCGTTTCACTCCCATTGGCATTTCCTGAATTACCTGCCGGCCAGAACTGCACATAGGTTTGGCCCGACCTCGCCACAAATGGGATCGTCGCTCCATTAAATGTAATGGTATTATAGAAACGGGGTTCCCTGTTCACATACATATTGGAAGTGCCGGCCACATAAAATCCTGATTTGGCCGTATTGGTAAACCCGGTCTCCGTGTAATTGCTGCCTGCCTCACGGATACCCTTTCCATTGATCATCCTGAATTTGTCGACCATTTCCTGTGGCGGGGTGAGGTTGGAGTTAGGGCTTCCATTGGCCGCCCTCGGTGCTGCATCCAACTCCCAGGCCGCATAAGCGGTTACCGTGCGTGTCCAGATCCCTTCATCGCTCCACCCGGTGAGGAAGAGATCGCGGTATGAATTGAATGCCGCCAGGAACGGATCTGCATTGCTGACCGTGAATATTTTTTTGCCATAGCTTAGCGCATGGTCGATGGCTTCTTTGGATACAGTGGCCGCCCGCTCCCACCTGGCAGCATCGAAGCTGGTATTCATCAATTGCTTTCCATCTTTGTTCTTAAAGCCTGCGTAATCCGTATTGCCGTTGTAGAGTGGACTGGCATCGAACAATGTTACCTGCGATCTCACGGCATCGACGATGAGCTTATTGATCCTGCCTGTTTGCGAAGGATCATCCGCACCGGTGGCCAGCGAGATATGTCTTTCAGGCACCATTCCCTTCGCTACCTCCATTTCTGCCAGCACATAATTCACGCATTCCGACCAGCTATTTCTCGGCACCTGGTAGTCGTCATCCGGTGAGCCAACCTTATCGCCTACGAGTACAACAGGGCCGTATAATTTCATCAATGTCCAATAATAATATGCTCTTAAAAAACGGGCCTCCCCTTTGTATTGCTGGACCAGTGCAGCGCCATTGGGTTCTTTCAGCAAATTGGTCTGGCTGTTTTCTACATTCGCCATAAAGATATTCGCCAGCCTGATGCCCTGGTAGCAGCTTGTCCAGTTATCGACCTGGCTCAATGGGCCCAGACTTCCGTTACCCTGTGAAGAAGGAGTGTTGAGGTCCAGCTCTTCTGTCCATGCAGCGAAATAGCGTGCAGAGCCTGCCGTTGTGCTCCATGGATCGATGAGTATGGCATAAACCCCGGCCAGCCAGTTCTCCGTTTCTGTTTTATCCTTGAAGATGATATCCGTAGACACCAGGTCTTTCGGCACTGCATCGAAATAACCTTTCTTGCATCCGGCAGGCATGAGGGCAGCCAATCCCAGCACCACCAGCAGCATCGTTGTTTTATATATTTTGAAAGTTTGCATGTTTGTAAGTTTAGCGGCATTAGACAGATAGTGATCAAAATGTAACCCTGAAGCCAACATTATAGGCTTTGATATTGGGATAGAACCCGCCTCTCGTGATCGTGGTGGAACTGGTCCCGGTGTCGTTCAGCTCAGGGTCCCAGTATTTCCAGGGGGAGATGGTGATGAGGTTGGTGCCGTTCACATACACCCGCAGTTTCTTGATACTCAGTTTTCTCGTAGAACCTATCGGTAATGTATAACCGATCTCTGCGCTCTTCAGGCGGATATAATCTGCCCGTTTCAACCACCAGTCGCTCACCAGGAAATTGGAATTAGGGTCCTGGTTGCTGGTCAGTCGCGGGTAAAAGGCATTGGGGTTGGGATTGCCTTCCGTCCATCTGTCCTTGATGATGGCATATAAACTTGGGCTGGTGGCACCTTCCTTGAAAGGGAATGTACCATCGCCACTACCATACAGCAACCACACTTTGCCCGTTCCCTGGATGAAGGCCCCGATATCGAAACCTTTAAATCCAAAAGAGATATTGATACCATACATGATCTTGGGCGTACCGGACACATTCACGCGCGATCTGTCGTACGTGTCGATCACACCATCCCCATTCAGGTCTTTGTATTTGATATCACCGAGCCTGATATCTCCTGTTTGCCGTGCCGAAGTATCGATATCCCGCTGGTCTTTGAACAGGCCCACCGCAGTATACAATTCCTTGGCATCGACTTCTTTTCCTTTCCACTCCATCCAGGGGTACGACTGAGGCGGCAGGCCGTCTTCGAGGTTGATATTGTTATTATAAGTGAAAGTGGCCGTGGTGTTGATCCACATCGACTTGTTGATCGTTTTGTTATAGGTGACCGAGAGATCGATGCCTTTGTTCAGCACGATACCGATATTACGGGTGGGATTGACACCTCCGAAACCCGATGTCAACGGAATGGTTTGATCGGCCCTTAAAATATTCCTCCTCATTTCGCGGAACAACTCCAGGATCATTTTAAGATCGTTGTTCAGGAAATTCATTTCGATACCCAGGTTATGCCGGTAAGATGTTTCCCAGGAAGGATCTGTAGCAATTTGTGATTCGGTATAACCCGAATAACTGGGGCTCAAAGAACTGGGCGTACCGAACTGGTACACGTTGCTCGTTCTCGTAAGCTGGCTCAGGTACAGGAAACGTGTGCCGAAGGCTCCATTGCCGGTAAGGCCATAACTATACCTCAACTTGAAATAAGACAACACATCGGATAGCGGGCTAAAGAATTTTTCATTCGAGACCACCCAGCCCGCACCAAAGGAAGGGAAGAAACCATAGCGCCGGGATGGACTGAAATTCTCCGATCCCGTATAACCGAAATTGCCTTCGATGAAATAACGGTTATTGTATCCATAGGTGGCCCTGCCGGTAATACCCCTGTTCCTGAAAGGCACTGAAGTAGTGAAAGAGGCAGCATTGCCATCCACATACTCCGACTGGTTGAACAGTAACAGCCCTCCTACTTCATGCCTCCCGAATGTACGCTGGTAGTTCAATGAAGATTCGAGATACATGCGCCTGTTGGTAGTTCTGGCAGAAGTAAAACTGAGGATATCATTATTGGTGCCGATCTGCCGGGTGATCAGTTTCCCATCGGCATCCCTGCCTTCCGCATATTCTGTTTTGGAAGCATGCACAGTGGCTACACTGGCATCGGTATATACATCGAAGGAAAAAAGACCTGAAATGGAAAGTCCTTTCACCAAAGCGCCGAGGTCCTGCTTGATCCGCAGATTAGGTCGAATGGTGGCAGAGAACTGGTTGGCCGAACCGATCCCGAAAGCAATGCGGGCCGGACTGCTCCACCCATTCGGCATGCCTGCCCAGGCGCCGTTCGAATATTTAGGAGGGATCACATGCGGAGGCACTTTCAGCGTTTGCTCGAAAATATTATTGGCCGCATTCGTAGTAAAAGAGGTAGTGTAAGGCCCGTTCCTCGTATCGACAATGGTGGCGATCCCCAGGTCGAGTTTGGTAGTATTGGTTACGCTGACGCCCACATTGGCGGTGAAATTATAACGGCGGTAAGTATTCTTGGTATCATAACTTCTCTCCGGCGCCGTTTTCAGCAAACCTGTTTCATGATAATACCCGGCAGAGATATAATAGTTTGCCTTATCCGATCCACCGCTTACATTGGCATTTGCCCGTTGGGTAAGACCGAAATCCCTGAACAGCTCTTTATGCCAATCCACGTTCGGATATAATTCAGGGTCTTTCCCATCGCGGTGCCATCCGATCCTTTCCTCACTGTAAAAAGGTTGTCTTCCCCTGGTGGTGAGTGATTCGTTGTACAATTCCATCCAGGTCGGTGCATCCACCAGTTCCGGTATCTTCACGAATTGTGTGAGACCCTGGTTCACTTCGATATTGATGGCCGGTTTTCCTGCAACACCTCTCTTGGTATTGATCAGGATAACGCCATTGGCCCCTCTCGTTCCGTATACCGATGTACTGGTAGCATCTTTCAGTACTGTAAAACTCTGGATGTCTTCCGGGTCTATATCATTGAACTCCCTGTCGGGCACTCCATCGATAATAATGAGTGGCGTTCTTGAACTGGTGCCGAAAGTAGAAACACCTCTCACGAGGATGCCGGCATTATCGAGGCCGGGCCCTCCTCCCCTCGATGTACTGATGATCCCCGAAATGCGGCCTGCCAGCAATCCGGCGATGTCCCTGGCAGGGAGCTTGAGGTCTTTGGGTGTAACGGTCGACTGTGCGCCTACCACGCTCACTTTTTTCTGCTGGCCATAGCCAACCACGGTTACTTCATTCAGGCTGCCGGCCACCGGGCTCAGCTTCACATCGAGATCAACGCGGTTCCGAACGGCCATACGCTCTGTTTTGAAACCGGTGAACGAAAATTCCAGTGTATCGCGGGGATTTACTTTGATGGAATACTTCCCATCTGTTGAGGTCACTACGGCAATGGAAGTGCCGCTGATCCGAACAGTGGCGCTTCCGAGGGGGCGGTCCAGTTCATCGGTAACTTTTCCGGATACTGTTAAAATTCTTTCCTGCGCATATATATTTAGGTTAGTAATCAGGAAAACAATGAAGAGAAAGGAGAACAGGGGCAATAATTTTTTCTTCATAACTGGTTAGTTATAGCCTTCGGTTTGTTTGATGAGGTTGTTATTTGCCAGAACGGTTGAATTCAATGGCCAGAATAAGGGTGTTGTTTTTCCAACAAGATTGGGCACATACTTGTATACGTCGATCGTGCCGCCTTTATGAAAACGCACGAGATCGTACCAGCGTTTATTCTCGAAGAACAGCTCACGGCCTCTTTCATCCAGGATCTCCTTTTCAACAGTTGCCTTGTCCGTGGCGCCGGTATAATTGCCATTACCGGTGCGCAATCTAACTTTATTGAGGTAATCGATGGCCGGCAATGGACTATTGAGCGCTGCATAAGCTTCTGCTTTCAACAGGTAAATATCTGCCAGCCTGTAAATAATAATATCGTTATCGGAGACCCTGTCGTCGGCATACTTGGTGCCGGGATACTTGGTGATCCAGGATATTTTGGGACCGGAGTTCTGCCTTTCGGTCACCCAGGTGAAAGGTATCCGTTTGTCGGACGGGTAAGCACTGAACAGCGCTCTCGATTTGGTGCTGATCTGATAAGCGCCCTGTCCATTGGACGTGGTATTGGCATAGGGCAGGCTATCGAGATTGAGGGCTCCCTGTACGCCGGTGAGATAGGGCAATGCATTCAGCCCATAATTGGAGCCTGATTCATCACGGAGAAAATAAGCGGCGAGGATCACTTCGGGATTGGCGCCGGCGCGGATGCCTGTCACATTCCTGAAATCGGTATTGAGCGAAACGCCGGAAGCCTCCACTTCATTGATGGCCGCGATGGCTTTATTGAACGCATCGTCGCCCCCTGCCCATACTTTGCCCAGCCAGATATTCACATCGGCTTTCAGTGCCTGAACGGAGCCATAGGCCATGCGGTATTTGGATGGATATGTTTTTACATTGAAATTGCTCATGGATGTATAGAGACTGATGGCCGAATCGAGGTCCGTATTGATCTGGCGGATCACATCGACTGCTTTCGACCTGGGGAGCAATGGTATCATATTATCTTCAACGGTAACAGCCTTCAGCATCAAAGGTGCATCCCCGATGATACGGGTGAGATGGAAATAAAAATACGCACGAAGCCCCAGTGTTTCCGCCACGATGCGTTTCCTGGTATCAGGGTTGTTGGGGAAATCGAATTTTTTGATCTTCTCCAGCACCAGGTTACAATGCCCGATGGCTTTATACCATTCGCTGTAATTGATAGCGCCTGAGGAGGGCGATAGGGTCTGGGCCCAGGCCACCCCGAAGCGTGAATTGAGCGCAGAGATCAGTTCCTCACTCCTTTCCGTACCATAAGTGATATTGTTTGAAAAGGTTCGCATGAACGTATATATCCCGGTTACGTAAGGTTCGAAGTCGCCCTCATTACTGAAGTAATTATCTTCAGTGATGCTGGACGGGGATTTTACATCCAGTATTTTTTTACAACCGGGCAATGCCAGCAGGCAGGCCGACACTACACAGAAGGGAATGATAAGTTTCATATAGCAAGTTTGTAGTTGAATATTAGAATCTGAGGGTTGCGCCGAGTGAGAACTGCCTTGGCCTTGGGTAACCACCCGGATCAAAGCCGGTATAGCTTTCTGGATTCAATCCTTTGTACCTGGTGAGATAGCCGATATTGTATACGCTGGCAAATACATTCACGCCGGTAGAGCGGAACTTCTTCACCAGGTGTTGCGGCAGGTCATACGCGATCGTGAACTCCCTGAATGCGAGGAAATCGCCTTTCTCGATCATCACCGATACATCGGAGCTGTAGGATTGATTGACGCCCAGTGTAGCACCGCGTAAATAATTCCTTTGGCCGAAATCGAAATCTGCAAAGGAGAAGCGGGCATATTTCTTACCGGCATCCCCTTCTTTCCGCCAGATATCATTGCCGAGCGCTTCAGCAGGAGCGCCTTCATTGAAAGCCCTTCCCTGCCCCAATGAGCGGGCCAGTGCCCCATTGCTGATCAGATGGCCCAGTGCATAGTCTACCGTGAAGCGTACCGTAAAGCCTTTGTAGTACAAACTGTTTTGCATACCTCCTATAAAATTAGGTGTACGGTACCCCATGAACACCTGGTCTTTTGAATCGATCACCCCATCGTTATTGATATCTGCGAAGATGAAATCACCGGCATGTTTCTTTACGTTTATGCCAGAGGGTGAGGCCAGGTTATCTTTGGTGGTGGCATTCCAGGCAGCAGCTTCTGCTTCTGTAGCGAATACGCCCAATACCTTGTAAGCCCAGAGGCCGTAGGGGCGTTCTCCTTCTGCAAAACCGCCGGCCTCTATCAGTTGCTTGGAGACGGGGTCATAGACCAGGTCCCCGCCCTGGCGGTTCTTTGCCCTTCCGTTGGCGGGAAGTTTTTTGATCACGGTTCGATTGTAGGCGAAGGAAAAATTGGTCCTCCAGGTGAAATTTTTGGTGAGGATGGGGGTTGCGCCAATTTCTATTTCCACCCCCCTGTTCTGTAATTCACCGTTGTTATAGGTGATGGAAGAGAACGGTGCTTCGGATGGTAGTGGCTTCGATTCGAGCCGGTCTTTGGTGAGCTTGTTATAGAAGCCTACGGTCAGGTTGATCCGATCCTTCAGGAACCCGGCATCTATGGCGAGGTCGGTCGTTTCGGTCGTTTCCCAGATCAGGTTGGGGTTGGAAAGATTATCTCTCAGCACAGCGGGGGCCAGTGCGTATTGGGTAGACCTATAACCTCCATAGGTATCCGTAAGATCGAGGCCACTCAGTCCGCTCCTGCCCCAACTGGCGCGTAATTTCAGGGAGCTGACAGGTTTCACATTCCAGAAATTCTCTTTATGGATATTCCATCCTGCAGACAGGGAGGGGAAAAGAGCGAATTTATTATCGGGGGCGAAATTGGAGAAGCCGTCGTACCGCAACGAGCCACCCAACAGGTATTTGTTATTAAAGGAATAGTTGAACTGGCCGAAGAAGCTGAGGGAGCGTACTTCCTTCAGGGTCGTTGCAAAATTGGTCACGTTGGTCGTGATCACGCCATTCACTACTGTGGTGGATGGTTCGGCAATGGTAGAAACATAATCATTACTCGCCCGCTGTGAGCCGATACTGATAATGCTGTTGGTCTTGCGTTGATAATTGAACCCGCCGAGCACCATGAACTGGTGATCGCCGGCTACATTGAAATCGTATTGAAGGATCTGGTCGGTCATCAGATCGCGGTAATTGTCCGTGTATTCATTTTTCTGCCGCTGGGTGGAAGGTTGTATCTCATCGGCGGGCGTGCTTTTGCGGAAGAAAAGTTCCCGGTAATCCTGGATCACGTAAGAAAATGAGGGCCGCCAGTGAAGTCCTTTGATAATGGTGAGATCACCGGCCACACGGGAAATGATCCTTTCGGTGTTCACTTTGAAATCATCGTACATCAGGGTATGGAAGCGGTTGCGAACGGTATACAATTCACCGGGGGTTGGATTGCCATCGTCCTTGAATATCCTGATCAGGGGTGTAATGCGGGTGCCACGCACCAGCTCATTCTGATAGGCGTCCACGAAATTGGGCAACACGTTCTGGTAATTGATCAAGGCGTCGATCCTGAAATTATTGGTCACTTTGAAGCTGAAATTGCCCAATACATCGTAGCGGCGGTAGCGTGTTCCAACAAAAGAGCCTTTCTGATCTGTATAGCTGGCGGCCAGATTGTAATTCGCTTTATCACTGCCACCGTCGATCGAAATATTGCTATTGTTGGTGATGCCTGTGATCCAGAGCATATCCTGATAATGGTTGTCGGCATACAGGAGTTTGGTACCGGGATTGATGGGATCGTCCATTATTTTCCAGCCTTTGGCGAGGAGGTTATCGACATAGGCCTGTCCTTCCACTGCCACAATATTATCATAAAGGGCCGTCAGGTTGATATTCTTTCCATATTGGCCTTTGGCGGTATACACTCTTGTGCCGGCGGAGAAGCCACCGTTGTTGAGGAGGTTATTCTTGTCGATACCATCGAAAGTATTCTTGACGGTGGTGCGGGCCAGTCTCAGGTAATCTTCTGCGCCGAGGTAATGATAGCTCCTGGCGCTGGTTTCCCAGGTAGTGCGGTTGTTCAGGGTGAGGTTCATCTTACTGTTGAACCTGCCGGTCTTTGTTTTCACCACGATCACACCGTTGGCGCCGCGGGCTCCGTAGGGAGCTGTGGAGGCGGCATCTTTCATCACCTGGAAAGACTCGATATTGTCGGGGTTGATATCATTGATGGAGTTCCTGAAAATGCCATCCACCACGAAAAGCGGGTTGCTCTCATCATAGGTCCCTGCTGCATTGCCATTGCTGTTGCCCAGTCCGGATGCGTATACATTGAGTTTGGTGCCGCCGCGGATAATGATATTCGGTACGCCTGCTCCCGGCTGGCCGGTGCTGATGGGTACGGATACACCGGCGATCTTTCCCTGGACAGCCTGGACGGGATTGGGGTTGGAAGTATTTTTAAGCTCTTCGGGATTGACCTTCGACACCGAGGCGGTGGTCTTGAGTTTGGAGGTCTGGGCATAACCTACGATCACCACGTCGGTGAGGTCAGCATTATCAGGTTCCAGCGCCACATCGATCTTATTCCGTCGATCGATGGGCACTTCCTTTGCCAGCAACCCTACATAGGAGAAGACCAGGGTGCCATTGGGATTTTCGACAATGATAGAATAGGCCCCGTTGGCATCGGTGGTAACGGCCCGGGTGCTACCCTTGAGGGTAACGGTTACGTTCGATAGTTTTTCGTTATTGGAGGCCCTCATAACGGTCCCTGATACCGTATGGTGGGGTTCCTGGGCGTTCAGGGATGCTGTAAGCAGAAACCAGCACCCGAAGCAGGAAAGCAACTTTTTCATATAGGCTCGTTAGCGTGTTAGATAATTATGTACTACATAAATACAAATATAGGGATATCCCAAATCCGGCCAAGCATTTTGGAAAAAATTTTAAAACCCGGTCAATCGCAGGGGGAAAGGCCGCTCCCCGTTGAAAGCACCGGTTAACGGTAGACTAATGAAAAGAAGAAAACAGATTATTAAGTATTACATATCATTGCACTTTGCTACATTTGCCTGTATGAAAACTGAACCGGAGTTATTTAAACTGAAGCCTATAGCCTCCCTTACCATGGCCGACCAGGTAGAGAGCCAGTTACGTGAGTATATCATCAAGCGGTCCATCCGCCCTGGCGATTCCATTCCCAAAGAAATGGAGATCGCCGAAGCATTGGGGGTCAGTCGCAATGTAGTCCGCGAAGCCCTCAGCCGTCTCCGCATGTTGGGATTGATCGAATCGAAAAAGAAGCGGGGCATGATCCTGACACAGCCGGATGTGATGAAAGGATTGGAACGCATCCTGCATCCCACCATTCTCGATATGAACGTGCGCAAGGAATTGTTCGAGCTGCGTCTCGTGCTGGAAGTGGGTTTGGGCGATCTGCTCTTTCTCCGCAAAACACCAGAACAGTTGCAACAACTGGATGCCATCGTGGAGCGTGAACAACGCGCCACCACACAGATCGAGCGTATCCGGTGTGAAGTGGATTTTCACAGCACCCTCTATGAAATGGCCGGCAATGATACCCTCAAACGCTTCCAGACGATCCTGATGCCCGTTTTCGAATACGTGGTGGAATACGAATCCAAACTGGAACATACTTCTGTAGGCTCCGTTACACATGCCGACCTCGTCAAAATATTGTACGGCAATAATCCCGAAGCTTTTCCCAATGCCATGCGCAAACACCTGATGCCGCACCTGGAGCATTTGTAGTCTGAACTGGGATTTTTGGGATGCATGGGATGGGTGGGATATGACCCAAATTTTTGAATTATCCCAAAAATCCCATGCATCCCAAAAATCCCAGTTCAGATTATCTTCAGATTCCGTATCTTCTTTTATCAAAAAGATCGGCATGAAGATCCTCATCGTAGAAGATGAAAGAGAGTTAAGCAAGAGCATGGTTACCTACCTCAAGGCAGAGAGCTATACCTGTGAGGTAGCCCCCGATTTCCATTCGGCACTCCAAAAAGTCGAATCGTTCGATTACGACTGTATCCTGCTCGATATCTCCCTGCCCGATGGCAATGGCCTTACTGTTTTGCAGGAGCTCAAAGCCAATAAAAAGACCGACGGCGTGATCATCATCTCCGCCAAGAATTCGATCGATGACCGCATCCGTGGACTGAATCTCGGCGCCGATGATTATGTGGCCAAACCCTTCCACCTTTCCGAATTGAGCGCCCGCATCGCCGCCGTGATCCGGCGCAGACGGTTCGACGGCAATAAGGTGATCGTCCTCAATGAGCTCACCATCGACACAGTGGCCAAATCCGTTATGGTCGATAACAATCCCGTAGAGCTCACGCGCAAAGAGTATGACCTGCTCCTGTACCTGACGATCAACAAGAACCGCGTGATTTCGAAAAATGCCATCGCCGAACACCTTTCCGGCGACGATAGTGAAGTGTATGATAATTTTGATGTGATCTATGCCCATATCAAAAACCTCAAACGGAAACTGACCGTGGCCGGCTGTGAGGATTATATCAAATCCGTTTATGGCATGGGTTATAAGTTCTCGATCTGATGAAATTACTGCAAAAGACCATACGGAGATATTTCGTTTATTCCCTGATCGTACTGTTGATCATTATCCCTGTATTCTATTTTCTCATGCAGGCCATCGTGAAAGAAGAGATCGATGAAGACCTCGTAACTTCCAGGACCCATATCGTGCAGAACCTGCAAGACACCGGCTCCAATGTCCCTGATTCCTGTGAGTTCCTGGATCATGACCTCACCATCGACAAAATGGAAGAACGCCGGGTATCGGACAGCTTTTACACCACTACCCTCTACGATAATATTGCCAATGAAATGGTACCGCATCGCGTGCTTGTTTCGCATGTGCTCATCCGTGATCAACCTTACCAGATCAGGATCAGAAAATCGATGGTCGACAATGACAACCTCATCGAAGCCATTCTCATTATACAGCTTGTATTGCTGGCCCTCCTGTTCATCGGCCTCCAGGTGATCAACCGAAACCTTTCTACCCGCATCTGGCGACCATTTTACAATACTCTACAAAAACTACGGCAGTACAGGGTGGAAGAGCATGCCGGGATCGAGCTGGCCCCTACCCGTATCCAGGAGTTCGACGATCTCAACCACGCCATCGAACAACTCACCGAGAGGAGCCGGCAGGCTTATATCAGCCAGAAAGAATTTGCGGAGAACGCTTCCCATGAAATGCAGACCCCGCTGGCCATTTTCATGAGCAAGCTGGAACTGCTCATGCAGACTGGTCCGCTCAACCAGGAACAGGCAGCGCTTATCAGCAGCATGGCCGATGCCAGCCAGCGCATGAACCGCCTCAACAAAACCCTGGTGTTATTGTCGAAGATCGGGAACAGGCAGTTCCCTGAGAAAGAACCGATCGATCTGGCAACCACCATTCAGAAATTGCTGGACCACTATACCGATCTGCAACAGCAAAAAAAACTCACGCTCCATTTCGAGGCCAGGTCACCATTGGTGATCGAGGCCAATATCACCCTCACCGAGATACTACTGAGCAATCTTATTTCCAATGCCATGCGGCATAGTGAGGAAGGAGGAACAGTATGGATCGGGATCAGCGGCCGTACGCTACAGGTGCGGAATACAGGCAAACCTGCATCGCTCGATAAACAAAAGATCTTTCAGCGCTTTTACAAGGAAAGCAACCAGAATAATGGCATGGGGCTCGGACTGGAGCTCATCAAAAAGATCTGCGATCTATATGGGTTCAGTGTAGATTATTCCTTCAGCGAAGGCAGACATACCTTCAGCATCCGCTTCTGATACAGGTGACGAGCCAAAAGGTTTTTTTTACCACAAAGGCACGAAGGCACAAAGGGATTGGGTTGATAAGTTGAAAAGTTCATAGGTTTACAAGGGATCGCCGAATTTCAACCTTCCCTTATCAACATTTCAACTTGTCAACCTTCCCACATCATTTCCTTTGTGCCTTCGTGGTAAAAAAATATGCAGGCAGCTTATAATATCATCAATCGCTTCGGTGGTTTGGGATGATGACGCATATACGTGACCTTTCCTGCGAGCCAGCCCAATGCCAGCGCCAGCGGATAATCACCGATCCAGTGTACTTCCGTATTCATCATGGCCCATCCGCTCAATCCCATTATGGTATAACCAAGAGGTTTGATCCATTTTTTTTCAGGATAATTCAAAGAGAGTACGGTTACAGTAGCCATCATCGTGGCCAGGTGTCCGGAAGGGAAGGCATCATATTGAGGAGTATTGCGCTGGTACTCTGCGAAGGATGGGAACGGACGCCATTTGCCCCCTGAAACCGTTCTCACGAAAGGGCTCTCCCGGCCGCTGATCCTTTTAATGACCTGTGTGGTAACGCCCATACTGATAAATGTCTCTGCAAGATCGCTCGCTGTTTGAAGCGCGCGATAATCCTTGCTGATCTTTCCATACACGAATAGACCACCGGCAATGAACATGCTGGTGCCTCCTTCACCGAGCTGGTACAACGCCGTGTTGAGATTTTTCGGGAGCTTGATGATCTTGGTATCTCCCATCTTCCATATCTCGTGGTATTCGGTCTGCCGGTCGAGCCTGATCCTGTCTGAAGCATCCTTCACACCATCCAGCAGGGTTTGATCGAGTGGTATGAGAATGGCGGTGGCTGCAGCAACGATGGCCAGTCCTTTCAGGTTCTGTTTTTGAAAGGGGCTTTTAGCGATATGCCACATATCTCCGGGCACATTGGTCAGAAATTTGAAAGGTTTCGGTTTAGTGTAGCTATCCCTGTACTGTTGTACAGTGATCATTGAATCTTTTGAAACAAAGGCTGGAGTTATAATCGGAGCAATGGTGTCGGTCGGTTGTTGTGCGGAAGTCTGCAAAAAGACCAGGGTAAGAAATAAAAAAATCAATTTCATCCGGCAAATTTTCGTTACGATCATGTTCATATTCAATATCTGTTCAGAATGAGTTGGTAAGTTTAAGCCAACTAAAATATAGAAATATGCGCAACCCCGTTAACGCGTTGTTAAAAAAGCGTTTCATCTTCAATGGATTATTGTCCCTCAGCTTCCTGCTTGCAGCCGGTGTGGTCATAGCGCAACAGGCTAAAGATCAGGCTGTGCCTGCATCTGTGAAGGCTGCGTTCGCAAAGCAATTCCCTGGCAGCAGCAAAGTAAAATGGGAAAAAGAAAAAGAGAACTATGAGGCTAATTTTGTGCAGCAGGGCCATGAAATGGCTGCAGTGTTCAGGGCCGACGGAACATTGGAAGAAACGGAGTGGGAGATCAAAGTTGCTGATCTGCCACCAGCTATAGCGAGTTATGTAAAAGCACATTATAAAGGTGCTGTCATCAAAGAAGCTGCAAAGATCACTAAGCCGAATGGAGAGCAACTATATGAGGCAGCGCTGAAAAACAAAGACCTGATCTTTTCCGCCAAAGGCGAATTCCTCCGGGAAGAGCCGAAAAATTGATTAACAGGTTGATTGATTGGTTGATAAAAGGGTCTCCGAAATTCGGGGACCCTTTTTTGTTCCTTGCATCGGACCAGGTTTTCAGCCCGTTTTCAACTCATTAACAAAACATATTACTATCTTTTCAATATTCATTCAGAATCGGCCTCCATTTTGGCCCCAAACCAAATGAACAATCAACAACTATGCAAATGACCAGGAATTTGGTGATCGTGCTTTTGATGGTCCATACCCTACCCCTTGCGCTTGAAGCGCAATACACAGATTCAACAGGCAAGATGATACCGGCGTATGGAGTGGTAACATTGCCTGATCACTGGGAAGTTCGTCCCGCCAAACAACCATTCCCTGTAAATTCATTTATTGTGCCCGCTGCCATGATCGCCTATGGTGTTACTTCGCTTAATAATCATAAGTTGAAAGACTGGAATGCGGAATTGAAAGAAGAGATATGGGATGAAAAACCGCATAAACAGATACATATCGATAATTACCTGCAGTTTGCTCCTGCAGCGGCTGTGTATGGCCTCAATGCTATGGGCATCCATGGCAAACATAATTTTAAAGACCGCACCATACTTTATGGTATGTCTACCCTTATCATGAGCGGCACTGTATTCGCTGTAAAAAAATACGCTGCCTACGAAAGACCGGATGGCTCCAATAAGTTATCATTCCCTTCCGGTCATACAGCCAATGCTTTCATGTCGGCCGAATTTCTCCGGCAGGAATACAAGGACGTTTCTCCCTGGTATGGAGTGGCCGGTTATGCAGTAGCTGCCGCCACCGGATATTTGAGGATGTATAATAATAAACACTGGTTCGGGGATGTAGTGGCCGGTGCAGGTATCGGTATTGCCTCCACGAAAATGGCCTATTGGCTTTACCCGAAAATGCAGCATTGGATCTCCCCCAACAAAGACCTGCATACGGTAGTAATGCCTACTTATCAGAATGGCGCCGTAGGACTGGGACTGGTACACAGTTTCAGATAAATAAACCGCTTCTCTCAAAAATTATGGATATAGGAAACCATCAGCCCCAGGGAGAAATAGCGTGCGTTGGCGTTCCCTGTCTCACCCAATAGAAAATTCTCTTCGTTAGGATTGCCCAGGTTTACATCCTGCGGGTATTTGTCTGTTCGGCCAAAGCTTGCATATAATCCCGTGCGCAGGTTGAATTTGGAACGCCGCAGGTTCACGCCCGCCTGCAGGTGATAGATATCCCAGAAACTGGAATTACTTACAAATCCTTCGTTGTTGGACCTTTTATACCACCAGGTCCTGTCTGTCCGCAGTGAACCGTAGAGACGGCATTTCTCACTGAGCTTATAACTGGCGCCCAGCGCCATATTGAATACGGCTCTGCGCGCATCTGTGAACTGTAACAGATCTGGGGTGATGATATTGCTATTGCCGGTATCGGGCCTGAGGAAAAACTCATTCCGCGGCCTGAGGATATTGTATGGATCTATTTTTGCAAAGTATTCCGCCGCACCATACAATTGCCAGCGGAGAAAATCATGTGTATACCCTGCTGCGATACTGAGCGGTGATTTCCAGGTAGACCTTAGGTTCTCCTGTCGTGTATTTCCCAGCAGACTGAAAAAATGCCCGGTATTGGAGAAGTCGAGGTTATTGACCACATTGTCGACCAGCAGTGTTCCTGTACCTCCAATCCGTATGGAAGGGAAGCTAACAGTAATGCCTACATGATCGGGGCCCTTCTCCCAGGCAAGACCGATCCTCGACATCAATGAATAATTGGTGTACGTGGCATAGTAGCTTACATCATTTCCTACCAGGTCGATATGGGAGCCGCCGGCAGGGTTCACCAGCGCTCTTCCGTAATATTCGAGATTGCTGGTCTGTCTTTTCCGGATACCTTCCAGGGTTATACCTGCCGTTACGTTGCCGAACAACCTGAACCCGGCGCTGGCCATCGCATGGAGCTCACCGGAATTATTCTCTCTCAACAATTGGCCTACAAAAAATTCGGGACCCGGACTGTAGCTGTCGTTCAGTACATTGAAGCGCTCATCCCTTCGCTGTGAAGTAGCAAAGTTGAAAGAGCCGGGCTGTATGATGCCATAGGCAATGATAAAGTCTTTCGTGAAAGGCAGTTTGAAATTGCCTGCCGCCTGCAGGGGAACAGAACCGCCTGTAGAGGATTTGAGATCGAAGCCAGGGCCGGCGCCCTCACGGATGCGGATACGATCGATATTGTAGATGGTAGCACTGGCAGAAAGCAGGTTCAGTTTGGAATAGACCAGCAGGGCCGGATTGTAGAAGAGTACGCCGCTATCACCATTATTGGCCACTACTGCGCCGGGAATGAAATAGCCGCCGGGGCCATACTGGCTGGTCCAGTAATGTGAATCCTGCGCAAAGAGCAGTCGGGACGTCAACAAAAGGATGATCAAACAATTAGTTTTGAGCACACGCATGCCGTGGTATTTGATCAGTAAATTATCGAATTCTTAAAAAATCACCAATAGTTGAACGCTGTGGAACGGGGTACACACTATGGTTGTGCACATCAGTACGTGGCGCCTGAAATTGTCTTAACTTGTTATGGTTAAAATACGCCAACACTAAATTCATTTTATATGGGTAAGAAACTAAAAAAAGAAGAACAGGATTCTTCCGAAAAAAAATACGGCAATCCGGAATATGGGGAGAAGGATGATATATACAGCCGTTCGAAAAAAGAAGAGTTTTTGGAGGATGAAGACCTCAAAGAGAAAAAGCCGAACGATAAAAATCCAGGCGACAGGCTGGATGTTCCCGGCTCCGAGCTGGACGATGCGGATGAAGAGATCGGTGAAGAAGATGAAGAGAATAATTATTACAGCCTGGGGGGCGACAACCATGAGGACCTGGAAGAAGACCAGGGAGACTAGAATATCCTTCAAAAAAGCATAAATCAAATGGCCATCGACTAACGTCGATGGCCATTTGATTTATGCTTGGATCGCTCCGCGATCATTAGAAATTAAGCTTCACGCCTAACTGACCCTGCCAGCGGGAGTTGATAGGATCGACTGTATAGTAGTGATCGTTCAGGCCGGTTGGTTTCACGAAATTGTAGGTGGGGATATAACCAGAGGCCGGTGTGCCCACTTTCTTTCCTGCAGTGCTTCCAGGGGTTCCGACGGCTACAGGGTTTCCGCCTGCATCGAGGCTATAGTCTGCATACTTGAGGAAATTAACCGTATATTGGTTTACGTTGGTCACGAAAGTGATATGTCCCCATTCATTGTTGATCAGGTTCAGCACATTGAAGATGTCGAGGCTGATCTGAATCGATTTGCTCTTATCGGTCTTGCTCAAACGGAACTCATGCATCAACTTCAGGTCAAGCTCATGATTCCACGGTGTGCGGAGACCGTTCCTTTCAGCATATTGACCGCGATGGTTCTTCAGGTATTTATCATTTGAAATGAAATTGTTCAGATCGTTCCACTGTTGTGCGGCGGTATAGACCTGCCCGTTCAGTGGATAATCTACCAGACGGATATCAGACTGATCTTTCGGGATATAAGGCAGCGGAGCACTGGTACCACCAGTGCCCGGAGCGTTTTGGTAGATCAGGCTATAGGGGCTACCCGATTGGCCTGCATAGAAAAAGGCGAGTGAAGTTGTGTTCACAGCATCCCAGTGCAGGCTACCTGCAACAGTAGCTACGATACGATGACGCAGATCGAAATTCGAGTATGCGAGTTGGGGATCGTTGGGCCTGATAGTAGGATTCAGGTTGAAATTACTTTCCCATGAATTACGGATACCATTGCTCACGTCCTTGCTCTTACCATAGGTATACGCAGTGCTCCAGTTCAGATCAAGTGTTTTATGCAGTCCCATCCTGATATTGTTCGTAACCTTGCTGAGTTGGGCAGTCAGGTTATAACGGTAACCTTCTGTTGTATTCGTCAGGAAATAAACGTTTGAGTAAACACTGTTATATTTACCATTTGTACCACCGCTCCGGGTCACATAAACGGGAGACTGTGTAGGACCTGTGGTGAAATATTGTGTAGAATCGAACAGGTTGATCTGCTGGAATTTGATATCCTGCAGAGTTTTAGTATAGAGCAGGTCGATCGTCAGTTTATATCCCTTGCCGAATTTGTAGTCGACAGCAAGATTGCTACGCCATACACTGGGCAATTTGAAGTTTTTATCAACTACATCTATTTCACGCGTTGTGCTCTTGTCGGCTCCTCCATATTTTGTAACAGTATCTTTGAGCCCATAAGGATTAACTGCCAAAGGTACATAAGTACCCCCAGGAATACTATTCCAGTCGATATTCCCATAAGTGTAACCGTTCAGCGTATATCCATAGCCCATCCACGCAAATGGTATCCGGCCAATGAATACACCCGTCCCACCACGGATCACTACAGATCCATTCCCTTTCACATCAAAGCTGAAACCCAGTCTGGGGGATATATTGGCCTTACCCAGATATTTATTCTCGATCTCATTGAATGGCGTATTCGAATAGGTTTTGATGGCTGCCTGTGAGGATGCCACGGTTTTGCGCAGAGATGAATCGAGACCAGGCTGGCTGCCGACAAAGGAATAATCGACACGGATACCCGGCGTTACTTTGAATCTTTTACTGATCGCTATTTCATCCTGTGCATAAACGCTCAGCAGATTGACTTTGAAAGGATTTGGGGGATTATCATAAATTACCTGCCGGTCATTGGGTATTTTGGAATCCGTAGTAAACGCACCGCGAACACGGCTTGGATTATCACTCAGGAAAGTGTTCACTCCTTTAGCATACTCCCAACGGCCATTCCATGAATTGATGAACCCGTAGGTGAGATCATAGAATTCATTGTGCGTACCGAAAGTGAACTTGTTGATCCCTTTTGACCAGGTAACATTATCGCTGATCTCGAAGGTCTTTTGCTTCATGTTATAGATAGATGCCTCTCTCCAGGTACCCACCCAAATGCGGCCATTGTCGATATCCATGAAGGGGCCGAGATTGCCGGGGAATGTCCTGTATTCATGCACATCCACATAACCAACATTGAACTGGTTGCTCAGGTTGTTGGTGATCTTGGTCTTCAGTTCAGCCACCAGGTTCAGGTTCTTGGTATACTGTGTAAAGTCGGTTGAACCGAACTGGAAATTGGTAGATGAACGTTCCAGGTTATTGCCCCATCCTTTGGTATAGATAGCACGCAACATCAGGGTGCTGTTGCTGCTGATGTTCGCATCGATCCTTGCGAAAAGTTTATCACTATTGGTGAATAATTTATATGGTCCGAGATAACTGCCGGCATCATAACCGAGTGATTGCAGTTTATCCGATATCTGCTTCGCTTCTGTTGCGTTGATAGCAGCACCAGGATCACCCACATTATAGAAGCTAGGCTCCTGGCGACGGGTTTGCTCAAAATTTACAAAATAAAAGAGCTTATTCTTGATAATAGGGCCGCCAATGCTGGCGCCATATTGATAATCGTAGAAATCGGAGCCGATCTTCTTCTTAGTTCCATCCACGCTCTTTCCCATGAGGGTTTGGTTGCGGCCATATCCATAAATGCTTCCGTGGATACTGTTGGTACCGCTCTTGGTAACGGCATTCACACTACCGCCCGTAAAATTACCCAGCTTCACATCGAAGGGCGCCAGTTGTACCTGTACTTCCTGGATGGCATCGATGCTGTAAGGGTTCGTACGGGTACCTGCACCGGCAGCGCCCGACTGACCACCACCGCTCACACCACCGAACGAATTACTGAAACCGATGGCGTCATTGTTGATCACACCATCTATAGTAAGGTTATTGTAACGGAAGTTACTTCCCGCAAAAGAGTTGTTGTTCGATTGTGGCGTAAGGCGTGTATAATCTGAAAGGCTTCTGCCCAAAGTCGGCATATTGGTCAATTGTGCCTTCCCGATAGTAGTACCTGCAACAGAACGGCGGGAAGCATTGACGACCACTTCCTGGAGATTTTTGGTATCGTTCTTCAGGCTGACATTCAGGTCGGGATTGTTTCCCAGAATAAGATTGATGTCCGACAATTTCTGAGGCTCATAACCAACAAAAGAAATAGTGATGGTATAAGGACCGCCCGGACGAAGGTTGGGGATCACAAACAAACCTTTGCTATTGGTTTGCGTACCGGTAGAAAAACCGGTGGGCTCATATTTAACCTGGATGGAAGCACCTGCAATGGCCTGGCCATTGGGGTCGGCTACCGATCCGCTCAGCGTAGCGGATGTTTCCTGGGCAAATATGGGTCGGCTAACAAAGAGCAGGCATAGCAGCAAGGCTGCAACAGTTAAGGTTCTACTCATAATAAGTGAGTGTTAAAATTTCGGCAAAGGAACCTATGCAACATTATTGCTATGTTACCAATCTGTTAATGACTGGTTAATGGGAAAATGGGGAATGAAATAATTTATTGCTTATCAATGAATTGCGTTCTATTCGTCGTTAACAAGCCTGGCAGGGAAGTGCCTAAAGGCTGCTTTGTGGTAACATTTTGATAATACCAGGTAGAGCGGGGATAACCTACCTCCGCCGCAACAGCCCCCAGGCCACCACCAGCAACAGCAGAAATATTACCCCTCCTGCAACATACCATTGATAATACCCTCCTCCGGCAGCAGGTTGTATAATATCCGCCTTCCCAAAGTAAAGGCTGGCCGCCCAGAAGTAAGGCAACGCATGTTCCCGGTCATTCCCTTTCAGGAATTCCAGCTTGGCTTGTTGCAATGCTTCGTCGCCAGGCATACCGCTGTTGAGATATTTATAGAATAGTTCTGTGAGTTGATAGGTAGCCTGATTATCGATCTGCCATAAGTTGGCTACCGTGGCCGGGATACCAGCGGCAGCAAATCCTCTCGACAGACTGAAGATACCTTCCCCGCGAATATTCCTGCCTGTTCCTGTGTTGCAGGCCGATAATACCGCCAGTTGTGTGTGCAATGGTCCTAATGCCTGTAGTTCCGTGAGACGGAGTACTGAATCGGATAAATACAACACAGGTTCCTGCTCAGTGCTGTCTGCATTGGCATGTGAGTACAGTTGCACTACCATATATTGAGGGAGGTGTTTCAGGAATTGCTTTTTCGTTGCGTCTTCTTTTGTAAAGAGCCGCGGTGATGGGAAGTAGGAGCCGATCGTTTCCAGGGAGCGGTCTGCACCCAACAAGGGCGCCTGCTGTAACCAGGCATTGTATTCAACAGGCGCAAAACCGAGCAGTGTTTGGTGCGTCGCCTGTTCGGGGGCATTGTTCCTCGAAAGAAAACTGGCGGAATAGGTATAGCTGACTGCATATTTTTTCAGGAGGAAACTATTTCCGGCTGTCGCATCGGTGAGCAGGAGTTCATAAGGAATGAAAGCGTCATCCGGGGAGATGATCAGTCTTTTCGTTGGGATGGAAATCCTGCCGAGCAAAGAATCATATAACCCATAAGCCAGTCGCTGATAAAGATCGTATTTCCGGTTCAACTGAGACCTGTCGGAGACGATCGACAGCAATTCAAGTGCCATCTCGTTATAATTTTTGAAAGGCACAGCATATAGTTCACTGCCTGAAGGCATGACCGACAGGATATACATCACACTGTCGCCACTGAAATATTCCACCAGTGTTTGCTGCTGCCGGGTGAGGATAGCCCTTACCCCCTCTACTGTATTGACCGTTGTATCGTATTTATACCGGTAATAGGCAGGATATCTTTTTTCCAGGTCTCTGATGAATTTGTCCTGCTCATCCTGAACATTGTATAATTGCTCACGATAATCCTTATACGTACCTGTATTTTCCGCAACAGTGGTCAATTGGTGTTGTAGCGATAACAACCTGATCCGGAGCGATTGCTCACGGGCCAGGTCAACAGCGCTGAGGTATTTTCGGGCGCCCAGTTCATTCAATTTGTCGTTCAGCAACACTGCACGGCTTTTTTCAAAAAAGAAAAAAGCATTTTCAGGGTTTTGCAGGAGGTAGCATGCTTCGATGGCTCTTTCATACATCTTTTTTGTCTTCCCCCGCCAGAATAGTTTCGAGCCTTCATTGTATTGCTCCCAGCGCATCTGGTCTACCAATTTATCGGCCAGGCGGAAACTGGACAGCGCATCCCGGAGCAGTGTCTTGTCTTTTTCTTTTTTGTAAAGATCGAGCAATGCCTCTCCCTTATTGTAGAGCAAGTGGTACAAATAGTTATTGGCGCCGGAGATTTTCAGCATACTGCTGGCAGGATTGCTGCTGATAGCGGTATCCGTAAAATGTATCGGCATAACGTTGAGACCTGCCTGGTAATACCGGAGGGCGCGACGATAATCCTTCTGCCGCCAGAAAGCCACACCGGTATTGATATAGAGACCAGCCTGGAGATAAGCATCGTTGGCCTGTTTGGCGAAGGATAGTCCGCGTTCATAGGTGGCGATGGCTTTCCTGTGATCATGCAGGTCCCTGTCGTACACGTAGCCCAGATCGATCAGATCGCGGGCGCATTGGGCGTCATTATGCTGTTGCCTGTTGGTCTCGAACGCTTTCGAATAATAGGCGGCGGCACCGCGGTGATCATTCTTTGCCGTAAGCAGTCGTGCATAGATCGAATAGCTGGTAGCCAGGTAATCGGCGCTTGCCTTGTAAAGCGTGAAAACCCGGATCACTTCTTTGATATTCTTCTCAGCTTCGCCGGCCTGTGCCAATGCGAGCTGCGACTGCGCCTTCTGCATCCGCAGATAGGCTACCGACAAGGAATCGCCCAACCGCTCCGCTACCAGTATTCCTTTATCGGCTGTTTCGATAGATTGCTGGTAGTCGGCCGTTTTATAAAAGGAAAAGGCTTTTTGTTCGAAAGCCATCAATGCAATAAAAGTTTTTGGCGGGTATTGTAATCCCAGTGCGATACTGCTGTCGAAATAATTGTTGGATTCGGCAAACAGATACAACAGCGAATAATACAAGCCAAGGTTATAATAGGAATGCGTAAGAAATGGTCGTTGGGCTCCGGGCAGGCCGGAGCTATTGATCGATGCCGCCTCCTTTGCATACCGGATGCCTTTTTCAACATCGCCGGTCTGCCGGTAAAGGTCTCCTGCCCGATGCAGGATACGGGCAAGGATGCTATCCCTGCCCGCTCCACATCGTTGATGCAATGATTGCAGGGCTGTGAATTCTTTTAGTCTGTCGGTCACACTTGCATTACTCCCCTCAATAGCTACTATCTTTTCCATCCAGGCGGTACCGGAAGGCGGGCATTGTGCGTGGAGGACAGCACCCGCCATCAGGAAGATCATTGTCAGCCACCTGCTGCGATCAGCCAATTGTATATTCATGTCAGTTAGTTCACTTTCGATGCGAATATCTTCCCTTCCTGATCAGCCTGTTGCTTTCGAGCGGTGCAGACCGGATAAGGATATCAGGGGAAATACTGCCTGTCGAGATCAGCCTGTTCAGCTCATCGAACACTTCTTCTTTTTTGATGTCGGGATGGTATACCGACTTCGGAAGCCAGGCTCCCAGTTTGCCGGTTGCGATCGCAGTGGCAAACGAAGACCCGCTGATATAGACAGGCGCCAGGGTGAACGGTTCCAGGAATTTCATGTGCGTTGGGTCTGTACGGTCGGCCTTGATACCGAGGTCCACGAATTTGCTTGAAAAGTTCTGTGTAGGGCTGGTCGTCGATCCATCGGTAGTGGTAACGGTGATCACATTATTATCGTCCCTGCTGAAGCAGGCCGGGTAAAAATTATGGATCTCCAGGTTCCGGAGGGCATGATCGGAGAGTATGACGCCGAAGCTGTCGCGGTATATCTGCCTGGCAACAATATCCTCATCCGGTATTTTATTGCCCGCAGCCGTAATGAACAGGACACCTTTTTTCTTTACGATATCGGTGATCAGGCTGTCGAGATAAGGATGGGGGCTCTCATCATAATAATAGAATCCCCAACTGGCATTGATGATCTTCGCTCCCTTACCGACTGCATAATGGATGGCGCAGATGGTGCTGAACAGGTCCCCGTAACCATGACTGTCATGCGTTTTCAGGCTCATGATCTGCACGAAGTTCTTCGATGTGCTCCTGAACTCATCGATAATATAGCTGCTCACAAGCGTACCATGCAGGCTATTGTTATCGTCGTGGATATTACGGTTGCCACCGATGAAATTCCAGCCGTTGATATCATCGTCGAGGCAATTGTTATCATCATCGGCCATATTTTCTTTCTCTTCCGGATTTTTCCAGAGCAGCTTCTTGCTGATGAAATTGGCAGTATCGATCCCTGTATCCAGTACGGCAATGGTGACCGTATCCTTATTAGTGCCGTCCAGCTCCATTTTTTTATCGGGCCTGTATTTAACGTTGATGGAATCCCTCCACTGAGGTGTATTATCGACGGGCACTGCACTGGTATAATTGAGTGAATACCTGGCCAGTGAATCTTCACCTACCCCACGGGAGCCGCCACCACCGGAACCACCGCTCACCCCTTCCGTATGGATCACGGTATGGATATTGATCCCTTTCCACAGTTCCATGTAAGAATCGCATTTACTGCATACCTGCATGGCGGTTACTGTTATACCCTGCGCGGTGATCGCATTTTTGATCGACTGGACCTCAGCCGGGGAGGGCTTATGCTTATAGAAAACAATGATCTCGTTTTTCTTGTACGGGGTCCATTTGGGATTTCCCTGCCCATTCCAGCGTATCGGTTTATCGCCTTCGGAGTATTTAGTGGTCCTGCACGACTGGAACAGTAGCAGCACCAGCAATAAAAATACCGGCACCCTGGATAGAGTTTTTTCCATGGAGAGTTTGTTTTAAGGTTAAAAATTCCTAAGCCAACCGGCAGCTTCGCTGCTGCCGGCAAGATCTTTATCGACAATTTCCTGCAGGAGCGTTTTCGCCTGCCGGCGGTCGTCGCCTACGGAACGTTTCATCAGGGTGATGGCCTTGTAAAACAGGCCGGGGTTCGAATACAGGTGGGGGTTATTCGCCAATGCGTCAAACTGAATGATGGCCTTGTCGTACTGGTCATTAACAAGGTAAAGGATGCCGAGGTATTTGCCGGCTTCCGGATCATTCTGCTGGCTGAGGGCCGAGAGTATCCTTTCCGCAGCAGCATAATCCCGCTGGTTGAAAGCTGCAAGGCCCTGTTGCAGGCTATCGGGTTTGCTACTCATTGTTACGGAAAGCATGCTGAAATTGGTATGGATATATTGGTTGGCCAATTGTTGAGGAGAAGGGTGCCGGAATAAAAGATACCATCCCAGGAAGAGCAGCACCGCAGCGGCCGCAGTACCGATATAGGTAACGAGCTTCCGCAACCGTGCGCGGGGTTTTGCGCTTTGTTCCGATAGTTGGCGGTAGAGCTGATCGAAATCGGCCCGTTTCGCTTCCAGTAATTCCTGCTTCAATCCCTGACGGGCTTTGATGTAAAAGGCAACCGCTTCCGCAAAGCTGTTGTCTGTTTCGCAGCGTTGCTCGAAGGCTAACCGATCAGCCTCCGATAATTCTCCCTGAAAGTATCGATCTATATAATCGAGTGTTTCCTCCATCAGCCCCTGGTTGACAAAAATTTTTCTCTTAGTTTACCGAGACAGCGAAGTCTCGTCGTTTTCACCACATCGGAAGATTGATACTGCATTTGCAGCGCGATCTCCCGGTCGTTGTACCCGTCTTCGAAAAGCAGCAAGAGCTCCCGGCACTTATCGCCCAGTTCCCGAAGTTTCTGCATCAGCATTGTCCATTCATTTTTTTCAGTGATCTGCTGAACAATACTCCTCGCTTTATCGGGCAGGGTCATGATGAGAGGGTCAAGCACCTGGGTATCGTGCACTGTACTTTTATTCGTCGTTCTTTTCCTTACCAGGTCAACGCACTTATTCATAAAAATCTGGTAAGTGTACGATTTCAGCGAAGACCTGCCTTCAAAGCGGTGGATGATGATATTCCCGATGACCGTTATAATGGTATCGGAATAAGCACTCGCACAGTCTTCTTCGGGTAACCGGTATTTGCGAACTCCCTGGCCGATAAAATAAAAAAAACGCTCGTATAGGCTTTTCTCGGATGCCCGGCGCTCGAGGCCACCAGCCCGGAGACCCTTCATAATGGCCTCCTCATCAGGGATCTTTTTCTTCAGATATGATATAGTCAGAAGTGCAGGTATTTGGTTTAATGATTTACTGGGCGGAAGGTACAAAAAAATTTGTTTCCCCCTCCTGCCTGTATCACGACTGATAGCGAAAGCACAAATTTCTATGAACCAGTTTATCCTCAATGCAAAGTCTTTTTTCAGTCTGCTGCTGGCCCTCCTGTTTTTCAGCCAGGCATTTTCCCAGAATAATTACAGCGGCCTGCTGAATAAAGAGCTTACCCCTGAGCTCGGTAAGGAACAGGTGATCGGCAGCCTGCTGGAACGCCTTTTATATGGAGGCAGCTTTTCAGGTAGTGTTACCACCGTAAAAGTACTGGACGACCAGGAACAATCCCTCACGGTGGCCGTGAACTTCGTAGGCTATAAGGAAGGTTTTGTTCATGTATTCGTTACCGATGAGAACCTGAACACCCTGCCGGCTTTCCCCTCTCAGAAAGCCGCGATCACCAACGATGCGAAAGAAGTGGATATCAAACTACAGTTCGATCGCAAAGCCTATCCCGAGAACCAGCCTTTCACAGTGCCCATGCTCGTAGTACTGGTCTCCAAAAATGATAAAGGCACTCATGGTGTCCGTTCCGTGTTCAAGCTCAACAAAAAATTCGTGAACCCCATCAGCCCGGAGAATATCATCCTTCCGGTCAACCTCACGCCTGTAGGCAGTGCCGCGTCCCTGCCTGCCGTATTGCCGGGCAATAATAATGTGCTGATACTCCCAACCCGGAATGTATACGACGTGATCAAGAATAAACAGACCTATCTCTATAAGGTGGACACTGCAGCAGCCAAGACAGCAAAGCCTGCCACTTCCACCAGTTCTGCCACTGCACAACCGGTAATGATACGCCGTGATGCGATGCTTGCTGAAAGAGCAACAGTGCTGAACCCTGATCTGCGTACCATTTCCGTATTGCACATCCCCACGGGAACGCAGCCCACACCACCATCCGTGAACAAAGACCCGCAAGGCCCCGATGATAAACCGCTTTCTTTCTGGGGTGATTTTATTTACTCCGATGTGGATTTCGAAAGCCAGAACAAGATCACCAGTGTAAGCCTGAATATCTATCCCGATAAAAATCCCAACTCCGGTATTTTCTATTACCTGCCGATCGCCTATGATATCAAATACGATAAGGAAAGAGGCTATTCCTTCAATATGGATTATGGCACTTCCCGCACCGACGGGTCGGAGAACAGGGTACGGATGTCCGGCACACTTACTTCGGGCATCAGCCTCTATGAAGTACAGTTCATCAGGAACCTGATGGATGCTTACCGCCTGCAGAATCCCGGACTTAAACTGGAGAAGCCTCTCCCCCTGCCTATCAGTGAAACACCAGTGATCACACTGGGCGATGAATTGAAAAATTTCGGGATCACCAATGTCAATATCAACAATGCCAGCTCCATCACCGACCCTATCGAGTTTTCCTGGGCTACCGATGGCACTACGGCCGCAGAACTGGAAAACCTGCTGCGCGCCAATAGCGGCATCATCGGAAGGATGAAGATCAAACCACAGGGAACTACACTTCCTACACAGGAGATACCGGTGAGGATACGCCTCATCGACGAAAATACTTTCGGCCGCTTCGGTATGACGCCCACCGATTTCCGCACGAAGAACTGGCGCAATGAAACCCCGTTCCCGGTCAGACTGAAATATGTGCACTATATGATCATCGATAAGAACCGTGATGGAAAGGAAAGTCCCATCATTTATTCGTGGGACCTCGCCAATAAAGAAGTGCCTTCGAAGAACCAGGTGAAATTCAATATCGCCGCCATCCCGCAATGGCTCGATAATTATAAAGGAAAACAAGCCCGTATCTGGCTTGAGTATAGCGTGGTAGATACCTGTGCTCCCTGCAATGAGAATGTTTTCAAGAAGATCGTGTCTTCCACTACCAGGCCACAATTGTCTGATGTGGTGTTCAGGCTGATCCCCTTCTTTGACGAATACAAGGTCTCCTACCTCGATATCGAGATAAAATCCCTGCAGGGCGATCCCTCCGGGCGTTCGGAGGTGAATTTCCCCGCTATCCATATTACGAAAGACAGCAGTGACTATGTGGCCGGTAAGATCTATGTGCCTTCAGGTACGAACCCGGCTTTCGATTACAGGGTGACCGTTGTCACCAAAGACGGTACTGAAATGAAATCAGCCTGGATCAGTCGCAACTCGCTCAGCGTGCCGTTCGGAAGTTTCCAACTGAAAGAATTGTTCCCCTCATTCAATAGGTAAGGCCATGAGAAACGGAACGCAGATAATAGTCCGATGGCTGCTGCCCTTGCTGCTCCAGGCACAGGAGATGAAGGCGCAGCCTGATTTCAATGAGGCACGCAAGCTGAACGGCATTACATTTTTCAAAGACCTGCAACAACCCGATATGTATTATTATTTACCTGGACAAATAGAGATCGGCCGGTCCGATGGTGGCAAACCGGATATTTCGTTCATCCTTATGCGCTATTCGGGTTCTTATACCACCGGCGACGAGAATGCGGCACATCGCTTCCGGAATATCCTTACGCTGCGCCTCCTGATGAAAGAGCCCAATGCCGATTCACTCGCAAGGGCCCGACAAACCCTTCAATGGCGCACCAGCCCGGTGAAGTTGAACCCTTTGCCCATCAGCCAGGTGGAAGCCATGATCGTGTTTACTCCTGTAGACGCACCCGATACTTCCCGCATTGTTCAAAGAGGCGAGATGGCGGCAGAGAGCACTGCCGGTTATTCCACTTCCGCCACCTATTGGCGCGAACGGTATTTTACCATGTTCCCGGATAACCATTCCGCCAACCTGCTGGCGGAGGCTTTCAACAGGAACCTCACGGCCATCAGTTTCGCATACTCCTTTTATTCAAAAGGCTCTACCACAAAACGCATCCTCGATGTGAGCGGCTATGGCAGCCTCGACAGCGCCCTGCAACAACAAATGAAAGGCATTATCGTGGACAGTGCAGATACCACACTCAAAGAATGCCTCGTGAAAAGCGATGCCATCCCGGTACGCATCGATACCGCCCTGTATCCCGGCCTCATCCGCAAGATCGATATCAATGATGCCATGCCGCCGGGCTACGCCGTTCTCAATGTGAGGAATTATGATTTCGCCAATCGCCTCCGCAATGATCTCTATGAAAAGACCGTAGAGCTGGAGGCCACGGGCGCCGGCGGAAACCCGGTGGTGCAGTCGGTCCGCTTCAATATGAAAAACCCCGATCTCACTTCCACCAATTTTCGCTTCCGGTATGCCGTGCGGCTCGACAAACCTTACCGCTACCGCATTCACGAGCTACTGAAAGACGGCCGCGAGATCATATCCGACTGGCAAACCATGAATGCCTGGTCCTTCCTGCTGGATGTGACCACCAGGCCCCAACCACCAACTCAATAACACTACCATAAAAACTCTTAAAGCGAACAGTCATGAAAAAATTGATCCTAACCATCATTTCTCTTACCGCTGCATTGCTCTCCTTCTCCATCCCAAAATATGGAGAAGGAAGCATGCAGCTCAAAGGAATCCAGTTGCTGCAGGACCATGAAGACAATAACGCCTATTATTATATACCCCGCTTCCCACGTATGGCCACCCATGAAGATGGCAGCTATGAATTCATGTTCATCAAGTATGTGGGCAGAGGCAGTACCGGTCAGAATGGCGGGCTCTTTCATGCACTGATCGAGTTTACGATGCCCGGCGATGAGATCGAAAAGCTCCAGGACACACTGCGTGAAGTGCTGAAGAATAAGAACGCAAAGATCGTTGGGCCTGTACCCCTGCAACAGGCAATGGCAGATGGCGATAAAGGAGTGGCCAGTTTCAAGGTGATCTCTTCCATCCTCAATAATACCACCGGCAATAATCCATTCACCCAAAATGTGATCGTGGATTCGCACGGACCATTCCTGCCTGGCTCAAAAGCCGCACTGGCAGCCAGTCTCAGCCAGGAAGGCGCTACCCTCCTCTGGGAATCCCTTACCAGCAAGACCTCCGATGTGTCCATCTCCCTGAGCGGTTATTATGAAGCGTATGTAAAAGCTTACAGGGCTGTGGTAACAGCCGAGATGAATACCATCTATGAACATTATAGCCGGGTGAGCAATTTCCAGGAAGGTTTCACCCGCGACCAGATGCGCAAGATCACCGATGAACTGGTGCAAACACAGGCATTGAAGATCGATGCGTTCGACCGGACAGCCGGTTTGGGTGTGAAGGCAGACGATATGAAGAGCATCCTCAGTCTCGTGACCGATAAACTGATCGAGCTGATGTTCGATGCCAAAACAGGCTGGGCCAAAACACCCGATCGTGAAACTGCGGTGGAGCCCGACCAGATCAAAGGCAGGCAGGACAGAGGATGGTTCAGCCAAACCTTCGGCGGCGCAGAGGACGTTCCTTATTATTCCGACAACCAGTTCGTATTGAAGAAACGTTCCGATATCCGTACGAATAAATTCTACCTCGACCTTAGCCAGTCTACCACTATCAAAGTACCCATCTTCACCTCCGGTAACCTTGCAGGTGTTTATGATGCCATGCGGAAGAAGGGCGACGAAGTGCTGAACGCTTGTTTCAGGATCGTCAACCTCGACGATGCCGATTTTCAGAAAAGAGATGTTTCATTCATGCTCGACGGCACCTATGCAGAATCATTCAACGATATTTTCAATTTCGTGACCGTCAGCTTCAGGAAGAAATATCCTGAAGACCGCAATGATGTTACCGCCGATGTCATGTTCACCAGGAAAAATATCGAGAGCAATGGTAGTGGCATGCAGCAAGTGTCTTATCCGCGCCTGGGCATCGCATCCTCCACCGACTGGCTCGATTATGAATACCGCGTGAGCTGGAACCTGAAAGGCACCAATTATGTGATCAAAGACCCGGCCGACGAATCACAGTGGATAAAAGCTTCCGGCCCCGGCATCACCCTCATACCCCCGATCAAAAAACGGAAAGTAACATTGGAAGTGGACCGGTCTGCCTTTGCCGATACATCGCAGGCATCGACGGTGGTGATCAAATTCCTGGTAGTATTGGGAGGCAAGCCTGCCGTACAGAAAACAGTGATCCTGCGGTCGAAGGATTTCTCGAATATACAGGACGTGATCTTATTCCACGATCCTTCAGAAGCAGTGGCCTACCAGGTAACCAGGTTCACCCCACAGGGTGAGAAGAGAGGAAAGCTGAAAGAACTCACCACGGATTTTCTCATGATCGGGTCGGGTGAGATCAATCAATAATTATCGCATAACCAATACCGGTAAATCAATTGTCATGAGATCGATCATTTTAATAATAGGTATTTGCCTGGGGGCAAGCTTCAGTGCAGCAGCACAGATGGCACTGATCGACAGGGGCGTGTTCGCCGATGGCATCTGGTGTTTTCCCCTCTACGGCGATACCCTTAAATATGTATACCTGCCCCATGAAGCCAGCCTGGCGCGCAACCGCGACAGCCTGCCACAATTCTCCTATATGCGGTATGTGATGGGCACCCAGGCAGGGGTATCAACCGGCAGCGCTTCCACTATCGATGAATCCGACGGTGGCGCCGTCCTGAACTTCCTGGTATTGTACAATACGCCGGAGGCCGTGGTAGAATCGGCAGAAAGGACACTTCGCAGAAAATTCAGGAACGATAGCATCCATATCCGGGGACCACTGGTCTTCGATAAAGGCCGTTACTCGCTCGTTTCATCGATCATCTCCGGCGATTCGGTAGTGCAGAAAAAACAAATGCTATGTACCGGCAATGCGCCTGTGCTGCAAAACAGCAATGTGGCGCTTTCCTTCGGCCTCACTCCCCTTACGTCGAAGATAATGATGCAGAATTTCAAAATGAACACCCCGGATATATCGCTGGTCTTCGATATGGAATTCTCCGGGCTTACCGAAGATTATGATGCAGAACTGGAGATCGACTGGACAGAACTCAAAAAAAGCCAGGGCTTCAACGCCGGCGGCTCCATTTATTTCGTATCGGCCGATGTAAAGCTGGCTTTCGATGAAGCGTTCAAAAGCCAGGCCATCAGGCTGAAAGTGAACGGTAACAATGCCGCCATGGACGCGTTGCTGAAAACCGTCTACGATAAATTGCTCAATCTGCTCTTCCAGCCTGTACAGCCCGAACAACTGCCCGAGCGCCAGCAGAACGATCTCATGGGCGCACTCTCACAGTTGACTGGCCCCAACGGGCCCCTCTCGAGCGGGAAAACCACCGGTTTCGGTCTCAATGTAGGCTACCAGTTAAAAGAAATGAAAAGCACGGGCAAAAGCAGGCTGTTCTTCAAAGGCAGGAGCACTGTTCAGCAACATCATTTCATCACTTTCAATATCGGCAACCTCTATAAAAAATACGGGACCGATAGATCCATCTTCCGAGATGTGCCCCTCACGGAAGCCACTTTCCAACGCCGCTCCATAGTGGTAGGCATCGACGGTGACCTCGAAAAAGAATTCGATAAGATCCTCAACAGCGTTACCGTAGTGCTCAATAAGCAACATGGCAACGGCGACAAGACCACGCAGTCGGTCCTGATCAACAAAGAGCTGGTCAAGACCAATAACAAGCCCACCATGGTGTACGGCAATTATGAAGACAGCACCAACTGGCTGCAATACCAGCAACGCACTGTATGGCAGTTCCGTGGCGGCGCCATGTATGAATCCGACTGGAAGACACAGGATGCCGCCATGATCAACCTGTATGTACCATTCAAAAGAAAATCGATCCGGCTGGAAGGCGATATGCAGTCCCTCAAACAGCAGGGCATTCGCGCCGTTTCCGTACAGATCACCTATCCATTCTTCAACCAGCAGAAACAGGAACGCATCACCGTTGGCATCAATGAAACCCTGAACGATAAAGGTTTCGAGATCACACAGCCCAACGACCAGGAAGAAGTGACTTATAGTATCACCTGGATCAAAAGCAATGGAGAGCCTGTACAAAAAACAGGGAAGGATAAGATCGGTATCATCTTCATCGATGAGCTACCAGCCAATCCCTGAAAACCATCAACTACGAATAATATGATGAGATTATTTCTATATACCTCTCTCCTGTTCTTTGCAACAATTCATGCTATGCAGGCACAGGTGCTCGATAGCGATACCCGCAGGGAGCTGACACTGCCTGATGGTGAAAAATTGTTGGTATTCGCTGCAACCGGCAACAGCAAGCAATATTATTACCTGCCATCGACGCTCCGGTTGTCGGAACGGGAGAACAGGCCGGAGATCTCCGTGGTCATCTACCGCAGTGGTGCTGGTGCTCCCATCAATGGCGGGCTGATGCACCTGCTGATGTGCTGGGGGCTCACACTAGAACAGGAACGCAGTGCCGGGGAACTTCTTCAAAAACAGACCGATTCACAAACCGTGCTGATGGGCGCTGCCGATATCAGCTTCCCCGATAATGATATGTTCAGTATCGAACCAACCAGTGGCGTGGCAGGCATCCTGCGCCGGTCGCTCAATTCGCCGGTGAGACTGCCTGCACTTCCCGGTTATAAAACAGCGGCCTCTTTCCGATTCAGTGGCAGCGATGCGGAGGCCCTGGCCAATGCTATCGGCAAACCACAACAATTGAACGGCATAAAATTCATAGGCCGCTACTCTTATACCATTGCCAAACAGGATGGCTTCGTACGTAGCACAACACAGGCTACAGGCGTCATGGAAGGGAACTTCAGGCAATGGATCGACAAGCTGGGTAAATACAATCTCCTGAAAATCGAAAAGAGATGAAAGCCTTCATTTATTATATGATCATTACCGTTATATCGGCTCTCCCGTTCTGCCACGCGGCCGGCAATATCTATGTGGTGATTTATGCCACTGTCGATGGCAGAACGGGGCATGCCGGTATAGCGATCGATAATTATCGCATTCAGGAAGCCGGCGGCAAATGGGATACCGTACCGGATGGCGCACTTACTTACTACGACCTGTGGCCGAAGGAAGATGATTTTGCATTCTTCCATTTGTCGAAGAACAGGCCGGCCCTTTTTTATAAGTTGCCCAATGCTATCTGGTCGGCCCCCATTACCGTGAATTCATTGTACAGCGATGGCATTCCGCACCGGGAGCATTATCCCTGCGATGCATTGCTCATGCTCCCTACGAAACCTTTGGCCGATCATTCACTGAAACAATTCCTCGATTCGGTGATCGCATCGGGCAGGGCCTTCAACCCAAGATTTTATAACTGCAGCGATTTTGTACTGCAGGGCATTGAAAAGATAACTGGGAAAGGATTACGTGCAAAAGAGTTCCTGCCATTCGGTTTCAGCACTACCCCCAACAAACTATGCAGGAAACTGATGGCACAGGTAGATGTGAGGATCATCAAGTCGCCCGGTAGCAAGATCAATGGCAGTTTTTTCAGGGAACGGATACTCAAACGCAAACCACCACCCTATTTCCTGGCATTTCAATAAACAACCATCATAAAACCTTTAATCATTTCAATCTTGTCAATCATGAAACGGATTTTCTGTATTACAAAAAGAATGACGGTTTACGCAGTGCTGTTGTTGCTGGCGCAATTTGCAAATGGCCAGCTTATGGACTACTCGAATAAAATAACGGTAGTGCTCAGCGACGGCACCAATGTAACCCTGTACGGCCGCACAACCAATGAGAAAGTGCCAGGCACGGACAATTATGCTTTTTCCGGTGAATATTATTATTTGCCCGTTCACCTGCGGCTCGCTGCCAAGGAAGACGGCACACCGGAATTCCTGCTGCTGAAATATACCACCGATGAACGCACGGACGCCGGCGGCGTTCAGGGCGCCCTCACCCATTTTCTCGTGAAATGGGGGCTCACGCCACAGCAGGAAACGGAACTGGCCCAGAAAGTAAAAGAGAAAGTGCAGCAGCTCGCTGCTACCAACCCGCTTTTTGCCAGGGTGAGCAATCCGAAAGTAATGGGCGCCGTAGATGTCACCACAGAAAAGGATAATTCATTCCGCATCATTTCAGCAGTGCTCACCGACAGGACAATGACGCCTGCCCTGGTAGCAGCCGGCAAAGCAGCCCCCACACCAGGGACCTCCATGGCCGTAGCTGCCAAGCTCGATAAGAACGGCGCACAATTGCTGGCTGCCACGCTCGAAAAGAGCCGCTCCATTGCCGATGTATCGATGGAGCTCACCTTTAAATACAATGTGATCTTCCCCGCAGTTCGTGGAAAGATCACGATCGACTGGTCGAAGTTCAGAAGCGCTTATGAAAATTTCGCCGCTACTTACCGGCACGATGACCGTGATACCAAGAGCGGTGACGATGATACCTATTCTTATGATGAAGTGAAACGGATCTACAGTTCAGCTATCGAGACCAAGGCAGTGACTGTCGACATCGATAAGAACACCACCGATGATGCCGTAGCCAATAAAGTGGTGGAAGAATTCATGAATGTTATGGTAAGCTCGCTCACCGATAAGGCCGACCAGGATGAGCGCCCGAAACCTGCCAGCGATGAGGACAAAGCAGCCGATCCCAATATCCGCTATGGCGCCCGCTATCGCTTCAACCGCACCAAATGGGAATCACATTCTTCCCGCAAAATAGAAGTGTACAACCTGATGTACCGCCTGGCCATTCCCAAAGAAGCGATCCTGACGGAGAACCTGGCCTCCTGGTACGATGCAGTACGCGATAACAAAAAATGTGTGGCCTCCGTAAGGCTCGATGATAATTTCTTCCAGTTCCGTGATATCAACCTCGTATTGGGTGAAGGCGCCGAACAACTGATCGGCAAAGATGTGAATTATGTAACGGTGAATGTTAGGAAGAAAAGAAGTGATGGTAATGATTTTTACAAGAGCGTCACCATCGATAAGGAATACCTGAAAAAGAATGGAATGAAAGCCACCTTCACTTACGCCCGTGGTGAGGATAGGAATTCCGAGGTATATGAATACCAATCACAGTGGAGCTTCAATGACGGCGTGGTCTATCCCGATCCCTCTCCCTGGATCAAAGGGTCCTGGGAAGGAGTTCCCTTGACACTACCGCTAAAGTCCCGCGCCATTGAATTTGAAGGCACCCCGGATGATATGAAAGCAGCCGGCATCACAAGGGCTACCCTGCAACTACGGTACATGAAGCTGGGCAGGGAAGTGGAAACGAATATCCCCCTTAGTGTTACAAGAAATGAAAGCTCGGCAAAGCAGACCATTTACCTTGACCCTGCCACACGCGGCTATGCCTATCGTATGATCTTCAACCATAAGGAAGAAGGTAAGCTGGCCCTCGACTGGAATGTTATGACCAATGGCGGCAATGATGATTACGTGTACGCCACCATACCGGATGCATTCCGGGACAAGACCTCCGAAGCATTCAAAAAAGCCATCGAGATCGGTAAAGTGATCACGGAATCACCGGATGGGAAAGTGAACGGCGTTTCCAAAGTGCTCGACAAATTCAAGGATGTACTGGGTATTGCCACAAATTGACATACAATATAACGTAGATATATAGTTGTAAAATAATAAAACAATCTGTCATGAAAAAAATATCAATCATAAAAACCTTCCTTTCAGGATGTTTATTGTGTGTGATGGCTATTGTGCAGGGGCAGGTCAATCTCGATAAACGCACCAGGGCCGGTGAGCTGACCCTGTTCTCCGATATCAATAATGAGAACGTTTACTATTACGCATTGGATAAAGTCCATCTCGCCAGGGATGCCAATGGCAGGCCGCAGTTCTCTTTTCTCCGGTATGTCAGCAACCAGGTCTCCGGGCCGGACCAACCCGCCAGCACAGAAGGCGATGGGGGTGGCATCGTTCATGCCGTAGTGACCCTCGAAGTGACCCAGGACCAGATCCGAGAAGCTCAACGCGAACTATTGCGTAAGAATCCATCCGGTGTTATCCAGGGGCCCGTGCCTTACCGCTCAGGGAGGTTCGGGATCGTTTCTTCCTTCAAAGATCCGCAGGGCGGACTGAGCAGGCAGGTAGTAGGGCTCGGCAGCGCTCCCATCCTCGATGGTCAGAAAGCAGCCGTGTCCATACAGCTCACCAAACAAGGCGCCAAGATCCTGTGGGAATCTTTCAAGACCAGCACGCCCGATATCAGTTTCAATTTTGAAATGGAAATACCCGGTTACCACTCTCCCAAGAGGGCTACCATCGAAGCCAACTTCGACCAGATCTATGACCATAAAGCATTTGGCGTTGGCTTTGCTTCCACTTATCTGGCCGCAGAGATCCGTGGCGCCTTCGATGACCTCGTTCGCAGCGGCGCCATCAAAGTGAACCAGGTAGGTGAAGATGCCAATATGGAATCACTGATCAATACGGCTTATAATAAGATTGCGGATATGATGTTCAGTCCGGTCAATGGTACAGGCACTCCGAATATCGCCGACATGACAGCCATATCCGGACAGCAAAATGGTAATCTGCTCGACAGGGCCACTACCATGTTGCGCACAAACCGTGAGGAAGCCAGGACCATCAACCGCGAAGAAGAGGACCGAAGAAGAGCGGATGAAGCCAGAAGAACTGGCGGTGGAGGGTCGGAAACGCCCACTCCTACTCCACCCGCAGCGGGCAGTGAAGGCACTCCTCCCACGGCGGCCTCCCGTGCACGCGGTATCTCCGCACCGGGCGCCAATCCGCCGGGTGCTCCTGATGATGGACGCTACAGGTCGGGCAATAACAATAACAGTAACAACAACGCGAACCGCGAAACGGTCCCGGCATTTTCGATAGTGGCCACCTTCGAAATGAAACGCATCCACCAGCAAGGTAATTTCAAAATCGATCTGAATAAAGCAATAGCAGATAATCTCACCCTGCCATTCAACGAGAACATCGGCGACCTGAGCGGGTTCATGAACGATACGATCATGTTCCGCCAGGTGAACCTGGATGATCCTTTATATACACAGCGGGAACTGACCGCCTTCGTAGATGGCATGAACGCGCAGGACTTCGGCCAGTTCATCAATTTCGTGAATGTAAGGCTGAAGAAAACACACCAGAGCGGCGCGATCACCAACCAGGAGGTCAGGATCGACAGGAATAATTTCAACCGCGACGGGAATAATTTCAAGATGGTGTATGGCTGGAAAGGAGACAATGACCGCAGACGATGGATGGACTATGAATATGAAGTCGAGTGGAGTTTCTTTGGCGGACAAAACGTAAGCGTTCCATTACAAAGATCTACCAGCGGCGCTATCAATCTGGCCCCGCCCATCCAAAAGCGAACCGTAGAATTTCAGGCAGACCCCACCATTGTGAGCTCCAACAGCATCCGTCTCATCACCGTAAAACTTTTCTACAATGTTAACGGAGTAGAGCAAACGAAAATGGTAACGTTGAACCCTGCAAGGAATCAACTTTCGGAAAGGGTCGACTTCCTCCTTCCGGCGAATAGCTTCGATTTCCAGTACCAGGTGAACTGGAAGCTGACCAATAACCAGGAAAGGTCGTCGGTGAGGATACCGGCCAGCGGGGCGATCGTATTTGTCGACAACATACCCAACTCTTAAAACTTACCACTATGCAATTCAAAAAAATATTAATGACAGTATTCCTCATCGGTTCTGTATTTGCCGCCGGCAAGGCACAGACCGTGAAGATATTCTATGTGGGGCCTAGTGCATACATCAATACCAACTTCGGTGTTGCCGGAGATACGACCAATATGCCTGCCGGCTATTCGAGTATTGAGATCAGGGCCACCAACACGGCCCGCTTTCTTTCCATCGTTCCGCGCCGGTTACGATATGTTTTCAATCTGCTGCAACCCGGCACCACACTCCGCAGGCAGGTAGAAAGGGTCTTCAACAATTCGGGCCGGATAGTGGATGTTGAATACTACCTAGTGAACGATAGCGCGAGATTTTCAGGGGCCAAACGGCACATGTTCGCCACCGCGCCTGAGACCCCTCCATTCTATGTATGGCCTGCCGCCAGTAATGTCTATGATCCGGGCACCCGCCGGTATATCGGATGGGTGGGCTTAGGCGAAACGCAACTGGAAATCGACCAGGTAACCCGCTATGGCCTCGAACGCGCCATCGATGAAGTAGTGCTGCACGAAAGCTCGCATACGCAATGGGTAGGCGAAGCTACGAAATGGCCTGTCACGGAAACTACCATTTATTCGTATGGCGCCGACAACAGTCACTCCGTAACCGAATTGCTCGGAGACCAGGAATTGGCGATCAATGAAGGACTGGCTACTTTCTATGGATACACACTCAACCAGGCCGGCATGGATTCGATGTTTTCCGATTTCACCCGTCCGCAAGACCGCTTTTTTGTGGAGGCAAGGTCCATCATGGCAGGCAACCGGGATTTGTATACCATTCCTACCAGGCGGCTCGACACGTTGAAAACATTGAATGAAAGAAGAGCGATACAAATTGTTCGTTATCCCAATGGCGACCCTGTCCTGATCTATCTCTACTCCTGGCGCGATGTGCCCGGGTTCTACCTGCTCTTTGCAGAGACCACTGCCACTACTTTTTATTCATTGTACTGGAAGAATGCCTACAGCAACCAGGATACCGCATTCTCATTTATCGGCGCATCTTCCTTTGCCATGCACGATGGAAGGCGAAACCGTTTCCTGACCTATTCCTGTAACAGGCTCGCTCTGAAAATGGAAGAATACAATCAAACCGCCGCCGGCAGGGCCGATGCGAGTAAAACGTCCAGCCTGCTGCCATTCGCGCTCCTCGACCTGGTAACACATTTCGGTATGTCCGATGCCGAATACAGGGCCGATCATGACCGCCAGCATCCAGACCGCGTTCCCCGTGCATTCAATGAATATTTTACCAATCACCGCAATGCCATCCGGACTTTAGTACAGGCCGATCTCGCTGCCAACCCCATCAGGCTGCAGGCAGCCATCGACAAGATCAAAACCTATTGCCGGCAACCGGCCACCATCTGGTAACCCATCAAACAATCAATAAATCAACTAACATGAAACGCTTATCAGTTCTCATTTTTATCCTCTGCGCAAAGATCGGTTTTGCGCAGAGCTTTATGGACTTCAAAGACGGCCAGGTGATCAACCTCGAAGGGGTCGAATTCGGTTACTCCGTGATCCATCAACGCCCCAAATTTGTAGACAGCGTGGAGTTCACCGCCTGCGATATAGAATGGTACATCACCAATAAGGAAAGGTTCTCGAAAGTATTCCTGCTGGGGGTGTGGAATAAAGCCACCGCTTCTGAAATAGACCTTTCGAAAAATATTTGCCTGGGCCGCATCCATATCAGTAATGCCGTAGGCAGAAACACCAAAGACCGTATCTCCGATATCTTACAGGAGCCGAATATGGTGATAGAGGTCTTCCGTAAACAATTACTGATCCTTAAAAAGAAGAACAGGCTGGAAGCCTACAACCTCCAGCCCGGCGAAACCCTCACATCAAGTATTACCGTAGTGTTACCAAAAGGCCAGAAACCCAATGTTTCGCTCCAGGCCTTTCTCTCGGAGATATATTGAGAGGTTGGAAGGTTTACAGGTTGATAAGTTGACAAGGAGGTCCCCGCGTGAGGGTGCCTCCTTATCAACTTATCAACCTGTAAACTTTTTAACCCGTTTACTCTCTACCCCTATTCATTTCACAAAAATATTTTTTGTAAATAAGACGTTATCAATAGCCTGGTGTTCAATTATTAAAAAGTCGTTGATTACCTTCGCGCCGCCCTGCCCCGGCGTTTTTCAACGGGCGAGTCAATACTAATTTTGATTATGCTACTTTTGTTGTACGCTATCCGACGCACTTGATCTGCGCAAAAAATCCATTTATAAGGCTGAGGCAATTACACCCGTAGGGGTGGTGAATTGATTATGAGTATTATAACCCAAAAAATAAATGAATTGAAAGGAATGCAAAAGAATCTCCTTCTGATCATTTTATGTATGGCCGGGTTGTTGACCTCCATGCAGGCGCAAACCCGTTTAACCTTGCAACAGGCTTTATCGGCAGCCAAAAGCAATAGCCCATTCTTGAAGCCGGTACAACTGAACACTGCTATTGCCCAGGGCGATGTGGTGAGTGCCGGGTTAAGGCCCAACCCTGTTTTGAATAACCAGACCCTGCAGTTGATGAATGAGAAAAATTTCGTGCCTGACACCAAATTCTATAATCCACGCAACCGCCAGGTATGGTGGCAATTGACGAAACAGTTCCAGGTTTCAGGCCAGCGGAAATATAAACTGGATGTAGCTACAAAAAATGTGACCGTTACGGAAAAGGTCTATGCAGATGCAGAGCGGAACATATTATCGGCGGCCGGCAATAAATGGCTGGACGTCTGGATCAACAAGGTCAACCTCGACCTCATCCAGGAAGCAAAGATCAATATAGACAGCCTTGTCAAAATACAGGAAATACGGTTGAAAAACCAGGTGATCAGTTCCAGTGAACTGGCCCGTACTCAATTATTGCTGGAACAATACGTACTGCAATTGAAAAATGCCGAACAGAATTATAAGAACGAGCTGCAGAACCTGAAACTGATCACAGGCAGCACCGATAATTTGGGGATCGACGAAAAGGACCCCGTCATTTCACTGGACCTGCAACAGGAATTGGACAGCCTGATCAGCTTATCGTATCATCAGCGCCCCGACCTGCAGGCCGCACAATCGACCATCGACGTAGCCAAAAGCAATATCCGGCTCCAGCGTTCTTTGGCCAACCCTGTGCCTGAACTGGGTCTCATCTGGAACCCACAGAACACCATTCAATATTTCGGTTTCTTCGGAACGATCGATCTTCCGGTATTCAGCCGCAACCAGGGAGAGATCAGGAAGTCGAAAGTACAACTGCAGCAATCGGAACAATCCTTATCGGCTTTGAAACAACAGGTGCAAACAGAAGTGCAAACAAGCTGGCATTCCTGGCAATTGAACCGGGAAACGGTGGAGAAATACAAGAGCATCCTGGAAAAAGCAGAACAGGTATTGCAATCTGTCAGATATGCCTATACGAGAGGCGGGACCACCATTATCGATTTCCTCGATGCGCAGCGTACCTGGTTCGATACACAGAAAATGTACTATGAAGCGTTATACAATTACCGGAAAAGCTATCTGCAATTATTGAACGTAACCGGATTGATCAACCAACTATAATCAGTCAAATGAAAAGATCAGCCTTCTTCATCTTATTTACCGGCATATCATGGATTGCCATATCCTGCGGGTCGCATGATAAAGCTAAAAAAACAGATCCACCATCCGGCAAACCCGTGGTGGAAGACAGCGGGAGGGTCATTCAATTCCCACCCGATAGTATAACACTTGGCTTTTTCAAAACAACGCCCGTTACCAAAAGCGATCTGAATGCAGAACTAACGGCTCCCGCCCGTGTGGTAGCTACTGTTGTCCGGTCGAGCGAGAATCTTGAACAGAACCTCGTGTTGTTCGATAATCCTGAGCTTACTGCCAACTATACGGCACTGTTACAGCATATCATGAATATCCGGCAGAAAGGGAATATTATCCAGCAGAAAAAAGCCATCGCCAACCAGAAGCAGATCGAACTGGAACGCTTTACCGACCTGGCACAGCATGGGGCTGGCACCGGGAAAGATGTGTCCGATGCAAAGACCGACCTGATCACCGCACAAACAGATATGGCCATTGCACAAACAGAACTGGCCAATGAAAAAACAGCGATCATAGAACATGAATCCAAATTGAAACTGGCCGGCCTCGATCCGCAGGCATTGGTGAATGCCAAACCCAACAAGACCTGGATCATCTGCGATATGCCGGAGAACCAGGTCACCAAAGTGAAAGAAGGAAGCACCTGCCAATTGCAGTTCACCTCCTTCCCCAATGAAGTTTTTACCGGCGCCATCGAAGACATTGGTGAAGTGGTCGATAATATCACCCGGATGGTGAAACTGCGCATAGGGATCCTGAACAACCCCAATAAGCTCCGGGCAGGTATGTTCGCCATCGTCCGCTTCGGCGTCAATGAAGGGAATAGCCTGTCGATCCCGAGGTCCGCCCTTATTACCGTTCAGGGCAGGAACTATGTATTTGTAAAACGTACCGACAATTCTTTCGAAAGGAAAGAAGTGCTGACCGGGCCACAGGTGAACGACAGGTTTATCATCTTCAGTGGATTGAAGGAAGGTAATGAAGTGGTCACCAGTGGGGCCATGCAATTGAAAGGTATCTCATTCGGATATTAAAAATCTTAATCGATGCTTCAGGCACAAATATTCATAGACAAGGAAGATCTGTTCAACGATCGTCCGCTCTTCGAATACATCATGCAGTTCCTCCTGCTCAATAATATCAAAGGGGCCACGGCCTACAAGGGCGTAATGGGATTTGGCGCCAATCAGCAAATGAAAAGGCCCAATGAAATGTTTTCTTTCGATGAGCCTCCCATGATGATCACCTTCATCGATGAAGATGCCAAAGTGATAGATGCCTTGAAGAAACTAAGGGAAACCTATAAGGGAGGTTTTATTATTACACACCACGTAGATCCATTTGAAGCATGATCCGGAATATCCTCATATTCTCCTTACGTAATCGTTGGGCCGTCATTATTGCGGCCATTGTATTGTCGGGCATCGGTTACTGGTGCTTTACTCAACTTAAAATTGAAGCCTATCCCGATATCGCGGATACCAATGTTATTATAGTAGCTCCCTTCGACGGCCGTGCTGCCGAAGAGGTGGAACAACAGGTGACCATCCCGATAGAGCGGGCATTGAATAATGTGCCGAGAGTACTCGACAGAAGGAGCCGCACCATTTTCGGGCTATCGGTAGTACAATTGACTTTCCAGGATGGAACAGATGATTACTTTGCCCGCCAGCAGGTCATCGAGCGGATATCATCACTTTCACTGCCGGAGGGCGTTACGCCCGAACTGGCTCCATTGACCACCGCCGTTGGAGAGATCTATCGTTATGTGGTGGAAGCCCCCGATAATTTTACGCCCATGCAACTGAGGGACCTGCAGGACTGGGTGATACGCCCGGCTATTTTGCAGGTACCGGGTATTGCAGATGTCACCACTTTCGGCGGCCCCATGAAGCAGTTCCATATCCTTACTTCACCCGATAAGCTTCGAAAATATAATCTCACGCTGCAGGCCGTGATCGATGCCGTGGGGAAGAACAACCTGAATACAGGAGGGAATGTGATCGAACGGGGCGGACAAGGTTTTGCAGTGCGTGGATTAGGCGCCGTCAAATCGGAGAAAGACCTGCAGAATATCGTGCTCACGGCGGTGAACGGAACACCTGTTTACATAAAGGATATAGCAACTGTTGAAATTACCCCGCCCCCGCCGTCCGGCGTATTGGGTTACTCCCTGCCTGATGAAAGGATCGATAAGGTAGGATCACCGGAAGGTATCATTCTCCTGCGTCGTGGGCAAAATCCCAGTGAAGTGCTGAAAGCGCTCAAAGCGAAGATGAAGGACATCAGTGAAACGGAACTGCCGGAGGGCGTCAAGCTCCGCGTGTTATACGATAGAAGTTTCCTGATCGACCATTCACTGGAAACCGTATCCCATACCCTGTTCCTGGGCGTCAGCATCGTTGTGATCATCCTTGTTTTCTTCCTGGGCAGTGTCCGGTCGGCCCTGGTCGTTACTGCCACCATTCCTTTTTCCCTGCTATTCGCTTTCATACTGATGCGGCTGACGGGGATCCCCGCCAATCTGCTCTCGCTGGGCGCCATCGATTTCGGGATCATCGTGGATGGCGCCTGCGTGATGGCCGAGCACCTGATAAGACGATACCGGAATGCCGCCCCGCAGGAAAAACAGCATGGCATCGTTGGTATCACCTTAGCGGCAGCACAGGAAGTAGGAAGAGAGATCTTCTTCTCCGTAACCATCATCATACTGGCCTATACGCCCATCCTGCTGATGACAAGGGTGGAAGGAAAACTCTTCTCTCCAATGGCTTTGACACTGGCCTTTGCAGTGATAGGGGCTATGATCTGCGCCCTCACACTGATCCCCGTGTTGATCTCATTTGCCTATAAAAAAGCGCTTTCATCGGAGAAGCCTATGAAAGCCCAAAAAAACCCCGTACTTGATTTCTTCGAACACTCTTATAAGAACTCCCTTAATTTCTTCCTGCGGTTCCATAAACAAACAGTGATCGTTGCGGGCCTGGTGGTAATAGTTTTGATCGGGATGGGCACGAAGCTTGGAACGGAGTTCCTGCCGGAGCTCGATGAAGGCTCCATTTTCATGCGTTCATTCCTGCCGGCAGGTGTAACGATCCAGGAAAATGCGAAGATCGCGCCCAAAATAAGGGAGATCATTTCCAGGTATCCCGCGGTAAGATATGTGATCACACAAACAGGCCGCAATGATGATGGCACCGACCCCTTCCCGACTAACCGTACGGAGATACTGGTAGGATTGAAGGATTATAAGTTATGGAGCGATACCATCACGAAGAAAGAACTGGTCAGACGGATACAGGCAGACCTGGAAAGGAATATTCCCGGCGCTTCATTCAATTCAGGCCAGCCGATCATCGACCAGGTAATGGAGATCGTAACGGGCAGTGCGGCCGACCTGGCCATTTCCGTTGTGGGTGATGACCTGGAAATGATGCGAAAGAAAGCCGATAGCATTGCCGTAATTGTAAAATCTACCAAGGGCTCGGCTTCGGTAAATATAGAACAGGAAGGAACGCAGGCGCAATTGGCCATCAATATCAACCGCGAGAATGCTGCGCGATTCGGCATCAATGTGAGCGATATCCAGGCCATGATCGAAGCTGCCATTGGAGGCAAGCCCATCGGCACGCTGTATGATGGCACGAAACGCTACGATATCGTTATCCGCTATTTGCCTGAGAACCGGAGTACGGTGGAAGCCATCAGTAACCTGCAGGTGCCTTCAGCTACCGGCGCCCTGATCCCTATGGAGCAACTGGCGAATATCCAGTTCATAGACGGGCAAACCAATATTTACCGGATCGACGGGAAACGGATGGTAACGGTCCGCACCAATGTGCGCGGCCGCGACCAGGGCACATTTGTAGCAGAGTTACAGGATAAGATCGGCGACCAGGTACATGTGTCCAAAGGCTACAATATCATATATGGCGGTCAATACGAGAATCTGGAAAGGGCCGGCAAACAATTATCCCTGACCATTCCGCTGACGGTAGTGATCGTATTCGTTTTCCTTTTCATGCTGTTCAAAAGCATGAAACATACTTTTGTTACGATGAGTTGCATCCTGGTGGCTTTGGCTGGAGGCATCATTGCCCTGTTCATGCGGGGATACCATTTCAATGTATCTGCCGGGGTGGGCTTCGTCTCCATTTTCGGTATTTCCGTTATGGCCGGGGTGTTGCTGGTCTCTGCCCTGAACCGGGAAATGTATAAATCTCCGCTTACATTAAGGGCATCCGTGCAAAAAGTGTCCGTAGACCAATTCAAAGCCACTATGATGATGCTGATGGTAGCGATCATTGGCCTGGTACCGGCGGCCATCAGCACAGGTATCGGCTCCGATGTGCAGCGCCCACTGGCAACCGTTATCATCGGCGGACTGACCTTCACCTTATTATTTACCCCCGTAGTAATTCCCCCACTCTATTATTGGATAGAGAAGAAAAAGAGCCGGGTCTAAAAAAATATCCTCCCGGAGTAGGAGCATACAGCCTTTTTCAGTTTTAATAATGAATATGGACTGCATCGAGGTGCGGTGAACGTACCCGGAGGTTCACTTCATTTGTTCATTTAAATATCTATTCATGAAAAGGTTGTCCCTCAAAGTAATGCTCCCTATGGTGCTTATGGTGACCTCCCTTTGCTATGGCGCTTCCTGTCAGGAAATTAAAAAAGCCGACAAGAGCCATGCAAAGTACCAGGACGAAAAACAGCAGGTCCTTACGCAGCAGGACTTCAATTCGAAAGTAAATTCAGGCAATTATTACATCGACCTGAGACAGAAAAAAGATTCGGTTTTCTTTCAGTTGAAGCCCAAAGCAGGTCTGAAGATCTCGTCCCGGGAACAGGAATCCTACAACAAGAATATGGACTACTACAGAAAGTTTGTAAGCACCCAGAAGAAACCCTCTTAACATTTCTCCCAAATAGTTTTATCGACTTTGTGTTAATTATCATGGATCAAATCGGCCTCTCTTTCCAGAGAGGCCTTCCTTTTTGCTATCATCGGGTGCCCGTCTTCCGCATTTTTCCAGGGATCAGAATTTGTACCCTATGGAAACAGATATATCCTGGTTATAGATCTTTTTCCTGGTCTGAATACGGGGATCTTCCAGGATACCGATCAGCCCTCTGCGATAATTCACCCCAATCGTAAGACCGTTCTTCCATTCATATTCCAGCCCGGCGGCGATGCCTGCATCCAGTTTCTGGGAATGGCCGCCCGGGGAAAGGGCATTCCCGAATATGCTTTTATCCGTTTCCAATCCCCCACCCGCTGTCTTGCGCTGGATACTTGCATTGATCAGGAGCCCGAAGTACGGGCCGGCATAGACCTGGAATCCACCTGCTCGATAAGCCGGCATGAAAGGATGCACCATCAAATACAGGCTCCTGAACTTGCTGTCGTAACGGGTATTCGAAGCACTGTCATAAATATTCAACAAAGCACTGCTCTGCTGAACAGCTATTTCCGACCTGATATAAAGATGCGGGTTCAACCTGGTGTCCATCATTACACCAGCAGAGAACCCTTTCCGCGCAGAAGAAGGTCCTCCTGTAGATAGGGTCGACACATCTTTCCCCTGTAGTGAATGCAAGCCCATGCTCAATTTCAAACCGAACCGGAACCGGTCTCTCTCTGTTTTGAGAAGGGACCGTGAAAGACTATCTTCCTGGGCCAATGCAAGTTTGGTGGCAAGCATGCAAAACAAAATAACCGTAGATCGTTTCATGTAAAAAAATGGATTTGATACTATAATCGGATGTCCCAGATGCCGGCAGCACGTTCTACTTCCACCAGCGATATGCCCAAAGCGTTCCATGCTTCATAATAATTCTGACGCAGGCTGTTATAAGTACGCTGTGCAATCAACACTTCCAGCAGGTTCGTCTCGCCCCGCTGGTAACTATACATTTTCCCTTCCAGCGTTTTTTGTGCTTCATAAAGAAGCCCTGTCTCGAATTGTTTCAACTGCTTCCTGGCCGACAAATAATTATTATAAGCAACGGTCACCTCCGACTTCGCTTCCACCACGGCCTGATCAAACCTGGTAGAAGCCTGCAACATGCCATAGCCGGCAGCCTGTAATTCACCTTTATACTTACTCGAAATTCTCAGTGGCACCGTTATACCCGCAGCTACCACACTGGTAGAAGGTGCAGGCGATATCTGGTTAAGCACCGTTGCATTTCCCGCAACGCCCATGCTCAGGCCAATATCGATGACCCTGTTCGATCTTGCCAGATTTACCTGGCTGGCGGCAAAATCTTTTTCCCGCATGGCAGCGATGATATCGGTCCTTGTTGTAATGGCATTATCAATAAGGGCAGTAAGGTCAAAGTCCCTGTCGAGATTTGTCTGAAGGCTTGACGGTTCATAGAGGGTATCCGCCTGTTTGCCCATAAATGTCTTCAACCGGGCAAGCGCGGCCTTCCAACTGGCCTCATTCTGGAAAACGGTGTTGAGCATAACTCCTGCCTCCAGCCTGGTTTGCCTCGCATCGATCTCCTTGATCTCGCCCAATTTGAACCGCACACTGTCGGCTTTGGCCAACTGTAGCATGTTCCGGTAGGATTCCATATTCACCTGCAGCAGTTTCTTTTGAAGCATTGCCTGCAAATAAGCTGTGGTAGCATCGGACCTGAGATTGCGGAAAAAATCATTGACCAGGGCGGATGTCAATTCCAGTCGGCTCTTCGCCACCTGTATCCTGGCCTTCCTTTTTCCCCCCAACTCCATCAGCCAGTTCACTGAACTATTGAACCCATAACCGGTCCGCATCCTTTTTTGTCCGTTGTCTACCCAGCCAAATGACAGGTTCGGATCGGCAAATACTTTCGCCGCTTCCAGGTTGGCCTGTGCAATATTGATATTGTATTTTTCAGCAGCATAGGCCAGGTTCTGATTGACCACCACCGATAAGAACTTGTTGTACAGGAGCGGTTCTCTTGAAAAGCTGGTATCTATCTGTGCGCTTAATTCTTTATTTCCCACCAGCAGGAGAAGAAGCATAGCGGTGCAACAATTTCTGATCATAATGAGCTTGTATTTTTATCCTGCCGAATAATAAAATCCTTTCTCCCCCATTTGGCCTCTACCAGGTAGTAAAGAGCGGGCAACGCAAAAAGTGTTATGGCAGTGGCTGCCAGCAGACCATATACAATGACCGTAGCCAATGGTCGCTGCACATCGGAGCCGATGCCGGTTGCCAGGGAAGCAGGCAGTAGCCCGAGAATGGCGACAGTAGCGGTCATCAGCACTGGCCTGAACCTTTGCCTGGCGCCTGTCAGCACAGCGTTGCGCAAGGCCATTCCCTGTCTGCGCAGATCATTGAAATTGGAGACCATGATAACTCCATTTTGGATCGCCACACCAAACAATGCAATAAAACCGACGGCAGAAGATACGTTCAGTGTCATGTTGCGAATATTCAGGGCAAGCATTCCTCCAAACAGTGCAAGCGGCACCGTACTGAGGATGATGGTCGCATGCCGGAACCTTCCAAATGCACCGTATAACAAAAGGAACATGGCAGCCAGGGTGAGCGGGACCACAACAGCCAGTTTTGCATAAGCCCGGTGTTGGTTTTCGAACTGACCTCCCCATACTATTTTATATTTCTCGCGGTTATAGCTGATATTCTTTTCAATGCTGTTCCGGGCTTCATCCAGGAAAGAAGTAAGGTCCCTGCCTCTCAGGTTCAGCTTGACTGTCAGGTGCCGGTTGTTCATTTCCCTGGTAATGATCGCCTCTCCTGTGGTGGTGGAAACAGCGGCCACCTGTGAAAGCGGGATGCGGGCGCCTGTCTGCGAAGTAAGCATCAGGTTCGCTATCTTATCGACCGTATTACGGCTGTCTTCCGGATAACGGCATATAATATCATATACCTTGTTGCCTGTAAATAATTGCGAGACGGCCTTCCCTCCAATGGCCACTTCAACCAGTTCCGATACATGATTTATGTTCAGGCCATAACGGGCCACGGCATCCCTGTCCACTTTTATTTGAAGCTGTGGCAATGGAGGCTCCTGGTCGATCGCAAGATCTACGGCGCCAGGTATTTTTTTAAGGAGGGACAATATATTTTCAGCTATTCTCCTGGTCTCCGAAAAATCTTCTCCATATATTTTTAGTACCAGTTCACTATGTGCTCCCGATATCTTGTCCATCACATTATCGATCATTGGCTGGCTGAAGCCAACCGTATAACCGGGGATGGAAGCGTATTCTTTTGCGAGTTCTTCGATCAGGTCTTTTTTCGTTTTACCCGACGCCCATTCCTTATACGGTTTCAGGCTTACAAAACATTCGTAATGGGAGGCTGACCAGGGATCGGTACCATCATCATTTCGTCCGGCATGTACCATGATCGATGAAACCTCTTCATGTTTGATCGTTCTGCTGCGAAGCGTATCACTCATTTCTTTGGCTCTCTGCAAGGATATACCGGTTGGCACCTGGACCTGCAGCCAGATGGAGCCTTCGTCGAGCGATGGTAAAAAATCCTTACCGACCGTAGCGGAAAACACCACAGCGCCGGCCAATGCAATACTCAAAGGCAATAACATCCGCTTTGGCTTCAGCATGATCTTCTGCAATCGCGCATGATAGAATTCGGATAATTTTTCCAGCCAGCGATTATGGTACAGCTTACGGGGTTTGCGATATACCGCGTATGCAAGTCCGGGGATAAGGAACATGGCCACCAATAACGCCCCGAGCAAAGCGTAGCTCACCGTGAATGCCATCGGGGTAAATAGTTTACGTTCTATTCTTTCGAAAGCAAACAAAGGGAAATATGCGGTGATAATGATGATCGTTGCGAACAATACCGGCCGGGCAACCATCGAAGCAGGTTTAGCGATCGATTGCTCTGTCAAAGGTGTTGAAGGGTTTTCTTCCCGTTTTTTAAGGATCGTTTCCATCATTACGATGGCCCCATCGACGATGATCCCGAAATCGATAGCGCCCAGCGATAAGAGATTGGCGGGAATATCGGTAAGATACATCAGGATAAATGCCAGCAATAAAGACAGGGGGATCGTAACGGCAACAATGAGCGCCCCCCGCCAGTTACCTAAAAAAACGATCAGCACCACTATCACCAGGGCCATGCCTTCCAGCAACGTATTCGATACGGTATGAAGGGTGGTGTTCACCAGTTCCGTTCTATCCATATAGGGCCGGATGGTAACGCCTTCAGGTAACAGGTTTTTATTCAGGTCATCGATGGCCCGGTGGATACCTTTCAGTACCAAAGAAGGGTTTTCACCTTTCAGCAACTGGACCACCCCTTCGATACTTTCATCATAGTCTACCTGCCGGTCGGTAAACCCAAGTATCCCTTTTTTCTCCAGGGTGCCATATTTCAATTCACCTACATCTTTTAAATAAACGGGAACGCCATCGTTGGTTTTAACGACAATATCGCCCAGTGTCTTCAAGGTTGTAACAAGACCTATCCCACGTACCACATAGCCAAGGTCGCCCTGGTTAAGGATGCTGCCGCCGGCATTGGCGTTGTTGTTGTTGATGGCGTCGCGGATATCGGCGAGTGAGGTTTTATATAGCTCCAGTTTCAATGGATTCAGCTCGACCTGGTATTGTGTAGTGATGCCACCGAAATTGGTGACGTTCGTTACACCGGTTTCCTGTTTGAGCCGTGGAATGATCACCCAGGTCTGCAGATCGGTGAGGGCACGCAGATCATGTGTTTTACTCTCCACGATGTAGCGGTATATCTCTCCGATGGGCGAAGTAAGCGGATCCAGTCCGGGTTTGGCGCCATAGGGCAGGTTTACGGTATTCAACCTTTCCGTAATTCGTTGCCGTGCCCAATAATCATCGCGGCGGTCGTCAAAAACGATGGTGATAATGGAAAGCCCGAAAGTACTCTTGCTGCGCATGACGGTCATACCGGGAATACCGTTGATCGCCCTTTCCAATGGGATGGTGATTTGTTGTTCTACTTCTTCTGCGGCCAGCCCGGGGACCTGGGTGATCACCTGGGAGCTGACATCTGCGAGGTCCGGATATGCTTCGATGGACAATTGTTTCCATGCGTAATAACCAAAGCCTGCCAATAGTATAAAGAGGGTCAACAGAAGCCAACGCTTCCGGATAGCCGTCAGGACCAATTTCGTCATAATGCTCGATATATTTCAACCTATCTGGATTGATTCAATAAATATGCCCCGTCCCTTATTATGACATCCCTTTCCTGCAGGCCTTTCAATACAAACGTTTTGTTATCGAGAACGCCTCTTGTTTCTATGGGCTGTCTGATATAGGTCCGGGGCCTGATCAGTTTATAAACATATTCAGTATTGCGTAATTGCTGTACAGCGCTTTGCGGCACTACGATCGCCTGAACAGGGGCATTGATGAATTCGACATTCACATACATGCCGGGCTTGAAAATATGATCTCTGTTCACACATTCGATCATCATCTGTGCGCTGCGGGTATTCTCATCGATCATGGCGCCCACATGGAATAATTTTCCCGTAAACTGTTTGCCGGGAAAACCGGCGATGGTGATGGAGCATTCCCGGAAGGATTGTAAGGCAGCCAGGTCCTTTTCCTTTATCTGTCCGGCAATCCAAACTTTGGAAAGCTCTGCCACCGTAGCTATGCTCCCTGCATCGTTCTTGATGAACTGCCCTACTACGATCTTGTTGTCGACCACTTCCCCAGCTATCGGGGAATAGACGACCAAAGGTTGCCCGAGTACCAGTTTGTCCGGGTCGGCCTTGAATAGCCTGATCCCCAGTACTGCATTTTCATACTCTTTTCTTTCCACATCATAATTGGCTTTCGCCTCTTCCAGTTCCTTCGCAGTACCAACACCGTTAGCTACCAGGTCCTGCTGTCGTTTCATTTTCCTTTCTGCGAGCAGCATCTGTTCCTTTTCCTGGAAGAATAGCTTTTGTGCATTCATGAAATCCGGGGAATTCAATTCGAACAAGGGTGTCCGGGTTGTAACATGCATCCCCAGATGGAGCCATGACCTGGTGATCCTGCCTGAAAACGGAACTGCGATCTCCGCGAATTGCGTAGGGATAGCTTTTACGGTACCTGTTGCCATTATCCTGGACCGGTACAAGGCAGCATGCACTGAATCTGTCATGATCTTTGTCAGTACGCTGGACCCTGGTGGAATGAATATAGTATCCCCATTGCTCTGGTGGGTGATGGCGCTGCCACTGTCCGTTTTTGCATTACCTGACATGCAGGATGCGATGGTAAGACAGGTAATGGCCATGATCAGTATGGGGTACGCGATCTTATATGCTGCCGGGAAGGACATCGATGAGTGTATTATCGGATGATATATTGAATGGTGATGGTAATATGAGTGCCCAGGTCATGGTTTGTGTTCCAGTACCACCAGGCCGGGCTTATTGGCCGGATCTTTCATCAGCCCGCTAAGGCAGAGCGTTGCGGTCTTCTTTTCAGTTAAAGCGACGGATGGCATATCGACGATCGTTTTGATCGTTGATCCTTCTTTGATCTTCACTTTAATGCGATAGGTGCCTGCTGCAATTTTCGTGAATGGGGCCAATGTGTCGGGCCGGGTCGTTTTGCCGATGTATGTTCTGCCATTGACCAGGCGCAGACTGTCCCTGCCTTTGAGCAGATCGATATCGACGGGCGGCGCATCAGGAGCAAAATGAAGGAACCGGATGCCTATTTTACCTGCCTCTGCGGCAGGCAGGTTATCATTAAGAATAGTATATTTTGCTTTATTGTCCTTTATCGTATCATGGATAAAGAAAGTGTAATACTGCTTGTCTGTCAACGACAACTTTCCTTCAGCCAGTACAACCCTGCCATTTGTCAGCAATTTCAACTGCACTTCACCGTTATGGCGCAGGGGTGCATATCCCCATCCCATATCGAGATACCTTGCCTTGACGGGTATAATTTTCTTATCCACTTCCACCTGGACCTCCGGGGCCTTTGGAGCAATATGAACAATTCTGACATAAGATGATTTTTTAGGTTCTTCGACCTTGTCATTATTCTTTTTACACGCGACAAATGTGGCCGGAATAAACAAAACGAATACGATGAATAAAATTTCATTCCTTTTCATGAGTGTTGATTTGAATGTTGCAGGATATCAGATCCCTGTATATTGATTCCAAAAAGCCAAACGCTTTCGGGCAATTTTTCTGGCATTGATATAATAGCCGACGGAGACGCTGACGGAACGATTGTAGAGTTCCAGATCGGTTTTCCGTTTGAGGATGTTGAAAAAGCCATGATCGTATTGAAAAGTGATATTGGCCCTGTTACGGAGTATGAAGCTGGTATTGAAGACAAGGCCATAGTCCATTCTCCTGTAAATACGTTCAACGTTATTCTCTTCCAATGTCCCGACAGTATGGTTGCTGCGTTTCCCCAGCGTGATCGCCTGTTTGGGCTCATTGGTCCTGCAGGCAGTATAGAGACCCAATCCCAACTGCCACCTGGTGCTATGCGAGAGCCTGAAATAGTTTTTTATCAGGATCGGCATCTGCAAATAGTTTAGGCGCAGTGTTGCTGTTTTACCATCAGGATATCCAGGAAATCTACTACCCCATTGAGTGTATAACAGGCCAGGCTGCAGGCTCATCGATCTCGCAATAAAGAAATCTGCAGAAATGCCGGCCTTGTAACCCAGTAGTGCATCTCCCGATGTCGATTCGAGCCCATCACCAACGATGTTCTGTGAATAAGGAATGCCTGCTATCACCTGTACCAGTTGAGCGTTGGCGTGGGTAACACAAAAACAAAAAAACAATATCGCTGCTACGGCATGCTTCATCCTGTTATGGGGTATTGCTTATATGAAAAACAGCCATGCAGCCAGGATTCCTATGTGAGAAATTGTTTTAATGATAAGATTATGTGAAAGGGTTGTAACAGTGTATACACCAATTAAAAAAAGGGCAGGGTCACATGAAAATGCGACCCTGTTTCAAATAGGACTGGTTCAAAAATGAATCAGCTCTATTCTCAATTTACCTTCTTAACATCTAATGGTATAAAACAGGGACCTGCGGCAACTTCCTATCCGTAGTGGAACTTTTTTCGAGAAAAGATCAGAACCGAATCGTATAGGTCAGGTAGCCGGTGAACCTGAAGAGCCTGTTACGGGATAAAGTGATATTGGAATTATTGTTCTCGGTATTCCATATATCAGGAATATATTTATCGTCGGCAAGATATGCATTGTAGACCCCGGCAGATATCTTATGCGTCAAATGGCGGCCCGACCTGAACCAGAGGCTGGTATTGAAATTGAGCCGGTGATAGGATGGCGTTCTCCGGCCATTCCCTGAAAAACCCGGATAGATAAATGGGTTCGAGGGATCAGGTTCCTGGTTGGAGCCGCCGGGCGTATCCGGGTTGCCGAAATCAGGATTGTAATTATTGGGCAGGGAGAGCCAGTCGCCAGAGCTGAAATACCATACAAGATTGAGGTCCCAGCGATTCGCAGGCTGGTAATTCAAGGCAATATTGAGCTGGTGGCGGCGATCGTATCTGAAAGGATATTTTTGGCCTCCATTGATGGCTGCGAACTGGCGCCAGCTCCAGGCCAGCGCATAAGAGACCTGGTAGGCCCATTTCCTCCTCCTCTCTGTAATGAACAGCTCTGCTCCATAGCTCCATCCTTTACCTGAAAGGATATCGGTCTCCCAGGAATCCTCATCATAAAAAATATTTCCTTTCTCTGCGAAGTTGGTCACATTGTTCATTTTCTTGTAATAGAGCTCTGCGGAAAAACTTGCTGTCTTTTTGAGCTTTGCCTGGTAACCCAGGTTGAGCATAGTGCTGCTGCCTGGCTTCAACAAGGCCGTACTGGGCACCCATAGCTCACTGTTGATACCCAGGAAAGGCGTCGATACCTGGTGCAGTAATTGGCCCATCTGTGCATAGGAAAAATAGACCTGTTGCGAATTCGCCAATCTGTAGGAGGCAAAGAACCTCGGCTGAAAGGAATTATAATGATAATCCCTGAAGGTATACCCACTGAAATGGATAGCGGGTCTGATCAACCATTTCGGGTGGGGCCGGATCTCGCTTTCATAGAACAGACCAAATTCACTGAAAGGAAGGGAGGCCATAGAAGTATAATAATCCAGCTCTTCCCTGAATTTCGGAGAGATATTCGTTTTGAATGGATGTATCACCGTGCGTGATATCCGTCCTCCAAAACGAAGCTGCAGATAATTCGACGGGGTCACTTCGAATTGTGTTTTGGCTTCCAGTTGCTCTATCGATGCATAATTATTAAAAGCCTCACTCCGTCGTACCTCTCCTGTCGTATCATCTATAATGGAGAACTTCATGCCTGCCATATTGTGATAATTGCTGAGGTGGAAGCTGGTATTGACGAATGCGTTTGGGCCCAGTGTATGGTTCCAGTTCAGGTTGGCCAGCCTGTTTCCCCAAAGCTGGAGGTTCTGGTAGTTATACTGGTTCATGTTCAGCCTGTCTTTCCCCAGGTAACCGCTCAACATCAGTTTATTCTTACGATCGAGCAGGTGCGTGATCTTAAAATGGATATCATAAAAGTGAATGCGGTAATTATCATCGATCGCATGCAGCACGGGGTTGGTCCAGCTATGCCTGAGAGAAGCCATCACCGCCGTTTTTCCTTTGATAAGCGGTCCATTGATGGTGAATGCGCCTGCCAGCAGGCTTGCGGTGGCCTCTCCATTCCATTTATTCATATTTCCATCTTTCGTGCTCACTTCCGTAATAGAGGAAAGCGCATCATAAAAGCGTGCGGGAAAATCATTCTTGAATTGCCGGATGGATTTAAGGGTTGTTTCATTGATGATGGATATCTCGCCCAACAGGTGTGTGGGATTGAACACACGATTCCCGTCGAGGAGGAAAAGGCTTTGATCGGGGTCTCCTCCCCGCACCAATAATTTGCCGGTGGTCTCCTGGGTTTCCACATTACCTGGAAGCAGGTATAATGACCTCACAGGATCGCTCTCACCCAACATATTGTTGTAGGCATCGGCCTCATATTTGTCCATTCTTGTTCCCCCGTCCTTTAGCGGTATGTGATCGGCATTCAATTTTACTTCGGGAAGCGTGTTCGATTGCATGGCCAGGTTCATTTGGACCGGACCGGTCATATTCACTTCGATCAACCGGGGGGAATAACCGGCGTATGATACTATTATTTTATGAGGGCCTTCCGGTAAGTTGATACTGTAATATCCAAAATGATTGGCCTGGCATCCTGCGCCTGCCGGGGATTCCTGCAGGCTGGCAAATGGTAATGGTTCCAGGCTTTTTTCCTCCTGGACATAGCCGTATAGCGTATAACGTTCGAGGAGACTGCCTTTGGGCAAGGCGATGGGAGAAGGCGCCAGGATGATCTTATTATTCTTTTGGCTTACCATTACGTTTTGCCCTGCCAGCAGTAGATCGAGCGCTTTTCCAAGTGTTTGTCCGCCGGGTTCCAAAGAAACTATTTTATCGGAATTCAGGAAGGAGGGAGAGAACTCGATGATGACACCACTGCATTCACTCAGTCTATTCAGGAGGGTTGCAATATTGCCGGTAACGGGGGGGCACTGCAATTTTTTGGATAAAATATTATTCTGGGCTGATAAAAAGCAAGGGATCAATATGAAACAAGACAGGCAAAGGCGGTATTTACATATTGCCCAATAGCAATCCTTCTCCCGTGGCAATGCCAGGGAGATGAATCGCCTTAAAGGAGAAAATATACTTTTCTTTTTTTCCTGTATGATAACAGTATCAAGGTTTATATAAAACAAATCCTTCCTTCTCTTTCCGGTATTTCAGGCCGGTAAAAGTGATTATCTCGTCGAGTACGGATTCCAGTGGTTGTTGATCGAAGTGGCCTACGACCAGTAGATTTTCGATGGTGGGCTGACTATGGTCCAGCATTACAGGCACCTCATAATAATCAGACAGATCGGCGACCACCTGTGTCAATGAAACGTTGTCGAAACTTAACTGGTGGGTATGCCATGCCAGGTAATTCGAATCAGTGACTGCCCTTTGTTCAAATTGGCTGCCATTGAAAGATGCTTCCTGTTGTGCCTGCAAAAGACAGGAACGTGAAAGGTCATTCTTTGCGGAAACCATCACTTTGCCCGATGCCACCACTACCCTGTCTGCCTGAGCGCCGGCATTAACGAGGAAGGACGTTCCTTTCACTTCTATGACCGTTTTCCCGGTCATGATCCTGAATGGATGGTCCCGGTCTGGTTTTACGTCAAAGAAAGCCTGTCCTGTCAGTTGCACGTTGCGTTCTTTCTTGCTGAATGTAGCAGGAAAAGCCAGCATACTGCCTTTGCGAAGTCTTACCAGGGACCCGTCGGGCAAATTCAGTAGTTTATTATCTGTCAGGGCTGATACGATCTGCAAGTCCCTGTCTGGATTGTTCCTGGTCAGTAACCACCATCCACAAAAGGCAAAGACCCCTGCCAGGGTTGCGGCAATGGCTATATTCATGATCAGTTTGTATTTACCGGGTTTTATCTGTGTGAGCGGTTGGTGGACAGTGAGGTTCCCATTGAATTGTTCGTGGATAGTATTCCATCCTCTTGTAGAATCGAACTGTGGTGCTTCCAGCAGGGTACCTGATTCCTTCCATATCTCCAGGAATTCCCGGTATTCTTCGTCCTGGGCAGGGTCCTCATTCCGCCAGGCATTCAGCACGGCCCCTTCCTGGGGGCTCTCAGTACCATGTAAATGTTTTAGAATAATTTCTCTGATATGTTCGGGTATTTCTTTCATGGTCTTCTATTTAATAAATACTGGGCCAGGGATGATTTTCCTATGCACCTGGTAAAGATTTTTTGAACAATGGTGCTTCATTTCGATTGTGCCTTTTTGCCATAGGCCCTCAGTGTGGCCATCGCCTTCCAAAGCTGGTTATTGACGGTCTTCACGGAGATGTTCAGCATATCTGCGATCTGTTGATTGCTCAATTGCCCCATACGGCTCAACAGGAACACTTCTTTGCGTTTCAGGGGCAACTGTGCAATACCTGCTTCCAGTATAGCCTTGTAATTAACAGGCTCAGGAAGAGAAATGGAAGAATGCTCTTCCCAGGCCGGGTCATCGTCCTGCAAGTTATCGGCGGTAAGGCTATCCAAAGGAAGGCGTTGTTCCCGGCTAAGATGGGTCAGGCTGTTATTGCGGACGGCGGTATAAAGATAATAGCGGATGCTCTCGGACCCTACCAGGTCCTTCCTCGTTTCCCATATACGTACAAAAACATCCTGAACGATGTCTTCACATGCTTCCGGTTGTTTTACATAGCAGAAAGCGTACTTGCATAAGGGATCATAAAATTGTTCAAAAAGGGAATGGAACCGTTTGTAAAGCTCATTTGTCTCCACTGTAAATTGATTTTGGCGGGGATCATTCATCGGTGATCCACCCCGATAAAAATCTTAAATGGGAAAAACCCCCTTTGGTGGAGGCAAAAAAATGTAGCTAAATAAAAGTTAAAGCCGAAAGGGGCCCCCCGAAAGCTTTCGGGGAGGGCCTGAACGATCATATCCCGGAAGGCAATGACCGTGAACCGGACTTTGGACAAATGGAGGACTGCTGAGGCAATAAGGTCCGGGAACCAGGCCGGTCCCCTGATCCTGCCACTGGTCAGGGTATTATTTCGATTTCGATATTTTTATGACATTCACCTTATTTTTCCTGTTATCCGTTACCTGCACCAGGTATTCCCCGGCACGTAGTTCCTGCAGGTTGATCGTTTCGGTATAATCGGCGGCGACCCGGGTCAGTACCAATTTACCTGTCATATCGATCACTCTTATAGATAGTATGCCCAACGGCCAATCCTTCGATATTCAGTTCGCTTTGTACGGGGTAGAGATTTACTCAAGAAACGGCAGTTGGTACTATCGGAATTAATAGTTCAATTATGTCCCAGATGGGTTGAAATATCACCAATAAACCCATTCTTAAAATCCGAACAGGTCTTCCAGGGTCATTATATTTAGTTTTCCATATTTCCGCAGAACTTCAGTGTTTATTCTTTGGTCGGAACCTACTATGCAATAGGTAAATGGCTTCCTGGATAGTTGTTGCTTGTGGTAAGCTGTCAGGTTGGAAAGTTTAAGCTTTTTATATTTTTCGTAATTATTTCTGCGAATATCATACTCGACTCCCCGTCTTTGAGCATCCAGGAATTTTGAGATGACCTGGTCCCGGACGATCCTGTCTGTTTCTGCACTCATAACGAGTATCTGTTGCGCGTTCATGAAGTTTTGCTGATTACCGGGAAAGTGGTTTAATAAATCATTCATGGCACTAATGGCCTCATTCAATTTATCTGCCTGTGTGCCAATATAAGCTACAAACGAAAGGCTGTCGCTTTTTTTCGACGGCAAATTGATATGTGCCTCCGTTGAATACGCCAACGCTCTTGATTCCCGGACCGTCTTAAAAACAACGGACCCCATGCCTTCGCCAAAATAGTTGTTGAACAGGTTTATTAATGCTTCTTTTTCCGGTTTATAGGTGTCTATATTTCTAACCCAGTAAATATCTGCCTGCACAGCGTCGTAATTGGTAAACAACACCTGGTTTTCTTTCTGTATGGTTCTTTTAAATTTTACAGGAGTGTTTGGGGCCGTCCAGTTCCCAGGTAATTTATGAACCGGTGCGATATCTTTTATTAAGGAATCTATGGATTGCGGACCATAGTAAATGATAGAATGTTCGTAGGATGCCAGCGAATGCAGCAGGTTTGTCAGGTCTTCAGCTTTTATGGCGATTAGCTCTTCATTGTTAAAAACGTGGTTGAAAGGGTTTTTGGCGCCATACACTGCATAACTGAGCTGTGCTTCTGCGATAGATGCTTTATCTGTTTTCTGGTTGGCCCTGGATATCAGGGTGGCCTTCTTCAACTCTTCCAGTGCATTTTTATCAGGAATGCAGGAAGTGATCAGTTCCTCGAACAATGAGGCCGCTTCGTGGAAATTTTCCTGTAAGCCAGAGATGGTAATTGTTGTTTCATCTGCGCCGGAGGAAATGCTGAAGTCACACGCCATTCTATAAAACTTCCGGCTGATGTCTTCTGCGGTGTACTTGTCTGTTCCGATATACTCCAGGTATTGGGTGGCAATGGGGAGCAGCATATTATTCGAGCTACCCATTTTGAACCTGTACAGCAAATGGAAAATTGAATTATCGGTATTTTTAACGCAGAGCACATCAACTTTCCCTATTTTGGCCTTTTTTAGCTCCTTCTTATAGTCGATCCAGACAGGGCTGATTGGCAAGATATGCGAGGATAATATGGACTGAAAGAAAGGAGATGCTTTCCCCTCATTCGTTTCAACGGGAGAAATCGGTGGTTTATCCACTTTCACAATATTTTTGTTTTCTCCTGTTCTTTTGTAGAGTATAACATAGTTGTTGTCGCTGAATAGATTATTGGAAAATCTTATAACCTCTTCTTTTGAGATCTTGCTCATTTCTTCAATATAGCTCACATTTTGGTCCCAATCCTGCCCCTTGTTTTTGATGAATTGATCCACCAGTGCACGTAATCGAAATTCGTTGTCGTTCAAGTGTTCCAGGAAGGCGAGTTTCTTGTTGGATATGATGGATTTTATGAGTGTTTCGTCGAAATCTCCATTTTTTAATGCTTTGATCTGGGATAATAAAATGTCTTTTACTGCGTCGAGCGGTTGCCCTTCCCGGGGAGTCGCCTGGAGCATAAACACGCCATAATCCTTGAACTGTAATAAGCCGGCTGAAGCCTCCAGTACCTTTTGTTGCTTGTTGAGGTTGATGTCCACAAGACCCGCCTTTCCATTAGAAAGGATGGCGCTGACCAGTTCTGTTATCATTGCGTCTTTACTCCCGCTTTTGGCAGATCTGAATGCAATGCTGACACTTTCTGCGGAAGGCCCGAACACTTCTTTTATGAAAGGCCCATTTACCGGTGCTTCAACAGGCCCAAGATATTCTTTGACCGGGGCGGGCTTCATATACGAGAAATACCGGTCTATTTTCCCGATCACATCGTCAGGATCGATATCCCCGGACATTGCAATTGCTATGTTATTGGGAACATAGTACCTTTTATAGTATTCTTTTATTGCTTTTATAGAAGGATTTTTCAGATGTTCAACTGTCCCTATTGTGGTCTGCAAACCATAGTTGTGCGTAGGGAACAAAGTTGAAAATATGGCATTCTGCACTTTATCATTATCATTGTCCAGTGACCTGTTTTTCTCTTCATAGACAGTTTCAAGTTCTGTGTGGAATAAACGGATCACTGGGTTGCGGAACCGTTCAGCCTGTACGAGGAGGAACGGGTCCAGTACATTTGAAGGGATATCCTCCATGTACACCGTTTCTTCAAAAGAGGTATACGCATTTGTGACTTGTGATCCCAGGAAGGCCATCAGGTTGTCGTATTCTCCGGCAATGGAAAACCTGGCAGCATCATTTGAGGTTTTATCGATTCTTGTGTAAATCTCACTTCGCCTTTTGGGATCGGAGACCGTATTGTATTCTTCGTATAATTTGCTGATCTGGTTGAGCAGTGGTTCTTCCCTTTGCCAGTTTAATGTCCCATATTTATCAGTGCCTTTGAATAAAAGATGCTCCAGATAATGGGCAAGTCCGGTTTGATCGTGCGGGTCATTATTACTTCCTGTTCTTACCGAAATTCTTACCGAAATTCTGGGCTCAGATCTGTCTGGTGATAATATTACAGTAAGCCCATTCTTTAATGTGTAGAACCTGGCGTTCATGGGGTCGCCGGTCACGTATTTGTAGGTGTAGCCACCTGAAGTTGATTGTTGCCATTTGTGCTGTGCCTGTGCATATAAGCAAGGGCCCAAAACGAATAATATTACGGTTTGAAGATATTTCGCGAACCTCATCACAGTTGTTTTTTTTATGTTACTCATTACCTGCCTAATTAAAGATTTACAGGTACTTTTCTAAAGCAGCATCAATAGCCTTCTCGTCGCCTGAGTAGACCAATATTCTTCCGTCTTTATCCAACAACACATAAAATGGGATGAAGGTGGTCATATAAAGACTTCCTACCCTTGCCGGCTTATCCTGTTCCGGAAATTCATCGCACACCTGCAGCCATGGCATTTTTTCCATGTCCATCGCTTTTTTCCAGCTCGCCCAATTCAAATCATCTGATACGCTTAGGATTTCAAATCCTTTGGCGTGATATTTTGCATAAATTTTTTTCCAGTGAGGGATGGCCTTGCGACATGGGTGGCACCAGCTCGCCCAGAAGTCGATCATCACATATTTCCCACGTAGGGAAGAAAGCGTGAGTGAACTGCTATCTCTCTTGAGCAATGTGAAGTCAGGCGCAGTTTGGCCGGGAGAGAACTGTTTTCGTTTGGCCAGATTGTCGCTAACAAACTTATAGTAAGGAGAGGCAGTAGCATTCCCCGAAAAAGCATGCAGGATCTGTTCTGCATGAGGAATGGTCATGGACTCATTTCCGTAAATGGTGTAGAATATATAGGCAACTGCGTCGGAGGCAGGCTGCTGTTGGGAAAATGTATCGATCCATTTCATTCTTTCCGCCATTTGTAGAAGGAAAAGGGAATCCGCGAGTCCTCTGAATTTATAGGCTTCATCCATATTCTTATTTTTCGCTGCCGCATCTGACTGCTGGTAATAGCCTTTGAGGGCGGCTTCATATTGCTTAATGGACGACGTCTCGTTATACTTAACCCAGGTATCGTGATCAGCGGAGCCGGTGACAACCAGATTTTTGATGACCATTTCCCTGGTTCCATCTGGCCGGTCGTTGATACCAGGGTCAGCTCCTGTAGTATCCCCGCTGATGGAAATTATCCTGTTTTCTGCAAACACATCAAAGGTCCATCCATGTGGTTCTATGAGCACTGTCAGCATCTCGGGCCGCTCCAGTTTTCCTGAAAAATGGAAGGTGCCATTTTTGACTGCAGAGCTATCCAATACCTGGTAGCCGCTCTCACCAGGTCCGTTATATATTAGTTGTGCCTGTCCGCCCGGAATATTTTTAATATTCACCCTGATATGGAAACTATCATTTGACTTATTACCAGAAGATGCTGTGTTTGGCTGGTTCTTGCAGGCTATCATATTTATGGCCGTTATAACAAGTATCAGTAAAACCGGTGTTTTCATGAATTGGTCTTTTAATTAAAACTTAATTCAATTTTTTTTTCAACAGGTGGAAGGCACTGGCGCAGGTTACAGGTCTGGTAGTATAATCCGGCCTTTATTACCCCTCCCGGTCTGGCAGCAGATGATCTCACTGTTTTTTGTATGAACACTGCAGTCTGCTCATAGATCAATACACCAGGATCATTAGCAGACGATGTCGGCCTGGTATTCTGCCACTTCCCAACCGCGCGAACATTATCCGGCAGTTCCAGGATGTGGTCCATCTTGATGTATGGCAAATTGGACGGGACATACGCATAGATATGCCACCCAGGTGCAATCGACGCCTTCACAATAACAGCAATACTATCCTTCTCAATTACCAACTGAGCGTTCAGCGTAACAGGATTCCTTTCGTTAGGGACAGGGCAGCTTAACTGCCTTGCTGATTCGGAAATCTTCGCATCAAACTTGTTCTGGGCATTTGAGAAGAATACGAAAAACAAAGGAATAAACAATACGAGCTTCATCAGTTATAGGTGTTGATCATGAATTTGTATCCATTGGTTTCACAGAAGAACAATTTGTCCCGGTTTTTCGAGAGCCATTTACTCCAGTCTTTTGCAGTAGTGAAATTTTGTGTAGTATACTTCTTCAACACCTTTAAGGCAAGATCAGGTCGATCGTTTCGTTCAAGCATGTCGATACAGGTATCGAGTAGTTTTATGCTATGATTCGATATCCCTATTTTTTTTACATCTTCATCGATTGTATATTCAAAAAACGCTTTGGGATCGCAATACAAATAATCGAAATTATCCCTCATATACTTTTGAAATGCGGGTGCATCTGTCCCGAATTTCGGAAAGTATTTTCCCATCATTTGTTTGAGAAAGCTTTCCCATGTCGGAAGTGCTTCTTGATGATCAAGATACATCAATCCCTCCTCTTCAGAAGATGTCAGTGGCTGACCTGCTGCTTTTTTAGCATCTATGCGTTTTTTTTCTTTGACATTGGCTTCATTAAATTCCTTTGTGGATTTAATATCTTCTTCAAATGCTTCCCTGGTAGTGTGATTAACTGTTTCTCGAACATCATCTGTCGTGGCCATTTGTTGATTATATTTCCTGGCGATAGGTATTCTTCCTTTGAATTGTTTCATATATGCCACAACATTCACAAAGACTTTCTTTGCCTCATCTGTCATCTGAGCGGGGGATGCACCAAAGCCCCAGAGGAAAAAATTCCCATGTCTCCCAAGTGCTACCGCGCCAACATCTTTAGCACATACACCACTGGAAATCACCTCGGCATCCGGCCCTTCAGTGAACCGGTTGCCGCGCGATACTAATCCGATCCTGCAAACATCGTTTGCAATATAGCCGACGTTCTGTACTTTCCACATGGGTATTTGTTTTGGAACGGTATCTCCTGATGTATAATGATAAATCCCGTCTGGCGTATTCTTCAATACCATGGTGGGAGAAACCTTTTCAACCGGACCATTGAAAATCGCATGTTGAGTTTTCATGTGATGCGCCTCAGCATCCAGGCACAAGCAAAGCCAGTCAAGTTTAAGCCCTATACCGTCGCCCATTTCCGATGCTGTGCTGGCAATGAAGATCGTTGGCTTCGAGAAATTATCTGGAAGATATTTTTCCCGTTTGTAATCCTTATTCTCGCTTGCATCCCTGTCAGGCTTTTGCCCGCCGAGGGGCCTTGTTTTAAAGTCGAAAATGGTTACATCATAAGGACCAGAATCAGCAGGTTTCCAATCGCGACAGTCCATAGTAGTGACATCTGTAAAATAATTTTCCAGTAAAGCTTTGAAAGCAGGCATCCTGACTGCGTATTCCGCCGTGAAGGCATCTTTCTCCATCAAGCCCGGCGCTGACCTTTTTAGCTCAGGCATTGGTTTTAGCGGATCATAGCCAACAAACAGCACCTTCAATGGATATTTCTGGTGGCCGGGCTGTGCAGTAAGTTTTCCAATGAAAACAATTACTGTCAACGGAATCAGTATATAAGAAAATTTAGTCTTCATAATAAAATATTTTATTTTTTTTGAAACATCAATTCAACAACTCGCCAAGTTTTTGCTGCAATTTCTCTCCACGAAGATCTCTGGCGATTATTTTTCCGGTGGGATCGACAAGCAGATTGCTGGGAATACCCTCAATTCCATAATATGAAGAAACTTCATTATTAAAACCTCTCAGATCGGATAATTGGGCCCAGGGCATGTTATCGTCTCTTATCGCCTTTTTCCAGTTATCCCCTTTGTCATCGAGTGATATTCCAACTACGGTAAAATTTTTATCCTTATACTTATTATACGCTTTGAGTACGTTAGGGTTTTCTGCCCGGCACGGCCCACACCAGCTTGCCCAGAAATCAACAAGCACATATTTGCCTTTGAAATTTGCGAAATGGACATCAGATCCCGTTGTGTCTTTCTGCCTGAAATCTATCATTTGATTGCCGATCGCGCTTCTTTTGAGAACATCAAGCCTTTTTGCCAACGCTTTACCGCTCATCGTTTGTTTTGCTGTTACGCCAAGCCTGTCATACAATTTTTTTACATCAGCATAGTCGGTGCCGTATGAGGCGCGCTCGGTAATCAGGTGCACACTTAAGAAGCTGGTAGGATGAACTGCGATATACTGGTCTTCCCGCTTCCGTCTTGCTTCTTCTATTTCATTTAATTTCACATCGAGCGCCTTCTTTTCCTCTTCCCTCATCTCTCTATTATCCTGGGGCAAAAGTGCTTCCTGATCTGTCAGGTCCTTAAGTGATTTTTGAAATTCGATGTATTCATCCTGGACCTTTGATCCGGTCACCACAAATGATTCAGAGGAATCTGCAATTCCGGTGATTTGGATATGACCGCTTTGTGCAAAGAATGGATAGTACATATTAGGGAATACCAGGTACACCTGTTGTGGCTCCGCCAAGTTTGCCTTCCAGGTAAACTTGCCCTTGACAACTCTTACAGTATCGGTTTTTGATTTTTCTCCTGCATGGTATCCAATCTCCAATTGCCGGGAGGTGAACCCTTTTATATATCCGGTAACGATCGTATTCTGTGATCTAAGGCTGAGTTGCATAATACAAAACACGAGGAGAATGATAGCGGATTTTATTTCCTGGTTGATCATTATAAATTGAATTGAAAAGTTAATTATTGGGAATTGTAAACACAACTTTAGGATCATCAGGTTGAACGATCATTTCCTTACCGTTGTTATCGGCTGCAGTCCTGGTCATCGCCAATCCATTCCTGAAATAATCAAAGCCGGCATGGCCCTCAAAGGCCAGTTCGATACGTCTTTCTTTGAGAATTGCGGTGATAACATCCTGATCTGGTAAATTATCGATGTCGTCGGCAGGTAAACCTGCACGGGTATGAATTTGTTTTAGATCGGCTTTCGCCATGGAAAAATTCTTCAGTTTAGCATACGCCTCAGCTCTGTTGAGATATAATTCCGCCATGCGGAAATAAATATTTGGCGCGCGTGTGAGCCATGCTTCATTTAACGTAAGCCATTTGGTGGTTTCTGTAAATCCGGAAGCGCTATTATTCTTGAAAAAGGTACTCCGGATATCTTCTGGCGCCAGTAATTGTTTAAACGATGTAGAAGGTAAAAAGACAGCCCCAACATTATAGGTTTGGTCGAAATGATATAACTCGCCAATCTGGCTTGGGGAAGTCGCATTATCGAAAGCGAAAATGATCTCTTTATTGTTGGCAAATTTCGAACGACCGATGGCGCCAAACTCATCATCACCAAACATATTCTGATAATCTGCGCCCTGCAGCAGAGCATATTTCCCCCCATTCTGGTTTATCACGCTATCGGAATATGATACGGCAGCCTGATTGGAGGCATTATCAGGGTTTGCAATACTTCCCCCTTTATACAAGTATACTCTCGATAATAACGCCCATGCTGCCGTGGTGCTGGCAAAACTGTTTGTTTTATTAACCGGGACCTTCATCAATTGCGCAGCCATTTGCAATTCACTCACGATAAAATCATAAATTTCCTTTACTGTGGAAGGCGCCGGAGCATCCCTGATTTCACTGGATCTTTTTAAAGGAACGCCGCTGCTGCTTGCGGGATTCTGATAATATGGTTTGCCATATACCCGAATCAGGTTGAAATATACAAATGCACGCAGAAAAATATTTTCTCCTTTTGCGTACATTAATGCATTCTTATCGGACTCTGTCGCCGAGGCCAAGTTTGTTTTTTCAAAATTTGCAATTCCCTCCAGGGCGGTATTGACATTAACGACAACCTGGTAAGCCCCGCGAAAAAAATCTGCACTGTAGCCCAATGCTTGCCCATTATTGTTCTGGAAGAAATAGGCGTCTGACTGTTTGTTGATGGCTCCAAACCTCTGAAGCGTTACATTGTTACCACGGCCTTCGGCGATATTAGCAGCGGCTTCGTCATAATTTAAGAAACCGCTACCTCTGAGCAGAGAATAATTTCCTACGGTTGCTTCAACGATCCCTGCCACAGAAGACAATTCACCTTCCTTATCAATTTTCGTTAGCGGTCTGATATCATCGATCTGCTTGTTGCATGACAAGGCAAGTGCTGCAGCTAATACTATAATAGATAAAATTTTCATTATAAAACGTTTGATTGACCTAAAATGTGACCTGAACACCGATGACGTACCTGCGGGGGATTCCTAATCCAAAACTCGAATTACCGAAATCCTGTGCCTGCCCCACCGGAGGGCCTTCCGGGCTTGAAGCAACTATATCTTTTGAGTAAATGGTATAAAGGTTATCACCGCTCAGATACACAGTGCAGTTCGTTAGCTTCAACCGGCTCATTAATGAGCCGGGGAGATCGTAACTTACGCGCACGTTGCGCAGTGATGCATTGCTGGCATCATGCATATACTTGCTTGATCCGAAATAATCAGTCGTGGCATGGTAATAAAACCATGGCTCAGTGGCATTCGTCTGCCCGGGCTTCGTCCAGGGTACCTGGCTTTTTCTATAAGCAAGCTGGTTATAGGTGGTAAGACTGGTTCCCTGGTTAGACTCGGCTGATCGATCCGTCATAATGTATTTAAAAGCATAGGTGATCAATACGCTGAGAGAAAATTGCTTATAAGTAAACGTATTGGTAAGCCCACCATAAAATTTCGGCTGGAATGTTCCGATCGTCTGGAATTGACGGCTGTCTGTTGCAGCATCCACTTCTGCAAGTGTATTCACATATTGTACGCCTGTCTTCACGCCTTTGGAATCGAAGATCAGTTTTTCAAACAATGGTTTACCAGTTTGTGGGTCCACGCCAGCATATTTAACAGCCTTCAGCGTGTTGATATCATCACCTTTGAACAGGTAGAAACTATTTGCCCTATAAAATCCTTGTTTGAGAGAATCGTTCGCTACACTAATGATCTGGTTTTTATTATAGCTAAAGTTAAATGAGGTGGTCCACTGGAAATTCTTTTTGGTGATGTTCTGGGAATTGATCAGCACTTCTAACCCCCAGTTCTTGACGCTCGCAACATTCTGCCATTGGGAAGGAAAGCCGGTAAGAGATGGTAGGGTTACCCTCTGCAACAGGTCTTCCGACCGGCGAGTATACAGATCAACGGTGGCATCGATACGTTTAAACAATTCCAGGTCGATACCGCCGCTTAATGTTTTGGTGACTTCCCATCTTAAATCTGGATTGCCCAACACAGAAATAATTGCTGCACCTTGCGTACTGTATGTGTATGTCGGGTCATACAGGGTTCTGGTAAGAAAATTATCGCCGAGTTGTGAGCCACTTGTCCCATAGTTTGCCCGCAGTTTCAAACTGCTGATCCATTTTACATTTTCCATGAAATGTTCATTGCTGATGATCCATGCTGCTCCGCCAGAATAAAATGTACCATATCGTCTATTCCGTCCAAAACTGCTTGAGGCATCTGTGCGAAGTGAAGCGCTGAGACTATAGCGATCTTTAAAAGTATATCCTACTTCTCCCAATGCTGAAAAAACAGCTTTTTTATCTTTGCCTCCTTCGATATTTTGAGCTTTGGTTGGAGGAGTGCCATAAATAGAAAAATCAACATTTCCTCCAACCTGTCTCCCTAAAGAAATTACGGGATATCCAGCACGCACCTGGTTCACGTTCACTGTTATATCTTCAAATGAAGTTTCGCCGAATTCAACTGCAGCCAGTGCACGAAAAGAATGATCGCCGATCATCTTTTGAAAATTCAACTGGTTGGATGTGAGGTAAGAAAATAAATTAGTGGTCTTGGTTCCGAGAAACCCCTGAGGCGCAAAAGACACCGTTCCCCCGGAATATGTTCTTACATCGATGTATTGCTCATTTTTATTAAAATTCAGGTTGCCGGAATTGGTGCTTGCGAAGCTCAGCCAGTCGGTAAATTTATATTCTAATCTTGCAGACCCGAATAACAATTGGGACTGCACTTTCTCAAAATTGTATTGTTTATTGAAAAGTGGATTATCCGTTTCACGCTGTAATCCGCCCATTTTATATTTAAGTGTTCGTTTAAGTGATCCATCCGCATTATAAGGATTTGCCCAGGGTACAATCGAATATAGCTTGTCGATGTTCCTGTCCATATCGCGGAGACCATTGTTGAGAATGCCGTTAATGGATAAATTGACAGATAGCTTGTTTGTCAGACGACTGTCCAGGTTCAAACGAAACGTCTTTCTGATCAATCCATTTTGAATACCTGTTGATTGTTCATTATAGTAGGTTCCGCCTACATAATATTTAGTTTTATCGTTTCCACCGCTTGCTGAAACATTTACTTCTTTTGTGTTGGTGCTGATAAATGCAAATCTGGACCAATCGTAAGAGTTGCCAACTTCTGCCTGCGTTGGTAATGCATATTTCAGGTAATCGTCCAATGTTGGGTATCGGGGGGATAGACTGGCATTGTTTTGCTTATAATCTTCAGTAAAAAAATCTTTTTGTACGGCATACAATTCCGGACCGCTCAGGTAACGCATGGTCCCCAGGTTGGGTTTATTGATGCTATATTTTACTTCTACACTTATGCGGGGACTTTCTGCACGTCCTCTTTTGGTAGTGACCACCAGCACACCTGCCGCTGCCCTGGAACCATAAATAGCAGTTGCTGCTGCATCTTTTAGAATAGTGATATCCTGTATTTCCTGTGGAGTCACGAGTTCTTTCAAGTTCTGGTTGGGCATGATCACCCCATCCAGCACGATCAATGGCCCGTAGCTTAGATTAGGCATTACAAATTCATTGATCTGATCAACGCCTACGCCGGCAATACTACTTTGCCCCCGAACGAACATTTGTCCTCCGCTGCTTGTTGGATCGCCTGCATTCTGTTCAGAAATATATAATCCTGTAACACGTCCCTTAAGAAGCGATACTGGATCGGATGTGGTCAGCCCTTTTCTTAAAACATCACCGGATATTTTCTGCACCGAGCCGGTAAGCTCTCCTATTTTTTTAATGCTGTAACCGGTGGAAACCACCACCTCTTCTAATTCTTTGACCTGTTTTTTTAAAACAATCGTTACGTCACCTTGTGTATTGCCGATCACAACCTTCTTTGCAGCATTTGCAAAGCCGACGCTCGTCACCTCAATGGTATAATTTCCGGGAGTGATATTTGGAATTTGAAAGACGCCCATTTCATTGGTTGCCAGTGCTGCATTTGACGGCTTTAAAACAACATTTGCACCCGCCACAGGCTTTCCATTTTCATCAAGCACCCGTCCACGAACAGTAACCAATGTATCCGGAGAAACCGAAGTGATACCTGTAGTATTACCAGGTTGCCAGGTAGAAGAACCGGAAATGGAAGAAGTTCTGAAAACGTAAATAGTTTTGCTCTGAACCCTATATTCCAGGGGTTGATCTTTAAACAGCAAATTCAAAAAATCAACCAACGGCATATTTTCCGCCTTAATGGAAATGGGCTTGATTCCGGCAATGGATTCTTGTCTATACAAAAAAGCATAACCTGTTTGATGTTTAACATGCTCAAAAATTTGTTCCAAAGGAGCATTTTTAGAAGAGTAACTGACATACTGGGAGAGCCCTTTGGCCGACACATTCAATAGGCCGACAGTTAAAAAAAGCACAGTTAGCTTCATAACTAACAGAGTTTTGGTAATGTATGGGTGCCTCCACCAGGCCGGCCACATACAAATTGCAGTTTTTAGCATACTTTTGCAGTGATTTTGGTGATAGAAAAATGTCCTCCAGGGACTACTTAGTTCTAGTTGCCAATACAGCCAGCGATGTTGCAACCATCACTGGCTTTTTTGTTTGGGAATATTTTACAATAAGTTTTATCAAACCATTAATATTTTCCACCCGGTTTTCTGTTTTCATCAGCCCCTACGGCTCAAACAGATGAAGATGATGCATCTTTTATAATTATAGTACTCTCTATATCATTTGGATTAATAATAGTATTATCCCCATCGTATAAGAGATCATCATCAACAATCATGGTATCCAGAAAATAAACAAAATGTGAGCTTGTTATTGGCCTTTAACACCTCTTAGGTAACCTGGCAATAGGAAAGGCATTAATCTAATCTCCAGAAATAATCAATGTTCTTCCGTCTAACTTTGTTTTGATCTTAAAATCTGATGAAAACAAAGTAAGTATACCTGACAAATGAACCCCCCTGTCCATTTCTCCTTTGAATTTAACATCAGGAATACTTCCTTCATATTTGACCTTAATGTCATACCATCTTTCCAATTGACGCATAACATCATATAAATTTGCATCATTGAAATTGAACCAGCCTTTTTTCCAGGCTAAAGCTTTATCTATATCAGCATCATCTACTACTTTAATGCCACTTTTAGCCGTGGTCCCATCTTCTGCCCTATCACTTACATTTGAAATCTGCGCCTGCTGACCGGGTTTGAGGATTACAGGTCGGTCAGAAGCCATGACCTGTGATGAATTATTGTTTCCTGTTTGTGTCTTATGACCTACCGGAGTTTGCATCACCCGAACAGATCCTTCTAATAAAGTCGTATTGATGCTTATCTCATCATCATAAGCATTCACATTGAAATGCGTACCCAGCACTTCCACTTCAGCCTTACCATTCACATTAACACGGAAGGGCATTTTCGGGTTTTTCGCTACTTCGAGATAAACTTCTCCCGAAATCTGTACCTGTCGTTCTTCTCCATTAAATACGGTAGGATAGGTAATGGAGCTTGCCGCGTTCAGCCACACCTTTGTGCCATCCGGCAATACCACCTGAAACTGTCGGCCTTTCGGCGTGGTCATGGTATTGTACACCACTTCACCAGATGCTGACCCGGTAGGATCATAGGCCAATCTACCGTCGTTGAGCCGCACCTGCGCCCCGTTCTGCTTAGCGATCACTCCGTTACCCATGCTGTCGAGCACTACCTGCATACCATTTGCCAGCGTGAGGATCGCACCGTTTTTACCGGGTGCAATATCCGCGGTTTGTGCCGCCACATAAGCCGGTGGAGTATTTTTTTTATTGGTTATCCAGAAGTAGGTCCCAATGCCCAGCAATAGGATAATGGAAGCCGCAGCCCACCAGTGTCGTAAGAAGGGAATACGAGGGGTGGTAACATCAAACGCTCGATTTTCAGCAATCCGGGAAGCGAGTTTTTGCCATGCTTTTCCTTTGTCGAGAGAATACCGTTCGGAAAGGTCCTTCAACAGTTCTTTATCGTTCTGTATCCGTTCAACAAGGTTGCTAATATGAGGGGATAAAGCCTCCCATTCACGGAGGCGGGCATACTCCTCAGCGGAAAGCGGCTCATCCTTTACCTGTTTGTATAGAAGAGCAAGAATCTCTGTATGAATAGTGATTTCTGACATCGTTGTACAAATAATACGTCGCACTTAAGCCTTTGTGACAAACTCCGCCAAAAAAATCAAATGGGCGACAACGACCCAGGAAGGAAGATCGTTCCGGGATAGGATGGCCTGGTTCAGCAATCGGAGCGCCCGCTCCTTTTGCTTGCGCACGGTAGCTTCTGGAAGATTGAGCCGGTTACTGATCTCCGCATAACTCAACCCTTCTATGAAGATCAGGGTGACGACGGCACGGTATTTCTCAGGAAGCGCGTCTATTTCTTTTACCAGCAGTTGCAGCAATTCTTCGTACAAAACGGTGGCTTCCAGAAAATGTTTGTCCTGCATGGCCAGGTATTGGATCTCTTCCTGGCGTGCAGAGCGAGTTTGCAGTCGTCGGATATAGTCAAAACAGGCATTCCTGATCATTGTATAAAGAAAAGAGCGGAGATTACCTTTGGAGTGTAGTGTTTGCCTTTTCATCCATAGTCTGAAGAAGGCCTCCTGCACAATATCCTCCGCATCGGTCATATTGCCGATAATGGAATGAGCGAAAAAGGTAAGTCCTGCGTAATTCGCGTCAAAGAATTGCCTGTAGGCTACATGGTCCCCTTCCGCTATACGCAAAAGCACCCCCCTTTCTTCGTATGGTTGGCCTGTTGACAATTAAATTCTTTCGTTTTGTTCGTTATTGCAAGCTATGGTAAAATTTTACAAGAAAATAATGCCGGTTTTCCAATAAAATGTACAGTTCAAAAGTAGAAAATCGGACAAAAATTCTATGAAGCCCGAAAAGATCATTGGGAAAATCAGGGATAAGCATGCGGGGGCTTGCTAAAGTTGCAAAGGTTAAGCATGCCCAGGTAGCGGCCATTCATTATGCTTTTTCATTACATCAACAAAGAAAAGTAAATTGAAGAATATTGATTCGGCAGATAATAAAATTGATTTACCTTAGGTATATACGAATTACGTTCTTTGATTTCGCATCGATACTTTCAAACATTTGAAATAGGATGAGTCTGATTTGTTTGAAAATATTTTAAAAATACAAAGGCCGCCTAAAGGCGGCCTTTGTATCTGATTGACTGTCTGTACCCGGGATGGGAGTTGAACCCACACTCCCGTTGCGGGGAACAGGATTTTAAGTCCTGCGTGTCTACCAGTTCCACCACCCGGGTAAACCATTGATCGGTGATAGCCTGTTCTTCACAGACTGCCACAAACAAAAAATTCCATCCCGCATGCTGGCAGGATGGAATCTGAAGAGCGGAAGACGAGATTCGAACCCGCGACCCTCACCTTGGCAAGGTGATGCTCTACCAGCTGAGCTACTTCCGCATTTAATCGCTGAAGCTTTAGCGTAGTCGATCCAGGCGCCCGATACATTTTGTGATCTACTCCTGAATCCCTAACTCCTAATCCTCAAACGAATATCTTTAAAGAACTGTTTTTTTATTGGGAGTGCAAAAATAGGAATTGTATAATTCCGGCAAAATTTTTATCCCAAAAAGATCAACTATTTATATTCCGGTGTGTACTGGGTATTGGCAGGAACATTCACCTCTGGCTTGCCTTTATAACGATGCTTATATAAACTATAGCATCCGCCCAATACAAATGCGGCAATACAGAACACCTGTAAGTAGAACAGGAATACGGAAGAATTAACCCAGTTGCGTTTGAAATCTTTGTCGCGGTAGTCTTTTTCCAGATGTTGCTCCATAACAATTAATTGCGTTGCAAAAGTAATGCTTCCTGTTAAGAAAATCAGCTTTTCCCCTCAACAATTTCTGCAAATGTCTTTTTTCCGCAGACGAAGTGATTCCATACCACGCTCTTATGCAGGTATCCCTGCAGCCGGGCCTTTTTATTGAAGGATGGGCCTTTCCTCCTGGGGTGGACAATGAGCCAGCCCAAAAAGGCAAAGTGGGCTTTCAGTACCGCAATGAAATAGGTGCCCTCACCGGCGAATAAAGATTTCCAGGCCGACACGGCATCGAGCCAGAACCGGTAAAAGATCTTCCAGAAAGCCTGGCCAGCCGGCAGATTTTTGGCCATCATGATGAGGTTATTGCGGAAGTTGAGGAATACTTTCCGGGCATTGCCTTTGGGAAGCGTTCCTCCGCCTACATGGTACACCACCGACTGCGGACAGGCATACACCGAATACCCCGCCAGTTGCAGCCTCCAGCAGAGATCTATTTCTTCCTGGTGCGCAAAGAAATATTCATCCAGTCCACCCAATTCATGATACAGCTCAGGCCTTACGAACATTGCCGCCCCACTGGCCCAGAAGACCGGAGCTACCGAATCATACTGTCCGCCGTCCTGCTCACATACATCGAAGATCCTTCCACGGGCCAGTGGATAGCCCAGGTAATCCAGCCAGCCTCCTGCCCCACCTGCATATTCGAACAATGACCTGTTATGGTATTGCAACAGTTTAGGCTGACAGGCCCCGATGTTCTTATTCGATTCCATCAATGCCAGCACCGGTTCTATCCAGCCGGGCATTACTTCCACATCGGAATTGAGCAATACATAATAATCAGCCTTCACCTGCCTCAATCCTTGATTGTAGCCACGGGCAAAGCCGTAGTTCCTGTCGAGCTGAATGATCCTCACGTCAGGATACTGTTCCTTCAGAAAAACAACGGAATCATCGCCCGACGCATTGTCGATCACAACGATCTCCTTATTGCTATAGGTAGATGCTATCACTGAAGGTAGAAATTGCTCCAGGTAACGCTTCCCGTTCCAATTCAGGATTGCTATGGCTATTGTTGGCTGCCCCATGAATCTGTTCAATGTATCCGCTAAGGAGCGGGATGCAAAGGAACGTTATTTTACGGATTGGGTCAAGAGGGAAGGAGGAAGAATGAGGTATGAGGTCTGAGATACGAGATCAGAGTACCCCCATCGCTAGAGATTTCGGGTTACGGCCACTTCATACATCCGACCTCCTACCTCTTACTTCATTCTTTGCGTATATTAGTTGCATGATTCAGCCTCTTTTTAACTGGAGAACAGGACTGGCCATTATTGCGATCGCCATTGTCAGTGGTACGATCTTTTATTCACAATTCCTCGCCCGGACCATCGCCAGGGAAGAAAGACAGAAAGTGGCGCAATGGGTAGAAGCAGGTAAACTCCTGCTGAACGATACTACCGGCGTAACAGATAAGCTGGCAGGTATTATCATTACCGAGAACAAATCCATTCCCATCATTGAAACGGATGAGAAAGACAGGATCACGCAATTCGTCAACCTCGATTCTGCCAGTATTGAAAAGGATTCCAGCTACCTGCCAAATAAACTGCGGGAATTCAAATCACAGAATGAAGCCATCGTTTGGACAGATCCCCGCAATGCAGCCCATATCAATAAATATTATTATGGACATACCTCCCTGCTCAACCAGGTACGCTATTATCCCCTGGTGCAATTACTGATCGTTGGACTATTTATCGTGATCACCATCACTGCCCTCAATACCAGTTTCAAGTCATCACAGAACCAGGTATGGGCCGGCATGGCCAAAGAAACTGCCCACCAGTTGGGCACACCACTCACTTCCCTGCAGGGATGGGCGGAAATGCTGAAAGAAAACCCCGATAACCAAAAGATCGTACAGGAACTCGATAAGGATATCGACCGGCTCAAACTTGTATCGGACCGCTTCGGCAAGATCGGCAGCGCTCCCCGCCTCGAAGAGCACGACCTCGTTAGCCAGGTGGATTCCATGATCGAGTACATCCGCAAAAGGGCTACCGGGAAAGTACAGTTCACGCTGAACTCATTCAATGTGCCGGTGGTCAATGCCATGATCTCACCACCCCTGTTCGATTGGGTGATCGAGAACCTGTTGAAGAATGCGCTCGATGCCATGGAAGGAAAGGGGCAGATAACGGTAGCGATACATCCCTTTCCCCATGCGGTTTTCATCGATGTTACCGATACAGGGAAAGGGATCAGCAGCCAGCATATACGGAAGGTATTCAAGCCGGGGTTCACTACCAAGAAAAGAGGTTGGGGGCTGGGGCTCAGTTTATCCAAGCGGATCATCGAACGGTATCATAAGGGACAATTGTTCGTAAAGCATTCAGAGCCGGGCAAAGGGACTACTTTCCGGATAGTTTTAAAAAATAATGCTTCGAAGAAATGAGAAAAGGTTATACATTTGCAACCCTGAAACGGTTGCCCAGGTGTTGAAACTGGTAGACAAGCTACTTTGAGGTGGTAGTGCCGTAACTGGCGTGCAAGTTCGAATCTTGTCCTGGGCACTTGAAGAAGGTCGCATTTTGTGCGACCTTTTTTATTGCGGCTGTAGCATGTACTTCCTGAAAGCGTTTATTTACATTAACAACAGCAAAGCGGCTTGAGCATTCAGGCTTTCTGCGACCTGCACTCGATCCTGTCGGGCAGTTTTCACAATTGGAAGAAGAAGTTCGGTGCAGGTGACGTACTTTCAACAGCTTCATTTTTTACGAACCGCTGTTTGCGGCTGGCATTCTGTACAATGTGTCGTATCTAACTATTCATGACTTTTATCCACTCCTTTACTATATTCTGAATGTTCGCTTTGTTGTCCTTTATTTCTTTCATAGAGTGAAGTCTCAAATAGGCTTTCCCTTTGGGTGCTGTTTCAAGCAAACCGCTCTTGTCCTTTATCAATTCTCCTTTGTGGAAAATGAAGATAACGCAATCCGTAATTCTTGGATTGATTGTCGCCATTGGCTCTTTGTAATCAAAACTTGGTCCTCCCCATTTTACGTCCTCTTCTAAATCTTTGCTTGCACCCCGAATTATTTTTATTGCCTCTTCAATTTCGGCTTTCATCGGGTGTTTGAGTTTGCTTACAAACTCGTCTATTTTGCTTGCCTTGCTCAAAATTATTTGGTTTTTGATTTTGTGAATATTGAAATGATGGCACTAAAAATTGCACCTGTTACAAGTCCGCCAATGAGGCTTGTAATAATAAAGCTTTTGATGTTGAATTGAGCTTCGGCTTGTTCTTGGGTAAACATTCCCGATTTAACCGTATGCTCAATCACATTGGCAAAATAGTCAGGTGTAATAATGCAGGAAGTGATGAGTTGATTGATAGGGCTTAGAAGAACCACAAAGAGGGTAAGGATAAATCCACTCATAAAACTTTGTTTGTAAGTTATATTTCCTGCATAGTAGTTTTTTTTCTTGTCCTTTATTGCAAGCACATAAATAATAAAGGAAGGAATAAGAATCAACATGGTTACAAACTGCTGTTGCGCTAAATGCTTATCGTGTAAGCCTGCGAGTTTTTCCATCGTCATCCATAGGAGGAACATTGCAGTAAAAATGAATGCCCACTTAATTTCTGTTTTATAATTTTTCATTTTCTTGATTTTTTTTGAATTCAATTGTTGATTACGGACGCAAAGATGAACAGGCTAAAATGAAAAAACCTTTACAAATGTGGAGAAAGTCAAAATTTATTTACGGTAACCAAAAACCCGGCTCAATTGAGTGGGAGTAATGCCAGGATATGCAGCAATGTGGTTTTTCTTTAGTCTCTTTACAAGATCGGGGTATTTCCGTAAAAAATCAGGATGGCTGACTATTGCCGAGTCACTTCGAAGCGAAACTTCATAAGGTACTTTGTCAATAACCCAATGACGTTCCAGGTAACGAATATCGACCTACCGGTTCATTCCATTCTCAAACTCTTCACCGGGTTTGCTATGGCGGCTTTAATTGACAGAAAGCTGATCGTTGCCAATGCAATAAAGATGGATATGAACGCTGCTATTATAAATATCCATGCACTGATATTAACCCGATAAGCAAAACCGCTTAGCCAGTTATTCATTATATACCATGCAATAGGCGATGCTATAAGAAATGCAATCAGCACCAGCTTTACAAAATCCTTTGAAAGCAGCAGGACAATGTTGGATATGGATGCACCCAGTACCTTTCGCACCCCAATTTCTTTTGTGCGTTGAGCTGTTGTAAACAATGATAACCCCAGCAATCCTAAACAGGCAATTGAAATAGCAAGCGCAGAAAAAATGCCGAACACTTTTCCAAACAGCAGATCGTTCGCATATTGCTGATTAAACTTATCATCCAAAAAATAATAATCGAAAAGATTGCCTGGGAAGAAGGCATCATATTTCGCATGGATCGCTTTCATTGTTGCCGCTATGTCTTTTGTATCGACCTTAACGGAGAAGGCACTGTAGGTACTGTATAAAGGCAATAATATCAATGGCTCCAGGGGATGATGCAAAGATTTTTGATGAAAGTCCGCAATTACCCCTATTACATCCCACTGTCTTCCTTCAACATAAATGGTTTTGCCTATAGCATGCCCTGGCGTTGCAAAGCCGAGTAGCTTTGATACGTTTTCATTAAGCATGATATTATGGATCTTATTCTTGTCTGTATTATAATCCCTGTTGTCAAAGTTTCTCCCCGCTAACAACCTGATATTATAGACGTTTATAAATTCAGGACTGACACCAGCCTTTCTTGTTGTAAAATGATCGGCATGTTCGTCATTGCTTACACTCAAATCAAAATCTCGGCCCATTTCATCAGCGGCTACACTCCATGAATTGGCAACATTTTTTACATGAGGTATCTTCTTTAATTCATTTTGAAAGGCATCGGACCTGGTAATAAAAGTTGAATCAAACTGCGTTAACCCAGGCCCCCGCACAACCAATACCTGGGAAAGATTGATACCCAGATCCTGTTTGCTTACAAACCGCATTTGACTATACACAACGAATGAGCTGATGATCAAGGCAATGGTTATGGCAAACTGGCTCACTACCAGAATTTTTCGGAGGTGGATGCCTCTTGACGACGTTGTATATTTTCCTTTTAAAACAAGTATCGGTTTGAATGAAGACAATACAAATGCAGGATAGAACCCGGAGATAAAAATGCCGGCAACAAATACCGACAACAGCAAGGCCAATACATTCAATCCGCCCAGGCCATTATTAAAAAGATATGCAAATGAAAGATGATGTTGAATGAGGTTGTTGAATGATGATTGCAACAATGTAACCAGCAATACAGCCAAACATAAAGCAATAATGTTAACCATGAAAGACTCCATCAGGAACTGCTTTATCAATTGTGATCTGGTTGCGCCGCTTACCTTTCTTATCCCCACTTCCTTTGCCCGTTCAGCGGATTTCGCAGTAGCAAGATTGATATAATTCACCCAGGCAATCGAGATGATCAGTGATGCAATGATCAGCATTGACCAGACAACAGTTGCACTTGCCGTATTTGCCAGTTCATACTCATAGTCAGAATACAAATGCACTTTGATCAGGGGTTGCAAGTAGAACTTTTCAACACTTCCTGAAACCTTACTGCCCTGAAAATGTCTTTCGCTAAAGGCGAGCAGCTTTGCTTCCAGGACTTTATGATCTGTTCCGTGTTTTAGTTGAACATAATGCCAGAAATCAGAATCTGTAAAATCATAATCTGCCTTTTTCCATGAATCTTCACCGCTATAAAATGTAACGTATGACAATAAAAATTTAAACTTCAGATGGGAATTTTCCGGGGGATCTTCACAAACAGCAGTCACCTTACAGACCCTGCCTTCAAAGCTGATGATCCTCCCAATTATTTCAGCATAGTTATTGTTTTTATTGCTAAATAAATTATGAGCAAGTGTTTTGGAAAGGACAAGCGAATACGGTTCTTTTAACGATGTGGGCTCATCACCAGCGATCAACGGGTAAGAAAACATATCCAGAAAAGAATTATCAACAGCGTATCCCTGCTGATCACCGATTTTTTTATCCCCGTTCATCACAACCCCGTACACCGGGCGCATACGTGTATGATTAATCACTTCGGGAAAATCATCCTGCATTGCCTTTCCAATTGCCGAGTAAGTAATAGTGCCATGTTGGATCAGTTTCCCATTTTGATAACGATCATTGGTAACCCTGTAAATATCTCCTGCATTTTTGTTAAACCTGTCGAAGCTTAATTGGAAACTTACATACTGAAGGATCAATAAGCATGCGGTAATGCCAACAACCAAACCTGTAATATTGATGAGGGAAAATCCTTTATTGCGCAAAAGGTTCCGGTAGGTACCCTTGAAAAAATTTCTACTCATAGCAAATCAGTAATTCGTTAAAGTGTAATGGGCAGGATTTCACAGGGATAATTTGCGAAAAGTGAATGCCAGAATGTCAAATGACTGATTTACAATTTAGTATTTGTATTATGAATGGAAATTTGTTCACTTTCGATACAAAAACTGTCCGCTTTTGGTACAGGCTTTAGCATTAAGGTTTTTAAGTAGCCCTGTCGGGGTCAGGATCATACCATTCTTTCCATTGGTCGATCGACTGTTGGGAATAGGCCCATTGAAAGCAGATCTGGTATCCGTCCGGGTCGCGGAGGTATAGCTGTTTCATGCCATAAGAAGCAACCCGTGGCTTCTCCACTTCGATCCCATGCTTACGTAAATGAACATACGCAGCATCAGGATCAGGGCAGCCGAAATACAAGGCTGTATCGGCATGGGCCTGCGTTCTTGCGGGATCGGGCAATGCCGGCCGCTTCGCGGCCGGATAGATCGGTTCCAGCATCAGTTCAGTATTGTGCAGACGAAGCAATACCCATTCATATTGCCGGTCTTCCCGGTAATCACCCATCACTTTAAACCCCAGCACATCGCAATAAAAATGGATGGAAGTGGGCATATCGTATACGAGCAGGAGCGGGCAAACTCCCCGCAGGTCCAACCCCTGTTTTGGATCATTTGTATTGGTCATAACCGGATCATCATTTTTTGTGAAAATAGATCATGAATTATTTGCCTCCCTGCAAGATCTCAACGATCTCCTGATGGCCCCGCCTTTTTGCCCACGCCAACGGCAATGCCCAGGGCTCTTCCACAGGCAGGCGTGGATCAGCACCTTTCGTCAACAGCCATTCCACCATTTCTTTTTGACCTTCTCTCGCGGCCCAGCCCAGTGCCGTTGAGAAGGAATCGCCATCGATCTGATCGATGTCAGCGCCAAATTCCAGGCAAGCGGCTGCATGTTCGATGTTCCCATTGGAAGCAGCCTGGTGCAATGGTGTCATGCCAAGCCAGTTGCCCCGGTTAGGATCGAGGCCATGCTCCATCAGCCAACGGGCAAATTCAGGTGCAACGGCCCGCTGAAGCGCATGGGTTCGTAACCGGTTGGGCTGAAACCGCAAGATCAATTCCAGCAATTGTTGTTGCCCTTCCTGGATAGCGCCGTCGACGGCATACTGATCTACATACAGGTTGGGATTGGCGCGGAACATCGTGGAGAGCATTTCTATATCTCCATCATAACAGACAAGTTCCACCGTTTTCGATCCACCATAGGAGGCCAGCAGATCGATCACCTCTTTCGACGCACCCCAATGATGGGCAATAGACATACAATTGCCCGACGATTCCACAGAGGCATTAGGATTGGCGCCATGCTCCAGCAATAGTTTGGAAATAGCCAGATGACCACGCCCAAGGGCAGCATGTAAAGCGCCCCCTTCCGGCGCGATCCCCGGTTCTGGTTCATTGGGATTGGCGCCACGCTTCAGCAACAATCTCACTACTTCAAGATGCCCGGCGCCAGCGGCATTGCGCAAAGGCAATCCTGAATAATAACTTACGTATGCCGGTAATTTGTTGACCAGTGAAGGGTCCTCATCGAGAAGGATACCCACCCTGTCCATATCCCCCATTTTAGCGGCTACACTGATATTGTAGTAGGCGCCTCTCGCTATGAGATGACCGATCAACAATTCATGCTTCTGTAAAGCAGTGGCAGGAAGATCACGATACCAGCTCCGGTAATGATAATCCCCATTGGTGAGATCGATCGGGCTGGCCCCGTCAGGCCGCATGGCATTGATGTTGGCGCCCAGTTTGAGCAGGTGATCGATCACGGCCAGTTGCCTTGTCAGCACTGCCCAATGGATCGGTTGATTGCCGGATCGATCGGCCGAATCGACCAGACCGGGATCATCAGCCAGTATGCGGTACACTTTTTCTGTATCGAATTCCCTGATGGCCGCCGCCAATGGTTCACCATTTGCCGATATATGGTACTGGTCCTTGAACTGCTGTTCAAAAAACGCCGTCAATTCAGTATACGCACGGTCCCGTGCAATCGTGATCAAATCATGCCCATCCCCTTTACTGGCCCCATGTTGTATCAAATAGTCGATCACCGCACGCTGGTCTTCACGCACAGCAAATCGCAGCGGTGTGAGGTAAGCATAAGAGCAATTGACCAGTTTGGGGTCCCGCGCCACCAGCTTTCGAATAGTATCGAGATCACCAGCCATACTTGCACAAAGCATGGCCCATACATCTTCTCCCCTTCCCTGCGACCAGATATTGAACTGGTCGTTTTTCAACGAATCAGGTTGGTGGAGCATGGCCAGTTTGGTCTTGATATCGTAAGACATTTGAACAGGTATTTGTATTAGGAGATAGTCACCGGAAAAGTTACCATAAGATAAGAAATAAAAAAACAATTGTGACAGGTAGCGTAATTCCTTACGCAATTGCCCCATTTTCACTGAAATGCCGTTCCGGCCCATATTTTATGCCATGTAAAACATGGAGAATGGATAACTTTATAGGTAACCAAATCAACCGTTGCCTTGCGAATCAATTTCCCAGTAAAATATGTTTTTCCCCTGCTCTTCGGATTGATGTATGCCGTATTCATGATCATGGAGCTGCAAGGGTATGTGAAGAGGAGAGGATGGCTTTTCAGCATCACTCCCCTGCTCATGTATTTTGCCCTGATGGCATTGCTCATCTATGGAAATGCCTTGCTGCTGAGATATTCGGTCCTCGAAAAAAGAAAGCTCTGGCTCTATATCCCGGGTATCCTCTTCATGATCGTTCTCTATACAATATCGCGCACCACCATCCAGTGGTACTGGGACAATATCGTATGGCCTGAAGAACCCATGCGGTTTTCCTCCTACTTTCTCTGGAACTTCATCTATGCCGTTTGGTTCCTCATCATTGCGTCCATGCTTTATTTCACACTGAAATGGTACGACCAGCGGCAGCAGGTGAAAAATATCCAGATCAACCAATTGCAGACAGAACTGAAATACCTGCGGGCACAGATCAATCCGCATTTCCTGTTCAATGGGCTGAATACCATTTATGGTTCCATCGACAAGGAGAACCAACAGGCTAGGGATATCCTCGTGCAGTTCTCCGATCTCCTCCGGTACAATCTATATGAAGCCGATGTGGATTGGGTAGACCTCGAAAAGGAAATGATCTATCTCGAAAATTATGTAGCCCTGCAAAAAGCCAGGAGCGACAGCAACCTGCAGGTATCACTGGAGATCATCGTGGAAAACAAAAACCTGAAAGTAGCCCCGCTCATCTTCATCGCCTTCGTGGAAAATGCTTTCAAATTCAGCAGCCGTTATGAAACCCGGCCCAATACCATCCGGGTACGGCTGCAACAAGCCGGTAACCGCATCCAATTCGAGTGCGAGAATTCCTATGAAGACGATGAACCGCTAACCGGAGGCATCGGTCTCAACAATGCGAAAAGAAGGCTGGAGCTATTGTACAAAGACCGGTACACACTCTCCATCAAAAAGGAAGCCTATACCTTTTCAGTACATTTAACCATCGTATTATGAAAAAACTGCGCTGTATCATTGTAGATGATGAACCCATCGCCCGCAAGGTCCTCCTCGAATTCGTGGAACAGGTACCTTTTCTTGAAGCAGCCGGACAATTCGAAAGTGCGCTCAAAGCAGATCAGTTCCTGCAAAAGAACAAAGCAGATATCATGCTGCTCGATATCCAGATGCCGAAACTCTCCGGCCTCGAATACCTGAAAAAGGCAAAAGTCCAGCCGCTCGTGATCCTCACCACTGCCTATGCAGATTATGCACTGGAAGGATACGAGCTAGATATCATCGATTACCTGCTCAAACCGGTTGCCTTCACCCGCTTCCTGAAAGCTGTGCAAAAAGCCCGTGAATTCTGCGAGCTCCGCCATGCATCTTCCCCGCATACTGCACCGAGCTGGCTCTTTGTTCGCAGCGAAAAACGCATCGAAAAGATCGAGCTGAAGGATATACTCTATATCGAAAGCCTGGGCAATTATGTGAATATCTACATGGAAAACAAAAAGATCATCGCCTATCTCACCCTCAAAGGAATGGAAAGCCAGCTTCCGGCTACTGAATTCATCAAGATCCATCAATCATACCTGGTAAGCGTTCCAGGTATTGAGGCCATCGAAGGCAACCAGGTGAATATCCGCAACAAATTATTGCCCATCAGCCGCAACTACCGGGATGCTGTGATGCGGCTCGTAGATCAAAGACTGCTGAAAAGGTAATACGACAATTCAACCCCCTCATTCAACGGTTCGTGGTACAATCGATGGTCGGGAACCAGCCCCAACGCACATTTGTACAAAATCTCCTGTATGATAAATCTTTGTGCGTTATTGCTGGCCGGCAACCTGCTCACGATCCAGCAGGCCCTCGTTGCAGGTACATCGGAAGAAGAATTTACATTGGTAAAGCGTGAAGGGGCTGTTGCTCTGGACGACCAGGATTGCTGCCTATCCTACCAGTTCAGAAAAAGCAGTAATGATAAGCTGGCAGAATTATTTTTTGAAAGCGCCACCCATCCCGATTTCCCGGTCCCTTCCAGGACCACCAGGATCACAGGCGCCAAAGGCAAATGGGTCATGGAACAGCAAAATCCAGGTTATCTCGATATCACCTACCTCGTAAGCACTGACCGTAACAAAAGCATTCCAAGATGGGTATCTGACCCTATCATTCATAACAATCTCTTCAAGACCATTACCAGTCTGAAAAAATTATTGGAAAACAAATAGCATGGAAAATATGAGGTACACGTTGATCACGGGCGCCAGCTCCGGATTGGGAAAAGAATTGGCCATCCAATGCGCACGTATGGGCATGAATATGGTGCTCATCGCCCTGCCCGGTGGCAATACAGGTTCTATCGCAGAAGCGATTTCCATTCAATATGGAGTGCAGGTGAAAGTTGTCGAGTTCGATCTGACAGACGATGATGAACTGAAGAAAAATCTTGCCGGCATCACCGGACAATACCCGGTCGATTTCCTGATCAATAATGCCGGTACAGGCGGCAGTTCCTATATCACAGAAACAGCCCTTGAAAAGATCGACCGGATCATCCTGCTCAATGTGCGCAGCACTGCCCTGATCACCCGGCTGATGATCCCTCACCTGCTGCAACACCGGGAAAGTTATATCATGAATATCGCCAGCATGGCGGCTTTTGCCCCTATCGCTTACAAAACGGTTTACCCTGCGTCCAAAGCATTCATCTCTTCTTTTTCACTGGGATTGAAAGAAGAACTGGCAGGTACCGGTCTCTCCGTAAGCGTCGTATATCCCGGCCCTATCATGACCAATTCCAATACATCACGCAGGATACTGAGCCAGGGATTGGTCGGTAGGCTGAGCCTGCTGCCCACACCCTGCATCGCCCGTATCGCTTTAAAGCGTACGCTGGCGCGGCATCCCGTTATCATACCCGGACTGATGAACAGGATCAACCACCGGTTGATGAGCCTTATTCCTCTGAACATCAAACTCAAGATCATTTCAAGAGCAGTCAAAAAAGAAATTCAATTCGCCCCTCACTAAACCAGGTACAATGAAAAAAATCCTCGTCACAGGCGCCAACGGCTTTCTCGGTTCCAATCTCACCAGGGAATTATTCAGGATGGGATATGAAGTGAAGATCATGGTGCGGCCAACGGCCGACCTGAAAGGCATTGCCGATATCCCCTGTGAACTGTTTTACGGAAATATCGACAATGAGGAACAGGTAATGCAGGCCGTTGATGGTTGCGACATCGTAGTACATGCTGCCTGCATCACCGGGCAATGGGCCATTCCTTTCGAGACCTATGAGCGCATCAATTTTACGGGCACCCAATATATCGTGAGGGCCTGCCTCGAAAAGAAAGTACAGCGCCTCATCTATGTAAGCACGGCCAATACCATTGGCCCGGGCTCAAGGAAGGAGCCGGGTACAGAGCTGAACGGTTTCACCCTCTTGCGTGCACATTCAGGATATATCAACAGCAAGTACCTGGCACAGCAGTATGTGCTGGAACAGGTAGAGCAACATCAATTGCCCGCCATTGTGGTGAACCCTTGTTTCATGATCGGGCCTTATGATACGAAACCCAGTTCCGGAAAACTGATCCTGTATGGACTGAAGAAAAAGGTCCTGCTTTGTCCGCCAGGCGGAAAAAACTTTGTGCATATCCAGGATGTATGCACCGGCATCATCAACGCGTTGCAAATAGGCAAGACAGGTGATTG